>Ga0187860_1000066_pt1 | contig 99980 bp, 84 predicted proteins | sample June2016WEW_10_4_FD_132981 | JGI IMG/M metagenome (GOLD analysis project Ga0187860, IMG submission 132981) | Peatland microbial communities from SPRUCE experiment site at the Marcell Experimental Forest, Minnesota, USA - June2016WEW_10_40 | ecosystem: Environmental > Terrestrial > Soil >...
CTATAAGCTGAAGATTCATTTTCCCGAGGTCTCGTCTCCCCTACTGCATTAACGTAAACCGTACCCCACAGGATCACCTCCTTCTCGGCAGGAACACCGGAACCGGATGCAATAGTCCGCCCCAGGGAAAGGACTTGAATCCAATCTCAAAGACGGTGTTCGAGGAGATCAGGCGCACCCATGAGCCCTGCGCGCCACGCTTCCTCGAACCGGACTTCTGGACAACGAAGCGTGCTGCGGCGCTTTCAGGCGCTCGCAACGGATAGTTTCCGGATGCGCCGTCATTCGGGACCAGTCGTCGAGGGATCAGAAGCGTCCACATCGGCAGAACTGAAATACCTCACGTTTTCTCTTCCAATCGACGGAGCCGACACTGTTCCACTAACTTGTTTCAGAAGGTGATTGTGAAAGAAGGCCGCGAACAAATTGATTAGCCGATGAGACTCGCGGAAGCAAAGTGGCCGAATTCAAGATGAAAGTCATCTCGGACGAAACGTGAATGAAGGCGGCGAGCAGAGGGTTGAGAAATCCGAAGGCCGCGAGTCCAACACCGATGCTGTCGACCACCAGCGTTCCGACGAAGTTCTGCATAATGGTACGATGGCAGCGCCGCGCCGTCTGCAGGGTCTCGACGAGCCTCGATAGATCGCTCCCAATCAATATGACATCGGCACTCTCGCGTGCAACGTCGGTTCCTGACCCCATGGCCACTCCGACAGTGGCTTGGGCGAGCGCTGGTGCATCGTTTACCCCATCTCCCACCATTACAACCTTCTTGCCCTGAGCCAGCAGTCCCTGTACGCGCTGAAGTTTTTGCTCGGGCAGCAGTTCGGCAGCGATTTCGTCCACTCCCAATCCTTTCCCAACAGCCTCCGCAACTGTCTTTGAATCGCCGGTCAATAAAATGGTTTTTAGACCCATTAATTGGAGGCTCTGAATCGCAGCCCTTGCTTCGGGGCGCAGCAGATCAGCCACATGGATCGATCCGAGCAGATGTCCGCCGCGAGTCACCAGCGCGGCTCCATCCGATGCTCCCTGCACAGCATCCGCACCCTGAATTCTTTCATCTCGAAGGTGCATCCAATTACCTACCGCGATCTCTTCGCCGCCAATTTGAGCAACGATCCCTCTTCCGGGTGTGTAGTCGAATTTGTCGGGCTGACGAACACGGATGCCCATCTGAGATGCCTTGTTCAGAATCGCCTTTGCCACGGGATGTTCGGATTGGGATTCCGCGATCGCCGCGGCTTCGAGCAAAGACTCCGCACTCACACCGTTAGTGGGCCGAATCTCCATAACCTCCGGTGTTCCGTAGGTCAGCGTCCCTGTCTTATCGAGCAGAACCGTATCGACCTCGGCAAGCTTTTCAAGGTACAGACCACCCTTGATGATTGCGCCGTCTTGAGCAGCCCTGCCAATAGCCCCGAGGATTGCGAGCGGGGTTCCCGCCGCGATCCCGCACGCCCCCGCCACGATTACAACCGAGATGGTCGAGCGCGTGTTGTGCGTGAACAAGAAGGTGACAGCGGCGGCAGCCAACGCGAAGTACACGAGATAGCCTGAAAGTCGGTCCGCGATTCCTTGAATCGGGGCACGTGACTTCTCAGCCCGTTCGACTGCCTCGATGATCTTGCCAAACGTCGTATCGCGACCGAGGTGTTCCACGCGAATCGCGAGTGCTCCCGAGTGATTAATCGTGCCAGCGTAAACAACGGCACCCGCGCCCTTCTCAACTGGCATGGATTCGCCGGTGATCGGCGCTTGGTCAACAAAAGAATGCCCACCGATAACCCTGCCGTCAATCGGGATGCGTGCTCCTGGACGAGCAAGAACCTCGTCGCCGATGGAGATTTCAAGGATGGGAACGTCCTTCCATTCCCCCTGCCGGCGTACTGCTGCGCTGCTCGGCAGCAGATCGATCAAGCGTTGAATGGCTTGGCGCCCTCGACCGACCGTTAGGCCTTCCAGGATCTCCGCCACGAGGACAAAAAGCGTGATGATGAGAGCGGTAAAGATTTCGCGAATGGCAAGCGCCGCTACGATAGCGATGGTCATTGAGAGCTCCATCGTCATGCGGCGCTGAGTGATGTTTTCGTACGCTTCGTGAAAAATCGGAAAGCCGCCAACCAGAGTGCATGCCACACCGATGGCAGTAATGTAGGGATTCGACGCGCCGTGAAGAAGCCAGATAGCCCCCGCTGCCGCCGCGACGAACAAGACGCGGTTAATCTCCCGCCAATTCAGCGCATGTCCATGGTCGTAATCGTCTTCGTGCTCATCATGGTGAGATGAGGCATGTTCTGGATGTGCTCCAACAGACATTCACAGCCTCCGGTTCCTGCCAGTTTGGCCTGATTCACAAGTTTCCCCCTGATCGAGCAGCCTGGACGATTTCGCGTTGTTACCTCAAATAGGCTCGAACCAAGTTCTTGCCGATGACCGTGGTTCCGCTCAGCGCCACGGTTTTCTGGGGGCAATCTTTCCGTACAGCGGTTCCAATAGGCGGTGAAGCAGAAACATCGGATCACTCGCTCGCGGATCTCGGAGGACGGCCCTAAACGAAGGTCGATTCAAGCTCTGTTCCAGCAGCAGGAGTATTCGGAGGTGCATGCCGGAGGGAGCAGCACGGCCCGCCTCCCACCGATTGATTGTGGTGTACGTTACCCACAGAGTGCGCGCGAAATCCTCCTGCGAGAAGCCGAGGGCTTTTCGTATCTTTCGTACTCGTGCTGGGATCATGCTCGCCGCCATCTACTCCTCCGGAGCTTCTCTACTCGGTGAAACGAAAAGGCGGCCCGCAAGAGCCGCCTTTCCACTACGTGCGAGCTACTAGAAGTGGAAACCGATCTCCCCCGTGACCGTACGCGGCGTGACGTAGTGCGTCCCGCTGAACGTGGAGAGGAAGTTGTAGAGAACATAGTCATTCGCAAGGTTGATGACCGTGACGCGGGCGCTCCACTTGTAGCGGTCGCCATGGAAGAGATTGTCATCTCCTAGCGCCAGATCAAACAGGTTGCGCGCGCGAATTCGCGGCGGATTGTGGTCGTCGTTCTCCGCACCCGGCGCCGGCACCTGTATAAGCGTGGAGCCGAACTGGGATGCCGGGCAATTGAAAGGCAGAGGTGTTGTTGGTGTTGCATGTACACCATTGCACGTGAAACCGGCCTCGAACTCCTGATCGGCAGACAGCGGTATTCCACCTACGTTGCTGGCGATCATGCTCACGTTCGGCACGCCGCCTATGGCAATCGATCCGGGGCAAGTGTTCGTGGGATCGATCCCGTAGCACGGCGTTGCGCCTGCCACAAGCCCACTGTCGTAGCGCCAGTTGAAACCGAGCCATGGCCCACGCGCCCAAGGCTGGTATTGCATGTGCGTCGTCTCGTTGTATTTCTCGTCATGGTCGATACGGAAGACGCCGCTGGGTGCGGAGGGTGTCGCACCGGCTCCGGCGACTTGCGGCAGGAAGAAGCGCGCGGCTACGCTGGACATCACGACGTAAGCCGTAAGGCCATGAAAGTTCGTTAAGTTCAGACGCGCCGTAAATCCGGGGATCTTAGCGTTGTGCCATTCGATCGGAAACGTGATTGGAGTATTGCCGAGCACGCTGAAGTCGTAGCCGTTGTGCGTGTACTTCCAGATGTACTCGCCATCGAATACGAGGTGCTTGCCAAAAGCCTGCTGAAGGCCCGCGTGGAATTCGTTGCGAAAACCCGGAGCCACAGGAGTCAACGAACTGGACGAGCAAGCAAGGAGCGGATTCAGGACGGAGTTACCGCAACCGATGCTGGAAAGCACGAGATTCTCGTTAAACGGCGTTTCGAGCGTTCGCGCGTAGGAAACGCGAAGGATCGTGTTGCTCTGCTTGATGTTGTAAGCGACGCCGAGCCGAGGTTCCGCCTGCCGACCCGTGCTAAGGCCGTTATACAAGTCTCCACGAATCCCGACATTGAAGTTCCAGTTCCCTTTGGTGATCGTGTCCTGGACGTAGAGAGCGAGTTCTTTCACGTCGGTATGCAGCGGAAAAAGTTGGTGAGTGCTGAACAACCCTCCTCCTCGCGTCAGATCAAACGGCAACAAGGTCGGGTTGAACAACGGGAACTGGGCTGTATTGGGCGCATTGGCATTCGACGAAACGTTCTCTTGGTATCCAGCAGCCGCGCACTGGGAGGGATCGGTGAAACCCTGAACAGGGATGTACGCGTCGGAAATGTTGTATTGGTTGGGAGTGGTATTGAGTGTTATGCAAGGTGCATTGAGAGTTGGATCGACGATTCCGAGCTTGTCGTTCTCAGTGAGGACGGTCTGTTCGTACGTGACACCCGCCTTGACGTTGTGAATCCCCTTCACATAAGAAAGGCTGGCGCGGGCGCCGGCATTGGTGAGAAACCGCAGTTGGGAGACGGTTTCTCTTTGAAGACTTGGTGGACCAAGATCAGCAAATGGATTGTCGCTCGGATAGTAGTTGTACTGATCGTGCCGCACGAAGGCACCGACGGTGAGCACTGTGTTCGAGCCGATCAGCCGGGTCCACGTCGGCGCAAGGTTGAACGTGCGTATCTGCGAGCGTTGATCCGTGGGGCCCACGGCCAGGCCGTTGGGTCCAAGCCCCCCATTGTTGACTACGAGGCCAGACCACGGAGTGGCATCTTGGGCGTCAAACGAATTGGGCGTCTGGAACCACGAGCGCGAGAAGCCGAGGTTCAGGTGGACCGAATCTCCCGGCGTAAGCTGGTAGTCCAGGCGATCGAAAACGTTTTCTTCGTTTCCCTTGTCATGCATGACGATGAACTCGGGCGGATCGAGGAACCGGCCGCTATTCAACCCGTCGACGGAAATGAAATTTCCCCAGTTCTGCCCTCCATAACCCAAGTTGAAACCGCCATTGACGCTGCCAAAAGTGCCATAGTCAGCGGTCACGGTGCCGTGGGGCGTCGTCATGCCCTGGCCCGAGCGCGTCGTTACGTCTATCACGACGCTGGTTTTGTCACCATACTCGGCGGGTGGCGCGCCGTCGATCACCTCCAACGACTGGATCGAATCCACGGGAATCTGGTTCGAAAAGACCTTGCTCTGCTGGTCCGTGATGGGCTGGCCATCGACGGAAAACGAATTCTCCGCGTGGTCGCCGAGCCCGTGGAAAAGCCCGTTCGAATCGGCGGCGATTCCGGGCGACGCCAGCGTCACCAGCGAGCTCACCGACGACGATGCGCTTTCGAGGGGTAGCTTGTCGAATAGCTTGCGATCGATATCCGTGTGGGCTGTGGAATCGTTCTCGATCAGGTCGCTTCCACCTTCCACGGTCACCGTGGCGGTCGTCCCGGCGAGTTGCAGGCCGATCTTCAACGCCAGAGGAACTGCCGAACGCACATCGACATCCTGCACGTAGTCGGCGAAGCCCTTCGCCTTCACGATCATGTGGTACGGATTGAACGGCACGTTCGGAATCGTGAAGCTTCCTGACGTATCGGTCGTCGCGGTGGCTTCAAAACCGCTGACCGGGTTATGGAACGTAATGGTGGCGTTCGGAATCACGGCGCCGGTAGGGTCCGTGACTGTCCCCCCGACGGCGACGGAGTTTCCGCCCATTTGGGCTTGTGACTCAGGCGCCATGCTCCATACAGCGGCGAACAAAAGCAGAATCCCGAGAATTGTTCTCGCAAGTCTCATGAAATCTCTCCCAATATGAAATGCGGCCACGGCTGATTCGATCGCGGTGGCGAAATGATATGGAGATCGGCACGGCACGCCTTTTCGGGCGCGGGTGCTGGGAGAAGCTATTTTTTGAGGTTACGCGGGAGGTGCGCGGGGAATGCTGAGCGTGCGAACAGTTTCGAGGTCGACAACCGACTGCTCAGCAAGCGCGAATCTTGCGATCGGGGCGGGCGCTTGAACCGTTGCTTGCACCGCGGGCTGCGGGATCGCGGCGTGCCCGATGTGGCAGACCTGGCAATGCTGCTCGTCGCAGGCGTGGCCATGCCAGTGCGCGACCACATGAGTACCCAGCGCGCCCACCGCAAGGACGAGCGCGACGGCTAGCAGATGTCGGCTTAGTCGCTTTGTCATGTCCAGCACTGCCAAACCCCAACCGCGATTGTAAGGCTGCCGCTTCTCCGGTGACAAGCGTCTTATTTCCTTTTGCCCTGATCCTGCAATACCCCGGTGTGATGGCCGCTATGGAGAGAACGCTAGGGGACCTCTTGAGATGCACGAGTCCAAGTCCACGCGCGCCGCACGTCTGTAAGAACAGTGTTCTCTGTATCGGTGGCCAACTCCCGATAAGTCGTGCCAGCTCAACAGGTCGATGCAACACCCTCTAATCAGTTGATCGGACAATGCTTCCCCTAGACAACCGATCCATCCGGTTGTACTCAACCAGACCTAAACAGGGTAGTGTCTGTTTGAATCAACGCTCGCGCACGACTTTAGCTTTGAGAACTCCTGCCAGTAGACCTCGTTCTAGTGTTGCGTTGACCCATTGAGACCGCCCGGATAATCGGACAAGTGGCCGTCACTGGCCAGAAACGCATTATAAGAGGGCGCCCCTTTCGAGTAGGTTTTGATTGCTCGTATCAACGCCCACAAAAAGGAGCACCCTCATGAATGACGCAAAGTATATTGGGCTCGACGTTCATCAGGCAACGATCTCTGCAGCCGTGCTGGATTCGACCGGCAAGCTGCTGATGGAATCAACCTTCGAAACCAAGGCGGCCACGGTTCTGCAGTTTCTCCACGGACTTCGGGGCAGTGTGCAGGTGACCTTGGAAGAAGGAACTTGCGCGGCCTGGCTGCACGATCTTGTGAAGCCGCATGTCACCAAGGTCGTGGTCTGCGATCCGCGGAAGAACGCGCTGCTCAAAGCGGGCAACAAGATGACCGCATCGATGCACGCAAGCTGGCCGACCTTCTCCGGACCGGGCTTCTCTCCACGGTCTATCACGGAGAACACGGCGTACGGGCCCTGAAAGAACTCGCCCGCAGCTACCTGGCGCTCACGCAGGATCTCACGCGGGTGATGAATCGTCTGAAAGCTCTGTACCGGAGTCGGGCGATCCCCTGCACGGGAGAGCGGGTGTACTCGCAGCGTCATCGAGCAGAGTGGCTGGCCCAGCTCAACGAAGCCGGCGCACTTCGCCGGGCGGAGTTCTGCTACCAACAGCTCGACGCGCTCCAGGCATTGCGCCAGCAGGTGCGACGGGATCTGCTGGCCGAAAGCGGGAAACACAGCGCGCTAAAATTGCTGCGCCAGATCCCCTCGATCGGTCCCATTCGCGCTGCTCTGCTCATCGCTCTGATCCAGACGCCGCATCGGTTTCGCACCAAGCGGCAGCTGTGGGCTTACAGCGGCTTGGCGCTCAAGACGCACGCGAGCGGCGAATATCAATGTGTCCAGGGCCAACTGAAACGCTCCCATAGGCCCCCGGCCGTCCGCGGACTCAATGCCAACCACAACCCGGATCTAAAGAATATTTTCAAGGGCGCGGCGATTCGAGCTGCCGGTGTGGCCGGTCCGTTCCAGGAGTTCTACACCGCTCTGGTGGCTCGAGGAATGAAGCCGCACCTGGCGCGTCTCACCCTGGCTCGCAAGATTGCGGCCATGACGTTACTCGTCTGGAAGAAAGGAGTTCGTTTCGACGCCGAATACCTGAAACCACAAGCAGCTTAAGCGTCTGCGAAGAGCCGATTCATCCCGGGTTCATCACGAGGGATGTCCTGCCGGTTCCGCTGACGCTCTGGTTCGAGGGCGAGTATCCAGAACCCCGTTAGGCCGTGCGTGTGCCTTGTGCACCGAAGTCTCTCCAGAAACCCTATGCCCCCTCGGACAACCAGAAAAAGCGATAGGCCACGAGTCTCAGATAGAACGATGGTTGGCACTGCACAACCACGCTGCTTGTTGCTTCAGCAAACCCAAGGCGTCGTCTCACGCCACGATGAATTTGCGGGATAGCGGAATCACAGCGCCTGAATCGAATGCGGGCTGGATGACGACACCTTTCCCAGTCCCAGGAAAAGTATTTTTCTTGACATCCCCTCTTATAGAACGGGGTTCGAGGAGACGACCGCCCGCGAGCCCCCCCACAACCGTGAACATGAGGTCGTAGTCGCTACACAAGCACCAACTGCAGTCGGTGGGCCACCAGTATTCTGGTGTGAATCGATACTTTCCCTCGGTTAGGAATGTGCGCACCTCATCGTCGCACCACCACCGAGAGACAGTCTTGGTGTCTATTTGGTGTCGGTTTCTGTAGGGCACGAGAGAGACTTTGTGGGAAGGGAAAGACGTAATGGACTCCGGCTAACTGGTCTGGAAAGAGGTGCTTAGAACGCATCTACCATGATTTCAGGAAGTTATCTGTTTGATCCTTCGCGAATCCAGGCCTCCCAGCCAAACTAACACGCTCATGCTGCGTTTTTTCCCTAAGCCGCTCCCGCGCCTCTTCAACGGGTAGAATCATCATCTTTGTGGAGTTCCGGCAACAAAACGAGCGACGTCAAGAAGACGGAATTCCCAGACCAATGAGATGCCGTGGCGACAAAGGCTAAGACGACGAACGAGAATGGGTGAAACCACAAGAGGCTGACGATTTCAACACTCAGGCCTAGAACCACCGCTTGAAAGGTTCGTCGCCCTTCTCCTCGCTCTCGATTCTCGTAGCCATTCCTCTCTCCTGCGCACACTGCTCAATCCGGTCTCCCAAAATGTCCCGCTTGAGAGTCTGATCGAATGGGGGCATTTTGCGGAGTCGCCCGCAGCCTATAGTCAGCGGATGCAGTTCTTGGCAAAAACACTAGGTCCGGGAAACCGAGCGTCGTGCCATGTACAGGGAGAGCACCAGCCACACCAAGAAAATGAGCACTCCCAGGCCGATGAGCGGAACGCTGAAAAACATGAAGAGATCAAACGACAGCGGGTGAAACCACAAGAGACTAATGAGCTCGAGGATCAGGCCGAGGACGATGAAGCTGCCCGCGATTCGCAACAGCCGCTGCCTCCAATTTCGGTGAGTTTCATTGCCAAGGCCTCCAGAATCTCTCACGGTCGAGCTCGGCGACATCGTGTACAGCATCGTTGCCGCGGTGCAACTAGAATATCTCATTGGACCGGACGCAATCCATCATGGGCTTCGAAATTCTCCTCGATACGACGGGCCTCAGCGCGGTGGCGCATCGACATTCTCGTGTGAACCACCGGTCAGGGCCTTCTCAAGGCGACTGTCGATCGCTCTTATCCGGGTGGTCCGAGCCGGCCCGCCCCGTCACTTTCCCCCGAAGAAGGCAGCGAGGGTCAGAATAAGTAACACAAAACCAGTCGAAATGACCACTATGCCAACCACTCTCCCGAAAATCTTGAGCCAATGCTGCGGCGCACTTGTTTGTGCGGCTTGCAATTGGCCCTCCTCGAGCATGCGCTCGTACTCTACCGGATGTCTTTCTTTTAGCTCTTTCTCGGTTTCCCGTCCGGTGAAGATCACCAAATCCATGGGAAAGCTTCCCGGCCTCAGATGCGTATTGAAGAAATGGATGGCAAAGATGAACCAGGCAGCGAGGAGCGCCTCCTCTCCATGGATCAGAAGGGCAATGTTGAGCCAGGAACCCGGGAAGAACCTCGCGAAGAAAGGCGCGAACCACATGGCGTATCCCGATATTCCGATGATGGCCATGCCCCAGAAGACCCCCCAATAGTCGAATTTTTCCCAGTAGGCGAACCGGTCGAACTTCGGGCGTGGTCCAAGCCACAAAAACCAGCGCATGTGACCGTAAAGATCCTTGAGATCCTTGAGCCGGGGTACCATTGAATTCGGTCCCCAGAAAACGCCTCTTTGCCCCTTGACGAGGCCGCGATAGGCAATATCCCCGACGTGAATCAAGAAAGCCAGTGTCAGCAGCGCCGCGCAGAACTTGTGACAAAACAAAATGGCGCTGAATCCGCCGACCGCGTGCGCCAACGCCGCCGCCCAAACGGTGTGGCTGAACCGCAGAGTCATGCCGGTCAAGGCCAGGCCGATGAAGGTCGCCATCAAGACGCCGTGAAGGTACCGCTGGCCAAGCGAGAACCGGGTATAGTAACGGTCGTTCGTGTTGTTCTGGTTCATCATTTGCCTCGCGCTAACCGACCTCTGCTCGGGGGCCCCCCTTAGGACGATCAAAGAAGGAGCGAACGAACCATAGAATCGTGTGCAAGCCGAAGAAGCTAAAAATGCTGAGCAACAGCAGATCCATGAACAATGCGGCGAAGTAGAGCGCTGGATAGGATTTTCGATCATGGGAGTCGGCGTGTGGATGGTAGCTGACAAAACTCACTGTCGCGCCAGCGTGGCATTGGCCGCACGTCGCTACAAGATTGCCGGGAGCGACCGTGGACTTCGGGTCCGAGGGAGGAAGGATGTCATGCTCTCGATGGCAGTTCCAGCAATGAGCCGTTTCGACGTAGCCCAGAGCGGAAACTTGCGCGTGAAAAGTGTCGAGGTAGGTGGCGTAGCTCTCTTTGTGGCAATCGCCGCATGTCGCCGAGGTGTTTTCCTGCCACGAGGCCGCACGCACGCTCGAGATCTGGTGCGCCGTGTGGCAATCGCTACAGACGGGCACTTGCGTGTTGCCGGCCTGAAGCGCCCTTCCGTGGATCCCGGCGAAATAGGCGGCCTCCGGCCCGGCGTGGCAGGAACCGCAGGTTGCGGGGATATTCGTCCGGTGCGTCCGGCTTTCGGGATTCGTGCGGCTCAGGATCTTATGAGTACCGTGGCAACTGGAGCAGGAGGCGGCAACCAGCAGGCCATCCTTGGTGAGCGCGAAACCGTGGATGGAATCCATGTACAAAGAATAGACATTGGGAAAGCCAAATTTCCGCGCCGTCTCCGGATTTCCATGACACGATCCACAAGTTTTGGGTATGTTTAGCGCGAAAACAGGAGATTGAGGATCCTTCACAGGCACAATTGAGTGCGGGTCCCCGTGGCAAGCCACACAAGGGTGCGCACTAGCGTTCGCATGGACGCTTTCGGCCATGTCTTTGGTTTCGTCACTGTGGCAGGTGCCGCAGTTGACGGCGGCGGGGTGCTCCGGATGCGGATAGCCTTTAATGTCGGTGTGACATTCGGTGCAGCGCAGGCTACCGTGAACGCTGGCCTCTTGCTTCGCTCCATCCACATGCACACTGTGGCCGGCTTGGTCTTGCAAGCCGTTCTGGCTGTGGCAGGCGAGGCACTCAACATTTTGCTGCGCGCGAACTCCTGAGACGGCGAAACCGAGGAAAAATATGGCCGCTAGAGTCCAACGCATGTGCGCTCCATTAAACCGAGCCCTAGGCGCGGCGAAATAGTCTGGTCGCCGGGCCACAATTTACTTCATTCCGAGGTCCTTGAGAATCTTCGGATTTTGCTCGTCGACCACCAGAAGTTCGTGGCAGGTATCACAATCATTCGGGATCGTCTTGCCGTCGGCGGAGACGTGACTACCGTCATGGCAGCGGAAACAGCCAGGCCAATCAGTGTGCCCCAAGTCATTGACATACGTCCCCCAGGTCACATCCATCGCCGGGAAGACGTTGCGCAAGTAAATGGATTGCACGCTGCGAATCGAACCTTCCAACTTCTCGCCTTCGGATGTAGCGATTTGTGGATAGTTTTTCTGATAAAAGCTCGTCAATGTCTCGGCAATACGTTGCCTCGCCGTGTCTCTGTCCGGATAATTCGATTTAAGTGCGAGCAGCGCCTCTTTTTTTATGTAGGGCAGATCCGGGCTAATGGATTGCTCGGTCATGGCCTGATCTAGGGCCTCTGCCGGCAACTGGAATGTGTGAGTTGGGCGGTTGTGGCAGTCCACGCAGTCCATCACGCGATGCTCGCCGCGTGCCAACTCTTCAGGTGTCGCCTTTGCGTCGGTCGAGTTGAATACGGTCGTCTTGCCATCAGGACCTGTATAGCTCACTTGGGGAATGACTTGCCGGTTGCGATCCGTGGCAACATATGTAACCTGCACTCCGGGGTCAAGATGATGGCCATGTATTCCGATCATACTCGTGGTGCTCTGCCCGCCCACTTTCATGACCAACACAGTTCTTAAAGGAGTGTTCGCCTCATTCTCTTGGTAGTGAGTACGAATGAACAGAATATTGCCCGAAAACCGCTGCGGCCAATGGCACTGCTCGCAGGTTGCCCGCGCCGGGCGCAATTGTTGGACCGGTGATGGAATCGGACTGGGATAGTCATGAAACGCTACGGCGAAAACCTGTCTTACCCCAGAAACCTTCGAGCGAACAAACCAAGAAGCACCGGGGCCGATATGGCAGTCCACACACCCAACTCTGGAATGCGGCGAATTCAAATAAGCTGTGTACTCCGGCTGCATTACTGTATGGCAAGTTAGCCCACAGAATTGCACGGAATCCATATATTTCGTGCCCTGATAGGATGCCGTCGTGAAGATGACAACGTTCAAGAACGTGGCTACGCCGACGAGCGTCAGCGCCCTGCGTAGCAGGGGATCGGCCAGATCAATGCGGGGATATGCCGAGGGAAGTTCACCACGGCGGCTCAACTGGCGACGCCGCCACAACGCACCAATAGGTACCAGGATTAAGCCGAAGACGAACATGCCGGGCAGAACGAGGAAAAACACAATTCCGGCGTAGGGAAAAGTGCCGGCCCCGCCTCCCAGAGCAATCTCGAAGGTCCAATAAGCGATCAGTGTGATGGCGGAAGCTGTCGTCAGCACCGCCCCGATCAGTGAGAGTGGATTTCGACCAAGGTAGGCGGCCGGACGAATCCAGGAAAGCAGACGGTCAGATCGCGTCAATTTCGTTCCTCAGATGTGCGGCGGGAGTAGAGACTTGGATCGTCAGCACAGAAGGCTCCACCATACGGTACCACGACGTGCCAAAGAAAGAGGTTACTTGTTCTTGCCGAGTTCCCGGATGAAGCCGACGAGGTCCTTGATTTGCGCGGCGCTGAATTTGTCCTTATAGGCCGGCATAGCACCCTTACCGTTGGCGATCCAGGCGTTCAACTCCTCATCGGTTTGCTTCTGAACGTCCGCGGAGCGCAGATCGCGAAGCTTCATACTCTTTCCCACCGCGGTGTTGCCGCTGCCATCGGCCCCGTGACAGTTCCCACACTTGGATTTGAACAGGCTAGCCGCGTCCGCCTGCGCCCGCACCGGGCCGGCAGAAAGAAGCAGAACGACAACGAGCAGCAAAGCCGCCGAATTGATTCGAGCCGCGAGGTCCTTCATAGCGTTCCTCCTAAGCGAGATCAAAAGATAACACAGCCGGCCTCTGGTCTAGCTGTCTTGCCAGAGGTGTGGAGAGCATGTCGAACCTAAGATTCTCAACTGCAACGGCCTGTTTCGCGCAGTTTTGTCCGAATGGCGGTCGATTTGCTGGAACGTCCTTCAAAGTCTCTCCTCTCACGCGCTCAACGCTACAGCAACAAGAGTGCTATCGTAGTGGCCCCCGGTAGACAATGATGTGACCGCCGTCACAGAAAAGCAAGGACCCCAAGAGTAACGTATTTCAGAATTTCATCGAGAGACAATGGCTAAGGATGCTGAAGAACACCAACGCGGTCGATGGCAGGGCATGACCCCAAGTCCTCGTGAGGTGCGAATATGCGTGCACTGCATGGCTCACTGCCTCAAGCATTGAAGTCTCGCGGCGTGTCCCGCCGCGATTTTGTGAAGTTTTGCAACTTGATGGTCGCCACGCTGGCGCTCCCACCGCGATATGTATCGGCCGTCGAAAAAGCTCTCAGTCAGACGATGCGTCCGGTCCTGGTTTGGCTCGAGTTCCAAGATTGCGCGGGCAACTCGGAATCGATGCTGCGCACCAGCAATCCCACGGTCACGGAATTTGTTCTCGATCTTCTGTCGTGGGAATATCACGAACTGATCATGGCGGGCGCTGGCAAACAGGCCGAAGAAGCACTCGAACGAGTGGTTCGGGAGCATCAGGGCGAATACATCGCTGTAGTGGAAGGTGCAATCCCGACGGCGGACGATGGTGTGTACTGCACGATTGCCGGCAAGACGGCCCTCGAAATTGCAAAGCATGTTTGCACCAATTCGGCAGCTAACATTGCGGTCGGTGCTTGCGCGTGGGATGGAGGCTTGGTTCGAGCAAACCCAAATCCGACTGGTGCTGTGGGGTTGCAGGAGGCAGTCCCCGGCGTGAAGGTTGTCAATTTGGGTGGCTGCCCGCACAATCCTGCGAATACGGCTGCGGTGTTGACGCATTACCTGACTTTCCACGAGATGCCGGCTCTCGATCAATACAATCGTCCGCTATTCGCCTACGGCAACATCATTCACGACCAATGTGAACGGAGAGCTCACTACGACGCAGGGCGTTTTGTTGAGGAATGGGGTGATGAAGGCCACAGGAAGGGCTATTGCCTCTACAAAATGGGATGCAAAGGCCCGGAAGCAACCTATAACTGTCCTACCGTCCGCTGGAATGATGGAACGAGTTGGCCGGTGAAGGCCGGCCACGGCTGCATCGCGTGCGCGTCGCACCGCTTTTGGGATACGAAATCGCCCTTCTACAAACGGTTGCCATCGGTGCCAGGGTTCGGAGTGGATGTCACGGCGGACGAGATCGGATGGGTTGCCACGGGGGCGGTTGCCGCAGCGATGGTTGCCCAGGTGGCCGGCAATTTCGTGCGCGACAAAATCCGGCCGAAGAAGACAACCGACGAGCCAAACGAACCGGCGGATTCTGGCGGAGTCTAGGAGGAATCAATGGCGCGGATTGTGGTCGACCCGGTCACGCGAATTGAAGGACATCTCCGCATCGAGGCCCAAGTCGAAGGCGGGATGATCTCGGACGCGTGGAGTTCCGGCACGATGTTCCGTGGAATCGAGCTGATCTTGCGCGGTCGTGACCCGCGCGAAGCATGGATCTGGGCGCAGCGCATTTGCGGCGTCTGCACGATGGTTCACGCGCTCGCCTCTGTCAACGCGGTCGAGGATGCGCTGGGTATCGAAGTTCCCGATAACGCCCGCCTCGTTAGGAACATCATCGCTGCAACGCAGACGGTGCAAGATCACGTCATTCACTTCTACCATCTCCACGCGCTTGACTGGGTGGACGTGGTCTCCGCCTTAAAGGCGGACCCGGCAAAGACATCGCAACTCGCGCAATCGATCTCCGATTGGCCTATATCGAGCGAGAAGTATTTCAAGAGTGTTCAGGATCGCGTCAGTGCCTTGGTCGCGAGCAAGCAACTAAGCTTATTTGGCGCGGGTTATTGGGGACACCCCGCCTACCATCTTCCGCCTGAAGCAAATCTCATGGCCGTCGCACACTACTTGGAGGCACTGCAGTTCCAGAAGCAGTTCATCCGGATTCACGCGGTTCTCGGCGGCAAGAATCCCCACTTGCAGACATTTCTGGTCGGCGGCATGGCCACTGCCATGGACCCGAACGAGCCGGGTGCAACGGTAAATCCCGAACGAATCGATTTCTTGCTGGAGGTAGCCAAGTCGGCAATCGCGTTTGTGAATCAGGTATACATTCCCGACGTTCTCGCGGTGGCAGGGTTCTACCGTGATTGGTTCGAACGCGGTGAGGGCCTTGGGAATTTCATGTCTTATGGCGCCTATCCGCAAGGGTCCATCAAAGATCCTGCGGACTTTTTTCTTCCCCGAGGCATCATCTTGAATCGCGATCTGTCGAAGGTTCACCCGGTCGATCCGGCGAATGTCACGGAATATGTGACCCATTCTTGGTACGAGTATTCCGGAGGAGATCAGACGGCCAAGCACCCATTCGATGGAGAGACCAATCCGAAGTATTCGGGACCGAAGCCTCCCTACGAATTCCTCGATGTGGATCAGAAGTATTCTTGGCTGAAGGCTCCGCGGTATCAAGACCAACCGATGGAGGTCGGGCCGTTGGCACGCATGCTCGTTGCCTATGCTTCGGGTCAGCAGGATGTCAAAGCTCTGGTCGATGCGACCCTGGCAAAGCTGAAGGCTCCACCCACCGCGTTGTTTTCGACTCTTGGACGGATTGCTGCGCGCGCGCTGGAAACGCAACTTCTCGCGAGCCGCCTCACCGGCTGGATCGAGCAGCTTGGAGACAATTTGGCGAGCGGTAACGTGCGCATTCACAACGGCGAAAAGTGGGACCCGAACTCGTGGCCCAAGACCGCACAGGGTTTCGGTTTCTTCGAGGCGCCGCGCGGATCGCTGGGGCATTGGGTGGAGATCGAAGACCAAGCCATCAAGAACTATCAGGCGGTCGTTCCGTCCACATGGAATGCAGGCCCGCGAGATGCTCGCGGCCAGCGAGGGGCATATGAAGCCGCGCTCCTCAAGACGCCGGTGGCGGATCCGGATCGCCCACTCGAACTACTGCGCACCATCCACTCCTTCGATCCGTGCTTGGCTTGCGCCGTTCACGTGGTCGACGCTCGTGGGCACGTGTACACCAGCGCAGAAGCCTGATCTGGCAGAGGGCTGCGTATGAAAAAGACACGAAGGCGACACGGGCATGAAGCGGAATGGAAGAAACCGGCGCACGGGCAGGTGAGGGTTTACGTCTGGGAATGGCCCGTGCGATTTGCGCACTGGATCATCTTCAGCACGATCGTCTCGCTCTCGATCACGGGCTATTACATGCACTCTCCTTTCGTCGTTTCGCACGGAAGGACCGCCTACGTCATGGGAACCATGCGGTTTGTTCACCTGCTTTCCGCCTTCGCGTTTCTCGGGGCGATCCTGATCCGAGTTGTCTGGATGTTTATCGGCAATCAGTGGTCGAGCTGGGACCAGTTCATTCCCACGACCAAGAAACGTCTAAAGGACTTCGTCGAGACGGCCCGGTATTACGGATTCATGACTTGGTCGCCGACTCCCCACATCGGTCATAACGCGATGGCGGGAGCCGCGTACGCTGCCGTCTACTGTATGGCGTTCGTCGAAATCCTCACCGGACTCGCGCTCTACTCTCAGGTTCTCGGAAGCAGGACGCTTAGTTTCTTCGTTGGCTGGATTCCCCATATCATGGACATCCAATGGCTGCGTGAGATTCATTTCCTCGTGATGTTCGGATTCTGGATGTTCTTCATTCACCATCTCTATACCGCCATCCTGGTTTCGGTAGAGGAGGAGAACGGCGTGATGGAAAGCATTTTCAGCGGATACAAGTTCGTTCCCGAACACGAACTGCAGGAGGCGATGGCAGAGGAGGGCGGCGAGGATACCGAACCGCAACTGGAAGGGACCCGGGCCAGCCCGGTTGGCGGACGAAGTTCCCAATCAAGAGCGTGACATGGAGAATTTGCTGTCTTCGGACACGGTGGTCATAGGGGTCGGCAATACGATCCTCTCAGACGAGGGTGTCGGCGTGCATGCCGCAAGGCTGCTGCAGAGTGATCCAAGAGTGCCCGCCGGCGTGACGATTCTAGACGGCGGCACGATCGGCCTCGAGTTGATTCCGTATGCTTCGGATGCATCCCGCGTGCTGCTCCTTGATGCCATGAACTCAGGCAAAGCCCCTGGAACGCTCGCACGGATGACGGGGAGAGATTTGCTCGACACGACGGGGGGATGGAGCGCTCATCAATTGGGCGTTGCCGATCTGATCGCAGCTCTCTTCCTTGTGTCGACCAGTCCTCAGGATATTGTTGTGCTGGGCGTGCAGCCTGCCAACACAGATTGGGGCACGTCCTTATCCCCCGAAGTCGAGGCTGCGCTTGTGCCTTTGGTGGATGCAGCCTTGGCGCAGCTACAACTTTGGAAGGTATCGCGGGGCGCTAGTTTGGAGATCCACCCCTCATCCATGCCGCCCGGGCAATCCTCGGACCGAACGCTTTCCGATCCCTGCGAAGAAGGAGGCTTGTAACGTGTGCCTCGCTATTCCCGGAAAAATCGTCAGCAGCGAAGTGCATAACGGAATTCGCGTGGGACGCGTCCAGTTCGGTGGGATCACACGGGAGACCTGCCTAGACTTTGTGCCGGAAGCGTCGGTCGGAGATTACGTGATTGTGCACGTGGGATTCGCAATCAGTCGTGTGGACCGGGAAGAGGCCGAGCGGAGCTACGAAGTTCTCGAATCCATGGGATTGCTCAAGGCCGAACTGGCGTCGGATTTGCAAGATTCATAAGCGGACAAGTAGGGCGGTGTTGGCGGGGCTCTGAGGGAGCACATGAAGTATTTGGACGAATACCGGGATGAGAAGATTGCCCGCGGAATTGTGGCTGAGCTGGCCCGCCGAGCTACGCGGCCCTGGGTGTTGATGGAGATTTGCGGCGGGCAAACCCACACGCTGATGCGTTACGGCATCGACGAGATGCTACCCGCCGGCGTTGAGTTGGTCCACGGGCCGGGATGCCCCGTGTGCGTGACCTCTCTCGAAACGATCGACAAAGCCATCGAGATTGCCTCGCATCCTGAGGTGACGTTGATTTCTTATGGCGACATGCTGCGCGTACCAGGCTCGCATACGGATCTGTTCCACGTGAAGGCCCAGGGCGGAGACGTACGCGTGGTTTATTCTCCCACCGAAGCGCTCAAATTCGCCCGCGCAAATCCCGAGCGCAAAGTGGTCTTCTTTGCAGTAGGTTTCGAAACTACGGCTCCCGCGAATGCCATGGCCGTCTGGCAGGCAAAGCGGGAAGGGCTTAAGAACTTCTCGATGCTTGCCTCCCATGTCCTCGTGCCGCCCGCGATTCGAGCGCTCTTGAGTTCACCGCGCAATCGCGTGCAGGGCTTCATTGGTCCGGGTCACGTTTGCACGGTCATGGGCTATCGCGAATATGAGGACCTCATCCGGGAGTTCCACGTGCCGATTGTTGTGGGCGGATTCGAGCCGCTTGATCTGCTGGAAGCGATCTTGATGCTTGTGACGCAGCTTGAAGAAGGGCGCGCGGTGGTCGAGAACCAATACGTCCGGTCCGTCACCTACGAGGGTAACCTGCTCGCTCAGAAGGTATTGGCGGAAGTGTTCGAGGTATGCGATCGGAAATGGCGCGGGATCGGTGGAATTCCGGAGAGCGGTCTCAGTCTCCAGGAGGAATATGCTGAATTCGATGCGGATCGAATTTTTGGGACAGAGGGGGTGACCGCGGACGAGCCCGCGGAGTGCATTAGCGCGGAGGTGCTCCAGGGGCTGAAGAAACCGACGGATTGTTCCGCATTCGGGACGCGTTGCACGCCCGAAAATCCGCTGGGCGCTCCGATGGTTTCTTCCGAAGGCGCGTGCGCCGCGTATTACCGATATCGCCGGCATGCGATAGCAGCGACGGTGAACCGTTGATGCCGCAAGAAACGAAACTTGATGTGGCTTTGAATTGTCCGGTCCCGATTGCAGCCAGCGAGTCAATCCTGCTGGGTCACGGAAGTGGGGGCCGGATGAGTGGGGATCTCCTGCGAAATATCCTCCTTCCGGCCCTTCAAAATCCCGTGCTCGAACGGTTGGATGACCAGGCTATCGTGGATGTCGGCGGATCCCGCATTGCGTTTACGACGGATTCCTTCGTCGTGAAGCCACTATTTTTCCCCGGCGGCGACATCGGAACGCTGGCGGTGAACGGAACGGTGAATGACCTGGCGATGGGCGGGGCGGAACCTCTCTTCCTGAGTCTTGCACTCATCCTCGAAGAAGGGCTTCCATTCGATATTCTCCGCCGGGTTATGGAATCCATTCGCGTCGCTGCCGCTCTTGCGGGCGTTGTTGTCGTCACGGGAGACACAAAAGTAGTGGAAAAGGGAAGCGGCGACGGATTGTTTGTCAACACCTCGGGAATTGGACTCGTCTCGCCCTCAGTGCGGCTTTCCGCCGATCAGGCACGCCCAGGAGATCGCGTGCTGCTGAGCGGGACCATTGGAGACCATGGGATCACCATACTGTCCCAGCGGGAAGGCCTCGAATTCGAAAGTGCCATCGCGAGCGACACGGCGGCGCTGCACATTCTTGTTGCCGAGATGCTTCGCGCGAGTTCTGAAATTCGTTGTCTCCGTGACCCAACGCGCGGCGGCCTGTCGAGTTCTTTGAACGAGATTGCGGCCCGGTCGCGCGTGGGGATTGAGCTCGAAGAGAACGCGATCCCGATCCGGGAGGAAGTCCAAGGCGCATGCGAGATGTTAGGACTCGATCCGCTGTACGTGGCAAACGAAGGCAAGCTGCTCGCGATTGTTGAGCCCACGGCGGCCGAAAGGATTCTCGACGCAATGCACCGGCACCCGCTGGGCCGCAACGCACGGATGATCGGAACGGTCACGGATTCTCACCGACGGATGGTCACGCTGCGAACCCGGTTGGGAACATCGCGGATCGTCGATCTGCTCTCCGGCGACCAATTGCCGAGAATCTGCTGAGGGCAGCCCGATGCACGAAATGGGAATTGCCAATTCGGTGCTCGATGCGATTCGCGCGGAAACACGTCGCTTCCCGGGTGGCCACATCTACAAAGTGGGGGTGCGGATCGGCGAACTCGCGGGCGTTGACCCGGATGCCATGAGCTTTTGTTTTGAAGCCCTTGTGCGCGGGACGGAGTTGGAGCCACTTGCGCTCGAGATTGAATACTGCCCGCGCCGCTATCAATGCCGGGCCTGTGGGCACTCGTACGCCGCAGCCAGAGAAGATTCGGTGTGTCCGGAGTGCGGCGTGACGGAATCACAATTCTTGGGAGGCGACGAACTCGAGCTCGCCTACCTGGAGGTCGAAAATGGAGCGCGTGCCGCTGGAACGTAAAGTCTTGAGCGAAAATGACCGCATTGCCGCCGGCTTGCGGGCGCGCTTTGCCGAACACAATATCCTGTGTCTCAACCTGATTAGCTCGCCAGGATCTGGGAAAACCAGCCTGCTCGAACGCACCCTCGAAAGCTTCGACCGCAGCGAGCGTGTGGCAGTTCTCACCGGGGACATCCAGACGGAAAACGACGCGAAACGGCTCGCGCGATTCGGTTTTCCGGTGAAGCAAATTACGACGGGCGGAACGTGCCATCTGGATGCCCGGATGATCGAAAGGGCGCTTCTGGACTGGCGCTTGGAAGATATCGACCTGTTGTTGATCGAAAACGTCGGAAACCTCGTCTGCCCGTCGAGCTACGATTTGGGTGAGGCTGCAAAACTGGTCGTTCTCAGTGTCACGGAAGGAGAGGACAAGCCGCTCAAATACCCCTCGATTTTTTTCAAATCGGAGCTACTGATTCTGAACAAGATCGACCTGCTGCCCTATGTGCCATTCGATATCGCTGCCGCCGAAGAGAATTCGCGCCGCGTCCACCGGGACATGGACATTGTCCGAGTATCCTGCCAGACGCGCGAAGGAATGACGGAATGGCTCGCCTGGCTGGATCGTAAGCGGGAGAGCTTGCGCGCGGCTGCGCCCGCCTTTTGAAGCGCCATGCAAGTCCGCAAGGAAATCCAAGTCGCCGGGATCGTACAGGGAGTCGGATTTCGGCCATACGTCTATCGGCTCGCGACGGATCGAAACCTCGGTGGAAACATCAGCAACACGCCAGCGGGAGTCACCATCGAAATTCAGGGCCCGCCGGACCAGGTCGAGGATTTCGTCTCGCGCCTTCCGGAGGAGGCACCGCCGCTTGCACAGATTTCCCACGTGTTGGTTCGCGAGATGGCATGCAAGCCGGATCGGTGCTTTGAAATTCTGTCCAGCCATACCGGCGAGCACGCTAGTGCGTTGATCTCTCCGGACGTGGCAGTCTGCGAGGACTGTCTTCGCGAGTTATTCGACCCTCAGGACCGGCGGCATCTCTATCCTTTCATTAATTGCACGAATTGCGGGCCGCGCTTCACCATCACGCGGGACATTCCCTACGACCGGCCGCGCACTTCGATGTCCACATTTCCGATGTGCGACAAATGCCGCGCGGAATATGAGGACCCGCGAAGCCGCCGTTTCCATGCGCAGCCGAATGCCTGTTGGGAATGCGGCCCCCAACTCAAACTATGGAATGCCCAAGGCCACCCGATGAAAGCACTTGATCCCATCGAGGCGGCTGTCGAGCGCCTCCGGTTGGGCAAGATACTCGCTGTCAAGGGACTCGGAGGATTCCACTTCGCGGTAGATGCCATGAACTCAGCCGCAGTTGAACGGCTGCGCCAGCGCAAGCGGCGCGTTGAAAAGCCGTTTGCCGTAATGGTGCGCGATCTGGAAGCCGCCGGTCGATTTTGCGGGATCGATGCGGAAGCACGGAGACTTCTGAGCAGCCGGCAGCGACCCATCGTGCTGCTGCCAAAAACGAAAGGCACTGCAATCGCTGACGCCGTGGCACCGAACCAGCGTGACCTCGGGCTGTTCCTGCCATATACTCCGCTGCACCACCTGCTCTTTGCAGCAGGCAGGTTCACCGCGTTGGTCATGACGAGTGGAAACCTGAGTGAAGAGCCGATTGCGATTGACAACCGCGAGGCGGTCGATCGGCTAGGGAGCATCGCCGACTTCTTTCTTGTGCACGACCGAGAAATTCTTCTTCGTTGCGACGATTCGGTGATTCGTCTTTCGGCCGGGAGGCTGCGACAGATACGGCGGTCGCGGGGCTACGTGCCGGCGCCTGTGCGATTGCACAAGGAACTTCCACAGATTCTTGCGGTCGGGGGCGAACTGAAAAATACGATTTGCCTCACGCGCCGCAACCTCGCATTCCTGAGCCAGCACATTGGTGACCTCGAAAACATCGAGAGTTTCGATTTCTTCCGCGATGCCGTCACATATCTTTCGAAGATTCTTGAAATCGAACCGGAAGTTATCGCGCATGATCTTCATCCGGATTATTTGTCGACCAAATGGGCCTTGACGCAGAAAGGGGTGCGTCTCGTAGGTGTGCAGCATCACCATGCGCACATCGCTGCGTGCATGGCGGAGAACCGAATCGATGGACAGGTTATTGGGCTAGCCCTGGACGGCACCGGCTATGGCACCGACGGGCAGATCTGGGGCGGCGAAGCGCTGCTCGCGGGGTATGCAAGTTTCGAGCGCGCCGCGCATTTCGCCTACGCGCCGCTTCCCGGAGGCGCGGCGGCAATTCGTGAACCCTGGCGCATGGCGGTGAGCTATTTGGCGCAAACTTTTGGCGAGGATTTCCTTGGCCTGGATATTCCCTTCGTCCGAGAGCTCGAACGCGGGAAGGCGGAGTTGATTCTGCGCATGATGACTCATCGGGTAAATTCTCCCCTGACCTCGAGTTGCGGGCGATTGTTCGATGCCGTCGCCGCCCTAATTGGAATTCGGCAAGAAGTAAGCTACGAAGCGCAGGCCGCCATTGAGCTGGAAATGGTTGCACGGCCGTCGAGTGAGACCGGCGGCTATCCCCTCGCCATTCATCGCCAGGACGCACGCTGGCAGATCGACCCCTCTCCATTATTCGGCGCCATCGTCGAGGATCTTCGCAGGAAGGTGTGCACGGAAACAATCAGCCGCCGATTCCACAACGGACTCGTTGAAACTCTCGTTCGTCTCGCGTGCTTGCTGCGTGAAGAATCGTCGATCAACAGGATCTGCCTGAGCGGCGGTACGTTCAACAACCTGCTTGTGTTCGAACACTTGATTCCCAAGCTGGAATCCCGCGGCTTTGAAGTTTTCACTCACTCCGAAGTTCCCACGGGCGACGGCGGTCTTAGCCTCGGACAGGCGCTCGTCGCAGCACATAGCGCCCGTACTGAAACCCAAGTTTCCCACTCGAGGAAAGGTTGCGATGCGACCTAGACTGAATGCTCTGTTTGACGATGCGGCCGGCAATCTACGCGGCAAGATAATTGGCATATATGGCGTCTTGCTGACGTTCAATCTGGCGGCGTGGCTTTGGGCGGGCCTCGCCCTGCACCATTACCCCGTGCTTCTGGGTACAGCCCTTCTCGCCTACAGCTTTGGCCTGCGGCATGCCGTCGATGCGGATCATATCGCCGCCATCGACAACGTGACGCGCAAGTTGATGCAGGAAGGTAAGCGTCCCGTCGCGGTTGGATTCATGTTCTCGCTGGGACATTCGACCATAGTCGTGCTCGGGGCAGCAGCGATTGCCGGGGCAGCTCTGGCGTTGCAACATCGCCTGGACGCGATAAGGAGCATCGGAAGCATCGTCGGGACACTGGTGTCGGCATTTTTCCTGTTTGCCATCGCGCTTGTGAATCTGATCATTCTGCGCTCAATCTTTCAGGCGTTCGTCAGGGTTCGCCGGGGCGAGCCCTACGTTGAGGAAGATTTCGACTTGCTTCTCGGCAATCGAGGATTTCTTGCCCGGATATTCCGGCCCATGTTCGGGATGATCAGCAGCAGTTGGCATATGTATCCGCTAGGCGTTTTGTTTGGGCTGGGATTTGATACGGCTACGGAGATTGGTCTATTGGGTATTTCCGCTGCGGAAGCATCCAAGGGCTTGTCGCTCTGGTCGATTCTTGTATTTCCGACACTCTTTGCCGCGGGGATGTCCCTCGTCGATTCCACGGACAACATACTGATGTTGGGTGCGTACGGCTGGGCGTTTGTAAAGCCCATTCGCAAACTCTATTACAACATGACCATCACGTGCATCTCGGTAATCGTCGCGCTAGTGGTCGGGGGGATCGAAGCTCTCGGATTGTTGGCTGGGAATTTTCATTGCAAAGGAAGATTCTGGGACGAAGTCGCCAGGCTCAACGATAATTTCGGCACGCTCGGCTATTTCATCGTGGGACTCTTTGCCGTGAGTTGGATTGTGTCCATCGCAGTTTATAAGTGGCGGCGGTTTGACGATCTCGAACTCGGCGCTTGAAGCGGCTCAACTGGCAGGCGTTCGATCATTCGGGAGAACCGGTTCCGCAGAGGCGACCTTTCCTCAGTTGTGCTGCTTCTTGGAATTTGCTGCTGCCGAATCCAGGCCTCCCAGCCAATCTTCCCGGCGACTTGACGCCGCAACCGCCCGAGACCTTGACACCCGTTTGCTTCCCGCGCTAGTCTCTCGCCCCACGCAGGCCCGATAGACTCACGGCAAAGGAGACACTGAGAATGCGGAAGCCCCTGATTCTTATTACCGTTATGCTCGTCGCACTGTGCGCGTCCGTCGCCGCTTTCAAGACACATGCACAGGCCGCGGCGCCCGCGGACGACAAAGCAGCCATCGAAGCGCTCGAGCAAAGCTTCAGCGATGCCTTCAATGCCAAGGACCTAAAGGGCGTCATGGCGTGCTACGCGCCCGGCAAGGGCTTGTTCGTCTTCGACGCCATACCTCCGCGCGAATACCCGAGTTGGGACGCCTACAAGAGGGATTGGGAGGGCCTGTTCTCCGCTTATCCCGGCCCGCTCTCCGTCATGATTTCGGAGCAGAGCATCACGGTCGTCGGGCCGGTCGCCTACGGACACAATATCCAGACCGCCCATTTCACCGCGAAAGACGGTTCCCACACGACCGGCGTTGTTCGTGTTACGGACGTCTATCGCAAGATCAACGGAAAGTGGCTGATCGTCCAAGAACACGTATCCTTTCCGGTGGACATGGCAACAGGCAAGGCGGACATGCTTTCGAAGCCTTAGCGGGCCCGCCGGGGCAGCGCGAACCTGCCTCGCATCCTCGCGTAGCGCGAGAGTATGATACGGGTGTACAGGGCCCCTAAACCCGATCTGCGCGCACCCCTTTGAAGTCTTTCGCTGGAGGCCGCCATGAAAAAACTGCTCACGATCCTGGGAATCATTATCGTCGTACTGATCCTGATTGTTATCGCGGTGCCGTTCGTCATCGACGTGAACCGGTTCAAGCCCACCCTCGAGACCGATCTGACGGGCGCACTCGGCCGCAAGGTTGAAATCGGGAACATCGGACTTTCGATTTTCTCCGGCGGCGTCACGGTGGACAACCTCGTGATCGCGGACGATCCCGCCTTCAGCAACACGCCCTTCTTACAGGCGAAGCGGCTCACGGCCGGCGTGGCGCTGATCCCGCTCATCTTTTCGAAGAAGCTCGAGGTGCGCTCGTTCACCGTGACCGATCCGCAGGTCTCGCTCCTGCGCTCACCCTCGGGCAAATGGAATTTTTCGAGCCTCGGCCAGAGCGGAGCGAGCAGCAGCGCCCCTTCGTCGAGTTCGTCGTCGGCCGCCGCCCTGTCGGTTGCCGAGTTGAAGATTGTGAACGGCACGATGATGGTGGGCACGACCGGTGCGCGTGGCAAGACGCAAACCTATCAGGATGTGAATCTCGAGGCCTCCGACGTTTCCTACACTTCACAGTTTCCGTTCAAATTCTCGGCGAAGACGCCGGGGGACGGCTCGGTAAAGGTTGACGGAACGGCCGGCCCAATCAATCCTGATGACTCCGCGCTCACGCCTCTCAGCGCCACGATCGACGTCCAGCATCTCGATCTCGCCTCGACGGGATTCGTCGATTCATCAACGGGCCTCGCCGGGCTGATTGACTTCACCGGCGCTCTCGCGTCCGACGGCCACGAAATGACGTCAAAGGGGACGGTGAAAGCGAACAAGATTAAGGCCGTCGCGGGCGGTTCGCCCTCGACCGTCCCGCTGGACGTCGATTACGAGACGGCTTACGATTTGAAGAAGGAAACAGGCAGCCTCAAGCAGGGCGACGTCCACATTGGCAAGGCCGCCGCGCATCTCACCGGTACGTACGACACGGCCGGCACGACGACCAGTGTCCAGATGAAGCTCAACGGCCAGGGCATGCCCGTTTCGGACCTCGAAGGTGTGCTGCCGGCCGCCGGGGTCACGCTGCCCTCCGGAGCGTCGCTCACCGCCGGCAGCCTTGATTTGAATCTCTCCATCAGCGGCCCGGTGGATAAACTCGTGATCGCGGGGCCAGTGAACCTTTCGAACGGCAAGCTCTCCGGCTTCAACCTCAAATCGAAGCTTGGAGCGCTTTCATCCTTCACTGGGCTTGGAGGCGGAGGTAGCGGATCGGATACCGAAATTCAGACGCTGAGCGCCAACCTGCACGTCGATCCCAGCGGAACGCAGGCAAGCAACCTAAATCTCGTCGCGCCGTCGATCGGGACGATTACAGGCAACGCAAATGTCAGCGCGAGCCAGCAACTTGACTGCAAGATGGTTGCGAAGCTCGCTGGCGGAATCGGCACGGTCACTTCCGCGCTCTCGAGCATTACGGGCGGCGGCAAGGGCTCTCAGGGCGGCATCCCGTTCAAGATTACCGGTACCACATCGAACCCCGTCTTCCTTCCCGATCTTTCCGGCATGGCCGGGAACATGGGCAATATGGTCAAGGGTATCAGCGGCAATTCGGGCAGTTCAGCCTCGGGCGCCGCGCAGGGAATCCTCGGCGGCCTTTTCGGCAAGAAAAAGAACTGATAGCCGTCCCGCGCCGGCACGCGCTCACGTGGAAGGCGCTTGGCCGCTCTTGACGAGAGCGTTTTCCGCGCCGCCGAATAGATCGCGCATCGCGCGCGCGACCGCCCGGATCATGATCGCGATGATCGCGAGCAATGCCACTACGATGGCCGCAGCAACATAAGCGTGCTTCGTCGCGAACCACATCAGGAATACCACCGTCGCATCCTCGCTCAGGCTGAGCGCGATATTGGAGAAGGGCTCGGGAGAATGCGCGACAGCCGCCCGCGCCGCCGTCTTCCCGCCGTGCGCGGCGAGCGCGATCGATGCCCCGAGCAGCGTCGCCGCCAGCCGCTCCCACTCGGGCAATTGCGCCGTCGCGGCATAGGTGAGCAGGGCCGCCACCGGGACGCGCACGAACGTGTGCATGGCGTTCCAGAGCAGGTCGAAGAGCGGAATCTTGTCGCCGATGAATTCGACTAGGAACAGCGCGCCGCCTGCGGCGATCACGTACCAGTTTTCGACGAGATGCAGGGAAGGCGGCAGCGTGAGAACTTGCACGCGGCTCAGCAGGCCGAGCATCGCGACCGTGGCGTAGACGTTCAGCCCCGCCGAGAAGCAGACGACAACCAGCAGCGCCGTCAGCTCCGCGCCGGTCGGAACCGGGGGCAGAATCGAAGCGAGAGGCATCAACCTCGAAGATACGACGGCGTCTGATTTTCCGCTACTGCACGTTCAGCGTCAAATTCGGAAGCGTCTGAGTCACTCCGTTGATCGTCAGCGTGACGGGAATGGAGTATTGCCCCGGTGGCGTGCCTGGATTCTGGACGCCCCCGCCCGCACCGCCGCCACCTCCGCATCCCGCGCTCACGGCGAGCAGGACGAAGGCCATCAAGGTGAATGCGAAGTCCCGGCGACGCTGCTTCCGGCCGCTCCAGCGCAGCAATAGGGACATCCACAGCAGGAAAATAATCGCCATCGTTGTGGTTAGCGTCGGCCAGCCGAAAGTATTGGGTCGATTGCGTGGCGCGGGAATTACGGCCGACGGCGCCGTCGTGAAGAACGTGAGCGTGGCGCCCGCTGTTCCGTTCGTCGGGAGGTTAAATGAAGTGAGGTCGCAACTCGTCTCCGACGGCAGGTGCGGGCATACGGGCGTGACCGTAACCGTACCGCCGCTGCTGAATCCGTTCTGCGCCGTGAACATCAGCGTCGTCGATCCCGATTGTCCGGGCGCGCTGATATCGATCGTCGTCGGATTCACGGCCACGGCGTAGGCCACGTTCACGGTTTCCACGATGGAGCCGGAGGAGCCTGCATGATTGCTGTCTCCGCTATAAATTGCACCTACCGTCGGTGTTCCTTGCGCGAGGCCTAGCATGAACCGCGCCTGGCCGTTAGACAGCGGGGTAGGAGAGGAGGTTGCATTGACGCCGTTCACGGTGAATTGCACCGTCCCTGTGACAGGACTGCTGCCCTGCGTCGTTACGGTTGCCGTGAACGTCACGTCGCCCTGCCCCTGAAAAATCATGGTGCCCGGTGAGACCGTGACCGTCGTTGTCGTCGGGGAAAGCACCGTGATTGTTACTGGGCTCGACGGACTCGATGCCGCATGGTTCGGATCTCCCGGATACACCGCGGATGCTATTTTGCCCTAACGGCAGGTGGTTATCGACAAGATGGCATGGGCTTGGGCGAAACCTGTTTGCAGTTCGGACCGGTGACGGGTACCGAGCCAATTCTGCCGCCAGACTGATTGTCGTTGGGGCTGGCGCGATGGTTACCGAGTCAGTGGCGGACGCGCTGCTACCGAAGCTACTGTCTCCCGGGCATGACGCCGCGCGATTTTCCGCTACTGTACATTGAGCGTCAGGTTCGAGAGCGTTTGCGTCACGCCGTTGATCGTCAGCGTAACCGAAATCGCGGACTGACCGACGGGCGTGCCTGGATTCTGGACGCCGCCGCCTGTACCGCCGCCCCCGCCACCTCCACCACCGCCGCACCCGGCGCTGACCGCGAGCAGGACGAGAGCCGTGAACACGACCGCGAAGTTCCATCGCCGCTGCCTGCCGCGGTAGCGAAGCGTCAAGAAAGTGATGGACAACAGGCACACGAGCGCCGGCACGCCAATGGTTATCCGCCAGCCGAAAATATTCGGCCGGTTTCGAGACGCCGGGATCGCGGCCGACGGCGCGGTCGTCTGGAACATGAGCGTGGCCGTGGTAGTGCCGTTCGTCGCGAGGTTAATTTGCCCGCTAATGCTGCAGCTTGTTTCCAACGGCAAACCGGAACACGTTGGCGCGACGGTGACATTGCCGTTGCTGCTGAACCCGTTTTGCGCCGTGAACGTCAGAGTCGTCGATCCCGATTGTCCGGGAGCGGCGACGCTCACCGTTGTGGGATTCGCCGTCACCGTGAACGTTGGTGCGGGAGTAACACTTTCGGCCACCGTCGCGTTGGAACTCGCGTAGTTGCTGTCGCCGCTATAGGAGGCCCCCACTAGCTGAATATTTGCCGGCAGCGAGCTGGTTTGGATCTGCGCCTGTCCGTTGGATAGCGATACCGGACTTCCGATGAAGGTATCGCTGCCTTGGGGGCTGAAAGCGTAGAAGAACTGCGCCGTGCCAGTAAGGGCGGGACCGCCGCTCTGAACGGGAGCCACTGTCGCGGTGAGGGTAACGCTCGATCCTTGCTGGATCGTGGAACTTGAGGTCGTCACCGCCGTCGTCGTGGCAAGCAGGTTCACCGTTTCTACCAGATTGGTTTGGCTAAAGCCGTAGTTCACATCGCCGCTGTAGCTCGCGAAAATTTCGATCAGTCCGCCGCCGGGGAGCGAGGAAGTCGTGAACTGCGCCTGGCCGTTCGTCAGAGGAGCAGTGCCAAGGGTTCCGAAACTGTCGCCGAAAGTGACCGCGCCCGTCGGTCCCGGTCCGCCCGCCTGTGTGGGGGTCACCGTTGCGGTGAACGTCACGCTCGTGCCGTGGGTGATCGTGAGATTCGAGGACCTGAGGGCAAGGGTCGTTACAATCTGAACGTCTACGTTGGCTGCCGCCGAAGTCGACGCCGCGTAGTTCCCGTCTCCGCTGTAACTAGCGGTAATGGAGTTGTTGCCGAGGGTCAATTGAGACGCGTCGATGGATGCGACCGCGTTCGGGTTACTGCTAAAACCCCCGCCCGTGCCGGACACGGTGGCCGGGTTTCCAAGTTGGGTGCTGCCCGAAAAGAAAGTGACCTGCCCGGTCGGAGCGATGCCGAGGCCGCTGCCGTTCACAAACGCCGTCAAAGGAACAAAAGAACCTAGGACCCCATTAGCGGGACCCGTAACGTTAGTACTGGTGGGATCCTTGGTTATCGTGATCGTGGCGGTCTCATTGCTTCCTGTGAAGCTATTGTCGCCGGGGTAGTTCACTTTCAGCGAGTTTGTGCCGCCGGGGAGCTGGACGGATTGATCCTCCGCATAGCCTAGGCTATTGAGTTGGTAGGTTCCCAGATCGAGAGGCGCGCCGTTGTTCGTTACCGTCACGCTCCCGGTGGGGCATCCCAACTGCCCCGGCGCGTTCTGGGCGCATGTATCCCCAGATTGACTCGTGATGTTCATCCGCAATAGTTCAAGCGAGCCGTACTGCGCTGTCGTGGCATTTGGGTTCGTCTGCAAGCCCGTCGAAGGGTTGAAAAGCTCGAAGGCGATATTCGACTGGCTTGCCTCCGGCGCGACGTTCACGGCAACCGGCGGTGTCGAGTCGCTCGCGGCAAACGTGCCGTCGCCCGGGTAATGAGCTGTGACGGTGTAGCTGCCCCCTGGTAGAACGTTGGTCGTTGACGTTACAGAGCCGCTGTTCAGCTGAAAGCCCTGCACGCCATCCTGCCCGTTCGGGCCTGTGTTGGCGACCAGAGAAAGATTACCCGTCGGCGTGCCGGTTGCTGGAGCAACCGGTGCAACACTGGCAGTGAAGCCAACGGACTGGCCGTGCGTGATATTGACCGTGTGGCCGGAGTTGAGCGTCAGCGATGTTGAGGAGTGCTTCAGCGAAACTCCAAATGTTGTCCACTTGCTGACCAAATTCGCTGCATTGACCGAGCCCAGACCGGTGGCCAAGTCGTAGCCGGTGGTCGTGTTGTACGCGGGCGCGTTGTTTGCGAAAAGCAGGCCGACCTGATCGCCGGGAATTGAAACGTTGCAGTTTGGACTGCCTGAGGCACAGGGCATCGAGATTGTCCCGTTCGTTACGTCGTAGAAGACGCAGTTCGTTCCCACCCCATTGCTCGAATTGCAGCTCGCTCCCGGCTGTGCAGCCAGTGGATAGAGAATGTAGTTGGCGTTCCCCTGGCGCGCGCCTGTCTTCTGATCGACGAGTGCCATGATGCCTGCAAACGCTGGAGTAGAAGCGGATGTACCGCCGACGCCGAAAAAGTAGGTGTTCGGGTCAGCTGAATCGCACGACGTTTCGCCAGGCTGAAGAACGTCGGCCTCGCAGATCAGGTAAAAGGCTCCTGAAGGCGAGCCCGACGCAGCAAACAACGAAACGTCCGGGAGATCGCGCTTTTGATCATTGGGCACGTCGGCGCCCGTCTGCCACGTGGGTTTGGAATAGCCCCCCGTGCAGGACAAGGGGTTTGTGCCGTCATACGTCGTGCAATTGCTCTTTCCTCCAGAGGCGCCGACAGCCGTCACGAACCCCGCGTTGATCAACTGGGTGTTATTGCAGTTGGTCTCAGCATTTTGGCTGAAGCCAAGAAGATTCCCGAACACTGCATTCGTACAGGAATCGTTCCAGGTGGTTTCGGGGATATAGGAAAGGGCGGAGAAGGTAGCGGGCGTTCCGGCGGGACTGCCGGGAGGAACGGAATTCACAGAGTTCCAGTAGGTGCCTGGATTCGTCAGGTCGTTGAAATCCGTGCCTCCAACTGCCACGTTGTATGGCGTGGACGAGATGCCACTAACGGACAGGCCAAGCTCTGCCGCGCCTTGCGTCCCCGCGTTTCGATCGCAGACGGCCGAGCCGCTGTCGCCCGTCGCGACAAGCGCTGTGATCCCCTGAGCAGAGGCTTGCTGCCAGAGCTGATTGTAGAATTGATTCCCGGCCGACCCCAGGAAGAGCTCGCAAATCCCATAGCTTTCGCTGAGGATCGGAGCCAGATTGTTATCCACCACATACTGCGCGGATAGATCCACGCCAAGACTTACTTCCGTCGTTTGCGAGATTACAAAGTCGATCGTCGCGCCCTTGGCAACCGCGCCTGCCCATTCAACGTCGAGGTCGGATTCCGTTTCATCGCCTGGGACCGTGCCGGGATCAGGACCGTCGAGGACGATGTTCGGATCGCTCGGGGGCAACCCGAAATAGCTTCGAAAGCTGCGTATATCCTGAAGGGAGATGTCGGTCTCAGCCACGATGGCGATCGTTTGGCCTGTGCCATCCGTGGCAGGATTGGCAGTCCACAGTGGAAGAACGTTATAAATTGTCGCGAAGTCGTACGGACCAAGACCGTAACAACTCACTCCGGGCACGCCGCACGTGCCGCCGAGCGAGAACAACGGGCTGGCTGATTGCAGCTTACCTGTGTCCTTCGATCTCGAGACGACGCCATCCACATGGTGCATCGCATGCCGCGGAAAATTGTAAAGCGTGTCGATACCGGCGACGACGGGGGTGAGCGCCGTGGGGATCTGCGGGTCGCTCGCGTTGGCCCAGTGGTCTTCGCCGTTCACGGCGTACTTGTGTATCTCCGTGCGGAAGGCGTCGCGCACCTGCGCGGCGGTGCCGGAAAACTCGATCACGGTGCGGCCGTTCGAGACGCGATTCACCGTGAAGCCGCGCGAGAGCAGCCACGCTGTGATCGTCTGAATATCAGCGTCGGCGGGGCCGAACTGCTGGCCGAACTGTTGTGGAGTGAGCCAATGATGATAGTTGGGCGAAGACTTATCCTGCTGCTGGTCAAGGAATGCGTCGAGCGCGGTCTCCTGTTGAGCACTGCGCTTCAGAACGAGCAGCATGCGCTGCATCGGAAGCGAAAGCGGCGCCGCGCCGCGGTCGAACTCCGGGCGCGCGAGCGGGTGCGTATTGCCCCGCAGAGTCGTCAGGTTTGCTTCGTCAATCGCGGCAGTGATGCGCGGCGGGACGTTGCTCGTCTGCGCGGAAGCAAACGAAGGAATGAGCACGATGAGTAGTGCGGCCAACAAAAAGCCGCGGCGAGGGATGGACTGGTTTCGCATGGCGCCTCTGGGTGGCTGACCAAGCCCCAAGCATTATTTGTCGTCGCCCGCGCAAAGGAGGAGAAGAAGAGGAGCTTTGCGCACGGCCAGGGACGAGCGTGCCGTTTGGCGTGCCGGAGATGTTGCCAATCACGGCACTGGCCGTCAAGGGCATTTTTTGCAGCGCACTGGATTGGTTTTGCGGCTAGAGCATCTGGCGGAGGACGTACTGGAGGATCCCCCCGTGCTGATAGTAGGCGACTTCGAAGGGAGTGTCCACGCGCGCCAGAGCCGTGAAGTTCTTTTCCTTGCCGTGAGCGTCGCGCGCGCGGACTTTGATCTTCTTGCGCGGCTCGAAATTCTGGGCGAGGCCCTCGAAATCGAAGATTTCGAGGCCGGTCAAGCCGAGAGACTTGGCATTTTCGCCGGGGAGGAACTCGAGCGGCAGCACGCCCATCCCGACGAGGTTGCTGCGATGGATGCGTTCGAAGCTCTCCGCGAGCACCACGCGGACACCGAGGAGAATCGTTCCCTTGGCAGCCCAGTCGCGTGACGAGCCCGAGCCGTATTCCTTGCCGGCGATGACGAGGAGCGGCACGCCCTCCTCACGATACTTCATCGCCGCGTCGTAGATCGACAACTGCTCGCCGCCGGGCTGATGGACCGTCCAGCCGCCTTCGGTGCCGGGCGCGAGCTGGTTGCGCAGGCGGATGTTCGCGAACGTCCCGCGCATCATGACTTCGTGATTGCCGCGGCGCGCGCCGTAGGAGTTGAAATCCTTCGGCTGGACGCCGTGCGCGATCAGATATTTTCCCGCAGGGCCGTCCGGCTGGATCGATCCCGCCGGCGAGATGTGATCCGTCGTGATGCTGTCGCCGAGGACGGCGAGGGCGCGCACGCCGTGGAGATCGGAGATCGCGCCGGGCTTGACTGCCATTCCTTCGAAATAGGGTGGATTCTTGATGTAGGTCGATTTGTCGTCCCAGGCGTAGAGGTCGCCTTCGGGGACGGGCAGCGCGCGCCAGTGCTCGTCTCCGGCAAAGACGTCCGCATACTCCTTGCGGAACATTTCGCTCGTGACAGAATTGCGCATCGTGGACTCGACTTCCTGCGGCGTGGGCCAGATATCGCGCAGGTAGACGGCGTCGCCGGATTTGTCCTTGCCGATCGGCTCGTTGACGATATCGAGATCCATGCGCCCCGCGAGCGCGTAGGCCACGACGAGCGGCGGCGAAGCGAGATAGTTCGCGCGGCAGAGCGGGTTGATGCGGCCCTCGAAATTGCGGTTGCCGCTGAGGACGGAAACGGCGACGAGATTATTGTCCTTGATGGCCTTGCCAATCGATTCGGCGAGCGGGCCGCTATTGCCGATGCAGGTGGTGCAGCCGTAGCCGACGAGGTTGAAGCGCAGCTCGTTGAGATAGGGCCACAGGCCGGCCTTTTCGATGTAGTCGGTGACGACCTTCGAGCCGGGCGCGAAACTGGTCTTCACCCAGGGCTTCACGCTCAGGCCGCGCTCGACGGCCTTTTTCGCCAGCAGGCCGGCGCCGAGCATCAGCGAAGGATTCGAAGTGTTCGTGCAGCTCGTGATGGCGGCGATCACAACGGAGCCGTCGGCCAGCTCAAATTTGTCGCCGTTGTTCTGCACGCTCGCGCGCTTCGGCGGCTCGGTGAGCGATTTCTCGAAGGCGGACTTCGCCTGCGTGAGCGGCACGCTATCCTGCGGGCGCTTGGGTCCGGCCATGGTCGGCACAACGGTCGCTAGGTCGAGCTCAAGCGTATCCGAGAAGATCGGGTCGGGCGTGTGGTCGGTGCGGAAGAGGCCCTGCTCCTTCGAGTAGGCTTCGACGAGCTTGACCTGGTCCTCGCCGCGTGCGGTGAAGCGGAGATACGAGAGCGTCTCGGAATCGACGGGGAAAAAGCCCATCGTTGCGCCGTATTCGGGCGCCATGTTGGCGATCGTGGCGCGGTCGGGCAGCGTGAGGCTCGAAAGCCCCGTGCCGTAGAATTCGACGAACTTTCCGACGACACCCTTTTTGCGCAGCATCTGCGTGACCGTGAGAACGAGGTCGGTCGCAGTGGCGCCCTCGGGCAGGCGGCCGTGGAGCTTGAAGCCGACGACCGCGGGAATCAGCATCGAAAGCGGCTGGCCGAGCATAGCGGCCTCCGCTTCGATCCCGCCGACGCCCCAGCCGAAAACGCCGAGGCCGTTGACCATGGTGGTGTGCGAGTCGGTGCCGACGAGCGAATCGGGGAACGCGAAGCGCTTGCCGTCCTGCTGTTCGCTGAAGACGACGCGCGCGAGATATTCGAGATTCACCTGATGGCAGATGCCCGTGTCCGGCGGGACGACTTTGAAGTTACGAAGACCTTTTTGGCCCCAGCGAAGAAAGGCGTAGCGCTCGATATTGCGCTGCATTTCGACGTCGGCGTTGAAGGCGAAGGCGTTCGCCGTGCCGAATTTGTCGACCTGGACCGAGTGGTCGATTACCAGTTCGGCGGGGAGCAGCGGATTGATTTTTGTCGGATCGCCGCCGAGACTGCGGATGGCGTCGCGCATCGCGGCGAGATCGACCACAGCCGGAACGCCGGTGAAATCCTGGAGCAGGACGCGCGCGGGCATGAAGGAGACTTCTTTTTCCGTGGCGCCCGCGGAAGACGTGGGGTCCCAGGCGGCGAGGGCGCGAATGTCGTCCGCGTGGACGAAGTGTTCGTCCTCGTGGCGGAGAAGGTTTTCGAGCAGAACCTTCAGCGAAAACGGAAGGCGCGCGACGTTGCCGACCCTGGCGGATGCGAGCTTGTCCAGGCGATAGATTTCGAACGAATCGCCGCCGACGCGGAGCGTGGCGCGGGTCGAGAAAGAATTTTTCGAGGAAGCAGTCATATGAGAGCGAATTCTCCTTTGGGCGAACCAGATATTCTAACCCACACGCGCGGCGGCGGCGCGTTTTTGTGACGATTAGAACGGCTGCCTACCCTTTGTTTGCAATGAGTTAGCCGGGAATTTAATCGGCACGGTGTGACGATTAGATTCCGGAGGCTGGACACTCCCGCTCGCATGGGGCCCGGCGCCGATTCGAGGTGGGCAGAGGCTGCCCGATCTGTCCCAAAAGGTTGGGACGGATCGGCCGCTACATAACCCTCTCGCGGCAAGCGATATTCGAGTGGCCCGCTGGTGCGCGCTTTCGTCTTGGCCGAGAAGTTCATGGCATGCATGTTAGGCGCGGGGGAGCGGTTGTCAAGCACGAGGGCCTGTGGACTTTGTTTGGACTACAGGTTCGTCTCACGTATATTGCGGGCAACGTGACAACCATTGATTCGGAAAAAGAGCGGCAGCGGCTGGCTCAAGTCTATGTGGGAATGAGCGAAGGCGAACTGGAAAAGCTCGCGGACGATGCATGGTCGCTTACGGAAGTGGCGTGAGAGACGCTGAAGGCCGAGTTGTCGCGGCGAGGTCTGGGAATCACGCTGCGTGATTCGCCAGCGGCTGATGAGGGTTCGTCGAGGCTCGTGACTCTACGCCAATACATGACTGCACAAGAAGCATGGCTAGCCAAGAGTGTCCTCGATTCGGCGGGGATTGAGTGCTTCTTGTTTGATGAGAACGTCGTGCGAATCGACTGGTTCTTGTCAAACGCCATCGGTGGCATCAAGCTTCGCGTGCGGGAGGAGGATGTTGCGGCAGCCGCCGCCTTATTGGATAGCGACTGCGGTTCAGCGTAAACAGAACGGAGTCCTGCGGGCTCCCGACTGCGTGGGGGGGAAGCGTCTTGGAGCGTGGCGGCTAGTGCTTCGGGGGGACGTAGCCTTCGGGGAGTTTGGCGCCGTCGCCGAAGAAGAACTGCTCCATCTGCTCTTCCATGATTTTCAGGGAGTTGGGATCGAGCGGGTTGAGGCGGAATTCGTTCAGAAGCATCTTCGAGTGATTGACCCACATCGCCCAGGCTTCCTTCGAGACGTTTTCGTAGACGCGCTTGCCGATTTCACCCTTCCAGGGCGGACGATCGAGGCCGGGGAGTTCGCGGCCGAGTTTGACGCACTTCACCATGCGCACGGTCTGCGCGCCCTGTTGCTTCTCATCGGCCATTTGGAAGATGCCTCCCCGTAAAATTTCGGCGAAGATCCAAGATACTGCAAGCGGATGGGAAAATCCAAGAGAGATCCCTCGTTCCGCTCGAGATGACGACGCTTTGCTCTTGGCGGCTGCCGCGGCGGCGCGCACGGCCAGGGAGGGGATGTGTCAGCTTGCTTTCAGCGCGTCCAGATTCGCGAGAAACACTTCGCGCAAGGAACGTGCGGGGCGCCCGGTCAGAAGCTGCACGTGGTGCGAGCAGATGGAGAAATAGCCTTCGCGGATGGCGCGTTCGTACGAGACCATTTCGTCGCTGCCCCATATTCCCGTGCCATCGTCGTTCGCCATGCCGTCGATGTATTCACGCGGGATGCCCGCCGCGTCGAAGATCGCGAGCTTTTCCTCGTCGCTGACCGTCACGTATTCGATTGGCCGCCCGCCAAGCTCCGATGCAAGCGCGGCTGCCTGGCGGAAGGTGTACAGCTCGGGCCCAGTGATTTCGTAGACGGCGCCCTCATGGCCGGGTGAGGTCAACACCGCGGCTGCGGAAGCAACGCAATCCCTTTTGGATGCGAAGGCGATGCGGCCATCTCCCGCGCTCATGATCCACTTTCCGGAACGAAGTGCCATCGGCCCGAGCATGGTGGCGATGACTTCGGCGTACTGGCTGTCGCGCAGAATCGTGAAGGCAGCGCCGCAACGCCTCAAAAGCTCTTCTATGACCACATGGTCGGCGACGGCAAGCGAAGGGTTCTTCGGATGAATTCCCGCGCTCGATGTGTAGATGAGGTGTTGAACGCCGGCGGCCACAGCAGCCTCGATCGCCGCACGATGCTGATGCTGGCGACGCGAGCCCACGGCCAGGGTGCTGATCAGGAGCATCTTTTCGCCGCCAGCGAAAGCTTTGACGAGCGTCTCCGGCTTGTCGAAATCTCCCGCACGCACTTGCGCGCCACGTGCGGCAAGCTGCGCGAGCGCGGCAGGATTGCGTGTGACCAGAATCAGCTCGGGCGCGGGCACTTTTTCGAGCAGCAGTTCCGTGACCTGACGGCCGAAGCTTCCCGATGCCCCGGTGACGATGACACTCATTACTTAATTAACCCCGATTTTCGAAGAATGAACCGGCGAATCTTAGCATTCCCGTTCGATTGGCACGAGCAACTTGACATCGCCAGGGAGCGCGGCGAGTATCGTTAAGTTTTTGAGATGACGCACGGGCACGGGTTGGACGGGCCAGAGGGAGTCATGAAAGTGCAACACGTAAGGCTGGGGAATACCGGGTTAAAGGTGTCGCGGTTGTGCCTGGGCACAATGACGTTCGGCTACCAGTGTGACGACGCCACGTCGTTCGCCATCCTCGATCGCGCGTCGGCGGCGGGAATCACGTTTCTCGACAGCTCGGACGTCTACCCGCTGGGCGGCGGCCTCGAAAGGGCCGGGCGCACCGAGGAGATCATAGGGCGCTGGATGCGCGGCAAACGGCACGATTTCGTCATCGCCACCAAATGCTTCGGCGCGACCGGGCCGCAGCCGTTCCACTCGGGCAACAACCGGAGGCACATTTTCGATGCGGTCGAGGCGTCGCTGCGGCGGCTGGGGACGGATTACATCGACCTCTACCAGCTCCACGGCTTTGATCCGCAGGTGACGGCCGATGAAACGCTGGGGGCGCTGGACGATCTGGTTCACGCGGGGAAGGTGCGGTACATCGGCTGCTCGAATTATCTGGCGTACCAGGTGGCGCGGGCGCTGGGGCGCAGCGACGTGCGCGGGCTGGCGCGGTTCGTTTCGGTGCAGCCGCGCTACAACCTGCTCTACCGCGAGATCGAGCGCGAGTTGTTGCCGCTGTGCGCCGAGGAGGGCATCGGTGTGATTCCCTTCAACCCGATCGCGGGCGGATTGCTCACGGGCAAGCACGACCGGACGAAGCCGCCCGAAGAAGGCACGCGGTTCGGATACGGCGGGCGCGTCGGCACGCTTTACCGGGACCGCTATTGGAACGAGCGCGTATTCGACGCCGTAGGCGCGCTGCACAAGCTTGCGGACGAAGCCGGCCTGCCGCTGGCGACGATGGCGGTGGCGTGGGTGCTCACGAATCCGGTGATTACGAGTCCGATCATCGGCGCGAGCCGTCCGGAACAGCTCGACGCGACGATTGCGGCGCTCGACGTCACACTCGATGCGGGGTTGCTCGCCAAGCTGGGCGAGATGACGCAGCAGTTTCGCTAGGGAGGCTGGACTTGAGTGTGTTGCCGCCGGGCGTGTCGAGCGCTGAATTCGAGCGCGCGCTGAAGGGATTCGCAGGGGCGATCGGCGAGGAGTGGGTGATCCGCGAGGAGCGGCAACTCGCGGAGTATCGGGATCCGTTCGCGTTTGCGCCGGCCGATCCGTCGGAGTTCGCGAGCGCGGCGGCGGTGAAGCCTGCGTCGGTGGAGGAGATTCAGGCGATTCTGAGAATAGCGAACGAGCAGAAGATTCCGCTGTGGACGATCTCGCGGGGAAAGAACCTCGGTTACGGCGGTCCGGCGCCGAGAGTGTCCGGGTCGGTGACGCTCGATCTCGGGCGCATGAACAGGATCATCGAGGTTAGCGAAGAGCTCTGCTATGCGGTGATCGAGCCGGGCGTAACGTTTTTCGATCTGTACGAATACATCCGCGAGAGAAAACTGAAGCTCTGGATATCGGTGCCCGCGCTGGGGTGGGGCAGCGTGATCGGGAACGCGCTGGACCGCGGAATCGGCTACACGCCGTACGGCGATCACGCGGAGAAGATTTGCGGCATGGAAGTGGTGCTTGCGAATGGCGAAGTGATTCGCACGGGCATGGGGGCGCTGAGCTGGGGAAAAACGTGGCAGGCGTTCAAGCCGGGATACGGGCCGTCGGTGGACGGGCTGTTCATGCAGTCGAACTTCGGTGTGGTCACGAAGGCGGGGATGTGGCTGATGCCGCAGCCGGATTTCTTCGTGCCGTGCGACGCTCGATTCGAGAGAGAGTCCGACCTCGAGAAGATTGTGGATATCACCGCGCGTTTGCGGCGCGAGGACATCATTCAGAACACGGCGGTGCTCAGCAACGCGGTGCGGCTGATTTCGCGCAGGGGATCGCGAGTGAAATGGTTTCAGGGCGAGGGCGTCGTGCCGGACGACGTGGTGCGCAAAATGTTGGGGGAGAGCGGGCTCGGATCGTGGAATCTTACGTTCGCGATCTACGGGCCGGAGGCGCTGGCCGACGGGCGGTTGAAGATCGTGCAGGAGGCGTACGCCGCGATTCCCGGCGCGCGCGTTTCGAGCAAGAAGTGGGATGTGAAGTCGGAGAAGCCGGGCGCGCTGACGGCATCCATGGGACCGGAAAGCGTGCAGGCGGGAATCCCGTCGCTGGTCGCGCTGGAGGTACTGAAGTATCGGGGCGAAGACGGCGGGCACATCGGGTTTTCGCCGGTCGTCGCGCCGAGCGGAAAAGAAGCCGTGACGCTGGCGAATCTGGTGGGCACGCGATGCCACGAGCACGGATTCGATTACTACGGCGGGTTCTCGTTTGGCGCGCGGCACCTCTACTCGGTGATGATGATTCTGTACGACAAGCAGAGTGAGGAGCACCGCGTGCAGGCGCACCGGCTGTGCGAGAAACTGGTCGTCGAAGCCGGGCAGATGGGCTTTGGGGAATATAGGGCGCACCTCGCGTACATGGACTTGATCGGCGAGCAGTACGACTTCAACAATCATGCGCTGCGGCGTTTTACGGAAACACTGAAGGATGCGCTCGATCCGAACGGGATACTGTCGCCCGGAAAGCAGGGGATCTGGCCGCGCGCCATGCGCCCGAAACGAAAGCCAGCGTAAGCACTTCGACCGCCCGCAAATGAATCATTTCTTGGCGTCGGCCTGGCTTCGGCGCCAGGCATAATAGCCCTCAAGAACCTGTAGCTTGTCCATGTTGGGAACAGGGATGGGCTTCGATGGATCGTTGAGGTTCATCACCTGCGGGCTTGCTTCCGTGAAAGCTGGCCACGTGGGCAGACCCGAGCCATTGGGATCTCCCGTCTTGGCGAAGTTCACCCAATACGACGAAACCTGATCCGCCACCGCTTTGTCATCGGCGCTCGGCGTGGTGTTCCCTGTGAAATTGCCAAAGACGTAGGACATCTCCGAGCCGTGAGACGCGCCCCAGTCCTTGAACTGTGGCGTATCAGGATAGGGCGGCCGGTGGCTGAAGTAATAGACGAACGCTTTGCCCTTGCCCGTGCGGGATTGCAGGCGCGCCCAGGCCCAGGTGGGCCACCCAAAGAGTTCGTCGCGAGTCATATCGCGGGATGAACGCAGCGCCTCCGCATCCGTGGCGCCCGGATACGCGGCGAGAATCTTGTCCGCATAGTCGCCGTATCCGGAATGAATCGATGCGAGATAGGTTGCTGACTTGGCCGACGCGACGAAGAGAGCGCCCTCGTCCGAGTTGCTTCCGATCAGCACAGGCGTGTCGTTGTATTTGTCTGCCTCGTAGAGTTTGTACTGATCGCCCGGCAGGACGTAGCCGTCGAAATCAGGCCACGGGCCGCCGCCCAAGCCGGGCCGCACACCCTTCATGACCGACTCAGCGGGCAACTTCCGCGCGTCCGCGATGGACGCCGCGCCGATCTTCGCGAGCAGCGCGACGCCGTTCTGCTCCGCAGTGGCGAGTGAGAGCATCTGTTCACCGCCGACATTTCCTACGCGCGCCGGCTCGAAGTTTCCCCCGCTTTCCGAAATGGCGCCCTGAAATAGTCCCTTGGCGAGAGGAGAGGCGCCGAGCATGCTGACCGAGACGCCTCCGGCCGACTCGCCGAAAATGGTGACGCGATGCGGGTCGCCGCCAAATGCGGCGATATTCCGCTTCACCCACTGAAGCCCGGCAATCTGATCCATCAGGCCGTAATTGCCGGAATGGCCGCCCTGCTCGGCGGTGAGTTCCGGATGCGCGAAAAAGCCGAACGGGCCGACGCGGTAGGCCACGCTCACAACCACCACGCCTTTCTTTGCCAGATTCGCGCCGTCGTACAGAGAGAGCGAGGTGGCTCCGATGGTGAAGCCACCTCCATAGATCCACACCATCACGGCAAGCTTGCCCTTCGGAGATTTCGCCGGAGTCCAGACGTTCAGATAGAGACAGTCCTCACCAACTGGATAACTTTCCATGCCAAGGGCCGGCATCACGACGGGGGTTTGCATGCACGCGGGCGCGAACTTGTCGGCCTGCTTGACACCCGTCCACGCTGCAAGCGGTTGAGGCGCGCGCCAACGCAAATCGCCCACGGGGGGCCCGGCGAACGGGATGCCCTTGTAGACCGCGATGCCGTCTTCAACCGTTCCCTGTACGAGGCCCGCCTGCGTGCGGACGGGTTTGGGAGTTTGGGCCGGCGCCGTCGAGACGAGCGCCAGTGCCGCCGCTGAGGCGAACCCGGCAAATCCGAAAATCCTCATTTTCATGTCTTGATTGTCCTTCCGGCCGGCTCTTCTTCCCGAGCGCGGCACATCCCCCAAAGCCGGGCGGCATTCTACATCGAACTCTTTCGACGTGAACTGACGAGTTGAAGATGTCTAGCGAGGCGTGATCACAAGTTCGGGGGGGCGCTTGCGCGGAGTGCGCTGGCCACGGCCGGGGAAGCGCGCGAGCACGGGGCCGTCCCAGAGGCGGATGATGCGCTCCTTGAAGAGCCAGCGCCCGCGAAGCTTGACGAGCTTGTCTTCGTAGTAGCCGGTGAAGCGAAGAATGTATGGCGGCTCGCCTCTGCACTCCGTGACGAAGACAAACGAGCGTGCCGAGCAGCGGCGGCTATCGCCCTTCACGACCAGCTGGCTGATGTGGTGCTGGCGGCCAGGGAAATTCGGCACCGAGCGAAAATGCTCGCCGAGACGGCGGATGCCGGCGGCGCCTTCCCAGCGATCCGGCTCTTCGAACACCTCCTCGATAACCGCGGCGTCGGGCGTGAAGCAGGCGACGAGCGAGTCCACGTCGCCGGTGTCGAGCGCCCAAGCGTAGGCGGCCATCAGGTCGTTAATGGCGATGCGATCTTTGATCGTCAGAGGCGCGGCTTTCGGCATGTCGAAGATCTGTGACTCTAGTAGCCGACGGTGAACCGTTCGCGGTGATGCTTCGGGTGCTCGTCATACAGTACGTGATCCTTACCGACGCGATACTTTCCGGTTCGTTTGCCCGGCGAGATCATCACGGAAGGCGCGAGAAAGACCCAGTCGAGACCCGGCTCCCGCTTCAGCAGGTAGTAGAGTTCGCGCGTGCCGCGGATGCCGGGCTTGAAAGCCTCGAAGGCGGCGGGGAACTCCGGGGAGTCGAGGAATTCGACCCCGGCGGGCGTCTTGAGGCTGGCCGCGCCGCCGACGGCGAGGAAGCGCTTGATGCCGGATTTTTTCGCGGCGGCAATGATCGCGCGGTGTCCTCGAACGTGGCGGTGAAAGACCTCGGGCCCGGGCGTGCCGCGCTTGGGATTGAAGGAGCTGATCACGACGTCGTGACCGCGCAGGATGCGCGCGAGCTCGTCGCGATGCAGGACGTTGGCGCTCCTGACCGTCAGATTCCGGTGAGGCGTCAGGCGCCGGGGATGGCGAACGATTGCCGTCACCTTGTGGCCGCGCCGCAGCGCCTCCGCCAGAATCCTCGAGCCGACGTAACCCGTTGCTCCGATCAACGCGATCTTCATCGCATTCCCCCCAAATCATCTGAATAAATAAAGCTGCGATTGACAGGACGAAAGATCGGAGGGACTTTATCACATCGCTGGCCGAGAGAATCCAACGAGGTGAGAGATCCCGTGACACACAGCCGACCATTTGGTTTGAAAGCATCGACGCTGACGGAGCCCAAGCTCGAGTTTGCGTTCCAAGTGCGCTTGCACTTCGCGCGCGTGCAGACGATCGCCAACATGCCGACAGGCGCCAGCCGCGGCGGCGTCTATCTGGGCACGGGCGAGTTTCAGGGGCCCCGATTGCGAGGCAAGGTGGTGCCGGATAGCGGCGGCGACTACGCGCTCTTTCGCCCGGATGGGACGGTTTCGTTTGACGCCCGCTACATGCTTCAGGAGGACGACGGGACGCTGATCCTGCTGACCAACCGGGGCTACCTTTGGGGCTACCAAGACGATACGATGCAGCGCATTCGCGAGATGGCCTTCGAGGGAGGACCGCCGGTTGATCCATCGGAGTACTATCTGCGAGCCTTTCCAAGCTTCGAGGTCGAGGCCGGCAAGCACGACTGGCTGACGCGTCACGTTTTCATCGGCATTGGGGAGCGAAAGGCGGACGGCAACCTGATCCGCTATTACGCGCTGCTGTAGACGAGGCCCTCCTTCGAGGTCAGATCGCGGCCGAGTGGGCGATGTCGGAAAGCCGCTGGAAGCGCTCGATGTTGTCGCCTTCATCCATCACGCCGGACGTAAGGCAGACGAAGGTCATGTCCTTCTCCGGATCCACCCAGAAAAGAGTGCTGCCAAAACCCGTATTGCCGAACGTCCGCGGAGACGCAAGCGTGCCGAACTGGTGGTGGCAGATGGCCTCGCCGCGCACGAAGAAGCCCAGCCCGATGTAGGCAGGGTAGGGTTCCCATCCACGCGCAGCGCCGATGGCGGAGTAGAGATCGTTCGGTTTGTCGCCGGTGCGGTTCCGCGTTGCCATGTCGAGAATTGCGGGCGAAAGGATGCGCACGCCGTCGAGTTCGCCGCCCCGGCGCAGCATCTCGGCGAAGCGAAACATGTCCGCGACCGTGGAAAGGCCTCCCACCCACGGCATCTCGGCTGCTTCTTCCTCGAACGCGCCGTTTTCTCCAAGATTGCTGTGGCCGAGATGCTGCAAGGGTGGCACCGTTTCCATGAAGAAGGGCACAATGTGGCGGGGCCGGAGATCCTTGCGCACGCCGATGGAGGAACTCTTCATTTTCAGGGGCGCAAAGATTTCGTCCTCGACGATTTTTCGATAAGAGCGCTTCCGACCGTCCACGCGCCGGACGGCCTCGCCGAGCAGAGCGTGTGCCGCCATCGGCGAGTACGAAACCGCGCCGCCCGGGACCGTGGTCGTGTGTACGTGTGCGCAAAGAGCGGCGATGACTTCATCGAGACGATCGATGTACATGCCGGGAACGGGCGCGAAGAGCGGTGGAAGGCCGGTCGTGTGAGTGATCAGATGCTCGACCGTGATCTTCTCGCGCGTCCCGCCGGAAAATTCCGGGATGATCGAAGAGATTCTGGTGGTCAGCGCGAGATCGCCGCGCTCGATGCAACGAAACACGAGGACGTTGGTAAACGCCTTCGTGACCGAGAACAGATTGAAGACATGGTCCTTCCGCATCCGTTCGCGTTTCGCCCAACGGGAATAACCGACCGCGTCGTGCATGCCGATCCTGCCGTGCTGCGCGATGAGGATCACGGCACCGTGATACTTCCCCTGCTGGATATCATTCTCAATCGTGGACTTGAGGTACCGCAGCCGCGCGGCCGAGAGTGTATTTCGGGGAGTTTTGCTGGACATCTTCGAGTCTCCTGAAATCGAGGCGTTGAGTTTCGCGTATCCGGGCGCCGAGGATTATGCCTCAATTCGCGCCGCGAGCGGCGGCCCGGATTATGGTACGCTGGTCGTTCGCGAAACGATTTGCGCGAGGGAAGGCGAACCCGGCTCTTCCGCGCGCCTTCCGCAACAACCCCACGGAGGACGCAAATGGGCACTCGCGTCACGAATGCCGGTGAATCGCCCGCGACGGATTCCTACTACTGCGAGATTCCGAACGATCCCTGCGCGATCGTGATGTTCGGCGCCTCGGGCGATCTTGCGAAACGGAAACTGTTGCCGGCGCTCTTCGATCTGGCGATTCATGCGTGTCTCGCGCCGCGGTTTCGGCTGCTGGGATTCGCGCGCACGGCGATAACGGACGAGAAATTCCGTTCGAGTACAGATGAGGCGCTGCCCCAGAAAGGCGACGAGGGAAAGCGAAGCGACTTTCTCAAACAGCTCGAATACTTCACGGGGAACTACGACGACCCGGAATCCTACCGGCTGCTGGCACAGCGGCTGGACGAGATCGACCGGGAGGACCATCTCGGCGGGAATCGCCTCTACTATCTTTCGACGCCGCCGGAAGTCTATACGCACGTGATCGAGCAGCTCGGGCGCGCGGGGCTAGCGAAGCCGAAGTCGAAGGATTCGTGGACGCGCATCATCATCGAGAAGCCGTTCGGCCACGACGGTGCGTCGGCGCGCCAGCTGAACGAAAAGGTGCTGCGCGTGTTCGACGAGTCGCAGGTCTACCGGATCGATCACTATCTTGGCAAGGAGACGGTGCAGAACCTGCTGGTCTTCCGGTTCGGCAACGGAATCTTCGAGCCGCTGTGGAACCGGAATTTTATCGATCACGTGCAGATCACAGCGGGGGAATCGCTTGGGGTCGAGCGCCGGGCGGCCTTTTACGAATCGGCGGGTGCGCTGCGGGACATGATCCAGAGCCACGTGTTGCAGCTTACATCGATCGTGGCGATGGAAGCGCCGGCGACGTTCGATGCCACGCCCGTGCGCAACGAGAAGATCAAGATCCTGCAATCGATCCGGCCGTTCACGCCCGACACGATCGCGAAATCCGTCGTGCGCGGGCAATACGGGCCGGGGCAGATCGGCGGGAAGGACGTTCCCGGATACCGGCAGGAGCCCGGTGTGAAGCCCGGCTCGACGACCGAGACGTTTGTCGCCCTGAAGCTGCTGGTCGACAACTGGCGCTGGAGCGGCGTGCCGTTTTATCTGCGCACGGGGAAGCGCCTGGCGCGGCCGGGAACGGAGGTCGCCATCCAGTTTAAGAAGGCGCCGCACATGGTTTTTCAGGGTTCGGACGTCGAGCCGAATTCGCTGGTCATGAATATCCAGCCGGACGAGGGAATTTCGCTTTCGTTCGGGGCCAAGGCGCCCGGATCGCAGATGCAAATCCGTCCGGTGACAATGGATTTTCTGTACAAGCAGGCATTCTCGGCGGGCTCGCGTGAGGCTTACGCCACGCTGATCAACGACTGCATCCGCGGCGACGCCACGCTGTTCGATCGCGCCGACAGCGTCGAGGCCGCTTGGGGGCTGGTCGATCCGATTCTCGATGCGTGGCAGGATCCAAAGTCGGCACCGTTCTTCCCGAACTATTCGGCGGGGAGCGCCGGACCTGAGGCGGCTCACGATTTAACGGCTTTGGAAGGCCGGTGCTGGCGACCGCTATAACCCTGCGCCAAGCGGCGATTGTTGCGCCACGTGCGGCAGGCTTCATGCTCTCCTTTTCAAATTTCATTTTGCGAAATCGCGTTTGGCCGGAGACGGCTCGCAGGAAGAAACCGGCCGGGCGCCAGTGCTGCGACTCTTGGAGCCACGCACTTCGGAGGAGTAGATGATCCTAGCGGGCGATATCGGCGGAACGAAGACGAATATGGGGCTGTTCGACGTGCGGCAGGGGAGGCTGGCTAAGGTCGCCGATAAGCGCTACGCGAGCCGCGATCACGCGGGTCTAGAAGAGATCGTGAAGAATTTCATCGCCACGACCGGCGCCAAGGTGGACGCGGCCTCGTTCGGGATCGCGGGTCCCGTGGTGGACTACCGGGTACGTGCGGGGAATCTGCCCTGGATCGTCGACGGCGCCACGATGTCGAAGCTGCTGGGCCTCGAGCGCGTCCGGCTGATGAACGACCTTGAGGCAGCCGCGCACGGAATCGCGGTCATGCAGCCCGGCGATCTTGAGGAGTTGTATGCTGGCGTTCCGGCTCTGCAGGCGCATCGCGCCGTGATTGCCGCGGGGACGGGGTTGGGCGAGGCCATTCTCTTCTGGGACGGATCGAAGCACGTGCCCATGGCGACCGAGTCTGGTCACGCCGATTTTGCCCCGCACACGGAGCAGCACGCCGAGCTTTGGAGGTTCGTGAAATCACGCGGCGAATTCGCCAGCGCCGAACTGATCCTCTCGGGCCGCGGATTCCGTACGGTGCATGAATTCCTGAATCCGGCGGTGCGGCATCCCGGTTTTGACGATTCGAGCATCGATCCCGCGCCCGGGATTACGCGCCAGGGACTTTCGGGCGAATGCCCCGTTTGCGTTTCAACGCTCGATCTATGGACCGAGATCTACGGCTCGGAGGCGGGAAACCTTGCGGTTCGGACGATGGCGCGAGGGGGAATCTACGTGGCGGGTGGAATCGCCGTGAAAATTCTGCCCAAGTTGAAAGACGGCCGGTTCGTGGCCGCCGCCAGACACAAGGAAAAGATGCAGGATTTTCTGGCGCAGGTTCCGATTCACGTCGTGCTGGACGAGGAATGCCCGCTCAAAGGGGCGGCGTACGCAGCCTGGAAAGGCCTCTAACAGGTTATTGTTCAAGGCCATTTTTCGTTCCGGCAGTATTGGTACTCACCCAGACCCGGTCACCCAAAGTTTTGCACATAAACACGCCCTTCCTTCGGGCCACGCCCAGAAGTAGCTGGCGCGGGACACCGTCTCGGGGATTGAAGCTCATGAATCCAGACCAGATAGGTCGAATCGCGCCGGAAGCAACGTCTGGCACAGCGATTGCCGAATTCGTATTGTCCTCGAACGCAGGAAAGGCTGATTTGTATGAAACGGTTTCTGGGTCTCTCCATTCTGATAATGGGACTGTCCATACCGGCGCACGCCCAGCATATCGGTGGGAGTACGATGAACACTGGGGGCATCGCCAACAGTGCCGGAGGAGGAGTGGGAGGTGGCGGCATAAGCAAACCTACCTTCCCGACGGTGCTGAGTTATCCGCGCGCTGTCTTTGCGTCGACCGCCGTCAGCGGCACGGCCGACTTCGTCCCTTCGACGTTCCTTTCGTTCCACGACGCGATCGAAGAAGGAAAGGCCGAGCTGGCCGCCCAGCACGTCTCCGTGGCTGAAGCTGCCGAAGCGAACCTCCGCGCGCGGAAAACGAAGGCGAGGTTTGCCCTGGTTGAAGATGCGAATGGGAATGCGGTGATCGCAAGGCAGTAGCCGCCGGTCGCACCTCTAAGACTGCGCCTCAAAAGAGAACGGCCACCCGGCGGGGGGATGCCGGGCGGCCGTTGACTACGACCTAACTGCGGCTCCCCTCGCGCGGGGGCCGGAAGAGTGGTTATTTGGCGTTCGCACTGCTGAACGTGTAGATGAATCCGACTTCGGCAATCGGTTCCGTCTCCACGAAGTGGCTGGGGTTCGTGCCCTTCTGGAATATGTCCCGATTCGCGAAATTCTCGCGGAACTCGAACCGGGTCTGGAACTGGTCCGTCAGGTTGTAGGCGAACGTAGCCGTGCCTTCCTCCACGTGGGTGTTGAAGAAAGGAACAAGCAGTTCGAAGCCCTGGGGATCGGAGAAATACTCGTAGCGAGCGGCGAAATACGCCTTAGCGTTAAAGTTGTATTTCGCATAGCCTGCCGCGCCCCACCAATCGACCGCCTTGGAATTGCCTGCGACTGTCGAGAAGTTCCCGGTTTTGTCCCCGTAGCCGTAGTCGCCATTGACTGCAAGAGCCCACTTGGCATTCGGCGTATAGGCGATGGTAGCGTCCTCGAGCTGACGCCAGTTGTCGTTTGGTTTGCCGACATAGCCGGTTCCAAGCGCAATGTCGTCCTGCGGACCAGCCAGATAGTTCTCGGTGACTGCCCAGTACTTGTTCGGAGTCCACGCCAAGCTGACACCGTAAGTTTTGCCAGTGTTCGATTCCTGGCTGTTGTTCCAGCCGTTCACGAGGTAGCCCGTGATCGACCACTGGGGGTTGAACGTGTATTTGGCGTTTATACCGAAGTGGAAGTACGGGATCGCGTAGTAGAAGAGGATGCTACGCGAATAGTTCCAGTTCCCGTTGCTTTCGATTACTTCATTGCCGGCAGGTGTAACGAACTTGCCGACCGTGAAGGTCAAGCCCTTGCCGATGGGAGCGATGTAGTCGATATACGCTTCCTTTAGCGCGAGGTTGTTTGCGTCGGTCGGGTTACTGCCATTGATGGCTGCCGCCGCCTCCCCATAGATGAGTCCGACGTGGTAGCCGGCTCTGCCGGTTCCGCCAGCCGTGGCATCGGGGGCCTTATCGGCAACCAATTCAATCGCGTTCAGGCTGAACTGGTTCGTGTTGTTGTCGAAGAATTGCCCCGTATTGCCACCGAAACCGGAGGTACCGCCCGTGCCCAGAGTGCTAGGTTGGTTAAAGTTGAAAGCATAGTAGGTATCGACGAAGCCGCTCAACGTTACCGGCCCGAGCAATCCGGCGAGCGTTACCTTCTGCGGGGCATCATCGGCCGGCGGCGCGTTCACTGGCTGTACGTAAGCGGCCGTCTTCATGGCCGGCGTTTCGCTCTCCTTCAAGCTCGCGATTTCCGCCTGAAGAGCGCCGACCTCCTTCTCGAGATCCGCCAAGCGCTGCTGCGTCTCGGAAGGCGCAGACGAACTCGAAGCCGGCTGTGCTGCTGGTGAAGCGGAACTTGGCTGAGCCGGAGCAGCCGAAGCGGCCGGGGCCGCGGCCGACTCGGGTGGCTGATCCTCCGCCCCATATGCCGGCACCCAAACCGCTGCAAAACTGACTGCAAGTATGACCGTGGCAACCCTCTGCACACACTTCAACGAAAGTTTCATAAGCAAACCTTCCCTCCCTACCGCGCTTATTCTTCTTGCGTACGTGGAATTTGCGGCGGTGACAAAGAAAATACCGGGGGTCTCCTCAATGGTCAAACTCATTAAATCTATGCATCACATTAAAATCTCGATAGCAAATTCATATGAAATCTTTATGTGTCTTCCGGTGCGATGGAGCAGCCGAGAGACCGTCCGGTTGCCGTGGGCGAGTGTGCTTGTCTGCCGGATCGAACGCACTTGGCTGGGCGAAGGATCGCTGCTTCAGCCGTTTTCCGCATACCTGTAGAGCTGAACGGATTCGATGGGGTGTTTTGCGTCCAGCCAGCCGGAGTCTAACGTCCGGCCGCCGGCGAGTTAGCGCTTCACGAAGAGCAGCATGAGCCCGAAGATCACGACCGGGATCAGGATCAGCATGATGTAGAAGAGGATTCTTCGCAGCCATGGCGTGCGGCGGGTCTTCCAGTCGTGAAGCTCAGGACGCTCGGCGACACCGACCTGATCGAGGTGCTCGAGATCCCAGGCCATTTCATGGGCGTTCGGATAGCGATTCTTGGGGTCGCGCTCGATGGCGCGGTAAATGACCTCCTGCAACTGTGGCGAAATCGAGGGATCGACCTCGCGCGGGGGGAGCGGATTGTTCAGGAGCCGGTCGTTCATGATGGCGAATGGATTCGGCCCTTCGAAAGGCGCCTTGCCGGTGAGCATTTCGTATAGCATGACGCCCAGCGCATAGATGTCGCTGCGGCCGTCGCCGCGCTTTCCCTTGACCTGCTCGGGTGAGATGTATTCCGGCGTTCCCATGACTTGGGAGAGCTTGGCGAAAGTCAGCCGGCGCGATCCTTCCTTGCCGGCGATGCCGAAATCGATCAGTTTTACGTTGTCTTGCGCGTCGACCATGATGTTTTCGGGCTTCAAGTCGCGGTGAACGACGCCCTTGCTGTGGATGTACTCGAGGGCGTGGCAGATGCCGGTGACGATGCGGATGGCGCGTTCGGGAGGCATTTTCTTGTGCTCCGACATGATCTGCCGGAGCAGGCGCCCATCGACCCATTCCATCACCATGTAGAGCTGGCTGCGGTCACTGTCGATGAACACCCTCATGACGCCGGGATGATCGAGGGCCGCGCCGATCTCCTGTTCGCGCTTGAAACGGTCGTAGAGGACCGGATCGCTCTCCATTTCCGGGTGGGGAACCTTGATGGCGACCTGGCGGCCAGTGCGGGTGTCCGTCGCGCGGAATATGGAAGCCATGCCGCTCCGGGCCGCTACGCCCTCGATGCGGTAGTGGTCGAGTTGTTCGCCGGTGTGGACTGGAATCCTCGCGAGTGGGCGTCGGGCTGCGGTCGGCGGCGCCTCCGCTAGCGAAGTCGGTAGGGCCGCCCGCGGTACATTCCGACGCGTTCGATGCCTCGGACGCGGACTAGCTGCAGGGTGATATTATCACTGCCGTCCCGCTGATTGGCAATATCCACAAGCCTCTGTGCCGCCTTCTCCAAGTCGCCGCCGTTCCCGGCGACCGCGGCAATCTCGGAACCGCTTACGGAGCCGTGGAGTCCGTCGGAACAGAGCGCGAGGACGTCATCGACCAGCACCTGATGTTCCTCGACGTCCACTTTGATCATGAGTTCCGATCCAAGGGAACGGCTCAGCAGGTGGCGGTTCTCCGATTCTGCTGCTTCGGACGGTGAGATCAGGCCGAGGCGCAAGTGCTCGTTTACGACGGTGTGGTCGCGCGTAAGCAGGGCTGCCTGGCCGCGGCGAATCAGATAGCAGCGCGAATCGCCCACGTGGGCCACGGTCGCGCGGTCGTAGCGCAGGGCGCAAGCGACCAGAGTCGTCGCCATGCGCGTGCCGCCGAGGCTGGCCGCGTGCCCGGCATCGATCACGCGCGTATTGGCCTGCCTGATAAGCCGTTCGAGCAGCGCGGGGTGCGATTCCGCGGCTGACGCCCCTCGAAATCCCTCCAGAAGGTATTCGACAGCCGTGTGAGACGCAACCTCGCCCAAGTCGTGGCCCCCGACGCCGTCGGCGACCGCGAAGAGCCAGCCGTGGCTGCTCGCCCTTTCCGGTGTCTCGGGCAGCACGCAGCCTAAACAGTCCTCGTTCCCCTGGCGCACTCGCCCGAGGTCGGAGATTTGTGCGAATTCGACGTCCATTGAATTTGCGATCGGGACGTAGGCCCGCGCCGTTGCTGTAGCTGCGCCGGAGCCTTGCACCTGAAGTCCCCTGTACATTAGACCTCATCCTTCCCCAAAGACAAAGGGGCGGGCTTGCGCCCGCCCCTGTTGAGGTTTCCGCCTGCTGTCACGTGCGAGCTGTGACCAGCGTCGTTTTCCCTTGTTTCTTACTATTCAGCATGAAGTAGATGCCTCCGTAGATGCCCCAGACGGCTGCAATGCCCAAGGCCAGGAACGGCTCCATCTTGGTGCCATAACCCATGAATGGCAGGACCAGGTAAGCGGCCATGCACACCAGGTTTGCCGCTACTCCGAACAAGGGGATGAGCAAGTGCTTGAGGAAGTTGAAGTTCGGATGCCCGCTGTAGCAAAAGATGCAGGTTACGCAGCTTAGCATGTAGAGCACGAACGTTCCGAAGTTCGAAGCCAGGGTGATCGTGAGCAGGCTGTTGGGCATCTTCGCCATAGTGTCATGCGATACATACCCGAAGCTTGACCAGAACCCATGGGGCAAGGCTTGGATCGTGGCGTCCGGAAGGGCGCCGGCATCGCCGAACAGCATCAGCAGTGCTAGGCATCCGAAAATCGCCGAAATCACCGCCAAGACCCAGATGGCTCTGTGCGGGCTCAGGTTCTTGTCATGCAACATGCCGAAGTGTTCCGGTACTTCCTGGTCCTTGCCCATGGCATAAGTCACGCGCGCCCCAGTGTTCATGCAGGAGAGCGTCGTCCCAATGAGGGCGAGGAACACCGTGACTGCCTCGATCAGCATGAAGGCGCGGCCATGACCCGCGCCAAAAACCGCATCGCCGACCATCACCATCAGGTCGCCGATGGGCGCCGCCGAGCCGGTGGCGGTTTGCATCGAATAGCCGCTATTTAAGACATACAGTGTGGAAAAATACTCGAACAGGTAGCAGAAGGCCCCCTGGACCAGCAACGACGTAATTACCGCAATCGGCACGTCGCGTTTGGCGTTTTTGGCCTCGCCGCCCAGCGACGTAACCGATTCGAATCCGACCAGGATCAGGATGGCGACTGTGGCTTGAACGAACATCCAGGCGAATTTATGGACGCCGATCACCGAACCTGCATTCGGATGAGACATGAAGTTGCCGCTCGAATCGCTCCAGGGATAGCTGACGTGATACGGAACCGGAGCTCCGCTGGCGTCCTTCTTGCACTGCGGCACCATGGTCGCGTCGCGGACGATGTTGCTCTGCGCGTCCACGGCGAACTCACAGTTGTAGGCGTCGTTCGTAGTTGCGTCCCATTGCCACGCCACGCTCCCCGCCGGATGGCCCACACGGTAGTGGATGGCCATGACCGAAAAGATGAGCAATGCCGTGATCTGGATCACGTTGATGGCGATGCTGACTGCCGTGGACCCCGTAACCCCTCGGTGTGCGATATAAGCCACGCCAAACGAGAAAAGGATCGCCACCAGCATCATGAACATAGGACCGGGATTCGCCGCGCTCATGAAGTTCGGCCACAGAGTGCCTGTGATGTAACCGCAGAAGACCCCCGTGACGGCGACCATCACACCCGGGTAGATCCAGTAGTAGAGATGGGAGCCCCAGCCAACGATGAATTTCATCAGGCGGGCGTATTTCCAAGCCTTGTCGTGATTCAAGAACGACTGCTCCGCGAAGTAATAGGAGCTGCCGGTGCCTGGATACAGTTTCGCCATTTCCGCGTAAGAAACTGCGGTCGCCAGACACAACAAAAGTGCAAAGAGGATGCCAATCCACATCGATGGTCCTGTGGCGCCCTCAGTCGCCTGGGGTGCGAAGGTGAGCCAAAGGAATGCACCGGGTGCGATGAGCGCCATCGCGTTCATCGTCAGCCCGGTCAAACCTAAGGTAGCCTGCATCTCACCGGTGGTTTTCTCGGCCATGTAGACTCTCCTTTGAGGATTAAAAAACCAGGAACTTTAGGACCGGAGGTTATACGGAAGTATGAGATTCGTAAAATGCAACCTTTTGATGCGGGGGATAGATGTTTCAAATGACCGCTCGTAGCACCTGAGGAACTGCCTGGAAGAGCCGCCCGCCGCGCGAGAGTCCGCAGGCCAACCCACTTGCATCGGCGTTCCTCCCTGCTAGTATGTTTGGATGACTTTCTGCCTCGGGTTGCCGTCTAGAAATGACTGAGAAACGACAGTTTAGGGCGATTAAGGGCACCCGCGACATCCTGCCGCCGGATTCGGCGCTGTGGAACTGGTTCGAGCAGACCGCGCGCGAGGTGTTTGAGTCCTACGGCTTTCGCGATATCCGCCTCCCGATCTTTGAGGAAACGTCGCTTTTCGCGCGCTCGATCGGTGCCGATACAGACGTCGTGGCGAAGGAGATGTACACCTTCGAAGATCGCGAGCAATTCCGGGTTGCGCATCCTCTGTCCATGGTGGATGTAATCCGAATCGACGAAGCGGTGGCCGAGGCCTGGCAACACGGGCGCATTCCGCGCACGCCGGCAAACGAAGCCGAAGTCCTCCGGCTCCATGAGGCGAGTCAGAACATCGACAGGGAAGGAGCGCCAGCCCTGCTCCGTTTCCTCGATGGCGTTCGTAATCTTGCCCTGGGGGATTCGCTCACTTTGCGGCCGGAGGCGACGGCGAGCGTCGCGCGGGCGTACATCGAGCATGGGATGCAGGCGCTGCCGGGCAACGTGAAGCTCTACTACGCCGGGCCGATGTTTCGCCGAGAGCGTCCGCAAAAAGGACGCTACCGCCAGTTCTACCAGGTGGGCGCGGAGGTGCTGGGGCAATCCGATGCGCCCGCCATCGACGCCGAAATTCTCGAGATGCTGCTGGTGCTCTTCCAGCGCGTGGGCCTCGCGAACGCGAAGTTCTACGTCAATTCCATCGGTTGCAAGGACTGCCGCCCGAAGTATGTCGAGCTGCTACGCGAAGAGCTACGCAAAGTGAAAGACAAGCTCGGCGCGGACAGCCAGCGCCGCATCGAGACGAATCCACTGCGAGTCCTCGATTCAAAGCTGCCCGAAGAGCAGCCCATCATCGAAACTCTGCCGCGCATTTCGGATCATCTCTGCACCGACTGCCGCGAGCATTTCGCCAAGCTCAAAGACGAGCTCAAGCTGCGTGGCATCGCCTACGAAGAGAACTGGCGTTTGGTCCGCGGCCTCGACTACTACACGCGCACGACATTCGAGGTGACGGCCGCGGGCCTTGGCTCGCAAAACGCTGTTTGCGGCGGCGGGCGCTACGACGGCCTCGTCGAGTTGCTCGGCGGGCCGCTGACCAAAGGCATTGGCTTCGCGATAGGCACTGACCGGGTGATTCTTTCGATCCAGGAAGGCGGCGAGGTGCCGCAACTGCCGGGGCTGGCTGTCTATGTCGCCTGGATGGGCGCGAAGGCATATTCCACGGCGGTGGCCATCGCGCGAAAGCTGCGCGAATGCGGCCTGGCGGTCGAGTTGCCGCCCGAAGAGATGAAATTCAAGAAGTCGCTCGGCCTCGCGGACAAGCTCGGCGCGCGCTACGCCCTCATCATCGGTGAAGACGAGGTTGCATCAGGCACCTACACGCTGAAGCGTCTTGCCGACGCCGAGCAGAAGAAACTCAGCGAAAATGAGCTGCTCGAATGTCTCGAATCCGAACGAAGGGGCTCCAGTGCTTGACACACTCGGAAATTTGAAGCGAACACAGTATTGCGGTGCGTTGCGCGCCTCGGACGCGGATAAGGACGTCGTCCTGATGGGCTGGGTCCACCGGCGGCGCGACCTCGGCCAGCTCATCTTCATCGACCTCCGCGACCGCGCGGGGATCGCGCAGATCGTCTTCAACAAGGAACAGAACCCCGAGGCCCATGCGAAGGCCGAGGATCTGCGCTCGGAATTCGTCGTCGCGGTCGAAGGCCGCGTCGTGCGACGGCAGAAGGCCAATCCGGAGATTCCGACCGGCGAAGTGGAAGTGATTGCCATCCGCCTGCACATCTTGAACAATTCGAAGACGCCGCCGTTCCAGATCGAGGAAGAGGTGACGGCGAGCGAAGAGACGCGCCTGCATTACCGCTACCTCGACCTCCGCCGCCCGCGGCTGCACGGCAATATCGAGCTGCGCCACCGCATCGTCCTCGAAATCCGCAAGGCGCTCGACGAGCTGGGTTTCTTCGAAATCGAGACGCCCATGCTCACGCGCTCGACGCCCGAGGGCGCGCGCGACTATCTCGTGCCGAGCCGCGTCCACCACGGGCAGTTCTACGCGCTGCCGCAGTCGCCGCAGATTTTCAAACAGATCCTGATGATCTCCGGCATGGACCGCTATTTCCAGATCGTCCGCTGCTTCCGCGACGAGGACCTGCGCGCCGACCGCCAGCCCGAATTCACGCAACTCGACCTCGAGATGTCCTTCCCGCGCCAGCAGGATATTTTCGAGACGATCGAGCGCGTGATGGAGCGCGCTTGCGCCGTGGTCGGCGTCACGGCGAAGGGCCCGTTCCGCCATCTCGATTACAAGGACGCCATGCGCCGTTACGGCTCGGACAAGCCTGATTTGCGCTTCGGCATGGAGCTGCACAATGTGACGCCACATTTCGAACCCGCGCGCGCCGTGCTGCACATCGAGGGCAACGTGCAAGCAGTGGTCGCGCCGGGCGCGGCTGCGTGGTCGCGCAAGCAGGTCGACGAGCTGGCCGAATTCGCGAAGTCGGCGGGGGCGCGAGGCGTCTACACGGTGAAAGTGACGGCGGAAGGCATCAGTTCGCCACTAGAAAAGAATCTCGGTGTTGAAGGGCTCAAGAAGCTGGCCGCGGAATTGGGCGCCAAGCCGGGCGATTTGATCGTCGCCGCCGCGGCGAAGGAGCAGATTCCGCATAGCGACACCTCGCTCCACGTCGCGGGGCAGATTCGCCTGCATCTCGGCGAGAAGCTGAATCTGATCGACCGCAGCAAATGGGAGTTTCTCTGGATCACCGGCTTCGCCCTGTTTGAATGGAGCGAGACGGACAAGCGCTGGGTGAGCGCGCAGCATCCGTTCACGGGGATCGTCGAAGAGGACATCGAAAAGCTCGAGACCGCGCCGTGGGAGTGCCGGTCGAAAGGCTACGACCTCGTCCTCAACGGCAACGAGCTCGGCTCGGGCAGCATTCGGATCCACCGCCAGGACGTGCAGGCCCGGATGTTCAAGGCGCTCGGCCTGAGTGACGAACAGGCGCGCCAGCGCTTCGGATTCTTCCTCGACGCGCTCACCTACGGCACGCCGCCGCACGGTGGGATCGCGCTCGGCATCGACCGCATCGCCATGCTGCTCGCCGGCGAAAAATCCCTGCGCGACGTCATCGCATTTCCGAAGACGACGGCGGCGCAGGATTTGATGGCGGAGTCACCGTCGGACGTTGACCCAGCGCAACTAGATGAATTGGGCATCGCGATCAAGGAGCCACCGAAATAAGGCTATGTCGCGGATACGAATACTTCCGGAAAACGTCGCGAACAAGATCGCGGCGGGCGAGGTAGTCGAGCGGCCCGCGTCGGTGGTGAAAGAGCTGCTCGAAAACGCGCTGGACGCCGGCGCGCGGTCGATTCGCGTCGAGGTCGAATCGGGCGGGAAACGAATGATCCGCGTGATCGACGACGGCTCCGGGATGAACCACGACGACGCGCTGCTCGCCTTCGAACGCCATGCGACTTCGAAGCTGCGCACCGCGGACGATCTGCTCTCGATCGCCACGCTCGGATTTCGCGGCGAGGCGCTGCCCTCGATCGCGGCCATCTCGCGGCTGCTTCTCGAAACGCGCACGCCGGAAGACGAGCAGGGAACTCGCATCGAGTTCGCGGGTGGCAAGCTCATCGGAGTGAAACCGGCGGGCATCCCCTCCGGGACCTCGATCAGCGTCGCCGACATCTTTTACTGCGTGCCGGCGCGGCGCAAATTTCTGAAATCCGAGACAACCGAACTCGGCCATATCGCCTCACTCGTCACGCACTACGCGCTGGCGCATCCCGAAGTTCAGTTTGTCCTGAAAACTCCGTCGCAGACGATCCTCGATTGCGCGCCGGTGGAAAAGCTATCCGACCGCGTCTACCAGGTTTTCGGCCGGCAGGCGCTCGAAGAGTTGGTCGAGATCCCGCCGAACGAGGGACCGGTGCGGTCCGCGATCACCGAGCCGACGCTCGAGGCGGACGAGCAGGCGGCCACCCTGCGCGTGAGCGGGTTTGCGTCGCGGCCCGAAGTGCAGCGCACGAACCGCAACGGAATCTACATCTTTGTGAATCGGCGGCTGGTGCGCGACCGCTTGCTGCTTCACGCGATCGGCGAGGCCTACCGCAATATCATGCCGCCGGGTGTGTTTCCGGTGGTGCTGTTGTTCCTCGATCTGCCGTACCAGGAAGTCGACGTGAACGTTCATCCGGCGAAGATCGAAGTCCGCTTCCGCCATCCCCAGTTTGTCCACGATTTCACGCGCGACGCGCTGCGCCACGCGCTCTCGATCGCGCGGCCGATTCCCGGTTTTCCCGCGACGCGCGCGGCAGCAGCCGGCGCCGCGGCAACCGGAACGGCCGCCGGGCCGGGCAGCATGAGAGGCTACGCGCCGATGCCGGATGCGAGCGCGTTTCCGGGACCGCCGCGAGCGGAGATTCCCGTATCGCTCCCATCGTCGTTCGGATCGGGCGCGGCGGTCGCCGAGGAATTCGAGCTGTCCGGCGCGCTGGATCGGCCGATCGCGCAACGGCTGGGTTTTGACACGAACGGCGCGATGAATTTTCCGCTGGGGCCGTCATCCGCGCTCGAAGCCCCCGCGGTCGCATCTAGCGAAGCCTCGCGCGAAAGTGCTCCGGGAACGCTGCCGAGCGTCGAGGAAATTGCGGACTTAAAGCCGCTCGGGCAGGTGAACGCGAGCTTCATCATCGCGGTGAATAGCGAAGGGCTGTGGATTATCGACCAGCACGTGGCGCACGAGCGTGTGCTCTTCGAGCAGCATCTGCGGGCGCGGCGCGAAGGCGATCTTGGCGGGCAGCGCCTGCTGGTGCCGATCGTCGTCGAGCTGAACCCTCGGCAGCTGGCGATCTTCGAACAGATTGGCGAGGAGCTGCGCGCAAACGGATTTGAAGCGGACCTGATGGGCGGGCGCAGCGTTGCGATTCAGGCTGCGCCCGCTGGAATCGCGAGCGGCGACGCGGAAAAGCTGCTTTTCGAAATCCTCGACGGCATCGCCCGCGAAAATCAAGCGATTTCGATCGACTCGCTGCAATCGAAGATCGCGGCTTCCACGTCGTGCCACGCGGCGATCAAGGTGAACACGCCGCTCGATAAGACGAAAATGGAATGGCTGCTCGGCGAGCTCGCCAAGACCGAATATCCGATGAGCTGCCCGCACGGCCGTCCGGTGGTGCTGCGCTATTCGGTGCGCGAAATCGAGCGCGCCTTCAAGCGGATTTGACGACGAAGCTCATCATCGCGATTGACGGGCCGGTGGGTTCGGGGAAGAGCACACTCGCGCGGCGCGTGGCCGAACTGATGGGCTACGTCTACATCGACACGGGCGCGATGTACCGGTCCGTTGCGCTCAAGGCGCTGCGGCGAGGGGTCTCGCTCGAAGCTGCCGATCCATTGACCGCGCTCGCCCGCGAAACGCGCATCGATTTGCGCGCGCACGACGGAACGCAGCAAGTTTTTCTCGATGGCGAGGACGTGACGGCGGCGATCCGCACGCCGGAGGTGGCGCAGGCGGCTTCGAAGGTCGCCGTGGTGCCGGGCGTACGGCGCGTGCTCGTCGCCGAGCAGCGCCGCGCGGGCGAGCAGGGCGGCGTCGTGATGGAAGGTCGCGACATTGGTAGCGTCGTCTTCCCCGACGCGGAGCTGAAAATTTTTCTGACGGCATCGCCCGAAATCCGGGCCGGACGGCGCTGGAGCGAACACCAGCAGAAGGGCGATGCGATCGACCTCGCGCGCACGCTTGAGGAGATTCACGAGCGCGATCGGCGCGACCGCGAACGCCATGACTCGCCTTTAGTCCGTGCAAAAGATGCTGTGGTAGTGGATAGCACGGCGATGGAGTCGGAGGAAGTGGCGCGGCTCGTGGTGATGCTGGCGCGAGAGAACAATCGTTCTAAGAGGGAAGCCTGAAGAACCCGTCGCATCGATGACGACGGCTCGAAACGCGGATGGCTTTCCAGTCGGAAGGAAACGGAGTGCTTCGCCGCGGGGAACGAATTAAGCCGGGCTGGACATCGAGGCGAGGAACTCCGCGTTGGTCTTGGTCTTCGAGAGGCGGCCGAGCAGAAGCTCCATCGCTTCGACGGTTGAAAGCGGGCTCAGCACCTTGCGCAGCACCCAGATGCGGTTCAGCTCGTCCGCGGGCAGAAGCAACTCGTCCTTTCGCGTTCCGGAGCGGTTGATGTCGATCGTCGGGAAGACGCGCTTGTCCACCAGCCGGCGGTCGAGGTTGATTTCCATGTTGCCAGTGCCCTTGAACTCCTCGAAGATCACGTCGTCCATGCGGCTGCCCGTATCGATCAGGGCCGTGGCCATGATGGTGAGCGAGCCGCCCTCTTCGATGTTTCGCGCGGCCGCGAAGAATCGGCGCGGGCGCTGCAAAGCGTTCGCGTCGATACCGCCGGAGAGAACTTTCCCCGAAGGCGGCGTCACCGCGTTGTAGGCGCGCCCGAGACGTGTGAGCGAGTCGAGCAGGATCACGACGTCGCGCTTGTGCTCCACGAGGCGCTTCGCCTTTTCGAGCACCATCTCCGCGACTTGAATGTGCCGCTGCGGTGGTTCGTCGAACGTCGAGCTGATGACCTCGCCCTTCACCGTGCGCTGCATGTCCGTGACTTCTTCCGGCCGCTCGTCGATCAGCAGCACGATCAGAGCGATTTCCGGATGGTTCGCCGTGATCGAATTGGCGATGGATTGCAGCATCATCGTCTTGCCGGTCCGCGGAGGCGCCACGATCAATCCGCGCTGGCCCTTGCCGACGGGGCAGAGCATGTCCAGCACGCGCCCGGTGAGGTTCTCCTTCGTGGTTTCCAGGCGAATGCGGTCCTGCGGATAGAGCGGCGTCAGGTTGTCGAAGAAGATCTTGTTGCGCGCGACTTCCGGATCCTCGAAGTTGACCGCCTCGACCTTGATCAGTGCGAAATAGCGCTCGCCGTCCTTCGGCGGGCGAACCTGGCCGGAAACGGTGTCGCCGGTGCGCAGGTCGAATTTCCGTATCTGCGACGGTGAGACGTAGATGTCGTCCGGTCCCGGCAGATAGTTGTATTCCGGCGCGCGCAGGAAGCCGAAGCCGTCGGGCAGGCATTCCAGAACGCCCTCGGAGAAAATCAGGCCGTTCTTTTCCGTCTGGGCGCGAAGGATCTGAAAAATCAGCTCCTGCTTGCGCATGCCGGAGGCGCCGGGAATGTTCAGCTCCTTGGCGATCTTGGCCAGATCGGTGATGTTTCTGTCTTTTAGTTCTGCAAGACTAACGCTCATTGAGTTCTTTCCTTCTCCAGCCTGGTTTTCAGGCGCGATTGTTGTTTGAAAAATTGATCCGGGGCGGGCGCGTTCGATTGAGGCACTCTATCCCAGATTTTGGGTACGGGCTAAGTTACAGAAAATCCTTACACTCCGGTCGCGGGCCGAACCTGCTGACCAGGATTCGTCAGGGCCATGCAGGATGTGGGGTGACCGAAGAGGTTCAATTGGTCAATTCTTTGTCCTGCGCGACGTCCGTGCCGAACTTGGGTTCGACTCCCGCAACCGGAGGATGACCGGAAACCGGTAGCGGCTTTTCGAGCGCGATCTGCAGGACTTCGTCCATCGATTCCACGAACTGAATGGACATCTGCGCCTGGATCTCCGGCGGGATATCCGCCAGATCCTTCTCATTGTCCTTCGGGAGAATAACAGTGCGCAGGCCTAGGCGGTGCGCCGCCAGCAGCTTTTCCTTCACTCCGCCGATCGGCAGCACCTTGCCGCGAAGGGTGATCTCGCCCGTCATGGCCACGTCGCAGCGAACTGGAATGTGCGTCAGCGCGCTGACGATCGAGGTGCAGAGCGTGATCCCGGCGGAGGGGCCGTCCTTCGGGATGGCGCCTTCGGGCACGTGCACGTGGATGTCGAGGTGCCGGTAAAAGTCCTTCGGAAGGCCGAAGAGGTGGCTGCGCGACCGCACGTAGCTCATCCCGGCCTGCGCCGACTCCTGCATCACGTCGCCGAGTTTTCCCGTCAGCGTCAGGCGCCCCTTGCCCTGCATCAGAGTCGCTTCCGTCGAGAGCACCTGCCCGCCGACCTCGGTCCAAGCCAAGCCGGTGGTGTGGCCGACCTCGTTTTTCTTTTCGGCGAAGAAATCACGGTACTTAAGGATGCCGAGGTAGTCGTTGACGTTCGTGGCGGTGATCTCAGCGGTGTATTTCTTGCCATTTTCGACCACTTTACGCGCCAATTTGCGGCAAATATTGGCAATTTCGCGGTCGAGGTTGCGCACCCCCGCCTCGTGCGTGTAGTGGCGGATGATGTGTGTGATCGACTCATCCGTGAATTTCAAGTTGTCCTTCGTCAAGCCCGTGGCTTCGATCTGCCGGGGAACCAGGAAGCGCTGCGCGATCTGGTGCTTTTCCTGCTCGGTGTAGCCGGGCAGGCGCAGGACTTCCATGCGGTCCTGCAAGGGCTGCGGGATCGTGTGCAGCACGTTCGCCGTGCAGATGAACATCACCTTCGACAGGTCGTACTCGACGTCGAGATAGTGGTCAGTAAAAGAGTGGTTCAGCTCCGGATCGAGCACTTCCATCAGCGCCGCCGACGGGTCGCCGCGGAAGTCCATGGACATCTTGTCCACTTCGTCGAGCACGAACACGGGATTCGTGGTGCCGGCCTTGCGCATCATCTGGATGATCTGGCCTGGAAGGGCGCCGATATACGTGCGCCGGTGGCCGCGAATTTCGGCTTCGTCGCGCACGCCGCCGAGCGAAACGCGGACGAATCTCCGTCCCGTGGCGCGCCCGATCGACATCGCCAGCGAAGTCTTGCCCACTCCCGGAGGCCCGAGGAAGCAGAGGATCGATCCCTTCGGGTTCTTCACGAGTTGGCGGACGGCCAGGTATTCGAGAATGCGCTCTTTGATCTTTTCGAGACCGTAGTGATCTTCGGAAAGAATCTCCTCGGCGCGCTTGATATCGCGGATTTCCTTCGACCGCTTCTTCCATGGCACGGCGAGCAGCCAGTCGAGGTAATTGCGCGAGACGGTGGATTCGGCGGACATCGGCGGCATCATTTCAAGCCGCTTCAATTCCTGCTGGGCCTTCTCCATCGGGCCTTCGGGCATGCCGGAGGTTTCGATCTTCTTCTTGAGCTGTTCGATTTCGTTGGCTTCGCCGCGCCCGAGCTCTTTCTGGATCGCCTTGAGCTTCTCGTTCAGGTAGTACTCTTTCTGGGCGCGCTCCATCTGCCGCTTTACGCGGGTATTGATCGAGCGATCGACGTTGAGCTTTTCGATTTCGACGTCGAGGATATCGGCGATGCGATTCAGGCGCTCGATCGGCTCGAAGATTTCGAGCAGCTCCTGCTTCTCTTCGACCGGAATCTGCAAATTCGCGGCAATTGCGTCCGAGAGCTTGCCAGGGTCTTCAACTCGCACCGCGGCAATCATCGTGTCGTAGTTCAGGCTCTGCGAGAGCTTCACGTACTGCTCGAAGAGGTTCGTGACGCGTTCAGAAGCCTGCTGGGTCTGCGGGCCGGGCTCGGTTTTCACCGGAACGAGGCGAATCGAGGCGCGGAAAAAACCTTCGTCGCTCGTCACCTGCACCAGCTTCGCGCGCTCGGTACCCTCGACCAGAACCTTGATATTGCCGTCGGGCAGCTTGACGCTCTGCACGATATTGGCGAGCGTTCCCACCTGGAAGATCTCCTCGGGCTTGGGATCGTCCACGGAGGCGTCGTGCTGCGTGACGAGGAAAATCCTCTTATCGCCGGCCAGAGCTTCTTCTAGCGCCCGAACTGACGCTTCGCGGCCCACGATGAACGGGTGCATCATCTCCGGGAAGATGACCATGTCCCGCACCGGCATCATCGGCACGCGCTTAATATCGAGTTTTTCCTTGTTAAACATGCCAAGAATTATTGGACGCTTGCTTTCTTAGTATTTTAGATGCCGCCGGTCGAAAAGCGATTCCCGGCTTCGCCCAGAATGGCAGATCTCTCGGGTGCCCTGCGAGGGCCCTGAAGGACTGGAAAGATCAGCCGGCCTTTTCGAGCAAGCTCCAGTTGATCTCACGGCCCTTGACCATGTCCGCCGTAACGACGAAATCGCGAAGCTTCCGTTGCGCCGGGAGGTGATACATCATTTCCAGCATCAAATCTTCGAGGATCATGCGCAGGCCGCGCGCCCCGACTTTCCGCTGCAAGGCCAAATCGGCGACCGTCTCGAGAGCGTCGTCCGTAAACCGCAGGCGTACGTTTTCGAATTCGAAAAGTCTCTGGTATTGACGCACCAAAGCGTTCTTCGGTTCCGTTAGGATGCGGACCAGCGCGCTTTTGTCGAGATCGCTCAGGACACCCACCACCGGTAGCCTGCCGACGAACTCAGGAATCAAGCCGTAGCGAATCAGGTCCGTGGGCTGCGCCTGCTCGAGCACCTCGATATTGCGGCGCGTGGCCGTGGTCGGCTGCGCATCCGCATGAAACCCGAGCGACTTCTGCCCCACGCGCCGCTCGATAATCTTTTCCATTCCCACAAAGGCCCCGCCGCAGATGAACAGGATGTTCGTCGTATCGACCGGCGTGAACTCCTGGTGCGGGTGCTTGCGCCCGCCCTGGGGCGGAACGTTGGCGACCGTGCCCTCCAGAATCTTCAGCAGCGCCTGCTGCACGCCCTCGCCGGAAACGTCCCGGGTGATCGAGGGGTTTTCGTCCTTCTTCGAAATCTTGTCGATCTCGTCGATATATATGATGCCTTGCTGAGCCTTTTGGACGTCTCCGTCGGCGGCCTGCAAGAGCTTCAAAATGATGTTTTCAACGTCTTCGCCGACGTAGCCCGCTTCCGTGAGCGTCGTCGCATCGACGATCGCAAACGGAACATCCAGCATCCGCGAAAGCGTTTGCGCCAGGAGCGTCTTGCCCGTGCCGGTCGGCCCGATCAGCAGGATGTTCGACTTGGTCAGTTCCACGTCGCCCGGCTGCCGGTTCAGGAAAATCCGCTTGTAATGGTTGTACACCGCCACGGCCAGCTTCTTCTTCGTCTTGTCCTGGCCGATCACGTACCCGTCGAGAAACGCCTTGATCTCCGGCGGGCGCGGCAGGCGGCGGTTCGCGGGACTCGTCTGCTCGCGCTTCTCGTCTTCGAGAATCTGCTGGCAGACGCCCACGCACTCGTTACAGATGTACGAGCGGGGATACTCGGATGGAGAGCTGATGAGCTTCTCCACTTGCTCCTGCGTCTTATGGCAGAAGGAACAGCGCAACGGCTCCTCTGGAGTGAACCGCTTCACCGGTGGCGCCCCCTTACGTCAAAACCATCCCGCGATAAATCCTGCCCCTATTGTAGGACGGAAGCCATCCGCCCCGTGCAGGAATTCATCGCGCTCGCTACTAACCCTTTGGAACGAGAATCAACGGTGCTTCGTGATGATCTCGTCCACGATGCCGTAGGCCTTGGCCTGCTCCGGCGTCATGATGAAATCGCGCTCGACGTCCTTCTCGATCTTTTCGATGGGCTGGCCTGTATGGAATGCCAGCAGCTTATTGAGCGCCGCCCGTGTCCGGATAATCTCTTTGGCGTGAATGTCGATGTCAGTGGCCTGGCCGGAGAGTCCGGACATCCACGGCTGGTGGATCAGGACGCGCGAATTCGGCAGCGCGTACCGCTTCTTGGGCGTGCCTGACGCCAGCAGCACCGCCGCGATCGAGGCGGACTGGCCGATGCAATAGGTGACCACGTCGGGGCGAACGAACTGCATCGTGTCGTAAATCGCCATTCCCGCCGAGATCGAACCGCCCGGCGAGTTGATATAGACCGAGATGTCTTTTTCCGGGTCCTCGGACTCAAGGAAGAGCAACTGTGCGGTCACGAGGTTGGCCACATGATCGTCAATCGGCGTGCCGATGAAGATGATGTGGTCCTTCAGCAGCCGGGAATAGATGTCGTAGGCCCGTTCCCCCCGGTTGGTCTGCTCGACCACCATGGGAACGAGCGTTGTGGCACGCGGACTTGCGTCGTCGCTTTGTCTCATCTGGAATAGTTTTGCGCGCTGAGGAAACCCAAACCGGAGCTACTTTTCACTTTTGGCTGTCTTCTCGATTCGGGCCGTGCGGTAGAGCCAGTCGATCGTCTTCTCGCTTCTCAACTTCGATTTCATGCTACCGAGCGCACCTTGCTTTGTCAAGCGAGCGCGTAGCGCCGTTGCCGATTCGCCACTGTGTTCGGCGAGATGCGCGATCTCTTTTTCGAGTTCTTCATCCGTTGCGTCGATGTTTTCGGCGGTGGCGATGCGGTCGAGCAGCAGTTCGGCCTTCACATCTGCCACCGAGCGTTCGCGCTGTTGCCGCCGCAGCGACACCCAATCCACATTCACGGCCCGCGGGTCTACCCCTTGCGCGGCCAGCGACCGCACCACCCGCTCGAGCCGCGTGTCCATCTGGCCCTCGATCAGCGCTTCCGGGACGGGGAAATCGTGCTGCTTGACCAGTTCGGCGAGAATCTTCTCGCGCGCCTGGGCCGACTGTTGCTGTTCCTTCGCCGCGTCCAGGTTCTCGCGGATTTTCTTGCGCAGCTCGTCGAGCGTGGCCACGCCGCCCTCTTGAGGATTCTGGCCGCCCGCCGCGTCCTTCGCGAACTCGTCGTTCAGCTCGGGCAGCTTCTTTTCCTTGACGGCCTGGACCTCGACCGAAAAGCTGTACGTCTTTCCGGCCAGCTTCGGATCGGGGTAGTCATCCGGATACGTGGCGTCGAACTTGCGGGTCTCGCTCGGCGTGGCGCCGCGCAGGTTTTCGGTGAAGCTCGCGAGCGTCTCCTCCGCGCCGAGGTGGCACATGATGTTGTCGGCCTGCACGGGCTCGCCGCCGCCCGTCGGCGTGCCCATCAGCTTGATCAGAAGGTGATCGCCGTCTTGCGCGGCGCGGCCTTCGACTGGAACGAACGTGGCAGCGCGCTCGCGCATCTCTTCGAGCGTTTTGTCCACCTGGGCGTCGCCGACCTCGATCTCGTCCACTTGCACCTGAATGTTCTTGTAGTCGCCCAGCTCGAATTCGGGCAGGACTTCGAACACCGCGCGGAAGCGCAGCGGCTCGCCCTCCTTGAATTCGACCTTGTCGACCTCGGGACGCGTGACGGGAACGAGGTTCTTTTCGCCGAGCGCCTTCTCGAGATACTCGGGCACGAGCGATTGCACCACTTCGCCCTCGATGTCGCCGGCGAAGCGCCGCCGCACCAGGGTCACCGGGGCCTTACCGGGACGAAACCCCGGAATGCGGGCGATCCGCGCGATATCGCGCGCGACTTTCTCCGTCGCCTTCTGGACGTTTTCAGCCGGAATTTCCAGCTCGATTTCGCGCTTGCAGGTTGCTTCAGTCATGACAAAAGCTTTCTAAAGGATTGGCCTCAATAGACCCTGATTCAATCCTCTCGCCTGTTCGGAATCCGGAAGGAGGAGTGCAGGGAAGATCGGCGAGCCCACGCCGACAGAAATTCGAGTATAGGGATTCCGCTTGCGCGCGTCAACCGCCTGATTGACCTGGTCGCCGCGGGACGACGCACGCCTCAAATTGCCAAAGATGTTGCTGGGGATTGGCTGCTCGTCAGCTCGTAGATGCGCGCCTCGATGAAAATCTTGAAAAGGTCGGAATCGAGTTCGCGATCGCGAACCGACATCTCCAGAATGTCTAGGGCTCGCTCGATCGAAACGGCTTTCTTGTAAGGCCGATCGGCTGCGGAGAGCGCGTCGAAGATGTCGCAGATGGACATCATCTTGGCCTGCACGGGAATTTCGTCGTCACGAAGCCCGTTTGGATAGCCGCTGCCGTTCAATTTCTCGTGGTGCGCCCCCGCGATCCAGGGGATGTACTTGATCTCCCGGGTCCACGGAATCTGAATCAGGAAATTGAAGCTGTGCGTCACGTGGGATTCGATCTGCCGCCGTTCGTCATCGTTGAGCGAGCCTTGAGGAATGGATAGCGAAGACACCTCGTCCGGCGTGAGCAGAGGGCATTCGCGGCCCTTGGGATCTCGATATGTCTTCCGGGCAACATCGACCAGCTTTTCGAACGATCCCCCTCGCAAGACCGTGGGCTCGTTGAGTTCCAGAATGAAACGAAGGGACTCATCCAGTTCGGCCTGCTTCCGCCGGTATTCCTCGTCAATCCGCGCGAGTTCCTCGCGAGCGGCCTGGGGTCCGCGAGCCAATACGGTGTTGAGCTTTTTTTGAGCGCACTCCGCTTCCATCTCCTTGCGCACGTAGTCGAAGCGGTGGTGCAGGATCGTGATTTCCGGCGGATGAAGTTTCTTCGCCTTGATCAGCACTTCCTCGCGCACGGCGACCTTGCCGAAATCATGCAGGAGCGCGGCGTAGCGGATTTCCTTGAGCTGTTCGGCCGTGAAGCGAGTGTGCGCGTAGGGGCCTCGTGCCCCGCGGTTCATGGCTTCCGCGAGCCCCAGAGTCATGGTCGCCACGCGCGTCGAATGGCCGGAGGTGGTCGGGTCGCGTTGCTCGATGGCGGTCACCGACGCTCTCACGAATCCTTCGAACAGCATTTCGATGTCCTGATAGAGCCGGTTATTCTCGTATGCGACCGCCGCCTGAGAGGCCAGCGATTCCACAAGATGCACGGATCGTGGCGAAAACGGCTGCACCTCGCGTTCAAAATCTTCCGGACTCAATAACCGCGCCTCCCAATTGCGTTTGCAATTGAGAAGCTGTACTACGCCGGTTACTTCACCGCGCGGGTTCTTCATCGGCAAGGTGAGCAGCGAGCGCGTCCGGTAGCCTGTTTCCTGGTCGAAACGCGGATTGAACCGATAGGGCCTGTCGGGCGGAATGGCGTAAACGTCATCCAGCGCGACGACTTCTCCGTGAAGCGCCGCATAGCCGGCCATGGAATCTTCCGCGAGCGGTATCGTGCCTTCGTTGAAGGGAAATTGCCGGCTGGCATTTTGCGTGAACTTGAAACGCAGCCGCCGTTCGCGTTGTCCGGAAGAGTCGCCGTTGATCTCCGAACTTTCCACGAGGTAAAGCGAACCGGCGTCGGCGTTCGTGATTTCACGCGCCTTGGACAAGATCATTTCAAGGAGCGTGCCAATATCGCGCGTGGAAGAAAGCGCGATTCCGATGCGATTGAGTTCGTCCCGTTCGCGTTCGGCCCGCGCGAGGTCTTCGCGCGCGTCTCTCTCTCTGTGTGAAACTTCCGGTTTCCCAAGCATATTGGACTCACCAACTATAATCCGAGCGGGACGACTCCACGATCCATCTCTTCGGTGGCGCTTCGGGAGGGTAAATACTCCATCTACAAATAACCTGGATTCCTTGGGAATTTAGGCGTTCAGAGTGGTGCGGAAGAAGGGACTCGAACCCCTACGGCCTTTCGGCCACCAGCTCCTAAGGCTGGCGCGTCTGCCAATTCCGCCACTTCCGCGCGGAGACGTCAGTATACCATCGCCTCTTCCCGCCCCAGCCGATTGCGCTGGCGGATTGCGCTTGCCCGAAACGCCCTGTTTTGCTAGCCTTCGCCGCCAAAGCGTACGCTCAGGGGGGAACATGGCACACTGCACGAAGTGCGGAGCTGCTGTAGCGGAGAACGCGGCTTTTTGTGGCTCTTGCGGCGCATCGCAGGCCGGCGCCTCGGGCGCGCCCAACGCGAGTCCCAGCGCGACGCAGGCTGGCCCTGCCGCGCAGTCCCAGATGGATGAGAAAGTTGCGGGACTCCTGAGCTACGTCGTGTTCTGGGTGACAGGGGTGATCTTCTACTTCATTGACCAGCGACCGTATGTGCGTTTTCATGCGGCGCAGTCGATCGTCGTCTTTGGGGGGCTAACTATCGTCCGAATTGCCTTGGGCATTTTCCTGGGCCTTAGCTTTTTGGCTGGGGGCTGGCTCGCCCTTTCGTTCGCCTGGGCCATTTTCAGCTTGCTTTATTTGCTTGGCCTCGTTCTTTGGATAGTCCTCATGATCAAGGCCTACCAGGGAGCGCGCTTCCGTGTCCCGATCGCTGCGGACATCGCCGAAAAGATCTTCGGCAAACTGTAGGCCGTTCCGGAAAAGACCGGGGGCGAGTGTGCAAGCTAGCGTTCGCCTGCTACTCCTTCGATTCATCATCCGCGGCATCGAGCCGTCGTTTCGCCGGCACATCCGTCGAGAACCGCGCTTGCCTTCGGGCAGGGTGCGGCGTAGGATGAAGTTTCAGCGGTTGCCGCACTAGCCCACCTGTAATGTTTCATCGGTGTTCCGGAGCGGGGCAGGTGCGGGCGTGTGGTTGATTTGGAGGTTGCGCAAGTGGCGGAGTGGGCGCGAACGAAGGCGATTGCCGTGGTCGGCGCGCAGTGGGGCGACGAGGGAAAAGGCAAGGTCGTCGACTATCTCGCCTCATCATTCGACTACACGGCGCGCTACGCCGGCGGGCACAACGCAGGCCACACCGTCATCTTCAACGGGCATCGCTACGTGCTGCAACTTGTTCCGAGCGGCATCCTGCGGCCGGAGAAGAAGGCTGTCATCGGGCCCGGCGCCGTGGTCGATCCGGCGGCGCTGGTGGCCGAACTCGAAAACCTCAGAAAATCCGGCGTCGAGGTTCGCGGGCGGCTGTTCCTCAGCAACCGCGCGCACCTGATTTTTCCTTATCACCGCGAAATGGACAAAGCGGCGGAAGTCGCGCGCGGCGCCGCAAAGATCGGTACCACCTCGCGCGGCATCGGCCCGGCCTACGAAGACAAGATGGCGCGGCGCGGCATTCGCGTGTGCGATTTGCTCGAGCCGGACTGCTTCCGCACGAAACTCGAACGCGTGATCGCGGAAAAAGACGCGATCAGCCGCGCGGCCTACGGCCATCCGCTCGAGACCGCCGGGCTCGTCGAACAATATCTCGAAATCGCCGCACACATTCGCGGGCTTGTGGCCGATACTGCCGTGCTGCTGAACGACGCGCTCGACCGCGGCGAGTCCGTGCTCTTTGAGGGCGCGCAGGGCACCATGCTCGATATCGACCACGGCACCTATCCCTACGTCACTTCCTCGAACGCGATTTCCGGCGGCGCCGCGACTGGGCTCGGCGTCGGGCCCACGCGGGTCACCGGCGTCGTCGGCGTGACGAAGGCCTACACCACTCGTGTCGGCAGCGGCCCATTTCCCACCGAGATGCCGGACCTCGATGCCGAGGCGGTCCGCGCGCGCGGCAACGAATTCGGCGCGGTGACGGGGCGTCCGCGGCGCTGCGGCTGGCTCGATCTCGTCGTGCTGCGATACGCGAAGATGCTCAGCGGCATCGACTCGCTCGTTGTGACGAAGCTCGACGTCTTCGACGCGCAGCCCGAGATCAAGGTCTGCACCGGGTATCGCTACAAGGGCCAGCCCATCACGGAGATGCCTGCCGAGGTCGAGAAACTCGCGCAGGTCGAGCCCGTATACCGCACCCTGCCAGGCTGGCAAAAGCCCACGCCGGGAATCCGCGAGGTTAAGGAACTTCCCATCGAAGCGCGCGATTATCTGAACTTCATTTCCGACGAGCTGGAAATCGAGATCGGAATGATCTCGACCGGCCCCGAACGCGACGCCACGATCGTCCCGCGAGGAACCAAGCTCGCCTCGTGGCTTTGAACCACCATGATCTCCTTCGAAACGGCTCGCGCCAAGGTGATCGAAATCCTCACCGCGCGCGCAGGCACGCCTGAGACGGAGACGCTCGATCTCGGCGGCAAGCCCTCTCAGGTCCTCGGCCGTATTCTCGCCGAGGACATCGCAGCTGATCGCAACTACCCGCCGTTCAATCGCTCGATCCGCGACGGATTCGCGGTGCGCGCGGCCGACGCGGCCGAACCCGGCGTGCGCCTGCGCCTGATCGGCGAAAGCCGCGCGGGCGTCGCGTTCAACGGTACGGTCGGCCCTGCCGAATGCGTGCGTATCCTGACGGGCGCGCCTCTCCCGCGCGGCTCGAACGCCGTCGTGATGCAGGAGCACACGCGCACCGAAGGCGATTTCGTCGTGCTCGAAAATGCCGTGCGGCCGGGTCAGCACTACGTTCTCGCGGGCGCCGAAGCGCGCGTCGGCGAAGTCGTGGTCCCGCGCGGCACGCGCCTGAGCTATGCCGAACTCGCCATGGCGGCGGAAGTGGGGCACGCGAGCCTGCGCGTTTGGCGCCGCCCGGCCGTCGCAATCATCTCGACGGGCGACGAGCTCGTCGCGCTCGGCGAGGAGGTCGGCCCGTTTCAGATCCGCAATAGCAACTGCATTTCCCTGGCCGCGCAGGTCACGCTTGCCGGCGGCGAGCCGGTTGCCTCGGGCAAGGCGCCGGACGAAGCCGCACAGCTCCGCGCGCAGATCGAACGGGCTCTCGATTCGGCGGACGCGGTCGTCCTGAGCGGCGGAGTCTCAGTTGGGAAGTACGATTTCGTCGAGCAGGTCCTGCACGAACTCGGTACGGAGGTCTTCTTCGACGCGGTGGCGATTCGCCCGGGCAAACCGACCGTGTTCGGGTGGTGCCGCGGCAAGCCGGTTTTCGGATTGCCGGGCAATCCGGTTTCCACGATGGTCACGTTCGAGCTTTTCGTCGCCCCCGCGATCGAAATCCTCAGCGGGTCTCGCCAGCCGCGCCCGGTGCCGTTTTTCAGGGCCAGGCTGGCGCATCCGATCGACGAAAGAGGAATCGTCGCCCACTTCCTTCCCGCTCGCGTGAGCTGGCTTGACGAGAAGCCGGAGGAGCCGGCCGTTCCCGTGGTCGAAACGCTGCTCTGGGAAGGCTCCGGCGATATCGGCGCTGTGGTGCAGGGGAACTGCTTCCTGGTTGTGCGCGAATCGCGGCTACACCTCGAAGCGGGCGAGTGGGTGGACGTAATGCCCCGCCGCGGAAAATTCTGACTGCCGTGTCTGGGTGCCTCGGCGCTCCGGCCTACAGTCTTTCCTGTAGCAACCCGTTTTCCGGCGTCAGCGTCTGAAGGAAGTAGTATCACTCTGCCGGAGGTCGCATGAAAAAGCCCGTCGCTGTTCTCTTCGCACTTCTGATCGCTTTTTGCGCACCCGCTTTCGCCCAAAAGAAAGGCGGCCACCCCGAGGTCGGCGGCGGCCATATTCCCGCTCACGGCCCTGCTCCTTCTCATGGGGCGCCGTCGGCAGCCGCACCAAATCGTAACTTCAGCGAAAAGCCAGGACATCCGAACGCCCCACACGTCGATGCGAAGGGTGACCATTGGGTCGGCCACGACACAGGCCCGAATGACCCCCACTACCATCTCGATAATCCCTGGGAGCATGGTCATTTTACCGGCGGCATCGGTCGGGGCCATGTATGGCGGATCGCCGGAGGCGGCCCGAGCCGATTCTGGTTTGGCGGTTTTTTCTTCAGCGTCGCCCCGTATGATGTCGGCTTCTGCGACGACTGGCTCTGGGATTCTGACCAGATCGTGATCTACGACGATCCGGACCACGTCGGCTGGTATCTGGCGTATAACGTCCGCCTCGGCACCTACGTTCACGTCATGTACCTCGGAACCTAGTCGGTCCTCTGCGAATCGACCGTGCGTTGGGCGCAGCCGATGCTTGACACGGCTGCGCCCTCGGCTGTATCTAGTGCCCATGAAAACGCGCCTGATGCTTCTCACATCGCTTGCGATACTGGTGTTCTGTGGCCGTGCGATCGCCCAAGAGCCGGTCGTCGGTGTCGCCGATCCTGATTCTCTTTTCACCAGTCCCGATCCAAAACTCAACGTCAACAAGCAGGCCGCCTATCACATCATGAAGGACCTATTGGAGGCGAATCACTGGGAACTGGCCGACCAGTGGCTGACGCCCGAATACCATCAGCACAATCCCAACGTGGCTTCGGGGCGTGACGGCGTTGTGAAGTTTTTCATGTCTTTCCGCAAGCCCACGCCAGTTCCCGAGCACATGAAGACCAAGATCGTCGCTGTCGTTGCGGAAGGCGACTTGGTGATCGTCGTGACTCCGCGCGAATTAACCGACCCGAGGGATCCATCGAAAAAGTATACGACCTCGTGGTTCGACATGTGGCGGTTCAAGGACGGCAAAGCGGACGAGCACTGGGACGGCGCCACGATCAATCCACCTGCGCCTCCGAAAACCAACTAGTCGGTCGCGGCCGGCGGCGCGAGAGCAGCGAATCAGGTTGTTTGCCGTCGCCGGTTAGCCCACACGAGCAGTACTACGCCCACCACGAACGCGATCCCGCCGTTGATCGACCACTTGGTTTGCCCGTTCATGAAGCTGTTGCCCGGGAACATGTTCATTCCCTGCAAAAACCATATTCCGCCGAACAGCACCAATACCGCGCCCACGATATTCCATACGACTCTCATATTCCCCCCATTGAATCCCCTTCAGGGGCCGTTGGCGCGGAGCCTACTGCGCCCCACGCGTGAAGTCAATCGAGCTCGCCGCTAAATAAGAAAGTACACAGGCCCTCGTGCTTGCGCTGTCTTCCGCATTGTGGCAGCGTTGAAGCCAGAGGTCTGCGGTGCGAAGTTTGGATATGCCTAACTGGGAATGTGAGACATCGCTGCGATTGCAATCAGGGGAGCGAGAAGGCATCGGTTTTGAGAACTTCTAATCGACACAAGGTGTCGATCAAAACATGGCGCAACTTATTGAAAACATTGGTTGGCGGCCTCCTCTAATCGTCACAAAAAGTGGGGGTCGATGAAGCGGCTCTCGCACTACGACAAAGCGGGCCGCGTGCGGATGGTGGACGTCACCGCGAAGCCACCAACGTCGCGCACGGCCGTCGCGCACGCATTCGTCCGCATGCAGCGCGCTACAATTGCGAGCGTGCGGCGCCTGAAATCGCCGAAAGGGAACCCGCTTGAGATCGCGCGGATCGCCGGAATCACGGCCGCCAAGCGCACGTCGGAGCTGATTCCGCTTTGTCACCCCCTTGCGTTGACGCACGTGGATGTGCAGGCGAAGCTATGCCAGAATGGAGTTGACATCACCTCGGAAGCGACGGCTACCGGCCCGACCGGTGTGGAAATGGAAGCGCTCGTGGGGGCGTCGGTCGCGGCACTCACGATCTACGATATGTGCAAAGCGCTCGAACGCGGGATGGAGATCACGGAGCTGTACGTCGTGAAAAAGTCCGGCGGGCGAAGCGGAACTTACCTCCGTTCGAGCAAGCGCCCTGGGAAGAGCTGAAAGCAATGGCGGCGATGAAAGATGTCAAAGTCCTGGTCGTGGACGATAACGCGCTGATCCTCGACCTGCTGATGAAGGGACTCGCGCCGCACTGCGAAGCCTCCGCCGCCGCGGACGGAGCCGACGCCCTGCTAAGAATCGTCGACGATCCGCCGGATCTGGTCGTCTGCGACTACCGCATGCCCGGTCTCGACGGGCGCCAACTCTACGAAAAGGTCCGTGCGCGCCAGCAGACCAAGCACATCCCGTTCATCTTTCTCGCCAACCGCCGCGACATCGAGGAAAAGCTCCGGCCGATCGTCGAGGGCGTCGAGGAATTCATCGCCAAGCCGTTCTTCCTGAACGAGATGGTGCGCCGAACGAAAAAAGTGATCGACCGGTTGCACCTCGAAAAGCTCCAGAAGCGCGCCGTGCGCCCGGGCGTGATCCACGGACGCCTCGAGGAAATGAGCATCCTCGACCTGATGCAGTCGCTCGAAATGGGGCAGAAGTCTTGCCGGCTCACGATTCGCCACGGCGACGATACGTGCGAGCTGTTTTTCGCCTCGGGGCAGTGCTCCGACGCGCGGCTCGGTTCGTTCGAGGGCGAAGCGGCGGTCTTTGAAGTAGTGCGCTGGCCGGCCGGCGATTTCGAGATCGATTTCAACGCCACGTCGGCGCGGTCGACCATTTCCCGCACCACCACGGGCCTGCTGATGGAAGCGCTGCGCCTGATGGACGAGGGACAGCGCGACGTTTCGGGGGATGGCGAAGGCGTCGAAGCCCACAAGAGCTAGCCCGCCGCGGAAAATTGCATGCGCGTCTCCATTCTCACAATCAGCGATTCCGTGGCCGGCGGGAAGGCGGAAGACCGCTCCGGCCCTTCGGTCGTCGCGCGCTGCCGCGAGCTCGGGTGGCAGATTGTTTCTACGGCCGTGCGTGCAGACGATCGCGAAGCCATTGAACGGCTTCTGAGAGAGACCGCGGATGCGGACGGCGTGGACGCCATCCTGACGATCGGCGGGACGGGGCTTGGTCCGCGCGACGTGACGCCCGAAGCGACCATGGCCGTTGTCGACCGGCTGATTCCGGGATTTCCCGAGCAGATGCGCGCCGCCGGACTGCAAAAGACTCGCCGGTCGATTCTCTCTCGCGCGACGGCCGGAATCCGCAGCAACACGATCATCATCAATCTGCCGGGCAGCCCGCGCGGCGCCGTGGAATCGCTCGACGCAATCGCCGATCTGCTTCCCCACGCCGTGGACATTCTTCACGGCGCCCGCCACGACCCTGCCTGACGCGTGCAATTTCGGATGGTTCTGCGCTACACTCCACGCGGTTTGGGGGAACTCTTACGATCATCCATCAATGGCTTCGGAGTGAAGGAGGAATCCCATGAGTCCAAAGCGCAAAATTACCAAGCGGAAGGCAAAGGAGAAACCGAAAAATTACCGGCGAATCGCCACGGAAGAGGCGTTCTCAATACCGGAACAGATGGACGCCCAGCGCGAGTTGCTCGGGACCACGCAGGAATATGACCCGGATCTTTTCCTCTGGAGGTTCCAGACCGATCCCTCGGGGCCGATACACAATAAGCTGATCGACCTCTACGACCAGCGCCTGAAAACGATGGACGAGTACGGCGTGGACATGCACCTGCTCGGGCTGACGTCGACCGGCGTTCAGATGCTCGACGCGGACAAGGGCACGGCTCTGGCCACGATTGCGAATGACCGGCTGCACGAGGCCGTGCAGAAGTATCCGGACCGCTTCGCAGGCCTCGGAACCTTTGCGCCGCAGGATCCAGCCCGTGCGGTAAAGGAAATCGAGCGGGTGATGACGAAACTGAAGCTCAACGGCCTGATCATCAATTCGCATACGAACGGTGAATTCCTGAGCGAGCGGAAATATTGGCCGATCCTTGAAGCGCTGGCCGACCTGAACGCGCCGCTCTACATTCACCCCCGCGCGCCGAATCCGCTGATGGCCAAAGCGTATCGCACCGACCATCTCGAACACGCGATCTGGGGATATCAGGCCGAGACCGGCCTGCACGGGTTGCGGATCATTACGAGCGGCGTCCTCGATCAGTTTCCGAAGCTCCAGATCGTCCTCGGACACATGGGAGAAGGGATTCCCTACTGGTTTTACCGCCTCGACTTCATGCACGCCCGCGTGCGCATCGACTTCGGTCGGCTGAAGCTCAAGCTCCTGCCGAGCGAGTATTTCAAGCGGAACTTCTACATCACTACGAGCGGCATGAACTGGGACCCGCCGCTGCGGTACTGCATCGAGGTGATGGGTGCCGACCGGATCATGTGGGCCATCGACTATCCTTATCAGGACCATCCGGACGCCGTTGAATTCATGGACGCAGCGCGAATCTCGGAGAAGGAAAAACACGCGATCTACCACGAGAATGCGGAGCGCCTGTTCAAGATCAAGAAAAAGAAGGCCTGAAGCCGAAGCAAGGAGCCACACGCGTTGCCAGAGGATCTCGAGCCCCGCAAACGTCCCCTAACTTCCCTGCGGCAACTGTCCCTGGCGATGGAGCTTCCGTTCGTGATGGTCGCCGGAATCGTGATCGGCGGAGGAATCGGCTATTTTCTCGACCGCTGGTTGCACATTTCGCCGGCGCTGACGCTGACGGGCGGCGCGCTCGGATTTGCATGGGGGATGTGGGACATCTTGCGGCGATTATCGCGCGAGCGGAATCAAGAGAGCGGCCGTGGCGGCGGATGACGCCTATTACGCGGCCGCCGAGCGCCGCATCGAGTACGTCACGCTGGGGCTGGGGGCGGCCGGTGCCGTATACGCGGTGGTCGTCTGGGGCGCGCGGGCCGGAGCCGGCGTGGCAACCGGCGCGATACTTGCGTGGCTCAATTATCGCTGGCTGAAACTGGGGGTCGGCGCGCTGGCGCGGCTTTCGAAAGCACAGGAAGGTGCGGAAAAGGTGTACGTCCCGCGCAGCGTTTATTTCAAGTTCATCGGGCGCTACATTTTGCTGATCCTCGCGGCGTATGTTATCCTGACTCGTTTTGGAGTGCCTGTTGCGAGCCTTCTAGCGGGGTTTGGCGCGCTGGTTTTGGCCGTGCTCGTGGAAGTGGTCGCACAGTTGTTCCGGACAGACAAGATTCCTCATACGGACTCCTGAAAGAGACGCATGGAACAGCCGATCTGGGTCACCGTGATTGTGAACCGCCTGCTGGGCAAACCGGCGGCGGAGCTGCTCGCAGCGCTGCACGTTACCTCCGCGAATCCGCAGTATCCGATCCCGAATCACGTCGCGATGGAACTGCTCGTTTTCTTGATCGCCGTAATCTTCTTCCTGTGGCTCAAGTCGCGCATTTCGGTGGACCGCCCCGGCGCCGTCCAGCAGGTGATGGAGATGGTGCTGACGAACCCGATGGGCGTCGGGATGAAAGACCTGATCCACGACAACATTCCCCACGGCGGAGAAAAGTACCTGCCGATGATCGGGACGATCGGAATCTTCATTCTCTTTTGCAACCTGATCAACATCATTCCGACGCTCGACGCCCCGACGGCCACCGTCACGGTGCCTTTGGGCTGCGCGATAATCGTCTTCGTCTATTACCATTTCGCGGGCATTACAAAGAACGGGCCGCTGGGTCACGCGAAGCATTTCTTGGGGCCGATTCCGGTGATGGCGCCGCTCATGTTGCCGATCGAGATTTTCAGCCATACCTTCCGGCTGCTCTCCCTGACCGTTCGACTTTGGGTCAACATGCTGGTCAGTGAGATGCTGTACGTGATTTTTCTGGGGATGATGCTCGAGATCTATCTCTATGTCGGGAAGATGGGTGCGGCCGGATATGCGGCCGCCATTCTTCCGCTTGGGATACCGTTGATCTTCATCGTCCTTCACATCGTCGTGGCCGTTTTGCAGGCGTTGGTTTTCACGATCCTGCCTATCATCTACGTGGCGGGCGCAGTGGGAGAAGAGCACTAATCCGGCATAAACGCTGCTCCAGTGTGAGACCGGCTCCCCCCAGGGCTGCCGGGAACCACCTCCTGGCGGCAATTTCATAAAAGAGGAGAACACCATGAGAAAGTGGGGGTTGTTTCTGATGGCGGTGATCGCCATCAGCCTGTTCGCTCCTGCGGCGTTCGCGCAGGGCGGCGGAGAGGCGGCAGGATCGGCTACGAACTGGGTCGCGCTCGCAGCAGGCTTTTCGATGGCGATCGCTTCCGCGGGCGGCGCGCTCGGCCAGGGAATTGCGACGGCCCATGCCTGCGAAGGTCTGGCTCGCAATCCGGGAGCGGAGGCGGCCATTCGTTTCGCGCTAATTCTGGGTCTCGTGCTGATTGAGTCGATGGCGCTCTACACATTCGCCATCATCTTCCTGAAGGTCAAGTAAGCTTCGGCGAAGTGCGGGCCCGGGGACGCAAGTCCCCGGGCCTTTTTGTTTTTGGGCCTCGTGATTCCGCGAAGGATCAGGAAATTAGTGCAGGATGGATTCGGCGGCGGTTCTGGCGAACGCGAGGACGGACCCGGGCAGCAAGCCGAGGTAAAGCGTTCCAGCGGCGGCGAGAAGGAGTGCGAACTCGAGGGCGGGAGGAACCGCCGTCGGCATGTAGTCCTTCGCATCCGGCCAGAAGTACATCGCCACGACCACGCGGAGATAGTAGTAGGCGCCGATGACGCTGTTGATCGCGGCGATCACCACGAGCCAGACAATCGCCGTGCCGTGGTGGACACTGTGGGCGTCGAGCGCCGCCTGGAACGCAAAGAATTTGCCGAGGAAACCCGCCGTGGCGGGCAAGCCCAGCAGCGATAGCAGGAACAGCGAGAAGCAAGCTCCCAGCACGGGCTGCCGCCGGCCGAGACCCGCGTAGTCCTGAATCGATAAATGTTTCTCGCCCTCCTGGCCGACGTGCGCAACCACGAGGAACGCACCCACTTTCATCAGCACGTACGCCGCGAGATAAAAGAGCACGGCCGCGACGCCGAGCTCGTTCGAAGCGGCGAATGCGACGAGGATGTATCCCGCATGCGCGATCGAGGAATAGGCGAGCATGCGCTTCACGTTGGTCTGCACGAGCGCCGCGAGGTTGCCGATGAACATCGTCAAAATGGCAGAACCCCAGATCGCCCAGAACCAGATGCTGCCGGCGGAACCGAACGCGACGTAGAAAATGCGGAGCATCAACGCAAACGTGGCAGCCTTCGGCGCGGACGCGAGAAGCGCCGTGACCGGCGTGGGCGCGCCCTCGTAAACATCCGGCGCGTAGACCTGGAACGGCGCGGCCACAACCTTGAATCCGAGCCCCACGAAGATGAGGCCCAGCCCGAGAACGGCCAGCGCGGGAACGCGCCCAGCGCCGAGAAGTGCGGCCTGAACGGAGTAGATTTGGGTGCTGCCCGTGGCGCCGTAGACCATGGCGATGCCATAAAGGAAGAACGCCGTGGCGAAGGAGCCCAGCAGGAAATACTTCATCGAGGCTTCGTTCGATACGGCGGCGCGGCGGCGGAAGCCCACCAGGATGTAGCTGGAGATCGAGCTGATTTCGAGACCGATAAATGCGGTGACGAGCTCGTTTGCTCCGGCGAGGATGCCCATGCCGGCGGTCGCGAACAGCACGAGCGCGTAGTATTCGCCGCGCTGGATGTTCTGTTCGTCGAGATAGTCGAGCGAGCCGAGAATCGCAAGCGCCGCCGCGCCCACCACGACGAAATGGACAAAGACGCTGAACGCGTCGGCGTTGATCAGGAAGCTATAGGCGGTGCCGGGGTGGCGCGCCGGAATGGCGATTGCGGCAAACGCGGCGACCGCGCCAGTGAAACCGAGCCAGCCCAGCACGCGCTGGCGAGCCGCGGGGACGAACGGGTCCACGAACATGATCAGGATGCCGAAAGCGCAGAGAACGACTTCGGGCGCCAGGCGAGCGAGATTCGCCACCTGCTCGTGCGGAAAATGAATCACGGCCGCGCCTGCTTTCCCGCCAAAGCCGCGACTGGAACGTCCCCAAGAGTTCGCCGCGCCGAGGCATGCGCGCCTACGCAACAGATGGCGGGGGAACGCGACGACGATGCATCGCGCACCACGTTCGTTTGCTGCAGGACGTTATCGACCGAGGCTTGCATCCGCCTGGTGAAGAGCGGGGAGGCGATGCCCATAAAGAGAATGGCCAGCGCCATCGTGACGAGAATGACGCGTTCGCGTGTGGAAGCGTCCGGCAGGGCGCGGTTTTTCTCAACCGTGACTTCGCCGAGGGCGACGCGCTGGTAGGCCCACAGCAAGTAGATTGCGGAAAGCACGGCGCCGCTCGCGGCCCACGAAGCCCACGCATGATTCGACTGGAACGTGCCGATCAGGATGAGGAATTCGCCGATGAAGCCGTTCAACGGCGGCAGCGCGAGCGAAGAGAGCGCGATGAAGAGGAAGAAGGACATCAGCACGGGCATGGGCGTCGCGAGGCCGCCGTATTCCTTGATTTCGTGCGTGTGGCGGCGGTCGTAGAGCATTCCGACGCCGAGGAAGAGCGCGCCGGTGGAGACTCCGTGATTCAGCATCTGGTAGATGGCGCCCTGGATCGCGGTGGTGTTGAACGCGAAAATTCCCAGCACAACAAAGCCGAGGTGGCTCACGGACGTGTAGGCCACGAGACGCTTCAGGTCCGTTTGCACGGTGGCAACCAGCGCGCCGTAGACGATGCCGATGATCGCGAGGACGGCGACCGGCGTGGCCATGCGGTGCGCCGCCTCCGGGAAGAGCGGCAGGCAGAAGCGCAAGATGCCGTACGTGCCGAGTTTCAGCATCACCCCGGCAAGGATCACGGAGCCGGCCGTGGGCGCTTCCGTGTGGGCGTCCGGCAGCCAGGTGTGCAGCGGGAAGAGGGGCACCTTGATCGCGAAGGCCAGAAAGAAAGCGCCGAAGAGCAGCAGCTCGGTGTGAGGCGGGAGCACGATCTGCTGGTGCTGCAACAGGCTCTGGATGTCCGGGAAATCGAAGGTGCCGGCTTCGTTGTAAAGCCAGAGGATCGCCACGAGCATCAGGATCGAGCCGAACATCGTGTACAGGATGAACTTCACGGCGGCGTAAATGCGGCGCTCGTGGCCCCACATGCCGATCATGAAGTACATCGGTATCAGCGTGAGTTCCCAGAAGACGAAGAAGAGGAACAGATCGAGCGAAACGAAGACGCCGATCATGGCGGTTTCGATCACGAGCAGCGAGACGAAGAAGCCCTTGACGTTTTTGCGGATCGATTCCCAGGAGCAGAGGATGGCGAGAGGCGTGAGAAACGTCGTCAGCAGGACGAGGAAGAGGCTGATGCCGTCCACGCCGATGTGATAGTGGATATTCGCGCGGTCGATCCAGTCGTAGTTTTCCTGGAACTGATAGGCGGCGTCGCCCGATTCGAAGCCGCGCAGCAGGAGCAGCGAGATCAGAAATTCAGCGATCGAAGCCGCGAGCGCGATCCGGCGAATCCACTTGTGATCATCCGAGCGGAGCAGGAGCAGGGCCGCGACGCTGAGCAGCGGCAGGAACGTGATGACCGAGAGCAGATGAGGCTGTGTCACGCTAGCGTATCCCCAGGACTACAAGCAACACCGTGAAAACCACGGCTCCGATGACAACCCACGCCGCGTAGCTGCGCGTATTGCCGGATTGCAGTTTGCGCAACTGGCCGCCCGATTGGCGCGCCACGCTCGCCGTGCCGTTGACGGTGCCGTCGATCAGGCCTTCGTCGACCACGTGCCAGAGCACGTTGGTCGAAATCCAGAGCAGCGGCCGGACGATCAGCGCGGCGTAGATTTCGTCGACGTAGTACTTGTTCAGGAGCAGCGTGTAGAGGGCGTGCACGCTCTGCGCGAGGCGCTTCGGCGCGTCCGTATTCTTGATGTAGAACCACCACGCGACGAGCAATCCAAGCACGGCGACGATCACGGGCCAGCCGGTCAACGCGTGCAGCAGAGTTACTGCCGGACTGGTGTGCGGTTCGGCGACGATCACTGCCGGCTCGGCCATCGGCGGCGCGTATGCCGAGAAAACGGGCGCCAGGAACCTCTCGAAATAGTCGACGCCGCCCACCAGGCGCGGCGCGGCGAACCAGCCGCCGAAGATCGAAAGGAACGCGAGAATCACCAGCGGCACGGTCATGTTTTTCGGCGATTCGTGGACGTGCACGTGGTGCTCGTCGTAGCGCGGCGCGCCGAAGAACGTCAGAAACACGAGGCGGAACATGTAGAACGATGTGAGGCCCGCGCCCACCACGCCGAGCAGCCAGAGCCAGAAATGCGCGTTCGGCCCGGATTGCGCGGCCTCGAGGATCTCGTCTTTACTGAAAAAGCCAGCGAATCCCGGGATGCCGGCGATCGCGAGCGTGGCGATCAGCATCGTCCAGTAGGTGACGGGGATCTTCGTGCGCAGGCCGCCCATCTTCATCATGTCCTGCTCGCCACCCATCGCGTGGATCACGCTGCCCGCCGCAAGGAAGAGCAGGCCCTTGAAGAAGGCGTGCGTCATTAGGTGAAAGATGCCCGCCGCGTACGAGCCGACGCCGCAGGCGAGGAACATGTAGCCAAGCTGCGAAACGGTCGAATAGGCGAGGACTTTCTTGATGTCCGTCTGGACGAGACCGATGGTGGCGGAATAGAACGCCGTGACCGCGCCCACGATCGCCACGACGAGCATCGCAACGGGCGCGCGCGAGAAAAGCGGATTCATGCGCGCGACCATGTAGACGCCGGCGGTGACCATCGTCGCGGCGTGGATCAAGGCGCTGACCGGCGTGGGGCCTTCCATCGCGTCAGGAAGCCAGACATAGAGCGGCAGCTGCGCTGATTTTCCGATGGCTCCAGTAAAGAGCAGGAGGCAGATCGCCGTGAGAACGCCGGTCTGTGCTTCGACCGCCATGCCCGAAGCCTTCGCGAAAATGTCGCCGAAACTGATCGAGCCGAACGTCGCGAAGACGAGCAGAATCCCGACCGTAAAGCCAACGTCGCCGATGCGCGTGGTGATGAACGCTTTCTTGCCCGCGTCTGCGGCGGACTTCTTCAGGAACCAGAAGCCGATCAGCAGGTAGCTGCACAGGCCGACGCCTTCCCACCCGACGAACATCACGATCAGGTTCGCGGCCATGACCAGCGTCAGCATGAAGAACATGAAGAGATTGAGATAACTGAAGAAGCGGTAGTAGCCGCCCTCGTGCGCCATGTAGCCGGTGGAGTAGATATGGATGAGCATGCCGACGAAGGAGACCGTCAGCAGCATCACGATGGTCAGCTGATCGACCTGGAGCGAAAAATCGACCGCGAACGGCCCGGCGACCATCCACGTGAAGTAGTTCCCGACGTAGGGAATCTGGTCGGCGGCGAGGTGCGAAAACTCGCGAACCAATTCCGCCACCGCGAGAAACGCGAGCGACACGGAGCCGACCGCGACCGAGTTCACGGCGGACTGCGGCCAGCGCTTGCCGAAAAGCCCGTTGATCGCGGCGCCCGCGAGCGGGAGCGCGAGAATGATCCAGAGATGGCTGAGTATGGGCATCAGAACTTGAGCAGGTTCATGCGCTCGACGTTGAGCGATTCCCGGTTCCTAGCGAGCAGAATCACGATCCCGAGCCCGACGGCCGCTTCCGCCGCCGCTACAACGATCACGAAGAACACGAAGACGAGACCGTCGAGCTGGTTGTGTGCCCGCGCGAACGCGACGAACGCCAGATTCACGGCGTTGAGCATCAGCTCGATGGACATGAAAATCGTGATGACGTTGCGCTTGAACACGAACGCAACCACTCCCAACCCGAACAGGATGGCGCTCAGTATCAGAAACCACTCAATAGGAACGGTCCTCATTCTTCCTTCCTCGCCAGAACCATCGCACCCAGTATCGCGATCAGGATCAGGATCGAAGTCGCCTCGAACGGGAACAGGTACGGCCTGAAAAGCTGCTTCGACAGCTCGACCGTGTCAAACGCGCCCGCCGACCCAGCGCCGGTGCCAACCACGCGCCCGGCTGGCGAATGAGCGAGCCAATGGGCCGTCCATAGCAGCAGAGCGAACGCAGCCACCACGCCGACGTACGCGAGCTTGCTGAAATTGGTGCGCTCTTCAACCCTCATGTTGAGCAGCATGATGACGAACACGAAGAGGACCATGATCGCGCCGGCATAGACGATGACCTGTACCGCCGCGATGAACTCCGCGCCAAGCAGCAGGTAGAGCACCGCGAGCGACAGCATCACCTGGATCAGAGCCAGCGCGCTGTGAATCGGCTCGCGCGCGAGAATCAGCACCACCGCGCCCACGACGGCGAACAGCGCGCAGATGAAGAACACGATGAATGGAAGGCTCATCCGTGCCTCAGCAACGGCAGGATCATCACGAAAGCCGTGATCACCAGATTCGCCAGCGCAACGGGCAGCAGCAGCTTCCAGCCGAACGACATCAACTGGTCGTAGCGGAACCGCGGCAGCGTCCCCCGCATCCAGATGTAAACGAACAGAATCGCCAGAATCTTCGCCGTGAACCAGAACGGTCCCTGGATCAGGACCGCCACGGCGGGTATCAGGCAGAGCGCGCCGCCGCCGAGCGCGAGCACGGTGACCACGGCGAACTGAATGCGCGCGATCCCACGCATGTGCATCACGGTGTCGTACGCGCAATAGGCGCCAAGGAGCACCAGCCCGGCGCCGGGCAGGTAGAGCTGCCACGCCCAACTATCGGGAAACGGCGAGAGCCAGCCGCCAAGAAAAAGAATCGTGGCCAGGCACGAAACCGTGATCATGTTCGCGTATTCGGCCATGAAGAACATGGCGAACTTGAAGCTCGAATATTCGGTGTGGAATCCGGCTACGAGTTCGGTTTCCGCCTCTGGCAGGTCGAACGGGATGCGGTTCGTTTCCGCGATGGCGGCGGTGATGTAGCACATGAATCCGATAATCTGCGGGACAACGTGCCAGCGCGGAATGAAGTGCAACCAGTAGCCGCGCTGCCCCTCGATGATTCCGTTGAAATTCAGCGTGTTCGCCAGCAGCAGCACTCCCACCACGGAGATTGTGAGCGAGACCTCGTAGCTGATCATCTGCGCCGAGCTGCGCAGCCCGCCCATCAGCGGATACTTGCTGTTCGACGACCATCCCGCGAGCGCAACACCGTAGACTCCCATGGACGTGATGGCGAAAAGGAACAGCAGCCCGATGCTGATGTCGGACACGATGAAGACGGACTGCCCGTTGGGAAAATGAACGCTCGGCGGGCCGAAGGGAATCAGCGCGATGGCCGTCAACGCCAGCGAAAGCGCAACAAAGGGCGCGAGCGTGTAGATCAGGCGGTCCGACACCGGGGGCGTGACGTCTTCCTTGAATAGGAATTTGAGCCCGTCAGCGAGCGGCTGGAGAAGCCCGTGTGCTCCCACGTAGTACGGACCCCACCGCGACTGGATGTGCGCAATGACCTTGCGCTCGAGCCAGGTGACGTACGCCAGCGCCGTCATCACGACAAACAACAGGACGGCGATCTTGACTACCGATGCCACCAAGATTGGGTGCTGGGAGATGAACTCCACGGCGTCTCTTTTGCCTCGTTCGTCGAAGTGAGCCTGGAACAGTAGCGGCCCAGGGTACCGCTCGTAAAGAGATAATCGTGTGAAGAGAAAACCGCGCCCGCGGGCGCGTCGTACGACGTTTCCATGGTTTTGCAAGTTGCAGTCGCAGGTTCGGAGCCGCCGCCCAGCAGATTCGCTTGCGAAAGATCGTAGCCCACCACGTTTTGCCGAATTTCATCGAATGCCGCTTCGGGTGTCCGCAGGCGGATGGCCGAGCCGAGCCCGAGCATTCCGAGTTGGTGCGAAAGAATCCGGAGCAGATCGAAATCGCTGCGCGGCCCCTGCGGGTCGATCGAGCGATGGGTCAACTGGACCTCGCCGGCCGTGTTCGTGAGCGTGCCGTCCTTTTCGTACGTGGACGCGGCGGGCAGGACGACATCCGCGCGCTGCGCGGTTTCCGTCAGGAACATGTCGTGCACGACCAGTAGTTCGAGACGCGCCAGGCGGTCGGGTTGCGCCACACCAAATGTCTTCAGCGGGTTCGCGCCAACGACGTAAAGCGCTTTCAGCTTGCCCCCGACGGCCGCTTCCATCATTGCGCGTGCCGTCAAGCCTGGCGTCGAGGAAATCTCGCCGCCCCAGAGTTTCCCGAATCGCGCGCGCTCGGCCGAATCGGACAGCGGCGCGTAGCCCGGCAGGCGATCCGGCAGAACGCCCAGATCGGCGGCGCCGCGGGAGTTCGCATAGTCGCCGAGCGCCATGAACTTGGTCTTGCCGCCGAAACGCGAGCTGAGCGAAACCAGATCGCGGATTGCGGCGCCCTGAATGTCCGCTCCGAACAGGACGACGACGTCCTGTTCGGCTTCGAGCGCCGCTTTGAGCTGCACCAACGTTTCGGTCGTTTTTGCGTCGAACTGTCCTTTTTCGGCTGCGAGCCAGTGAAGGGCCGCGCGTTCCCCACCAGTCGGGACTTCCACTGCAATCTTCGCCTGGCGATGAATCTTGCTAGGACGGCTATCGATCGCGTAGAGACGCGTACCGTGATGACGGACGCCCGTGCGAACCTGCCAGGCGACGAGCGGATTCTGCTGCGTCACGTCGTTGCCAATCAGCAGGATGGCCTTTGCGTTGTAGACGTCCCCCATCGTGGCGAGCGAGTCCTTCGCCTGCGGCCCGAGCGCGGCGGCCAGGCCCGCGTAGTCGGCCGTGCGATGGTGGTCGAGATTGTTGGTGCCGAGCGTGACGCGCGCGAAACGGTTCAGCAGATAGTTCTCTTCGTTCGTCGTGTGGTTCGAGCCGATTACGCCGATGGCGGCGGGGCCATGCGTATCGTGAACCTGCTTCAGCCGCCGCGCGACTTCCTCGAGGGCGTCTTCCCAGCTCGCCGGTTCGTGCGTCCCGTTGCGGCGCACGAGTGGCTGGCGAATGCGCTCGGGATGCGTCGTAAAGTCGAAGCCGAAGCGGCCCTTGGCGCAAAGGAACTCGCCGTTAATGCCGGAATGATCGCGGTTGTTGGCGCGCAGGATTTCGTTGTTGCGGACGCTCAGTGTGGTCTTGCAGCCATTCGAGCAGTGCGCGCACGGATTGCCGACGTAGGTCATCTCCCAGGGACGCGTCTGATACCGATACGTCCCGCTGGTCAGCGCGCCGACCGGGCAGATGTCGATGCACATCCCACACTCTTCGCAGGCCAGCTCGCCCGGCTGGTTTGGCAGAATCACGGACTGCACGCCGCGCGAGCCGACGCCGAGCGCCTTCACGTCCATGCCCTCGTCGCAGACGCGCACGCAGCGGAAGCAGAGGATGCAACGCGGCGCGTCGTAATAGACGAGCGGCGACCATTTCTCTTCGGGGGAGTGCAACTTTTCCTCGACGAAGCGCGTCTTGTCGAGGCCGTAGCGGAACGTCATGTCCTGCAATTCACATTCGCCGCCCTTGTCGCACACGGGGCAATCGAGCGGATGATTCGAGAGCAGGAACTCGATCATGTCCTTGCGGGCTTTGTGCACCTGGTCGGTGGTGGTCTTGACGACCATGCCGTCGGTCGCCACGAGAGTGCAGGCCGTTTGCAGCTTCGGCATTTTCTCGACTTCGACCAGGCACATGCGGCAGGCCGCCTGAAGCGAGAGGCCCGGATAGTAGCAGAAGGAAGGAACTTCGATCCCCTGGCTTTTAGCCGCTTCGATGACGAGCGTGCCCGGAAACGTCGTGACCTGCCGCCCGTCGATCGTGAACGAAATCTGCTTTTGTTCCGCCATGGTCCTAATGCGCCGCCGCGATCGCGTCCGCGGCGTTGTAAGCGCACTTCCCTTCAAGATGATCTTCGAATTCGTTCCGCCATTTCTTGACGATGCTGATCGTCGGCAGAGCGGCGGCGTCGCCCAGCGGGCAGAACGTCCGCCCGAGCATGTTCTTCGACAACTCTTCGATCAGCGGAATGTCTTCCGGGCGTCCGCCGCCCTCGTGGAAGCGGTCGAGCATCTTGCGCAGCCACGTGGTGCCCTCGCGGCAGGGAATGCACCAGCCGCAGGATTCGTGGGCGTAGAAGTGCATGATCCGCCGCGCCACGTCCACCATGCAGGTGTCCTCGTCGATCACGACCGTGCCGCCGGATCCGAGCATCGAGCCTGCCTTCGCGACCGAATCATAGTCCATCGCGATGTCGATCTCATCGGCCGAGAGCAGCGGACACGAACTGCCGCCCGGAATCACGGCCTTCAGCTTCTTGCCGCCGCGCACGCCGCCGGCAACCTCTTCAATCAAGCGCCGCAGCGGAAAGCCCAGCGGCAGTTCGTAGATTCCGGGACGATTAACGTGCCCGGAGATCGAGTAGAGGCGCGTGCCGCCGTTTTTCGGCGTGCCGAGGTTGGCGTACGCTTCGCCTCCCATGCGAATCACCGCAGGCACGGTGCTCAGCGTTTCGGCGTTGTTGATCACGGTCGGGCAGCCGTACAATCCGACGACGGCCGGGAATGGGGGCCGGATGCGCGGATAACCGCGCTTTCCCTCGAGCGATTCCATCAGGGCGGATTCTTCGCCGCATTCGTAGGCGCCCGCGCCCGTGTGCGTACGAAGCTCGAAATCGAAGCCGCTGCCGAGAATGTTCTTGCCGAGGTAGCCCTTGGCATAGGCTTCGGCGAGCGCCGCATCCATGATGTCGATGATGTAGCGATATTCGCCGCGAATATAGATGTAACCGCGATTCGCGTTGACGGCGCGGCCCGCGATCACCATGCCCTCGATCAACTGGTGCGGGTCCATCTCCATCAGGGGTCGGTCCTTGCACGTTCCCGGCTCGCTCTCGTCGGCGTTGGCGAGGATGTACTTCGGCTTGTTCGTATCCTTGGGAACGAAGCTCCACTTCATCCCGGCCGGAAAGCCCGCGCCGCCGCGCCCGCGCAGGCTCGATTTCTTCACTTCGTCGATGATCTGGTCGGGCGTCATGTGCTTCAGAGCTTTTTCGAGGGCCTGATAGCCCTCGTGCTTCAAATACACGTCGATCTTGCGCGAGTTGGGTATCCCGAAGCGCTTGCTGATGATGGGCACTTCCGCGGGGAGGCGCTCGTGTACGGAGCCCGAAGTGAATGGTTCCGGTGGCGGCTTCTTGCCGTCCTGGAGCTGCTCGAAGAGGGCGTCCACCTTGTCGGGATCGAGGTTTTCGTGGAAGTCGTAATTCACCTGCATGCACGGGGCGCCCGTGCATGCCCCCATGCATTCGACCTCTTCGAGCGAGAACGTGCCGCTCGGCGAGACCTCTTTGTTCCCGATGCCCAGCCGCTTCTGGACGTGCTGGTAAAGCTCGTTTCCGCCCCGCAGCATGCAGGAGATGTTGGTGCAGACCTGAATGTGATAGCGCCCGGCGGGTTTGCGTCGCAGCATGGAGTAATACGCGAGCGTTTCGGTGACCTGAATGGTGTTCAGGTCCAGGCGCTTCGCGATCTCCTCGATGATTTCGTCGCCCAGATAGCCCAACTCGTCCTGCGCGTAGAGCATCATGGGGATGAGCGCCGAGCGCTTCACCGGATAGCGCGAGATGAGCTCGTTGAATTTGGCTTCCAGCTGCGGCGAAAGTTGCATGGTCCGTTTTTTCGGCTGACTCCGGCTAGCGGTCCACTTCTCCCAGCACGATATCGGTGGTGCCGATGCAGGCGACGACGTCCGCAATCAGTCGGCCTATGCACATCTTCGGCAACGATTGCAGATTCACGAACGACGGTGCGCGGAACTTCACGCGGTACGGTTTGGGAGAGCCGTCGCTCACCATGAACACTCCCAATTCGCCGCGCGGCGACTCGATCGCCTGATAGACCTCGCCCGGCGGCGGCGCAAAACCCTCGGTGAAAATCTTGAAGTGATAAATCAGCCCCTCGATCGAGGTTTTCATCTCTTCCCGCGACGGCGGGATGATTCCCGGCGCCTCGGCGCGGAAGGGGCCTTCGGACGGAATCTTGTCCATTGCCTGCCGGATGATCTTGAGGCTTTCGCGAATCTCGGCCACCCGCACGAGGTAACGCGCGTAGCAATCGCCGGCCGTATGCGTCTGCACGTTGAAGTCGAATTCGTCGTAGCTCGAATACGGGAAAGCCTTGCGAATATCGTAGTCCACGCCGCTTGCGCGCAGCAGCGGCCCGGAGACGCCCATCGCGATGGCATCGGTGGCGCTGAGGATCCCCACGCCCTGCGTCCGGGCAAGCCAGATGCGATTCTGCGTCAGCAGGTCTTCGTATTCATCCACGTGGCCCGGCATCGATTCGACGACGCGCCGCACGCGGTCGAGCCAGTCCGGCGGGGGTTCGAGCGCGAGCCCGCCGATGCGGAAGTAGCTCGTCATCATCCGCTGGCCGGAGACGTACTCGTAAATCTTCATGATCTCTTCGCGCTCGCGGAAGCTATAGAGGAAGACGGACATCGCGCCGAGATCTATGGCGTGGGTGCCGAGCCAGACCAAGTGCGAGGTGATGCGCGTCAGCTCGGTGAGCAGCACGCGGATGTACTGCGCGCGCTTGGGGACTTCGAGCCCGAGGAGCCTCTCAGCGGCCAGGCAGAAACCCAGGTTGTTCGAGAGGGGCGCGAGGTAATCGATGCGGTCGGTGAGCGTGATGCACTGCGAGTAGGTCTTCGATTCGCAGGATTTTTCGATGCCCGTGTGCAGGTAACCGATCACCGGCTTGGCCGAGAGCACCGTTTCGCCGTCGAGCTCGAGGATCACGCGCAGCACGCCGTGCGTGGACGGGTGCTGCGGCCCCATGTTCAGGACCATCGGTTGAGCGTGGCCGGTTGCTGTCTCGATAGCGGTCGTCATGGCTCAGCGATCCTCATGCGATTCAGCGATAGCCCTCGACGGGATAGTCCTTCCGCAATGGATGGCCCTCCCAATCGTCCGGCATGAGGATGCGCGTAAGATTGGGATGTCCCTCGAAGCGAACGCCCATCAGATCGAAGCTTTCGCGCTCGTGCCAGTCGGCGGTCGGCCAGATGGCGGTCACAGACGGCATCACGGCATCGTTGCCCGGCACGCGCACCTTCAGGCGCAGGCGCTTTCGCAGGTCGAGCGACAGCAGTTGGTAGTTCACCTCGAAGCGAGGCTCGAGAGGGAATCGGTCGACGACGGTAATGTCCGAGAGAAACGTGAACGCGAGCGAAGGCTCGGACGCGAGATATTCGGCCGCGCGCCGCAGGTGCTCGCAGGGGACCACTACGGTCGTTTCGCCCCTGAATTCAATAACTTCGGCGACCGCTTTGGCGTCCCACTCGCGGAGCTTGCTTACAACAGGATCCTTGTCGTGTTCCTGGGGTTCCACTTATTAGTCCGGTTCCGGACGGGCCTCAGCCGTTCCAGTCGAGCGCGCCCTTCTTCCAGAGGTAAATATAACCAACGAGCAGAATGATAATGTAGAGCAACATCTCCACAAAACCAAATACTTTCAGGTCGCGGTAGACGAGCGCCCAAGGATAGAGAAAAATGGCTTCGATATCGAACAGAATGAAGATCAAGGCCACCATGTAGAAATGCACGGAAAAGGGTTCGCGGGCGTCGCCGACCGGCAGGACTCCGCATTCGTAGGGCTGGTCCTTTTCGGGTGAGTGCTTGTGTTTTCCCACCAGCGCGGAAGCCGTGATCAGCGCGCCGGCGAGCCCGGCCGCCAGTACAAACATCAGCAACAACGAGCCGTAGTTATCGAGGTAGTTGACGTTCATTTTTCGCGCGCTGGTATAATAGCGTCCGGCCGCACGCGGGTCAAATGAACTCCCGGAAATCTTATGTGCCTCCGCGGGACCGCGGAGAACTGGGGGATGCGGATCGCCGATGAGTTCGGGATTTAACACGGACGTCCACGTCGACGATCAGGTGCTACACGTCCAGACCGAGGACCGCGGCCCACACCACCGCTTCATCGACACGACCGTTTATCAGAATGGACGCGTCTTCCACCGGCGGTCGTCGAGCTACGAGCAGTTCGCGGTTTCCGCCGGGTTCAGCGAAGATGCGCTGCGCCACCTCGTCGAGGAGCAGCATCGCGTTGTGATCGAGGATCTCCGCGCCGGCCCGCTCGCCGCGGAAGTGGCCGCCGCCGTCGAGAAGGCGAAACAAACGGGTGGCATACAGGTACAGCTCCTGAATCCGGGGTCGTGGCTTTCGGCAGGAAATGTCTCGCTCGATTTGGAAATTCTACGGCGCGCCGACCGGCAGCCGCAGGCCGGAATCCAGGTGGAGGCCACGATCGAAGGGGCATTACGGGATACTCGCCACAGGGGCACGAGCGACGACGCGGGCCGCGTGCGGATCCAGTTTCCGTTGCCTCCGCTCGGAAAAGGCGATCTTGCGCTTGTGATTCTGGCGCGTTCGGATGCGGCCAAGGACGAGATTCGTTTCACGATGCGTTCCCGCTCGAAGGCTCCGGCAAGCGGTTCCGTCCCGGGTTCGTAAGAATGACCGTGACGATCAATGGAGAGCGCCGCGAGATTCCCGACGGTCTGAACGTGACCGCGCTGCTGGAGCATCTCGGCATGGCCACCGACCGAGTTGCCATCGAGCGCAATCTGGACATCCTTCCTCGCGCCCGCTGGCGCGAGACGCAAGTCCAGTCCAACGACAGCTTCGAGATCGTGCAGTTCGTCGGCGGGGGCTAGCGGTTTCTGGCCTTCGCTGCGAGATACTTCTTCCAAGGTTTCCAGTAATACTTCGGCCAGCCTTGCGTCACGCCCTTGTGGTCGTAAGGCGGTACGTTCACGTGCACCAGGTCGACGCGGGCCCCGCCCGGAGCCTTGCTGAATTCGAGAATCAGGATGGAATCGGGATCGCTGGTCTTCCAGTGGGTGGCGCGCCACGACTGCACGATCAGACGCTTCGGGACAATCAGCAGATTTCGCCCGCGGAGCTGATTTCCCCAGGCCGTGAACTTCCCGCCAACCTTGCGGCTCATGCGCGCTCGCCCACCCGTCGCCTCGGAGTGCTTCTTCGAGTCGAGGTAGATGTCGAAAAGCTCCTCCGGCGAGGCCCGGAATCGGACCGATTGTTGGATGGTTTTGGTCATCGAGGGCGTTGCTCCGGACCGTATATATACCAGGTTTTGGGAGGCGTCCATGGCTCGTGAAAAGGCCCCCCGATGTGTAGCGATTCGAAAATTTCAGAGCGTTTGTTTTCAATGGGTTGCACCGCGTTCTACTCGACAGTGTAGCGATTCGAATCGCGACTGGAGAACCGTGATTTGCGATTCGGCGCGCAAGCGGAGATCGACTGTTGCAGTCGTTTGATACGCTTCGCCGAGTTGTTGCGCCGAATTCAAACATGTACAGCTCCGCTAGCGACGATACAGAAGTGCGGCTGGGCGGAACAGCTCCCTGAAGTACAGGATTGGTACAGTTATAGTACCGCTCGTCCTTTTGGCGATTAGAGGCCGGCGAGGATGTGGCCGAGCTTGTCTTTTTTCGTGCGGAGGTAGGCGCGCGAATGACGGCTGGTGCGGGGGCGGCAGGGAATTCGTTTGACGACGCGAATCCCGGCCCGCTCGAGCTGGCTGACCTTATCGGGATTATTCGAAAGCAGGCGGACGGACCGGACGCCGAGCGCCTTCAGTGCCGCTGCGGCGAAATCGTAGTCGCGCGAATCGGCGGCGAATCCAAGGCGCCGGTTGGCTTCGACAGTGTCGAGGCCCTGATCCTGAAGTTCGTAGGCTTTGAGCTTGTTGAGCAGGCCGATGCCCCGGCCCTCCTGCGGCAGGTAGAGCAGAATGCCGGACGCGTCCTTGGCAATCTGGCGGAGCGACAATTCGAGCTGAGCGCGGCAGTCGCAGCGCTCGGACATCAAGACATCGCCGGTGAGACATTGAGAGTGGACACGGACGAGAGGCGCTTTTCCAGGTTGCAGCTTGCCATGCTGGATGGCTACGGCTTCCTCTCCGCGGCCGTTGCCCCGAATGCCCGCGATGGTGAACCGGCCAAAGCGCGTGGGCAGAGCCGCTTTCGCCACAACGCGTGCCTTTTCAGGTTGTTTCCGAGGCTTCATGCAATCCGATGATTATAGCAGGCGAGAGGCGTTAGCACTTTCGAGGAAACGTCTGGGCGAACGCTGAGGTGCCAGTTTTCTGCCGGTCGCGGAATCCTGGCGGCGATTCAGCTCTCCGCAGCCCCGTTGCCGGACAGCTTCCGAGCCGACCATCCGGTAGTTCGAGGCGGAATCGCGGGGTGTTCAGAAATGGCTCTCGGCTGAGAACTGCTGTGGAGCACTGGAAATCCGTACTGAATTCTTATGCGAGGAATAAGACGTTTCGATTGGACTTGCGGGTCATGTCCGCCTACTTTCATCTTGCATCAAGAAGCAACTACCCTTACAAAGACCTAAGCGTGGGATAGAATTCTCACGTTTTCAGAGAGAAATTCCGACCTATTTATTGGACTCGTCTGATAGGGACCGCGATGCCGGTTGTCGGTGTCCTGGAAGGGAAGGAAGTCAAGTCACATGGCGAAGGCGAAGGAGTTTACGGTAACGATCGAAGACAAACCGGGCGCCCTGGGGAAGTGTTTCCTCGCTCTGGCGGAGCGTGGAGTGAACATATTGGCTTTTCAATCGTATGTAGAGGAGGGCGAGAGCCTGGCCCGGTTCCTGGCGGATGATATGGCCACGGCCAAGGAGGTGCTGGGCAGCCTGCGCATGATCTTCGAGGAGACGGACGTCGCCGTAGTCAGGCTGCCGCACCGTCCGGGTGAGTTGGGCCGCGCAGCCTCGCGGTTGGGCGAAAACCAGATCAACATTGACTACACCTACTGCGGATGGGAGCCGGGCTCGACACGGGCGCTGCTGGTCTTTGGGGTTGACGACTTGACCAAGGCGGCGACCGTGCTGGACGAGCTAGCCGCCGAAGATGCCTGAAATGAGAATCTGGGTCCAACTTGGATCCAATAAGCTGGTCGCATAATTACTGCCAGACGAAGCCTCATGCCGGCGCTATAGCTTCCGAATTGCCGACTATCCGTCCGGAATCCCGTCCGTGGATCTCACGGGCTGTTTTTGGGTGCCCGAGTCCAGGTGTCCGGTAATCCGACTATATGTCCAAGTGGCCGCTAGCCTGTCTGCACAACCTGCACCCACGATACGTTCCGAGGCTGCGACGATCCGCAAAGAATGTGCTCCGTCCTACGTGTAGCGTGTTGTCATGCCCTATCCGATAGGAGTGTGCTGTATCGGGCATAAATCAACCGGCTCTAGGCGCATACTCGTGACTCACTTCGCTCACAAATTCCATTTGCGAGGTTCAAATGATTGCAGAACTGATGAAGAACTACCGCGGAGTATCTTGTATTCGATGCAGAGAGCCAATTCCCGTTTCCTCAAAGATTGTGAGCTTGCAAGATGAACTCGAACAAAGAGACGCGAACACTCCCCACACATTCGTAGCTCGCTGCAAGCTATGCGAGCACGAAAACATATACTCCGTCACCGATGTTCAAACCTTTGACGGAGAGCCACGGAAGAGAAGCCCGAAGGCACGGGCGGCTGGCGCATAGAATCCCACGATGTACGGACTTTTGTGGAAATTGGTCGAAAATTAGTCGCCACTGCACCACCTGCCGGGCAATAGTCCTCGCCCCAGCCCCGGCTCGAAGTGATCCGCGCTGCCAAAATGGAAAGCGAGGCGGGATTCGCTCCCGCCCCGCTTTTCGCCGCAAATCGCGGCTATTCCGTTTTGTCCCAGGTCCTAGTGGATTTCGTCAGAATCGCGATCCGGATCGCCAAAGTTGGCACCTCCGATTAACACGGGTTCCGACGCGTGCAAGCTGACGCGGCCGATCGTTCGATAGTCGCCCAGACCATTCTTAGGTTTCTGCGTGTGGTACCCGGCGAAAATTACCGTGATGTCAAAAGGATCGAATGAGGTGGCGCTCGGAGCATACACGCGGCCGGCGAAGAATCCCTGTGTGTTACCCACAACCGCTGGGTTGGCGGGGATCGTGACCGGCGTTCCGCTGCTCGAAGGGACGCCCTGCGCATTCACCGTGAGAGTCACCGGAAAGGTTGAGATGATCGGATTGTTGATCCCGTTTACCACGGCCCAATGGACCAAGTCGCTCGATTCGGCATAGCCGATATAGTGGAACGCATCCGAATCTCCATCCACGCAGCCGCCGCCGGAGAATAGCAATCCGAAGCGTCCGTCGACGAGCCGCAGGATCGTTCCCGCCGTGGCCAGCCAGCGAGTCCCCGTCAGGGAAACAGTCGTGGGGTCGTTCAGTCCCTGCAAAACACCGAGGTCGGTGAAGTTTATGCCGTCCGTTGTGGTGGCCAGACGGAGGTACGTGATGTCGTCGTTTACGGCCGTACCGAACGGATTGTTCGCGTAGTAACCCGCCCAGAACGTGTTGCACTGCGCGGATGCGGGAAACGCGGTCGATCCCGTTTTATCGCCGTTCAGGATTTTCTGCTCGTAGATAATCTCGAGAGGCGAACTGCCTGGCACGATTCCGAGAATGCCGTCCGGGTTCAGCAATCCGTGGGTGTGGAGCGGCGGTTCCGGCAGAGTCGTGACGTCCGTGGATGCGTCGTCAAGGGCTGGCGCACCGTTCAGCGGCTCTCCTGGCTGAGGCGCCAGGTCGTGAATGGAGAGGTCATCGGAGTCGATGTGGCCGGTGGCTCGTACAAGAGTATAGAGATACGTGTGCCCGGCAATGGTGATCACGTATTGGTGCCCTTGGCCGTCGTCGCCGGTGGTGTTGGAGTTGTCGGCGTTGTTCGGGTCTGATTCCTTATTGCCGTCAGCATCCTTGAGAAAATCCGTAGGGCAGTCCGTCCTGAGCTCCAGCACCTTCTGCTGGAAGGTCCAGCTCAACCCCGCGTCATCGGAAGACGCCGCCACGACTCCCTCGTCGATATCTTTTGGCCGCCAGTCGAAATATCCTTGCAGGTGTCTCCCGAAGCCGAAAATGGTCGGGAAGTAGTAGGGTTCCATGCGTTCGGTGCCGGGATTGACGTTTTCTTGGTTTTCGGCGTTGCAATAGCCCGCCGACTTCAGGCCGTTGGCCGCGCCCGACTGTTCGAGCGTCCATGGCCCGCCTGTGATTGTTGTCGTGGTCGGCGCGCCGTTGCTCGTCCACTTGACGGGACCGTTGTGAGGGGAAAACCCCTGTGCAAGGGTGGCCGCGGGGACTATCAATCCAATTGCGGCTGCGAGAAGCATTCTCTTCACGTGTCTGTGCCCTCCTGAGGCGGACCGAAAAGTCTCACGTAACGGGACTCGGATGGTTAACGCTGGTTGAAAACTCGATGAACTGCTTGTTTTTCAGCGAAGAGGCCCAAAGATGGGACTTGTAGGGCTCCCCGCTAATTTAGACGTTCAGGGCCTCGTTTTTAGTTAGAGCTGCAAAAGCCAAGAAGGCCTCGTGCGGGGTGCGGTTTTCGACTCCGCGGTGAGGCCGGTCGTGATTGTAC
>Ga0187860_1000070_pt1 | contig 94478 bp, 84 predicted proteins | sample June2016WEW_10_4_FD_132981 | JGI IMG/M metagenome (GOLD analysis project Ga0187860, IMG submission 132981) | Peatland microbial communities from SPRUCE experiment site at the Marcell Experimental Forest, Minnesota, USA - June2016WEW_10_40 | ecosystem: Environmental > Terrestrial > Soil >...
CGTGCTCCCTTTTCTTTTAGAAAGGAGGTGATCCAGCCGCAGGTTCTCCTACGGCTACCTTGTTACGACTTCACCCCAATCATGAGTCATACCTTGAGCGCCTGCCTCCTTGCGGTTGGCACGGCGATTTCTAGTACAACCCACTTTCGTGATGTGACGGGCGGTGTGTACAAGGCCCGGGAACGTATTCACGGCGCCGTTCTGATGCGCCATTACTAGCGATTCCAGCTTCATGCAGTCGAGTTGCAGACTGCAATCCGAACTGAGCGCGCTTTTTTGCGATTAGCTCCCCCTCGCGGGTTTGCAACGCTTTGTGGCGCGCATTGTAACACGTGTGTCGCCCTGGACATAAAGGCCATGCTGACTTGACCTCATCCCCACCTTCCTCTCCGTTATCCGGAGCAGTCCTCGTAGAGTTCCCCCTTGCGGGTGGCAACTACGAGTAAGGGTTGCGCTCGTTGCGGGACTTAACCCAACACCTCACGGCACGAGCTGACGACAGCCATGCAGCACCTCTACACAGGTCCCTTGCGGGAAGTCTCTGTTTCCAAAGATGGTCCTGTGCGGTTCAAGCCCAGGTAAGGTTCTTCGCGTTGCGTCGAATTGAACCACATGTTCCACCGCTTGTGCGGGCCCCCGTCAATTCCTTTGAGTTTCAGCCTTGCGACCGTACTCCCCAGGCGCAGGACTTAACGCGTTAGCTACGGGACTTGCCCCGTACAGGGCAAACCCCAAGTCCTGATGGTTTAGGGCTAGGACTACCAGGGTATCTAATCCTGTTTGCTCCCCTAGCTTTCGTCCCTCAGCGTCAGAAATGATCCAGCAAGCCGCTTTCGCCTCGGATGTTCCTGCGGATATCTACGCATTTCACCGCTACACCCGCAATTCCACTCGCCTCTCTCATCCTCTAGCACGGCAGTTTCGGAAGCAGCCTCTGGGTTAAGCCCAGAGATTTCACTTCCGACTTGCCGCACCGCCTACGGACCCTTTACGCCCAGTAATTCCGAGCAACGCTGGCCCCCTACGTTTTACCGCGGCTGCTGGCACGTAGTTAGCCGGGGCTTCTTATACCCGTACCGTCAAACCCTTGCGGGCATTCGTCCGGGTCGAAAGGGGTTTACACTCCGAGAAGCTTCATCCCCCACGCGGCGTTGCTGCGTCAGACTTTCGTCCATTGCGCAAGATTCCCCACTGCTGCCTCCCGTAGGAGTCTGGACCGTGTCTCAGTTCCAGTGTGGCCGGCCAACCTCTCAGTCCGGCTACCGATCAATGCCTTGGTGAGCCATTACCTCGCCAACAAGCTAATCGGCCGCGGATCCCTCTTCTGGCGACTTGCGCCTTTGAAGACAAGAGCATGTGCCCTCGTCATGTTATGCGGTATTAGCCCAATTTTCACTGGGTTATTCCCCACCTGAAGGAAGGTTATCCACGTGTTACGCACCCGTTCGCCACGCGCCCACATCCTGTATTGCTACAGAATGCTGCGCGTTCGACTTGCATGTGTTAAGCACGCCGCCAGCGTTCGCTCTGAGCCAGGATCAAACTCTCATTTGAAACCTGATGTTTCGACCGTGAAAACTTTCATCCTCACGATCGGAACGAACTGTTAAATCGCTCGGTTTATCCCACTCCATACACTGGAGTGGAACTATCTCAAATTCCTATTCATCCGATTGCTCGGACAAATAGGCAAACCAAACGGGTTCTGGCTTGTATCATTCGATTGTCAAAGAGCAGGAACTCCCAGGCCAGCTGGAAGGACAGCAGACAATTGCTGATTCTACGCGATTGCCGCTGGAAGTCAAGCGCGAATCCGGCGAGGACTCGCCGAAGGTTTTCACGTAGCGCCGGGTCCTTCAGCCCGGCATCTTCCCGCTTCGTTCCGTCACGCGAAATGTCCAAATGTCCTTCGCAGCGAAAATTCTTGCCTCCGCGCTGCCAATTCACCTATGCACGAAGGTTTTCACGTAGCGCCGGGTCCTTCAGCCCGGCATCTTCCCGCCGCCATTTTCTCTGCGGCGAAGCTTCCCTCGCCTCTCCGCCGCCCTTCTCATTCCGAGGGACCTCTCTTCGTTCCGTCACGCGAAATGTCCAAATGTCCTTCGTAGAACCCTTGCCTCCGCGCTGCCAATTCACCTATGCACGAAGGTTTTCACGTAGCGCCGGGTCCTTCAGCCCGGCATCTTCCCGCCGCCATTTTACTCTTCGGCGAGGCAAAGCCTCGCCCGCTTGCATCTTCCGCGCTAAGATTCACGCGACGATTCATTCCATGCCCGATACAACCGACATCCGCGCGACACGCAACGCCATCCTTCGCAACGCACTCATGGCCGCGCCAATCGCGCTGTGCGCTCTGTTCATCGCTCTGTATGCGGGAGACTATGCGGCGCTTCGATATCGTATGGCGCGGGGCAGCCCTAACTCTGTGCTCTCGACCGTGACGATTCTCTACGCCGCCCCAATCCGAGGCGACAAACTCAGCGTCTTCACCGACCAGCCCGACAAGCAAACCTGCGTCCGCTCGATCTTCCCTCAGCTCAGCTACATGCCTTGCTGGTATCTGCGCCGCCACGCCTTCCGCGTCGTCGGCTAGCCCCGCGCCGAACACGACTTCCGCGCGATCCGCGGTTTAACTGTCGGCGGCGGGTATCAAAGCCTCACTGGGCGCCAGCGCTCGAAGCCCCAAAGCCTGAGCGCCGTTCACCGCCGATCTGAGGTCACTGTCTCCCGTCACAATCGTCGTCTGAGCTAGGAGGGCCAGTCGCACGATTTCGACATCTTCAGCAGGTACGACGACACCGGCAGGCAATTCTGGACATTCGTCGTGCTCCCGCCCCAGCTTTTCAGAATTCTTCAGAAGTTGGACGACAAAAGAAACAGGTTCCATCGCTCTCCCGCGCTTGCCATCTCGCATGATCCCCGTGAGGTGATGCCAATAGCGGTCGACGAGGAACTGGTTGACTACGATCCTGTGGCAATTCGCCCCTATGCGGCGAACTAACTCCGTCGAGGTTTGGTCCGGACGATCATGCTCGTCAACGCCGTAGATCGCAAAATAGAGGATGTTCTCGTCAAGCAGGAATCTGTGCTTCACGAGTCACTTGCTCTTCAGTGCCCCGAGATACTCCGTGAGTTCGCCTAGGCTCTGATCGAAGAAGCCGGGCAAGCCGCCCGGGACTCCGCCCGAGTCGTCTATCTGCAGCCGCTCGCAGACGGCATTGCCGTCCTTGTTCTCGAAGTAATAAATCGCGAGGTCTGTTGCCGGAATCTCTTGCTTTGCGACTGAGTTCAGTAGCGCGTGCAACACATGCTCGCTGTGTGTTTCGATGAAAAACTGCCTGCGCTCCTTTTTCGCGAGCTGTACGAAGAGACGCGTGAGGTGTGCCTGCGCGCGCGGATGCAGATGAACCTCCGGCTCGCTCAGGAGAACTGTTTCGCCCGGCGGCGTCAGGCCAATCGGAACCAGAATAAACGGTAGTTGGTTGGCACCGGTCCCCTCATTCGAAAAAAGCGAGCCCGGCAGATCGGCATGCGCGGGCGTGCACAGAATTGTCACTCGGTTGCCCGGAAGATGTTGAATCTCGATCCTGATCCCCGCGAGATTCGCCAGCCAAGCGGAAATCTGTCTTTCCACGGGCCGGTTGTATGCAAGTACACTCAAGAGAGCGATCGTTCGATCCTGAAGCGCCATTCGGTCCAGAGTCTCGGCAGGTGCATCTGCGAACGGGTAGCCGGCCTCTTCGAATCCGCGCAGAGGGAACACGGGGTGAACGGATCGCAGAAGTAACTGCGGTGCCGTCTGGAATCGCACGGCCAGCTCTTGGAGGGCGAGTTGCTTCTCCGGAGGCACGACCCCGTCCCATTCGAATGTGGTCGACGCGATCAGTGCAAACGTTGATGATGGCTGAACGCCTATGCGCGCGCCGACCGCCGCCAGAGCAGCGTCGGCGGCGACTGCTCGTTGTGGCCCCCAAGACCAACTCTTTCGCCCTGACGCATTCAAAGACTGAACCCAGTAAACCAGCTCTCCCCTTTGATACACTAGGCGATTCTCGCGAACCCGCACCTCGAGGTCTCCGGTTGTTGGACCCGGGGCATATTCAATCTTTCTCCCCTGCGGAATGTCACCCTGAACCGCGAGAGCAATTTCCCGCTCGCCACGTCGCACAACTTGATCGAACTCCCCGATGTCGATCAGCTGATCCGCCTGAAACAGATACGGTTGACGGACGTCCGGCGCTAACCTAGACACCCCCGAACATAGCTCGTTCAAGTTCCGAACTGCAGCCTGACGCCATAGAAGGAGCGCCTGGAAAATGCTGGATTTCCCGCTGCTGTTTGGCCCGATGAACACGGTTATCGGCGCGGCTTCAATGCTGGTATCAGCATGCAGCTTGAAGTTCTTCAGATGTATCCGCGTCAGCATGACGGGATTATACAGGAGAAAATCACGTAATCGGAGGCACGGGGCGATTTCGTTACCCATCTGGAGCTGACTCGAAAGGCTCGTTGTCGGCGCAGCAGAATTCCGGTTTTCGTACAGGGGTACTATGCCTTGTACTGAATCTGTACTTTAGTCCAGTTCTATTCGCCTTCAATCCCGCTACTCTGTTCCTGTAGTGGAAGTCCGAAAATGAAAACGATGAAAAAACGGAGACCACCATGACCCAACAATGCACTACACGACGAACCCACCGTCGATCAGCCGCCAGACCCCGAAGGCCTGCACCCCAGCCCCGAACTCGCCGCCTATTTTCCCGCCCTCAATCGCGCTATCAAGGTTCTGGGCGAGAAGAACCTCGAGCCTCCCGCCCCCGCCGTTGCCCCTCGCGCCCGCCGCAAATCGAAGCCGCGCCGCTCCGCCGCACAAGCGCAGGAGCCCGAATCCTCCATCGAGCGCCACGAGCGCAAGTGCGCCGTTTGCCAGCATCCGGAACGCGAGGCCATCGACGAGCTTTTCCTTCACTGGCACGAGCCTTTCCAGACCGCCCGTCATTACAGCCTGCCCGTGCGCTCCCTCTACCGTCACGCCCACGCCACCGGCCTCTACGCCGCCCGCCAGAAGAATCTTCGTTCGGTCCTCGACCGCATCCTCGAAAACGCCGGCACCATCAAGGTCACCAGCGACAGCATCATCCGCGCCGTGCGCGCCTATACCTGCCTTACCGACGACAACCAATGGATCGAGCCGCCCACCCAGGTCGTTTTTTCATCGCAACTGCTCGCGCCCGCCGTCTCTGCCCCCTCCTTCGCAGTTCGCGAACCAGGAGTCACAGCTTCTAATCGACACTCCGGCGATAGAAAACGACGACCCGGCCAGGGTCGTCGTCCCGAGTGAATCCGCCGTGGCGGATGAGTCGAGGGCTCTCTCTCGGCGAACATCCTCCCGACTCGCTGGCGCCGCGATCCTAATCGACACTCCGGCGATTAGAAAATGACGCAACTCATTGAAAACACGGCATCGGCGTCCGGTCTAATCGACACGGATGGGCGGGGCGCACGTGTGCGCAAACGGAGGGAGAAATGTATCAGCGCGCTGCGTCGCGAACTTCGCTGCGGGCTAATACGAGGACGGCGACCCGCCTCGCGGCGCACGTGTATTCAGGAACTTGCAGACGTCTTTCACGGCGTTGCTGAGGAGACTTGTCTCCGTCGCGTAGATCATGTTGCCGCCGTGCGCGATCACCAGGAAGCGGTAATTCCCGGACCACCCGCCTGCTTGCAGCATGAAGTCCGAGTCCTTGGGATTCGAGGTGAGCGTCACGTTGGGGCACTTCTGGCTGAGGTGCTTGACGATCTCGACGGGATCGACCGTCGATTGCCGCGACAACACGATCTTCAGCGGCCTTCCCGGCGCCGGCGACTGCGCCTTCGCGGCAGGCGCCACACTCGCCGCTCCCACCAGCAACAGTATCGCAAAACCAAGTATGAAGTACTTTTTCATTGCCGGATCTCCCTTCGCCCGGTTTTTCGGGCGGGTATGAATGATCGTGCAAAGGGCGCCGCGGTCCGGTTCGAAGGCGGGGATGCCTGCCGGGCACGGCGCAAACCTCTCCCTAGCTTAGAACACGATTCGAGGCAAAACGTTGCGTGGCGCCACGCGAAGTGTCCGATTGGTGAAAACCCGGCCACGCGGCCGTCGCGGGTGGCGCGATGCCGGTGCTTGTACTATGATGCGCCCCAATCGTCGAAGTCACACCGAGATCAGGAGGCCCCATTGTCCAGCCCATCAACGCAAAATGTGCCAGGTCCAGATCTGCACGGCCAGCTCATGCAGTTGGCGAGTGGCTACGCGCCTGCGGCGTGCCTCTATACGGCAGCTAGACTGAAGATCGCCGATCTGCTGGCCGGAGGTCCGAAACCGGCATCCGAGCTGGCCCACGCGCGCGACGTGAACGAAGACGCGCTCTACCGCACCCTCCGCGCCATCGCGTCGCTCAACGTCTTCCGCGAGGTGGCGCCGCGCACGTTTGCCAACACGCCTCTATCGGAGGCGCTGCGCAGCGACGTGCCGGACTCCGCGCGCGACACCGTGGTGTTTCTCGCCGACCCGCTCCACTTTCGCGTGTTCGGAGAGTTCACGCATCCGATCGAGACGGGCGGGACCGCATTCAAGAAGGCCACCGGCATGGACGCGTTCGAGTTCTTCCGGCAAAACGGCGACGAGAACGAAAGATTCAACGCGGCGATGACTTCGATCAGCGCTCACTTCACGAAGCCGCTGATCGAGGTGTACGACTTCGGCGAGTCGGGCACGCTGGCCGACATCGGCGGCGGGCACGGCGTCATGCTCGTCAACATCCTGCAAAAGCATCGCGGGCTGCGCGGGATGGTCTTCGATGTGCCGCACGTGGTCGAGGGCGCCAAGGCGCGCATCGCGGCCGAGGGGCTCGCGTCGCGCTGCGAGACAGCGGGCGGAGATTTCTTTCAGTCCGTGCCCGCGGCCGATAGCTACGTGATGAAGTCGATTATCCACGACTGGAACGACGAGCGCGCCATCGCCATTTTGAGGAATTGCGCCGCGGCCATGCGCGGCAAGAACGGAAAAGTCCTGCTCGTCGAGTTCCTGATCGTGCCGGGCAACGAGCCGGGCTTGGCGAAATGGATCGACCTGGAAATGCTCGCGATGGCCGGCGGCCGCGAGCGCACCGAAGGCGAATACGCCGATCTTTTCGCCAAGGCGGGGCTGAGGCTCGCGCGCGTGGTCCGCACGCCGTCTCCATTTTGCGTGATCGAGGCCGTGAAAGCGTAGAGGAGGGCACGATGAAGACGAACTACTGGGCCGTGCTCGTTGGCGCGGTGGCGTACTGGCTGCTCGGGGCTCTCTGGTACGACGTGCTATTCGCAAAGCAGTGGACGGCGTACCACGCGTTCACAAACGCGCAGATCAGCAACTTCAGTTATTGGCCCTACATTGTTACGCTCGCGCTGAATCTGCTGATCGCGTTCGTGCTGGCGCAGGTCTGCATCTGGCGCAACGCGAATACCGCCGCGCGCGGCGCCGCGATTGGCATCCTGCTGTGGATCGGCATCGTCGGCCCGATTGTCTATACCACCTATATGTACGAGATGCGGCCGAAGGCGCTCTTCGCCATCAACGAGTTCTATCCGCTGGTGGGGCTGTGCATGATGGGCGCGATCCTCGGCGCGTGGAAGAAAAAGGCTGCGTAAGCCGCTGAACCGGGATCGCGCCGATGCGGTGCGGCAAGGCCGGCGGCTACCAGCCGTTGCGTTCGCGCAGAGAGGTGATTTGCGCGACGTGATGGCGGCCGTGCCAGGCGTACTGCGCTAGCAAAAAATCGACCGTGGCCAAGCCCCACTCGGGATGGCGGAACTTGCGCGGCCAGTCGGAGGGCTCAAGTGAACGCAGCAGCACAACCCAGCGCTTGTGGAGATTCTCGAGTAGCGCGAGCGAAAGCTCGATCGGCGGCATCTTCGCGTCGGCGAGTTCGGCCCAGCGGGTTTCATCGTAGGTCTTGATCGTGGGTTCGTCTTCGGTGAGCGCAAACTTGAAGCGGCTGAACGCATTCATGTGGCTGTCGGCGATGTGGTGGACGAGCTGGCGGACCGTCCAGCCACCCAGACGATAGGGCGTATCGAGCTGCGCGGGCGTCAGGCCGGCGACGGCGGCGGCAAGGCGAGCGGGCGCATCGGCGATCGCATCGATGCACTGGCGGCGCTGATCGGGCGTGAGAGTTGTGACCGGCTCGAACTTGCCGACCGGGTAGCGCAGGTCTGGTTCCGTACGTTCTCCCTGGATAACAACACTGCGAGAGACCACTAGGCGCTCGTGCGCGGTTTCGCGGCTTCGTAGAGAGGCGAAAGCTCGCGAAGGCGCTTCACGGTTTCGACCACGCGACCGGCGACGTAGTCGACCTCTTCTTCGGTATTGAAGCGGCCGAGGCCGAACCGAATCGAGCTGTGCGCCAGATCTTCGGAAACGCCGAGAGCGCGCAGGACGTAACTCGGCTCGAGCGTCGCCGAGGTGCAGGCCGAGCCGCTCGAAACCGCCACGTCGTTGATCCCCATCAGCAGCGCGTCGCCTTCGACGCCTGCGAAGCTGAGGTTAATATTGTTCGGCAGGCGGTGCTCCATCGAACCGTTGACGAATGTGTCGTCGAGGCGGCTCACGATCGCTTCCTGCAGCTTGTCGCGCAGCCCGCGCAGGCGCTCCATCTCGGCCGCCATTTCCTTTTCGCAAATCTCGGAGGCCTTCCCGAGGCCGACGATTCCCGGAACATTCAGCGTGCCGGAACGCATGCCGCGCTCGTGGCCGCCGCCGTCGATCATCGGCGAAAGCTCGACGCGCGGATTCCTCCGGCGGACGTAGAGCGCGCCGACGCCCTTCGGGCCGTAGATTTTGTGCGCGGAAATCGCGAGGAGGTCGATGCCGCTTTTTTCGACGTCCACCGGGATTCTGCCGACGGATTGCGCCGCGTCTACGTGGAATAGCACGTTCTTCTCTTTCGCGATGGCACCGATTTCAGCGATCGGCTGTAGGACGCCGATTTCGTTGTTCGCGTGCATGATCGAGATCAGGATCGTCTTCGGCGTGATCACGCGGCGGAGATCGTTGAGATCGATGCGGCCGTCTTTCGCGACGGGCAGATAAGTGACCTCGCAGCCGGATTTTTCGAGGCGCTTGCAGGTGTCGAGCACGGCTTTGTGTTCGGTGGCCTGCGTGACGATGTGATTTCCCTTCGCGCGATACGCCTCGGCGACGCCCTTCAGCGCGAGGTTGTCCGATTCGGTCGCGCCGCTGGTGAAAATGATTTCGCGCGGGGTGGCATGGATCAGGCGGGCGATCTGGCCGCGCGCGGTCTCGACGGCCTCTTCGGCCTTCCAGCCGAACTCGTGGTTTCGGCTCGCCGCGTTGCCATATTTTTCGGTGAAATAGGGCAGCATCGCATCGAGGACGCGCGGATCGACCCGCGTCGTCGCGTGATTGTCCATGTAGACGGGAAGCTTGATCGCCATTGCAGTTCCATTTTAGTCCGCGCAGCCAAACGCGTCCAGCAACGCGGAAACGGCGTACTTCCATCTCGGAAGGAATCCACCCGACTGCATCACGCGCTGTCCGAAAATCGTCTCGAAGACACGAAACCCCGGACCACGATGCAGAGTGGCCCGGGGTTTCGCGTTTCACTACCTAGGGATCGGTTCTAGTTGGTTACCGGATTGGCACGATCTTGATTGCGATTTCGATCGCTCTAGCGATCGTCATCCCCATCGCGATCTTGGGGCGCGAAAGCCACTCCGCGGAGCACTTCCCCGGCCTGCGCCGAGCGAAGGGTCACGAAGTGGCCAATGGAATCGTCCCGACCATGGTCGCCGTCGCCTGTCGGCAAAGTGGTGGCCTGCAAAATGTCGGTAACCTTCACCAGTTTGTTCGGGTCCGCGCCCTGGTCTCCACTGGCGCTGACCGTCGAGGTCACGGCATAGATGTCTACCCTGCCGTCGTGGTGAACTCTACCCGTGATGTTGCGGCAGCCGTCCGTCGCCGGGTTGAGTGACGTTGGATAGTTCGGAACGCTGTACGGAACACCGATATTCAGACCGTTCTGGAGAACGTAATCCAACTTCCATGTGCCGTTCACGAGACTCCACTTCTGCACGCCCGCTGTGGCCTGGGACGCGGCGTCCGCCACGTTCCCGTTGACTGCGGGGGTAACCAGTGTCCCGTCGCCCTCGTCGCAAACGTACAGCGTATTTGCGTTCGCAAACCAGATCCCGAAGGGAAACGCTACCGGGGCTGGGTTGCCAGCCTGATTCACACCGCTCGCGAGCGATGTCGGGAAGCCCGGCAGGATCGTGATCGGCAAGGCCGCGAGTTCGGCGACGGTTCCGGTCGGCAGGACGCCGGCATTGCCAACCTGATAGACCGTGTTGATGCCATTCCCGCCACTGCCCTTGGTGACGTACAACGTGTTGTTGAAGATGGTCAAACCGCGGAAGTTGTTGTCCTTCCCCGCCTTGTCCGCCGTCGTGTAGCCAACCTGCGTGACTTCGAAGTCTCCGATCTTGGTGATGTTCGGGGGCACCGGCGGCGCCTGGCCCGGCACGAGAAGCTCGGCGCCAGTCGATGTGATCAGGTTGACTCCAACCTGCGTCTTGGTGAGCTGGCTTTTCGAGAGACCTCCGTTATTGTCGTTTCCGGTCAGGTAATACAGCGAGTTTGCCTTGATGGCCGCGCGGCCGTTGTTCCCGCTGTAGGCATTTCCCTCCGTGATCTGAATGTCGCCGTTGGCATCCACTTCCGCCACGGACCGGTAGTATTGCGACACGACCGGATTAGTGGGGTCCACCACACCCGGAGTGTTCGAGTTCGACACATCCAGCTGGTTCGGCGAAGTCACGAATCCCGGACCGCCGCGGTAGCCCACGAACGTGATCGATTTCCCGTCGAGCGACTGGTTCAACGCCAGCTCTGATTTCGAACTGAAGCTCGTCACGATCTGGTCGCTGGGAATCGCCAACGTGCCAATTCGCTGGCCGTCCGTCGTAATGTTGTCCAAGAAGATCGGCGACGTAACGCCGAAGCTGCCGTCGGCCTTATCGTTGTTAAAGACGGTAGGATACGTGCCATCTGCGGTTGCCGTGTTGCAGCCGGAATTACTTGCACTGGGGATCGTCACCGTTGTCGTGCCTCCCGCAAGCAGCGGTAGCGTCACCGTCCCCGGCACGCAGCCCGGCGGCAAAGTCTGTCCCACTGTAACGGTTGAAGCGTTCCCGGCATAGACGCTGCGGCTGAGCACCAGAGTACCGGGCTGGAATTCGAACCGGCCCGAATGGTCCTGGTCGTCATTGGCAGCCGCTTTGTCTACAAATGTTCCTGCCGCCAGCACGGATGCCGCGGCGACGATAAGCACGCCTTGCATGAGACTTTTCTTCACGTATTTGCCCTCCTAGGCGCTCGAAACAATCCCACACCCACCGGGCCGTTGTTTTACTCACCTGTTAAAATTCAGTGAAGCGTTCGTTGGACCCCGCGAACCGGAGATTTTGGTCATTCCTAACATGCTGGCCTAACGTGCTGGTGATTGTGTCCGAGTTACGGCTTGCTCTTGGAGGACCCACTTAGACGAGTGGCGTGCTAGCCGGGGATCGGCACGGTGCCGAAATTTGCTACTGCGGTTTTGGCTAGTTCTGGCGGGGCGGCGCCCACTTTTGCAGGAATGCAACAACGTCGGCAGGGGCGAGAATGGCGCTGTTGTCGAATTCACCGTGCTGCTGGGCGAAAACGAGTTTGCCGTCAGGATCGAGGACGGCGAGGCTGGGAACGCGCGGCGGCGTCTTCAACGGGATGCCGTAGTGGTTGGCGAGATCGAGGTTGCGATCGCCCTCGTCACCGACACTGATGTGCACGATATGAAAGTTGGCGTTGACGAGCGGAGCGATGGCCTTCGAGTGGAACGTCGCATCGAGAACGTGGCAGTCGTAGCACCAGTTCCCGCCGAAAACGAGGATCACGCGCTTGTGGTCCTTCGCGGCGACGGCGAGCGCAGCCCTGATCTCGGCGCTGGCCTTTTCCGGCGGAGGATAGAGATCGGTGTTGGGTTTTGCCGGCTCGGGCAAGCGCCGCGGCGGATTCGGCTCCAGGTCACCTCGCTGCGTCTGGACGATGCGCCAGTCGTCTCCTTGCTGCACCCAGACCTGGCTCCCCTCAACGACGAACGGCTGCACGCCGGAATCGGTGCGGAGCAGGAACTCAATGCGAAGGACCAGCGCGACCACTCCCGCCTGCGGGTGCACGATTTCGAGTACCTTCGGGTCGAGTTTGCTCAGCCCGCTGACGGCCAGCGCGGACCAGAAGTGCGGCTCCTCGCCGAAATCGTCGGTGGTGCCCCGTGGCGTCTGCGAGCGAGAGGGAGGGACTTTCGTGTAGAGGTCGGCGAGCGCCGTTGAGTTTCCCGACTTCACAGCATCCGTCCAGCGATCGAGCGGCTCAAACGCGGACTGGGCCACCGCGGCAACCGGCCACAATAGCGATAGCGCGACGACGCAGAGCACGCGGCCGGTTTTCATGGCTCCTCCTCGCGCACGCGCGAAGCGACAATTCTACCCCACGCCTCCTGCCCGGCCTATTCCCTGCGAGGCACGGGGTGGCGGGTCAGTTTCCTGACCGGGCTTTGCGTTTGACGGTTACTTCCGATTACGCCGTCATCCGCTCACAATCGGCCAAGTATCAATGGAGCTTCCAACTTCCCATAAGCGGACTTCTGGCCCGGACAAACTTCCGGTTTGGCGGTATTCCCACACTCCGGGTTCTGAATCGTTCCGCAGAACTCCAGCAACTACCGAGCGGGCACAGCCTTGTTACTCCGACCATTTCGTCAAAGCGGGTCTACCTGGCCCGCCGCATGAGGAAAAACGGGTCTAGAATAGGGTACGTTGGCTACACAATTAGCTACGAAATCAGAGTTGGAATGAGCTTCAGCTTATGACGCCGCTGTCAGGGCCAATCGGAGCAATTGTCGAGCATTCTTATCTAACAGCAAACGCAAGGTAAGTGCCCCACGCAAAGTGTCCGACAGCCCAAACGGTCAGCGCCGCGAACAAACGGCAGTCTCTTGGAACCATGAGCGCGGTTGCTGCCGTGCCCGCAGCTACAGTGATTGCTGCGATGAAATTTCTTCTACGAATAGTCTCGGAAACGCGTTCATGGTAAATAAGCCAGAGGCCTGGGCGATGAAGCGTAACCGCCACCAAGCTTTTCAAAAGTGAACGTGAACGGGACTGACTAGGGGGTGGCATGAGTCGTTGGCAGACTGAGTTCGTGAAACGGCCTTTCAGTCCCCTTGATGTATCGAACTAGTCCTCGATAATTCCACCTGTAATGCCCACCATGAGCACGGACAGCGGAGTCTAATTCGAGATTGGCGTTGCGCCAAGTGCTGTCCAGCCAAGAGTAATCTACTTTCGCGGAGTAAGGCTCATACACCGGGTCTTCTTTGATTAAATCGATCTTGGTCAGAGCGTCGCCAAAGATAGAAGCTGCGTAGCTTGTTATGCCGTTGTGGATGAAAGCAGAGAAATCCTTCATGGTCGCAAATGTTTTGGACCGGAATTGGCCGTTCGGGGCAGGAGCCATTTCCGCCTTGAAGAGCTTTTCGCGGTCCGGGAAATCAAGCTCAACACTGATCTGATTGCCGGAATGCTGAATCCTGGGCAGAACGATAGGTAGTGTGTCGAAGAGAAGCCAGGGCGACAACTTAGCAATGATGGGAAGATCGGAAAGGCGATCAACGATCCATACGGCAGGCTGTGGCGCGCCGCCAGAGGCATCAAGGACGCCAGCTCGGTAGGCGCAGGAGATAGTTTTCCAACCAATAATTGATCCTGGTAACGGCCAAATGGTTACTTCTTTCAGGTGCAGGATGCAAAAGGACAGGATGCTGGTGTCATTGATTACGAGGGGCGTCAACCATGGAACAGGTAATTGGGTTGCAAGCTGCTCTGGAGCAACTCGGAAATTGAAAAGTAGTCTTTCCTCAAGCACCGCTGTAATACTGCGCGAGAGAAACATAGAGGTATCTCCTTTACAGCCGCCGACGGTGCGGGCTATTCAAGTATGTAATTAGGTATTAGTCAAGAAAAAGATAGGAGAGGTGGAAAAGTCCACCGAAGCCGGCGAGAGCTGCCAGATCACTGGCCAGAAAACGGGGTTGTGGGAAGCGAAAAAACGAGGTTCTAGGCGAATCGTCGGCCACTCGAAAGCTATCTGCCGGAGTTTTTTCATCGCCTACGAACAGCCTCCTGAACGAAACGTCGCTTCCCGCAAACTGACCGCCGCCAGGCGCAGAGTTCATTGGCCTATACCTCGTACCACTGATACAATGCATCGACATGGCTGATTGGCGGCAAATCCAGGCACGCATCCGCAAGGCGAAGAACAGCCCCGAAGCACTGGCGAAACTTTCCGAACTCTACCAGCGCACGCGCGACGCAATGGTCGCGTGGGAACTCGGCACGGTCGAAGAGAAGGCCGAGCGAAACGACGAGGCAGCGAAGTGGTACACGATCGCGGCACAGCGCTTTCGCCGCGCCGACTGGAAGAAGAAGGCCGAAGACGCGCTGACGCGGCTCGGCGTGGAACTGCCTGCCGCAGCGCCGGCAGAAACAGGCGCTCCCGCCCAGATTTCATTTCCTTCGGAAGATCGCACCGAAGGCGCGGAACCTTTCGAAGCGCCCGCTCCCGAACCCTATCAAGCGCTCCAGCCTCTGGCACTCGGGGAGATCCCTGATTCGGCTGTGTCCGCCGAGGCGAGTGATTCGCCCGAATCGACGGCACAGGCTGGAGAACCAGGCGAGGCCGGAGTGCAGGGCACAAAAAAGCGGCGACGCGGGCGTCGCGGCGGACGCGGCCGCCGGCGCAAGGGCGCCATAGCGGCGCCTGGCCTGCCCGCACAGGCTTTTGCCGAGCGAACCGAGTCCCAACCGCCGCAGCCAGCCGCTCCACCAGCACCGGTGTTCGAGCGGCACGCAGCGGAACCGCCCGCGCCCGAGCGGCGTCCTGCTCCCATCGAGCTGCCGGCTCCGCAGTTGCCTTCCGAACGCGCAGCGCATGGCCGAGGCGACCCGGCCCTGGCGTCGCGCATGGCCTACCTCGAATCGCTCTTGCGGCGGCTCGTGGGCAGCCCGCTGCACCACCTCGATCAGGCGGACGAGGCTCCGGCGGGACCCGGAGTTTTCCTGCTGTCAGACTCCGATCAGATCACCTCCTACTACATCGAGGCGTGCCAGACGCTCCGGATTGGCATCGGGAACCTGGTGCGGGGTGGACGCGGCGGAAAGAGCGTCCGGGGTGGACGTGGCTTCTCCGAGTCGGGACTGAAGGCCAAGCTGGCCGAACATCTGGGGATCAGCGAGGCCAAGGTTTCGCAGTACATGAAGGACCACTGCGTGGTCCGATGGATTCAACTCGATGACGAAGCCCCGCATCTGGCCCATTTCGCCATCGGCGTCCTACGCACTCCATTGAACGTGGATTGATTCGGGCGAAGAGTATTCGTAGGAGCGGGTTTGAAAGCCGTCTCTACGGAAGCATCTGATCCACATCGCCCTGGAAATACCGACCGCGCACTTCACCATCGGCGACCTCCGGAAGCCCCTAAACCTCGATTAGCCGCGGCACAGGCCTTTCGGGCGATTTCCGTTGGCTGCACCTGGATGCCGTTTAACCCCCTATTTGCACCTTTGGGCGCACGATTCTAGACGGAACGCTGGAATCAGGTAAACTCTGCAAGGCTAAGCGTTTAGGCGCAGTGTCCCTTGACCAGAGGTCAGACCTACCGAGGGACTGAGGGATTCCAGCGGTTCACGTACATTTAAGGAGAGGTGCAGGTTTATGTCTACGACAGCCGGCAACCAGCTTTGGAAGACTTTCGACTGGGTGCTCTGCAAGACGGCAGGCGTAACTTTCGACACGATTCAGTTTTTCAACAAGCGCAACCCGAATCCTTCCTTCACACCGAAGTGGTCCGATAAGCCGCTGTTGAAATCCTGGGAGAAATCGAAGCCGACGCTCGGCTGGCCGCGCACGACGGACTCGCTTTGTCCCGACTGCGTGAAAGAGGCGCGCGACGCCATCATGAACGGCAAGAAGGACTGGACCGACCTCGTCCACGAGAAAGTCGGCGAGATCAAGGCGCAGATCATCGAGCGCGACGGCCAAGTCTGGATGGTGAAGGAATGCCCCATCCATGGGAAGTACGAAGACCTGATGGCCATCGATTCGAAGTTTCTCGAATGGATCGAGAAGAATTTCCCCGGGCGCGATATCCCGGCGCACAACGACGCGGACTTGCACCGGCACGGATCGAGCACGGTGCGGCACGGACGCGGCGCGGTGCTGACCGTCGACCTGACGAACCGCTGCAACATGATGTGCGATCCCTGCTTCATGGACGCGAACCAGGTGGGATACGTCCACGAGCTGGGCTGGGACGAGATCACGGAAATCCTCGACAACGCGCTGAAGATCAAGCCGCGGCGGCAAATGTCCGTACAGTTCTCGGGCGGCGAGCCGACGATGCACCCGCGGTTCACCGACGCGGTCGCCTATGCGCGCAAGATCGGCTACAACAGCGTGCAGGCCGCCACGAACGGCATCGAGTTCGCCAAGAGCAAGGAATTCTGCAAGAAGGCTTTCGACGCCGGGATGCGCTACGCGTACCTCCAGTTCGACGGCATCGGCAACGACGCGAACAGCCACCGGCAGGTCGGCAACCTCTTCGACGTGAAGCTGCGGGCGATCGAAAACATGCACGAGGCCGGCATCGAAATCGTGCTGGTGACGACGATCGTCAACAATGTGAACAACGATCAGGTCGGGCCGATCGTGAAGTTCGCGATGGAGAACCCCAAGAAGATTGCGTTCGTTTCGTTCCAACCGGTGTCGTTCACCGGGCGCGACGAGGACATCACGCCGGAGCGCCGCATCCGCCAACGCTATACGCTTTCGCACCTCGCGCAGGACGTCAGCTCGCAGGTGGGCAAGATCGAACCGACGCGCGATTGGTTCCCGCTGTCGTTCATTTCACCGTTCGCCGGCTTTGCGGACCTCGTGCACGGGCCGGACGCGATGTGGGGATCGCTTTCCTGCGGCTGCCACCCGAACTGCGGCGTGGGCACGGCGGTGATGATCCACAAGGAAACGAAGGAGTGGGCGCCGATTTCGCGGTTCTTGAACGCGCCGCAGCTTGTGAAGGACGTTTCCGCGATCACGGACGCGGCTCGCGGTAAGAAGTTTTCGACGTTCATGATGGTTATGGCAATGCTGAGGAACTACAATCCGTTCCAGGCGCCGCCGAGCCTGAAGCTGAAGGACATCCTGAAGAAATTTGACAAGACGTGGGCAGTTTCGAAGGACGCGGACAAGAAATACGGCCGCACCAACCCCAACCGCACGTATGAAGACGCAATGAAGCGGCGCGCCGAAGATCCGTGGAACATGCTCTTCATAGCCGGCATGTGGTTCCAGGATCTTTTCAACTACGATTTCCGCCGCACCGAGATGTGCATCATCCCGTACGCCACGCAGCAGGGCGAAATCTCCTTCTGCGCGTACAACACGGGCATCGGCTGGCGGAAGATCATCGAGAACATGTACAAGAACGCGACCGTCGCCGAATGGTACAAGGCGCACGGCAAGCACGATATCTACGCGAAGGGCAAGAGCGTCGATCTTGCGAACTACGAGCACTCGCTCAAGATCAACGCCGAAGACGCCGCGCGCGTGCGTGAGCTCGAGCACGACATTCCGCAGACCGCGGCCGAGGAAGACCGCATTCGCCGCAAGAAGGCTTTCGAGGAAGCGGCAAAGGTGCGGAAGATCTACGAAGAACTCGTGTTGAAGAAGCCGCAAGAGACCGTCGTGCAGATCGGCTCGATCCAGCAGATTCAGATGGCGGTTCCGGGCGCGACCGTGAAGCCGGTGCAGATCGCTCCGGCGAACGGCAATGGCAAGGCGCACCTGGAAAGCCCGGCAGCCGAGCCCGTCGCCGGCGACTAACCAACGCTTTCAACCTGGCGGTCTTACCAACAGCCCCGGTTCCGGCCGGGGCTGTTGTTTTTTGTGCGGAATACGAATCCCATTAGAATGGAACCATGCCGGACCGACGCGCACGAGCCAGGGAACTTGCCGCCGAATTCATCCAGAAGGGCGCCCCCGTCGGCTGGTTCGAGGTGCTGTATCAGGAAGCGGAAGCAGGAAAGAGCGAAGTTCCGTGGGCGGATCAGCGTCCTGCGCCTCATCTGGTCGATTTCTGGAAGACCCATCCGATCGAAACAGCGGGCAAGTCAGCTCTGGTGATTGCCAGCGGCCTGGGCGACGACGCCGAACAACTCGCCACGTGGGGATTCAAAACGACCGCCTTCGACATCGCGCCGACGGCCATCAAGGCCGCCAAGAAACGCTTCCCGAACACGGCCGTTGAGTACGTCGTGGCCGATCTCTTCGATCCCCCGGCGGCCTGGAGCCATCACTTCGATTTCGTCTTCGAAGCCAACACCTTACAGGCGCTTCCCGCGGAGTTGCGTCCCCCGGCCATCGAGAAGATGGCGCAGTTCGTGAAGCCGGGGGGCCATTTGCTGTTGATTGCGAGAGGCCGCGAGGAGACCGATCCGGAGGGCAATCTGCCCTGGCCACTGGTGCGTGGTGAATTGGAGGGCTTCAAGCGCGCGGGGCTGGTGGAGGAATCATTCGAGGATTTTGCCGATCCCGAGCCGCCGTGGGTCCGGCGATTTCGGGTTCTCTACAATCGGGCCAAAACTGCCCGTTAACGGATCCCCAACCGCCAGTTTTGGTACAATAACTGCCACCACTAACGAACGATTTCGGGATGGAGCTCTGATGCCGATTTACGAATATGTTTGCGATGACTGCGGCGAGCGCTACGAGCGCATCGTCATGAACGGGAATACGAAGATCACCTGCCCGAAGTGCGCCAGCGCCAAAAGCACGATACAGCTTTCGGTTTTCGCGGCGCACGGCAACGGGGTGAAATCCTCAGGCGGATCGTCGCCTGCGTCCGGTTCGGGCGGCGGCTGTTGCGGCGGCGCCTGCGGCTGCCACTAGCAACGAATCGCTACCCCGCAATCTCCCTCCTCTGCTACGATTCGCCCTGCGATTCGCCGAAGCACGCGCGAACCGGGGGATTCGAGTGATGCGAGGGAAATTCTTTGCTCCGGCCGCCGTTCTGGCCGTATTGTTTGCCGCTTCTTTTTCTCCTCTCAGCCGAGTACGCGCGCGCAGTTCCGCGCCGGGCGCTTTCGCAACAAACGACTGCGACCGGAAATGCCTGTACGGCTTCGTCGATGGATACATGGACGCGCTGGTCGCGAAAGACCCCTCTCGGCTGCCGTGGGCCAAGACGGTCAAGTTCACGGAGAACAACGTTGCGCTCAAAATCGGCGACGGCCTATGGGGCACGATCAGCGGCAGAGGGCCCGACGACCTTCGGGCGGCCGACCCGGAGAACGGCCAGGTTGCTTACTTCGGTGTCGTGGACGAGCGAGGAAACAAAGCGTTCTTTGCCCTGCGGCTGAAGATCGAAGGCCGGAAGATCTCGGAAGTCGAGACGATCGTGGATCGCAAGGGCTACGGCCCGGGTCCTTTCGGCGATCCCGACAAAATGAAGGAGCTGCCGATCCTCGCCGAGGACGTTCCACTAGAACGGAAAAGCCCCCGCGCAAGGATGATCGCGCTTGCCGACGGCTACTTCAACACGCTGCAACTGAACGACGGGCAGATCTTCACGCAGTTCGATCCAGCCTGCAGCCGGCGCGAGAACGGCGCCTGGACCGCCAACGATCCGAATCCGGACCCCAACGCGAATTCGAGTCTCTCGAGCTACGGGAAGATTTCCTGCGAACAGGGATTCAAGCTCGGCAACTATCGCTGGGACGACCGGCTTCGCGACCGGCGCTTCCCGCTGGTGGACGAGGAAAAAGGCCTGGTCCTCGCGGGCGGCTTCATCGACCACTCCGGAAGATTGGAAACGTACACGACGACGGATGGCGTGACGCACCAGTCGCCGATGAAATCGCCGCATTCGTTCTGCATGTTGGAGATGTTCAAGATCCAGGACGGCAAAATCCGGCACGCGGAAGCGGTGTTCATCACCGTGCCGTATTACATGCCGTCGCCGTGGATTCGATACGGCGACTGAGTTCTGAGGCCGGGTGGCTTTGACATCCTGCTCCATGGCGGCGCCGAAGAGAGATTCTTTCGACTGCGCGTCCCGACTCGGAAATCGCAACAGCGCGATTTCCGAGGGAAGAAGATTATCGGGACGCTCCGCTCAGAATGACGCGCCGTTCCGGGGGGTTGCAGACTAATTGAGGGCCAGCTCTGTAACAAGAGTGTCAAACAGAGCCAGGCCGAATTGGAAGGGAGGTTGCGCCCATGGTTGACTTTTCCAATCAGCCCACGATGGAGGGCTTTTTCGCCCCGACGCGCTTCGAGGCGGATGTGTACGACTGCGAAGTGATCGGCAAAATTCCGACGGACCTGAACGGCGCGTTCGTGCGCCTCGGGGGCGACTGGCTCTACCCTTCGAAATCGCCTGAGGACTCGCCGTTCAACATGGACGGCTACATCAACATGTTCCGGTTCAAGAACGGAATCGTAGATTACAAAGGACGCTGGGTGAAAACGCCGCGATTCAAAGCGGACCTTGCCGCCCACAAGCAGCTTTTCGGAGTCTACCGGAATCCCTTCACCGACGATCCCAGCGTTCGCGGACTCGATCGCTCCGTTCAGAACACGACCCCGCTTTGCTTTGCGGGCAAGCTCTTCACGCTGAAAGAGGACAGCCTGCCTTACGAGATTAATCCCAACACGCTCGAGACCATCGGCCCGTGGGATTTCCACGGAAAGTACAAGAGCCTGACGTTCACCGCGCATCCGAAGATCGACCCCGTCACGGGCGAAATGATCTGCTACGGCTACGAAGCCACGGGACTCGAAACGAACGACGTTTTCCTGTACACGATCGACAAAACGGGCCGCGTGACGCGCGAGCTGCGGTTCAAGGTTCCCTACGTCAGCATGGTCCACGACATCGGGCTCACGCAGAAACACGTGATCATCCCGGTGTTCGGGTTCGTGACGAGCATGGAGCGGCTAAAGGAAGGCAAGGTACATTGGGGATGGGACAGCACGAAGCCCGCGTATGTGGGCGTCGTCCCGCGGGACGGCGAGGCTAAAGACATTCGCTGGTTCAAAGGGCCGGAACGCGCGACGGTTCACACGCTGAACGCGCGCACCGAAGGGAACAAAGTGATCCTCGAAGCGCCAATCTACGATTCCAATCCGTTTCCGTTCTTTCCTCCCGTCGACGGCTCACCCTGGAATGCCCAGAAGGCGCGGGCGTACATCCGCCGCAACACGTTCGATCTGAATTCGAAAGACGACGGCTTCACGGAAGAAACGCTCTTCCCGATGAACGTCAGCGATCTGGGCCGCGTGGACGACCGTTACCTTTCGCTTCCCTACCGCTACGCTTTTACCGCATACACGGACCGCGATCGCCCGTTCAACGAGGCGCGGGCGGGCAACCTGCGGGGCAGGGTGAGCAACTGCTACGGGCGGTTCGATCTGACGACGGGGAAAACGAGCTCGTACTTCGCGGGCGATACGCACAGTTTGCAGGAGGTCTGCTTCGTGCCGCGCGGCAAGAATGCGGCGGAAGGCGACGGCTACATCATGGGCGTTGCGTCGAATTATGCGGAGATGCGTTCGGAATTGATCATCGCCGATGCGCAGCATCTCGAAGACGGAGACGTTGCGCGCGTGATACTGCCGTTTCGCGCGACATCGCAGGTGCACGGAAGATGGATGAACGAAGACCAGTTGCCGTTCGCGTGAGGATTGCCGAATGTTGACGCGGCGTGATTTCGTTGCGAAGCTGGCGGTTGCGGGAGCGGCGCTGGGAGTGGTTGCGGTGGCGCCCGGCGCGCTATTGGCCGAGGCTTCGGCCGATTCACCGCGAATCGGCCGCGAGGTTGTATCGTTCCATATGGATCAGCCATATCTCGATGCGACGGGCAGAGCGATGCCGTACCATCCGCCATGCGGGGCGCGTTCTGCCGCGCCGGTGGCAGACCTCGGCGAAGAGGCGTTTCGGCGTGCCTATTGTTACGGGTGACGGAGCGGACGCATGGCTATGAGCAGGACGCAAGCGCGCAGCGAACACACGACGGCGACGGGCCACGAGCAGTTCAGCGAAACGATCTACGGCGTGGTCTGCGCCGGATGCCGCAACTACATCCTCATCGACAAGACGAATTGCCCGCCCACCTGTCGGGAACACGAGACCTGCCGCCAGGCCTACGCATAGTCATCGAGTATCCTGCTGGACCCAAATAGGACTAGAATAGGCAGCAAGCGCGACCGACGCAGCCGACGGCGCGTGCAACATTTCCCGAGGTCGGCCGCATCTGCTCCCATTCAAGTCGACCGCTGCTGCCAGGGGACTTCCCATGAACACTGCTTGCATGACTCGAATTTCAGCTCGGCGGAGAACTCGCTGGCGCGCGATGGGCGCGGTCTTGCTGATATGCGCAGTCGCGGGCGCGAGTCGGGCGCAGGCCCAGGATGCTTCTCCGGCAACTGCCTCTTCCCAAGCGACATCCGAGCCGAGCCAGGAACCGGCGCTCACGCATCGGCCCGCCGGTCAGCCCGCCGCGAAGCCCGACATCGCGCTGACGGTGCCAAAAGGCACCCCAATCCAGGTGGCGCTCGATAAAGAAGTGCGCATTGAGAAGGCCGGTCAGACGGTGCAAGGGCACGTGGTCGAGCCGGTCTACGCGTTCGACAAACTGGTGATCCCGGCGGGAACGGAAGTGACGGGGCAGATCACGAAGGTCGAAGGCGTTTCCGGCGGGCAGCGCACGCTATCCGCCCTCGATGCCGATTTCACTCCCGCGCGCAAGATCCAGATCGAGTTCAACCAGATCAAACTGCCGGACGGGAAGATGCTTCCGGTTCGCACGAGCGTCACTCCCGGTTCCGGGCAGGTGATCGAGTTCGTCTCCGCCGCGGGCGACAACCAGAAAAAAGGCGCGATGGATGCCGCGGCCGAGAAAACCAAAGAGGCCAAGCAGCAAGCCAAGCAGGAATGGGACAACGCCATGAAGCAGGTGAAGGCGCCCGGCAAGATTCACCGTCTGGAACGCTTCACCGTCGGCGAGTTGCCCGTTCATCCGCAGTACATCGACGCTGGTACCGTCTATTTCGCCGAGTTGCAGGAACCGCTCGATTTCGGCACCGAACCGCTCACGCCGCAAATGGCGGGTTCGATCGGCGCGACGCCCGCGGATGGCAGCGTTGTTGAGGCGCGGCTCATCACACCGCTGAACTCCGCGACGGCACAGAAGGGCGATGAGGTCGAGGCCGTCGTTTCGCGGCCACTGTTTGACGGCGACCGGGTGATTTTGCCGCAGGGAAGTCGCCTCAAGGGGTCGGTCGTGCAGGTGCAGGCCGCTCACAGGCCGAATCGCAACGGCCAGCTCCGCCTGGTCTTTCACGATTTGGTTTTGCCGGAAGGCGTCGAGAAAAAAGTAGAGGCGAGCCTGGCGGGCGTCGAGGCGGCCAAAGCCGACAACGTGAAGCTCGATTCCGAAGGCGGCGCACAGGCCACGTCTCCGAAAACGCGCTATCTAAGAACAGCGGTTTCCGTGGGTCTGGCGGGATTATCCGTCCGGGGCGATCCTGACGCCAAGACTCCGAATCCTGCGGGGACGACGGGCAACCGGATTGCTGGGGGTGCGGGCGGGTTTAAGGCAGTCGGAATCGTAATGGGGGCTCTGGTTCGCTCGCGCGCGTTCGGCTATTCGATGGGCGCGTATGGAGCAGGCATGTCCGTCTACACGAATTTTGTCGCGCGCGGCCATGAGGTGGTCTTCCCAAAGGACACGGCGATGACGATCAGCATCGGCGGGCGTCCGCAAGCTGCCAAGCCGGTTTCTCTCGAACCCGCGCCGACCGCTCCCTCTCCTCCCTCGACGGATTTGGCAAAGGCTGACGCCGACACGAGGCTGTAAGTTCCCTCAGCCGTGTACGGACCTCCCGGCCTAGGCTGAACCCGCGCGGGAAGCCCCTGTTACGCCGAGGTCTCATCACGACATAGTTCGTTGACGGAAGCAATCGCGGCCCATATAATTGAAGTTTGTCGATTGCGCCGGGAGGCAGTATGTACGCCGTAATTCGCAGTGGAGGAAAGCAGTACCGCGTCGAGCCGGGCGAGACCATCCAGGTCGAGCGGCTGGACGGCGAGGTCGGCGGAAAGATCACGTTTGAAGACGTGGTCGCCATCCGCACCGACGAGAAAAAGGTTCTGGGCGGCGAGCACACCGCCAAGGCCAAGGTTACCGGGAAGATCGTGAAGCACGTCCGCGGCCCGAAGCTCAAAGTGCTGAAGTTCAAAACGGGCGGGCAATACAAAATTCAGCGCGGCCACCGGCAGGGATTCACGGCCGTCGAAGTCGGCGAAATTCAACTTTCCTAGAGGTTTGCAATGGCACACAAAAAGGGCGGCGGGTCATCCACAAACGGACGCGACTCGCACGGGCAGCGGCTCGGCGTCAAGCGGTTCGGCGGGCAGGTCGTAACCGGCGGCAGCATCCTGGTCCGGCAGCGCGGCACGCACTATAAGGCTGGAAAGAACGTTTTGCGGGCGAAGGACGATTCTTTATTCGCGCGCATCGACGGCGTCGTACTGTTCGAAGACAAAGGCGCGCACGGCCGCTTCATCAGTGTTCTGCCGGCCGCAGAACACGCGGCGCGCTACGAGAAGACGCCTGCCGCACCCGCGGCTGACTGAATCCTTCCTCCGGTGATACTCGTAATCCGCTGATCCGATGAGCAAACCACGCGCCGTAGGCGGCGCCCCATTGGCGCACCCGATGCCGCCTTCGTGTACACTTTTGGAACGAGAACCCTGTGTTCGTTGACGAAGCCAAAATCCTGGTGAAGGGCGGCGACGGCGGCAATGGCTGCCTCGCATTCCGCAGGGAGAAGTACGTCCCGCGGGGCGGGCCTTCCGGCGGCGACGGCGGGCATGGCGGGGACATCCAGATCGAAGCGAACCCGAACGACAATACGCTTCTTCGCTACCGCTACAACCGCGAATTTCGCGCCGAGCGCGGGCGCCACGGCGAGGGGTCGGATTGCCACGGCCGCTCGGGCGAGGACACGATTCTCAAAGTTCCCGTAGGCACGGTGGTTTTCGACGCGGACACCGGCGAGCAGCTTTTCGACTTCACCGAGCCGGGCCAACGCTATCGGGCCGCACGCGGCGGACGCGGCGGACGCGGCAACGGCAATCCCGCATTCGTCCGGCCGTGGCATCAGGCGCCCCGCGAGCATGAAGACGGCCGCCCGGGCGAAGAGCGGCATCTCCGGCTCGAATTGAAGCTGCTCGCGGACGTTGGGCTGGTCGGCTTCCCGAACGCCGGAAAATCGACGCTGATCTCGCGCATCTCGGCGGCAAAGCCAAAGATCGCGGCCTATCCGTTCACCACGCTCGAGCCGCACCTGGGCGTCGTCTCGGCCGACCCGGACGCCGCTCCGGGCAATGGTCGCACGTTCGTCGTCGCGGATTTGCCCGGCTTGATCGAAGGCGCCCATGAAGGCATCGGGCTGGGAATAAGGTTCCTGAAACACGTGGAGCGAACGCGCCTGATCGCGCATCTGGTGGATACCAGCGATGCAAACGACCGCGATCCGGTGCACGATTTTGAAATCATCGAACGCGAGCTCGCCGCGTTCAGCCCGGCGCTGGCGGAAAAGCCGATGATCGTGGTGGCGACGAAGCTCGATGCCACGACGAACCGCGAGCGCCTCGAAAAGCTCCGCGCGTTTGCCGCGAAACGCGGCCTCGAATTCCACGCCATCTCGTCCGCCAGCGGCGAGGGCGTGGTCGCGCTGGTGCGGGCGATCGCGAACGCACTCGATCGCATCCCGAAACCGGCTGCGCCGGCCGATGCACCAAAAGAAGCAGCGGGTGGAGATTCAGAAGCGATGCACGAGAATCGGGCCGTGCACGGGGAGAAGCGTTGACCTCGCACGGCGCTCATGAGCCTTCAGGCGCGGGGAATCGCCGTTCGGTGGCGCTTTTCGGAGGGACGTTCGACCCGGTGCACGCCGGCCACATCGCCGTGGCGCAGGCGGCGCAGCGGCGATTTCATCTCGACGTGATTCATTTCGTGCCGTCTTCGCATCCGCCGCACAAGCCGATGCGGGAGCTCGCGCCGTTCGCCCATCGCTACGCCATGGTTTCGCTCGCCTGCTCGGGCCATCCGGGATTCGTGCCGTCGCTCGCCGAAGCGCCCGCGGACGGCGCGTCGCACGTTTTTTATTCCATCGACACGGTCCGGCGGTTCCGCCGCGAGCATCCGGATGATCATTTGTATTTCATCGTCGGCGCCGACCAGTTTCTAGAACTCCCGACCTGGAGAAACTACGAGACGCTGCTCGACTCCTGCGATTTCATCGTCGCGAGCCGTCCCGGTTTTCGCCTGGACGCGCTGCGGCTCGTGATCCCGCCGGAAAAGCTGGGGCGCGCGGCGGCGCAGAGTCCGCAAAAGATCGCGCTGCGCAAATCGACCGTTTATCTGCTGACCACCGTCGCGAGCCACGTCTCATCGACCGAGGTGCGCGTGCGGCGCGAACGAAATCAGAGCATCCACGGGCTTGTGCCCGCGCGCGTGGAAGCATACATTCTCGGGCAGGCCCTGTACCGGTGAACCCCGAAACTCTTCGCCCCGAAATCCGTTGGGCCGTCGAAGCGGCTCAAGACAAGCAGGCCGTGGACGTCACGGTTCTGAAGCTTGCAGGCGACGTGGCGTTCGCCGAGTATTTCCTCCTCTGCTCCGGGCGCAGTCAGCCGCAGCTTAAGGCGATCAGCGACGCCATCGAGGAACGTCTCGGGCGCGAGCGAGTGCGGTTGGCTCACCGCGAGGGGAAGTCCGGCGCGGAATGGCTCCTGCTTGATTACGGCGATTTCATCGTGCACATCTTCAGCGAACGCGCGCGGGAATACTACGATCTCGAGCGGCTTTGGCGCACCGCCGAGCGCCTCGATTTCCCCGCGCCGGAGAGAGCGCCCGAACCGCGCGCCGAATCCGAAGACGGCGCGGCCCAGCCATGAACGCCCCAGGCATCGCCTGGATCGCGGCCGATCCCGCGTCCCGGCGCGTCCTCGAAATCGCGGAAAAACTTGCCGACACGGCGACCACGCTGCTGATCACCGGAGAGAACGGAACGGGCAAGGACCAGCTCGCGCGCTGGATTCACGAGCATGGGCCGCGCCACGATGCGCCATTCCTGAAAATCGACTGCGCCAGCCTGCCTTCCGAGCTCGTCGAATCCGAGCTTTTCGGCCACGAGCGGGGCGCGTTCACCGGCGCCGTCGCGCGCAAGCCGGGCCGGCTCGAAATGGCCCAGGGCGGCACGATCGTCCTTGACGAGGTCGCCGCGCTTACGCCGGGGATGCAGGCGAAGCTGTTGCGCGTCCTCGAAGAACGGACGTTCGAGCGGCTGGGCGGCACGGAAACGCAGCGCATGGACGCGCGGCTAATGGCGCTCACGAACGCCGACCTCGGCACAGCCGTAGCGGCCGGCCGTTTCCGCGAGGACTTGTTCTTCCGCCTGAACGTGCTCGCGATTCCGGTACCGCCGCTGCGCGACCGGCGTGCGGACATCGCGCCGCTAGCCTCGCACTTTCTCGCGCGGCTCGGCCCCGTCCATGGGCATGCGGACGCGTCGCTCGATCCGGCGGCGCTCGCGCTGCTGGAATCGTACGCGTGGCCGGGAAACGTGCGCGAGCTGAAAAACGCGATCGAACACGCTCTTGTCTTTGCGAAAGCGCCGGCCTTACAGGCCGGGGACTTTCCCGAGATTCTCCGCGCGGCCGGCGAATCGCGCGGTCCCGCGGCCGCGCTGCGATCCCTCGAGGATGTCGAGCACGAAGCCATCCGCACGGCGCTCGAAGCGACCCGCTACAAGATCGGAAAGGCGGCTGAAGCTCTCGGCATCAGCCGCAAGACCTTGCTCGAGAAACGAAAAAAATACGGTCTGATTTGACCGCGTCTGTGCCGCTGTTCCGAGGGCAAGAATTCGACGGCGGTAGGGGCGGGTTTCAAACCCGCCCCTATAAGCAACCTTCCAGGCTCCATTAAAGCGATGAAGATCCATCTCCTCATGCTCGGCAAAACGCGGCGCGAGGAAATCCGCGCGCTTCTCGATGACTACGTCCGCCGCATCTCCCATTACGCCGAGATCGAGATCAGCGAATTGCGCGAGGCTTCTCCCGCCGCGCTGCGCAAACTGAAAATCGACCCCGGTGGGACGGTCATCCTTCTCGACGCCGCCGGCAAGCAACTCACGTCGCAGCAATTCGCCCGCTGGCTTGGTGATCTGCGCGACCGCGGCGCGCGCGAGCTCGTCTTCCTCTGCGGCGACGCCGAAGGCTTCCCCGCCGAAATTCGCGCCGGGGCGAAGCACAAAATCTCGCTCTCGACGCTCACGATGCCGCACGAATTCGCGCGGGTCGTCCTCGCCGAGCAGATTTACCGCGCCTTTGCGATTCTGGCCGGCCATCCGTATCCGAAATGAAAAATCAGCGCGCGCGTGCGCGCTTTCTATACGTTCCCGTAACTCCTTGGCAAGTCGGTTCTTGACGTTTTGTGGGCGCGCGGCCACTATTGAAAACTGCCTCTGAGGTACGAATGAATGCCGGAAGGTCAGGGACTCCTCATCGTCTACACGGGACCGGGCAAGGGCAAGACGACCTGCGCCCTCGGCACCGCGTTTCGCGCCGTCGGACAAGGGCTGCGCGTCCTGATGGTGCAGTTCATCAAGGGTTCGTGGCACTATGGAGAGCTCGACGCCGCAAAGATGCTCGGCGACGACAAATTCGAGATTCGCCCGATGGGCCGGGGGTTCGTGAGAGTCGGCGGCGCGGATACGGACCCGGCAGATGTGCGCCTTTGCGAGCAGGCTTGGGAATACGGCCGCGAGCAGATTTACAGCGAAAAATACGATCTGGTCGTGCTGGACGAGATCAATTACGTAATCAGCTACAAGATGCTTGACGCGGATCGCGTGGTCGAAGCGCTCGCCGCGCGGCCCGAACGCGTGCACGTGATCTGCACGGGGCGGAACGCGCACCCGAAGCTCGTCGAAGCCGCCGATCTGGTCACGGAGATGCGCGAAATCAAACATCCGTATACGAAAGGCATCCTCGCGCAGCGGGGAATCGACTACTGATCTTATGGCCTGGTTCAAGCGCGAAAAGAAACCGATCGAGAATCCCACGCCCGCGGACGAACGCCGCGTTCGCACCGAGGGCCTGTGGACGAAGTGCGTCGCCTGCCGGGCGATCATCTGGAAGAAGGACCTCGAAACAAACTGGGAAGTGTGCCCAAAATGCGAGCACCATTTCCGGCTGCACGCACGCCGCAGGCTCGAGTTGCTGCTCGATGACGAACTGTGGACCGAGCACGATGCGGATCTGGCATCGAGCGATCCGCTCCATTTTTCGGACACGAAGACTTACGCGAACCGGCTGAGCGAAGCGCAGCGGAAGCTCGGCATGAAGGACGCGATCCTCACGGCCGAGGGTACGCTCAACGGCCGCCCGGTGATCTGCTGCTCGATGGAGTTCAGCTTCATCGGCGGGTCGATGGGCGCGGTGGTCGGTGAAAAAGTGGCGCGCGCCATCGAGCGTTCGATTGCGCGGAAGCAGCCTCTGATTATCGTCTCGTGTTCCGGCGGCGCTCGGATGATGGAAGGCACCGTCAGCCTGATGCAACTCGCGAAGGTCTCGGCGGCGCTCGGCCGGCTCGACGAGGCGCGCGTCCCGTTCATTTCGATCCTCACCGATCCGACCACTGGCGGCGTCACCGCGAGCTACGCAATGCTCGGCGACCTGAACATCGCGGAGCCAGGCGCGCTGATCGGCTTTGCCGGGCCGCGGGTGATCGAGCAAACGCTGCGCCAGAAGCTTCCCGAAGGCTTCCAGACGGCCGAGTTTCTCCTCGAGCACGGTTTCCTCGACGCCGTCGTCTCCCGCAAGGAATTGAAGTCTTACCTCGCGCAGGCGCTCAGCTTTTTCCTCGGCTGATATCTCCATGAACTACGACGAATCCGTTCGCGCGTTGATGGCGCTGGGGCGCGAGTTGGCCGCGCCGCAGCAGGCCCGCGTCCAGAAATTCGGTCTCGAAAACATCACAACGCTTGCCGAGGCTCTGGGGAATCCTCACCGTTCCATTCCCTGTGCGCACATCGCCGGCACCAACGGCAAGGGTTCGACTGCTGCGATGCTTGACTCGATCCTCCGTGCGGCGGGCCTGCGCGTGGGGCTGTACACCTCTCCGCATCTCGAGCGAATCAACGAGCGGCTTCGCATCGACGGCGAGGATATTTCGGACGACGCTTTCGCCGCGGCCTGGACCCGCGTGCAGGCCGCCATCGAACCGCTGCTCGCGGCCGGCAAGCTTGGCGCGCATCCGACCTATTTCGAGTGCATGACGGCGATGGCATTCGTCGCCTTCGCCGAAAAGGGGATCGACTTCGCCGTTTACGAAGTCGGTTTGGGCGGAAGGCTCGACGCGACGAACATCGTCCAGCCCGAGGTCGCCGTCATCACATCTATCGATTTCGACCACGAGGATTTCCTCGGTCACTCGATCGAGGAGATCGCATCCGAGAAGGCGGGAATCATCAAGCCCGGTGCGTGGGTCGTCAGTTCGGCCGAAAGGCCGGAGGCGCGCGCGGTGATTGCGCGTCGCTGCAAGGAGCTCGACGCGCGTCTCGTGGAAATCGACACGACCTGGCGCGTCGAAGAAACAGACTCATCCGGCGGCTGCTATCGCGCGGTGGCAGCCCCGCTCCATTCCCGCAAGACGCTTGCGATCGAGCCGCCGCTTCCCGGCCGCTTCCAGATTCGCAATGCTCTGGCGGCCGCAACAGCCGCGCATCTCCTCAGCGAACGGGGATTCCCCATCGACGACGAAGCAATCACCGCCGGCATCCGCGCCGTGCGGTGGCCCGGGCGGCTCGAACGTCTCCGCGAGCGTCCCGCCGTGTTTCTCGACGGCACGCACAATCCCGCCGGCGCGCGCGAGCTGCTCAGATTCTGGGAAGAGAATTTCAAGGGCCGGCGCATCTTGCTCGTTTATGGGGCCATGCGCGACAAGGCCGTGGACGAGATTGCCGGACTTCTTTTTCCCGCAGCCGATTTTGTAATTCTCACCGAGCCCCGCCAGCCGCGTGCGATCTCCGCTCCGCTGCTCGCGGAAATGACGAGCCATCTGGCGGCGAACTCTGCCATCGTCCGCGATCCCGGCGAGGCCCTCGAGCGCGCCATCGAAATGGCCTCGCCCGAAGATGCCGTGTTCGCCACGGGTTCGCTCTACCTCGTGGGGGATTTGCGCTCCTATTGGCACAAACGCACGGCAGCCGAGCTGGAAATTGGCGCCCGGCGAAATCCGCCCGCCCGAAAGATTTAGAAGACCTTCCGCAAAACGTGGCGAGCCAATCCGAATTTCTGGACGCGGGGCGCATTTCCTTTTCGCAACCGCCCAATTTGGCTGTTGGCAACCGGACCGCAAACAGTCATCTTCGAAATGCGTGGGAACAGTCGCCGGCTTTTCTTCGTTTATTGACATAACGGCAAGCAAACCAAATCGATCTTCGCTCGTCTAAGCACGGCAAACGTGGAGTGAACTGTATGACTCGCGACGAAAGACGGCAAATCCTGGAATCGTTCGGGCGCGCTCCTGCGCTGTTATCTGGAACTTTGCGCCAACTCCCCAAGAAGATGTGGCTCTACAAACCCGCGGCGGATCGCTGGAGCATCCACGAAATCATCCTCCATCTCGCGGACAGCGAAGCGAGTTCCTACGTTCGTTGTCGTTACCTGATCGCCGAACCGGGCAGGCCCGTGACGAAATTTGACGCGGCGCGGTGGGCGGGCACTCTCGGCTACTTCCACCAGAGCAACCGCGAGGCACTCGAGATCATCCGCAGGCTGCGCAAAATGACCTACCAACTCCTGGTGACGCTGCCCGAGCCCGTATGGGCGCACACTGTCGGGCACGGCGCGGAAGGTGAGGTCAGCCTCCAGAGCTGGATCGAACGCCAGGAGCGCCACATCCCTCACCATATCGAGCAGATGCAGCATAACTACCACTCATGGCTCAAAATGCACCCGCCGCGCAAGTCTGCGTCCCTATCCGCATCCGCGAAACCCAGCGTCTCGTCCGAGATGGTCTCGCTCGCCGTCGAAACCTGCTGAACGATCGACGTTGGGCACAGGGCGCGCTCCCTGCGGCCGGCTCCGATCTGCCGCCGGTGCCCGGTTGCCGGGGCCATCCGGCGATGGTACGATGTCCCGTCCATGAGCCCCGACGCAAACCTCCGGCCGCGTGTCGGAATCCCGTATCGCACACGAAAAGAAGAACTTACGGGAGAATTCGCCAAGCTCGAAAAGTACGTGAATGCCGTGAATGCGGCGGCCGCGACACCCGTGCCGATATCTCTCGGGCTTTCGTTGGAACACCTCGAAAGGATCGCGCGCACACTCGATGCGATTTTGCTGCCCGGCAGCCCTGCGGATGTCGAGCCATCCCTATTCCGGGCCACCCGGAGCGCTCAGACCGCCGAATCAGATGCCGACCGCGAACGGACGGATTTCGTGCTCCTAGAGCACGCCCTTGCGGAGCAGAAGCCGGTCCTGGCGATCTGCTATGGCATCCAGAGCCTCAACGTGTTCCTCGGCGGGACGCTCGTTCAGGACATCCCCAGCGAGCTGCAGACGCAGATTCTGCACGATTGGGAGAGTGAGCAGGACGATCCCGAGCCCTTCCATGCTGCGGCGATCGAACCCGGTTCCCGGCTCGCGCAGATGGCCGGGGCGGGCGAAGTGGTCGTGAACAGTTCGCACCACCAGTCGGTTCTGGATCCGGGGCGCAGCCTCCGAGTCGTATCCCGTGCGCTCGACGGCGTCATCGAGGCCGTCGAATGGACGGGCGACTCCAACTGGGTAATCGGCGTGCAATGGCATCCCGAACGAATGCAAGAGAAGGACTCGCTGGCTCGGGCTCTCTTCCGCGATCTGGCCGTTGCGGCTTTAGCGCGGAAAACGCCGGCGTCGATCTGATTGCGGGCCTTCGCCGGCTCTCAATAGCAGGCAGGCTTTTCCGGAATTTCAATTCCGACTCATCTCCTTCTTTGGGGGACGCATGATTTCGCTTGCGGGCAAGGCAGCACTCGTAACGGGCGGCTCGCGGGGCATCGGCGCCGCGACGGTCAAAATCTTCGCGCAGGCGGGCGCGGACGTTGTCTTCAATTACCATCGCAATCGCGACGCGGCCTCGCAGGTCGAGCAGGAAGCGCGCAAGCACGGCACCCGCATCGAATCGTTCAAGGCCGACCTCGGAAGGATGGACGATGCAAAGAAGCTGGTCGACCACGCGCGCGAGCGCCTCGGCCGCCTCGATATTCTTGTCGCCAACGCTGGCATTTGGAACCAGGAGGACGCGCCGATCGAAAACTTGTCCGAGCGCGAGTGGGACGAAATGATCCGCGTGAATCTGAAGAGCGTGTATGCCGTGGTTCACTACGCCGTCCCGCACATGATTGCCCAGGGCGGCGGCCGCATCGTCACTCTCGGTTCAGTGGCCGGACAGCGCGGGACCGCCTTCCACACGCACTATTCCGCCACGAAGGGCGCGATCATCAGTTTTACCAAAGGACTTGCAGCGGAACTCGCACACCGCAACATTCTCGTGAACTGCGTGGCGCCCGGCTTCGTCGATACCGGGATATGGAAGTCGGCCGCGAAGAACCGCAGCAAAATGAAGACGTGGCTCGCGGCGTATCCGTTGAAACGCGTGGCGACCGTCGAGGAAGTTGCAGGGCCGATCCTTTTCGCCGTTTCGGACCTGGCAACCTACGTGACCGGAGAAGTAATCAACGTAAACGGAGGTTCTTTTCCGTGCGGTTAAACCCATGCCCTCTTCTTGCCGTTGTTCTGCTCGCCGGAACCTGCTTGTTGCCCACGCGGGTGGCGGCTCAGGATAATCAGTTCCTGATGCCGGAACAGAGCGCCGCGAAGGCCAAGCAACTCCTCGATCAGGCCATCGACGCGCTCGGCGGCAGCGCGTATCTAAACGTCCGCGATGTCACCTGTACCGGCCGCCTCGGCAGCTTCGACCACGCGGGCGAGCTGACCGGGTTTGGTCAATTCATCGACTACGCGATCCCGCCCGATAAAGAGCGCCAGGAGAATCTTCCGAAACGCAACATCATCGAGGTCTACAACGGCGACAAAGGCTGGGACCTCGACCGCGGCGGTGTTTCCGAAGCCCCAAGGGTGGACCTCGTGGACTTCAAGGAGGAATCGCAGATAGACCTTGACCACATCCTGCGCCACCGCATCCACGAACCCGGCATGATTTTCCGGTACGGCGGCCCGGACATCGTGGATCTCAAGGAGGCGGATTGGGTCGAACTCGTGGACGTGGACAACCGCACGATCCGCATTGCGCTCTCTGCTTCGACGCACCTGCCCATCCGCAAAGTCGTGGACACGCGCGATCCTAAGACGCGCATGAAGAGCGAGGAGATCGAATACTACTCGAACTACCACCCGCTCAGCGGCGTCCAAACTCCGCTCCAGATCACGCGCGAACGCAACGGCATCAAGATCTTCCAGGTCTTTTTCAGCAAGTGTGACTACAACACCGGCGTATCCGACTCCCTCTTTACGAAGGAATCCTTGGATGAACGCTGGACCCACGTCGGCAGCAAGTACAAAGATAAAAACAGCAAGAACAAAAGCGACAAGACCGACAAGGACGACAACTGATCGCCTGTTAGTGGGTCAGTTTGCGGCCGAATCCCAATCTCACATCCCAAACCGTTCCAGGAACCTAGAATGTCGAATGGCTTATCCGGTAATCCAACTACGCGACCAAGTGAACACAGTTGGGTGCCTTAACTTCCCAGAACCGGACTTCTGGGGCGTGTGCCAGAATGTCACTTGTACCATGAGCGCGTTTATCAGGACCTAGGCTGCAAATGAAGGCCTCGCGCGCGGAGACTTGCCGCCCTGAAGTCGCCGCGGTTCAGTAGCTAGAGTCCGAGCGCATCCATCTTTGGCTTTTCGTAGGTATCATCTTCACCGGGCCAGCGCAAACGACCCTTAAACTTTCCAGTCTCGGCAGCCAGGGCCCAGATGAGGCTCTCGCCAGCGGGCAATGTTTGCGGCTCTCTCCGAAACACGGGATCCTCATACGCGTGGTCTGCATCGATCCATTCCCACCCGGACTTTTCGAAGGCAGCCATCACTTCCTGAAGGAAAAGTGCATTGATCATCGAGTAGTGGACGAGCAGTGTGTGGCGAACTTCATGACCCAGTACATCCAGAGCAAGCTGCCGATAGTACGAGGCCCGATCGAGCAGATGTGCGACCAAGTACTCACCGTAGGGCTCGACTCTTGTGCCAGGGACCTGTTGGAGCCGCTGCTCCATACGGTCGTTGACGTACCAATCGGACGTATCGAGAGTGACATGGCCCACGCGGTAGCCGTGTTCCTTGAGAAGTGCGCGGAAGCGGTCGCGTTTCTCCGCCGTGTCTCCCTCTTTTAAGAACGGATAGCGGAACAACTGAGTCCGGTTGCGATAGGGCGCGATGATCGGTTCGTCGCGCAGGAAATCCGCGGCAAACTCTTCGTATGTTGTCTTTCGAAGGTACATCAGGTGCGAGTAGGAGTGGTTGCAAATAAGATGGCCCGCGTCGTCCCAGGCGCCTAGCAGGGCTTTTCCCCCGGGCCGATCCACGTGTTTGCCGGCGACGAAAAGTGCCGCTTTCACCTTCCGCGCGTCTAATGCTCCGAGTATTCGCGTGTTTGCTTCCTTCCAATCCACAAACTGACCCAAGTCAACCTTTGGATCATCCATCGTGAGCGCGACTTGGGGACGGCCGCTCGCCCCTTGCTGTACTATTCTTGATCCGGCCTGCGCAGCAAAGAGCGATGGGGCGTGGAACCAACGGGGCGTGGCCGTAACGACCGCCGATCGCTCTAGGAAACGGAGAAAAGCGCGGCGATGCATAAGGCAAGTTTAGATCGAAATTTCCGATTTAGTCCTCTCGCTTGTGCGTCATTTGCGGGATAGGTAAGGATGTCCCAACAGAATTTGAATGGTGCGTAGATCCGCGCCCGCTTCGAGGAGATGCGTGGCGAAGCAGTGACGCAGCGTGTGTGGGTGCACGACCTTCTGGAAAGCGGCCCGCTGGGAGGCTCTCTTGCAAGCATGGTAGATCGCCTTGGGAGTGATGGGGCGATCGCTGGCGCGAGTATGTTTGCTGGGAAACAGCCAGACACTGGGCTTTCCGCGCAATCGGCGCCAGTGTTGCCGGAGTTCGTTGAGTAACTTTGGACTGAGCAACACATCCCGATCTCTGCGGCCTTTGCCGCCTTGGACGTGAATCATCATGCGTCGACTGTCAATGTCGCTGACTTTCAGCTGCGCGAGTTCGGCACGCCGGAGTCCCGTGGCGTAGAGCGCCATCAGCAGAGTCCGATGCAAGGGAGGCCGAGCCGCATCGATGAGCCGCGCAACTTCTTCCTGGCTGAGAATCGTTGGCAGGTGAACAGTCTTCTTCGGGTAGGGAGTCTCTTCGATGCCCCAGGCTCTCTTGAGAGTCTTGGTGTAGAAAAATCGCAGACCTGCCAAGCGTTGCGCCACCGTGTTCGGGGAGAACTGCCGCTTCCGGAACATCTCGGCTTGATATTCACGAATGTGTCGGGGGCCTAAACGATCCGGAGGACAGTGGAAGTGTCGAGAAAAATCTTCGACACTGCGAAGGTAGCAATCGATGGTGGTCTTGGCGTAATTACGCCGCTGGAGTTCCTCCAGCATCATTCTTCTTAGATGGGTCACGGGGACACCTCCTGTGACCCAAACTTATCTCAGCCGTCGGGCAACCACTGTTCTGTTCGCCTCACGCGAAGCGTCCGCCGCCGGGCGGCTTCGTTCAAACGGGGTTCTGGGAACTCCGAATGCGGCCGCCGGTTGACCTGGATGCGTAACGCGCCAACCGGACCCCAGACTCCAAACTGACCCATTACCCGATTCCCGCTCCCGATGTGCCGATTCCGCGCCGTGCGAGGTATAATTGCCTGATGCGAACGAGTCGGGAAATGCAACCGATGCACGGCACCACGGTTCTGTGCGTCCGCAAGGACAACAAAGTCGTGCTCGCGGCCGACGGTCAGGTGACCCTCGGCGAAACCGTGATCAAGCACAGCGCCAAGAAGACCCGCCGTCTGTACAACGACAAGATCATCGCCGGGTTTGCGGGAAGCACGGCGGACGCTCTTTCGCTTTTCGCTCGCTTCGAAAACAAGCTTCAGGAATATCACGGCAATCTGCCCCGCGCCGCGGTCGAACTGGCCAAGGAATGGCGCACCGACCGCTCGCTCCGCCACCTCGACGCGCTGCTGATCGTCGCGGACGCCAAGAATACGTTCCTGCTCTCCGGCAACGGCGACGTCATCGAGCCCGACGACGGCATCTGCGCCATCGGCTCCGGCGGTCCTTACGCGGTCGCCTCCGCCCGGGCGCTCGCCAAGCACACCAAACTCAGCGCCAAGGACATCGCGCAGGAAGCCATGCGCATCGCCAGCGAAATCTGCATCTTCACCAACGCCAATTTCAGCATCGAAGAACTATGAGCGACAAGTCGGAGAAAGACATGGTGATCTATTTGTCCGGAGACCAGCAGGCGGCGGAACCCGAGCCTCTTCCGTCGTTCGACGAGCTGACGCCGCGCGAAATCGTCGTCGAGCTCGATAAGTACATTGTCGGCCAGAACGCGGCGAAAAAGGCCGTCGCCATCGCATTGCGCAACCGCGTCCGCCGCCAGAAGCTCCAGCCCGAAATGGCGGAGGACATCCTCCCGAAAAATATCCTGATGATCGGGCCCACTGGCGTCGGCAAGACGGAAATTGCGCGCCGCCTCGCGCGCCTCGCCGGCTGCCCGTTCGTGAAAGTCGAGGCCTCGAAGTACACCGAAGTCGGCTACGTCGGCCGCGACGTCGAATCCATGGTCCGCGATCTCGTCGAAACGTCGATCGACATGGTGCGCGAGGAAAAGCTAGACGAAGTCGCCGAGCGCGCCGAACAATCCGCGGAAGAGCGCCTCCTCGATCTGCTTCTTCCGCCATCGCCCATACCGCCCGATGCCGGGGCCGCGACGGAAGCCCAGCGCCGCGAACAGGCGCAGCGCACGCGCGACAAGCTCCGCGCCCAGCTCCGCGAAGGCAAGCTCGACCAGCGCCTCGTCGAAGTCGAAGTCCGCGAGCGCTCCATGCCTTCGTTCGAAATCATCACCAACCAGGGCGTCGAGGAGATGGACATTAACGTCAAGGACATGCTCTCCGGCATGTTCGGCCAGCAAAAAAAGAAGCGCCGCATGACCGTTGCCGAGGCCTTCGACTACCTCATCCAGGAGGAAGAGAACCGCCTCATCGACATGGATCAGGTCACCCGCATCGCCGTCGACCGCGTCGAGCAGATGGGCATTCTCTTCATCGACGAAGTGGACAAGATCGCCGGCCGCGAGGCAGGCCACGGGCCGGACGTCTCCCGCGAGGGCGTGCAGCGCGACATCCTGCCGATCGTCGAAGGCACCACCGTGAACACGCGGTACGGCATGGTCCGCACCGACCACATTCTTTTCATCGCCGCCGGCGCCTTCCACACGACGAAGCCCTCCGATCTGATCCCCGAACTCCAGGGCCGCTTCCCGATCCACGTGGAGCTCAGCTCGCTTTCCGAGGCCGACTTCATCCGCATCCTCACCGAACCGAAAAACGCGCTCATCAAGCAGTACGTCGCGCTTCTCGACACCGAAGGGCTCAAGCTTTCGTTCAGCGACGACGCCATCGCCGCGATCGCCCGCTTCGCCGCCACCGTCAACGAGCACACCGAAAATATCGGCGCGCGCCGCCTGCACACGATTCTCGAAAAGGTCCTCGAGGAGATTTCCTTCGAAGCGCCGGAAATGAAAAAGAAGACGGTCAAACTCGATGCGGCCTACGTTCAAAAACAGCTCGCGGACATCGTGAAGGACCAGGATCTGAGCCGCTACATCCTCTGAGCTCGAAAAGCGCGACACTCGAAAATGGAAACTCGAAAATCGCGAGGCCTCGGTCGCGCGCCGGCCGCTGACTTTGGTTCCCACCCTTCGGTGGCCGAATTTCGAATTTCGATTTTCGTGTTTCTTCTCATCGCCGGTTGTGCCTCGCCGGGCCAGCCGCTCGAGCGCAGGCCTCCCGTCCCCTTGGCCGTTACGGATCTCGCCGCCGCGCAATTGGGCAACGAAGTCATCCTCACATTCACCTTGCCCACTGAAACCCCGGACGGCCGCCCGCTCGGCCGCGCTCCCGCAATCGAGATCTATCGCGACTTCGAGACTCCTCCCGGCGCCGGTGAACCGCCGCTTCCGCCCCCGGCCAGTCCGACGCTGCTCGCGACGATCCCGTCCGGGATGGTGGACCGCTACGCGCAGCGGGGCCGCATCCGCTACGCGGACACCCTCGCCGCCGACGATTTCACCCGGCACCGGGACAGCCTCGCGGTCTACACCGTCCGCGCGCGCGTCTCCGAAAAGAGGGACTCGGCAAGCTCGAATGCGGCCAGCCTGCGCATCTATCCCGTGCCGGATCCGATCGACGATCTGAAGGCGGAAGTCACTCATTCGGCGATCGTGCTTGCGTGGACACCGCCGCAGAAGTCGCCCGTGGGACTGGCGCCTCCGATTTCGGGTTATCGTCTCTATCGCCAGGCCGAATCGGGCGAAGCGGCGGCGGGTGGCGCAAAAACACAGCCCTCGCCCGCTCTCATCGGCGAACCGGACGCGGCGTCCTCTTCTTTCAGCGACTCGAATTTCGAGTTCGGTCAGACCTATACGTACCTCATCCACAGCGTTGTGCAGACGCCGAACGGTCCGCTCGAATCCGGCGATTCAAACAGCCTCGTTGTGACGGCGAAAGATACCTTCCCGCCGGCCGCGCCGCTCGGTCTCGTCGTTGTGGTGGTTCCCGCGCAGGGCGAGACGCCCGCGCACCTCGAACTTTCGTGGGCCATCAGCCCTGAATCCGATGTTGTCGGTTATAACGTCTACAGAAGTGATCGGGAAGGTACTCAGGGAATTCGTCTGACTGGAGACTCGGCGCAGAAATTGTTGCTTACACCTGCGTTTCGCGATATGAATGTGCAGCCCGGCCGCCGTTACTTCTACACTGTCACTGCGGTAGACCGCTCAGGGAACGAAAGTGCTCCCGGCGTAGCTGTCTCAGGCGGCGTGCCGGCCGAAGGGCAGGTTACGCCATGATGGCTCCCACGCTGCACGATGATTCGATCGAATCCAGGACTTCGCACGCGGTCCTCTGGACCGGGCTTTATACCGGCGCCCTGCTGGTCGTCGTCATGCTCGGCGCTCTGGTGGCCGCAAACCGGATGCCGGCGATCGAGCAGTACGCGCTCGAACGGAACGCGGCGTTCGGCGGCGTTTTTGTTCTCGTCATGCTGCTTCCGGTCCTGCGGTTCCTGAAGCGCCCGAAGGCGATGTTTGCGTCGGCCATGATCGGATGGGTGCTGTTCGCGGGCGCCTATAATCTGGCGGGATTGTATTTCCAAGATCTTTTCGATGTTCTGCGGACACCTTTTCAAGCGCTGGTGGAAGGAGCCGTTGTCTACGGAGTTCTTGCCGGCAGCTCCTGGGTCATCGAAATGGTGCTCCACGCGCGGCGTCATCCGATCGTGCCGGGCCGCAGAGTCTCTCGCGACGCGCAAAACCATACCCGATGAAACTCTGCCGTTTCGAACCAAAGGAAGCCGCCGCCGGCAATCCGGGCCGTTCCGTCCGCGAAACGCTGGTGGAATCCCGCGCCGGAATCCTCGAAGACGGCGCGATCCACGAAATCTCCGGCGAACTCTGGGGTCCGCGCCAGCGGACAGGCCGCCGCTGGCAGGCCGGCGAAGTGAGATTTCTCCCGCTCTGCTGGCCTACGAAAATTATCTGCATGGCGAAGAACTACGCCGACCACGCCGTCGAAATGGACAGCAAGCCGCCGGAACTGCCGATCATATTCGCGAAGGTGCCCTCGGCGATTATCGGTCCCGAAGATCCCATCGTGCTCACGCCGCTTTCCAAGCGTGTCGATTTCGAAGGCGAACTGGCCGTCGTCATCGGCCGCCGCTGCCGGAGCCTTCGCCCCACGGACGACGTACGTCCCTACATCGCCGGCTATACCTGCCTCAATGACGTGACCGCGCGCGATCTCCAGCGCCTGGATGTGCAATACACGCGGGGCAAGGGCTTCGACACCTTCTGCCCCTTCGGCCCGGTTCTTGAAATCGATCATCCTTCGCCGAAAACCACCGTCGAGACGTACGTCAACGGCGTGAAAAAGCAGGGTGCCCCTCTGTCCGATCTGATCTTTCCGATCGACGTGGTCATCCGCTGGATTGCGGACGCCATGACACTCGAGCCCGGCGACATCGTCTCAACGGGCACTCCCGCCGGTGTCGGCCCCCTCGCTGCTGGCGACGTAGTCGAAGTTCGCGTCAGCGGCATCGGTACTCTTCGCAACCCCGTCGTCGCCCCTCGTTAGGCCTCCCTTCGTCTCGTTGTCATCCCTGGTTCGCCGTGAGCGTTAGTTAATTGACTGGCTTCACGCTGAATCTGTCCGCTTGTGCCCGAGCCGCTCTGCGCTAAGATAGACTCCGTTTTGAAGGACCTGCTCTCCGACTGGCGCGACATGGTTCCCTTGGCCGGCCTTGCCGTCCTGGCTGTCGTGGGGATCATTTTCTGGCTCCGGCGCAGACCGGCGGACCCGCACGAGATCGAGCGCCAGCGCCGCGCTTATCTGAACCGCATCGGCCGCATCGTCGAAGGCCAAGTGCTCGAGATCCTGGACCATGCCCACGCCGCGCCGTCCGGAAATGGCGGCCCGAAAACCGCTGGCCTCTTCTCCGGCAAGCGCGCCGCCTCGACGAACGGCTCGCGGAGACTCCTTCATTACACCTATTCCATTTCCGGCGTCACGTACGAAACCGCGCAGGACATCACGGGGCTCGAGGAGCGCGTGCACCTCAACCGCGTTGCCTCCGGCCAGATCGCCAGTGTGAAGTACGACCCCTCGAATCCATCCAACTCGATCCTCCTCGCCGACGACTGGTCGGGCTTGCACTGAGACTGTTCCGTCTTCGCAAAAAAGCCCACACCAACAACCGCTTGAAACTGCCTCCGCAGATTGCTAGGGTGATTTCGGTCCCGGAACATGGATTGGAACGCACAACTCGAAAGGACAATTGGAGGTCGAAGACGCCCGACGGCGCTATGGGAGAATTCCGTGCGCCCATCTCGGCGGCGACGCGGCGAAGGTCGTCGCCCCGAGCGAATCCGCCCCTATGGACAAGCCGAGGGACCTCTCCCTTCGGTGCCACTTACCCGTCACTCACTGCCGAGTAGAATTCCCCGTAACTCATTGAAAACACAGAATCGGTGTGCCTCCTACCCGTCACTGGAATCGACCCCTTGGAAACTGGCAAGCGCGGCGTGATCATGACTCAACACCTCAAAAATCATGACCGGATCGAGGAGCTGCGGAAGCGGAACGCCGAGGCCGAAGAGGGCGGCGGGGCGGAGCGGCGCGAGCGGGAGCACAAGGCCGGGAAGCTGAGCGCGCGCGAGCGAATCGACCTGCTGCTCGACGAAGGCACGTTCGAGGAGCTGGACAAGTTCGTCCGGCACCACTGCGACGATTTCGGGATGGAGGAGCAGAGGCCGGCGGGCGACGGCTTCGTGACCGGCTACGGGCGCATCGACGGGCGGCTGGTCTACGTGTTCGCGCAGGATTTCACGGTGTTCGGCGGGTCGCTCTCTTCGGCGAACGCGGGGAAGATCACGAAGATCATGGACCTCGCCATGCGCCAGGGCGCGCCCATCATCGGGCTGAACGATTCGGGCGGCGCGCGAATCCAGGAGGGAGTGATGTCGCTCGCGGGCTACGCGGATATCTTCCTCCGCAATACTCTCGCAAGCGGGGTGGTCCCGCAGATCAGCGCCGTGCTTGGGCCCTGCGCCGGCGGCGCGGTCTATTCTCCGGCCATCACCGATTTCATTTTCATGACCGGGGAGACAGCGTACATGTTCGTCACCGGCCCGGACGTGATCAAGACGGTGACGCACGAAGAGGTGACGAAGCAGGAACTCGGCGGCGCGATGACCCACAACTCGAAAAGCGGCGTGGCCCATTTCATCGCCCGCGATGACGCCGATTGCCTGGCCATGATCCGCGAGCTGGTGGGCTATCTCCCGTCGAACAATCTCGACGATCCGCCGCGACGCACCTGCGACGATCCGTGGGACCGCGCGCACCCGGCGCTGAACACAATCGTTCCCGAGGACCCGCAGAAACCCTACGACATCAAGGACGTGATCCACGCCGTGGCCGACGACGGCGAGTTTTTCGAGGTGCACGAGCACTTCGCGAAAAACATCGTCGTCGGCTTCGCCCGTTTTGACGGCCGTCCCGCCGGGATCGTAGCGAATCAGCCCGCGTTCCTCGCCGGCGTTCTCGATATCGACGCTTCCGTGAAGGGCGCGCGCTTTGTCCGTTTCTGCGACGCGTTCAACATCCCTCTGATCACTTTCGAGGATGTTCCCGGTTTTCTGCCTGGCACGCAGCAGGAATGGGGCGGGATCATCAAGCATGGGGCGAAGCTGCTTTTCGCGTTCGCCGAGGCCACGGTGCCGAAGATCACGGTCATCACCCGCAAGGCCTACGGCGGCGCCTATTGCGTGATGTCCTCCAAGCACATTCGCACGGATATCAACTATGCCTGGCCCACCGCGGAAATCGCCGTCATGGGCCCGGAGGGCGCGGTGAACATCGTCTTCAAACGCGAGATCGATCGCGCGCCCGAAGCGGAACGCGAAAGGCTGCGCCGCGAGAAGATCGAAGATTTTCGCGAGCGGTTCGCCAATCCCTACGTCGCCGCCGAGCGCGGATACATCGACGCGGTGATCGAACCCTCGCAAACGCGCGCCAAGATCGTCACTGCGCTGCGCTCCCTCGAAAACAAGCGCGACGCGAATCCGCGCAAAAAGCACGGCAACATTCCCTTATAGGAGCGTTTCATCCAGTGGAACGGCCGGCACGCTGCGGGAGTGATACGGCCGGCACGCGCTGGATTTGGGGGGGGATTTCGAGTAAGATTCCGCGGGTTTGCATCACTGCCAAACAAGGGGTAACCAAGAAATCGCAATGAAGAACCGTGCAAAAGCAAAAACAATGCTCGAATCGCTGGATGCCCTCATCGCAGAGCACCACCTCCTAAAGCATCCGTTCTATCAGGCGTGGATTGAAGGAAAGCTTTCGAAGGAAGCGCTCCAGCTCTACGCGGAACAGTATTATCAACACGTTCGCGCTTTCCCCGAGAATCTGAAGCAGCTCGCGGGCCGCACAAACGGCACGCTCGCAAAACTCGTGAACGAGAATCTCTACGACGAGCTCGATCCGGAGGCCCCGCATCCGCAGCTCTGGCGCCAGTTCGCGCAGTCGCTCGGCGTGAGCAACGCGGCTCTCGATGGCGCGCGTCCGCTGCCCGGAATCGCGGCCCTGCTCGACACGTTCGACGAGGTCACCGACCAGGGGACGCTGGCGCAAGCCGTCGCTTCTTTCTACGCCTACGAAGCGCAGGTGCCCGAGATCGCCGCGCAAAAGATCTCCGGGCTGCGCCGGTTCTATGACATCACGGAACCCCGCGCTCTCGCCTATTTCGCGGTCCACGAGGAAGCCGACGTGCGCCACCGCGCCGCGTGGCGAGGCTGGCTCGCCAGCCAGGCAGACGGAGATGCGTTTGACGTGCTCTGCGCCGCCGAGCGCACGCTGAAGGCGCTCTGGGGAGCTCTCGACGCCGTCTATCCGCGAGCCTGCGCCGCGGCGAAGAATTAACCACGGGGGGAAAGGAGCGCGGCTGACAGCGATTTGTCGGCTGCGCTCCTCGTGCTCCCGCCCGAGCCCTATTCTCTATTTGCTTTTCAGGACTCGAAGGCCGTCGCGGCCACCGACAAACACTTCTCGCGTAAATCCCAGAAAAAGTCCGTGCTCGACCGCGCCGATCACATGGTCGAGATGGTGCGCGACTTCCTTCGGTTTTTCCATCGCCCCGAATGCGCAATCCATGATGTAGTTTCCGCCGTCGGTGACGTAGGGCTTCTTGTCCGCGCCGAGCCGCAGCGATGGATTGGCGCCGAGATCGTGAAGCGCTCTCTCCGTGGCCTGCCAGCCGAATTTCACGACCTCAACGGGAACGGAGACCAGCGAGCCGAGTCGTTCGACCAGCTTTGTCTCGTCGGCTACAACCACCATTCGTTCGCTTGCCGCGGCGACGATCTTCTCGCGCAGAAGCGCGCCGCCGTGGCCCTTGATCAGGTAGAGCGTTTCGAGTTCGACCTCATCGGCGCCGTCGACAGTGAGATCAATCCGGGCGTGGCCGGCAAACGTGGTGAGCGGGATCTTCAAAGAGCGCGTGAGCGCCGCCGTTTTGGCCGAAGTCGGAATCCCCGCCACGCGCAGACGCTCCTCGGCGATGCGCCGCCCGAGCGCCTCAACGAAGAATGCCGCGGTCGAGCCGGTCCCGAGGCCGAGGACCATTCCGTCTTCGACGAGCTTGACGGCCGCCTCCGCTGCGGTCTTTTTCCAGTGATTCTGCTCTGACGGCTCCATCCGTTCGCTCACTTTCGGCGCGGCGCTTGCCCGGCGAGGCGCGGCCATGATAGCCGCTTTGCGGGAGGCTGCCAAGTGCGCGCAAGACTTCGCGACCGGCGTGCTAGAATTTCGCCTTGCCGGTCGGGCCACACGGGCACAGTATGTTCCGGAAAATTCTGATCGCAAATCGCGGCGAGATCGCCGTGCGCGTCCTGCGTGCGTGCCGCGAACTCGGCGTGGGCGCCGTGGCCGTCTATAGCGACGTCGACCGCACCGCGCTGCATGTGCGTCTGGCGGACGAAGCCTATCCAATCGGTCCCGCTCCTTCGCGCGAGAGCTATCTCTCGATTGAAAAGATCATCCACGCGGCGCGCGAGGCGGGATGCGACGCGGTTCATCCCGGCTACGGATTCCTCGCCGAGAATCCGGCGTTCGCGCGCGCCTGTGCCTCCGCGGGCCTCACCTTCATCGGACCTCCGCCGGAAGCGATGGAAAAACTCGGCTCGAAGACGGCGGCACGCCACGTGGCGCGCGAAGCAGGTATTCCGGCCGTGCCGGGGACGCTCGACCCCATCGAGAATCCCTCGGAAGCGCTCGCGACGGCAAAGCAGATCGGCTTCCCGATTGTGCTGAAGGCAGTGGCCGGAGGCGGCGGCAAAGGGATGCGGCTCGTGGAGAGCGAAGCAGAGTTCGCTTCCGCGTGGCGCAATGCCGCATCGGAAGCGCAGAACGCTTTTGGCGACGACCGGCTCTACCTCGAAAAATACCTGCAACGGCCGCGGCACATCGAAATTCAGATTCTGGGGGACCTTCACGGCAACATCATTCACCTGGGCGATCGCGAATGTTCCGTGCAGCGGCGATATCAGAAGGTGATCGAAGAGGCGCCCTCGCCCGTGATGACTCCAGAACTGCGACGCGCGATGGGCGAGTGCGCCGTAAAGCTCGGGCGCGCCGCCGGATACTCGAATGCGGGCACGGTTGAATTCCTGGTGGACGCGGAACGCAACTTCTACTTTCTCGAGACGAACACGCGCCTGCAGGTCGAGCATCCCGTGACCGAGAGCGTAACAGGGCTCGATCTCGTGAAGCTGCAGATTCGGGTCGCGGCGGGCGAGCGGTTGCCTCTCACGCAGTGCGATGTTGCCCTGCGCGGCCACGCGGTCGAATGCCGCATCTACGCCGAGGACCCGGACAATAATTTCTTTCCCTCGCCCGGCAAGATCCTTGAATACCGGGCGCCAAGCGGCCCCGGAATCCGGCTCGACGACGGCGTGTACCGCGGCTGGACGGTGCCGAACGAGTACGATCCGATGCTCGGGAAGCTGATCGCGTACGGGAACGACCGCAGCGAGGCCATCGCGCGACTAATGCGGGCGCTCGAGGAGTATTGCGCGAGCGGCATCAAAACGAACGTCGCCCTCCTTCGCAGGATTCTCGCCGCTCCTGATTTCCGGAGCGGCGACATCTACACGCGATGGCTGGACGATTTTCTGAGCCGTCCTGCGCCCGGGTTGCAGGCAGCGGGCGGGGCCGTATTATCCCATGCGGAAGATGCCGCGCTGCTGGCGGCCGCGCTCTGGCACATTTCGGGCAGTGGCGCTTCCGGCGGCAGGGCGGCAGCCGAAGCGAGCGCGCCGGAGTCGCGTTGGAAACTGGAAGGCAGGCGGGAACAGCTCAACCGCGAGCCGGAGCGATAACCATCCTGCGCCCGCGCCGCCGACGGCAGCCCAAGATCAACTGATGAAACTCGAAATCGAACTCGGGGGCAAGGCGCGCACGGTCGAACTCGAAGCCGACGGCCGGGGCGGGCGGCGCGTGCGGTGCAAGATTGACGGCCGCGCCGTGGAAGCGGACGCCGTTGAGGTCGCGCCGGGAATCTACTCTATTCTGATTGCGGGGGCGTCGCTCGAAGCCCGCGTAGAGGCCCATGCCGCGGGCCTGCGGGTCACGGTCGCGGGACGCGAATACGCGGCGGCAATCCGCGATCCGCGGCAGTGGCGTCGCCATGGCGGCACAGCATTCGAGGCCGCAGGCCGCCAGCAGGTGGTCGCGCCGATGCCGGGGAAAGTGGTTCGTGTGCTTGTAAAGACGGGCCAGCGGGTGGAGGCGGGTGAGGGAATCTTGGTGATCGAAGCGATGAAGATGCAGAACGAAGTGCGCTCGCCGAAGTCCGGGACCGTGGAACGGCTGCTCGTCTCCGAAAACCAGGCCGTCGGCGCGGGCGAAGTGCTCGCAGTCGTGGCCTAGCGATCGCTACTTTGCGTCGGGGAGCTTGCCCGCGGTTTCGAGGATCTGGCGCGCGAGGTAGTTTGTGACATGGGCCTCGTCGCGCGCTTCAATGAGGTACGCCGAGCGGAGAAGTTGTTCTTTGCGGGTACGCAGAGCGTCGCGGATGGCCTGCTGGACCTGGGGATCGGAGAGCTGGCGATCGCCCGCGGTTTCCTTTGCGATCAGCTTCAGGATGCGGTAGCCGCCACCCCTGAGAGGAACCGGTTGCGTCACCTGGCCGGGTTTCATGGCCAGAACGGCGCTCTTGAGGGCCGGATCGGACTGGTTGAGCGCCGATTCCGGAACGAAGCCGATATCACCGCCGGTCGAGGCGCTTGGGTCCTCGGAATAGTCCATGGCGAGCTCGTTGAAGTCAGCGCCGGCATTGAGTTTCTGCGCGAGCATGACAGCTTTGCGTTCGGCTTCGGCTTCATTGGCCGCCTTGTCGTTCTTGCGATTGTGGACCGTGGGGTCGGGGCGGGGCGTGACGACGATCTGCGCAACGTGGTACTGCGTTTCCGTGACGTTGAATTGCGCGCGATTTCTCGCATAGAAATCGGAGATGTCCTGATCGGTGATGGATATCTTCGCGACGACCTCGCGGTTCAGCAGCTTCTGGATCGAGAGCTGCCGGCGGATGTCGCTCTTCAAATCGTCCACGGTAAGCCCGGTTTCCTGGAGCTTCTTCTGGAACTCCTCCTCGGTGTACGGGCTCTTGGACTCGGTGAATTTGTCTTCGACTTCGGCGTCGCTCGCGACGAGGTTCATCTTCTGGGCGCGTTCGAGCAGGATTTCGCTATTGATCAGTTCATCGAGGATGCTGAGCTTCAGGGATAGCGCCTCTTCCTGCGAGGGCGCAGGTGCGTCGGCGTTCACACGCGAGCGGAAGAGCTTTTCAACCTCGCCGCGCTGAATCTCCTTGCCATTCACGACGGCCCAGACATCCGGCCCGGGCGCGAGTTCCCGCCGGCAGGATGCCGCAAGGGCGCAAGCGGCGACCATCGCAAGAACGAGGATTCTGCGCTTCAACCGGCGCTCCTTCCGAGGGGAAACAGGAATGGCTTCAGGCAGCTTTCTTCACGCGGCCGGCGCGGATGCAGGCGGTGCAGACGCGCACGTGTTTGCGTGCGCCGTTGACGACGGCCCGGACGCGGCGGAGGTTCGGATTCCAGCGGCGGCGCGTGACATTGTGCGCGTGGCTGATCGTATTACCGTAGTGCGGCTTTTTGCCGCAGATTTCACATGCAAGTGCCATGTTCGTGTTGCTCCAGACTGGGGAGTATTCGAAAAGCGCGAAGCTTCATGCTATCAGAGAATGCCGCAAAGACGGAAGCAATTTGGCCGACAAGCAAGAAGAAGCCCCATCCCCGATGAAGGGGATGGGGCCGGTTAAGGTTTTCGCCGCCTAGAAGCTGAACTTCAAAGCAAGCTGCACGATGCGCGGAGGCACCGAGCTGCTGAAGATTTTGCCGAAAAACGCAGTGCTGGCGTCGTTGACCGGCGGGTTGAATTGCGGGTGGTTCCAAAGATTGTAGAACTCCGCCCGGAATTGAATGTTGGTGCCTTCGGTCACCTTGGTGTTCTTGATTATCGACAAATCCCAGTTGAACTGGCCGGGCCCCATGATCGCTCCGATGCCGGAGTTTCCGAAGCCCACAGCACCAAGGGATGTGGCGCACGCACCCTGTACCGTGCCTCCAATGCATGGCGGGCCCAGTTGGGCATAAGCGCCTCCCGCGCCCGTGAAACCGCCATACGCGAGTGTATTGATCCAGCCTCCTACTCCTGCCGCGGTGCCTATACCGCTCACCACGCGTTGATAGTTGCTTCCGGTACTAGCTCCGCCGATCGTTTTGCAAACACCAAGGGCGCTGCAGGCCCCGGTGGCCGACGGCTCCAACTCAGCTCGGACGCCTTCGCCACCGAATCCTGATCCTCCTGCGCCGTAGTAAATTGTGCCGCCAGTTCCGTCGGTGACCGTAAAAGGCTCGCCGTCCTGGACAGTGGTCACACCGGAAATCTGCCATCCGCTCAATGCCTTGCCCGTGAACCCTTCCGCGTGCTTCGTAAGCGGCAGGTCGTAGCTATATGCAACCACAAGGCGCTGGGGGCGGTTGAACGCCGCCAACCCGTACTGTTGACCAAAGTCGAGGGGATCGTTGCTCGATGCACCGCCCGAGAGAACGTTGCCCGGTGCGGCGATCCCGCCGCCACCCTCAGCGCCATTGACATTCGTCATGAGCTTACTCCACGTGTAGGACGCCTGAAGCAACAGGCCGTTGGAGAATTGATGCCTGAGGCTGAACTGCAAGCTATTGTACTTGGAGTCGCCAATGGTGTTGGTCGTCGACATGCCGGTGGGGCTATATCCGAGTAATGAGACGCGGCCAGGTGCATTCGATTCCGTGTTGTCGATGATCCGCGTGGCAGGGTTGGTGTTGCCGACATCATTGAATGGGAAGGATGCGGGAGTACCCTGTCCGCCCGATCCCAAGATCATTCTTGCGTTCTGCGGGTCGGTTGGCTCGTTGGGAGCGCCCGGTGCGAGAAACGCGATGTTGATGGGGCGCGCCCAATCGTACAAATGCGTGCCATGCGTGCCGACGTAGCCGATATCCGCGATCCAGTTGTGCGCAAACTCATATTGAAGATCGAGGTTGTACTGCTGAATCAGGGGCGTGCGCATGGTCGGTGCGTCGGAAGTAGTGCCCACGCCCTCGCCGCCTTCGTTAGCAGTGACGACCGTAGCGCCAGTTGCCGCGGTGCCAGCACCGACGTTCAGCGTGCGAGGGAGCCATCCGAAGATCAGGTTTGTAGGACCGGGCAGGTCCAGGGAATTAGCCGGAACAGCAGGAACTGCACCAGAGTAGGGTGCATTACCCGCGTTGTTATTGGCCAGCAGGTTCGCATACACCGCGTCGTAGAAGATGCCATAGCCCGCGCGGACCACAAATCTGTTGCCGAACGGCTGCCACGCTATGCCGATGCGCGGCCCAAAATTAGCCACGGGTGAGCCGTTTATCAGCGTCTTGTTGGTGTTGAAGAGAACTCCAGTCGCTCCGCCGGGATAGCAGGAGGGACCGGGGCAACCATAAACGCCAGCCGGGGCCGCCAATCCGCACGCGGCGGGCACTGCGGCGGTTCCACAGCGGGCAAGATTGGGGTTGTAATTTGACTGGACCGTATACCCCACGAGGGTGCCGATCGTGTTGCTCGGAGTACCGGGACCATTGACGACTTCGTTGCCCAGGAAGAAAGAACCCGTGTTCACCAGGGCGGCCTGTTCGGGCGAGCCGTTCGTGAACAGACCTGTTATGTCAGACGGCCATCCGTCATACTCCCAGCGGATGCCCAGGTTCAACGTGAGCTTTCGGGTCAACTTGATGTCGTCTTCCGCAAAGGCGGAGAACTCGTTGGTCCGCTGGTAGTGCGGGTTGCCAATCGGGCTAGAGTACCCGTAAAAGTTGGCGAGAACTCCACCCGGAGCCGCGGGCGTGCCGGCGTTCGCTCCGCCGCTCGAACTCGTCAAGAAGTCGGCGATAGTCGGGAAAGCAAGACCACCTCTCCCGGGCAGCGTCCAGTTGTATTGAATGCGATCGCCCTCGGCACCCGCGCGAATCGCATGCTTGCCATGATTCCAGGAAATCTGGTCCTTGAACTGAAAGGTGGTGAAAAAATTCGTGGCCGAGGCAAAGAAGTTTCCGCCATTGTTCCACGGCCCCGGGGTTACGACAGTGCCACCCGCTAGGTTGATCGCGGGAAGACCAAAAATTCCGATCGTTGGCAACTGCGCAGGTATCGGGTTCAGATTCTTGATGTTGGAAAGGTTGGCGCAATTGCCGTTGGCAATCGGGGGAATAATCCCCACCGAGCAACCCGTATGGTAGTTGTCCGGGGAAGCGACCGTGGTGGATCGCTGAAGGGAAAACAACGCTTCGTTGACGAAGTTACTCGTCACCACCGTCGTGAGCTTGAGCACGCCGCTGTCGGCAGTGTACGTTACGCTCTCCGGCGCACCCGGATCGCAATTGTTGACGCCCGGGGCGCCCACAAAACCAAGGCAAACGAACGGCTGGATTTGCGGGTCCTTGGAAGTAAAGAACCGCTCCGACAGCGTATTCTTGTTCGAAATGACCCAATCGAAGTTTGCAAGGTACTGATCTTCATTGGCTTGGATGGCTTGCGAAATGGTCACGGGTGCCGATGTGATGGGCAGGCCGTTCGATCCGAACGGAATGCTGGGAAAATAGAAACCTCCGTTCACACCGCCTTTGGGCCCCGGCAACTGAAGCATATTTATGGCAACCTGGTTGATGTTCGATCCGTTCTGAGCCACTGGAACGCCTGTCCCAAGTTGAGCGTTAGGACCGAGGAGCAGCCCGAGGAGACCCACGTTGTTGGCGAACGTGCATCCCAGGTACTTGCGATACGTCGAAGCGTCGCACGGCGCGCCACCAGCTGTCAGGTTCAGGGGGACGGTAAGGCCCGGCGTATCGGCGCGAGTGCCATTCGGTTCGCTGAATGGTGGCAATTGGACGCCGGCGGCGAGCCCCGTTGCGAAGCCGTTGGTGCCGACTCCGTTCTTCTGGCGGAACCCTTGATAGGAACCGAAGAAGAAAAGCTTGTCTTTCTTGATCGGACCGCCAATCGTGCCGCCGAACAGGTTCTCATTCAAAATCTCGGGCTTGTTCTTCTCGTCGAGACTTAGTTCGGAGTTCTTGTTGAAGAAATCATTGCCATCGAGGGCGCTGTTGCGGAAGAACTCCCATGCGGCGCCGTGAAAATTGTTCGTGCCGCCCCTGGTAACTACGTTGACGCTTGCGCCGGGGTTGCGGCCATACTCGGCATCGTATTGAGACGTCTGAATTTTAAACTCCTGAATCGAGTCCGGATTCGGAATCCCAATGCCAGGGAAGTTGCCGGACTGCGCGCCACCGCCGCTGCCGTAGTTCGTAACAGACGCGCCATCCATCATGTAGTTGTTCTGGTCGGACCCGGAGCCATTGACGTTGATGTCCTGCGTACCATTGCCGACTGCAGCGGCGCTGGCCACGTTGGCGACGACGCCAGGCGAGAGGTCAATAATCTGCGTGTAGTTGCGCGAGCTGAGAGGCAGATCCGTAACTTCTTTCGACCCGACGAGTGTGCCGACGGTTGCGTTCTGCGTCTGCAGCCTTTCCGCCGTGGACTCGACGGTAATCTGCTCCGCCTGCGCGCCCACGGAGAGGCTTTGGTTCAGCACGGCAGTCTCCGTGGTGTTCACAGTGACTGAGGGGACCTCAGACGTCTTGAACCCGCTGGCGGCGAACTTTACGCTGTAGTTGCCTCCAGGCAAAAGCGAAAACTTAAAGCTGCCTGTGGCGTCTGTCGTCGTGGTGCGCTCCTGGCCCGTCCCAATATTCGTGGCAGTGACGGTCGCGCCGGAGATGACGGCGCCCGAAGGATCGCTGACCGTCCCGGTCAGCGCGCCTGTAGTCGACGATTGCGCGAAGGACACAGAGACGCAAACAAACAGAACCACGAAACAAACGAACAGCGCAGATATAACTCTTCCTGCTGAAGGCCTTGCGTTCATGACCTGCCCCCCCAATTGATCAATTTCGGTCCCCACCCACGCGCGAATAGCCGCGCGTTACCGCCAAATGCAAAATCAGGCCCGTTAATCGATTACCACCCAAGCGTCGGAGTATGCACGTGGACGGGGAAATATCACAGTGCGGAAGAACGTGTCAAGACAATAATCGACAATTGGGGGAAATCAGGTGGTGTACTGGTAAAGAGAACAACGACCTACCTGCATCCCACGATGGGATCGGGCAGATTCAGGATGATGCTGAAGCCTTGAGTTAGCTGCGATCTATACCTCCGAGATTCCCTCCCTTCCGGGTGAACCGGAAGGGAGGGGGAACCATGAAATTCATTCCGCCATCGCGGCGCCCAAGGACCTAGAAGAGGTACTTCAAGCCGAACTGGATCACGCGCGGCGTGGTTGAGGTGGACGTGATTTTCCCGAACGGGGGAGAGAAGCCACTCACGTTATTTCCGAACGGCGGATCGAACTGCGGATGGTTCCAGATATTGTAAAACTCCGTCCGAAATTGGAGTGTGCCGTGCTCCCAAAGCTTGGTGTTCTTCACGATTGCCGTGTCCCAGTTGAACTGGCCGGGACCGGTGATGATGCCGGGGCCCGAGTCGCCGAAGCCAGTGCCCGCGCCATTGACGCCCACTATGCATGTGCCCGGCGTCGTACCGCCGATGCATGGCGTGGAGGTGAACGCTGCGGCATTAATCCAGTGTCCGCTGATCACCCTTGCAGTCGTGCTGCCAGAAGTGGCAACCGGAATTCCCGACTGGCAGACACCCTGCGAGTTGCAGTTGACGGGGTCCGCAAACTGTGCCCGGGAGTTCGTACCTGTGCCGAAGTAGATGGAACCGCCATTACTATCAGTGATTGTGAAGGGCAGACCATCTTGGATCGTGGTCACACCCGAGATAGTCCAGCCGCTCAGCAATTTGCCGGAGAAGCCCTCTTCGTGTTTCCACGGGAGGTCGTAGCTGTATGTGATTACAGCCCGCTGCGGGCGGTTGAACGAGGCCGGCCCGTATTGCTGGCGCAAATCGAGGGAGTTGTTGCTGTTGGAAGCCCCGTAGAGCGTTTCGCCCGGTGGGTTGATGCCGCTCCCAGCCTCGGACGAGTCGACATCCGTGAAGGCCTTGCTCCACGTGTACGCGAATTGAACGAGCAGACCATGGGAGAACTGATGTTTGAGTTGCGCCTGGAAGCTGTTGTAGAGGGAGTCCCCGTTTGTGTCGGTCGTCGCGACGCCTGCCGGCGCGAAACCGAGATAAGCCACGCGCTCGTCCACGTTGGCGGTCGTATTCACCGTGACGGGATTCGTATTAGCAGGATCGTTGAAAGGCAACGAACCTGACACCAGCCTCGCATTCTGCGCGCCCGTAGGCTCATTCGGCGCGCCTGCAACCAGCTTTCCGAGGTTGACATCCGCCGAGTAGTTGTAGAGGTGGATGCCGTGGCTGCCCACATAGCCGATATCGGCGACCCAGCCGTGTGCGAATTCGTACTGCAGGTCTAGGTTGTATTCCTGTGTGAGCGGGAGGCGGCTAGCCATTTGCGGCGAGTCGGAAGTGTACCCCAATCCCGAGGAAACATAGGAGCCAGTGCCTGTCGCGAAGATGTAGCGCGGCGTCCAGACAAGGGGCGTGCCTGGCAGGGCCCCCCCTTCAAAGGGTTCGTGCAGTACGTCCTCCTCACTCAAGGGGAAGGGCCCCGCGGCTGCTTCCGAATAAGGCGGCAGGTTCAGCTGGTTGTCGATCAAGAGGTTGCCGTAGATGCGATCGTAGAACCATCCATAGCCCGCCCGGACGACAAAGCGTTCGCCAAACGGCTGCCAGGCAACGCCAATGCGGGGCGCGAAATTGTCGAGCGGCGTGCCGGGCACCAGTGTCTTATTGCTGTTGACCAGAACACCGGTTGCACCGTCAGGTGCAGTGAGCCCAAACTTGCTGACTGCGAAGTTGGAGGGCACTACGAATCCGACCAGTGTGCCGGTTGGATTATTCAGGAAGTAGGAACCCGTGTTGACCTTAGCCAGTTGGGTGTCCCAGACGTTGGAAAACTCGCCGCTCTTGTCGTCCGGGAATCCGTCGTACTCCCAGCGCAAGCCCACATTCACGGTGAGCTTTCTGCTCACCTTGATGTCATCCTGCACGTACCAGTCAAACGCGTTGATTCGATTGTAGTGAGTCAATTGCCCAGCCAAGCCGAAGCCGAGGGCGATGCCGCCCGTGGGTGTAGCGAGCGTGCCGTCGATCGCCGGCCCGGCACTGCTGGTCAAAAAGTCGGGGGTGCCGTAAAAGAGAAGTTCGCCACGTCCGGCAGCCGGAATCGTATTGTTGTACAGAATTCGCTCGCCCTCGAATCCCGCGCGAATCGCCTGCTTTCCGTGATTCCAAGAGATCTGATCACCAAATTGATAGGTATTGATGAAGTTGCTGGAGATCATGGAAAAGTTTCCGCCCTGGCTCCAGGCGGAAGTCCCCGAAACTCCCAAGATGTCGAGGATCGGCACCTGGTTGAATTCGGAAAATGTGGTGTTCACAGGCGGACACGAGTGACCGTTGTTCTCCAACGGAATGATCGTGGCGCCGTTCGGGAGACCACAGGCGGGAACTTTGTTCGGATCCTGGTTGTTCTCGATGTCGCGGTGAAACGAAAAGCGCGCTTCGTTGACGAGGCTGCTGGTCAGCAGGGAGGTCAGCTTCAGTTGGCCGACGTGACTTATGTAATCAGCGTTCACGGGGGCGCCTGGATTGCAATTCCCAGCGAGAATAAAGCAATTGAAGGTCTGGTTCTGCGGATCTTGCGATAGGAAATATCTCTCCGAGAGCGTGTGCTTGCTCGAGATGACGTAGTCCGTGTTAATCATGTACTGGTTTTCATTGGCCACGGTGGGGTCGGAAATGGCGACCGTGCAGCCAGTAGGGCCGGTGCAGGATGCGGGCGCGCTGGGAAAGTAAAAGCCCTGGTTGTAGCCTCCCTTGACGACGCCCTTTGCTTGCAGCATCCCAACCGCGGTATTCGTAATGTTCGTGCTGTTGCAGGTGGCGTCACCGGCCGTGCAGGGTTTGACCGTGACGCCCGTGCCGCCGGCAAAAGAGAAAAAGCCTGTCTGACCTGCGAATACGCTCCCCAAATAGGCTTTGTACGCGGGGACGTCATTGGTGCAGCGGAGGTCCGTGCAAACGCCGCTCTTGAAGTCCGCATAATCATTCCAGGGCATTAGATCGACGTTGGGCTCGTAGCCGGCGGCGAAACCGCTGGTGCCGATTCCGTTGATCTGCCGCAGGCCCTGATAGGAGCCGAAAAAGAAGAGTTTGTCCTTCTTAATCGGGCCGCCGAAAGTGCCGCCGAATGTGTTCTGTTTTAAGGTCTGCGGCGCATTCGGTTGATGTAGGCTCGCCTCGCTGGCCTTGTAAAAGAAATCATTGGCGTTGAAGAAGTTGTTGCGGTTGAATTCCCATGCCGCGCCGTGGAACTGGTTCGTCCCGCCCTTCGTGACAACTTCGACGTTCACGCCCGGATTCCGCCCGGAACTGGCGTCGTATTGCGAGGTCTGTACCTTGAATTCCTGAATCGTGTCCGGATTGGGAATTGCAATGCCGGGATAACTGCCAGTTTGACCCGCGGTGCCGCTGACGTAGTTGACAATCGAAGAGCCGTCCATCGAGTAGTTATTCTGATTCTGCCTGGCTCCATTCGCTGAAACGTCTACCGTTCCGTTTCCAACCGAGGAAGCAGTAGTTACGTTGCTGACCACTCCCGGCGAGAGGTTGACGATCTGTGTGTAGTTGCGGGAAACCAAGGGCAGATCGACCACTTCTTGCGAGCCTACGAGACCGCCGTTCGTGGCGTTCTGCGTCTGGATGGTCTCGGCGGTGGACTCAACCGTAATTTTCTCCGATTGCGCCCCTACTTCGAGGCTCTTGTTCAGCACAGGGGTCTCGGTCACGTTCACGGCAACCGACGGCACCTCGGCGGTCTTGAAGCCGCTGGCGGAGAACTTCACGGAGTAGTTGCCGGGCGGCAGCAGCGAGAACTTATACGAGCCGCTGGAATCGGTCGTGGTGGTGCGCGACTGGCCGGTGCCGACGTTGGTGGCCGTGACGGTCGCGCCGGAAATCACCGCGCCCGATGGATCAGTTACGGTTCCGGTCAGCGCGCCTGTTGACGACGTCTGAGCCATAGACACGGAGACGCAAACAAACAGCGCTAGAAAGCAAACGAAAAGCGCAGACGCAAATCTTGCGGCAGACGATCTTGTACTCATTACCCCACCCCCCCGATTGGTCGATGTAATTCCCACCCAAATCCTTCTCAAATTGGCCCCTAACCGCGGATTGCGTTGCGGCGCTTTCGCATTTCCCCACCGCGCGCCCCGTCCAATGTGTTGCAGATACACCGGGACGGGAATCGTCCGGTGCTTCTACTATCTTTCTGCAAGGCTTGTCAAGACAAAATACACATACGTCATCCTAATTTAGACATGCGTCAACAACATAAATTAGCGTGGCAGGGTCGCGCACGCCCAGTGCCCACCCTCTGCTTGTATACAGGTCCCTGCTTGTCTCTGACCTACTCGAAAGGTGTCGTACGTCACGGGATGAATTACTGCATCACAGGTATTGTATGTACTAGAAGGAAGTGTAAAGCTCACCCTGAGTGGGTCATCTGACTACAAAGAGAAAAAAACAAATGGAGATTTCACGACGCAAGCCGCAATTCCGACGGCCACCCAAGCTTGAACCCCTGCGTCGGAGAGGCACCATCGCGCCTTTGAGTCGAAACCAAGGCACTCTAAAGATCAGTCTCAATAGTCCGTTGTACGAACGACCCGGCTTCCTATTATGGCGCGCGCGCCATATCGCAAGCTCGATCTTCACCTACGAATGCCGCGAGTTCAGCGTTACGTCTACCCAGTATCTGGTGCTGGCCGTGGTGAAGGAGAACCCAGGAACCGATCAGGCGGGAGTTTCACGAAACGCGGGCTTGGACCGGTTTACAACGGCGTTGGTCCTTTCCAATCTGATCAAACGCGGGGTAGTCATCCGTGCGCGAAGTGCCAGCGATCGTCGGCGCTACGCTCTCCGGCTCAGTCCGCGCGGGTTTGAACTGTTGAAGCGCATTCTTCCCAGCGCAGCTCGTGCACGGGCGCGTATTTTGTCCCCATTTACGCCGCGCCAAAGGAAGCTCTTCATTAGTATGCTTCAGCAATTTGTTGCGGCGCTAAACAGCGATGCACGCGCCCCTGTCTATGAAGAAGCATTGCCACACACACGCAATGCCCGCAGGATCACTCACCAAGAGTAAACAAACCGGCGATGGCGTTCCCGAGTCGGACGAGTAGCGAAGTTATAGGATCCGGCTCCCCCAGGGTCTGAGCCTAAGGAGACGAACCTCAACGCTTCTGGCCGACGAGGCCAGCGATGGTGTCCATCAGGTCGAATTTCGTGAGGACTTCGAGTTTGCCGTCTTCCATCTCCACGAAGACAGCAGGGCTCTCGTGGCTGAGCAGGTGAGTAACCTTTTCAACTGGCGCATTCGACGGCACTTGAGGCAGCGCAGCGCCCATCACTTCGCGGACGATCAGTTTGCGTAGGTCCTTTCCTTGTAGGGCGAGGTTCAGTACCTGGTCCTCGAAAATCGTGCCGATCGAACGCTCGTCCTCGAAGACCGGGAGCTGGGAAATATCCTGTTGCTGCATCGTGTTGAGGGCTTGGAAGACCGTGCGGTTGGGACCCACAACGATCGGTTCGCGGGTCTTGCCATTCTGGCGTTTTACGCGAATAACGTCTGCGGCCGTGAGCGTCACTTCGGCATCGGCGTATCCGTGCTCGCGCATCCAGCCATCGTTGTAAATCTTGCTCAAATAGCGACTGCCGGTGTCCGGCAGAAAAGCGACGACAAGATCGCTCTTCTTGCAATCCTTGGCGACATGCACCGCCGCGGACACGCATCCCCCGCCCGAGCCGCCTGTGAAAATCCCTTCGCGCTTTGCCAGCCGCCGCGCCCAGAGAAAACACTCTTCGTCGTTCACCTGCACGACGTCGTCGAGCACGCTGAAATCCATGGTGGACGGCAGAATGTCTTCGCCGATGCCCTCGACCACATACGTGCGGGCCTTGCCGATGTTGCGCGTCTTGAAATAGTCATAGAAAAGCGACCCGTACGGGTCGACGCCGATGACCTTCACGTTCGCGTTCTGCTCTTTGAGAAAGCGCCCCACACCCGTGGCCGTGCCGCCGGTGCCGAGCCCGCAGACGAAGTGCGTGATTTTTCCTTCGGTGTCCTTCCAGATTTCGGGACCGGTCGTGCGGTAGTGCGCCTCGGGGTTTCCGGGGTTCTCGTACTGATTGGGGTAAAACGAGTTGGGAATTTCGCGCGCCAATTTCTTCGCCACGGAATAATAGCTGCGCGGGTCTTCCGGCTCGACGGCGGTCGGGCATACGATCACTTCCGCGCCGAATGCCTTCAGCAGATCGATCTTCTCGCGCGACTGCTTGTCCGTGATTGTGAAGACGACCTTGTATCCCCGGACCGCCGCGACGAGCGCGAGGCCCATGCCCGTGTTGCCGGAGGTCCCTTCAATGATCGTGCCGCCAGGCTTGAGCTGCCCTTTACGCTCGGCGTCGTCGATCATCCAGACGGCAATGCGGTCCTTGATCGACCCGCCCGGATTCAGATAATCGGCCTTCACGTAGACTTCCGGAGGCACACCCTTGGCCACGCGGTTCAACCGAATGAGAGGGGTGTTGCCAATCGTCTCAAGGATGTTGTTGCACTTCACGGAAGGCATCTCTCCTCAAAAGCTTCTAGCTTCGAGTAGCTTAGAGACTTACCGAAATTCTGTCCAGCAGCAGTTTCCGCCGACCGCGATGGCCCGCGACAGAGGCCATCTTCCGGCGTGCTATCCTTTTCATGTGATGCCGCCGGTCGCGCCCGACACCGAAATGCTCTTTTACGATGGCCATTGCGGGCTGTGCCACGGCGCCGTGAAGTTTGTGCTGAGACACGATCGCTCGGGGAATGCCTTCCGGTTCGCGCCTTTGCAAGGGCCAACCTTTGAAGCGCAGGTGCCTGTGGAGCAGCGATCCGGCTTGCCGGATAGCATCGTCGTGCTCACCAAGAACGGAGTGCTGCTGGTGCGCTCGAACGCATTCGTGCACATTCTCCGGCGGCTGGGCGGCGGTTGGCAGATTCTGGGAAGCGGACTCGCCGTAATTCCGCGGCCGGTCCGCGATGTGGTTTACGACCTCATCGCGCGCATTCGCTTTCGTATTTTCGGCACGCGGGATAAGCTGTGCCCGATTGTCCCGCCTGACTTGCGCGCGAGGTTCGATCCATAATGGGAGGAAAAATGGAACGGCAAAACATTTCGTCCGGAACGGCGTGGGAACCGATCATCGGCTATTCGCGAGCGGTGCGGGTTGGTCCTTACATTCACGTTTCAGGGACGACGGCCACAGACGCCAAGGGCAAAGTCGTCGGCGCGGGGGACCCCTACGCGCAGACGGTCCAGGTGCTGCGAAACATTGAATCGGCTCTCTCGAAGGCGGGGGCGACGCTGACCGACGTGGTGCGTACAAGAATATTCGTGACCCATATCGCCGACTGGGAAAGAATCGGGCGGGCGCACGGCGAATTCTTCGGTACAATTCGCCCGGCGACGGCTATGGTCGAGGTCAGCCGTCTGATCGCGCCGGAAATGCTCGTTGAAATCGAGGCAGAAGCAATCGTTGGGGAGTAAGTACGGAAAACCGGGTCGTCAACTGGTGCCGGCCTTTTCTAGTTCCTCAATCAGCGCGGGAACGATTTCAAAGATGTCGCCGACCACGCCGTAATCGGCGACTTCGAAAATAGGGGCGTTCTGGTCCTTGTTGATCGCGGCGATCGTGCGCGACCCCTTCATCCCGACGACGTGCTGGATGGCACCACTGATACCAAGCGCGAGGTAGAGTTTCGGCGCAACCGTCTGGCCGGAGCTGCCGATTTGACGTTCCATAGGCAGCCACCCTTCATCGCAGATCGGCCGCGATGCCGAGACTTCACCGCCCAACAATCTCGCGAGCTTTTCGGCCATGGGAATGTTTTCCGGCGCCTTGATTCCGCGGCCGACCGAGACCAAAATCGGCGCCTGCGTCAGATCGACGGCTTGCTTCGCCTCCCGGAAAAGCTCCAAAGGCTTCGTGCGAATCTGCTCAGGCTTCAGACCGACGCTCACCGGCTTCACCGGCGCGCTGCCACCGGCATGTTTCGCGGCAAGATCGGCACGGAATGCACCCGCTTGAAATGACGCGATCCACGGTGGCTCGCCGGTGAAGACCACGTCCGCGGCGGTGCGGCCCTGAAATATCTGGCGGACGAAAACGAGCTTGCCGCCTTCGTAGCGGTAGCCGATGCAATCGCCAATCATTCCCTTTTGAAGAGACGCGGCCAGCTTGGGCGCGAAATCGCGGACCTGGTACGTGTGCGGCAACAAAACGAGGTCTGGTTTGGCCCCTTCGATCACCTCATGCAACGCGAGTGAAAACCCATCGGGTGTGTATTTTTCGAGCAGGTCATGTTCCACAAGGAGCACTTCGTCGAGCTGGTAACCGGCAAGTTCGCCGGCGAGCGCCGCCACACCCTTGCCGATCACAACGCCCGAAAGCGCGCCCTTCGCCTGCTGCGCGATCTGCTGCGCAGCGGCGAGAGTCTCGAAGCTGACTTTGTTCCATTTGCCTTCGCGCTGCTCGGTGATGAGGAAAATTTTCATGGGGCAGTCGTTTATCAGAGAACCCGGGCTTCATGCTTGAGTTTCTCAATCAGTTTGGCGGCGATTTCCTTAGGCGATCCGGTAATAAACTCCGTCTTTTTCTGCTTCTGCGGGACGTAAATGCGCTCGACCTGTTGCGTCCGCGCATCCGGGATACCGAGCGAGGCGCGTTCCATAGTCGCAATTTCTTTTTTCTTTGCCGCCATGATGCCCTTGAGCGTGGCGTAGCGCGGCTTGTTAATGCCAGACTGGACCGTGATCACTGCGGGGAGAGGCAGCTCGACCCACTGGAACCACCCAGCTTCGAGCTCGCGCTTCAGTTTCAGGCGGCCATCGGTGACTTCGATCGACATGATGATCGTGGCGTGCGGGCGGCCAAGTAGTTCGGCGAGCAGGACGCCCGTCTGCCCGAAGCCCTGGTCGTCGCTCTGGAGCCCTGTGAGAATCAGATCGAAATTCTCGCTCTGAATCGCTGCGCCAAGGGAACGGGCCGAAGCGAGAGGATCCAGCTTGTAGAAATCGTTGTCGGAGACGTGGATACCGCGCTCGGCACCCTTGGCGAGCGCTTCCTTGATGGTTTGCTTCGCGCGCTCGGGCCCCATAGAAATCGCGACTACTTCTCCGCCGTGCTTTTCCCTGAGGCGTAGCGCTTCTTCGAGCGCGTAAGTGTCCGGCTCGTTGGTCTCAAATCCGATGTCGGCTTCGCGAATCCACGCGTTGCCTTCCACAATGGCGAGCGGCGCATCCTTGGCGGGAACCTGCTTGATGCAAACGCCGATCTTCATGTCAGCGTCCATCCCAGCGCTTGAAGAGGAGCGACGCGTTGGTGCCGCCGAAACCGAAGGAGTTCGAGAGCGCGTAGACGACTTCCGTCTTCCGCGCGTGGTTCGGGACGTAATCGAGATCGCACGCAGGATCGGGATTCTCCTGATTGATCGTTGGTGGAATGATCTGATCGCGCAGCGCCAGAACGCTGATCCCGGCCTCGAGTCCGCCCGCTCCGCCGAGAAGGTGCCCTGTCATGGATTTCGTCGAGCTGATGGGAACTTGCTTTGCGCGCTCGCCGAAGACGCGCTTGAGCGCCGCCGTTTCGATCGCGTCGCCTAGGGGCGTCGACGTGCCGTGCGCGTTGACGTAACTGACGTCATCTGGCGTGATTTTGGCGTCCTTGATGGCCGCCATCGACACGCGATAGCCGCCGTCGCCTCCCTCGGCGGGCTGCGTGATATGGTACGCGTCGCCGGACATCCCGTAGCCGACGATCTCGGCCAGGATGTTCGCGCCGCGGCGCTGGGCAAATTCGAGCGATTCGAGAATCAGCACGCCCGCGCCTTCGCCGACGACGAAACCTTCGCGATCGGCATCGAACGGGCGGCTGGCGCGCTCGGGCTCGTCATTGCGGGTCGAAAGCGCGCGCATCGCGCCGAAGCCGCCAATGCTCATCGGCGTCACCGCTGCCTCCGAGCCGCCTGCAATCATCACTTCCGCATCGCAGCGCTGGATGATTTTGAAAGCGTCGCCGACCGCGTGAGCCCCAGCGGAGCAAGCCGTGGCCGTGGCCGAATTCGGTCCCTTCGCACCGTAGCGGATCGAGACGTTGCCCGCCGCGAGATTCACGATCGCCGAAGGAATGAAAAACGGGGAAATCTTGCCGGGACCGCCATGCAGGTACTTCGAATGCTCCCGCTCGATAACGTCGAATCCGCCGATGCCCGAACCAATGTAGACACCGGTAGCGTCCTCATTTTCGGGCGTAACCTCGAGGCCTGACATGCGCATCGCGAAATCCGACGAAGCCATGGCGATCTGAATGAACCGGGCCATCTTCTTCAGTTCTTTTTTCTCGACCCAGTTCAGCGGATCGAAACCCTTCACTTCGCCGGCAATCTGGCAATCGAAGCCGGTGATGTCGAACTGAGTGACCCGGCCGATGCCGCTCTTTCCGGCCAGCAGGTTGCGCCAGACCTCTTCGGTCCCAATGCCACATCCGCAGACCAGTCCAACACCAGTCACGACGACTCGGCGGTTCAAAGGAGACTTCTCCTGTTTCGGAATAGGACGACCGGCGGACTACTTGCTTGCCTTGGCGTGCTTCTCGATGTACTCGATGGCGTCTTTCACCGTGGCAATCTTCTCGGCATCCTCATCCGGAATCTCGACGCCGAACGCTTCCTCGAAGGCCATGACCAGCTCGACAGTATCGAGCGAATCGGCGCCGAGGTCATCCACAAACGAAGCGCTGGGAGTCACTTCGCCTTCATCTACACCGAGCTGCTCGACAATAATCTGCTTTACGCGCTCTTCGACGCTGGCCATTCTGATTGTTCCTCCAATTTCGGCTGTTTCCGCCAAACGGGGCGGACGCCAGACAGGGATCGCACCCCGCATTCGACTCGCCCATTCTATGCGGGGGCGTATCGCACGGTCAACCTTAGTCCCGCTTCTCCCCGGATGCAACAGCGAGTCGCGGCGAGGCTGCTCGCGATTCCGTTTCATCCCATGTGCATGCCGCCGTTGACGTCGAGCACTTGCCCGGTGATGTAGGCGGCCTCGTCGCTTGCGAGGAATACGATCGCCGTGGCGATCTCTCGATCCTTGCCGAAGCGGCCAAGCGGGATGAGCGACTTCATTTTTTCTTTCAATTCCTGCGGCAGCGGATCGGTCATCGGCGTCTCGATGAAGCCGGGCGCAACGGCATTGACGGTGATGTTGCGCGAGGCGACCTCGACGGCAATCGCGCGCGTGAGGCCGATCAGCCCGGCCTTCGACGCGACGTAGTTCGCCTGGCCTGCGTTCCCAGTTTCGGCGACGACCGAAGAGAGATTGATAATGCGGCCCGAACGCTGCTTGAGCATCGCGCCGAGCGCCTGCTGGATGCAGAGATGCGCGCCGGTAAGATTCGTTTGCAGCACGGCGTTCCAGTCCTCGAGCTTCATCCGGAGCGCGAGAGTGTCGCGCGTGACTGCGGCGTTGTTCACGAGAATATCGAGCCTCCCGAACTTCGCGAGGGCTTGCTGGAAGCCGGTCTTTACCTGCGCAGCGTCGGCAACGTCCATCGGCACGGCGAGCGCGGCGGCTCCCATGGCTTCGATTTCAGCGACGAGAGACGCAAGCTTATCGGCGCTGCGCGCCGCCACGGCTACTTTGGCGCCGGCCTCCGCGAGCGCGAGCGACGTGGCCCGGCCGATGCCTTGCGACGCGCCGGTGACGACAGCAACCTTGTCTTTTAGCGAAAACATAAAATTGGGTTTGATCCTAACTTTCGGACGATTCGGCGCGCGTCTGGGCGATCTTGTCGAGCGTCGCCTGCAAGCTCGCGGCGTCTTCCACGTTGAAACAACGGACCGAGCGATCGATCTGCCTCAGCAAGCCGGAAAGAACTTTGCCCGGCCCGACTTCCACAAAAATCTTCACGCCGCTGTCGATCATCTCGCGCACCGAATCAAGCCATCGGACGGGAAGCGTCACCTGGCGAATCAATGCCTCGCGCGCCTCGTCGCCGGACTCGATGGCTTCGGCATCGACGTTGGTGATGAGTGGGAAACGCAACCCGTTGACCTGCGTCGCGCGCAGGTCCGGCCCGAAGCGCTCCTGCGCCGGAAGCATCAGCGCGCAGTGAAAAGGGGCTGACACGGGAAGCATTACGGCGCGCTTCGCGCCCGATTGCGAGGCAATCTCGACCGCTCGCTTGACGGCCGCGGCGTGCCCGGAAATCACAGTCTGTTCGGGCGAATTCAGATTCGCCGGTGAGACCACTTCGCCGTCCGCCGCTTTCTTGCAGATGTCCGCGACGTCCGCCGGAGAAAGCCCCAGAATCGCGGCCATCGCGCCTTCCCCTGCGGGCACCGCCTCCTGCATATACCGACCACGCTGCCGCGCCAGGCGCACAGCATCGGAAAACGCGAGCGCCCCAGCGGCCACGAGCGCCGAATACTCACCAAGGCTGTGCCCCGCCACAAAATCCGGCGTCACGCCGCGCTTTTCGAGCGCGCGATAGGCCGCTACGGAAACCGTCAGGATGGCGGGCTGCGTGTTTTCCGTCAGCTTGAGCGTGTCCTCAGGCCCCTCGAAGCACAACCTCGAAATCGGAAATCCGAGCACCGAGTCGGCTTCCTCGAACACAGCACGCGACTCGGGGAAATTCGCAGCGAGATCGCTGCCCATGCCGGGATACTGCGAGGCCTGGCCCGGGAAAAGGAAGGCAAGCTTGCTCATGATGATTCCGGCCGGCTCAGCCGCGGGCGGGAATTGCGGCGGCAGCGGAAAGCTCCTGTTCGATTTTCTCGTTGACGCGCGAGCGGCAGAGTTCGGCCGCTACGCGAATGGCGTTCTTGATCGCGTTGGGATTCGACCGGCCGTGGCCGATGACGGTAATCCCGCGAACCCCCAACAGCGGTGCGCCGCCGTATTCCGAATAATCGGTGCGCTTGCGGAAATCGTCGAAAGCGCGCTTCGAAAGAGCGTAGCCGATCTGCGAAGTCAGGCTGCTCTTGATCGCCTTCTTCAGCATCCCGCGGATATGCTCCACCACCCCCTCGCTGATCTTGAGGGCGATGTTGCCGATAAAACCGTCGCAGACGATGACGTCGACGTTGCCGCGGAATACGTCGCGACCCTCCACGTTGCCCGTGAAATTGAGCGGCAGCTGCCTGAGCAGATTGCCAGCCTCGCGCGTGAGCTCGTTGCCCTTCATCTCTTCTTCGCCGATCGAGAGCAGTGCGACGCGCGGCCGCTTCACACCCCAGATCGTACGATAGTAGATTTCGCCCATGATGGCGAACTGCTCGATCTGTTCGGGTTTCGAATCCACGTTGGCGCCTACGTCGAGAATAACCGACACCTTTTCCTTCATGTTCGGAAACGCCACGGCGAGCGCCGGGCGATCGACCGATGGCAGCGTGCCGATCACGAAGCGCGCCACCGTCATCACGGCGCCCGTGTTGCCGGCGCTCACGAAGGCTTCCGCCTTGGCGTCGCGAACCAGTCGTGCCGCGACGTGCAGCGAGCTCTCTTTTTTACGGCGAAAAGCCTGCGAAGGTGAATCGCTCATCGTGATCACGTCGGTTGCGTTCACGATCTCGATCGGCAGGCCGCCATGCTTATGGCGGCTCAACTCGTGGCGGACGGTCGCTTCGACGCCGACGAGCAGGATGCGCACCCCCAGCTCACGCGCGGCCAGGATTGCGCCTTCTACCTCCGCGCGAGGTGCATGGTCGCCACCCATCGCATCGAGAGCAATAGTGATCATCTGTGCTCCAAGGAGCGCCAACTGGGGACGGCGGGCGAGGGAAAGTTAGGCCGTCTTGGCCTCGGTGTCAATCACTTCGCGGCCCTTGTAGTAACCGCACTTCGGGCACGCGCGGTGAGGCAACTTCTTTTCGTGACAATTCGAGCACTCGGCCAGGGACAAAGGATGAAGATGATCGTGGGCGCGGCGGTTGGATGTGCGCCTCTTTGAATGACGTCGCTTTGGGTTCGGCATTCCGGCTCCTCATGACAGGCCGCGACGGACGGGAAAAGCGGCCTGAATGCAAAGAGATAGTGTAGCGTTTTATTGCTTCTTGAACCAGTCCTGCTTGAGCCGGGCGAGCGGGGCGAGCCTGGGGTCGGCGCCATTCTTTTCGCAGCGGCATTCTTCGTTGTTGAGGTTCGCGCCGCAGTGTGGGCAAAGCCCGCGGCAGTCACTCGAACAGATCACCTTCATGGGCAGCGAAAGGTTCACCTGCTCGGCGAGCACATCGGCCAGAAACAGGCCGTCCCCCTCGAAAAAAGCGATCTCCGTGTCGTCCAGGGCCAGGTGGACCTCGTCGTCGTGGGCGATCGAGGTCATTGGGCGATAGAAGAGATCGAAATCGCGGCTGATTTCCTCGATGACGGTATCCAGGCAGCGCGCGCAAACCAGTTCGACTCGCGTGTGCAGATTGCCGCTGATCCGAATCTGCCCGTCGATAAGCTCCGCAGTAGCACGAACTTCCAGGGGCTCGACCTGCCGGAATTCTCCGGAATGAAAGTCCAGGGTTCCCGGGGCGTAGCTCTTCCGGATGCGGGTCTTTCGGACTGCAAGCTCGTTCACATCCAGAAACATTTCATTTTCCCCGGTTCGCAGACTAAAACTTATTATATGTCCACCGGGGACGGTGTCAAGGAAGCCTCCTGGCGGACGTTCCGCAACGGTACGCGACCTGTTGAGATGCTACGCGATCGGCATAACGGAAATGCCCAAGAGTTCGCGGCACTGGCGCAGCAGGAAGTGGTCCGTCATGCCCGCGATGTAATCGCAGACGACGCGATGACGCGGCTGGCCCTGCGCCAGTTCGGCGTAGTACTTCGGCATGCGATTCGGGTAATCAAGGAAAAAACCAAAAAGGGCGTCGAGTGCGGCTATCGAGCGGGACCGCTCCTCGGAAATAATCGGATGCGAGTAGACACGCGAGTTGAGAAATTGCTTCAGGCTTGCATTGTCACGCGCCGCACCGGGCGAAAAGCCGGCAATCCGTCTTGCGTGATGCCGCACGTCTTCGACGGTCTTGATCCCATTAACCTCCGCCTGACGGCGCGTATTCTCGATCAGATCGGTTGCAAGGCGATCGAGAACGCGCTTCAGCGCTTCGTTGAATTTCAACTTGTGTAGGCCGCGGGGGTAGCGGCGGTCGACTTCGGCGTAGGCTCCCTCAAAAGGGGGTACTTCTCCAAGCAGTTGATCGAAGTCGAGGACGCGCGCCTCGAAGCCGTCGTCAAGATCCGCCGTGTTGTAGGCGATCTCATCCACAAGGTCGATCAGTTGGGCTTCGAGCGGCGGCCGTTCGTCGAGAAGATACTCGGCGAGCTCAGGAAACTCCACCGCGGAATGGTCGCGGGAATGCTTGATGATTCCCTCGCGGACTTCGAAAGTCAGATTCAATCCGGCAAAATCAAGGTAGCGCTGCTCGAACTGCTCGACAATCGTCAGCGCGTGGAGATTGTGATCGAAGCGATCGCCATGTTCGCGCATACGCGCGTCGAGCTGTCGCTCGCCGGCGTGGCCGAACGGTGGGTGGCCGATATCGTGGACGAGCGCGAGAGCTTCCGCGAGGTCCGTATTGAGTCCTAGGGCGTTGGCAACGGTCCGGGCGATCTGCGCCACTTCGATCGTGTGCGTGAGCCGGTTGCGGAAGTGGTCGGAGAAGCGCGTGGTAAAAACCTGCGTTTTCGCTTCCAGACGGCGAAAGGCGCGGGAATGGATCACGCGGTCGCGGTCGCGCGCGTAGTCGTTGCGGTACAGATGCTGCGATTCAGGGTAGCGCCGGCCGCGCGAGCGCTGCACGTCCATTGCGTAGGATGCGGGTGGCATTTACGCCATTCTAGTTTATCTGGGCGCACCCCGGCTACTTCCGGGTGGCGCAGCGTGACGGCGGGAACGTTGATATCAGGACTTGTTGGGCAGGAGAGACAGCGCCTGATCCGCCTGCTCGGCGATCGGCGTGTCGGGAAACTCCGACTTAATCTGCTGATACAGCTTCGCCGCTTCGGACGGATCCTTCTGGGAATAGTGGACGGCAAGCGCTAGCATGGCGACGGGCTTGGGCACGAGCACGGTCGGCTTCGCAATCAGTTGCTGGTAAAACTTGACGGATTCATCGCCCTGGCCCATACGGTCGTCGAGCGATGCGAGTTCGAACTGTGCCAGAGCGGCAACTTCTTCATCGCGGCTGCCCGTAACTCCCTCGAGCCATTTCTTGGCGTCGGCGTCCTTGCCGATCTTCTCGTCGCTGAGCGCCGCATAGTAGCTGGCCAGCTGACCGAAATGCGTTCGCGGATATTTCGATGCCACGTCGGAGAACTGCTGCGCTGCGAAGGTGAACTTCTGGCCCTGGTCCGAGTAAGAAACCTCGCCGGGCGTAGGCGGCGTCCCGACCGGCGCCTGGAACGTCTTCACGGCGCCATCGAATGCCGCAGAAGCCTTGACGTTCTGCCGCTGGGCGTAGGTTCTCCATCCGAAAACGCCTATGGCGACGACCACGGCGGCGATCAAAATGTACAGCGTGAGCTGCTGGTGTGAAAGTACCGCCTCGGCGCCGTGTGCCAGCGTCTCGCGTACCTCGTCCTTTTTCAGTTCCTTGCGGGAAATATGTTGCGCCAAAGCTGCCCCCGAAGAAAATCTCAGAGTCTTAAGCGTATCACAAACCCGGGCGGAAGCCAGTCAGAGATGCCGGCGGGCGTAACTGTAGCGCGCACCCATTCTTGCCTTGCGGAAGCCGCCCGGCTAACGAAAGAGCCCCTTCGTAGGAGCACGAAACGGGGTTTGGAAACCTGTCGCGCGCTATACCTTGGTGACGTTTTCAGCCTGGAAGCCCTTGGGGCCCTGGCGGACCTCGAACTCGACAAGCTGGCCTTCGTTCAGCGACTTATATCCGTCCATTTGAATCGCGGAAAAGTGAACGAAGACATCCTCTCCCGACTGACGTTGAATGAACCCATATCCCTTTGACGCATTGAACCACTTCACGACGCCCTGTTCTCGAGCCAACGGTGTCTGCTCCTCTTCGAGTGATGTCCCGATTCAGGTGATCGCAACGCCCAATCGCCAGCATAGCTCGTTCGCAAAAGAGCCTGCGCTCCCCCAAAGGGCGTTGCCGCACCCCCATCAGCGGGCGGGATTCTTGCACAAACCGAATTCGGTGTCCAGAGCATTGCAGCGCTTGGAGTTGGAATCAGCCGCGTGGCTTCAAGAAGTGATTCCGCCGCCCTAGGATGGGCCGTTGTGGGAGGCACGACGCGGGAGTTTCTTCGACATCACAAGCTCGGCCCCGCCGCCCGAGCCCCGTCGGACCGTAAATTCGTCCATGAATGCGCGCATCAGGAACAGCCCGCGCCCCGACGTGCGCAGCAAGTTCTCCTCGGCCAGAGGGTCCGGCACCTCGGTCAGCTCGAACCCGGGTCCTTCGTCGACTACGTGAACGATCATTTTGTCCGGCTCGAACTCGACGGCGAGGCGGATCTTCTTAGCGCGATCTTGCCGGTTGCCGTAGTTGTACGCGTTGATCACGCCTTCGCGCACGGCCATGCCGAGCTTGTGGATATCTTCCTCGCCGAAGCCAGCTGCTTCCGCGACGCGCTGCACGATATCTTCGGCGAGATCCACACTTTCGAGCAGTGTGTCCAGTGTGACCTCGAGACGTTGGGCCCTTGGCGCCATGGTGAGTCGAGGGAAACCCTAATCAATTGGGCCATAATGGGTATCATACCCATGCTGCGCCGTCAATCCGTTGGAGTGACTGTCCACGCTGCTGCCCAAGCCCGGGAGAGGGAGCCGTTTCACGCCCAGTAGGTGCGGTCGAGCGTGCGGTATTGAATCGCCTCGCTCAGGTGCTTTGGCTCGATCGAGGCGGCGCCTTCGAGGTCGGCGATCGTCCGAGAAACCTTGAGAATGCGGTCGTGGGCGCGCGCCGAAAGACCGAGCCGGGCAATCGCCGTCTCGAGCAGCTTTTCGCCCTCGGCTGAAATCGCGCAGTGTTTCCGGATCAGTTTGGGCGGCATCTGCGCGTTGGCGTAGAGATTCTTTTCGTCGCGGTAGCGCTCGAGCTGTATTTGCCGCGCCCGCAGGACTCGTTCGCGCACGCTCGCCGAGCTTTCGATCTCGCCATCGCCGCGCAGCTCCTTGTACTTTACCGCCGGCACTTCGATGTGAATGTCGATGCGATCGAGCAGCGGCCCGGAAATCTTCGAGACGTAGCGCTGGATCTGCGCAGGCGAGCAGTGGCAATCGCGCGTGGCGTCGCCGAAAAACCCGCAGGGGCACGGATTCATGGCCGCGGCGAGCATGAAGCGCGAAGGGAAGCTGACGGAAAGGGCGGCCCGGGCGATGGTCACGCATCCATCCTCGAGCGGCTGGCGCATCACCTCGAGCACGTTGCGCTGGAATTCAGGCAGCTCGTCGAGAAAGAGCACGCCGTTGTGCCCGAGCGATACCTCGCCCGGCCGGGGCACGGCACCGCCGCCGATCAGGCCCGCGTCGCTGATCGTGTGGTGTGGCGAGCGGAACGGCCGTGTGCCGACCAGCCCCCGCGCCTCTTCAAGCATGCCGGCGATGCTGTGAATCCGCGTAGTCTCGATCGCTTCTTCGAGCGACATCGGAGGAAGAATCGTGGGGATACGCTTGGCGAGCATCGTCTTGCCCGCGCCGGGCGGCCCGATGAAAAGAATGTTGTGGCTCCCCGCGCAGGCCACTTCGAGCGCGCGCTTGGCTGCCATCTGCCCGCGAACGTCGCGCAGGTCCACCGCGTACTGGCTCGCCTCCGCCAACATCTGCGATGTATCGACCTCAATCGGCCGAAACGACTCGGGCGCGTTCATCAGGTCGGCCGCCAGCGGCAGTGATTTCACGGGGAAGACATGTATGCCTTCCACTACGGCCGCTTCCCGCGCGTTTGCCTCCGGCACGACCACGTTCGGGATGCCGCGTTCTCTCGCCGCCAGCGCCGCCGAAAGTGCTCCACGCACCGAACGGACACTGCCATCCAGCGACAATTCGCCCAGGAACACGTACGAGTCGAGAATCTTGCCGAAGAACGTTCCCTGGCAGCCGAGTACGCCCAGCGCCATCGGCAAATCGAACGCGGAGCCTTCCTTCCGGATGTCGGCAGGCGCGAGGTTGATGGTGATAGCCTGCTGCGAGGGAAAATCGAAGCCGCAGTTTCGGAGCGCCGACTTGATACGCTCGCGGCTCTCCTTGACGGCGATATCCGGCAGGCCCACCACGGTGAAGGAACCTTCAAAGCTGCGGCTCACGTCCACCTCGACCTCAACGAGGTAGGCGTCGATCCCAAATACAGCGGCGCTGAACGTCTTGAAGAGCATCCCAAGACAAGGTCTAAGCCTTGAGACGCAGAGCGTAACTCAAAACGACACTTCACGCTAGTGATACGACTTGTGCCAATCCTCAGGCGTCGGAGAGCGACTCGTCGAAGCCCGCGCCTTCCTTCTTTTCGATTTCCCCGGCCTCAAGGATCTCGCCGCAGTCGAGGCATTCGACGTATTGCGCCTCGTTGTCCTTGGCAATCAGCCGCGTGCGTTTGTGCTCGCAGGTGGAATGCGCAGTGGCAGACATCGGATGAAAACCCGCCGCGATTATAGCATCTGCGTCTCGCGCGAAGACCGGCCCGCAGTTGACAAACCTGCGGATTGCAACTATCAGAGTTCTTGCCGAAGCACTGAAAGCGAGAGCCTTTGACCTCCGAACTGGGTTCGCAAAAACGACTGGTCGGTGTCCTGTTTTACGGCATCGTCGCACTGCTCGTGTATCTCGTCTATCGCATTGTGGAGCCGTTCCTTGTGCCGCTTGCGTGGGCGGCCGTGCTCGTTGTCGTTTCCTATCCGGTCTACGAGTGGCTGAAGCCTCGCTGGCACCGGACGACGGCGGCGCTCGCGTGTACGGTCGGTGTCACCCTCATTCTTATTATTCCGACGGTCTTCGTGATGATCGCGTTTGTAAGGCAGGGCGTGGACACGGTCCAGTCGATTCATCTCGGGTTCGAGACAGGCCACTTCGGATGGCTGAACGACCTGTGGGCGCGGGTTCAGGATCGCTTTCCGGAGGCTGGATCGGGCGATCTTACGGCCTCGCTCCATCAATATGCGGAACGGGCGGCGACATTCGTGGCTGCCCAGCTCGGCACGATCGCGAGACACACGGCCGTCTTCCTGTTTCATCTGGCCGTCACGATCCTGGCGATGTTCTATCTGTATCGCGACGGCGATTCGATGGTCGAGCGTCTCCGGGAACTGTTGCCATTCGAGCTCGATCACCGCGACCGCATGATTTCGGATGCGCGAAATCTGATTTTCGCCAGCGTCACGTCCAGCCTGGTGGCAGCCGCTGTGCATGCCGTGCTGGGCGGCCTGGCGTTCGCACTGACCGGCGTCAAAGCGCCGGTTTTCTGGGGAGTGATGATGGGGTTCTTTTCGTTCATCCCGGTCGTGGGCTCCGCCTTGATCTGGATTCCCGCAGTAGTCAGTTTGATAATCGGGGGCCACATCGGGCGCGCGATGTTCCTGGCGCTGTTCTTCTGCATCATCATCGGGATCGTGGATAATCTGATTCGTCCGTGGCTGATCAGCGGACGTGCCGAGCTGGGCGGCCTCGTCGTTTTCATCAGTGTGCTCGGAGGCATCAGTGCATTCGGGCTGCTGGGCGTCGTCCTGGGACCCATCATTGTCGCAACCGCGGCTAGCCTCCTGGAACTTTCCGTTCCTCCTCGTTCCGGTGGAAACTAGGCGCCTGGAGCGGGTACGAAGAAAATGGACGCCGTGCTAGAGTAGCGCCCCTCGGGAGAGCCGATAAAAGCCGAATGGCCAAGAACTCCAAGCCGCAACACTCCAGCCTGCCCCCGGAAAAACTCCGGTGGCGCTGCGATCCGGATCGTATCCCGTTCCAGACGACGGCCGAGGTCGAGCCCGTCTCGAACGACCTGGGGCAGGAGCGCGCGCTCCGCGCCCTGCGGATGGGCGTCGAGCTGACTGCGTCCGGTTACAACCTCTTCGTCTGCGGCCTTTCCGGCACCAGCCGCGGCGGCATGATCGTGCGGATGATCGAAGAGATGCATCCGCAGGTCGAGCCCGCCCCCGACCGCTGCTACGTCAACAACTTCAAGAACGCTGACCGGCCTCGCCTGCTAACGTTGCCGCGCGGTCAGGCGAACGCCTTTAAGAAAGAGGTCGAGTCCGGAATCGACTTTTTGCGCCGCCGCATCCCCCAGGTGTTCGAAGGAGAGCCGTTTCAGCGGCAGAAAACGCGGATCGTCGAGCGTTTCACCGTGCGCGAAAAGGAGCTGATGGACGACTTTACGCGGCGCATCGCCCGCGAGCAGTTCGCGCTCGGCCGCATGCAGGTGGGCGCGGTGGCCCTCCCGGAGATTTTCCCGGTGCTCGAAGGCCAGATGGTGCCGATCGAGGAAATCCCCAAGATGGTGACGGAGGGCAAGCTCGAAAGCGCCGCCGCGGAAGAGCTCGAGCGAAAGTACGACCAGTTCCGCCAGGAGTTCACCGTCGTCTACCGCCGGACTCTTTCGCTCTCGCGGGAACTGGCCAGCGAGATGAGTTACCTCGAGCAGGAAGCCGCATCCGTACTCGTGGACGGCGTGATCGAAGAGCTGAAGGAGAAATATCCCAGCCCGCAGATCTCCGAATATCTCGAGGAGGTCCGCCACCACATCCTCGACAACCTCGATCCCTTCAAGGAGCGTGAAGGGGAAGAAGAACAGCCGCCCTCGGAAGGCGGCGGTGCCCCGCGCCCCGACCGGTCCGACCGCGACCCATTCCGCGTCTACGGCGTGAACGTGATTCTCGCTCACGGGGAGCAGGAAAAGTGCCCCGTGATCTTCGAGACGATCCCCACCTACGCAAATCTTTTCGGCACCGTTCATCGCAGCTACGACACGCGCGGCGGCTGGAACTCCGATTTCATGGACCTTCGCGGCGGGTCGCTCCTGCGCGCCGACGGTGGTTTCCTGGTGATGTACGCGCTCGACGCGCTCACCGAAACCGGCGTGTGGCGCACTCTGAAGCGGACGCTCAACCATGGCAAGCTCGAAATCCAGCCGGTCGACATGTTTTTCCCGTTCAGCTCCGCCGCGTTGAAGCCGGAGCCGATCGACGTTCATGTCAAGGTCATTTTGATCGGCGACCGCAGCATGTACGAGCTGCTCTACGACTTCGAGGACGACTTCAAGAAGATTTTCAAGGTCCGCGTCGAGTTCGATGAAGAAATGAAGTGGAGCGAGGATGTCCTACGCCACTACGGCGGGCGCCTGCGAAAACTCGCCGAAGACGAAAAGCTCCTTCATTTCGACCGCACGGCGGTCGCCTCCATTCTCGAACATGGAGTTCGGATCGCGGGACGCCGCGGCAAGATCACTGCGCGTTTTTTCGAGCTGGCCGATCTCGCTCGCGAAGCCTCCTACGCCGCCCGGCACGGGGGGAACCCTCTCGTCACCTCCGCGCACGTTCGGTGCGCCCTCGACGCGCAAATCGAGCGGCACAACCTACTCGAAACGAAAATCCGCGAGATGATCGAGCAGAACCTCGTGTTCATCGACACGACCGGCGGGCGCGTCGGACAGGTCAACGGCCTGAGCGTACTGGAAATCGGCGGCTACGCTTTCGGCAAGCCGGTTCGCATCTCGGCGTCGGTCGCCCTCGGCAAAGTGGGCATAATTAATGTCGAGCGCGAATCGAACCTCAGCGGCCGGTTCCACGACAAAGGCGTGCAGATCATCGCGGGCTACCTGCGCCACACCTTTGCGCAAGATAAGCCGCTCTCGCTTTCCGCGAGCGTCTGCTTCGAGCAATCTTATTCCGGTGTCGATGGCGACAGCGCCAGCTCGACCGAAATATACGCGCTTCTCTCCGCCCTCTCGGAATGCCCGATCCGCCAGGAACTTGCCGTCACCGGCTCCGTGAACCAGCAGGGGGAAGTCCAGCCAATCGGCGGTGTAAACCAAAAAATCGAAGGCTTCTACGACGTCTGCCGCCTGAAGGGGCTTACCGGCAAACAGGGCGTGCTGATTCCGGCCGAGAACATAGACGACTTGATGCTGCGGGACGAAGTGATCGAAGCCGTTGCCGGCGGGCGGTTCCACATCTACCCCGTCGCAACGATCCAGCAGGGAATCGAAATTCTTACCGGCGTCAATGCCGGAACGCGCAGCGCCTCCGGAAAGTTCGAGTCTGGCAGCGTGTTTGCCAAAGTGGACGCGCGCCTGAGCCGGATGGCTTCCACCCTCCGCAAGTTTGACTAGTCCGCAATCGCTCGGAAATTCCCGGAATCAGAGCAAGCGGCGCAGCTTCATGGTCAGCGTCAGTGTCTGGCCGTTTCGTTCGATGGTGAGCTTGTACGGACGTACAAGCTGTCGGAAGAGGTCGTGGATTTCCGCCAGCGAGAGGTCGGCGGCGGGATCCTCGTCGATACCGGCAATGATGTCGCCCTTCTGAACGCCCGCGTCGCTTCCCGGAGTTCCCCGCCGGACTTCCGCCACCTCGAACGTCTTCAGTCCCGGCCCTCTGGCGATGAGCGAAATACCGCTCATGTCTTCGATTTCGTCGCTGTGAAGTTCACTGTTCGGGTCGAGAAAAATTTGCCCGTGAGCGTAGTCAAAGACCACATTGAAACGCCGCAGCATTCCTCCGCCGATTTCTCCGGCGAGCCGCGCGCCGCTGCCGGCAGCGGGACTCCGTCTTGAGAATTCGGCAATCGGCTCTTGGACTGGGACGGCCCCGATCTGGAATAGCTTCAGTCGTGCCAGCAGGGCGTTTCCGCGTTCATCTAAGGGCTGATCCATCGCCGGGATTGTTCTCAGGTGCGACGCAAGCAGACGGTGAGCGTCGGCGTAGCGCTCGTAAATCAGAACCGAGACATCGATTGCTGTGTTGACAATGAAGTCGCCTTCGACGGTCTTGCTGCCTGTCTCGCTGAACTTGGCCTGCACCTCTGGCGCTCCGCCGGCAGGGGCATGAGAAGGCTTCCCGGCGCCCAGATACTGGTAGCTGGCGGGATCGTAGAGCCGGACCGTCTTCCGCGCGTAGTCGATTTCGACGACAACGCTTTCGAAAAAGTCTTTACCGAGGGTTCCTTCGTAAACCCGGCCAACCTCCGCGGCGAAATTCTGCCTCGGCACCTGGGGCAAAGCGGGCAGAGCGAGCGCGACCCCCGCCAGTTCCAGAACAACGCTCTCGCTGGATCGAATCCCGAGCTCCGCGGCGCGGTTCGGATCGATTGACGTGGAGGCGGCCGTCGAATCGAGCAGGAAAAGGCACGGCTGGCCCTCGTTCAGGCGCACGGGCAGAAAGACGAGATTGCCGATGAATTCCGCCGGAATTTCGGCGGCGTTCCCCCCCAACGCAAATCGTGCGGAAGCGCCCGGCTGTGGCGGCGCGCCGTTGGTTTGCGCGCGCGAAGCGGGCAGTGCGGCCAGTCCCACCGATAACGCAAGGGCGGCCGCGAAGAGCGTTGTTCTCCGGCGCTTCATTCAGCCGGTCAGTTGCCGGGCGGCGTGGAGGCAGAGGGCGGTGCTGCCGTTGCGGACTTCGGCGTGCTCAAATAGCCCTTCGCCTGGTCTTTGTTGACCTCGAAGACCACGATCTCATATGGCGCGCGCGCTCCGCGGACGTAAAACTGCACGGGCTCGCCGACGGTCTTGTCTTTCTTCTCGATGGTCTTGTCGTCGGCAACCACATTCAGCGTGTAGCGGTAGTGTTTCGTATCCACCTTGCGCAACTGCACCTGGATCGGACCTACGTGGTCCGGGCCCTTGGAAGACTTGTTGAGCGAAAACTCGAAAATGTCGCGCTCGCCGAGCCGCTTCAGCTCTTCGACCTCGTCGTGATTCCGGGCGATCAGTCCGCTCTGTACTCCGAGGTCGCCAATCGTGCTCTGCAGCTTGTTCTTCGTGGCTTCGAGATCCGCTTTCGTGGCGGAAATGTCGCTCTGGGTGCCGTTGATCTGGGTCGCGACCTGGCCGAACTTCGTGCTCGTGTCCGCCTGGACAGCGCCGATCTGCGCGCGCAATTGCGCGTCGCTCTTCTGCTGCTCGGAGCGCGCGGTCTGCGCGAGCCCGCGAGCGCGCGCGAGTTCGTCTTCCGTCAATCCGAGCTTTTGGGATGTAACGTCCAATTGTCCCTTCAGATCCGCCACGCGGGCGTTCGTCTTGTCGAGTTCCGCGGCCAGAGCCTGTGTTTTCTTGTCCGCGTCCTCCTGGCTCTTGTGCAGGGCTTCGCGCTCTGAGTAGTTCGCGTACAGCAGATAGCCGACCAGCGCGAATGCCACGACGAAAAGCACCGTCACCCAGCGCGGTAGACTTCCCCCTTCGATTACCGCGTCACCTGGGATGTTCGGGGTCGAACTCATCGATCCTCCTCAGCGGCGTGCGCCGCACTCATGCTTGGCTTGGACACCGGATTATCGCCGAGCCGTCGAGCGAAGTCTATCCCTTCGGGCGTGGCCGTCCTCTCCCGCCTTGGGGCCAGCGAGCCTCGACCGTGGTGGTCAAACCGCCGCGCGGGGTGAATTCCCCGGTCACGCGGCACCTCACGGGCCGAACGGCCGCTACGATGTCGCGCAGAATCCGGTTCACCGCGTTCTCGTAAAAGATTCCCAAATTGCGATAAGCCAGCAGGTACATCTTCAGAGCCTTCAATTCCAGGCAAAGCTTCTTCGGTTCGTATTGAATCGTGATCGCGCCGTAATCGGGCAGGCCGGTCTTGGGGCAGACGGACGTGTATTCCGGAACGCGGATGGTGATCTCGTAACCCGGGAACTGGTTGGGCCACGTTTCGAGCTTCGGCAGCTTCGCATTGATTCCCGCGCTAGCGTGCGCGGCCGTGTAGTCGGGCATGCGTTTTCCTTTCCACGCATATTCTACACTGCGGGGAGGTTGCCGCGGCCCGGAACGACTGCGCCCGTCTAGTGCCCCGGCGCTGCTCGGAATACCAAGTACGTCGTAGGAAAAATGCACTTCGGCGAGGGATGTGGTTAGCATAAACCGGTGTTGGGTCTTGCCTGTGAAACGCGTTTTCGATACTCTGTCGCGCCACAGTGGGGGTGATTGGCACGATGATCTGTCCGCAGTGCCGCAGCGCACACTGTTTTCGTTCGCGCCGAAGCGGCGTACTTGACTGGCTATACTCGGCGTTCGGGTTGCGTCCTTGGCGATGTCGCACGTGCGATCTGCGATTCCGTGCCCGACACGTGGCGCTCCCGTTTGCTCGTTACACTCACTGTCCCAAATGTGGAAACTTCGACCTCGAGCGCATTCCCCGCGAACGAGTCGACGAGGGTACGCTTCTCTTCCTGAAACGATTCCTCGGTTTTCCGGCCTACCGTTGCGATCCCTGCCGCCAAAGGTTCTTCAGCGTGAGACCGTTTCGCCGCATCCTTCCGTCGATGGTCCCAGCCGAGGCCCGGAGAGTTTCGGGTAACTGACACCGGCCGCGCGGCGCGTTAGGGCCGCAGAACTTGCAAAGCCCGCTCGCCCTGGGACATACTCTCGCCCACGGCCGCAAAGGGGGGAACCATATGAGCCGGAAGTCAAAGCAGTCGAAGAAATCCAGTAGTGGCGCCTCGATGAATCGCCGCAGCTTCATGGGTACGCTCGCGGCGGCTGCAGGCACGAGCGCCGTGGCGGGCAGCCTGTCCCTCGCGCCGCCGGCAAATGCGGAAACCGTCCATTTCCCGTCATCCTCGTATCTCGGAGGCGCCGGCCCTTTCCGTACCGAGTGCGACATTCGGGACTGCGATGTCGAAGGTGAAATCCCCTCCGAAATCGACGGCGCGTTCTATCGCGTAGGCCCCGATTGGCAGTATCCCCCGATGACCGGCAATATTCCTTTTGACGGCGAAGGCCTCGTCAGCATGTTCCGCATCCAGAACGGCCACGTCGATTTCAAGAGCCGTTATGCCCGCACGCAGCGCTTCAAAGCGCAGGCGGCCGCGCGCAGAAGGCTCTTCGGCATGTACCGTAATCCCTTCTCGGACGATCCGGCCGTCAAAGGCGTCAGCCGCGGCACAGCCAACACTCACATCGTCTACTACAACGAAAGAATGCTTTCGCTCAAGGAAGACAGCCCGCCCGTCGCCATGAACCCGCTCACGCTTGAGACCGTCGATGACTACTACACCTTCCACGGCGAGCTCAAGAGCCTTACCCATACCGCCCATCCCAAGTTCGACCACGCGACCGGCGAAATGATCTCCTTCGGTTATGAGGCCAAGGGCCTGGCGACCGACGACGTCTGTGTCTTCTCGGCAAATTCCACGGGCCACATCACCTGGCAGGCGTGGATCAAGGTTCCGTACGTCGGGATGGTCCACGATTTCGCCGTTTCGCAGAAATACGTCGCGTTCCTCTGCATCCCAATGGCGACGAACGTCGAGCGCATGAAGCAGGGCCAGGTGCACTTTGCCTGGGATTCCACGCTGCCCACCTGGTTTGGCGTTCTCGAGCGCGGCGGCGACGGCAAGGACCTTCGCTGGTTCAAGGGCCCCGAACGCTGCGCCACGCACGTGATGGGCGCGTTCTCGGACGGCGACAAAATGTACGTCGACATGGATATGGCGCTGAAGAACCAGTTCCCGTTTTTTCCCAACCTCCACGGTGAGCCTTTCGATCCAAAATCGGCGTCAGGCTACCTGACCCGCCTGTCTGTCGATCTCTCGAAAAAAGACATCACCGACTACACCATGGAAAGGCTGTATCCGCAGACCGGCGCCCTACCGCGGCAGGATGATCGCTATCAGACCATGCCCTATCGCATCGGCTTCATGCCCACAAGCGATCCGACCAAGCCGCTCAATCCGAAACTCGGCAACGTCGCCTTCCGGCCGACGAACTCCTATACCAAGTTCGACCACGCGACGCGCACCACAACGCAGTTCTTCATCGGCGACTCCTCCAGCTTGCAGGAATGCTGCTTCGTCCCGCGCAGCAAGGACGCGGCGGAAGGCGATGGCTACCTCGTAGGCATTGCCAGCCGCCTGCTCGAGGGCGGGCGTTCCGATCTCGTGATCGTGGATACCCAGCACATGGAGGACGGCCCCGTCGCCACTGTGAAACTTCCGTTCCGCAGCTACAGCCAGGTCCACGGCTGGTGGGTGCCGGGCTACGCGCTGCCCAAAGCCTAGCGAGCGTCAGGGGCAATTCCCGTGAGTCGGAAAACCAAGTCGCTGAAAAAGAAACGAACGGGTATCGCAAAGGTTCGCCGCAAGTCCTCGACCACTCGCCCGCCAGCGCCTAACGGCAACCACGCCCGCTGGCACTTTGTGCCGCCGCACGGATCCGCCCCGAGCGTCCATTTCTCCGCGGACACTCCCGATATGTGGGGCAACCCGCCTTTCCGCGCCGAGTGCGACATCCAGGACTGCGAGGTCGAAGGCACAATTCCTTCAAACATCGACGGTGCGTTCTATCGCGTGGGCCCGGATTGGCAGTATCCGCCCGCGCCGGGGAACATCATTTTCGACGGCGAAGGACACGTCAGCGTGTTTCGCATCAAGAACGGGCGCGCCGATTTTCGTTCCCGCTACGTCCGCACCCAGCGATTCAAAGCCCAGGCCGAGGCGCGCCGCAGACTCTTCGGCGTGTACCGCAACCCGTTCACCGACGATCCGAGCGTCGCCAGGGTGAGCCGCGGCACGGCCAATACGCACGTCGTGTATCACCACGGGCGCTTGTTTGCGCTGAAAGAAGACAGCCCGCCCGTGGCGATGAATCCGCTCACGCTTGAGACCCTGGACGACTACTACACATTCCACGGAGGGCTTCACAGCCTCTCCTTCACAGCCCACCCGAAGTTTGATCCGCTGACGGGGGAAATGCTCGGCTTTGGATTTGAAGCCAAGGGCCTCGCCACCGACGATGTCGCGGTCTACGCCGTCGATTCCAAAGGCAAAGTTACATGGGAGGCGTGGATCAAGGTTCCCTACGTGGGAATCCTCCACGACTTCGTTGTGACCCAAACGCACATCGGTTTCCTCGTCTTTCCGATGGCGACGAATGTCGAGGGCATGAAGCACGGCCAGATACATTTCGCCTGGGATTCCACGCTGCCGACCTGGTACGGCGTGATGCGCCGCGGCGGCGACGGCAAAGACCTTCGCTGGTTCAAAGGGCCCGCGCGCTGCGCCATGCACGTGATGGGCGCTTTTTCCGACGGCGACAGGCTTTACGCCGACATGGAAATGTCCCTCAAAAACACGTTTCCTTTCTTCCCCAATCTCCACGGTGAGCCGTTCGATCCCGTGGCTGGAGCGGCTCACCTGACGCGCGTCTCCGTCGATCTCTCGAAAAAAGCCGGGACCTACGACATGGAGATTCTCTATCCGCAGGTTGGGATTCTGCCGCGCCAGGACGAGCGCTACCAAACTCTCCCGTATCACGTGGGATTCATGCCCACCACCGATCCAGCGAAGCCTCGCCACCCGAATCTTGCGCATCTGCCCTTCCATCTGAACAACTGCTACACCCGCTGCGACCACGCGACGCGCAAGACCTCCTCGTTTTTCATTGGTGACGACGCGACGCTGCAGGAAGCCTCGTTTATCCCGCGCGGCAAGAACGCCCCCGAAGGCGATGGCTACGTGATCGGCGTGGCGAATCGCCTCCTCGAAGGCGGGCGCGCCGACCTTGTCATCGTCGACACGCAGCACATGGAGGACGGTCCCGTGGCTACCGTGAAGCTGCCCTTCCGCAGTTTCAGCCAAGTCCACGGCTGCTGGGTGCAGGGCGACGTCCTGCCGGAGAATTGAAGCGTTACGCGCGAGGTTCCGCGGCGCCTGCGGGGTCGAGGCCGCCTAGGGAGACGAGCAGGCGGCGGAGTTTGGCGCGATCTTCCAATCCCATCCCCACCGTCTCGAAGCCTGCCTGGTGCGAGCGAACGAATCGCACCACCGCCTGCACACTGATGGACCGCAGGCCTGCCGGAATCTTCAGCGTCGCTTCCGTTCCCACGGTGAGTTGCACGTCGCCGCTCAGCAGCCCGCCTTCCAGGCTCAGCACGCTGATTGCCGACGAGTACTTGCCCCGCGCCGACGTGATCGTCGCGGGCACGTTGCGCGGTAGCCGAATTCGGCGGTAACGCCTGTGCCGGACGACGTCACGGCCGGGAATCGGATCGAGCGGTGCGAGCGCCAGAACTTTCTCGTCCAGCCCGGACTCCGCCAGGAATCCCTGCATCCACTCCGAATCGATCTTCATCAGGGCCTGCGCGGCCGCCATGCGAATCTCCTCTGGATACGTCCAGCCGAATGTTTTGCGCGACTCGACGAAATTCCGCAGGTGCCCGCCGGCGTCGGGCGCTCGCATCCGGCCGAGCGCCTCGATGGCTTTGACGCGCAGATACTCCGCCCCTTGCGGCAGGAGGTCTCCCTCGGCCACACGCAGCAGCGTTGGCGCCGTGGACGGGTCTCCGCACATACCCACCTCATCGAGCGCGAGCCCCAGGACCATCGGATCGAGTAGTTCGAGCGAGTTCGCCAGCAAACGGCCGCGCTCCGGAGCACCCGCGATCGAAAGCTGGCGCACGACCGCGTCATGAAAACCGCGCCCGCCGTGCTTCAGCCGCAGCGGAAGCAGATCCTCGACTCCCATCGGATCGAGCCGGCTCAGCAGCCCGATGACGGTCGCCGCCTTGGCTGGCGTCTCGGACTCGAGTACCTCTTTCAAATGCCGCGCGCAACCGCCCCCGGCGGCCTTTGCCAGTTGGACGATGTTCTCGCGCTCGCTGCGCCGCCATGAACGCGCGAGCCGCACGGCCAGGTGCTCGCTCGCAACTTGCGGAACGCGCGTCAGCACGTCCACCAGCCCTTCGGGCATCGCCTCCGACGCCAGTGCTTCCTCGATGAACTCCGGCAGGCGGTTCTCGACCCCGATGCGCGGGCGCAGGCTCTGCGCCCACGCTGGCCGCAGTTCCTCGAGGTCCGCCAGCGAATCGAGCGCCTGCTGCATCGCCCGGTAATACCGGCGCTGCGCCGACTCCTGGCTCAGCCGCACGAAGGCCGCGCTGAGCAGCGTCTGCAGCTCAGGATCCTTTTCGGCGATGAGTTGCTGCCCGATCTCCGCGAGCGCGTCCTGCAACCGCTGGCTCGCTGCCTTGCTGTACAGCCCGGCGAGCTGTCCCAGTCCGATGGCTGCCTTCTTGCGTGCCTCGGCGTCCTTATTCCGCACGCACGACGCGTATTTCAGCAAAACGTCTCCCGCGGTCTCTGCCTCCCCGCGCCCGAGCAGTTCCTCCACATACTGCTGCACGTTCCGCGGCGGAATGCACCACGCCTCCGTCGAAGTCAGCACCGCGCGCTTCCCCGAGTCGGGCACGGCGGCCCAGAACTGCCGGTCGAGCAGGTCCGCATGGGATTCCACGGAAAGCCCGGCGCTTGCCATCTTTTCCTCGCGGGCCTTCAGCAGCTTTCGCAGCGTCTCGAGTTCGTGGCCCATGCGATCCAGCATCTGGCGTACGGCATTCACCCGCACTTCGCCGCGCTGGAAGCGGTCGAGCGCGAATCGGATCGCCAGGTCCTCCGCCAGCCGCAGCAGCGCGCCCTCGTCAAGCCTCGCGGACGGTGTCTGGGCTGCGACGGTCGCCAGCGCCTGCCGGAGCGTCGCTTGCGCGTTCTGCGGCAGCGATGCCAGCTTCTGTTGCCACGTCGTCTGGTCGAGCTGTTGCGTATTCTTTCCGTGCGCAGCCTCGCCGAACTGCGTAAGCAGCCGGAGCAAGCCATACACCTCGGCTTCTTCCAGCGCCGGAGTCCCGGTCCCTCCGCCCCCTCCGCCTCCTGTGCTTCCGCCGTCGTATTCCCCGCCGTGGGCTGAACCTGCGGCCCCGCCCCCGGTTCCGGGCGCACCTCCAGGGCCGCCGCCCGGCGTGGCCGAGCCGCCGTGGGCGCCTTCTGCAGCGGCGATGAGCTGGATCATCTTTTCCGGGCTGCGGAACCAGTCCTGGATGCTTTCAGCGTCCGCGCCGAGCGTCCTTGCCGTCAACTGCGCGGCAACGCGCGCATCGGCGTATGCCGCATCCTCCGCCACGAAACGAATCTCGTTCACCCGGATTCCCCCGCCGCTATCCCTGCCGAAGTGTTGTTCCAACCGGTCGGTCAGCGAAGCGGCGCGAGGCCCCGTCTCCATGAACACGCGCACGAGGCTGGCGAATTCGTCGCGTTCGACGCTCGGCTGGAAGCCGATGCTCGCCACCCCTGCGTTGCCGAGCAGCTCGGCAAAACTCCGCTCGGCGGCGGTCGATTCCAGAGGCACGCCATCCAGCAGAAGCTGCGAGCCGGAGGCTCCCAGGAGCAGACCCGTGGGGCCCGCCTCCCGCACCGCCTCCTCGAGCTCATTCCACGTGACCTCGAACTGGCCGGCCGAGCGGGCGTGCTCTAATCCATAGAGTCGAGTGTACTTAAACAGAACGTTCAGACTGCGGACGAAAGCGCGGGCGCTCGGAACGGTGGACTCACTGGACACTCTTAGGTCACTTGGGAGGGGCGGCATTCTTCGGGTCTCTACTCAAGTGTACTAGAACGATTGGCGGGCGAAATGGTACCGACGTTCCAGGGTAACGAACCAGCTACATCCATAGTCTCAGGCGGGCAGGTGTACTTGAACCCCCAGCTCTTTGACCGTGGGCCGCACCCGGCGAATCACCTCGCTCGCCCACAGCTTTTCACTCAACAGGACCAGCGAGCCGTCCTCAAAATTGCATATGGCGCAGAAGAAATAGTTTGGAAAGGCCTTGTGATAGGCGTCCACTCCGCGGCGCGCCAGATCCCCTTCGACTTCCGGATCGCCCGCAACCGCGCCGCCCATGCGCGCCCCGAATGTCTCGTTCTGAAAGCGGTCGAGCAGGGATTCAAGCGCCGCAGGTTCGGGCGCCGGAATCACGATCGATCGCCGGGTGGTCGCGCGATACGCGATCCCATGGCGGTCACAGAATTCGCGCACGCGATCGAGATGACTGAAAAAATCGAGCACCCAGGCCTCGGTACCGGCAACCGCCGGCAGAACGCGGCTCCAGATGCGCGCCGCGTCGGTCCCGCGGACCGGTTCGCGGTTTTCATCCGCTTCCACGAGGTCGAGCCCCACCGCCTTCACGTCGGGGCCGAGATCGAGGGCTTCGATGTCAAGCAGGTACATGCCTATTCTTCCTCGCTTGGCGCCTCGGGAAACTTCTTTTGAAATTCGGGAGACTGCTTGCGCACTTCGAGCCAGTCGAAAAAGGCATCCGGGGTCTCGAGCCAGATGGCGAACCATCGGCCGATCTCTTCCTTCTCCTCCCGCTTCTCTGCGTCCACCTTACGGTTGCGGGCGATCATCTCCGCGCGCCGCCGCCCGAGCCGCGCCACTTCGCGGGCGCGTTCCGCCGCATGACTCTCTCCCTGGGTCGCGAATTTCCGCAGCAGTTCGTCGAGCCGCACCAGGCACATCTCCGCTTCGGCAAGCGTGGAAAAGTGCAGCAGGTCCGCGAATTCTTCCTCGTAGTGCCCTTCCGTATCCGAGCGCGTGGACCACACGACGCGCATTCCCGCCTCTTCGAGCACGCTCACGATGTAGTCCGGCGAGGTCTTTCCGCGCGCGCCGAGCTGCGCGATCAATTGCCGGCGAATCTGCTCGATCTCCGCCGGAGTGAAGCGCGGCTTGCCCAGCCCGTGCGCAGCTTCCAGGATCAGTTCCTTCTTCGTGGAAGATTCGTCGGAGACGCGTTCGTCGGAGTGATGTTTCTTCAAGCGCTGCCTCAGTGTTTCGCTGTTTGTGACGCGCCGGCTGCGGCATCGGCGGCGAGACGCCTGCGGAGGCGCGCGACGTTTCGGTTGTGCTCCGCTAGCGTCCGGCCGAACGAATGGCCGCCCTCGTCGTTGGCCACGAAGTAGAGATAATCCGTCTGCGTTGGCGCAAGCGCCGCCCGTAGCGACGCCTCGCCCGGATTCGCAATCGGCCCGGGCGGCAGGCCCGGATGCGTATAGGTATTGTAGGGCGAATCGACGCGCAGATCCTGGGGTCTCACGTTCTTCTCCGGGTGGCCGGCCAGCGCCAGCGCGTACTGCACCGTCGGATCGCATTGCAGCGGCAGGCCGTGGCGCAGGCGATTGTAGAAGACGCCAGCCACCAGCGGGCGTTCGTCCGGTTTCGGCGTCTCTCGCTCGACGAGCGACGCGAGCGTCACCACTTCCTCGGGCGTCAATCCCCCGGGAAGCGGCGAACCGGTCGGTTCGACTGTTTCCCAGACCGCCCGGAAGTTCTGCACCATCCTCTTCGCCACCTGCCCGCAAGTGTTGTGCCGCGTGAATTCGTACGTCGAGGGAAACAGAAATCCCTCGAGGCTCTTCGCCCGTGGAGCGAGATCCGAAACGAGCGCCGTATCGTGCGCCGCCGCGACGAATTCCTCCCGGCTGCAGATTCCCTGATGTTCGATTTCCGCCGCGATGTCGTAGATCGTCCAGCCCTCGGGCACCAGGATCGTGCGGACGAAAATGCGGCCGTGCGCGATTTTCCAGAACACTTCGCGTGAATTCACCGGCTGGTCGAAAAGATACTCGCCCGCCTCGAGCGGTCTGCGAAAGTGCCAGTAGCTGAAGAGCGCGAACGCGAGGCGGTTGCGGATGACGTCGTTTTGCCGGAGGACTCCGGCAATCTGCCATCGGGACGTTCCGTGCGGAATGTCCACAAAGACCTTTTCCGGTCTGTGGCCGCGGTACGGGCGGCCGATCTGCGAATCGAGCCATCCGGCCCCCGCGCCCAATGCGGCGATCGCCAGCAGTGCCAGCAAGCCGAGCCGCCGGATCACGACCTGGTCTTCTCCGCAACGGCGGCGCGTGCCCGGCTGGATTTGCGCTCGAGGTAGTCACGCAGCAGAACTGCGGCAGCCACGTGATCGAGCGGCTCGCGGCTCTTTCGGCGCGAGGAAGGCCGCGTCTCGGCGATCATCTGCTCCGCCTCCCAACTCGTCAGCCGCTCGTCCAGCATTTCCACCTCGATGCCGAGTTCCTTTTTCAGCCGCTTGGCAAACCGCGCCGCTTCGTCCGCCATGGGGCCCTCTTCGCCGGTTATGTGCAACGGGTGGCCAACGACGATTTGCGCGACTCCGTGCTTCCTGCAAATGTCGCGCAAACGGCGAAGGTCGCCTTGCCGGTTCGTGCGGGTCAGCGTCTCGAGCGGCTGCGCCGTTAGTCCAAGCTCGTCCGATAGCGCGAGACCGATCCGTTTGCGGCCGTAATCGAGGGCCAGAATTCTACCCGGCTTGGCCTCGTCTGTCGTTTTCTTTGGCATGGTCGCGGTTGCTGCTCGGGTCACGGTGGTCATTTCTTCCCTTTCATTATACGCGACCGCCTGCCGCATCGAGGATTGCGGTTGACCGCGGCGAATCGCGGAAGTAACAAACGGACAATATCCGGGCAAGTCCGCACTACGGCTGGCGGCCGCGCTCGCCTTTCTCCCAGGAGGGCCAGAAACCCATGAGCTTCATTTCCTGGTCGAGGCCGGTCTCTTTCATCAGTTGCTCGATCTCGGCGCGCGATTGCCGCGGCCCAATCCGTTGCGGAGCGTCCGCGAGAGCGTAGACCGTCACGGCCGCGATGGCCGTGTTTTGCTTGAGCTGGCCGATGTCCACTTTGTCGAACGTGTCCGAGGCGGCGTGATAGTTCAGCAGGTAGTTCGCGGTCTCCTGGTTTGCAACGAGCGCCAGCACACCCTCGAGCAGGAAATCGAAATTGTCCGTGTCGATGCCGGCATCGAGTGTGAATTCCTTCACGCCGAGAGATTTTGCCGGCTCGAGCGCCTCACGCACGGCCGCCAGCGTGTCCTTCCGCCCGCCGAGCGAGTAACCCGTAACAGCCCCGTCCCCGGCATCGTAGACCACGGCTGCGGCCATATTATCGAGCTCCGCGCGGTGCGCCCGCGCGTACGCCCAGGAGCCGAGCATGTACTGTTCTTCCCCGGTGAAAAGGACGAATCGAATCGACCGGCGCGGAATCGTTCCCGAAGCATGGATCACCCGCGCCGCGTCGATCACCAGGGCGACATTACAGCCGTTGTCGAGGGCGCCGGTGCCCAGATCCCACGAATCCAGGTGCGCGCCGAGCAGCACGAACTCCTCCGGCTTTTCGCGCCCGCGGATTTCCGCCACCACATTTTCGGATTCGACCGGCCCGCTCACGCGATTCGGCATCTCGAAATGCACGCGGACCTCCTGCTTCGACGCCAGAAACCGCGCCAAGCGCCCGGCGTCCTCGCGGGCCACAATCGCCTGCGGCAAGAGCGCAGGCTCTCCACTGAGTGCCGTCGTGTGGCGATAAAGCAGGAGATTCGGGCGCGTCGACATCCAGAAGATCGCTGCGGCTCCGGTCTTTCTCGCGCGTTCGATGATCGCGGGATCAGCCAGATATTCGCCGGCAAGGTCTTCCAATGTCGCCAGCTCTTTCGTGTGGATGAGAACGATGGCGCCATTCGCTGCCGCGCCAACTTTCGCGAATCCCGCGTCGTCTCCGTCACCGGCATCGACGACGCCGGCCGTTATGCCTCCTTCCGGTATCGGCGGCGACCATCCGGTCGAGACCAGACGGATCGAAAAAGCAACCGGCGCCAGAACCTCGGCGTGCGTGTGGCCCTCGCTCCAGCCCGCCGGGACCGTGAATTTTTCGGTGTGCACGTCATCCACGCCTGCGCGGCGCAAAGCTTCGACTGCCCAGCCCACGGCACGATCCGCTTCCGGGGAGCCTGTCACGCGCCCGCCGATGGAATCGGTCAGGTAACGGAGATTCTCCTCGAGCGGCGAAGCGCCCAGCGCGCTCTGGATCATCGCGGGCGCCAGTTCCGCGCAGGACTTCTCCACCGAACAGGCCCCCGATCCCTGCGGCACCTGCTTCCAGCCGGGCGGAGGGTTGATCGGAGCCATCTGGCCCGAAGCCGCCGGGACTGCCGGCAAGATACAGGCGAGGCTCAACCCGAGGCAGAAGAGCAAGCGCGAGCAATTCGTCACGAGCATTTCACCGGCCCGGATTATAGCGAGGGGCCGCCGGCAATCACAAACTCCCGGTTGATTTCGGAAAAAAATTCTCAAGTTGAGAATTTTGTACACAGAGTACAGGTTTTAATGTATGCTCCCGCCGCTGCATCCCATGAAGGCAGCGTAGTTTACAGAAATGACAAACTTTGGCAGCCTAGCTGCCTTTGGCTCGCGTCGGCCCCGCAGAAAAACACGCAGCACTGGTTCTGAAGGCGATCGAGGCTTCATTGGGCTTGGATCGTCCGCAGAATCACAGCAACTCCCGTTTGCAAAGCAATCCCAGCTTGCAGTTTTCGGATTGTAAGCAGTGAGACCAAAAAATAAAGACTCTGCCCGCCAGGGCAAGACGGGAAGGCCAGATTGAAGAAAGTACGCGAACTGCCAAAGATCATTTCCCGCACCAGAAGGTCCAACGTAAGCCAGCCCAGCTTTTTCGTTTTTTGCCAAAAATCCACGGGAGCAGCGCAGTTCCGAGCCGAAGCGGGCGCCGACCCGAACTTCACTGTCGAGCGGATGGCCGGCCTGCTGGCCATGCAGTGCTTGGCCCGGGGGTCGAACCCGGACGACTTTGACGTCCTGGTCGCGGCCGACAGGACGTTCACGAACCGCCTGCTGTCGCGGGCCAGCGAGCTCCTCGAGGAAGGGCGAGCCCTCGCCGGTCCGGCCACGCTGAGTCCCCGGCAAAAGGAGATTCTACATTCGGTGATCTGCAATCACGCCAACAAGGAAATCGCGGCCCGGCTCAACATCACCGTCCGCACCGTGAAGTTTCACATCTCTTCCTTGTTGAATCGATTCGGCGTGCAGAATCGCGCCGAACTGGCGCGCCGGGCGGCCGGGCTCCTGCGGCCGGCCAGTCTCGACGGCCGCGCGGCGGACCGGGACGAACTGCCGCAGCCCCTGCCCCAGGTGTTGGGGCCCGTGGCCGTCAGCCCCGCTCTTCACCTGGCGAGCAAAACGCGAAGCGGGCAGTTCACCAGACGAGTACTCTCCGCCTGAGAAGATTCCGCGCGAGCCGAGGCCCAGGCTTCGGCTCGCGCGCCCCTTCGTTTCACTTCCACTTTAGTTTCTTCACGTCGATCGTCGGCGGCGGAAATGCCATATCCATGCTTTCGAGCGTCTCGGCGATGACGTGCGAGACGGCGAGGTTGCGGAACCATTTTTTGTTCGCGGGAATCACGAACCAGGGCGCGTGTTCGGTGCTGCATTTCGCAAGAACATCTTCGTAGGCCGCCGTGTAGTCGTCCCAGAATTTCCGCTCGTCGAAATCAGCCTGGGAGATTTTCCAGCGCCGGTCGGGATCGTCGATGCGCTGCTGAAAGCGCCTCCGCTGCTCGTCCTTGCTGATGTGAAGGAAGAATTTGACGATCTTGATGCGATTGTCGTGCAGCAGTTCCTCAAATTCATTGATTTGATTGTAGCGGCGCGACCAGATTTCCCTGGGCACGAGATTGTGAACGCGCACAACGAGAACGTCCTCGTAAACGGACCGGTTGAAGATTCCGATGTCGCCGTATTCCGGGACGGCCTTGTGAACGCGCCAGAGGAATTCGTGCGAGGCTTCCTCGGCCGAGGGCTTCTTGAACGACATCACGTGGCATCCCTGCGGGTTGCAGCCGGTCATGACGTGGCGAATCGTGCCGTCCTTTCCGGCGGCGTCGCGGCCTTGCAGGACAATCAGCAGAGCGCGCTTGTGCTCGGCGTAGAGCAGATATTGCAGCTTGTCGAGCCGTGCGATGGCTTTATCGAGGCTCACCTTCATCTTGTGGCCCTTGTCCCAGCCGAGCGTGTTCTCGGGATCGTAGTCCGCGAGTTTCACCTTCTTCCCCGGCTTCACCATCAGTTCTTTGCTGAAGTTCGTCGCCATTCAGTTTTTGCCCTCCGCGAGGGCCCTGTCTGCAAACCGTTCCGGTTCGCGTGACACGTGAAAGGCCCCCCTTTTCATTGACGGGTAACAGGCACCACGATCGTTTGTTTTGAGGAAGTTACAGGGATTTTTACTCGGCAGCCAGTGACGGGTAAAAGGCAACAAAACTGTGAGGCAGAGGAGAACAGCGGAGAGGTGGCGAGGGTTGTGCCCGTCGGGGTCGCCGGGTCACCCGCTACGGCGGATGCACGGGGAGCTTGTGGGATCGGGGCGCGCGCAGCGCGGCGCCACTGGGCTTCGCGGCTGCGCGTCGCCGTCGCCGGCTCCGAGCGCCGGTGCACCCCCTGCTTCAATGTTGCCCGCTTCCAACTTCTCACTGCGCATACCTCCATGATCCATCATTTACCGTGGCACAGTGCGGGTCACGGTGCAAGTGGGAAAGCCTGTGGACTTCTGGGAAGTCTGCGTAAGGCAAGCGAATCGAGCGTGGGGTTTGTATAATAGTTTTTTCCATGAAACCGACGCGCATATCCGCGAGCAGCACCAAACGGTTTTCGCTCATCCGTTCACTTATTTGTTCGCTTCTATGCAGCGCGCTGACGGCAGGGTTCCTTGACATTCGAGCGGCATCGGCAGCCTCCGGGCAGAGTCCGATTGAGGCCTTGCACGTGCCGGAGCTCGACGCCGGCTTTCACCTTCTTTACGAACTGAAGCCTGAGGAAGCTCACAAGCAGTTTGAGGCTTGGCAGAAGTCCCATCCCCAAGACCCCCTTGGGAGCGCCTCGGAAGCGGCCGCTTATCTGTTTGAGGAGTGCTATCGGCAAGGCGTCCTGACCTCCGAGTTCTTCCTGGACGACAAGCGTTTTCTGGGTAAGATCCCTCTCAAACCGGACCCGGAACTGCGCGCGGCATTCTTCGCCGCCGACAAACAGGCACAGGACCTAGCGCAGTTGCGATTGAAGACGAATCCGGACGATGCGAATGCCCTGTTCGCCATGTCTCTGAGTCTTGGTATGCAGGCCGACTACGCCAGCCTCATCGACAAGCGTCAGCTCGACAGCCTGAAAAAGATCCGCGAAGCCGATACGTACTCCAAGAAACTGTTGGTGATTGCTCCGGATGCCGCTGACGCCTATCTTGGCCTGGGCACGGCGAATTACTTCATCGGAAGTCTGCCTGGAATCAAGAAGTTTTTCCTCAGCTTCGTTGGAATCCACGGCGACAAAAACGCAGGGATCCAGCAGATCGAGATCGCCGCCGATCGTGGCCACTACCTGCGGCCGTTTGCGAAGATTTTGCTGGCGCTGGCGGCCCTGCGCGAGAAGAAGCCAGAAGTGGCCCGCACACAACTTAAGGAGCTCGTCGCGGAATTTCCCGAGAACCCACTTTTTGCTGATGAGCTGGCCAAGCTCCCGGCCCCTCCGGCCACGACCATTCCCCTTCAATAGTGAATTCCTACTGAGTTAGGAAGCGCCTCAGCAGTCTGCCCGTTTGGTGTTGGCATCCCGAACGGCCCGATCTCATTTCTGCGCGACCCGATATGTTTGTCGGATTCGGGGATACCTAACCTTAGCTATTAGATCACTGTTCCTTTTCGTACAGTCGTGTTCCGCACAGAACGTGACGAGTGTCACCGACGACGGCAACAAAAAGAGTTAAGAGATAAGGGAGTCGGCAGGCGAGGCGGAACG
>Ga0187860_1000071_pt1 | contig 94323 bp, 81 predicted proteins | sample June2016WEW_10_4_FD_132981 | JGI IMG/M metagenome (GOLD analysis project Ga0187860, IMG submission 132981) | Peatland microbial communities from SPRUCE experiment site at the Marcell Experimental Forest, Minnesota, USA - June2016WEW_10_40 | ecosystem: Environmental > Terrestrial > Soil >...
GCAGGCGGGAATTACAGATCATATTTGGACAGTCCAAGAGCTTCTGACATGGGCCGGAGACTGAAATGGCTTGCCAAATTCATACGGTCGCCACCATCATCAACACGGAATTAGAGCAGCACCCGTAACTAGTTCAATTCTCGGTAACTGATTAAGCGAACTCCCTGCCGCTCCACGGCGCGCCTCACCTCAGGAGCCAACAAACCTTCCAGTTCCAGCTGACGCTCCCGTTGCAGACGCGAACCGGTGCCGATCAGTTCCGCGTCGCAAATGCCCGGATGCAGCATGATCTCCGTTATGCCTGGAGGCAGTGTGTCAATCAAGCGACACAATGCTTCCGCTCCCAGTTGCCCTGTCACGGCTACGCCGAGAAAATTGTCCGGTGAGCGCAAGCCGTATTTCTTCGAAATGGAGTAAAACTGGGAAGAAACCACTCGCACGGCTGCGACTGCCGCGAGCTGTTTTGACGAAACCCCGGCGTCTCCCCGCACTGACTTCCATGAATCCCGAAGGTTCTCGATCGGCTTCCGCACACGCTTAATTCCAAGCTCCTCCGCCAATTGCGCGAGCACCTTCATGATGCGCGGATGCGCGTGAGTGTGCTTGTGCGTGTCGAAATGCGTGGGCTCGATGCCCGCGCGGCGGATTTTTTCGACCTGCGCCCGCATCTCTCTCTCGATGTCCGTCGCCCGCACCTTCCCGGAGCTGATTTTGGCCACGAGGGCGGCAAGAGATCTGGGCAGCCTCCCTTCCCGATCGGCAAGGGACGGAATCTCTTCAGGCGGCGCAACGGCAATCCCGCCGGTGAGAACCAGGTGGCACCCGATTCCCAGAGTCGGATTCGCCCGCGCGCGCTCCACCGCGTCATCAAACGCCGGCCCGGTGGCCATCAGAGTGGCGCTTGTCAGAATTCCCTCGCGGTGAGCGCGGATGATTCCCTCGTTCACGCCTCTGGTCAAACCGAAGTCGTCCGCGTTAAGAATCAGTTCTCTCATCTTGACCTGGAAACATTTACGGGCAGATACGCGCATGATATCACGCGCATACAGAGGGACTTGAATGAGCGCCCTGCACTTTACCAGCCATATCCATGATCGCACGGCAGGCGGAATATGAATGCTGTGTGAAAGTTTTCAACAGTTCTGTTGAAATCCATGTGGAAAAGCGGCGCCCTTGATGAAAATCGCTCGCCAGAATAAGGCTTACTCCTCTTTGCACAAATCCTGTGCAGTCCGCACCGGAGAAACGAATTCACTCAAGTGTCGCTTTTTCCGTTTCTTGCGTTTTGGAAATCCAAACTCTTGCAGGCACTTCTCGGCAGAAAAAAAATCGCGCTCGGGATATTCTCTCAGTACCAGTGAGGCGGTGAATCGAGCTTGATGGGAATATCTTCCTCTTCCTGTTCGATCTCGTACCACTTGCCGTATGTGCGCCAGCCCTTTGCGATCACTTGAATCAGGATTTTCCCCTGCGGTATCTCTGGCACCTTCACGGATCCATCCTGATTCGTTTTCAAATCCAGCTCTTCCAGCTTCTCGTGCCGCAAAAAGCCGCCCGCCGTGTAATAGCGAACATACACGCTCGCGTTGCCCACGGGTTTGTTCCTGGCGTCGGTGACCTGGATTCGCAGCTTTACCGTGCCGGACCCGGAAGGCTTCGGCTTATCACCGGACTTGTCGGCCGAACCGGACTGATCTGCTGCCGCGGAAGCGGCTGGCGACTGACTCGAACTGTTCCCCTGGCCGAAGCCAACTGCCGCCCAGAGCAAGCCAACCGCCAGGACGGTCGCCCACCGGCGCGACACAGCAAGCCAACCGCAAATCGTTGTGGCCTTCACGGCAAATCCCTTGTACTCCAATCGCACGCCCCACTCAAGTTCCGGCGCCGGTTTTCGCCGGCCGGACCGAATCGGAAATCCAATCGAGGTAAGCGCGCGCGCCGGCCGAAATCGGCAGCGCGATGATTTCCGGCACGTCATAGCTATGCAGACGTTGCACTTCCTTCCGCAGCGCCGCGAATCGGCCGCACGAAGTCTTGACGATCAGCAGAAATTCCTTCGCTGACTCGACCTTGCCCTTCCAACGATAGATAGATTCGATTGGGGCTCGAACAAGGTTGGCGCAAGCCGCCAGTCTCCGCCCGACCAGCGCCCGTCCGATCCGCCGTGCCTCGTTCGCCGACCCGCACGTGACCAGCACGACGATCTTCTCCGCCATCGCCCGCCTTTACTCTTGGGACTCGCCTCAATGCGATTACCCGATACTCCCCGCTTGCGCGACAAGATACAATACCGCTTCATGGCAAGCCAAGCGATTCGCTTCGGCACTTCCGGTTGGCGCGGCATCATCGCCGAGGATTTCACGTTTCCCGGCGTCCGCCGCGCGTCGGCGGCGATTGCCGGCCACGTCCGCTCCAAGACCAAGTCACCGGTGCTGATCGTCGGCTACGATACGCGATTCTTCTCGCCTGAGTTTGCCCGCACCGCCGCTTCCGTCCTGCGCTCACACGGCTGCCGCGTGTTTCTTTGCGGCGCGCCGACGCCGACCCCGGTAATCGCTCATGCCATCCTTCACGGAAAGCTCGACGGCGGCGTCAACATCACGGCCAGCCACAATCCGGCGGAGTACAACGGCCTGAAGTTCTCCGGGCCCGACGGCGGGCCCGCGCTGCCCGAAATTACTCACGACATCGAAAAGCGCGCCGCCGCGATCAAGGACGACTCGGGCAACCACCACGAAATCGAAGACGACTTCGAGCGGATCGATCCCTCCCGGCCCTACTTCGAGCAGCTTGGCCGCATGATCCGCTTCGACGTTCTGCGCAAGGCCGAAGGCGCCTTCGTTTACGACGCCGTGCACGGATGCGGCGCGGGCTGGCTCGATCGCATCCTCGCAGACAACGGCATCGCCGTCAGCTCCATCCGCGCGGACCGCGACGTCCTCTTTGAAGGCACCGGCCCTGAGCCCTCCGACGAAAATCTTGCGCCCCTGAAGAAAGCCGTGGCCGAAAAGAAGGCGCTCGCGGGCCTCGCGACCGATGGCGATGCCGATCGCTTCGGCATCGTCGATCGCGACGGCTCGTTCATCTCGCCGAATCATATTCTCGCGCTGGTCTTCGATTATCTGCTCGCCACGCGCGGGTACAAGCTCGGCGCCTCGCGCAGCGTCGCGACCACGCATCTCCTCGACGCGACCGCTAAGCTCCACGGCGTGAAGCTCTACGAAACGCCGGTCGGTTTCAAATACGTCGGCCCGCTCCTCCGCGAGGACAAAATCGCGCTCGGCGGCGAAGAAAGCGCCGGCATGACCATTCGCGGTCACCTCCCGGAAAAAGACGGCATCCTCGCCTGCCTGCTGGTGGCCGAAATGATTGCGGCGCGCCAATCGTCGCTGGCGGATCAGGTCCGCGACCTCTTTCGCCGTGTCGGCCGGGAGTTCTGGCCGGTCCGCGTGAATTTGCATCTTTCGGAGGACGCCCAGTCCAAATTGCCGAAACGCCTGAAGTCCGATTTCAAGGAATTCGCCGGACGCCGCGTCGCGCACGAAAATCGCCTCGACGGATTGAAGCTAATCCTCGACGACGGCGACTGGGTCCTGATGCGTCCTTCCGGCACCGAGCCCGTCGTCCGCATCTACACCGAAGCCTCGACCCTCGACGCTTCCCAAAAGCTCGCCGCCGACGCGCGCGCATGGATTACCCAGTGAACGATCACACGATGAACGAACCGTCCGCCAACTTTGCCGAGCAGCTCGGCACCTTTCTGCGGCGCAACGTGAACTGGTTCTTGGCGGCGGGCCTCGCGCTCTTGCTGCTCCAGGATGTCTTCGGCACGCACGGCGTGCTCGCCATGCGGCGCTCCCAGCAGGAGGCGAGCGAAGTCCGGCGCCAGATCGATCAGATCCAAGAGGAGAATCGCCAGCTCGAGGAACGCGTAAAGGCACTCAAGACCGATCCGGAAGCGATCGAAAGAATCGCGCGCGAGGAAATGGGCCTGGCCCGGCCCGGCGAGTACATTTTTAAGGTCCAGCCCAATGCCCCTGCGATATCCCCACAGCCCGCTGCAGCGCCGAAGAAGCCCTAGCCCTCCGCTGCGGCCCGCGGTGACCCGTCAACCTGCCCTGAGCGAAGCCGGCGAAACCAGGCGAGGATCTCCTTCCCTCGCCCTTTCGATCGCGTGCGCGCGATGGAAAGCAGTAGCATGGCCGCCGTGATTTCGAACAAGCCGACCGTGGCCATCAGGATTCCTTGCGATTGTTTCTCGAAAATAGAAAAGCGCCCGTACACGAATTCCATGTGCACCCAGTAGACGAGCAGCGACGTTTTTCCAAGTTGCCTCAGTGGACTGAACCCCATGGCGCCCAGACCCCAACGGCACCATGCATATCCGGCCAGCATGATCACCAGCACGGCGCCGACGCGCCCCAGAAAAAAATTGGGGCTCGTATGCCAGTAGTCGTACACGGCGTAAAGTCGCGGCCCGCGCGCATCGAGCAGCAACGAGAGAAGAAAGATCCCCACGCCCCCGGCGGCCAACAGGACCAGCGCTCGTCCCGGACGTCCCATTGGCCAGCCGTTGAACAGAAACAAGCCCGCCGCCAGCCCTGCAAATGCGAACGCCGCCCACGGAAAGATCGGGAATAACCAGGGCTGCGGCGAACCGTAGATGTGCACGCCGTTGATGTAGGACTCGAGATACCAGGGCAGCCAGCGCAGACACCACGTCGTCCAAAGCGGCGGCGTCAGCATGGCGATCCCGAGCGCGATGCCGGCGGCGGCCAATGCGCCCGCCACGCGTTCCCCGACGACCCAGCAGAGAATTCCCATAAAAACGATCGATAGCCCGATCAGGTTCAGCACGTCCACGCGAAAGAAGTCGGTCCACGGCGCCGCTGGCCGCCCGAAAATGAACTCCTGTGCCCGGAACAACAAGCCCAGCGCAAAAACCTCCGTCCCGCGGCGAATCATTCGCGCCCCGATCTGTTTTGCCGGCGCTCCCTTCCGCCGCATCTGGCCCGCCACCAGCGCGGACGACACACCGGACAGAAACACGAAAAGAGGCGCTGGAATCGTCCCGCTGAACTGCGACCAGCCGAAGAACGCACTCTGGCGTGCCGGTCCCCCGAGCCAGGCGTCGTAGCAGTGCACCTCGAACATCCCGAAGCACGCGAGCCCGCGCAGCCAGTCGAGGTAACCCAGTCGTTGTGTCGCCGATTCGGCCATCGCGTTTGTCTCCTTCCAGAATGGCCGAGGCCGGAAATCAAATCAAGCGCTTATCGGACGGCTTCTCGTCCGGTAGAATCGCTGGCGATGGCGGCGAACTCAAGATCGTGGCAGATGAGCCTTCCGGCGGCTGCGGTTGTCTGGGCCGCCGTCACTCTGTACGCGTGCTACTTGGGCGGGCGCTCCGGCTTTGGATGGCGAAGCTTCGCGGCGCTTGGCGTTGCTTCTGCGCTCTTTGCATTCGAGTTCTTCCTCGCCGTTCCGCGGGTGCTGGGCGCTTTTCAGCAGTTTCTCGGGGGTCGCGCCGGGACTCTGGCCCCGCTTGTCCCGTTGTTCGCCGTTCTGCTCTATTGCTCGAGCGCCACGGGCAACTGGACGGTCATGCTCGTCGGCGCCGCCTATGTTGTGGCTCCCGCGCTTTTTCTCGCGAGCAGCAGAGGCAAATCGCCCGGAACCTGGGAGGACTACGCGGCGGTTGGGTTGCTTTGGCTGCCGGTCTGGCTCCCGCCGTACCGTTTGCTGTATCACGTTTTCCCCTACCCGCCGGCTCTGACGCACACGCTCGCGATTCTGGCGGCTCTCAGCACGGGCGTCGCAGCCTTCGTGCTGCTTCGCCGGTTGCCCGGGGTTGGCTACGCAGTGGAGTGGCGCTCGGGCTTCACGTGGAACTTCGGATTCAATTTCCTCGTCTACGCCGCGATCGCCATCCCGGTGGGACTCAAGATCGGCTTCCTCACATGGCATCCCGAGCTGCACCAACTTCGGGGCGTTCCGCTCTCCGGTATCGGCTCTTTCGTCCTGTCTGCCGTCGGAATCCTGTTTTTTACGGCGTGGCCCGAGGAATTCCTGTTTCGCGGCCTGCTGCAGAATCTGCTTTCAAAAACGCTGAAGAGTCCATGGGCGGGGCTGATCGTAACGTCGTTAATTTTCGGGTTCTCCCACATCTTTCACGCGCCGGTTCCCAACTGGAAATACGTCTTCCTGGCGACGATTGCGGGAATATTTTACGGCCGAGCCTGGATGAAAACCGGTTCGCTCGTTCCCGGCATCCTCATCCACGCGCTCGTCGACACGCTGTGGCACGTCCTCTTCCGCTGATTCGACTCGGTGATGCCTGCGGGGAACTATTTTCGCCGCGGACTGCGCAGCGCTAGCCAGCGTCCCAATACGATCGCCGCGTTGACGCCTATGAGAGAGATCGCGAGGAAAAGCAACGCTTGCGGGGCGGCCATGCCATGCCGGTATGAACTCCAATAGTAGAAAGCGACGAACCCGTTGGCCAGAAAAACGACCAGGAGCGTCTGAGGCTTCACTTGACTACGCCGGCCAACGGGCTTGACGCCGTCGCGTACAGTTTCCTCTCAATCCGCCCGGCAAGAAAGGCCTTCCTCCCTGCCTCGACCGCGTCGCGCATCGCTTCCGCCATCAGCACCGCATCCTGCGCGCCCGCGATGGCCGTGTTCATCAGCACGCCGTCCGCACCCAATTCCATCGCGATCGCCGCATCCGACGCCGTGCCCACTCCCGCGTCTACGATCAGCGGGACTTCCGTGATCCGCTCGCGCAAGATGCGCAGGTTCGCAAGGTTCTGAATCCCCATGCCCGATCCGATCGGCGCGCCGAGCGGCATCACGGCGGACGCCCCCGCGTCGATCAGCTTCCGCGCGGCGATGAGGTCGTCGTTCGTGTATGGCAGCACCACAAAGCCCTCTTTCACCAGCGCCTTCGTGGCCTGAATCAGTTGTTCGGTGTCCGGGAAAAGCGTCTGCTCGTCGCCGATCACTTCGAGCTTCACCCACTCCGAAAGCCCTACTTCGCGCCCCAACCGTGCCGTCCGTATCGCCTCGTCGGCCGAGTAACAGCCCGCCGTGTTCGGCAGGATGAAGAATTTCTTTCGGTCAATGTAATCGAGCAGCGATTCCTTCGTATGATCGGTTAGATTGACGCGCCGCACGGCCACGGTCACCATCTCCGCGCCGGACGCCGCATGCGCCCGCGCCATCTCCTGAAAGCTGCGATATTTCCCCGTGCCCACGATCAGGCGCGAGCCAAATGCCCGCCCCGCAATTACGAGTTGATCCGCCATAAGCTCTCCCTCTCGGTATTCTACTTCGCTTCTGCACCGCAGGCTCGCGCCGTCGCATTTGAAACGGGCTACGACAAATGCTGCGGCCTGGGCTCCACCACGTCCTCATACAGCCGCGCGATTGCGTCCTGGTAGCGCTCTTCGATCACGCGCCGTTTCATCTTGAGCGTATACGTCAGCTCGCCGTTCGCATACGTAAAATCCTTCTCCACCAGCGCGAAGCGCTTTGGCTTTTCGTACTGCGCGAGCGCCGAGGTAAGCCGCTCCACTTCCTGCGCGATCAGATCTCGCACCCACGGATCGGAGAGCATCTGCCCCGGCATTGGGATTTCCCGGCCGGCCTTTCGTGCCGCCGTCTCGACCGTGGCGAAATTGGGCACGATCAGCACCGAGACGAATTTCCGACTGTCTCCGACCACCATCGCATTCGTAATGTACGGTGATGTCTTCAACACATTCTCAATCGGCGCCGGCGCGACAAACTTTCCGCCGGCCGTCTTCAGCAGCTCCTTCTTCCGGTCGGTGATGATCAGGTTCCCGCCCTCATCGAGCCGCCCGATGTCACCCGTGCAAAACCATCCGTCGGCCGTGAAGACTTCGCGGGTCGCGTCCTGTTTATGGTAATAACCCTGCATGACGCACAGCCCCTTCACGAGAATCTCGCCGTCCTCCGCGATTCGCACTTGCACATTGGGAATCGGACGCCCTACCGTCCCAACCTTGTTCGCCTTGGGCGAGTTGAAGGTAACAACCGGGGACGTTTCCGTCAGTCCGTAGCCCTGATAAACCGGCACACCGACGCTCCAGAAGAACTCGGCCAGTTCCGGCGCCAGCGGCGCGCCACCCGAGCTTAGGTACCGGATTCTGCCTCCCAGGCCTTGGCGAATCTTGGAATAAACCAGCCAGTCGGCGATCTGCCAGCGGAATCTCACGCCGTAAGGAACGCTCTTGCCGTAGGCTCGCCACGGCACGGCTTCCAGCGCCACGCGAATCGCAGCGTCGAAAATCCTTCTCTTCACTCCGGTCTCGTGGTGGCCCTTTTCAATGATATTCGCATAGGTCTTTTCGTAGAATCGCGGGACCGCCGCCATGATCGTGGGCCGGACTTCCAGTAGCGCCTGGGCCACGGTTTCCATCTGTTGCACGTACGCGATGGGAACGCCGCGGAAAAAATATCCGTAATCGATCGTGCGTTCATAGACGTGCGCGAGCGGTAGCAGAGACAGCGCAAGATCGGACGCCGTCATCTCGAAGTCCTGGCTGAAACCCAGGGCATTCGAGCTGAGGTTCGCGTGGCTGAGCATCACGCCCTTGGGTTCCCCGGTCGTACCCGAAGTGTAGATGATCGTGGCGAGATGCTCCGCCGTGACCTCGGCGGCGCGCCGGCGGTATTCGACGATCTCGCTGTCGCTCGCCGTAGCGATCAGCGTTTCATACCGCAGAGTTTCGCCTTCCATGTTCGGCGGCGACGAAACGGAGATCACTTGCTCGAGCCCCGGCAGGTCCCGGCGGCATTCGGCGATCTTTCGCGCCTGCTCTTCGCCGGCCGTGAACGCAATTCGCGCGCCGGAGTCCTTCAGAATGTACTTGAGGTGGTCGGCCGACTCGTGAAAATACACAGGCACGGTCACGCCGCCGATTCCCTGAATGGCGAAATCGGCGATGTGCCATTCGGGGCAGTTGGGCGCAAACAGCCCGACGCGGTCTCCGGGACGAATTCCCATTTCCGCGAGCGCCCTCGCGAGCCCCGCAATTCGCCGCACCATCTCCTTCGACGAAATCGATTGCCAGCCGTCGGCCGCGCGATACATCTGCGCGCGCGGGCTCACAAACCGGTCCATGGCGTCCAGAAAAAGTTTCGGAAGGGTCGGAAGGGATGGATACTCCGTCGCCATGGCAGTCACTCTAGCGTATCGCCGCTCCACCGTGCAATCGACGTGTAGGCCGTCGCCGGCAAAGTCCACAGGCTTTCGTGCTTGCATTGAACGCGTCGTGGATTAGGATGATGAAGGTATGGAAAGGAGTGGCGATGTGATGGAAACGAGTTGTCGGCCTCTCGGACGCATCGTTAGCTTCGGTCGCGGCACCCCGCACGCCATTTCTAATCGTCACAGCATGTCGAACAAAACACAATGCAAGTTATTGAAAACAAACGAGAGGGTGCCATTCTAATCGTCACAAATTTCGGCCCCTCGGCGCGAAACAGAAAGACGCTCTGAGGAAACGATCGTGGCAAAGATAGCCGCAGAAGACGCGACCGGCTACCAACCCATCCGCGCGCCGCGCGGCGCCGCCATCTCCTGCAAGAGCTGGCAGCAGGAAGCCGCGCTGCGCATGCTGATGAACAACCTCGATCCCGAGGTCGCCGAAAAGCCGGAAGACCTGATCGTCTACGGTGGGCGCGGCAAAGCGGCGCGCGACTGGAAATGTTTTCACGCCATCGTCGCTTCGCTCAAAGCGCTCGAAAACGACGAAACGCTTCTCGTGCAATCCGGCAAACCCGTTGGAGTTTTCCGCACCCACTCCTACGCGCCCCGCGTCCTCATCGCCAATTCGAATCTCGTCGGCCAGTGGAACGACTGGAAGCACTTCGACGAGCTCGACCGCGCTGGCCTGATGATGTACGGCCAGATGACAGCCGGGAGCTGGATCTACATCGGCACGCAGGGAATTTTGCAGGGCACGTACGAGACGTTCGCAGCCGCCGGCCGAAAACATTTTCAGGGCGACTTTGCCGGAAGGCTGATCGCGAGCGGCGGCATGGGCGGCATGGGCGGCGCGCAGCCTCTTGCCGCGACCCTGAACGGCGCGGCGTTCCTCGGAATCGACGTCGATCCCGAGCGCATCAAGCGGCGCGTCAAAACCGGCTACTGCGACGTAATGGTCAACGACCTCGACGAAGCATTGCGTATCCTGAAAAACGCCGTGCGCAAACGCGAAGCGATTTCCGTGGGCCTCGTCGGAAATTGCGCGGACGTGATTCCCGAGCTTGCCCGCCGCGGCATCGTTCCTGACCTGCTCACGGACCAGACCAGCGCGCACGATCCCGTCGGCGGCTACATCCCGCAAGGTCTGGACGTCGCACAGGCCGCCGAACTTCGCAAGGCCGATTCCGCCGGATATCGCAAGCGCGCGCTCGAATCCATTGGCAAGCACGTCGAAGGCCTGCTCGCGCTTCAGAAGCTGGGTGCCGTCACATTCGACTACGGCAATAACATCCGCACGTTCGCCTTCGAGCACGGTGTGAAGAACGCCTACGATTTTTCCGGCTTCGTACCGGCCTATATCCGCCCGCTCTTTTGCGAGGGCCGCGGGCCGTTCCGTTGGGCCGCGCTTTCGGGCGAGGCGTCCGACATTCATCGCACCGACCAGCTCGTGCTCGAAATGTTCCCCGGCAACGAGATTCTGTGCCGCTGGATCAAGCTCGCACAGAAGCGCGTGCGGTTCCAGGGATTGCCCGCGCGCATCTGCTGGCTCGGCTACGGCGAACGCGACAAATTCGGCCTCGCGCTCAACGATCTCGTCGCGCGCGGCGAGTTGAAAGCGCCCATCGTCATCGGCCGCGATCATCTCGATTGCGGCTCCGTCGCCTCTCCGTATCGCGAGACGGAGAAGATGCGCGACGGCTCGGACGCCGTCGCGGATTGGCCGCTCCTGAACGCGCTGCTCAACACCGCCAGCGGCGCAAGCTGGGTCTCGATTCACAATGGCGGCGGCGTCGGGATCGGGTACTCGCAGCACGCGGGCCAGGTCCTCGTCGCCGACGGCACAAAGGAAATGGCCGCGCGCATCGAACGCGTCCTCACCAACGATCCCGGCATCGGCGTCGCGCGCCACGCGGACGCGGGCTATCCCGAAGCGATCGACTTCACTCAGCGCTCCGGCATTAAGATTCCGAAGGTCTGAGCATGGCAGCCAACTTGTTGGTCACGGGCTGCTCGGAGCTTCTCACTCTGCGCGGCTCGGCGCCGAAACGCGGGCGTGCACTCGCCAATCCAAGCATCATTCGCGACGGCGCACTGCTGATTCAGAACGAACGCATCGCCGCGGTTGGCCCGCGTCGCCGCATCGAGCGCTTGCCCGAAGCTCGCCGCGCGAAAAGGCTGGACCTCGGCGGCCGCATCGTTCTCCCGGGATTCGTCGATTCACACACCCACCTAATTTTTCCCGCAAGCCGCGCGGCGGAATACGAACAGCGCATCTCGGGCAAAACCTACGAACAGATCGCACGTGCAGGCGGCGGCATTCGCTCGACCGTCGCGGCGCTGCGCGGCGCATCGCCAAAAATGTTGAAGGACCGCGCCGCAGCGTACCTTCGCGAGTTCGCGGCGCACGGAACGACGACGATCGAAGCCAAAAGCGGCTATGGCCTCGATTGGAAGAGCGAACTGAAAATTCTCCAGGTTCTTCACGACCTGAATCAACAGCAACCGCTCGATATTGTCCCCACGTTTTTGGGCGCGCACGTGGTGCCGCCCAAATTTCACCGCCGTCCCGATGCGTTTGTGGATCGGCTGGTCACGAAGTGGATTCCCACGGTCGCGCGAGCGGGACTGGCGGAGTTTTGCGACGTTTACTGCGACCGCGGCGCATTCACGGTGGCGCAGGCGCGGCGGATTCTGAAGGCGGGACACGACTGCGGCCTTACGCCGCGGGTCCATGCGGAACAGCTGGCCCACACTGGCGCCGCGCGGCTCGCGATCGAAGTGCGGGCGGCGAGCGCCGATCACCTCGAAAAGATCGACCGCGGCGACGTTCGCGCGCTCGCGCATTCGGATGTCACATGCACGCTGCTGCCCGGCTGCTGCTTTCACCTCGGCCTCGCACGCTACGCGCCCGCACGCGCCCTGATCGACGCGGGCGCCATCGTCGCGCTTGCCACGGATTTCAACCCGGGCACGAGCCCTACCCTCAGCATGACGATGATTCTTTCCCTCGCTTGCACCCAGATGCGGATGACTCCCGCCGAAGCAATCGCCGCCGCGACGGTCAACGCGGCCTATTCGTTGCGGCAGCACGACCGCATCGGCTCGCTCGAGGTTGGCAAGTATGCTGACCTCGCGGCCTTTGACGTGGCCGCGTATCAGGAAATTCCGTATTATTTCGGTGTGAACCTCTGTACGCTGACGATGAAGCGCGGCGCGATCGTCCACTCGAAGAAGTTTTGAATATGAAACAGCTCGTCGAATGCGTTCCAAATTTTTCCGAGGGGCGGGACGCGGCCAAGGTCGATGCCATCGTCGCCGCCATTCGCGGAGTTTCCGGCGTGTACGTGCTCGGCCGCGAAAGCGATGCGGACCATAATCGCAGCGTAATTACACTGGCGGGTGAGCCGGACGCCGTCGCGGAAGCGGCCGTGCGCGGCGTGGGCAAGGCCGCCGAGTTGATCGACCTGACGCGACAGACGGGCGCGCACCCGCGCATCGGGGCGACGGACGTTGTGCCATTCATTCCCGTTCGCGGCGTCACGATCGACGATTGTGTGGCGCTCGCGAAACGAGCGGCGCGCGAAATCTGGGCGCGCTATCGCATCCCTGTCTATTTCTACGAGGCGGCAGCGCAGCGGCCCGAGCGTGCGAACCTTGAAAATATCCGCAAGGGGCAGTTTGAGGGACTCCGGGAAGAGGCTCCTCGCAATCCAGATCGCGCACCCGATATCGGCGGACCGGGTTTGCATCCGACGGCGGGCGCGACGGTCGTCGGCGCGCGCAAATTCCTGATCGCCTACAACATCAATCTGAACACTCCCGACGTCCAAATCGCGAAACAGATCGCGAAGACGATTCGCTTCTCAAGCGGGGGATTGCCGTTCGTCAAGGCCATGGGGGTGGATCTGCGCGCCCGCAACCTCGCCCAGGTTTCCATGAACCTGACGGATTTCGAGCAGACGCCGATCCACGTCGTCTTCGAGGCGGTGAAGCGCGAGGCCGAGCGCCACGGCGTTGGCATTGTGGAGAGCGAGATCGTGGGCTTGATTCCGCGGCACGCAATTGAGATGACCGCCGAAAGCTATCTCCAAATCGAAAACTTTTCCTCCGGCCAAGTGTTCGAGAATCGTCTGGAAGAATCGCTCGGAAGTGCGAGTGCCGGAGGTTCCGCGACTTTCGCGGCGCTCGCCCAGCCATTCCTCGAAGTCGTCGCGCGACCCACTCCCGCGCCTGGCGGAGGGTCGGTCGCGGCGCTTGCGGGAGCGCTCGGCGCGAGCCTCGGACAGATGGTCGCGGGCCTTTCGCGCAAGAAGAAATCGCTCGCGGCCTACGCCGTCCCGCTCGAGAAAACGCGCGAAGCGTTTCAGGCCGTGGCGCGCGAACTGGCCGACGGTATTGACCGCGACGCGACTTCCTACGAGTTGGTCTTGGCCGCGCACAAGCTTCCGCGCGACACTGTGGAGGAGCAGCGGCGGCGCGACCTCACGATTCAGCAGGCTTTTCAGGGCGCCGTCGAAGCACCGCTCGAAATCGCGCGCAAGGCGGTGGAAGTATTTGAACGGCTCGGGCAACTGGAATCGATGTCCGCCCCGTCTATGTTGTCAGACGTGCGCGTGGGCCGGATGATGGCCGCGACGGCGGCTCGCGGCGCGCTTGAAAACGTGGCCACCAATCTCGAATCGATCACCGACGCCGCATTCGTGGGCCGCGCGCGTTCGGAAGCGCGCTCGATTGCGCTAAGAATTGCCGAAAGTCCGGCCGTAGGATCAGGATAGTTCAGGGTTCTGAGGGGAAAAACAACGTGAGCAATTCAATTCGAAGAATCCTTACCGCGTACCTTCCGGTCGCCGGACTCTTGCTGGCTTCACTCGTCGTCGCTCCGCAGCCAAGCTTTGCCGGTTCGCTCAGCACCGGGGTCATCGGGATGTTCCCAAAGCAGGTGGGTGAATTCGCGTATGCGGACCTGAAGTCGGCCCGAAAATTTCCGTGGTTTTCCCAACTGCGCGAGCAGCTCCTTCCGAGCCGCTTCCGCCAATTCGAGCAGTTCCTTTCTTCGGCGGGAGTCGATCCGAACAGCCAGGTGGACGAGCTCGCCTGGGGCGCGATCAGTTCCGGCAAGGGGACCAGCGAGGACATCGCTGGCGTGGCGCTCGGAACGTTTGACCCGTCTTCCAGCGAGGCCCGCTTCAAGCAGCAAAAGCTGCCCATGGTTGACGTGCACGGCTACCATCTCTACGCCTTCGGCAGCGGCTCGGGTTCGGACGACATTCTTTTCACGTTCATCGATTCCAACACGGCGGCTTTCGGCTCCCGAGCGGCGCTCGACAAGCTGATCGACGTTCGAACCGGCGTCGCCGAGAGCCTGTTGACGAACGACCAGCTCTTCCCGCTGATCAATGAGGCCGACGGAAGCGGGATCATCTGGGCCGTGCTCGACCAGAGCTACACCCACCTCGCCGTCCAGCAATTGCTGCCGCAGGCGAACCAGTTTCCGCAAGCCGCTACGATTATCAACCGTATGCACGCGATGACGATCAGCGTCGCCGCGGACAGCGGCATTGATGCGAGATTCCAGGCCGTGTGCAACTCCACGGACGACGCGAACCTACTGGCGGCCGCACTCCAGGCGGGCGTTATGTATCGGCGCTACCAGGAAGCGCAAGACCATCCGGACCTCGCGGGCGCGCTCGATCAGGTGCGCGTCACGCCGAGCGGCGACCGCCTGAAAGTGGACGCGCCGGTAACCCAGGACCAGCTTCTCTCTCTGATTCGCACTCGCGCCTTCGCTGTTCCGATGTAGGGGGCCTGAGTTTCGCGGCCGGGGGAGGATGTGGCGCTACGCCTTCGGCCTCGACTTCGCCGCGCCCCCATACTTGACGAGCCGGATGCAAGGGCGGCCGTCACGCGTTTCCCGCTGCACGTGATCCACAAGAGCGCTTTCCAGCGGTTTGCGATCTTTCTTCGAGGCATTCTTTGCCACCGGTTTCGCGCGCGCCTTTGACGCTCGCGGCCGCGGCGCAACCGACAATTCAATCGTCACTTCCACGCGATCCGGAAAGCTTGCCGCGGTCAATTGAGCAGCGGAAGGCGAGTTTCGACTCGCGCGGCCGAGGCCAAAGGTCTCGCGGCAGGCTTCGACAGCGGCCGAAGCGAGATCCTCCTGCATTTTTTCGGAGAGTCCGGCCTGCCGCGCAACGTGAGCGGGAATTGCACTGGCGCCGACGATCAGCCGGGGATCGTTGGTCAGCGTGCATGCGATGCGGGCGGTCGGGAAGTCAGTGGTCATCGGAGTCGGCGAGCCGGACGTCGCAGGCTTCCCGGCAGTCGGGGCAGTAGTACATGCCGTCCACGCACAGGCGGACATGGTATTGCGACTGGCAGAAACAGCAGTACTTGTCGCAAGTGCACTTGGTTTCGGTCTTGTCGCACTGCGTGCAGAGTGTGATCACTTCGGCTGCCTTCCCTTGTTCCAACCGCGCTCATCCATGGTAGGCCTACTGCCACGCGGCAACAAGTACCCGGCGTCAAACATGTTTTGCAAAGCGCATACCGCGCGAGGCGGGACTTAGCTTTCCACGGGGAACGGCCAGGGAGCGGAGTTACGGCGCGTGCAGCAAGGGACAGCACGCGCCGCCGTGCTGCGAGTCTCTCCGCTGGAGGAAACCCACTGTGAACCGCTACCGCTTCTCGTTCCTGGCCTTCTCCGCCGGAATGCTGCGGTGAGCCGGCACGGGTGAAGGCCTTGCTTCGCTCGTGACCTTCGCGGTTGCGGTCGTCGCCGCCGGGAACGGAAGCTCGCGGCCGTCGGAGATGGCAGCGGCTGCTTCCCTCATCGTGTCGGGCAACGGCGAATCGATCGGGAGAAGCGCTCCTTCAGCTTCCTTCAGGAACATCAGCCCCGAGGAGCTGCCGTCCCAATCGATCGAGATCACGTCGCCCAGCAGCACCTGCTCGGTTGCGAGCAGGCTAGCCAGCGGGTACACCACGTACCGCTCGATCGCCCGTTTCAGGTGGCGCGCTCCGTACTTCAGGTCCGTCCCTTCGCGAAGGAGGAAGTTCTTCGCCGGTTGCGACACGCGGAAGAGGAATCTTCCCTTGGCGGTCTCGAGCACGCGCTGCTGCACCATTCCGAGCTCGATTTCGAGAATCTGCTCGAGCTGCTGGGAACGCAGCGGGTGAAAGACCACGATTTTGTCGATTCGGTTCATGAATTCCGGAGCGAATTTCCTCTTCGCCGCTTCCGCGGCCGTCCTCTCGACCTTCTCGTCCAGCTTCGGCTTCGATTCCGGCCGGACGATCGGCGCAAAACCGAGCCCGCCCGTCATCAATTCCGTGATCTCGCCGCCACCCAAATTGGACGTCATGAAGATCATGGTTTGCGATAGATCGACGCGGCGGTTGTCGCCGAGCGTAAGGGTCGCTTTGTCGAGAATCCCGAGCAGCAACTGCCAGAGGGCGTCGCTCGCTTTCTCAATTTCGTCGAACAGCAAAAAGCTGATCTTCAGCTTGTCGGTGTGGTATTGGGCGAGCGCCTCCTGAGTGATCAGCGGATGCGTCTCGCGGTGCCCCAGGTATCCCGGCGGCGAGCCGATCAGCTTCGCGATCTCGTGCGAGTGCTGGAACTCGGCGCAGTCCACCTTGATTACCGCGCGCGGATCGCCGAAGAGCACCTCGGCCGTGGCCTCGACCACGCGCGTCTTCCCGGCGCCGGTCGGTCCAAGGAACAGCAGGTTCCCCACGGGCCGCCCCGGTGAGTTCAGGCCGGCGCGAAATACCTGGTACAGGTCCACCACAGCCTGCACGGCTTCGTCCTGGCCAACGATCTTCCGACGCAGCCCCGCCTCAAAATCGCGTGACTCCACGCTGCGGAGTGTCGGATCGAGTTGTACTGCTTGCGCGCCCATGGTCGTGCTCCCCTACCGGAACTTTCTTCCGCCCTCCAGATTGCGCGGCACCGACCGCTCGAATTGGTCGAGCTTGACGTCAAGAGTCGACCGCAGCAATCGTAATTGCGTGACCAGTTCCCGGCTTGAATTGGCGCGGTCTGCCAGCGTCAGAAGCGGCGGCGACAGGTCGGCCAGGTCCAGGTTAAGGTTGCGTAGTGAGTGCATAAGGTTTTGTACGTACATCGACCGAATATCGAAAAGCTCAATTCGGCTGTTGACCTGCTCGCGCAGGCTGGACCAGTCGAGATCGAGGAAAGGGTGATTTCGCGAGACCTTGCGAACGATGTCGTCGGTGATGCGCGGCCGCTCGCCAAGCCGGGCCAGGTGAAGCTGCTGCACCTTGCCCTGCCGGCGCACGTTGTGCACCAGGTAATAAGTGTTGCCTTTACGCCGAACGAAAGCCACAACCGTCTCCTTCCGGGCCGGTACAACGGGTGAAACGGTCTGTAGTGTATGGCCCGTCCACTACACCGTCAATGGTACGATGCTTCGCAGGGGTGAGGTTGCATCGAATCGGTTATTACTCTTGAAGAACGATGCGAGAGCGCGACAAAAGGGCTTAGCGGAGGTTCATCGCGAGTTTCGAAATCGGATCGATAAACAAACTCTCACCTCGCTCATTTGTATGCGGTATTCGGGCATCGCGCCGTATGGAAGGAGGCCGGCGAACGTGTCCTGGGAGCCCGTCTACAGGATGGTGAAACGAATCCCGCGAGGGCGCGTAACGACTTACGGGGAGCTCGCACGAGTGCTGCGTCTGCCGGGCGGCGCCCGAGCCGCCGGCTATGCCATGGCCGCATGCCCGAGCGGAAGAGGCATTCCGTGGCATCGCGTGGTCGGCGCCGGTGGGCGGATTCGCGTCCCTGAGCCACACGGCAGCCTGCAACGGCGGCTGCTCGAGTCGGAGGGAGTCGGGGTTGGCAGCGCAATCGACATGAAGCGCCACGGCTGGCCGCTGGCGAAGAAGCGCGCAATTGGGCGCAAGCGAAAGCTCGTGAAGAGCCGGTGATTCGCGCTCGAATCACGATTGTGGTATAGAAAGAAGTCTCTTCTAAGAAGCCAAGGACTCATTCAGTGGGCGAGCCAATCATCCAGGTCGAAAATCTCTACAAGAGTTATGGAACGGTCGAGGCGGTGCGGGGCGTGAGCTTTTCGGTCGAGCAAGGCGAGGTTTTCGGCCTTCTCGGACCAAACGGAGCCGGCAAGACTTCGACCGTCGAGATACTGGAAGGCCTGCGCACTCTCGATCGCGGCGTCGTGCGAGTCTGCGGTCTCGATCCCGCGAAGAGCGGCGAACAGTTCAAGGAAAGGATCGGGGCGGTGCTGCAGTCCACCTCCCTGCCGGACAAACTGCGCGTAAAGGAAGCCGTCGAGCTGTTCGCCCAGTTCTATCGCCGCCGCGCGGACACGGACCGGCTGCTCAAGCGATTCCAGCTCGACGAAAAACGCAATGCGTTCTACAGCCATCTCTCGGGCGGGCAGAAGCAGCGGCTGGCGCTCGCGATGGCGCTGGTGAACGATCCGGAAGTCGTGTTCCTTGACGAGCCTACCGCCGGGCTCGATCCGCAGGTGCGCCGGGAAATCTACGACATCATCGAAGAACTCAAGCATGAGAAGAAGACGGTCCTGCTGACTACGCACTACATCGAAGAGGCCGAGCGGCTGTGCGACCGCGTGGCCATCGTGGACCACGGCTGCGTGATCGCGCTCGGCACGCCGCGCGCGCTGAAGCAAAAGTCCGCCGGAACGACGCGCATCGAAGTCCGCCTCGCGCAGCCGCTGACGAACGGGATGCTCGCGGGGCTCGAAGGTGTTTCCGATTGCCGCGAATTCGAGGGCACGTACGTGCTGCATTCCGCCCGGCCGCCGCAGACGATCGTTGCGCTCGTCAAGCGGCTCGAGGCGGAGAACAACGAACTGCAGAGCCTGGAAATGTTTTCGCCGTCGCTCGAGGACGTATTCATCGAGCTGACCGGACGGCGGCTGCGGGAATAGACGGAACCGGAAAGGAAGCCGAAAACCTTGGGCCGCACCTGGACTCTTACGAAAATGCGATTGCGCCTCGCGATGCGCAATCGCGCGTTCTTTTTCTTCAGCCTCGTGATGCCGCTGATTTTTCTCTTTGGCGCCGTCACGTTCCTGGGCAAAGGCCGGAAGGAGTGGGTGGGCTACATCCTCGGAGCCATCCTCACCACTACGGTGATGGGCAGCTTCTGGGGGCTCAGCGTGCAACTCGTCACGTTCCGCGAACAAGGCATTCTGCGCCGGTTCCGGCTCGCGCCTTTGGGCGCCGGGCCGATGCTCGCGTCGAGCATCCTCTCGAACTACTTCCTTGTTCTGCCGGTCGTGGTGTTCGAGATTCTCGTGTGCCGGCTGGCATTCCACATGCAATCGTGGGGCAACCTCTGGGCGATCCTCCTGCTCGTCACGGTCGGCTCAGCAACGTTCTCCGCTCTGGGACTGATCGTTGCCAGCGTGACGAACACCATGCAGGAAACGCAGATGATCAACAATCTGATCTGGATGGGGTTTCTGTTTCTCTCCGGCGCGACGATCCCGCTCGCGATCTTCCCGCCGTGGTTGCAAAGAGTGGCGCTGTTCATCCCGGCGCAGTATCTGGCGACCGGCCTCGAATCCGCCGCCACGAGGCTGGCCACGCCCTTCGAATTGCTCGAAGACGTCAGCGCGCTGCTGTTGGGGCTCTTCGTTGCATTCGAGGTATCTCGCCAGCTTTTCCGGTGGGAACCGGAGGCAAAGGTGCCTCGCAACGCCAAGCTGTGGGTGCTAGCGGCGCTCGTACCGTTTCTTCTCTTCGGCGCGTGGGAGAGCACGACCGGTAGGCGGTTGAATCGCATCCAGCAGAACTATCAAACGCTCAGCGGCCGGCCGATGCCCATGCGGATTCCTTCGACGCATTGAGAAGGCGATTTCTGGCCTGCGTGTACGTTTTCCGAATCCACCGTCACTATTCTTACATCGAAACAGTTGACATAAGTGGACCCCGGGGCATTCCTTAGAACAGCTCGCATGTACAGCTTGCCCCCGCGGAGGAAGCAATGAAGGCAATTCGCGTTCGTGAGTTTGGAGGGCCCGAGGTTCTGCGCCTGGAAGAAGTGCCCGACCCCAAACCGGCGGCCGGCCAGGTTGTAGTTCGAGTTCGCGCGGCCGGCGTAAACCCGGTGGAGACCTACATACGGGCCGGCGTCTATCCGCGCATACCGCCTCTTCCCTATACGCCGGGCACGGACGGCGCCGGCACGATCGAGTCCGTTGGCAGCGATGTGACGCGCGCCAAGCCGGGAGACCGGGTTTATCTCGCAGGCAGTCTGAGCGGGACGTATGCGGAACTGGCACTCTGCGAGGCATGGGCTGTATTCCCCCTGCCGGCAAATGTTTCGTTCCCGCAAGGCGCGGCGATGCACGTGCCCTACGCCACGGCTTTCCGGGCGCTTTTTCACCGCGCGCACGCCCGTGGCGGCGAGACCGTCTTGATCCACGGCGCCAGCGGGGCGGTGGGCATCGGCGCCGTACAGCTCGCGCGAGCCGCCGGTCTGCGTGTGATCGGAACGGCCGGGTCGGACCGTGGAAAGAAGCTCGTCGCGGAAGAGGGCGCGAACCAGGTGCTCGACCACAGCGCGGCCAATCACTTTGAGGAAGCGCTCGCCGCGACTGGCGGCCGCGGCTACGACGCAATCATCGAGATGCTGGCGAACGTGAACCTGGGCCGCGATCTGGGGATTCTGGCGCCCGGCGGGCGCGTTGTCGTGGTCGGCAATCGCGGAAATGCGGAGATCAATGCGCGCGATATCATGACGCGCGATGGAGCGATCCTCGGCATGAGCCTGTGGAATGCTTCGCCCGCCGATCTGACCAGTATTCATTCCGCGCTTGTGGCGGGGCTTGAAAATAGGACGCTCCGGCCCGTGATAGGCCAGGAGATTCCTCTCGCCGAAGCGCCCCGCGCCCACGAAGCCGTGATGGAACCGGGCGCCTACGGCAAAATTGTACTGATCCCCTAGGAACGACGCCTTGATCCTCGCAACCGCAGGAATCCTCATCATCGCGAATGTCCTCTGGGAGGCGTTTGAGACGGTTGTCCTCCCACGGCGAGTGGCGCGTCGCTGGCGGATCACGGTCGCGTTCTATCGCGGCACGTGGTTTCCGTGGAGGACCATCGCGCGGTGGATCGGCCGGGTGCGAACGCGCGAGACATTCTTGAGCTTCTACGGCCCGCTTTCGCTGCTGCTTCTTTTCGTATTCTGGGCCGCATCGCTGATTTTGGGATTTGGTCTGCTCTACTACAGCGCTGCGCGCGCGGATACGGCTGTCCGCACCTTCCACACATTCTCCACGAGTCTCTATCTCAGCGGGACGACCTTCTTCACGCTTGGGCTCGGTGACGTGGTGCCGCATACGCCGGTTGAGCGCTTCCTGGCCGTTGCAGAGAGTGGCCTGGGTTTCGGTTTCCTCGCGCTGGTGCTGAGCTACTTGCCCGTGATTTATCAGGCATTCTCGCGCCGCGAAGTGAACATCGTCCTGCTGGACGCGCGGGCAGGCTCGCCGCCGACCGCCGGCGAATTGCTGCGGCGCCACGCCGGGCCCCATGGTATGGAGTCACTCGAGCAGTTGCTGGAGCACTGGGAACACTCGGCAGCCGATATTCTGGAGAGCCATATCTCGTATCCGGGGGTGAGTTACTTTCGCTCGCAACATAACAATGAATCCTGGCTCGCCGCTCTCGCGGCGATCCTCGATACGAGCGCCCTGCTGATCGCCGGCGCTGAAAACGCGTGCGCGAGGCAGGCTCGCCTCACGTTCGCGATGTGCCGGCACACAGTCGTCGATCTCGCGCAGCTTTTCAACGCGCGTCCGCGCCGGACCGCCGCGGACCGGTTGCCGCCCGCCGAATTACAGCGCCTGCGGACAATGCTGGCGCAGGAGGGTCTCCAACTTCCCGCCACGGAAGCCGCGGACAAGAAACTGGCCGATCTTCGCGAGATGTACGAGCCTTATCTCGAGGCCCTGTCGCGGTTCTTTTACTTGGAACTTCCGCCGTGGATTCTCGCGAAAGAGATCGCGGACAACTGGCGCACCAGCGCGTGGGGCCGCATCACCGGATTTTTCTCAAGCGCGAAGCGAGACGCGGAAGACCACACCCACTGAAACCATTCGCCGAATCTCGTCGGCGAATCGTTCTTCGGGATCCAATTTGGCTTTAATCCGCCGTGTTCCGGGGAACTACCCGCCCTTGCCGATGACGCCCGTGTGCTATAATTCTTGCTTTGCAGGGCCATAAAAGCTTCTTTCCGCGGCCCGGAGAAACACGATGAGCCTACCGAAAACCGAGAAAATCTGGCACAACGGCAAGTTCATTCGCTGGGACGACGCCAAGATTCACGTGCTTTCGCACGTTGTCAGCTACGGCTCGGCGGTCTTCGAAGGGCTCCGCTGCTACGAAACGGCGCAGGGCTCCGCGATCTTTCGTCTGCGCGAGCACATGCAGCGCCTTCTGAACTCCGCGCACATTTACCGCATGGATGTCCCGTACACGGTGGACGCGCTGTGCCAGGCGAGCCTCGATCTCGTGCGCGAGAACAAACTCAGCGCGTGTTACGTCCGGCCGATCGTGCTCCGCGGATACAGCGACGTGGGCGTGGACCCACGCGGCTGTCCCATCGAGGTCTACTTGGCCTGCTGGGAATGGGGACAATATCTTGGCGAGGAATCGCTGCGCAGCGGCGTGGATGTGTGCGTTAGTTCCTGGAACCGCCCGGCGCCCAACACGCTCCCGCAGATGGCCAAGGCCGCCGCGAACTACATGAACTCGCAGCTCATCCGCATGGAAGCGAAGACCAACGGCTACGAAGAAGGCATCGCGCTCGACGTGAACGGCTACGTCAGCGAAGGCTCCGGCGAAAACATCTTCGTTGTGGCAAACGGCACGATCCATACACCGCCGGTCGCGAATTCGGCGCTTCCCGGGATCACGCGCGATTCCGTCATCACGCTCTGCCGCGAACTGGGCTTTCCCGTGTCCGAGCAGATGATTCCGCGCGAGATGCTTTACATCGCCGAGGAGGTCTTCTTCAGCGGCACCGCGGCTGAGATCACTCCAATCCGTTCGGTCGACCGCGTCAAGATCGGCGCCGGCTCGCGCGGCCCGGTCACCAAGAGCGTACAGGACGAATTCTTCGCGATCACGAGCGGCAAGACGCCCGACCGCCACGGCTGGCTTTCGCCAGTTGGCGTGCCGAGCGGCGCCGCCGTTCGCTGACGATTTTCCCCCGGCATCCCTCGGATTTTGACTCGTCCCCGCGAATTCAGTAGAATCCGCGCGTTCGCAAGGCACGCCCGGAGGAATCCCTGCACAGCCTGCCTCAGAAATTCGTCGCTGAGTTTATCGGTACGTTCGCCGCGATCTTCGCTGCGGCGGGTGCAATCTGCGCGGACCAGTATGTCCGAGCCAGCGGACAAACGGGGGCCGGCCTGCTTGGTTCTGCTCTTGCCTACGGGCTGGCGGTAGCGGTGATGGTGAGCGCGCTTGGGCACATCTCCGGTGCGCACTTGAATCCCGCGGTCACAACCGCCTTCTGGGTTACGAAGCGCCTGGGCACCCTGCAAGCCCTCGCCTACTGGATTGCGCAACTCCTCGGCGCCTCGGCCGCAGCTTACCTGCTGGCGGCAATTCTTCCCGAATCCGTCTGGCGGCCGGTGGGCCTCGGCACGCCCGACCTGGCTCCAGACTTTACGCGCATGCACGGCATGGCGCTCGAGGCCATAGTGACGTTTTTCGTCGTTCTGGTTGCGTTCGGGAGTGTCGTCGAGCCCCGAGGCGCGTTCCACCGGATCGCCGGCCTCGCCACCGGCCTCGCGGTCACGATCGGCTATCTCGTTGGCGCACCGTTTAGCGGCGCCGCCATGAATCCCGCGCGTGCTTTCGGACCCGCGCTCGTGGCGCGTCACTGGCAAAACCACGGCGTCTACTGGGTTGGACCTCTCTTCGGCGGCGTAGTTGCTGGAGTTATCTACGACCGCATCTTCCTTCGCAATCAGCCGCCGGCCTAGCGGGCGGTTGCACCTTTGGAAACCATCGGTCCAGGATCCTTGCCACGCCTTTGGGGCGGATGCTAGCGTGGCTGGAAGCTTCGTATCAAGGGACTTCAGGCCATGGCCATCAATATTGACGATCTCCTGCGCCGCGCCGTCGAGAACAGGGCGTCCGACCTGCACCTGAAAGTCGGCAACCACCCGTATCTCCGGGTCGATGGCCTGCTTAACGCGCTCGGCGACGTTCCCCGCATCACGCCGGAAGAGATGCTGTCAATGGCCTTCAGCATGATGACCAACCGGCAGAAGCAGAAATTCAAAGAGACCGCCGAACTCGACATGGCTTATGGCGTGGCGGGTCTTGGCCGGTTCCGCGTGAACGTTTTCCAGCAGCGTGGCAACGTCGGCATGGTTCTCCGCGTGATCCCGACGAAAATCCGTACGATCGAGGAGTTGGAGCTGCCGCGCATCCTCGCGGGAGTCTGCGAAGAGCAGCGCGGCCTCGTGCTCTGCACCGGCACAACCGGTTCCGGCAAGTCCACGACGCTTGCCGCTATGATCGACCGCATCAACTCCCTTCGTCCCGAGCACATCATCACGATCGAGGACCCGATCGAATATCTGCACCGCGACAAAAAGGGATTCATCAATCAGCGTGAGGTCGAAGTCGATACCTCGTCGTTCTCGACTGCGCTCCGCGCCGCGCTCCGCCAGGATCCCGATGTGATCCTCGTCGGCGAAATGCGCGACCTTGAGACGATTTCGACCGCTTTGCTCGCCGCCGAAACCGGCCACCTCGTGCTTTCGACTTTGCACACGCTCGACGCGACCGAGACAATCCAGCGAATCATCGCCGTCTTTCCGCCGCCCGAGCAGAAGCAGATTCGCCTGCAGCTTGCTTCGACGCTCAAGGCGGTCATCAGTCAGCGCCTCGTCCGCAAGAGCGATAACCAAGGTCGCGTTCCCGCGTGCGAAGTCATGATCGCGACGAACTACATCCGTGATTGCATCATCAATCCCGACAAGACTCGCATGATTCGCGACGCGATCGCCGCCGGTACCAGCCAGTACGGCATGCAGACGTTCGATCAATCTCTCTTCGACCTCTACTCGCGCAACCTCATCACACTCGAGGAAGCTCTGCTGCGCGCTTCGAATCCGGACGATTTCCGTCTGCGCGTCCAGGGCATCCGCTCTTCCTCGGACGCAGCCCGCGAAGAGATGGAGCGCGCCATGAACGAGTTCGAACGCCTCGGCCCCCGCCGCTGATGATGCGATTGGCATCGTCATCCTGAAGGCGGCGAGTTGATTTTTTTCCGGCTGAAGGATCTCTCTTTAGCACATCAACTTCGTTGCCTTCGTCCGTGCTTCCTTGCTTCCTTGCTTCCTTGCTTCTATGCTCCTTCCCGTGCGTTCTTCCCCTCGCAAACTTTCGACCGAGCCGGAGCTTTACGCCTCTGCCCTCCGCGCGCTGATGCGCCGCGCGCATTCGATTCACGAGATGCGCGAACATCTCGGCCGTCGCGCGGATGACAAGGATCTCGTCTCGGCCGTTGTCGCCCGGCTCCGCGAACACAACTATCTCGACGATGCCCGCTTCGCCCTCGATTACGCACGCACGCACGCGCAATCCCGCCGCCAGGGACGTTTCCGCATCGCGCGCGAGCTGCGCGCCCGCGGCGTTCCCGACCGGCACATCGAATCCGCGCTCGATGCCACCTTTGCCGAGACAGACGAATCCGCCCTCGTCCGCGCGAGTCTCCAGCGCCGCCTGACGCACGTCCGCGGCTCGCTCGACAACCGCAAGCTCGCTTCGCTCTACGGTAGCCTGCTCCGCGCCGGATTCTCCTCCGACACGATCCGAACCGAAATCCGCGCTCTCACGCGCGCCGCTGTCCCCGACGTTTCCGAGACCCACACCAGCGAAGATTGATCCGGAAGTTTTACCCCGCTAGTACCGTCGTCCTACAGACTCGCCTCGAAAGCGCCTGATACCGTTCGGTTGCGCCAGAAATCGGGATGAGTCCCCATATGCCATCCAGTGCCCTCGTGCACACAACCCTACTCGATGCCCCTGCCGTTGCCCCGGCGCGGCCCGGACTCGTCGCGCCGCCGCCCGTGGCCGTCGCCGCGAAGCCGGCGTTCCACGTTGACCAGCTCGACGGCCTTCGCGGCTTGGCGGCTCTCTTCGCCGTCACCTTTCATTATCTCGCGGGTCTCGGGGTTCACTGGCGCGCGGTTGCCGCTTTTCAGTCGTTCCTTGGGGTCTCGCCGGTCAGCGTTGACACTTTTTTCATTCTTTCGGGCTTTCTGATCGGCAGCATTCTGCTGCGCGCCAAGGATTCTCCCAACTACTACAAGACGTTTTACATGCGCCGCGTCTACCGGATTCTTCCGCTTTACTATGCGTGGATCGCCCTGTACGTCGCGCTCTTCTTGATCCGCGGGGGCTGGGGACTCACGCGACCAGCCGGATACGCTACGCCGTTCGTTTTCGCAAGCTTCGTCCTGATGGTGCAGAATTTCTTCCCGTCCATCATCGAAAGCACCTATATCGTCGCGCCCACCTGGAGCCTTGCGTTGGAAGAACATTTCTACCTGATCGCTCCTTTTTGTGTGCGGCGGTTCAGCCGGCGAGCTCTGGGACGCCTTCTCGCCGGTGTGATCGTGCTCGCCCCGCTGTTTCGAGCGTTGATTTTCTCCTTCGGCGGGCATGACGATGCATGGCGGCAGGTTGCCACCTACACCTGGACGCCCTGTCACGCGGATGCGCTTGCCCTGGGCGTTCTTCTCGCGATCGCGTGGGGTTCCTTGGAAAAGCGCACCTGGCTTTGCGATTATTCGCGCCTGCTGCCTTGGGCCATGCTTGCCCTCACAGGAATCGCGCTCGCGTTGGGGCATTTGGACCGTGCGCAAGTTGCCCATGCGAACATCCTGAACGCATCTCTCGGCCGCAGCGCGGTCGAAGTGTCCGGGCTATGCTTGCTGATTTTCGTGCTTGTGCGTCCCGAGGGTCGTTTCTGCGGCCTTCTCCGAACCCGCTTCTTGCGCGAAACGGGGAAAGTCAGCTACTGCCTCTACGTCGTCCACTGGGGCATGTTGTGGATGGTTTCCCGTTTCCTGTTTCACCGGACGTTCGGTTCCAGTCCGTGGGTGGATTCGACCACAGCTCTGATTGCCCTGGGGCTGTCCTATCTTGTCTCCCTGATGTCCTGGCAATTCCTGGAGCACCCTTTCATCCGCCGGGCCCACCGCTACACCTTCTAGCGCATCGGGCTTATTGCGCGCCTTCGCCGGGCGCCTTCTCGCCCGTGAGCGCATCCGCAGTCTCATAGATCGGCTCGACATCCGTCGGCACGGACTTCAACCGGTCGAGCGCCTTCTGCACCTCGGGACGAATTGCGCCCATCGCCAGCATCTGCTTCGCCCCCGCATAATCGCCATTCGCTTCGACCGTGAGCAGATCGTGATCGAGCGACCGCACGGCGTCCTTGATCTTGTTGAAATCGACCGAAAACGTGCCGTCGCCGTTCATCACGTACCCGCCCTTGTCGAGCAGGTAGTTGACCTGCATTGCCATGCCTCGCGCATGCGCATCCTGCGGGCCAAATCGCAGTGTCCGGAATGACGACGCGAGGTACGTCGTGTAAAGCTGCTCCTCGGCCGCAGGCCCGTGTGGGAGTGGAGCCTGGATCTGCCCTTTGTCCGCCTGCGTCATCAGGAATTGCAGCGCGTATAAGCCCGTTACGTCCGCCTTGGCTTCTTCAATCGCGCTGTACAGCTCCTTGAGCTCGGACCGCGGGTTGGTCGCGCGAGCATCGATCGTGATCTGATGAGGCCCCAGCCCGTGCATCAGTTCGTGCGCCATCATGTGCGTGAAAAATAAGTCGAAGCTCACACTCTTCTGGTCGGCTGCGCCCAGGACGATGCGGGAAATCGGAACGAGCGTCGCGCTGAATTTCGCCTCTTGCACGTTCTTCAGCATCACCCGCTTGCTGCCTTTCTGCTCCACGACCTTGTCGTCGTTTGGCAGGTTGTAGGCGGCCGTCTGCACGCCGTGGTTGCCGTCGCCCGCAGCGAAGACTTCGTTCACCGCGCGAATCGGCGCAAGCGCGCCGAGCTTCGGATTGCGAAACTTCGGGTCTTCCGGCAGGTTGTTTTCGATGTCCTGGAGGTGCCGGCCGAAAAAGCTCAGCCGTGCGCTTTCCTTCTCGTCGCGAATGTTGATGTATGCCTCGAATGCCGCCTTGTAGCCGAAATTTTCATCGTTGTAGGTTTCGTACGGGCCGAACGTCACGTCGAGCGGCGCATCGAGATCCATCCACGCCATGTCGCTCTCGTAGTAATCGTTCGATGCAAAGGCATCGGCGCGCAGCATCAGAAACTTTTTCAGGCTGGCGTTGTCGGTAAGGCTCGCTGCTTCGCGCAGGAACGCCGCTGCCTTCGCAAGATCGGCTTTGTACTCCTCGTTGTAGGGAATGCTTTTCAGTTTGCGGTCCGGACCGCGCCGAATCACAGTGAAAAATCCTTTGGCCTGGTCCGCTTCGGCCAGAGGAAGCGTTTTGACCCAGCCCTCGAATTCGTCCTTGCTCATATCCTCGGGGTAGAAGTTGGCGCCGAGCGGCTTGCGCGAAGGAACTCCGGGAAGAAACGTTCGGTACCCGTCAATCTCCGACCACGGCCCCTTGTTGAGCCAGAAATAGTGGAGCCGTGCGCGGCCCAGTGGCGAAGCGTCCTGTTGCAGCTTCTGGTAGAGCGCGAGGTCGCCGCTCCAGAACTGCTGCATGAAAATACGGTTCACGACCCTCGAGGCCTGAATCAATTTCACCAGCGCCTTTTGATCACCCGCCGACAGCCCCGAAACACTCACGCGCACCGGAGTCGGCGCGAAGCGCGAAGCCATCGCCCGGATACCGGCGAGATCGGGAACCGGCGTTGCTGTGCTTTGCTGTGCAGCGCAAATGACCATGGCGGACACCAGCGCCAATAGGATGATTCGCATGTGCCGTAACATAGCACTTTCCCTTCGGGTTGGAGCAAAACGTCGCGCCCCTCCGTGCCGTGTCCGTTGCGTTGACCGTTGATCATCCCCACCTCTATCGCTTTCCGGGCGGAAAAAGCGTAGAGTCTCTGCCGGCAATCCACGTTCAACAGGGGGAATGGAGAATGAAGAAGCTCTGTCTTTCACTTGCAACTCTCGCTCTGGCATTTGCCGCGGGAACGGCTCAGACGTTCGCGCAGGCCGCGCCATCGGCCGATAAATCTGTACCCTACGGCTTCCGGCAGCGCGCCGTGATTGAACTGAAAGGTGTTCAGCAGGAAATCGTCAGCCTCGCGCAAGCGATGCCACAGGAGAAATACACATGGCGCCCCGCCGAAGGTGTTCGCTCGGTCAGCGAAGTCTACCTGCACATGGCCGGTGCCAATTTCGGGCTGACGGCGATCGCCGGCGCCCCTCCATCGCCCGGTTTCAAATTTCAGGGCTATGAAAAATCGACGACGGACAAGGCCAAGATTATCGAACAGCTGAACCAGTCGTTCGAATACGCCGAAATGAGCATCGGTAACATGTCCGATGCCGACTTGCTGAAGCCTTTGAAGTTTCAGGAATTTACCAGTGTCGGCGACGTCGTGTTTCACATTGTCGCGCACGCTCACGAGCACCTTGGCCAATCCATCGCCTACGCACGCATGAACGGTGTCGTGCCGCCGTGGACCGCCGCGGCGCAGCAAAGAATGCAGCAGCGTTCGCAGGCTCCGCCGACCGCGCCGCAGGAGTAAGTCGCGCTGGGCCTCCTGCGTAGCCCTTCGCCCGTCCCGGCACCGATTCAGAATCCAAGGGCCAGACACGCGTAATTCAAATCGTTCGAGGCGGGCCGGAACGCTATACTGTCTTCCCGCGAGCCCTGAGCGCGGTGGAGACTCTCGGTGGCCTCGGCCAACTGCCAAGATCTGTCTTTGTCTGCTGCCTCGAAGGGAATCTGGTTCGGCAACTACTGCTTCTCCGAGCCGGAGCTTTTGCCCTGCTTTTCGCCTGCCGGAAATTCGGGGCTTTTTGCGATTCTCGTGCGCGATCCAACGTGCCACCCGCGCTCGTTGCGAGTTCTTTACTTCGGTGAATCGGAAAATATCCCTTCGGATCTCACCCCATGGCACGAGAAGTATGAGTCGTGGTGCAGCGTCGCCGCCGGCGCCATGAACCTCTACGTGGCGTTCCTGTGGATGGGACCCTCAACTTCCGAGGAACGCCGTGCCATTGTCTCCGGCCTGATTGCAACCTATCAGCCCGAGTGCAATTAGCCCGCGGACGGTGCGCTTCGCTGCCCTGCCTCGTCTTCTCTGTGTTTCAGCGCCTCCGTGGCAAGTCCCGGCATGATTCTGGGTATAATGAATTGCTTCGTCTGAGGCTCACTTGACTGGCAACGATATCCGCAAGACGTTTCTGAGATTTTTCGAGGAGCGCGGCCACCGCGTCGTGCGCAGCTCCTCGCTCGTCCCCGCCAGTGATCCCACTCTCCTCTTCACCAACGCCGGGATGAACCAGTTCAAGGACGTTTTCCTCGGCCTCGAGCAGCGCGATTACGCGCGTGCCACCACCTGCCAGAAATGCGTTCGCGCCGGCGGAAAGCACAACGACCTTGAAAACGTCGGCTTCACGAACCGCCATCACACGTTCTTCGAAATGCTCGGCAATTTTTCCTTTGGCGACTATTTCAAAAAGGAAGCGATCGCCTACGCCTGGCAACTGGTCACCAGCAAGGATTGGTACGCGATCCCGAAGGAAAAACTCTACGTCACGATCTTCAATGGGGAGGAGGGCGTTTCTCGCGACGACGACGCGCACAAGCACTGGCTGGCGCAGGACGTTGCGCCCGACCGCATCTACGAATTCGGCGCGAAAGAAAACTTCTGGGCCATGGGCGAAACCGGTCCTTGCGGCCCGTGCAGCGAAATCCACTACGACATGGGTCCGGCAGCTTCCGATCAAGGCCACACGGACTGTCAGTTCGGCTGCGAGTGCGGCCGTTACGTCGAGATCTGGAATCTGGTGTTCATGCAGTTCAACCGCGACTCGAGCGGCAAGCTCAATCCCCTGCCGAAGCCGTCCGTGGACACCGGCATGGGCCTCGAGCGCCTCGCCGCCGTCCTCCAAGGCAAAATCTCGAATTTCGAGACTGACCTCTTCATGCCGCTGATTCGCAAGGCCGAAGAATTCACGCCCGTGGGCTACGGCCGCGATTCGAAAACGGACCCGTCGTTTCGCATCGTCGCAGACCACGCACGCGCGACAACATTCCTCATCACCGACGGCGTGATGCCCTCAAATGAGGGCCGCGGCTACGTCCTTCGCAAAATCATGCGCCGCGGCATGCGCCACGCCAGCCTCCTCGGGCCGGAGAAACCATTCTTCACGGACATGGTGCTCTCCGTCCGCGAACTGATGGCCGACGCGTATCCCGAGCTCATGGGCTCCGCCGGCGCGCACGTCCCCAAAGTCGTCGCGGAAGAAGAGCGGCGGTTCCAGCGAACCGTTGATGTTGGTCTGAAGAAACTGGAAGAAGATTTGGTTCTCCTCGCCGCACTCTCGAAAAACGAAGCAATTTACAAGGGCGAGAAAGCATTCCGTCTCTACGACACGTACGGCTTGCCGCGGGACTTCATCGAGGATGTAGCGCGCGACGCCGGTGTCCATGTGGATTGGGTTGGTTTTGATCGTGCGATGGAAGAACAGCGAACGCGAGCCAAGGCGTCCTGGAAAGGCGTGAGCAAGGACGTCGCGAACCCCGCCTACGCCAAGCTCGCGGAAACGTACAAGACCGAGCCCGACTTTTATTTCGGCACGATTGCGCGCGATTGCCACATCGAAGCCATCATCACGAAGCAAGGCCCGGCAAATGAAATCAAGAAAGGCGCGGAAGCCGAAATCGTTCTCGACCGCACGTCGATCTACTCCGAATCGGGCGGCCAGGTCGCCGATACCGGAGGCTTCTACGACAATTCCGAATCTCTCGAAGTCGCCGAAGTCAAAGGCGCGTATTATCCGGTCACCGGGCTGATCGCGCACCGTATCGTCGCAAAGGAAGATCTGCACGTCGGCGATCGCGTCGCCACCGTCGCCGATCCCGAGCGCCGCGCGCGCAACATGCGCAACCATACGGCCACGCACCTGATGCATGCCGCGCTGCGCAACATTCTCGGCACGCACGTGAAGCAAGCCGGCTCGCTCGTCGCGCCCGATCATCTGCGTTTCGATTTCTCGCACTTCGCCGCCGTCGATCCGAGCGAGCTTTCCGAAGTCGAGGAACAGGTGAACGAAGAAATCCGCAAGGATCTCGAGATGCGCACGGATATCACGAACATCGACGACGCGCTCGCGTCCGGCGCGCTGGCCTTTTTCGGCGACAAGTATCCCGAGGCCAACGTCCGCGTGGTCACGATTCCCGATCCTGCATCCATGCGCGGCTTTTACAGCAAGGAACTCTGCGGCGGCACCCACGTCCGCCGCACGGGTGAAATCGGCCTTTTCAAAATCGTCGGCGAGCAATCAACCGCAGCGGGCGTCCGACGCATCGAGGCTATTTCCGGCGATCACGCGCTTTCCGACTACCAGCGTGCGCTGCAAATCCTGCGCACCGCAGCGAGCCTCCTAAACGCCTCCGAGAACGGCTTAATTGACACAATTGAGCGCCAAATCGACTCCTTGAAGGCCCTTGAAAAGCAGCTTGAGACCCTGAAACGCAAGGCTGCGGGATCTCAGGCGGGAGACCTTCTCGGCGAAACCAGGGAGGTCAAGGGCGTCCGTGTTCTGGCCGCCAAAGTGAACGGTTTCGACCGCGAAGCCCTGCGCCAGCTCGTCGATGCACTGCGGCAGAAGCTCGGCTCCGGCGTCGTCGTCCTGGCATCCGCAGAGGACGGCAAAGTTGCTCTAATCACAGCAGTTACCAAGGACCTCCTTCCCAGGCTTCACGCCGGCAAGATCGTGCAGGAATTGGCTAAGCTGGTGGGCGGCTCCGGGGGGGGGAAACCAGATCTGGCCGAGGCTGGCGGAAAAGACACATCCGGCATAGAAAACGCTATCGCCCAGGTTTACCCCCTCCTCAACCGATTGCTATAATTCCTATTGCGCCAGAAACTTACGCCGGAAAGGTCCGCCTTTCCAGCGCATTTGTCGCTGCGCGTTTTCTGTTTGGATCATTCGTACGGAAATGAAGCATTCGCCTTCCCAAGCGGGCGGGGAGTCAGGGGCCTGGAGAATATGACCCGGAACGGCATCGTCGTTGCGATCATAGCGGCGGGTTCTTGGTTGATCCTGCCTTCGGCGTCTCACGCTCAGATCGCCTCCTTCGTCGATGCGCATGGGAAAATCGTCTACACAAACGACGATTCCCCGAAAGCCCATCGCGGGAGTACTATAAGTTCTCCCTCGGCTTCCTCGAAGACCCCGGCCGCTACTTCGGCTCCGGCTACGAGTCAGCCGGCGAATCCGCCGGACGATCGGTTCGACAGGATCGTGCGCGCGGCGGCCGCGCGGCACAAGGTCGACCCGGCGCTGGTGAAGGCCGTGATCACCACCGAGTCGGACTGGAATCCGCGGGCGATTTCCAGCAAGGGAGCGGTCGGATTGATGCAGTTGGTCCCGGAAACGGCACAACGCTTCGGTGTCGGCAATTCCTTCGACCCGGCCCAGAATGTGGAAGGCGGGACGTCGTACCTGAAGTCGCTGCTCGACCGTTACAACGGTGATCTGACGAAGTCGCTCGCGGCCTACAACGCCGGCGAGCGCGCCGTGGACCTGAGTGGCGGAGTTCCGGCATATCCGGAAACACAGAGGTACGTGCAGAAGGTGACGGACACATACTTCCGACCCGATTCGGGCCGCAACTCGTCGCTGTGGACCCCGCCAAGGGTTCCGGTGCGGCAGGAAGTCGATCCGAACGGGCGGATTATCTTCACGAACGAATGAGATGAGCATGGCTTCGGTCGCAATAGGATCGTCCACGAGAACCCTTCCGCGCGCCGCAGCGCTGGCGCTGAGTTTTCTGCTTTTCGCTGCCTTCCCTGCCCGCGCCGACAAGAAATCCGGTGCCCGCGACCAATTCGAACGCGCCGTCAAGATGCGTACGATGCTCGAGGGCTATCTCGAAAAGGACCGCTCGCGCGAGGACTACGTCCAGACCGTCGCCGCCTATCACAAGGTCTACATGATCACGCCGGAGGCCGATGACGCGACGTCTGCGCTCATCGCCGAAGCCGAACTCTACCGGGAGATGGGCCGCCTGTACGATCCGGCCTACTTCAAGTCCGCCGTCGACACATACCGGTTCCTGGTGCAGGAGTACCCCGGCAGTCGATACCGCGGAGAAGTCCTGTTCTCGATCGCGCAAATCCAAAACGACGACCAGCACAGGCCGGAAGCCGCCGAGGCGACCTACAAGGAGTACCTCAAACGCTTTCCGCATTCGGAGAAAGCCGACCAGGCGCGCGCGGCCCTGAAGGAAATCGCCGATCAGTCCGCACCGCAGGGTCAGGATGCCGGACCGGGCGACAAGGCCGGCGGGCCGATGAATCAGCTTCCGGCAGCGCTTCAGGTGGAAGGACCGCACGTGACTCCGGCTGCGGCCGAAAAAGGCGCGCCTATTGTGAAGGACTTGCAGACCTGGAATTCGCAGGATTCCGCGCGCATCGTCATCAAACTGGCGGATACGATCCAATACACCTCCGCGCGAATTGCGTCGCCCGAGCGCATCTATTTCGATCTGTACAAGGCGAGGCTCGGTCCGAAGCTTCCCGGCAAAGCAGTCAGCGTACAAGGCGGGTTGTTGAACACCGTGCGCATCGCGCAGAACAAGCCGGATACCGTGCGGCTCGTGCTGGATGTAACCGGAGCGAAGGACTACTCCGCGTTTCTCGTCGCGAATCCCTATCGCCTCGTGATCGATATTCACTCGCAGCCCGTGAACACGGCCAAGGCTGCGGCCTCTCCCGCAGCGGCTCCTCCGGCCGCGAGCGCGGCAGCGGAAAGGCCGGCGGCGAATCCGCCCGCTGGCGCCGAAACCGTGTCCGTAAGCACCGCGAGCAAACCCGTGGTCGAAACAGCGGCCAAGGCAACGGACACTCCGGGAGCGGCGAAGCCCGCACCGAAAATCAGCGCAAAGAGTCTGCCCAGGAGACCGATCCCGGCAAACTCCGCGGCCCTACAGCCTCCGCCGGAGCCGAAACCCAATCACGACGGCGAGCGCTCCCTGACGCGCGCGCTCGGCTTGAAAATCAACCGCATTGTGATTGACGCCGGGCACGGGGGCCACGATACCGGAACGATCGGGCCGCACGGCCTGATGGAGAAAGACCTGTGCCTTGACGTCGCGCTGCGCCTAGGCGCTCTGATCGAGAAGGAGCTGCCGGGCGCGGACGTTCTCTACACCCGTAAGGACGATACGTTTATCCCGCTCGAAGAGCGCACCCGGATCGCCAACGACGCGAAGGCCGATCTGTTCATCTCCATCCACGCGAATTCGAGCCATGACCCGTCGGCGCGCGGCATCGAGACCTACTACCTCAACTTTGCGACATCGGAGGAGGCCATGGAGGTCGCCGCACGCGAAAACGCCTACTCCGAAGAGTCCATGCACGACCTGCAGGACTTGATCAAGAAGATCGCGCGCAACGACAAGATCGAGGAATCCAAGGATCTCGCGGACGATATCCAGGACAACCTGACCGAGCGGCTGCAGCTCGTGAGCCGCGGCGAGAAAAACCGCGGCGTGAAGAAAGCTCCTTTCGTGGTTTTGATCGGGGCGAATATGCCTTCGGTGCTTTCGGAGATCTCCTTCGTCAGCAACCCCAACGACGAGCGCCTCCTCCGCAAGGGCGACCAGCGCCAGCGGATTGCCGACGGTCTGTATCACGGCATTTCGACCTATCTGGAGGGCTTGAACAGCCTCTCCTATAACAAGGGAAAACTCGTTTCGGATAACCACGTCTCCGACACCCACATTCCGGCCACGATAGTGGCGCCGGCCGGGAACCCCAAGTAAGATTACGGCGCCTAATAAGGGGTGTTCGTGCGCAGATTCATCCTTACAGTTCCTCTCCTTTGTCTCGCGGCGTTCCCTGCCCTCGCGCAGAGGATTCTTCCGAGTTCGGTCGCGGCGTGGCAGCCGTGCAGTCAGGCGGCAGCGAGCCCTCTTTCCTCGAATCCACCGGGGCCCGCTCCGTCTTCGCGCGACGCTTTGCCTGAGAATGAAGTGGCTTATCCGAACGACGTCTTATCCGAGTACGGCCTTAGTTCGACCGAGAAAGAGAGCTATTGCCGCGGCTCCGAGCTTTTGGATGCGACTCTTTTTCGGATGAATGATCCGAGCGGAGCGTATGGCGTGTACTCGTACTTGCGCACGCCCGGCATGTCTCGCGCGGATTTCACCGATCACTCCTCCCTGTCGAACGATCGCGCTCTCGTTCTTGTCGGGAACTTGGTGCTGGACATCCGCGGCCGGGATTTGCGTAAGAATGTGCCGGACCTAAAAGCGCTGGTCGCCTCCGTCGAACCCCGGGCGCAGGAAGGCCCGCTGCCCGAATTGTGGCAGCGCCTGCCTACCAAGAACGTCGTAGAAGGCACCGACCGCTACGTCCTAGGTCCGCAAACGCTCAATCAACTTTTCCCCGGTGGCCTGGGTGATTCGCTGGGCTTTTCAAAGGGCGCGGAAGCGGAGGTTGCTCATTACCGCGTGGGCGGCCACGACGCCACTCTCCTGATCGCGGATTTCCCGACGCCGCAGCTTGCGGAGCAAACACTAGCGGGGCTGGAAATGAAGTTCAACGTGAACGGCTCGAAGGCGGCGCCCAGTTCGCCGCCGCTCTTCGCGAAGCGGTCGCTCACGATCGTCGCGATCGTCTCCGGAGCTCCATCGGAGACGGAAGCGAACGCGTTGCTGAATCAGGTTCACTCCGGGACAGTGCTCACCTGGAATGAACCGACGTTTCAGTTCAAAGAGCCCAGCATCGAGGTAATGGTCGTCGGGGGCATCGTTGGGACTGGCGCCATCTGCGTATTCGCGTTGATCGCTGGCGTGGCATTTGGGGGCGTTCGCCTGATCGTCAAGCGCTTCTTTCCGGGTAAAGTCTTCGATCGCGGGTCGCATCTGCAGGTTTTGCAGCTCGGACTTGGCAGTAAACCTATCAATTCAGACGACTTCTACGCCACTGGAGCCACCTCGATTCCGAATGTTCAGGTGGATAAGAATCTGCCCGACCGGATCGCCCTGCGCATATTTCGCTGAAACAATTAGGCTTAAGTAGTGACAGATTCCGGCTTTCCCGCTTGACTTCCCTCGAACGGCCCACTAGACTGCGGTCGAGGAAAGGGTTCAGCGGCCATCCGCGCATTGGCTGGGAACTTTCTCCCCTCGAAGGCCCGCTGCAAAGCGGGCCTTCTGTTTTTAGGCCGCCACCACTTGCGTTTCCATCCGCGCTCGGGAACTCTTTAACAGGTTCGCCGGAATTAAGCAGGACGACACAAGGTCTGAGAACTGGACCAGCTCAGTACGCAATCTGAGAGACAATTGATAGATGATCCACCGACACGTACATAGGTTGAGGTTTGTTTTCGGCGCAATTGCAATTGTTTCCTTCCTATTTGCGTACCCGGCCCTGGCACAGCAGCAACAGCCTTCCGCTACCGAGCAGCAACCTGCCGCGAATACCTCCGCACCTCAGCCACCCCAAGCAGGGGCGCAGACACCAGAGGAGGGAAAGAAAGAGAAACAAGAAGAAAAGACAGGCACATCAAACGACCGCCTCTTCTGGACCTTGCCAGACTTCCTCACCGTGGACACGGCGAAAGTCCCGCCGCTCACCGCAGGGCAAAAGTTCAAAGTAGTTGCGCGATCCTCCTTTGATTACGTCGAGTATCCCTGGTATGCCTTCCTCTCCGGCATCAGTCAGGCTGAAAACAGCGAGCCCGCCTACGGGCAAGGCATGGAAGGATACGGGAAACGTTACGGCACGGCGTTCGCCGATGGCACGATTGAGAACTTCACCGTGGGCGCCATTCTGCCGTCGATTCTTCGGCAGGATCCCCGCTACTACGAAATGGGCAAGGGCGGATTTTGGCATCGCACGAGTTACGCAGTAAGCCGTTTGTTCATTACGCGTTCGGATTCCGGACACGCCGAGTTCAATTTTTCCGAGATTTTCGGCAGCGCGATCTCTGCCAGCGTTTCCACGTATAGCTATCATCCAAGGGACGAGCGAAACATTGGCAATGCCGGAAGCGTCTGGGGCACCGAAATCGGGTACGACGGCCTGACCCTCGTCGTGAAGGAATTCTGGCCGGATATCCACCGCAAGTTCCAGCACAAGAAGAGCTGACGCACGCCCGGCGCGGGACAAATCTCCCGCCATCCTGCACTAAAAGATCATTAGACGCGAGCGGCGGGGACGGCCGCGTTCAAAACCTGTTCGTAATAGCGCTCGTAGAGCGGGATGATGTCGTTCGAGCAGTACTTGCGCCGGGCGTTGGCACGCGCCATCTCGCCCATCATGCGGCCGCGATCGGGGCGCGTGAGGATTTCGAGGGCATATTTCGCGGCCGCGGCAACGTCGCGGGGCTCGAAAAGGTAGCCGTCCAGGCCGTGCGTGACGACTTCCGGAATGCCGCCCACGTTCGTCGCGATGACCGGAACTTCGCAGGCCATCGCTTCCAGCGCGGCCAAGCCGAAAGATTCCGAATCGCTCGGCAGGAGAAACAGATCGGCCAAGCCGAGTTTTTCTTGAACGCGGTCCTGCTTTCCAAGGAAAAACACGTCCTTCGAGAGGCGCTTCCTGCGAACGATGTACTCGGCGGCGCCCCGATCGGGGCCGTCGCCGATCATGACGAGCTTGGCTGCGATCTTTTCGCGGACGAGCGCGAAGATCTCGATCACGTCCGTGATGCGCTTCACGGGGCGGAAGTTCGAGAGGTGCATCAGAATCGGCTCACCCTCCGGTGCCCACTGGGCGCGCTGCGACAGATCAGTCGAGCGCCTGTAGAGATCGCAGTTGACGAAGTTGGGGATCACCTCGATGGGCCGCTTGATTTCGAATTCCCGGATCGTCCGCTCGCGCAGGTAGTTCGAGATTGCCGTGACGCCGTCGCTCTGTTCAATCGAGAAGCGCGTAATCGGGAGATAGCTGCGGTCGTTGCCGACGAGCGTGATGTCGGTGCCGTGCAGGGTCGTGATAAACGGCAAGCGCCGCGGCGCGGCCATCATGCGCGCGAGCAGCGCGCTCACGGAATGAGGGATCGCGTAATGGACGTGCAGCAGGTCGAGCGAAGCTTCTTCCGCGACCTCGGCCATCTTGGTCGCAAGCGCCAGGGTATAAGGCGGATGGTCGAACAGCGGATACGTGGTGACTTCCACCTCGTGGAACCAGATCCGCTCGCCCGCGCCCGCCAGCCGGATCGGCATGGCGTAGCTGATGAAATGGACATCGTGGTTGCGCGCGGCGAGCTCCAGGCCGAGCTCGGTGGCCACAACACCCGACCCGCCGTAGGTTGGATAGCAGGTGATCCCGATTTTCATGCTGGTTGGAGTTTATGGGAGCGTCCGGCGTTTGCCGGCCGCCGAAACCGGGCCCTACTGCCCGTTCGAACCGCCGTTGGCCGCTTCTTCGCCTTCTTTGTAGATGTAGCGGATGAAGTGCTTGTAGATGAGAAGATTCGGGCTGCCATAGCGCGTCAGCTTGATGCAGTCCCGGTCATACCATTCGACCGTGCCGCGAAGCACCTCTCCGTCGGTCAGGACCACGGCCACGGGCGTTCGCGACTGCATCTGCTTGACGTAGTAAAAATTCTCCGCGAACGTTTGATCGGGGGGAGCGGGCTTCTTCCGAGGCGGAGGCGCGGACTGCGGACCGGCCTGCATAGGCCGAGAAGAATGCTGATCCTTCATATCCGTAAGTGCGGGACGAAAAAGCTTCCGGTTCACCATGAGAGCTCCTGGAAATACTATCAGTTATGACTACGCAAGAAGGGGTTCGGTTGCAACATTTCGAAAAAAATCTTGGAGTGCCCGGAGCCTTCAGCGAACGTCGAGTGAAACGACAAAGGCATCGAGGCCCAATTGCCGGCCGATATTGCGGCGAAGGCGACCTTCGAGCGCATCGAGACCTCGGGTAGCGCGCAAGACCCACTCCCAATCGATCTTCCTGCCAAGAACTTCCACTTCGCGGTGTAAATCCGGATTGCGAGCGAGACTGCTCTCTGGGCCGTGGGAAACTTCGAGCAAGTCTGTGAGCAGAGTATAGAACAGGCTCAAAACATTTTCAAACGATTCCTGCTGCTTGCAAAGCTGAGCAGTGGCCGCGAACAGGTCGCCATATTTTTCGCCCGCCACAGCCTGATCGAGAAGACGCAGAATCTGTCGGCGGAGCCGCGCCGACTCCTCAAGATCGAGCGAAAGTGCGGCGCCGGGGCTGCCCCCGGAAAGCTGGGCGGCCAGCTTCCGTTCGGCGGGCTTCCAATCGGTCCGGTCTTTCAGAACTGCTTCGATCTGCCCGGGCGGGACCGGCGCAAAATGGAATTGCAGGCAGCGCGAGCGGATCGTCTGGAGGAGCGAATCGGGATTCGGGGCCAGCAGGATCAGGGTAGCGGACTCGGGCGGCTCCTCGAGAATCTTGAGGAACACGTCGGCATCGGTCCAGCGCATGGTGTCCGCGCCGTCCAAAATGAAGACGCGCCGACGGCCCTGCGGCTTGAAATAGGCCGCGCGCTGTACTGCCCGCAACTGGCCGACGCGGATCATCGGCCGCGCGACGGGATTGCGCAGGCGGACGGGGTCCGGGACGATCAGCCAGACGTCGGGATGCGGTTCGAGAATCAGCGGCATGCGCTCGACGGCGGCCGCGTCGGCGCTTTCGCCGCGCTCGACAAGGCCCGCTTCGATGAGAGGCGCGGGATTCACGAGCGGCGCCATCCGCAGGCAGGAGGCGCATTCTCCGCAGAAATCGTCGGGCAGGCGCTCGCAGTTCGCCGCTTGCGCGAACATCCTGGCGAGGGTGTATTTTCCGATGCCGCGCGGCCCGGTGAAAAGTAGCGCGCTCGGGACGCGCTCGCGGCGGAGCATGCTGCGGAGCGCCCGCACGATGCGTTCGTTGCCGAAAAATTCGTTGAAGCCCATGGTCAGATCCTGGCACCCAGGGCGGAAGCAATGCGCGCTTCAACCGCCGCAAGAATCTCTTCGTGAATTGACGCCGGGCTGCGGAGAACGCGGGACGCTGCGTCGAAGCAGTCTATCTTCAGCCAGTTGGGCTGCCGCGCCAGATATTCGTAGACCTCGGCGGCGGCCTCGAGATGCGCGACATCCGCCTCCTGGAGATCGCGGCTCAGTTTCGTGTAGCCGCGCGGAGCCCTTTCGCCAGCCAACCGGTGCGCTTCGGCAACGGGCACCCGCAGATAGAGCACGAGATCCTCGGCCGGCAGCCCGTAAATCTGGTATTCGAGCTGCTTCAGCCACGCGATGAATTCGTCGCGCTTGTCGCGGGAAATTCGCGAGCCCTGGTGGGCGAGATTCGAGCCGATGTAGCGGTCCGCGAGCACGGCTTTCCCCGATGCGAGAGCGGCTTCCAGGGCGGGTTTCGACTCCAGTCGGTCGCCCGCGTAGAGGAGCGCCGAGAAGTGCGGGTCGACGTCGGCGAGCGACCCGAATTCGCCGTTGAGAAACCGCGCGACAAGCTTGCCGAAGAAACCGTCGTACCGGGGAAAACTCACCTGCGTGAATGCGACGCCTCGCGCGGTGAACGCTTGCGCGAGTGCGTCGAGCTGCGTGCGTTTCCCGGAACCGTCGATGCCTTCGAGAACGATGAACTTTCCGCGGGCAGGCATGGAAGTGGCGATCAGTTTAGCACACGAAGATGACCCCAAACGGGGGGTGGGAAGTGTAGCGATTCGGGCAAGTGCCGGAGCTTTGTTTAGAATAAGTTACGGCCGTTTCTACTCGACAGTGTAGCGATTCGCGAGCACGAGGTACTGGCGCCCGCAGAGCAAGCGAAAAGGGCACAAGCCTGCCTCGGCTGCAATCGCGATCAAATTGGCCAGTGAGACTCGGCATTTTGTTTTTTTTCAGTACAAACCGGAAACCTGTGGTTGTTGTTGCGCTGCCTCGGAGAACATCTGCCTCCGAGGAGAACTGCAGCCTGCGAGATGCAGGCTAGCACAAGAGCCATCCGTACGAGCATGGAAAAACGGACAGTGAACCAAAACTGGACTGCGGTACAGGTTGGACAACACTCGGCGCTTGGTATTTCGGATGCTAGAATCGCGGCGATGCCGGCGGAAACTGATTCGATTGTGGCGAATCTCGAGCGCGTGAGGGAGCGGATCGCGCGCGCGGCCGGGCGCGTCGGGCGGCGTGCGGACGAGGTCACGATTGTTGCAATCTCGAAGACGTTCCCAACCGAAGCTATTCGCGCGGCCTACGACGCTGGCCTGCGGCACTTCGGCGAAAATCGCGTGCAAGAGTTCGAGGCGAAGCGGCCGAAGATCGAGGGCGTCGAGGCAACGTGGCATTTCATCGGACACCTGCAAAGCAACAAGGCGAGGCGTGCCGTTGGCCTTTTCCATCACATCGATTCCGTGGACAGCCTTGCGCTCGCGCAGAAGCTCGATTCCGCCGCAGCAGCCGAGGCGAAGCGGCTGCCGATACTGATCGAGGTACATCTCGGAGGCGAGGCAACGAAAAGTGGAGCCGCTGAAGCAGATTTGGCCGCGCTCGCAGAGAGCTGTTCGTCGCTGCCGCATCTGGAACTGCGCGGATTGATGACCATTCCGGCGTACTTCGACGATCCCGAACGCGCTCGGCCCTATTTCCTCAAGCTGCGCGAGTTGCGCGATGATCTGAGCCGGCGGATCGGCGGGCCCCTGCCGATCCTGTCGATGGGAATGAGCCACGATTTCGAGGTCGCCATCGAAGAAGGAGCGGCGGAAATTCGCATCGGCACCGCGTTATTCGGCGAGCGGCGGGCCGAACCCTGATCGGATAGCCACAGAGGCACAGAGAAAGCCGTGAGGGCTAGTCGGGCAGAGGCTGGCCGGTGGTTTCGAAACCGAAGGGAATGAACAGCAGGCCGAAGAGAAAGGCCAGCGACGTCATAGCGACGGGAACGCCGATAGTATGAAAGTGCGAAACGCCCGCGCCGACGAGGAACGTGAAGCCCGCACCGGCGAACCGGCCGACAGAAGTTGCAAAGGCGAAGGCGCTGCCGCGGCATGCCGTCGGGTACTGCTCGGGCAGCCAGAGCGTATACACCGCGAAGTTCGCGCCGCCAATTCCAAGAAAGAACAGGCCGAAGAAAAACCACGTCAGCGCATCCTGCGCGCGATAGAAAGCGAACCCAAAGCTGAAGGTGATGGAAACCGCCATAATCAGGAAGTAGAGCGCGAGCGTTTTGCGGCGGCCAACCCGCTCCGCGATCCAAGGAAGAGGAAGGCAGCCGAGTATCGTCCCGATCGAAAGCACCATCGTTGCATAGGTGGCCAACCGCGGCGCGAGCGCGCCCGGCAGGTGCTGGCGGGAAACAATCTCGGTGACGGACGTGGGAACGTAGACTGTGCCCGCCCACAGGCCGATGATCGAGATTAGAACGTACAGCGAATTGAGCAGAGTGCGGCGGCGGAATTCAGGCCGAAACAGCGTGGCGAAGGGACTCGATACGCGCGCCGCGCGCTTCTTCCAGCGGCTCGGTTCATTGACGCTGTACATGATGAATCCGATCAACAGCGCCGGGGCGCCACCGATCGCGAACATCGGCCGCCATCCGTGGGTTTCGCCGACGAAGTGGTTCGCGACCGCCGCAAGGAAGAACCCGAAGTAGTAGCCGGTGTGCATCAGGCCCGCGCCCATCTTGCGGCGCTCCTCGGGCCATTCCTCGGCCACAAACGTCCCGCCCATGGCCCACTCGCCGCCGATCCCCACGCCCGCTAGCAGGCGGCAGAGGGCAAGCTGCCAGACGTTGTGCGCGAAGGCCGCTAGGAACGTGAAGACCGAGTAGCACAGGATGGTGAGCATCAGCGTGCGAACGCGGCCGAATCTGTCCGCTAGCGGCCCCCAGACGAGGGCCATGCCCCATCCGACGAGAAACAGAGCAAAGAGAAGTCCGCCGTAAAAGCCGACGTTGCCGGCGGTGGCAGGGATTCCGGATCTTGGCAGGAGTTCGCGCAGCGCGGGCACGAGAACGAGCGCGTAGATGAAGGAGTCCATGCCGTCGAGCGCCCATCCGCTCCAGGACGCCCAAAAGCCCCGAATCTGATTCGACGTGAGCCGAACCTTTCCGGCAGATGTCACAGATGCGGTGGGGATTGCCACAAGGGGACGGATTGTAGGGCAAAAGCCTCCCCCGAAGCGAGGATTTCTCACGCAAGAGGCGGCTTGAGAGCGGAAATCAGGAGTAGCGCAGCCAGCGGGCCAGCTCAGGGAGCGTGGGGCGCTTGCCGTACATCAGGACGCCGATGCGATAGACCTTCGCCGAACAATAGATCACGCCCAGCGTGGTGAGAAGCAACAGGACGACCGACAGAGCCGCCTGCCAAATGGGCGGCGTCTGAACGGAGATGCGCAGAGGCATGAGCACCGGCGCGAAAAACGGTATTTCGGAAAGCACGATGGACGCCGTGGACGAGGGATCGCTGAGCACCGTCCAGTAGATCATCATGGTGAATACCAACGGCCCCATCGCAAGCCACTGCAATTGGGTGGCATCCTGCTCGGTAGAGCATGCAGCCCCAATCGCGGCGAACATCGCGGAATAAAGAAAGTATCCGGCGAAAAAAAAGAACCCGACCCAGATCAGCAGCGAGACGGGAACATGGATCGCGGGGAACGAAGATCCGGGGTTGAACATCGCGGCCATCACGGCGCCATACGAAAGCAGCAGGCCGAGCGAAACAATCCAGATCAGGAACTGCGTGAAAGCCACCCCTGCCACGCCGAGGATTTTCCCCGCGAGAAGCTGAAAGGGCCGCACGGACGAAATGAGCACCTCCATCGTGCGGGTCGTCTTTTCCTCGAGGACGGAACGCATCGTCGTGATGCCGTACATCAGCAAGGACATGTACAGGAGAACGACGAGGCCAATGGCGACGCCGATCGTCTGGCCTCTTTCAACGGATTCTCCGGACCGGCTGACCTTGATGACTTTCAGATCCGCGCCGCGGGCAATCTCGCTCATGTCGTCCACATGGATGCCGCGCGCGCGCAAGCGCGCTTCGATCAACGCCTGGTTCACGGCGACGGTAAGCGGCGCAAGAAGCGCGAAGTTGCCCGGATTCCTGGTGTGCAGCTCGAAAGACTGGCTGAGATCGGCAGGAATCACAAGATAGGCGTCGAGCGCACCGGAATTGATGCGGGCCCGCAAGCCTTGTTCGACGGCGCCCGGGGACGCAGGGCGGTCGATGGATTCGGAGACGGTGAACTCCGGCTTGCCGTTTGCGAGCGCGCCATTGAGACTACGGGCGGCTGATTCGGCAAGCCCGCCCGCATTGTCCACGATCGCGATCCGCAGGTTCCGGTTCGACCCGTGACTCACGAGAAACCCAACCAGCAGAAAGGATGCGATTCCGATCAGCGGCACGATCAGGGTGCCGATGACAAAACCCTTTGTCTTGACACGCGTCAAGTACTCGCGCTTGACGATCAGCCAGATCTTACGCATGACCTGTCTTCTCGATGAAGATGTCGTTGAGCGAAGGCTCGAGCAGCTCGAACCGCGTAATTTGCGCGCCCGATTGCACCGCGGCTCGCAGGACCCCCTGTGGATCGGCGCCCGGCTTCAATTTCGCTTCCGCTCCGCTTCCAAACCGGTTAATGGAGGCAATCGCGGGATGACTCAAGAATCCTTCTGGGCCGGTGAACTCGATATGAACCGTATTCTTGCCATAGGACTGTTTGACGGCACGTAAATCGCCATCGAGGACATTGCGGCCTTTGTCGATGAGGCAGATGGAATCGCACATCTTCTCGACCTGCTCCATGCGGTGCGTGGAGAGGATGATCGTCGAGCCCTGGTTGCGCAGTTCGAGCATGATGTCCTTGACGGTGGCCGCATTCACCGGATCGAGACCCGAAAACGGTTCATCCAGAATCACGAGTGGCGGCCGGTGGATGACGGCGGTGATGAATTGCACTTTCTGCTGCATACCCTTCGAGAGATCGGCGAGCTTTTTGTCGGACCAGTCGCTCAGCTCGAACCGGTCGAGCCATCCGCGAGCGCGGCGGCCCGCTTCGGCTTCGGAAAGACCGTGCAGGGCGGCGAGGAAGACGATGATGTCGCGGACCTGCATGCGCGGATACAACCCACGCTCCTCCGGCAGATAGCCGACCGAATCCCGCGTTTCGTCACTGACGGGCCGGCCGAGCACGTGAATCGAACCCTCGTCCGGCACGAGAATGTTCATCACCATGCGGAGGGTCGTCGTCTTGCCGGCTCCGTTTGGGCCAAGCAAGCCGAGGATGGCACCCTGGGAAACGCGCAGGTTGATGCCCTGCACGGCAGCGACGGATTCATAGGATTTAGTTACATTTTCAATCGAAATGGCATCCACGGATACTTTCCTTGGCTCCTGAAATACCTACGCACGACCCGGAGGGATTGTTTCAGCATTGCTTGCGATGCGGCCGCCACTCTGCCATAACTGTCGCGGACGGGCAAGGCACTTTGCGCGACCCGGAGGCGCACAGGTGATCGCAATTTCGGAGACGGCGGGCGGAGTGACGTTTGCGGTGCGGGTAGCGCCGCGAGCGAGCCGCGATGCGATCGAAGGCGAGCATCAGGGCGCGCTGAAAGTGCGCCTGACGGCGCCGCCGGTCGACGACCGCGCGAACGAAGCGCTCGTGCGGCTTCTGGCCGGGCGTTTGAAGGTGTCCAAGTCGGCTGTTAGAATCGTGGCGGGCGAAAAGAGCCGCACGAAACGCGTGGAAGTCGCGGGCGCTAGCCGCGCTCAAGTGCTCGAACTGGCAAAATCATGCCGGACATAAAAGCGATTCAGGCCGAACTGCGCGCCAGCAAGATCGACGGCTGGCTTTTCTACGACCACCATCATCGGGACCCGATTGCAGGCCATATCCTCGGCCTCGGGGGGAACGGAATGGCAACGCGGCGGTGGTTTTACTTCATCCCATCGCGCGGCGAGCCGCGAAAGCTGGTGCATCGGATCGAGCAGGGCGCGCTCGATTCCCTTGCGGGCCACAAGCAAGTCTATTCGAGCTGGGAGGAGTTGCACCGGGCGCTGCGCAAACTGCTCTCCGGCAGCCGGAAGATCGCGATGCAGTACTCGCCGGAAAACAATATCCCGTACATCGGACTTGTGGACGCGGGGACGGTCGAACTGGTGCGGAAGCTCAAGAAGAAAGTGGTGACTTCGGCCGATCTGGTGCAGAAGTTCGAGGCCGCGTGGACGCCGGAGCAGCTCGAATCGCATATCGAGGCGGGCAAGATCATCGACCGCATCACGCGCGCCGCCTTCGACACTGCGGCCACTTGCGTGCGCGACGGCCGGCCGCTAACGGAATACGACCTCCAGCAGTGGATCCTCGACCGGTTCCGCGCGAACGGGCTCACGACCGCCGAACCGCCGATCGCGGCGGTGCAACCGAACAACGGCAATCCGCACTACGAGCCGAGGCAAGGCGCGTCGCGGCCGATCCGCGCGGGCGATCTGCTGCTGCTCGATGTCTGGGCGAAGTTGGACCGGCCTGGGAGCGTCTATTACGACATCACGTGGGTGGGCTACCTGGGCGAGCACGTCCCGGACGCGTACGCGAAGATTTTCCGTATCGTGCGCGAGGCGCGCGACCGCGCGATCGAGTTTGTGAAGGGGGCCATTGCGTCGGGCCGGACGATTCATGGCTGGGAAGTGGACCGCGCCGCTCGCGAGACGATTCGAAAAGCCGGCTACGCCAAGAATTTCGTTCATCGCACCGGACACAGCATCGGCCAGGAAGTGCACGGCAACGGCGCGAATATGGATGGACTCGAGACGCGCGATGATCGCCGGATCGTTCCGCACACGTGCTTTTCGATCGAACCGGGGATTTACCTGCCGCAATTCGGAATCCGCAGCGAAGTGAACGTCTACGCCGGGGAGCGCGAGGCGCGTGTGACCGGCGCCATTCAGGGAGAAATCCTGGCGCTGCTTGCGTGAGCCACCGAGGGTGAATACCGCTGGTTGATGTATCCGCTGTCGCGCTAAAAGCAAAGAGGGGCGCCGGAGCGCCCCTCGTTCATCCTGGATTTTAAGCAAGACTCAGTTCAGGCAAGGTCTTCGGAACGCACGGGCAAGCGGCGAATGCGCTTGCCGGTAGCGGCGAAGATGGCATTGCAAATCGCCGGCGCGACGGGCGGCACCGCGGGTTCGCCCATGCCGCTCGGGGTCTCATCGCTGGCGACCGTGTACACCTCGACCTTGGGCATTTCGTTCATCCGCAGCACGTCGTAGTCGTTGAAGTTGCTCTGCTGCACGCGGCCCTTGTCGATGGTGATTTCGTTCTTCAGGGTCTGCGTGAGCCCGTAGACGACGCCGCCCACGGCCTGCTGATCGATGATATTCGGGTTGATGATGCGGCCGCAATCGAGCGCGACCACAACGCGGTGAACCTTCACGCCGTTATCCTTGTCGAGCGATATTTCGGCGACTTCGGCCACGTACGTTCCAAACGCCTCGACGACCGCGATGCCGCGATACTGGCCTTTCGGGAGCGGCGTGCCCCATCCGGCCTTCTGCGCGGCCAGATTCAAAACACCCAGATGACGAGGTTTCTTCGCGAGCAGATCGCGCCTGAACTCGTACGGGTCCTTCTTGGCCGCAGCCGCAAGTTCGTCGACGAAGCTCTCGCTAAAGAAGCCGTTCTGAGACGCCCCGACCGATCGCCAGAACCCCATCGGAATCGGACCGGAAACGAGGTGATAATCCACGAGAACGTTCGGGACGTCGTAGGGGATATCGGAAATGCCCTCCACGCTGCTTGAGTCCATACCATTCTTGATGGAGCCCGGGAAGAACCAGCTCATGATCGAGTCGCAGGCGACGCGGGCGGTGAAGGCGGTGGGTTTGCCATCGGCGTCGAGTCCGGCTGAAATCTTCACGTAGGACGCGGGCCGATAGTAGTCGTGCTGCATGTCGTCTTCCCGCGACCAGGTGACCTGAACCGGGACTCTCATGGCCTTCGAAATCTCACACGCTTCGGTGACGAAGTCCGACCAACCGCGCCGGCCGAATCCCCCGCCGAGGTAGGTCGTGTGAACGAACGAAGCGTCGGGCTTCAAACCAGCGATGCCAGCCGCCGTGGCCTGCGCGGGCGTTTGAAATTGCGTAGGCGCCCAGATGTCGACGCGGTCGGCTTGGACGTGCGCGGTGCAGTTCATCGGCTCCATCGTGGCGTGCGATTCGTACCCCGCCTGATAGACAGCCTCGATCTTCTGCGCCGCGCCGGAAAGCCCGGCCCCAGCGTCGCCGTCTTTGCGCGCGACAACACCGGGACTCTGGCACGCATCGGCAAAGCTCTTGAAAATGGTTTCGTTCGAGACCGCCGCGTTCGGCCCCTCATCCCACTGCACGTCGAGAGCGCGGCGGCCTTCCATGGCGTTCCAGGTGTTGTCCGCAACCACGGCGACGCCGTTGGAAATCTGGAACACGTCCTTCACTCCGGGGACGGCTTTTGCCTTCGTGGCGTCGAAGCTGGCGACCTTCCCGCCAAAAACGGGACACCGCAAAACCACGGCATGAAGCATGCCGGGCTGGCGCACGTCAATTCCGAAACCCGCACGGCCATTGGTCTTGATCGGCGTGTCGAGGCGTTTTACAGGCTTCCCGATGACTTTGAACTGGCTTGGATCCTTTAGCGTGACATTTTGTGGCGGAGTGACTTTCGCTGCGGCTTCCGCAAGGCTCCCGTAGGTGGCACGGCGCTTCGTCGCGGCATGAACCACGGCACCGTTTTCCGCATGGCACTCAGAGAGGTCCACGCCCCACTTTTGCGCCGCGGCCTGCACCAGCATCACGCGAGCGGCCGCGCCGGCCTGACGCATCGGCTCCCAGGCGGAGTGAATGCTCTGGCTGCCGCCGGTGCCCTGCATGCGGAACGCCGGATCGAAATACACGAGCGCAGCCGGGGCAAATTCGGTGCGGATCTTTTTCCAGTCACACTCCAGCTCTTCGGCAGCGAGCATCGAGAGCGAGGTCACAACACCCTGGCCCATTTCCGACTTGCTGATCAGGATCGTAATGTTGTCATCGGTGCCGACCTGAATCCACGCGTTCAGCACGGAGGGCGCCGGCGCCTCGGCGGCAAGGACTTCGTTACGTCCGGGAAGATAGAAGCCGACTACCAATCCGGTGGCCCCTGCGAGACCGGCCTTGAGGAAACTGCGGCGATCATGTCCGTTGGTGATGGCGCTCATTCCGCTCCTCCCGCCACAACCGCTTCGGCGCTGGCAACAAGTTCGGCACCGTTATCGGCAGTCGTGCTCGCCGCCTTGGCTCCTCCGGCCTGAATCCTGGCCGCCTCATGGACTGCTTTGCGAATCCGGTCGTACGTGCCACAGCGACAGATGTTGCCGGTCATGGCATCGTCAATCTCGGCGTCGGTGGGGTGCGGAGTCTTGGCCAGCAGCGCCGAGGCGGTCATGATCTGGCCCGACTGGCAGTAGCCGCACTGCGGCACATCGATTTCGATCCATGCTTGCTGCACGGGATGGCTATGATCGGGGGAGAGTCCTTCGATGGTGGTTACTTTCTTGCCGGCGACGCTCGATATCGGGGTGATACAGGAGCGCGTCGCTTCGCCGTCGATATGCACGGTGCAGGCGCCGCACAGGGCCATGCCGCAGCCGAATTTCGTGCCGGTCATGTTGAGATGATCGCGCAACACCCAGAGAAGCGGCATGTTGGGATTCACGTCCACCGTCTTGGGCTTACCGTTCAAAATGAACTGAGTCGCCATCAAATTCCCCCGTCGAACGTCCGAACTCACACTGCTACCGAGACTTAGGCTCTAAATTTTATTTTCGTTCAAGCTACGCCAAGTATCCCGCGGTGTCAAGTTGGGATCGCCCACGAATGTAACCGAATCGACCCGTAATAATGCGATGAAATAAGGCTCTTCTCGCTGTTTGACAGTTTTTTCGCGGCGATGTTACAGTCGAAGCACGCGGCCGAGGTAGCTCAGTTGGTAGAGCAGCCGATTCGTAATCGACAAGCCAGGAGTTGGCACTGATTCTTTTCAACGTTTTACGGGACATGAAGAAGCAAAAAAAGGCATGCTCTGGGCACCTCCGGAAGACTTTTGGGCAAGGATTTGGGCAACGATTAGGAACGCCACACGCACCCTCGATGAGCATATCGTTAGGCTACAGAAACTCATTCCGGATATAATGCGCCAAGGCCGAAGTAGCTCAATTGGTAGAGCACCGCATTCGTAATGCGGGGGTTGACGGTTCAAGTCCGTCCTTCGGCTCCAACCTTCAATCCGCCACCGCGCCCGTTTCCTGTCAATGACGCTGCGACGCCGCTGTCACGGTGACGGCCAAAGGCCGCCATCATTGACAGGGCAGCGCGCTGCGGTGCGGCACTCCTAATATGTCGAAATAATGGACTATTTCGACTAATATCCCGCCATGCCCTGGATCGACTATGACCCGAACCTCCACGGCGTCATCCATCTGCCGGACTGGAGATTCCACGAGCACCTCGGCGAAGCATCCATTCGAGCCGTCGAACATCTCCCGACGAAAATACTCTTTTTCCCGACGTGTCGCGTCGATGATAAATTTGACCTACATTTCGCAACAACCTATGAAGGCTCGATACCAGACGGCTTCGACATCGCCCTTCGAGCACAAGAGGCTATGCGCTTTTTCTGCGTCCATTTGAAAACGACACCGGAGCAAGAGACCCTCAACCACGAGCAATGGCGGCAGAAACGGCCGCGCCCCTAGCGTGCTTCCAGACGCCGCCACCTAGAAATGCCAGTCCGCTCCGACCGTGGCGGTTTGCTGCATATTCGCCCAGACGTTATGGCAAATACCGGTTTGGGAGCAGGATGAGGAAAGATTGACGCTAGGATTGACGCTCTCCTGGGCAACTGCAAGCACACTATACTGTGCGCGGAGCGAAATGTCCGGAGTTACCATAAATTCAGCGCCAACGCCGCCTTTAATGCCAGGCGTCCAGGTGTCCACGCTCCACTTAAGGCCCAGTGCTCCCGGGGCATTCGATATTCCGCTCAGGTGAGCGATTGCAGGTCCGGCATCCATGAAGAAGAGACTATCGCCCACTGCGATGCCAGCACGGCCAAGGAGAGCAGCAGACCAGTCGATCTGCGATTTCGTGAACATGACGTCAGCAGTGGAGGACGCGTCGAGATTGCCTTTATGATCCTGGCTACCGAGGTTGGCCTCGGCTTCGACACCAAGCACGGTGTTCTTTATCTGATAATTATACCCGGCATGAAGGCCGCCCTGGGCAAAGGCCTCGCTGAAAATGTCGGCACTGGCGATGCTGGTGCTGTCTTTGTCTGCGACCGTTCCGCTTGCCATCCCGGCGCCGACATTCGCGCCCACATAAGGGCCTGACCAGTCATGGGTTCCGGAAGCAGCAGTTGGCTCAATGCTTGGCTCTTGCGCCTGGGTAGCCTCTTGTTTTTGTAATTGTTCGACTTTGCTGTCCTGGGCCATTTCCTGAGTCTGTAATTGATCGACCTTAGTAACCTGGGTCGTCTGCTGCTTCTTCAGTTCGGCGACTTCGGCCGCCAGCTGCTGGACTTCAGCTTTGAGCGCAGAAATTTCAGCCTGTGAATCCGTTGCGGCAAGAGCCGGGGCGGATAGCAGGACGGCGATGAGAGCCGATGAGGCGAGAGGAAATTTACGCATGTCTGTGCTCCTGTATCGGTGGGAATACGCTTTACTTGGCCTGTTGCTCCCGCAGAGTTTTCAGCTCGGCTTTCAAGTCGTCGATTTCTTTTTGCTGTTTCTGAACTGTCTTCATCTGTTCCTGGGTTGCCTTCACAAGAAGTGCAATCACCGAATCTTGCCGCCATGATTTTGGCGTCTTCATATCATTCTCATAAACGGTCAGTTTCGGATCGACCGCCGCAACTTCTTCGGCGATAAGTCCGTATTGTGTGCCGGTGGCGTTCGGGTCGGGATTCGCGGGCGTTGTGGCCTTGAAGTTGAATTGAGTTGGTTTCAAGGCCATAAGGTCGGACAGGGCTGTCGCATCTGATACACCGACAAAATTCTCCTTCAATTTACGCTGCGACTGGTTGCAGGGCGATGACTGCTGTAAAACCTCACCACCAATAGTGTTCCAGCAGACAAAGTTACCGTTGCCGCTGCCTAGGTAGGGAGCATAAACGAGCCCTCCCGCATTCAAAGTATCTTCCGCGACCAAATTCGCGTAGATGTCCGCCGTGGGAGGGCTTCCGGTGGTGATAACGATGACCCCGCCAATGTCGATCAGGTTACTGACTGACGACGAGAATCCCGAGAGGTTGTTGCCGATGAGGATGTTGCCGCTTCCGGTTGTAATTGCGTTGCCGGTCCCGCCTTCGCCTAAGATGATATTGTCAGAGCCGGTGGTTATGTCCTTGCCAGCCTCAACGCCGACCAACGTATTGTCGGTGCCTGTCGTGATGCTAAATCCAGCCTCATAGCCGAGCGCTGTGTTCGGACTGCTGGTTGCGCTATAGAGCGCTTCGTAACCGAAGGCCGCGCTGTCGCTGCCGGTATTGTTGTCCCCAAGTGCCTCATACCCGACCGCGGTATTGTAATTTCCGCTGGTGTTAGACGTGAGAGCGTCATACCCGACGGCGACGTTACTCGTGGCGGCGCCGGTGATTGCCGCTAGCGCGTAGTCGCCAATTGCGATGTTGTAGCTGCCCGTCACGGAATTGGCGCTGGTGCTCACCATCGCGTTGTCGCCAATGGCGACGTTATCGGTTCCGGTGGAAATATAGGCCCCGGCATAATAGCCGGTCGCCGTGTTCGGGCTGCCGGTGGCGCTATAGAGCGCAAATATTCCTATCGCCGTGCTGTCGCTGCCGGTGGTGTCATCATTTAAGGCGGTTGTGCCAATGGCGACGTTATAATTTCCGGTCGTTAGGCTCTCGGCAGCCGAGGCGCCGATTCCAACATTATCCGTCGCTGTACTCTGTATGTCGATAAGCGCCGAGTTGCCGATAGCCGTATTGCCGCCCCCAGTCGTCAGCGGCGCGCCCGTAGATCCCTGCATCGCGCTCACGCCGATTGCGAGGTTCCCGTTTGAGCTTGTCAGATGCTGGAGGGCCGTATATCCGAGCGCCGTATTATCGGTGCCACTCGTGTCAAACTCAAGGGCTGCCGCGCCGACTGCCATATTGCCGGTGCCACTGGTTATGGAGGCGAGCGCACTTCCTCCGACTGCAATACTTATCGTGTTGCCGTTAGGGAAAAATAGAACCGGAGTTCCCCCCAGTTTATATCCCGTTCCCGCTGTAGTCGCGTTAAAGAATGGCGCCGTCATGGAGGTGGAGGCCGTGGGCGCGGCAGCCAATGACGCGACGACGGCGCCGGTCGTCGGAGATATGGTGAGAGTACCGTCGCTATTCGAAACCGAGGTAACTGATTGTGCTAAACACGGCGACGCATAAGCTAGAAGGAGAGCAAGAAAAACACGCGCCATGTTTTTCGTCATGACATTTCCCTGGGGTTTTGCGTGAACTGTTGACTTATTCGGGAAGGCTCAAGAAATACGTATAACTTCGACGACTACGAGAGGCCATGTACCTCGGACACACAAGCAGAGCAACGATGACAGGGTAATCGGAAAAAATAAAAGTGTCTTCCGAAATTTGGGATTAACGCGCGCGAGCAAGTCAACCCTGAGATATCTATAGCTCCTAACTGTCTTGACCGTTTCAGGTTTCGATTGATTCGAGATATCCCGCCTTCATTTCGAACCGCAATTCCGGCCAGCGCTCGCGCATGTGCAGAAGCGCGATCCAGGGCGACCAGTCCTCGCTAAGGAAGCGAAACACCGCGACCGGCTTGCCACTTATGTCGCGACGCTCGATCGCAAACGTGACGCGCCGGATCGGCCAGCGCACGCCCCAATGCGCCCACATCCAGTCCTGCCCGGCTTCGACGAAGCCTTTGCGCAAGACGCGCACTGGAATCGGAATAAGCGCATTGAGATCGAGCGGTACACCATGCGAGTCCATCTCCGCGCGCGTGCGCTCCTCTTCATGCCTGCGCCAGAGGATGTCCCGCAATTTGCGGGCGAGATGCTCCGCTGCTTCGCGCGTCGGTGCCCCTCCCCTCACCGCCTCGAAGTAAATCTGCTCATAGACGCTGTGCCACTCCGGCCGCCAATCGACGAAGCCAGGCCCCGACGCCGCGCCGATAAAATCGTAGAGAAGCTCGTCCGGTCCCGAGACTTCGAGCCTGTTCCAAATATATTCAGGCCCGCTAGCCGCGGGGGCACACTGACGGGAGAAGCTGTTGCCAAACTTCCAGCACGGGAGATCGCTGTCAGGGCTCACGACCGTGCGGCTAGTGCTCATAAGCCGAGGCTGGATGAGCTATTGTTTGCGGCAAGATCGGTTTCCCGAGAATAGCGGTCGAGCATGGCGTCGCTGGCGTGGCCAGTCTGGCGTTTGATCGCGGCTCTATCGTGCCCGCGCGCCAGCGCCTCGGTCACATGACCAGCCCGCAGACTGTGGGCGGAATAGGATTCTTTGAGGTGTGCCGCGCGGCAAGCGCATTTGAGGATGAGATCGACGGCACGGTCCGAGAGACGGTTAAGTTCGACGCTTGAATGGCGGTTGATTGGCCGGAAGATGGGATCGCCTCCCTCGTGCTTCAGATGGGCGGCGCTGAGCCAGGCCTGCACAGCCGCGATCGGACAGGTTTTGAGATTTTGGCCCGGAAGGATGACGATGGTCCGCCCCTCCCCTTTCTGATCCGTTTTCGATCGCCGCAGCGTCACGCGCAGAGTGCCGTCTTTGAATTTCAGATCTTCGGCGTTCAGGCCGACAATCTCCGAACGCCGGAAGCCGCCCGCAAATCCGAGGAGAATGATCGCCTTGTCGCGCAGCGAACGGATGTCCCGTCCGAACGTCTCGCACATGGCGGCGATGTCCTCGGTGCGGAGCGCCCGAGCGCCCTTCTGATTCTTACCGAAAGTACGCCGGATGCCATCGAGGGTTTTGACGAGCGTGGGATTGTGCCGGTCGAAGACGAGCCCCATTGCGCAATGCGTTGTATTGATCGCCGCCAGATGTCGCTCTGCGCTACGGGGCCGGAGCTTTTTCCCCTTAATGCCGAACTCGGTTGTGAGATGTGTCAGGTAGAGCGTGACCTGGTCCGGGTCGGCGGGAAGCGGAACGAACTGGTGCGCTTCGCAAAATTTCACCCAACTCGCCCAGTCCGACTCGTAAGCGCGGCGCGTGTTCGGTGCCTTGCCTTCCTTCGCCAGCTCCGCCGACGCCGACTCCAGCTTTTCGATTGCCACGGCAGGCACACCAGGCGCTGAGCCGAATGGCACGAGTGCCTGTCCCTGTTTTTGCATGTACTGCCTCGCCGTTTTGGGTCTAGCTTCCTACTTTTTCTTCGGTTCCTATAAATGATACTTATCGGACATCAGCAGGATTCGGACATCACACCACTCTTGCCACAATCTCACGCAACGCCATGTTTGAGAAGGCAGATTCGGAGAGGACGGGTTTGCGGAGACCCAGTTTCAGATGACAGCGCCACGCGCATTCGTCGTCAACGAATGGCCAAATAGCTCGTAAGAAAAGCTGCCAAAGAGCGCGTAAAATTACACCCACCACATCGAAGCAACTCATGCTTTCGGATAGCTACTTAGTAGCTACCAGGGCGGCTGACAGCGTCGTTCCGACCGAGGTTGCTAAATGGCTCGCAAAGAACCGTGCCAGATAGTGACTAAAACTACTCCTTCACCCTCGCGCACACATTCGAATCAAGTCATGCTTTCGGATAGCTACTTGGTAGCTATCCGAAAGCGGATAGCATCCTGGTATCAGATAGCTTTCGGTTGACCGTCCGATATCTCTACGATCAACTATTAGAGACGCCTGCAACTCTCACATGGGAGAACGCCTCATGCCGGTCATCGTCTTCGCAAGCCCGAAGGGAGGTGCGGGAAAATCCACCTCGGCCGTCGTACTTGCGACCGAACTCGCTCTGAAGGGCGCCGCCGTCACCGCAATCGACGCCGACCCGAACAAGCCGGTTTCCCAATGGGCACGAAGGCCGGGCTGTCCCGAGAACCTGACCGTTCTCGCCGATATCTCGGAATCAACAATCATCGAAGCGATCGAAGAGGCGGCGCGACGAACCACCTTCGTCGTCGTCGATCTGGAAGGTACGGCCTCGATGACGGTGGCATATGCGATCAGCAGAGCCGATCTTGTCATTGTTCCGACTCAGGGCTCCCAACTCGACGCTTTCGAGGCCGCCAAGGCCGTCAAGCTGATCCGGCAGCAGGAAAAAGCTTTCGGGCGAACCATACCGTACTCGCTCTTGTTCACTCGCACGAATTCTGCGATTCGTCCCCGCACGCTGCAACACATTCGCGAAGAATTCAAAAAGCATAACGTGCCTTCGCTTCGCACCCAGATGAACGAGCGCGAAGCGTTTCGCGCCATCTTCTCGTTTGGCGGCACCCTCGAATCGCTGGACGCTAGCCAGGTGAGCAACCGGGACGCAGCCATAAAAAATGCCCGCGAATTGGCGGGCGAGGTCCTCACCTTGTTGCGTCAGAACGCGGATTCCTCGGCGGACTCCGAATTGAACCAGGAGGTCGCATAATGGAACGCGCCAGTGTATTCGACCAAGGACCCGAAATCGACATCTCTGGATTCAAGCCGCGAACAGCAGTCAAGCCTGCTGCTCAACCGGAGCAAGTGAAGGCAATCTCGGAGTCCGCCAGCTTTGTGAGCCGGGAGCCGATCCAGGCGCCTCGCGAGACCGCTGCGCCCGTTCCTGTCGCGCGACAAGCGCAGAGAGAACCAACAACGCGCGAGCCAAGGAGGCACCGCACCGGGCGCAATATCCAGCTCAACATCAAGGCGCGTGCCGAGACCATCGATCGGTTCTACGCGCTTGCCGACCGCAATGGCTGGGTTCTGGGCGAAACCTTCGAGCGCGCGGTCGCGGCGCTTGAGCGCGCGGCCGCAACCTGACATTCTGCAGAGCGAGATTCTAGAGCCTACCTGGAGAGGGCAGGGCAGGGCCGCTGCCGTCAGGCTATTCCTTCGGCCTTCTCAGCGGCCCCATCAATCGCCGAAAATTATCAGCCACTCCAGTTCGGACCGCAGATGGATCGGTTCCCCAGACTTCAGCCAAAGCATCTTCCACCAACTGAATATCCGCTGGCACAATCGTTCTCGCGCCTACCTTAATGAATGGACCGTCGGACTCGGTTAACGTTCTGTCCGGCGGAATCCGCGCAATTATTGATTTACCTTTCTTGCTCCATGTCATCGCCGGGTTGATGGAGAAGAAGTGACCTTGCTCAATTGCTAGATCCAAGTTCTTTTGAGTTCCTGTGTACCAATGAAACACGACAGGCTGCCGATACTCTTCCGCCAAAAGCTCCAGGACAGAGACCTCTGCTTGCCTAGAATGAATCGTGACGAATTTCGGTTCTCCTTTCAAAGAGCGCAAAACGAACCTAAAGGATGCCAATTGCCGGTCGCGCGTGGCCACTCCATCCCGTGAAAAGTCCAGTCCGACTTCTCCGATGAACGAAGTTTCGCCAACCAGCGTCGTGAATCGCGCCAATTCTTCTTCCGTGTGCGCGTCGGCACGAAGAGGATGAAGCCCAAGAGCGAGTCGAACTTTCTTAAAGCGTTGAATATGGGGATATGCGGCCTCGAAGGCAGACGGAAGGTTCGTTACACATACCGTGAACACACCCGCGCTTTCGGCATCAACGGCGATTCGCGATGGATCGGGATAAAGGTCAATATGGCAATGCGCGTCAAGCATGCCCGGTCTTCTGAATGCCCGCCGCTTCACGGAGCGAGGCAGAACCTTTGTCGTGAATCCATGTACGAATCTCGCTAAGACCCCTCTTTACCAATGCAATGTAATCATCCAATGGCTCGACGAGGGCAACGGCAGTGATAGCCCTTCGAATAGAGGCATCGGTAGTGAACTGCCGAAGACCGCTGGTGAGAGCCCGAATGTCGTCGGCGCTGATCAAATGTGAAGCGACCGTCAACTCATCCGAGCAGACATCAATGCCGTATTCCGACCCAAAATCAAGCTGCGCCGCGTGCAGGGATGCCCTTCGGAATAAGCATGGTACACAGTAGCCGCAGTTAGCTGCATTCTTTCGCTTCCACTCTTGCCGCCGCGTGCCGTGGGAACAGGAAACTGTCCTTGAAGCCACCGCTCTCAAAAAGTTCAAATTGCGGCTCTCCGCGACGCACTGTCCTTTGGTCTTCAGTTCCAACGGGTTTACGATTTTGTTCTTTAATCCGAGATCCCGGACAATCGAGCGGAACGTGCTCAGATAGAACGGGTGCATGGTTCTGGTACTGCATGACCCAATGCGGGATGGTGTGAGGGGAAGATTTAGCGCGATGATGCCGTTCTCGGGAGCGATAAGAGGCACATCAGAGCCGCATTCGGAGGCAGCATAGATTCCCAGAGCGAGGAAGATAATTGACCTCGACCGAAGGGACGGCTCGACATTCTTCCTCGGTTTTTGTGAGACGCGCACTTGCACCAATTTCGTTCGGTGAGGAAACTCGGCCGTGAGCTTCTCATATAACGCTCTCTGCTGACTTTTTGGGCCAGGAGAATCATAATGTCCCATCAGCATGATGCAGCGATCCGGGTGTTCCTGAAGAAAATCAATAGTTCCAATCAGGGAATCGAGCCCACCGGAGAAAAGGGATACGGCCTCGAACGTCTTTGGCTCAAGAGGGGCCTTCGCCAGGTGACGGCGGCGCTTGGGTGGGACGAACAAATCACAGTTAGTTGGCCGAAATGAAGTTCGCCATACGTCGCCGGACAAAAAAGTCAAGGCTGTGTCCAGACGAGCGGATACCTTCGACCACCGCTTTGGGTCAGAAACCGGGAAGCTTACGCTCAGATCCCGCGTCCAAACATCTGAAGTACGCCTGCGGGACACGACCTTATCGATCGCGTAACACGCACCTGCAACCAACAGCAGCTCAAGGGCCATTGAGTTCGGGGTCCCGAGTGATCGATGAAGATCCCTGAACGGTAAATCCACCTCAACATCATCCACCTGCGGTCCAGAAAGAGTGACTAGAGCGAGCCCATCTTCGTGGCGGCGATTAGCGTCAAATTCCACAGACATGCTCATGCCGTCACCCCGAATACTTCCACGGTTTCCCTCAGAACCTCTTCGGTGAGGCGAAGCCCCTCGCTCTTCTTCCAATCAACGGCGCCGATTTTTCGATTGGCAAGTTTTGTCCGTAGGGATGAGGTGATGTAGTCCTTGATTTGTCGAAGACCGCTGACCGCTTTCGAGTCGCCGACTTTCTTTAACCAATCTTCATAAAAATTGCGACAAAACATTTTGAAGACATAGTGCCCGAAAAAGTTCGCGAGAATACCGAATACTCCAAGCTCATCGATGGCGACGTTCAAGCGTTGTTCGACATCCTCGAATGTCTCGGCGTCCTCCAATATCTCATCTCTAATGTCAGCCAAGGCTTCTCTCGCGAGTGCATTGTCAAGCGTGCTTGCGGGTCCGGCAAATTCATCCAGCAGGGCTTCAGAAATTTCTGCCGCCGACTTTCCTATTACCTTTTCAAGGCCTCTTTCGCGAAGCGCTTCCTTAAATCCGACCTCGCCGACTCTCGAAAGAAATCCTCCCAGGTTCCGGGCCGTCCCGACGGCGGCCGAGCGGCTCTCGCCACTTCCACCTCTTCCTGAATTTCCACTCCTTCCAGAACTTCCAGGTCTTGCCGAACCTCCAGTGCCTCCCCCATCAATTCCTGTGGGCGCACTGCCACCACTTCCCTTACGCAATCCTTTGAAGCCGCCACTTACACGAATGAAATCAGTGATCAGATTGCCTGGAGTTATTTCAGGGCCGCCGGTTCCTTGAACGAAATCCGTAGCGTCATTCTTCAAGGGTGTCCAGTTCCCCCCGGTCGGCATCTTGTATCCACGCGAAGTGCCCATGCTTATACCTTCTTTGCTAGACTTGCCAACGCGCTAGTCGCAGCCTTTCCAGCCTTTGTTTTCTCGTGCGTAGCAATTTCTCTCAGAACATCGAGGGCGGAGCTACGCAAATCAGCATCGTGCAGTGCTAGTTCAGCGATATTCTGCGGAACAGATGGCAGAAGCGACGCTGCGGGAATGCTGCGTGCCGTCTCGATGAGCTTGGGAGCGGCCCCAGGGACTTTTTGAATTGCGAGTGTGTGGAGCGCTGCAACTGGCGCTGCTCGATCCGGGTGGCGCTCCGCTTCCAGTTTTAGGAGGTCGAACAGCGATGTCCTTTCCTGCTCCGATAGTAAGAGGGTTGCCTTTGCGCCCAATGCTTTCTCACCGGCGTTGTCCGAGAGAAGTCTACGAACCGCGAGCTGGACATTCGGGGGAATCATCGTGATTCCGGTGAGAGTGGAACCAGTCCGGTCTCTTGCCAACCAGAAATAGTCGCGCAGATCTTCGCCTGACAAAGGCGGTCTCATGCGGAGCCAGGAAAATACCGATGGTGTCCTCCACTTTGAGAGACCATCTTCAGTGGAAATCTTTTGAGCTTCGCCATCTCCTAGAGCCTGCTCTTCGAGTGTCCTGATTTTGTCGGGGACACCTTTTTCCCCCGCTTGCCATTGGTTGAGCTCTTGAAAGAGCGGCAGATTTGAATATTCCAACACCATGAGCTTGGCCAACACTTCCTCTTTGATAGAAATTCGCGCAACAGTGGCCAATTGTTTGCGGAGAGACATCGCATTAAGCATGCGCTTAACTTGTCGCGGATTTCCTTTCAGCCCCTCCGTAATCACAGAAGCGACCGCTGTGCTCCAGTCCAACTGTTCTTTGAGAGCTGTCGGCAATTCAGTAAGTTTGAGGGATTTCTGGATCGCGTCCGCGGTGAATGCGGCATAGACGTTCTGCGCACGCGTCTCTCTCCAAGCGGTCAAGACCGTGGCACTCTGCCCCTTATCGAGAAGCTTCTCGCACGCTAGCAGGTTGATGTAAGTTTCAATCTCGCTCGGCGAAAGACGCGGTAGCTGATAAGGAACTTGAATGAGTTTCTCGAGGTAGTCTTGAACCAAGGACTCTTCCTCTCGCCTTGACTCGGAAGCCTCTTCAGACGTGGGGTTTTGAAGGTGCCTTTTAACATACCTGGTCGATATTGCGTGACGGACAATGCGGGGATCGGCCCCGATGACGAACGCTGTTCTTGGTACGGACACGAACAGCTTTATAGCCTCCAGCGTCTCAATTAAGCGCTCCGGCAAACATCGATCGAGGTCATCAATAAGAACCACAAGGGCCGATATCTCAGTCTTTTCCAACATCTTTGAAAACTCGTCACGAAACTTGCGTACTCCCATGAGGTCCGGTTTCTCTGGGCTAGCCTCGACGAGAGCTGACCAATTGATGTCTGGGGTTGAAACATCACTGCCATCCGTCTTGCCTAAACTGCTACTCACTATCGAGCCAGCAACCACGGCGGCAGCGACCGGAACGGCAGCGAGTCCGCCTGTCGCAGCAACAACCGCAACGGGGATGCCAACATGTTTGACGGCGAGTTTTGCTACTTCCATCCACTTAAGACGCTTGAGCAGCTTCACAACTAAATCTTTAGCTTTGGGTCCGAATCTCTTGTGTTCTCCCAACTGAATGAGAATCGAGCTGAGGAGCGCAGACTTGGCATCTTCGTAGCCTTCGAACGTCCACCCATTGAAGTACAGGCAAACGACGGTGGGATACGAATCTTCGTTCGAAAGTTCCTTTTGGAGCATCTTCATGATGCTTGACTTTCCACCACCCCAGTCCCCAAACACTCCCACGGTCACCGGAAGCACTGTCGGATCGGTGATGACCGAACGAATCAAGTCTGCGTGAACCTGGAAACCTAGAAGGTCTACGTCTGTTTCGTTGTCTTGCCAGACGTGTATGGATGACGGTCCTGAATTCATGTGCCAGTCCCTCAAATTCCGACGGTCGCTAGTTAATCGGAGCTTACGCCATCACACCGCAGTTCCCAAATACCTTATCTACACCTCATTCGCCGTCACCGCCACGGCAAGCGGCACGGCGATCGCGACAGACTCCATCAAGTCGTGCGTTTCGGGCCTCAAACACTTCCGCTGACACCCTTTCTTTAGTCTGGTAGAGTTGCCAAAGTTTCTGATTCCTAATCCGGTGCGGGACAGATGACGCACCCGTGTGACAAAAGGTAAAGGGGCGAACTTAATAGTGGACCAAGCAACGCACAACAAGATTGTCTCCTTCATCTGGGGCATCGCCGACGATGTCCTGCGCGATCTCTTCAAGCGTGGGAAGTACCCGGATGTGATTCTTCCCATGTGCGTCATCCGGCGCATGGACGCCGTGCTGGAGCCCACCAAGAAGGCGGTGCTCGACACCAAGAAGATGCTCGACGAGGCCCGCATTACCGAGCAGCGCGCTGCTCTCTGCGATGCAGCAGGCCAGGCGTTTTACAATACATCACGTTTCACGCTGCGCGACCTCAAGTCTCGCGCCAGCCAGCAACAGTTGCTTGCCGATTTCGAGGACTACCTCAACGGCTTCTCCCCCAACGTCCAGGATATCCTCGACAACTTCAAGTTCCGCAACCAGCTCACAACCCTCTCAAAGGCCGACGCCATCGGCACGCTGATCAACAAATTTCTCGACCCCGACATCGACCTCTCTCCGGCGGGAATCGACAACCACTCGATGGGCACGGTCTTCGAGGAGCTGGTCCGGAAGTTCAACGAGGAGAATAACGAGGAGGCAGGCGAGCACTGGACGCCGCGCGACGCTGTTCGACTGATGGCCAACCTCGTGTTCCTGCCCATCGAGGCCAAGATCAAGTCCGGCACCTACCTGCTCTACGACTGCGCTTGCGGCACAGGCGGCATGCTGACCGTGGGGGAGGAGACGCTCACGGCGATCGGCGCGAAGCGCGCCCAACAAGTCAAGTGCCAGCTCTATGGCCAGGAGATTAATCCCGAGACCTACGCCGTCTGCAAGGCGGACATGCTGCTCAAAGGTGAGGGCGAGAGCGCCGACCACATTGTCGGCGGCGCGGAATGGTCCACTCTTTCGCACGACGCTTTTCCGGCGCAAGAGTTCGACTTCATGCTCGCCAACCCGCCTTACGGGAAGAGCTGGAAGAAGGACCTTGAGGCGATGGGCGGCAAGGACGGGATGCGCGACCCGCGCTTCAAGGTCATGCACAAGGGCCAGGAGCTGTCGCTCGTCACGCGCTCCAGCGACGGCCAGATGCTCTTCCTGGCCAACATGGCGTCGAAGATGAACGCCAAGTCCGCCCTCGGCAGCCGCATCGCCGAGGTTCACAACGGCTCGTCGCTCTTCACCGGCGACGCGGGCCAGGGTGAGAGCAACATCCGCCGCTGGCTCATCGAGAACGACTGGCTCGAAGCCATCATCGCACTGCCGCTCAACCTCTTCTACAACACTGGCATCGCGACCTACGTCTGGGTACTGTCCAACAAGAAGCCCGCGCACCGCGAGGGCCAGGTGCAGCTCATCGACGCCAGTCAGTGGTTCAAGCCGCTGCGCAAGAATCTTGGCAAGAAGAACTGCGAACTCTCGCCAGAGGACATCGAGCGCATCAGCCGCACCTTTCTTGACTTTAAGGAAACGCCCGAGTCCAAAATCTTTCCCAACGCCGCCTTGGGGTACTGGAAGGTCACGGTCGAGCGCCCGCTGCGCTTGCACAGCCAACTTACCCTCAAGGCAATCGAGACGTTGCGATTCACATCCGGCGACGAAGACCTGCGCGCTGCGCTCTACGAGGAATTCGGCGACGAGCTTTTCACCAACTTCGGCAAGATCTCCGCTGCGCTGGAAACGCGCCTGGCCGATTGGGGCAACGACGAAGCCGAACCCGACGACGAAGAGGGCGCTAGCTCGAAGAAGGGCCTGCCTGAGAAGAAGAAAAAGAAGCTGCTCGACCCCAAGACTTGGGAGCGCGACGGCCGTCTGGTAGAAGTCGCCATGAATGTGCGCGAGGTGCTGGGCGACTCGCTCTTCGAGGATCACAATGTCTTCCGCGACCGCGTCGATGCCGCGCTCAAGAAGGCAAACATCAAACTCGCCGCCGCCGACCTCAAACAGATTCTCAAGGCCGTGAGCTGGCGCGTCGAAACGGCACTCCCAGTGATCGGCAAGGTTTACAACCCCGGTAAGGCCAAGGCCGACCCGCTGCACGGCCTGTTCGAGGCGACGGCGGGCGGGAAGGCCGCCATCGTCGAGTACGAGCCCGACTCCGACCTGCGCGACACCGAGCAGGTGCCGCTCCTGGAAGACGGCGGCATCGAGGTCTTCATCCGCCGCGAGGTTTTGCCCTACACGCCCGACGCGTGGATCAAGGAAGACGCCACCAAAATCGGCTACGAGGTCAGCTTTACGCGGCACTTCTACAAACCACAGCCGCTGCGCACGCTTGAAGAAATCAGCGCCGACATCCTCGCGATCGAGAAAGAGGCCGAGGGGCTCTTGGACGGTTTACTGAAGGCAGCTGCGAAATGAGAGAAATCCTCGGCAAAGCCAAGACCATCCGCGAGCTGCTCAAGGGCGTGAAATACTCGATCGACTACTACCAGAGAGAATACAAGTGGCACGAGAAGCAGATTCGCGAACTTGTGGACGACCTCAGTGACAAGTTCTTGGAGGAATACCAACCCACGCATCCGCGCAGCAAAGTCGCCGACTATCCCCACTACTTCCTAGGCTCTATCATCATCAGCAAGAAGGAGAGTGTTGGTTACATCGTGGACGGCCAACAGCGTCTCACCAGCGTGACCCTCTTGCTCATCCTGCTGCGCAACCTACAGATGGATCGCCCCAAGCAGGTGAATGTGGACGAACTGATCTTCTCCGAGAAGTTCGACCAGAAGTCCTTCAACCTCCATGTTGATGAGCGCACCCCGGCGATGGACGCGCTCTACGAAGGCCAGCCCTTTGACGTGACCGACCGTCCCGAGTCGGTGCAGAACCTTGTTCAGCGCTATCACGACCTAGAGACCTGCTTCCCCGAGGAGCTGCGAGAGGCAGCGCTCCCGTACTTCATCGACTGGTTGCTGGAGAACGTCCACCTCGTCGAGATCACCGCCTACTCCGACGACGATGCCTACACTATCTTCGAGACCATGAACGACCGCGGGCTCTCACTCAGTCCCACGGACATGCTCAAGGGCTACCTGCTCGCGAACATTGACGAGGCCAAACGCACCGCCGCCAACACTCGCTGGCGTGATCGCATCCGCGAACTCAACGACGCGGGCAAGGAGGTGGAATCCGACTGTTTCAAGGCCTGGCTTCGTAGCCAATACGCCACCAAGATCCGCGAGCGCAAGAAGGGCGCGAGGCCGGAGGATTTCGACCGCATCGGCACGGAGTTCCACCGCTGGCTGCGCGATGCCGCCGCCACCGTGGGCCTCAAGCACAGCGACGATTTCTTCCGTTTTATCGACCGCGACTTCGACTTCTACAGCCGCCAATACCTGCGGCTCATCGAGGCGGCGCAGAAGCCTGTAGCCGGCCTGGAGCACGTCCTCTACAACTCCCAGCAAGGCTTCACGCTACAATACATGCTTCTCCTGGCGCCGCTGCGGCCCGACGACAGCGAGCAGGTGGTCGTGCGCAAGATTGGCCTCGTGGCGCAGTATCTAGACATCCTACTTACCTGGCGACTGTGGAACTTCCGCACCATCGCCTATTCGACCATGCAATACGCCATGTTCGTGGTGATGCGTGACATTCGCAACCTTGCGCCCGCCGCCCTCGCGCACAAGCTGCACGAGTTTCTGAGCAAGGAAGAGGAGACTTTCGTCAGCAACGACCGGCTGCGGATGCACCAGCAGAATCGCTACCCGCTCCACCGCATCCTTGCCCGTCTCACCGACTATGTGGAGACGCAGTCCGGCCAACCGTCGCGGTATCTCGACTACGTGAGCGAGGGCAAGACCCGCTACGAAGTCGAGCACATCTGGGCCGACCACGCCGAACGCCACTCCGCCGAGTTTCCTCATCCAGCCGACTTTGCCGAGCACCGCAACCGCATCGGCGGCCTGTTGCTGCTGCCCAAGAGCTTCAACGCCAGCTATGGCGACCTCACTTATGCGGACAAGCTGCCGCACTACAACACGCAGAACTTGCTGGCTCGCTCGCTGCACCCGCAGTGCTACGACCATAACCCCGGCTTCGTCTGCTTCAAGGAAGAGAGTGGCTTGCCGTTCGTGCCGCACGCAGAGTTCAACAAGGCTGATCTCGAAAACCGCAGCCAGCTCTACCGGCAGATCGCCGAGCGCATTTGGAATCCCGCCGACCTGCTGAATCGGGGCCAGGCATGATCGCTGACCTCAAGCCGTATCCGGAATATAAGGAATCGGGGCTGCCGTGGCTAGGCCAGGTGCCAAGGCATTGGTCGCGAGAGAGGGCGAAATGGCTCTTCACAAAAATGGCGCGGCCCGTTGGTGACGACGACGACGTCGTCACTTGTTTCCGGGACGGCATGGTGACCCTCCGTAAGAATCGCCGCTTGCGCGGGTTCACGGAGGCAATCTACGAACTCGGCTACCAAGGCATCCGAAAGGGCGACCTCGTGATTCATGCAATGGACGCCTTCGCGGGTGCGGTTGGCGTATCGGACAGTGACGGCAAGGCCACGCCTGTTTACGCGGTGTGTCAGCCTAACCCAGGCGTCAACGCGCATTACTATGCTTTCATCGTTCGTGAGATGGCGCGATCACAGTGGATTTTGGCACTCTCTCGCGGCATCCGTGAACGCTCTACCGATTTCCGTTACGACACTTTCGGCGGACAGCGTGTGCCTTTGCCCCCGCCCGACGAGCAGACGGCGATTGTGCGGTTTCTGGATTGGGCGAACGGTCGGCTGGAGCGGGCGATCCGGGCGAAGCGTAACGTGATCGCCCTGCTCGACGAGCAGAAGCAAGCCATTATCCACCGCGCCGTCACCCGTGGCCTCGACTCCGCAGTCCCCCTCAAACCCTCCGGGATCCCATGGCTCGGCGATATTCCGCAGCATTGGGAGGTACGCCGTGCGAAGTACCTGTACCGCGAAGTGGATGAGCGCTCTACCGATGGCAGCGAAGAACTGCTGTCCGTTTCTCACCTTACCGGCGTGACCCCACGCAGCCAAAAGAATATAACAATGTTCAAGGCCGCGTCATATGCAGGCCACAAGCTCTGCCGACCGGGTGACCTAGTCGTGAACACAATGTGGGCGTGGATGGGCGCGTTGGGAGTGTCTACTCACGCAGGAATCATCAGTCCCGCTTACGCCGTCTACCGTCCACGTCTCCCCGAATCTATCATTGGAACCTATATGGATGGCCTGCTCCGAAGCAGGCCATATGTCTCGAATATTATTTGTCGTTCAACAGGAGTACGAGCTTCGCGCCTCCGCTTGTATCCCGAAGAGTTCTTCCGGCTTCCGATCATTCAGCCTCCACCTAAGGAGCAGAAGCGGATCGTCGAAGCAGTTCGATTGGAGACCGAAGGCTTGAACACCACCATCGCCCGCCTCGAACGCGAGATCGAACTTCTTCGCGAATACCGCACACGCCTTGTCGCTGACCTAGTTACCGGAAAGCTTGATGTGCGCGAGGAGGCAGCGCGTCTACCCGTCGAAGTCTCACATGACATCGTCGAGGACGACACCGACCTGAGCGACGATCCCGAAGCCGCTGACGAGGAGGCCCTCGTATGACCACCGACACCAGCGAGAAGGGCCTCGAAACGCTCATCATGCGGCATATGACCGGCACCGATGGTTTCGCCGTCATTCCAGGCTCAGTGGGGAAGAAACCAGACGCTACCGGCACTGGCTATTTCGCCGGGAGCCCGAAGGACTATGATCGCGCCCAGGCGCTAGATGTGCCGCAGCTCTTCGCTTTCCTGCGCTCCACCCAGCCCGAGGCGTTCAAGAAGCTGGCGATGCCCGACACGGACGACGCCAAGGACATCAACCGCCTCAAGTTCCTCGCCCGCCTTTCGGCCGAAATCGGCAAGCGCGGCGTCATCGATGTGCTGCGCAAGGGCGTCGAGCACGGGCCAGTGCACTTCGATCTGTTCTACGGCACGCCATCGCCGGGCAACGCCAAAGCCGAGGCTCTGCATGCCCAGAACCGCTTTTCAATCACGCGCCAGCTCGCCTACAGCATGGACGAGACGCGCCGCGCGCTCGACCTCTGCTTGTTCATCAACGGCCTGCCGATCGCGACCTTCGAGCTGAAGAACAGCCTCACCAAGCAGACGGTGGAGGACGCGGTCGAGCAGTACCGCCGCGACCGCGACCCACGCGAGCGACTGTTCGAGTTCGGCCGCTGCGTCGTGCACTTCGCGGTGGACGACAGCGAGGTGCAGATGTGCACCGAGCTTGCGGGCAAGCGCTCGTGGTTCCTGCCCTTCAACAAGGGCTACCACGACGGCGCGGGCAACCCGCCCAACCCGCACGGCCTCAAGACCGACTATCTCTGGAAAGACGTGCTCACCCCGGCGGGTCTCACCAACATCCTCGAAAACTACGCGCAGATCGTCGAGGAGAAGGACCCGCGCACCGGCAAGAAGAAGCGCAAGCAGGTGTGGCCGCGCTATCACCAGCTCGGCGTGGTGAGGCAGGCGCTGGCCGATGTACGCGCGCACGGCGCGGGCAAGCGTTACCTGATCCAGCACTCGGCCGGAAGTGGCAAGTCGAACTCCATCGCCTGGCTCGCGCACCAGCTCATCGGTTTGAAGCGCGACGACAAGGAGGTCTTCGACTCGGTCATCGTCGTGACCGACCGTCGCCTGCTCGACGACCAGATCCAGACCACCATCAAGCAGTTCATGCAGGTTGGTGCGACGGTGGGCCACGCCGAGCGGTCCGGCGACCTGCGCAAGTTCATCGAAGAGGGGAAGAAGATCATCGTCTCGACGGTGCAGAAATTCCCCTTCATCCTTGACGAGATCGCGACCGAGGGTGGCAAGACCTTCGCCATTGTCATCGACGAAGCGCACTCCAGCCAGGGCGGCAAGACTTCGGCGGCGATGAGCCAGGCGCTTAGCGCCCCGGCGGAGGACGAAGACGCGGGACCCGACCCCGAGGACACGGTGAACGAGGCGCTGGAAAAGCGAATGGAGGCGCGCAAGATGTTGACCAACGCCAGCTACTTCGCCTTCACCGCCACCCCCAAGAACAAGACGCTGGAAATGTTTGGTGAGCCGCTGCCATCCGATGCCGAGGGCAAGGTCAAGCACCGGCCCTTCCACTCCTACACGATGAAACAGGCAATCGATGAAGACTTCATCCTCGATGTGCTCAAGACCTACACGCCCGTGGACAGCTACTACAAGCTGGTCAAAAAGACCGAGGACGACCCGGAGTTCGACACCAAAAAAGCCAAGAAGAAGCTGCGCCGGTATGTAGAGAGCCACGACCACGCAATCCGGCTCAAGGCCGAGATCATGGTGGACCACTTCCACGAACAGGTGCTGGCGGCCGGGAAAATCGGCGGACAGGCACGCGCGATGGTGGTGACGAGCGGCATCGAGCGGGCCATCCAGTACTTCTACGCCTTCAAGACATACCTCGCCGAGCGCAAGAGCCCGTACCAGGCAATCGTCGCCTTCTCGGGCGAGCACGATTACGGTGGCGCGAGGGTCAGCGAGGTTTCTCTCAACGGCTTTTCAAGCCGCGACATTGCCGACAAGATCCAGACCGACCCGTACCGCTTCCTGATCTGCGCCGATAAGTTCCAGACCGGCTACGACGAACCTCTGCTGCATACCATGTACGTGGACAAACCGCTCTCTGGCATCAAGGCCGTGCAGACTTTGTCGCGCCTCAATCGCGCGCACCCGCAGAAATACGACTGCTTCGTGCTCGATTTTCAGAACAACAGCGCGGCAATTACCTTCGCCTTCCAGGACTATTACCGCACCACGCTACTCGCGGAGGAAACCGACCCCAACAAGCTGCATGACCTGAAGGCGGCGCTGGATGCTGCGCAGGTGTATTCGCCGGAGCAGGTGCAGCAGGTGGTGGGGTTGTTCCTCGGCGGAGCGGACCGCGACAAGCTCGACCCAATCCTCGACGCGTGCGTGGCGGTCTATGTGGACAGGCTCGACGAGGATGGCCAGGTGGACTTCAAGGGTAAGGCCAAAGTGTTCTGCCGCACCTACAGCTTTCTCTCGTCGGTGATTCCGTACAGCAACGCGGAGTGGGAGAAGCTCTCGATCCTGCTCAATCTGTTGACGCCCAAGTTGCCCGCGCCGCAGGAGGAGGACCTCTCCAAAGGAATCCTCGAAGCCATCGACATGGACAGCTACCGCGTCGAGAAGAAAGCGGCCATGAAAATCGCGCTCGCGGACAAGGACTCTGAGATCGAGCCCGTGCCAACGGAGGCTGGCGGTCGGAAGAGCGAACCCGAGCTGGACCGCTTGAGCAACATCCTCAAGACGTTCAATGAGCAGTTCGGCACGCTGTTCACCGACACCGACCGGGTCGCCAAGCGCATCCGCGACGACATCGCCCCCAAGGTCGCCGCTGACGCGGCGTACCAGAACGCGAAGGAGAACACGCCACACACCGCGCGCATGGCGCACGACCAGGCGCTCGGCAAAGTGATGCAGCATCTCTTGAAGGACGACACGCAAGTCTACAAGCAGTTCGTCGAGAACGATTCATTCCGGCGCTTCGTCGGCGACATGGTGTACGCACTCACGAGCCAGCGATGAAGGGGCTGGCTTTCGACTCGACTTTGAAAAGGGGTTAGCAAAGGGGGCGGGTTGTCGGGCACTTGCGGGGTAACCGGCTGCGACAGGCTCCTAATCACCTCAAATCATGGGCGTGCCGCGAAGCATCGTGCTCTGTCGATATCTTTCCCCGCGATAACCGATAACCCGCCAATGATGGTGCTTGCGGCGCCGATCTTTCTCTGCAGGTTGTCGTCCTTAAAGCTACGAATTCAGTGGCGATGACACCAGAAGCTGTTGCACAACCCAATTTCGACCCAATGGAATCAATAACTTAGATGGCTTATGCAATGCGCTCTAGTCCTCCGGAAAACGGTCTATGTGAAGAATGTCGCATCGAACTTCGAATCGTTTCTTCTCATCCTGATGAGGCAAGAAGCTCGCCTGAATCGGCTGTGGTATGGGAATGAAAATTCGATTCTTCATAACGATCGTGCATGTCTCGAATGAGCCCCCGCCTGATTGTTCGCTGATAAGATTCTGTGTTTGCAAATCGTAGTACAAGCCGAAATCGCCGGAATGATGTTCAAAAATGAACAGCGCCTTTTGACCTCCCCACACTACCGAGGTGCGGTGTGGCTGCAGGAAAAAATCACCCTTTTCCTCCCAAATCCGATCGGTTAGCGCAAGAAAGCATCGATATCCTTTGAGTGCTGCCTCCGAATCACCGATCGTTAGCAGCTTTCGCTCGGTGCTCATATCGAGCCGCTGAATCGGTGGAACTGGCCCGAATTGTTTCTCCTCTGGTTGCCCAATAGCCGCTTGATTGTCTATCACGTCGGGCACGACCTCTCTCACTGGAGCAGCCGCACTCCTGTCGAGGACCTGATAACTTCGAACCGCAACCTTCGTCGAGCGCTCGGTTGCCTGTTGGAATGTCAGTTTGCCATTCAGATATTCCTTCCAGAGTGTGGTCAGGCTCTCCAGATCCGTCGTCTCATATTCGAATACTTCACGACTCCTGTGTATTGCCTTCAGGAAAGCTTCTGCACCCTGGCGCGTGGCGCTCGGAACTAGCTCGGATACTCGGGGGAAAATCATTGTCCGCACGAAGTCTTTTGCCATGTGGCTGAATGCCGAATATTCTTTGTCGTAAACCTCTAGGATGAGCCTGACGGTGGCGCCCGCAGGGTCGAGATATATCTCGACGGGAGGCTTGGAAACAGTCACCAATACCGGCAAACCGTGCGAGATCTTGCCGAACCTGATATGCGATTCCAGAAAGTAGTCTGTCGACAAAATAGAAGCGATCCGAAAGGAAAGGGCTTTTTCCGCGCCCGTCGTTTCAGCCTCCGCTTTCTTGACCAAAACTTTCGGGTTGTCGGAGAGCTCCTCAATCTTGCAGTATTTGCGCAAATACCCTATCTCACACTGGTTCCGCGCCCCCCCGCGTGACAGCATGACTATCGGCCTATCGGCCGATGCGTGCTTTACAGTCGCCGAATCCGTTCCAGCGTAAACGAGCAGTGGTGATTTTTGCGAAAGATCTCGTGCCTCGCCAAGGGTAAGTGAATCTCCAGGCTCTATTCTTATGCGTAGATTCGAGCATAGGTCGTAGCGATGCGACCTGTAAGCCCATTCTACGAAGTGGGCGCTTGCATTGCTTTCAGGCCGACCTGCCAAATGGATGGATACAAATTCATCTACCCTCCCCACAATTGTCTGCAGCAATTGCATGCTGTCTGTGGTAAGGGCCTCACGGCCCGCCGTCGGTTGCAGGAAAAGGAAATCGGCGACCCCGCCAAAGTTGTAGGCTGACGAAACGTTGGTTGTGGCAAGGCCAAAACCACTGCGGAATGTTCGGAGGCTTCCACGGCCTTCGCTCACCACGATGCGTCCTTCCAGCTTCTGCCCACCGAACTCGATATTATGCAATGCCACCCGCACTTCTCCAGAAAGAGCTCCCGTGAGAGCGACATCGGCCTTGATCCCGCCCCCCAGATCAGCGGCGGCTTTCGTGACAGACCACGGTCGTGCCAGATACGGCACAGAATCTTCAATCGACTGCCGACTTACAATCCTTCCATTGACTTTGACTTCGATCGGCAAGAACGACACGAATTGCGCGATATACGTTTCAGCTTCCGCGACCTTGATCGATTTGCTCGGCTGGATGACAGCCATAACGGTCGTACCGGGACTCCCGACGGTCGCCCTCTTCTCGAAGGATATGCACTCCTCGGTCACAGAGAGCGTCGATCTTGAAGCCGAACATACTGTCCGTTCGCCCGTCCGGGCGCTTTCGGTCTCGACTGTCAATTCCTCCGCAATGCCGAAGTTGGCCATTGCTCCGATGCCGAAGGTTCCCACTACGCCAGCAGCGCGGGCGTCTGGCGTGTTCTTGCTACTTGACCCGGCACGCCAGTAATGTTGCCGCAATTCATCCCGCCCCATGCCGATTCCATTGTCAGAAACAATCACCCGCGTCGGTTCGATTGTCACATCGATTACGGCTTCGAAGATGTGGCCCAGGTGCTTTCGCATCAAGATCGCATCGAAGGAGTTCTGGACGTTTTCCCGAAGAAGGGCAAAAGGGCTGGGATAGATTTGGGCAGCAAGGACTTCGATCATCCGGCTTATTTCGACGGAAAACGGGATCTTTTCTGCTGCTTCATTCATTTGCGGATGACCTCCTGCGCACTGATACGTTGCCGAAGCTCAGTCTCCAGCGCGTGATCAAGCTGCAACTGTTGTGCGTATTTGTCCAGCGAAGCTGTGGCGGCCGGGTACTGACCCAGCCGATTGCAGGCCTCGACTCGCTGAATCAATTCGTCAATCGTCGCCGGTGAGTCCGTGGCTTCGATTACTAAAGCCCACTGCTCGGCCTCCGTCGCCGCGGACAGAAAAAGTTGCCGCTCATAGCTTCCCGGTGGCCTGTCGAGGTGTCGGAGAATCTCAATTGCGTACTCTGGTTTGCCGCGCTTGGTCGCCAATTCTGCTTCTTCTATAGCGACGCGCCACCGGGCCGCATCTATATCGATAACACCCCCGACAACGTTCAGGGGCGGCTTCCAATCGAGGTCCGCAAAACTCGTACCCCCGAAATCCGGAAGCACTCCACGTGAAAACAGGTTAGCGACACTCATCGATCGGACATGTACGCGAACGCTCTTGAAGTCCTCCGCAATCTCCAGCACGTTGTACTGGCGGTAGGTTCCGGTCGGAAGATCACTCGCGCCTGCGCAGAGCGAACCGGCGCTGATCACCGCCATTCTCTCCTGGTCAGGCATCCATACCTGATGGGGCGCCACCTGAGCCTTGTGCTGATGACCATATAAGCCAAGCCGGAATCCGCGCCCGATCATGCCGCGCACGATTTCGACATCCATATAGTCCGTCCTGTAAGGGGGACCCTCAATGCTGTGGTGCCAAACCGCCATGCGCAGGTCGAAAATCTCCCCGGAATCGTTCAACTCAAGATGGCTTCGCGCGACCATATCCTTTCGGATCATTCCATGAAAGGCAAAACAGTCATTGCCGTGGCAAGAATTGTATGCAGCGATTCCAATCCGCCCATCGCAGAGTCGAAAGAGATTGGCATCCGCGCCGGGCTCGACTTTCAGCAGGCCTGTCACTCCTGAATAAAACCGCTCAAAGAACCGCCAGAACGCGTCGAGCCGCCGCCCATACATTGCCTGATCCCGAATGCGATAAAGCGTCAGAGTTTTCCAATCCCATCGATAACCCGCATTTTCCGCGTGTAACATCGAAAGAACATTGGCAGGTACGTCCTCACGAGCGACGACATCCATTGCCTTCAATGCCGTATTCCAGTCGATGTCGTGATTGCCGGGCACCATCACTACGCGCGAACGGTCTCCATCCAGGAAGCGTTTGACGAGTTCGGCAAGGAATTCCTCGGCTATAGCATATTGTTCCGCCAGTTTTGTTTCGTGATCGGGCACTCCAAGAGGTACACCCTGAATCAAATCGCCACTTACGACGATGGCTTCTGGGGGGAGTATCCTGGGACTTTCGCGGAAATAGCGATCACGGTCCCCGACAAGCGCCGAGATCAACTCATCATTTGAGATTGGATCAGCAGACGATCGGTGTAGATCCGAGATGTGAAGAATGGAAAAGGGTTTACTCGCCAATTTTGCACGCCCCCTCTCCCGTCTACTTCTCGCTGGTATCCATTTTATCAGGTCCCATCGTACCTTACGCCCTCGCCATTTCTTCGGCAATCTTCGTAACCTGAAAGTACCCTGTTAATCCGTCTTTTCTGAAAATAATCCCGGCATCTAGTACGAACCAAGCTCCGCCGGGAAGACGAGACGCAGCGGCGCGTGCGGGCTCTCCGAGACGAGCACGCCTCGCTCGGTCAGTCCCGAAAGGATGCGAACCCGCACCAAGACCCAAGCCGCCGCGTACCCTAAACTGGGTGCGCGGCGGCTTTTCTAGTGCCCAATTGTCACCTAACACACGCAGCCCTACCCAAGCGCCGCGTGATGCGTGGCAGTCATGCGTCGAGGTACCAGGGGGCCTCGGCGGGCGATAGCATCGCTCCGCATAACCGTATAGCCGCCTACGCAAGCGCCAGTCGCCACAATCGCCAGGTCGCACACCTCTGCATAGTCTTCAACCCGGCCTAGAACCCACGCCTCGCCCCGGACTCGTGCATTGTCGCGCACCACAGCCCCAGGGCCGTAGACTTGCGCAACATCGTGCACCCAGCAATCACCTGCGTGGCAGAGGTTCGCCTCAGACTCTATATATCCGCCGAGATCGCCCCGCCGAACCTCGCCGAAATCGCGTACCGCCCGAATACGGAACAGACGCCGCGTTCCAGCCAACACCCAATCGTGCGCCACGAATTCATATTTCTTCTGCATGGCTGGCCTCCTACAACGCCAGACCACGCAGAGCAAACCCCGCCCTGACAGCTCCAATACCTCCCGAGCGAACGCCTCGCTGATCAATTCCCGAGGGCCTTCTATCTCCGCTACGCTCCCCGATCTTCCGCATTATCACCTTCATAGTTACCACCACCTTTTCGACACCACCGGCCCCACCGACATTAATAACAAACGACTCCATGCTCACCCCTTGAACGATCACAAGTTACGAAATTGCAACAAGTGGGTTTGTAACCTAGCCGCCGATTCTTAAAAAATCGTTAAGATCATCCCTAAAAAGCGGATCAAATGCGCCGTTTTTCGAGGAAATTCCCACACCGGAACAAAACCTTATGCCGCGCCGCTGAATTATTTTCATGATGCGCAGCACCGGGCGCCGTCGGCAAAGTTCCAATCCAGAGCCAGGCCATTCCTCGATCGCTGCCCTGTGACCCGTAGACGACTTTCTCCGTCACCCTTTCCCTCAGCCGCCTTGTGCCTCGAACGCGCTCACCATACAGGCGCGGGCTCCAGCTCCAAGGGGTGCGGCAAGCCCTCGCCGTCGTGTCCCCGCCTTCCGCGCTGCGCTTGTGCATGCGGGTGATGCCCCTCGCCGTCTCGCCCCTGTTCCGCTTCCGCTCTCCGCCCCTGTCTTTGCCTCGCATCGAGGCACCAGAAAGGCGCCCGAAAACGAAAGGGAAATAACATGACAGAGAAAATCGACATCTACACACGGATCACGAACAGAATCGTCTCCGATCTCGAAAACGGGGTTAAGCCCTGGCTCAAGCCCTGGAACGCAGAGCACGCCGCCGGTCGCATCACCCGGCCGCTGCGCCACAATGCAACGCCGTATCGCGGCATCAATGTCCTGGTGCTTTGGATCACGGCCGAGGAACGCGGCTACGCTTGTCCGCTTTGGATGACCTATAAGCAATCCATCGAACTCGGCGGCCAGGTCCGCAAGGGTGAGCATGGCGCAACCGTCGTTTACGCTGATCGGTTCAAGAAGACCGAAGCCGGTGACGACGGCCAGATGGTGGAGCAGGAAATTCCGTTCATGAAGCCTTACACCGTATTCAACTGCGAGCAGATCGACAATCTGCCCACCGAATACTACGCGCTGGCGCAGGCTCCGAACGAGAAGATCGAACGCATCGATCGCGCCGAAGCGTTCTTTGCGAACGCGAAGCCGGAAATCAAGCACGGCGGCAACATGGCTTATTACGCCATGAAGAATGACTACATTCAGATGCCGCCGTTCGAAGCTTTCCGCGATGCAGAAGCCTACTACGCCACCCTGGCGCACGAATCGACGCACTGGACGCGGCACGAAAAGCGGCTCAACCGCGACTTCGGCCGCAAGCGTTTCGGCGACGAGGGCTATGCCGTCGAAGAACTCGTAGCCGAACTGGGCTCAGCGTTTCTCTGCGCCGACTTGCAGCTCACGCCCGAGACGCGAGAAGACCACGCGTCCTACATCGCCAACTGGCTGACCGTGCTGCGCAACGACAAGCGGGCGATCTTTACCCCAGCCGCGCACGCGGAACGCGCTGCTGCATTCCTGCACGGCCTCCAACCGGGGGCCGTAGCAGCCGATAACACAAGGGCCGCCGCTTAGGCGGCCCTAGCAACTATTTGGCAACTTTTCGTCCGTATAATTACGGGCATGAAGGTTTCTGAACCCCTACTCTCCCCGTCGGAGATCGCGACCACGATTTACGACTGCGGCCACATCCGCGACAAAGGAAGCGCGCAGCGCCTTGAACAGCGCATCGTCGCTTACGGCGCCGCCATGGGAACAGAGGCTCACACCAAGGCTCTCGTCCAAGCCGCGCGCAAGGCCCACAGCACACTCGCTGGCATCAAAGGCGTGAACAACCGAGCGGCAGCCGCCCGCATCGTCCGCGCCGTCGAAAGTCTTCTGCCGGAAGATGCCAAGTTCAGAGAAGGCTATGCGCTCGGCTACAGCGACTGCGCAGAGGATAAGCTCAACAGGGCCAAGCGCGACGACACACCGCCTCGCAAGCGCTGACCCTTAACCTCGGTCACACTCTCGGCCTCAGCAACAAGAGTTGTGCGCGGGCGCTTGACTCGGGCCGGGACCAGACCACCCGCAACCAACGTAACTGCTGACGCAACCGTCGGAAAATCGCGCTACGAGCCAACAACCGCGCCATTTTCTATTCGCCCGCCCACGAATTGAATTTTGCATACAGGGGCATGAATTTCCTCAAAGATTCCGGCTCGACTAATTTCTGGAATCCCTTCAGGCTTTTACGTTGCGGGGCCAGAATCGCCCAGCACCACCACCAACACGGAGTACAAGAGCCCAAAAATAAACAACCCGCCGGTGAGGGCGGGCTGCATATCGGTCGAAACCGGGGAATATCGAGATCTCGCAATCACGAGAATCCCCCCAAATCACCGCTTTTGCAAGAGTGATTCTTGCAACGGGGATTTGCGCGCCGATTTTCGGCCCATCCGGGCGGTTGTTCATCAACCGGAACGGAGACAAATACATGCCATTCGACCATCTTTCATCTTCAACATGCGAATCACCTCGCCCGCGCCGCGAAAAACTCTTCCGCGAGAAGCCGGGCATTCCGCTCGACCGAGAGGCCAAGGTGCGCATCATGGCCTACGCGCGCGGCTATAACGCGAAGCACCGCCGCGAAGGACAGCACCAAGGCCCGATCACCTGGGCTTTTTTCCGAGTGCTGAAGGCCATGCTTTGGGAGTTCCACAACAACCGCACCGGCTACTGCTTTCCGAGTTACGAAACCATCGCCGAGAAGGCGCGATGCTGCCGGGATACCGTCTATGAAGCCATCAGAGTCCTGGAGGCCAGCGGCATCCTCGATTGGGTGAACCGCTTCGACAAGATTTTCATCGAGGGAAGCTGGCAGGTCATCCGCACGAGCAACGCATACCTGTTTCGCGATCCTTTGCCCTGCGCAACTACCCTTGAAAACCGCAATACGTCGGAAAATCCCGCTGGAACTCTGCACACCCAAGAAAAGATTCTTAAACTACCCCCGAAAAACGCGATCCTAGACCTCGAAAACTCCACGCTCGTCGCTTTGATCGAGCTGGGAAGAACCATTGGGGCCATCCCGGTCTAGGAAAGTGAAGTATTGAGCCGCGCCAAAGGCGCGGCAAGTTCCGCGCGCTGCACAGCGGCGCGCGCGTGCGCCCAGAGCTGGGCGCACAAAAGATGCTTTTCGAGAAAGGAGGTGCGCCGGAAACTACCGCTTCGCATACTTTGGATCGGGCCGCGCCCACGCGGCGAATGTCGGATCTTTAAAATAAGCCACACGCCGACATAAAGCCGGATCGCCGCGCCCAATGACAATGCAATTCTCCGAATACAAACGCCGCACTTCATCAGGTGAGCAAAGCGGCTGCGCCACGACGTGCTCCGCTGTAGCCTTCGACTTGTTAACTCCAGTAACCTCGTTCTGTGGCACGTCCCCGAAAAACTTGTCGATTACCCCTGATACAGGATCGCCACCTGGCTTTTCGCTGATCGAATCAGTTACCGACGTTGTCTCATATCTCACCGTCGTCGTTCCCAAGATGTTCGACACATAATCGACGGTGAATTTGTCCATCATTCCGAAACACACTATAGCGTTCGAGTTACCGATAAACGTTTCCCATTCCTCCGGGTAGTGCTCTTTCAACTGCACCAGGTTTTGCACGAACGCCCAGATCACCATTCCCAGGCCAGCCATCAGGCCATAGGCTTTCGATACCTCAGACAGCTTCCCAATCGTCCCGAATTCGTCGAGCAGAAAAAGAACGGGCAACGCCGCCCCTACGGTCGGCTTGCTGCCATCGAAAAATGCCTTCATCTCGGCGCCCTCAGCCGCTTTCCTTGCGTCAATCTCGGCGTATTTTCTGGCTATCTCATCGGAGTTTAGATGGCGCAGAAACCATTCCTTATCCTCAGGGGGCATTTTTTTCCAGAACTCAGCCCACCTCTTTGCTCGTTTTTCATCCTCCCTTTTTTCTTTGACCTTGCGATAATTCTTTATCCTCTGGAACAGCGTCGGCCCTCGAAGCTCCGGCGGCAGTTTCTTTAGCGGCTCTGGCCGATGCTCTTTACCTTGCGGCCATGCCACCCCCGGCAGAACACCTATTGCAGGAGGCTTACCTGGATCGATCACCGGGATGCCCCCAGCCAACGAAGAATTCATGCGGTTAATTAAATCCATGTTACGGAACTCCGCACGCACTTTCTCCGCGAAATCGTCTCCGCCCTCTGCCTCGCCACTGGCCCCCTGATCGACTCTTTCCGCCGCGTCCAGCGGCCCCTTTTGCACCGTGCCAATGGCGATCGACACCATGAGGCGCAGCCATCTACCATAAGTCCTCAACTTCTCTGGCGGCAGCACCAGATAGACCGTTGTTGGTCTCCCGCCTTCCCGCAAATCCTCGAAACTGAAATCAGAACCTGCCATAGCGTTGCCCAGCTCGACGCTATCCAGAAAGGCCGTTTGCGTCCTGGCCGACTGAATCACGCCCGGAATCGACGCGGTGTGTTCCTTATTTTCGAATTGCCCGAGCTTGTTCGCTGCGACACTATCGGGGAATTCCTCAACAGCCGTCCTGATCATTCGCGATATTTCATCATTGCCACGCATCAACAGCTTACGCACAAGCATGAGAGACGCATGGGCGGAGAACGCCGGATTCTCCACAACATAAGCCATAATCCCCGACACCAGCTCGCGGGCGCTGTCGTCCCAAAACGGCTCTTTCGCGCTCTGAGTCAGGATCAGAGCGTCCGCCAGATATGCTAGTTGCTCGATGAAGTCGTTCGATCCAACCTTGAGAATAGACAGCGGATTGAATTTGGACACTTGTTCCACGACGCCGACCTGAGAACCATATCGCCGATTTACATCATTCCACGGATCGAGAATCCGAATCTGTTGTCCTAATTGTCGCCGACGGGGCGCAGTGATCCACGCCAATTCACCCTTGGGATCGGTGACGACGGCATTACCCCGGAAGCATAAAAGATTGTTGATTATCAGCGTTGCGCCTTTACCCGATCTGGGCTGCGCAATTGTCAGAAGGTGTCCGTTGGCGGGCAGGGAAATGAAGTTCTCGGCGACAACCTGCTTTCTGATCGCGTCAATGGGACAGCCGAAAAAGAAGCGGCTCCCATCCATAGCACTGCTTCTTGCTATGCCTCTGTCTTGCGACCATTTCGCATTGCCGAGAGGACCTTCCGTAAAACACCCCTATTGCGTAGGCGGTCGCTTTCCTTCCGCTGATTTTTTGGCGGGTACTGGTTCCTTGGCATCGGCTGCGGCTTGCTTCGCTACGGCTCGCATCGCCTCGGCAAAGGCCTGTTCATCGAGAAGGTCTGTAATTGCATCCCTCTGTTTCTTATCTGTCACAGCAGCATTCAGCGCCGCCATAAGCGCCTTGCGGAACTGCGCGTCATTTTTCATATGCGCCATGCAAGCGCCGCCCACGATGATCTTGCGATGATTATCTTGTTTTCGGGAAATAGTCCGTTGACGGGCCTTGAGGGCGGCAATCCGGGCGCGGGCTTCGTCTGCCCTCTTTTGCTCGTCCGCGATTTGGTCATCAATCGACTTGCGGCCGCCAGGAGACATAAGCCCCCTTTGGCCGCAATTCTACCGCAACAAATGACCAACCCGATAAAAGAAATTAGTTCAATTCCGCCCGTTCAGCTTCCGCATCCTTAATCTGATATTCTGGTCGTTGCGGCGGTCTTGCATCGGGGAATAGCTCTGGGAAAACGTACTTGTCCCGCTCCAAAATGTGCGACCGAATCACCCTCTCCATTAATGCCCTCGCCTCCGCATTCGACCTCGATTCTTTTTCTGCAAATGCGCCAGTCAAAATCTTCCGGCGGGTATCGCGATCTCTGTTTCGCTTTTTGATCTTGGCTTGCACTGACGCCCGCCTTTTCTTCTTCGCCTCGATATCCTGCTCCAATTCCAGATCCTGCTCTTCCAGCGTTTTGCGATGCCCAGCCATGTTCAACCTCCCTGGCAACATTGCAATCTTGGATACTACCGAAAAATGGTTCACAATCTCCTAAAGCGATAATTTTCAAACTCCTACCCGCCCGAAGGACGAAAAACCGGCGGCAACCAGGGGCCGAAACTATGGACCGAAGGGCCATCCCGAGCCGAAGGCAAGGGCGCACTTATACAAACCCCTTCGGGGTTTGTGTGCGCTCAGGAGCCTTGCTCCCGAGACCCAGCACCAGGGGAGCCTTGCTCCCCCGGCACCCCCAGCTTCGGGGCTTCCGCGCCCCGATCCCACGGTCCGGCACACTCAGCGCCGGGTGTGGGGTCCCCGACATCCCCACACGCGCACATCCGCGCGCCAGGTAGTCGCCCATGGCGATCTACCACTTCCACGCCTCCATAATCCAGCGCAGCAAGGGTCACAGCGCGGTCGCCAGCGCGGCCTACCGCTCCGGAGAAGTCATCCATGACCGGCGCATCGACAAGACCTTTGACTACGGCCGCCGCCATGGAATCCTCTACACCGACATCATGGCGCCGGACAATGCGCCCGCATGGATGCGCGACCGCACCGCGCTCTGGAATGGCGTGGAAGAATTCGAGAACCGTAAGAACAGCCAGCTTGCCCGCTCTATAGACATATCGCTCATGTCGGAACTCCCGCTCGACAAGAACATCGAGCTGATCCGCGCATACGTCAAAGAGCAATTTGTCGATAAGGGCATGGTCGCTGACATTGCCATACATGAGCCGGGCCGCGACAGCGACTCCCGCAATGTCCATGCCCACATCATGCTCACGATGCGCGATATAGACGGCGAAACTTTCGCCTCCCACAAAAACAGAAGCTGGAACAAAGACGACCTGTTTTTGCAGTGGCGGCAAAAATGGGCCGAACACGCAAACCGCATGCTCGAACATGAGGGCTTCGAGGAGCGCATCGATCACAGAAGCCTCCTCGACCAAGGCATCATCCGCGAACCCACAATCCACGAAGGCCCGGCTGCGCGCGGTATGGAGCGCAAATACAGAAAGACATCCGACCGAATGGAGCAGAACCGGGAACTCAAAAGCATAAACGATGAACTCGACCGCCTTCAGGCCGACCTAAAGAAGGCCGAGGAACACCTTGCCGAACTCATCCGTCTGAAAGCATCTGGCGCTACAACAGGGCCGTCACGCGATGACGAGAATTCGCCGACCCCTGAAGCGTTGCAACCGCCTAGCGACAAGGGGTATTCTCCTGGACAGGAGTCACCCGGAAGCCCTGGCGGCAAACCGGATCCTATGCCGGACGACCTCACCAAAGATCAAGTTCAGAAGGACGAGCAGGAGCGGCAGCGCGTCGCTGCCGAGACCGAAAAGGCGCGCCAGGATCAGGCAGGCAAGGACGAGGCGGACCGCCTCAAGAAAATAGCCGACGACGAAAAGACCAGCAAGGAACAGGCTGATAAAGCCGAAGCCGACCGCCTGCAAAAGCTCGCCGATTACAACAAGCGCGTGGAACAACTCGCTTGGGAAAATGCCCAACGCATCGCCGCCCAGGCCGAAGAGATGCGGCGCGAGTATGCCCGTCAACAAGAGCTAAATCGCAAAGCCGAATTCGACAAACACAACGGCGAACTCGCGCGCCAGACTCAGAAGGAAAGACAAGACCGCGAAGACGCCAGGAAACGAGCCCTGGAGCAGCAACAGGGCCAAGGCCATATCCGCGAAGCGGGGATGCGCTATGGGCTTGCGCTTGCCACGCATTACGACATGAACGATCCCTACGGATCGCTTGCCAAATCCGCCATGGCGGAATACGCCGCCTTCATTCGCGACCGTGAGTCCTACACAAAACAGATAGCCGAGGCCACCGACCCCGTGAAGCGCCAGGCCCTGGAACTCCGCAAACGCATTGAGGGCGCCGACTATCTCGCTTTGACCGGCGAACGCATTGCCAAACAGTCGGAACTCATCACGGGACGGCTCAACAGCGAAGAGGCCGTTAAGGAACGCGGTAAGGTCACATATTGGCAAACGCAATCCAAGGAAGCACGCGAGCAGCTCCGCGAACTCGAAGCTCGGCAATCGAAGGAAAAAGATCTCGCAAAACAACCGCAACCGGAGAGGCCGTATAGACCAAGGACCCGCAAGAGCGCGCAGGATCTCGACGTCCTGATAAAGCAGCAAGACGAGGCACAGAAGGCCAAGGAGAAATCGCGCCAAAAGGACGACGACGAGCGCAAAAAGCAGCAGGAAAAAGAACGAGAACGACAACGGAACCGAGACCGGGAACGATAAAACGCTCTGGCGAAGGGATCAAGCCAGGGCGGAAACCTCAAACTCCCAAACGCTACGCCGCGCTCAAGGGATACGCCGAGCACGTCTTCCACCGCGTCGCCCGGCTTCTTACGCAGTCCCTTTTTGTTGCCAAGCTCCGCGAACTTTGGAAGAAGCTCGCAGCCGAATTGACCAGTGACCCCCACCACACCAGCCGCAAAGAGAAGAAAAAATCCAAATCCAAGGCGAAGGGAAAATCCGCCTCTTTCCGCCCGTTCGATTAAGAACTTCGCACTCTCGGTATCTCAATCATCCGCGCTACAATCATCCGGCATGGAGACTCACGGCTGGCGAGACAATCCCTTCCCCGAAGATCTTCATGCACTGATCCATCAAATTCTGCCCGCAAAATCCGATACACAATTCGGCGACAACTGGCCGACTCTGTGGGAACACCTCGCATTGATACTCACAGTCATCGTTGCCGACCTTCGATATCGCGGGCCACGTTGCCCTATACCGCCCACCTACGGCGGGCTGTGCCGCATGTTTTCCAATATCCCTAAATATATCGACGGCTGGATTACGGCCATCGCCAACACAAAAGCAACTCCGCCTCCGCCACCAGCGATCCCGCAGAACGCTCGCTCCATACTTTCGGTCCCGACCAAAACCAGGTTTGAATATTACAAACTCATCTCACAATTCGTCCGCCAATATGCCGCGCGCCAGGACGCCATAGATTGATGTTTCCGAAGTAGCACTCACAATTCATCGGCGCTAGAATAATCCCGCCATGGGCGTCCTCAGCGTACTCCTAAAGCGCGCGCAAGAATGGCCCGCCAAGAAGATCAACATCAACGATGTCACCGACCGGACCAAGCGTTATTTCCTCGACATAACGCCAACGCTGCGCCCGGAGAACATACTCACGCCCGAAGAAGTCGCAGAGCGTCTCAAGGTCCCGTCAAGCTGGGTTTACGAGAAGACGCGCGCCAGATGTCGCAATCCGATCCCATGTCTACGCCTCGGCCGCTACATTCGATTCGACTGGAACGCTGTGATAAACTGGCTCACGGTGGAGGCTGAGCAAAATGCAGCGCGGCCAAGTCTTCAAAAGAAACGGTAGCTGGTACGTTCGCTACTACCGCGACGAACTCAAAGACGGCCAACCCATACGGCGCCGCGTATGTGAAAAGCTCGCGCGATACTCCGATGATTATCGATCAAAGCGCGACCTCCAACCGCTGATCGAGCCGGTTCTCTCACCCGTCAATTCCGGCGATGCGCAACCAGAAGCCGCGATGACGATCGCGGAATTCACCGAGAAGAGATATTTCCCCAGCCGACTCAAGAAACTGCGCCCCAGCACAATAAAAAGCTACACCGACATGTATAAAAACCATGTCAAGAACGCCGTCGGGCATATTCGCTTGCGCGACTTCCACACGCGCGACGCGCAACACCTTTTCGATAAAATAGCCGCAGATTCGCCCGAGCTTGCCCACCAGACGCATTTACGCACCAAGGCCGTGCTGTCAGCCGTATTCAATTACGCCCGCCAGGAAGACGCCATACGCGGCATAAACCCCATGCAGGGGGTCAAGGTCGAGGGACGGCGATATAAGCCCGTGCGCAAGGTCTACACGCTGGAAGACATCCAAGCCATCCTCCCAAAGCTCCCAGAGCCAGCTCGAACCGTTGTCACCGTTGCTGCCTTCACAGGCCTCCGGGAGTCAGAGCTGCGCGGCTTGCGCTGGGATGATTACAGCGGGGAAGAACTCAGCGTCCGCCGCAGTGTCTGGCGCACGCATGTCGGGCCGACCAAGACCGAGGCCAGCGGAGAAAATCCCGTGCCAGTCATTCCGCTGGTGAAGACAGCGCTCGACGCGCACCGAAAACTTCACGGCGGCGACGGATATATATTTGCCGGGGAGAAAAAAGGCGCGCCCCTGCATCTCGACAATCTCTCGCGCAGGGTCATATCGCCTGCTCTAAACGGCGGCTGGAAGGGATGGCACGGCTTCCGCAGGGGCCTGGCAAGCAATCTCTACCGCCTCGGCGTGCCCGCCAAGGTCATTCAGGAGATACTGCGACATGCGGACGTGTCCACAACCCAGGCCAATTACATCATCGTTGATCGCTCGGAAACGAAGGCCGCGATGCGAAAACTGGAAAGGGCAGTGGGCAAGGAATGGGCAAAGGCAAAAAAGAGGCGGACAGCTAAGTTTTCTATCCTGAATCAGTTGCAGGCCTAGCCGAGGTAGCTCAGTTGGTAGAGCAGTCGATTCGTAATCGGCAGGTCCCCGGTTCAAGTCCGGGCCTCGGCTCCAGTTTTTCTAATGTGCTTCATTTCAATCAGTTCACTTTTCCATTTTCTGTAACCGCCGAAAACTCGGGAACATTAGGGAACAATAAGCCGGCAACCTTCTCCACGGCACGTTTTTGTGATTCAGGTATCGCGTGCGTGTAGACGTTGAGTGTTGTCTTCAAGTCCGAGTGCCCGAGTATCGCCTGCGCCGTCCGTAGTGACTCCCCTACTTCCCCGAGTAACGTTGCATGCGTGTGCCGGAAACTGTGCCAGCCCACAACCGGCAAGCCGAGTTCTCGGCAAGCCGGTTGCAACACTCGACGGAGGAGATTTTTCGGATTGAGCGGCGTGCCGTTGCGGCAAGCAAAGACAAGAGTCTCGGCGTCCGCACCTATCGGCACACTGCGCTGTGCCAGGAAGGCCTCGCGTACCGGCTGGCTCATTGGCACATCTCTGCGACTGCTCTTCGTCTTTGGACTTCCGAACTGTCCCTCGTAGACGGTCTCGCGCACGTGAATGGCGTCATGAATGAAATCGACGTGTTTCCAACGAAGCGCGAGCAACTCGCCAATCCGGAGGCCGGTCAATACGCTGATCACTACAAGTCTGCGACACGGGTCGGAAAGGAAATTGAGCAGAGGCGAGAGTTGATCGGGCAACAGGTAAGCCCGCTCCTGAAGCGGTGTGCGATCTCCCAGACGTATACCACGAGCTGAGTTCTCCTTTAGATAGTCCCAGTCCACAGCGGCTTGCAGCACTTTGCCAAGTGCTGTACGAATGCCGTGTACGCTGGAACCGGACAACCCCTGCTTGCGTTTCTGTCCGAGAAACCGTTGCACCTCTGCCTTCGTGATGTCCTTGATGCGCCACTCACGGAAAGTCGGCAGCAGATGACGTTCGATCTGCTTACCGTAGTAACGAACGGAAGTGGGCTTCAAATGTGGCACGACGGCAGGCTCCCAACACTCCTTGAAGAATTGGCCGAAAGTGATTGTTGCTTCTGGTCGGTACTGTCCTTCGTTGATCGGACGGAGCAGAATCGCCAGCTTGTTGCGGGCGTCACGCTCAGAGAGGTCAGTAACCAACCCGAGCACTTCAGCGCGAAGGACTCTGCCGGATGTGCCATCTGGTCGAATCACCGATTCCCTCCAACGTGCAACCCAAGTCTTACGTCGTTTGCCTTTCTTGAATAAACAACCAGTCTGAAAACAGCGTCGAATCATACGGTCCCTTCCGTTGATTCGTGCGCTCTTTCTTGCGTCGGGTGCAAGTTTACCGAGAGTCGCCAGCATGGTGGTAGTCCTTTGTGCGCTTTGCTCGAAGCCACGCGGTCACGTCTTCCTCGGTGAAGCGCCAATACTTCCCCAGGCGAAACCCTGGTATTCGATCCACGCATCGCTCGCGAATGTGCCCGTAGACCCAAGACATTGGTACGTGCAACAAGTCCGCCACTTCACGAACTGTCAGGAGAGTGTTGTCGCATCGTTTCTCTCCCCCTGTGCCCGCGGTGTGCGCGGCATTGTTCGGGGATCGCATTGGCGATTCGCGTGAGGATGATGCCGGTAGTACCTGTGAATTGTCCCGCAGTGCTACTGAGGGTCTTGTCGATGGAGCCGCGACCGATTCCATTGCAACGCGCGAGTCATGCTGTCTTGGGGACGCTGTGTTCTCGCGCATGCCGAATTGGGTGGTGCCTGGTTTCATGCTGTCTTGACCATCTCCTTCGGAGATCCATTCACCGAGCCAGTCTCGGGTTGTTTGTCGGTGTTGTTCTCGATCCAACTTTTGAACGCATCATTCTTCTTGAATAGGTGTTTCAGAGCCTCATTCACCACATACGACGGGTTCGCATCAAGGAACTCAGCGTACTTGTGAAGGGTTAGCCTCACGTCCTCCTCAATGCGGACTTGCAGGCCTGTGGTCTTCGGTTGCTTCTGCGGTGCTTTCAACAGTGCCACTATCGTTTCTCCTTTCATTGTTAGAGATTTAGAACATCGTGCAGTTGAGTGCCTTTGAATCGAACTCAGACGCGGCCCACATGCGTTCGAGCCCGCGAACGACATTTTCGAACGCCTGATTGAGATCCAAGAGCTGCTGTAGGAGGGGGAGTGTCACGGTTGTCCCCCTGCCCCAGGTTGAGCTTCGCCGCGAACTTCCTCCGGTGGTTTTGGGTACTGTCGCTCCCATTCTCGCTGTTCCTCCTCGGTCAGGAACCGCACTTTGGGAGGTTTTCCCTCGATCCGCCGGCGGTCCTCGACGGCCTGGAGATCGCGATAGACTTGGATTTCGTCGAGGGCGGTCTCTTCGTACTCGCGGTGCTTCCGCTCGAATCGGGCCACGTCCCGGTCCTCGTTCCGCCCGACGTTGTTGCAGAAATAGCTGTTGAGCGACGCCCGGTGAATCTCAAACAGCGCTACTTTTTCGTCGAAACAGGCGGCGTCGAGGCCTGAATCCTTGACGCGCTTGAGCCGTTCCAATCCCTGAACCGCTTCGTCCAGTCCGCGATTTACTAACAGAATTGCCTCGTACAGATGGGCCTTTTGCATTTGGATTTCCTTTCCGCCCACCGTTGGGGCGATCGATAGAACGGTTGGAGAGGTGCCGGGACACACGTATCCCGACGGAATGGAGAAGCGGATCAAAGGGAGAAAGTACCTGTCGGGTTACGCGGGCGGAGGAGAATGTTCGAAGAGGAAAGACGGTTTTAGCGTGCCTGAAGGCACGCCGCGAACTGCTTGCGTGCCGAAATGGAACCGGATAACTTCTGTTGCAGCCATCGTTGCACCTCATACGTGCGACTTGGTCAGGGGCGCGTTCGTGTTAGTAGCACGGGCGCGTCCCGCTTGCTTACTTGGCCCTCTTTCGTTTCTTACGACCGCCTCGACCCCAATAATGCTTGGCCTTGTACTTCCTGACAGCCTCTAGATCCTCAGCGGACCACAGGCGAACCCGAAACGGACCCAACGATTGCGCTTCAGGTGCTGGAATCTTCTTCTCGCGAATCCAGCGGTGAAGCGTATCAGACGTAATGCGCAGTATCTTCGCCACTTCAATCGTCGAGTAAGTCTTCGCCATTAATATTCAGGCACCCCTACCTGATTTGTCAAGTAGAAAGTCAGTCGCTTGGACCGCACGCAAACTCCGCGCCTCGGTCACTGAGAGAGTATCTCAGGTTTCGAGGGGAATCGGAGGTGCCGTCTCGAACGTCGCTCAGAATCGCGATATCCGTCCCTCTTGACAGCTTCACATAGTGTGAAGTATCATTCCGTTGTGCATATCGTCACGCGTAAGCATCTGCACAAGGCCATGCAGCAGTACCCAGATGCGGCGAACGAGATCAAAGCATGGATGGTTATCGTCAAAGGGGTTCGATGGCACAGTTTCCTGGAGGTTCGCGGCGCGTTCAAGGATGCCGACAATGTGAAGGGATATGTGATTTTCAACATTCGGCAGAACCGTTACAGGCTCGTCACAATCATTCACTACGCAAGAACAACGAACCAGAAGCGAACCCAGGGGCATGTTTACATTCGCTCGTTCTTGACACACAAGGAATACGACAATCCCGCGAACTGGGATAGGAAGTTTGGTACAAAATGAGCACAACACTTCTAGCAAATCCGGCGAAGATGATCGCAAGGGGCGCTCCTCACGTCATACACAATGACGAGGAGCTGGAAGCGTACACGGACGCCCTGTTCCAACTGACGGCTCTCGAGAATCCATCTCGCTCGGAACGAGAGGCGATTGAGCTTCTAACCCTGCTGGTCGAACGCTACGAGGAAATGCATTACCCAATTCCTGCCGCGGACGCAGTTTCCGTCGTGCGTTTGCTGCTGGAACAACAGGGCCTCACGCAGCGCGATTTGATCCCGGAATTTGGATCCGAAAGCGGCGTCTCCATGTTTTTGACGAAACAGCGGAAGCTCACACTGCAGCAGGTACGGAAGCTAAGCGCACGCTTCAAACTTCCTGCTGACGTTTTCGTTCAAAGCCGATAGGTGAGATTGTCTGGCTGCCTGAGAACTCAAGGACGGCCGGTGATGCAGGCTACCCGTTTCACGATGGGCACGAGCGGCGTCCCCCCACACTTAAGAGCCTCCGCGTCGGAGCCAGGCCTGCAGCTCGGCTGCTGGTGGATAGCCCAATCTTGCGAGTTCGCTGCATATCTTTTCGAGAAGGTGCAAGGGTGCTCCCAACGGCGCCACACGGTGCACGACGTTCTCCACTCTATCTAAGTCATAGTCCGGGATGGACGTATTGCGGAGGACTTTCAGCAAGAGCCTTGCGGCCGCAGACGGATACTCTTGGGGAAATTGGCTGTCATCCAGTTCGCGGAAGAGAAAGGAATGTTTCAATTCAAAGTCCGGGCTCTCCCAAACCGCGTCAACGACTTCGGGGAAACTCGGGCCCAGATGCAAACTCCATTCAACCATTTCCCCGAGTTCCTCTCGATCCAAGGGAAGCGGCGATCCTGGAATTCTCTGTACCCAGTAGGGCTTGATCCAACCTACCCACGCCGTCTGCTTGGCTTCTGCGCTCAAGGGGCGCAGAACCCGCCGGACGTGCGACGCCCAACTAATCCGGTCTTCGCGCGCTGAGGCCGCGATAAATCGACTCAACCAGCCCTGGTTCATTGGATTAACGGAACTTGCAAAAGCCAATCCTGCAAGATATTCCGCGAACCGGTCGCGGAGGTGTCCGAGCATTGCCGTATGAGCGAATGCCTTCTCGTAAAGGGGCACCAGGTAGGGAACAAGGTTCTCCGTCTGGCGGCCCCAGGTAAGGAATCCATGAAAAGCTTGCACGGCGCGCCTGGCGTCCAGGGACCAATCGAAAAGGGGAAGTACGTTTTCCTTAGCCCAGGACTCATCCACGGTCATCAATAAATTGATCTGCGAGGCCAACAGCACGCGCCCGAGTTCTCCGGCATAGGCTGGCTCCGACAAAACGGATTCAAGGACCCCACGGGTATGCTCTGGAATTCCTTGCCAAGTGTCACCAGCCGTCTTTCGCTGCCGGCCCAGCCAGGTGAGCCAGAAAAGCGCGATGTTACCGGCTGGGTGATTGATCGCGAGTGCGAGCCACTCCACCTCCTTTAGCTTCAGCTTTGGCGGTATCGCCTCGGCTTTATCCACCGCTGCAATCCACAACTTCTTCGATAGATCGAAAGCGAGAGGGAGGCACGTGTCGGGTATTGGGTGCGAGGACTTTTTGATGGCTTCCTGAAGGAGTGAAGCGATGTCGGCGACGGAGGGCCGGTGCAGCTTCTCTGCGCCGTTTAGGAATGTCAGGAGTTCTTTCCACTGGTCATCGCTGAGTTCAGCTTTGCTCCAACCGAGGATAATCGATGACCAAAGGTCCGCGGTCCATGCATCGCGAGCTTCTAGTTCCGCAGCAAGCTCACGGCCCCATGCGAAACTGCGTATCGTTGCTTCAGCGACAGTTTGAAGAAGCCCATCGCGGCTCGGCCCGAACGGAGCTTCCCCAACGAACGAGAGAAGGTACTCGACCTGCTCTTTCGGCGCTTTTGTAAGCAGGTCTTCCGCGGTGTTGGGGCTTTGTCTCCCGATCCATACGGGTCCTGACGTCACTAAGTCCAGGTCCGGGTGGTCGCGTTTGGCAAATGCAGGGTGCGCGGCCTGTAAGGTAGGAATACCCTGCCGGAAGAGTGTCGATCACCGTCAAGGAATTCACCCTTCGAGACGCGTCGTTATTGATGAGCCTGAGTCGGACGGAGACGTGCTGCACATCGTCCGCCGGCATGAATTTGCGTTCAACGCTCACGGAAATATCCGAGGGAAAAGGAATCAACCGGGTGGGAGACTGCTCGTAGGGAAGCGGAACCTTTCGGTCATCCGGAAACAACATTTGAGAGGAAATGTTGGTCCAGAGAGCGCGTTCTTCCTGGTAGGAAAGTGGCCTTTGCTGGTAGCCCAGCGCTTTCAGAAGGTCGAAGCGATAAAGGTCGAAGGCGGATTTTACCTGCGAGCCCCAATCATGAGCGCGATTGACGGAGAAATAGTAGAAGACCACGGTCAAGAAAAGGAAGAGCAGTAGTTTCAGGACAAGCGCGGAAACGAACGCCCAGCGCAGGGGCAGCGGAAAAACAACGCCGATCGCGAGAATGAACAAGGTGGTCAGGCCGCAGAGGAAAGACATATTCAGCATGAAGTCGAACGACGTCTTTGCCTCATCGATGGTCGAGGCGAACGCCGCATCCAGTTTGCCGACCAACCGCGGCCATAGGACGATGGCATCTATGCCGTAGGCCTGCGTGGGATATCGCTCGAACGCGCGAATGACGTTGCCGAGACGCGTCGGCAGCACCAGGCCGTCGCTATCCGGTAATTCGGAGTTCAGGAATTGGCCCAGGCGCGAGTGCAAGCCGGCCGCTTCCGCCGATTGGTCTGGTGTCGCGTTCGGGTTCGTGCGCAGGCCGGCCCCTTGTTGGCGAAGGGAGGTGGCCTTCTCGCGGCGTTCTATCTCGAAGTGCTGGAGAGTTTTGCCGAGCAGCGAACCTCGCCACGGATAGCCTTCATACAAGCGAATGATGGGGATGTTGCCCTCGGGCAGCCGTTCGAGCACGGCCTGCTCCACCGCTACGAGCGCGTCTTCAGTCCGGCAGCGATGCGAGAGATTCCATCCCACGATCTCCCGCGTGCAGCAGTCGATCACGCACACCA
>Ga0187860_1000074_pt1 | contig 93160 bp, 70 predicted proteins | sample June2016WEW_10_4_FD_132981 | JGI IMG/M metagenome (GOLD analysis project Ga0187860, IMG submission 132981) | Peatland microbial communities from SPRUCE experiment site at the Marcell Experimental Forest, Minnesota, USA - June2016WEW_10_40 | ecosystem: Environmental > Terrestrial > Soil >...
CCTGGTCGCCGCCTTGCGTGCCCACGATGCGCAACTCGATCGCGCCGAAGGAAAACTTGACACGAAGCAGAATGCCGCCTAACTGACTATGCAGCCGCTACTCAATTCCAACAGCGCAACGGAGATTCCCGACAACGAGTGAAACTTTCCTTTGGTTAGCCACTGTTGGTAGCTTTTGCTTTTCGAGTTGTAGAGATTCGCTAAAAGGTCGGACAACTGCGACTCATGACGGGGCGTTAGGACAACCTCGATCGTCATTTTCGGGCTGCTGAACTCACCCGTGTCGACGTCAGTCGTGGGCTCGAAGCTGCCCGCAATAGCGGAAAAGCCATCATGACCCGTGATGCCAGGCCCGGATTCGGAACTCGAGGCGATCGCCACTGGTCCTTCACCAGCCAAAGCGCTTGCCGCCACAACAAGCGCCACGACGACGACTGCGGTGCAATTAGAGAGCATTCGCATGACATACCTCCCTCAAGTGAACCGGGATTTCCCCGGAATTTCCGTTTTGACTCTCCAATTCCAACTCCCGTAGAGGTGGCGGCTCCCTATTGAGCCGCCACCTTTCTGATTCTATTTCAACTGGAAGAGTGCTGAGTGCGTTGTGGGATCACCGCTGACTGTGAATTGTAGAGCTAGTGTCCCGGCGGGATCACCGGTCGTGCTCAGATTGAATATGTACTCCGGCCCTGAGATGAATCGAAAATCGTCGTCGGGATTGGCGTTGCCAGAGTCTGAGAGCGGCTCCGGTGCGCTGGTGGAGACCAAGATGACGCCCGTCGCATGCAACACGATCGACGAAGCAGACTCGTTCACTCCGTTCGCATCGCAAATCATTAGCTTGATCGGTACGGTTGAACCTGTCTGCTTTGCATGAGTCGTGTCGTAGTCCGTGCAAATGTTGTAACCGATGTTGTAGTTGACGCTCTGCGACGCCGAGTTGTTGTGACTATCCGTGGCGTTCACTGTAAACGTTTTCGAGCCGATTGAGGCGGTATTGATATTGGCGCCATTCGCGACGGGACCGGCGCAAACTGTTACCGGATCGCCAGCAGAATCGGTGCACGAATAGGACGCTGCGACCACCTGGTTCAGGGTATAGGTTGTCGGGGTCGGCGAAGTTATGGAGATCACTGGCGGCGTGTTGTCGGTCGCAATTTTGGTGACAAACGCATCACCGTCGCCACCAAAAGTGGTCTGGAAGGCGCCCGCGGTGGTCGGAAAGTCACTCGACTGGGCGCCGCCGGTGACGTAGGCGTTGCCTGATGAGTCCACCGCAATACCTTCGCCCGAATTCTCACCAGCAGTGCTGCCGCCCAGGTAAGTGGAATAGGTCAGCGCCGAGCCGCCGCTGTTTAGTTTGCTCACGAACGCCGCACTCGTGCCCGCGAGAGCGGTCTGAAACACGCCCGCGGTGGTCGGAAAGTTACTCGAAACGGTGTAGCCGATGACGTAGGCGTTACCGGATGAGTCCACCGCGATGCCATTGCCATAGTCGTCATTGCTGCCGCCCAGGTAAGTGGAATAGACCAGCGCCGAGCCACCGCTGTTTAGTTTGCTCACGAACGCATTTTCGGAGCCGGCGAGCGTGGTCTGGAACGCGCCCGCGGTAGTCGGAAAGTTACTCGAATCGGTGATGCCGGTGACGTAGGCGTTGCCTGATGCGTCCAGCGCGATGCCTGTGGCATCGTCTGGGCCGCTGCCGCCCAGATAGGTGGAATAGACCAGCGCCGAGCCGCCGCTGTTCACCTTGCTCACGAACGCATTTTTGGAGCCGGCGAGCGTGGTCTGAAACGCGCCCGCGGTGGTCGGAAAATTACTCGAGGAGGTCTCGCCGGCAACGTAGGCGTTGCTTGATGGGTCTATCGCGATGCCTCGGCCAATGTCCCTGCCGCTGCCGCCCAAATAGGTGGAATAGATCAGCCCCGAGCCGCCGCTATCGAGCTTGGTGACAAACGCATTAAACGAACCGCCGCCAAAAGTGGTCTGCAGCGCGCCCGCGGTGGTCGGAAAGTTACTCGAATCGGTGTTGCCCGTGACGTACGCGTTGCCTGACGAGTCAACCGCGATGGCTTGGCCATTATCGGCGTTGCTGCCACCTAGGTAGGTGGAATAGACCAGCGCCGAGCCGCTGCTGTTCAGCTTGCTCACGAAGCCATTTATGGTGCCGGCGAGAGTGGTCTGGAACGCGCCTGCGGTGGTTGGAAAGTTGCTCGAATAGGTCTCGCCGGTGACGTAGGCATTGCCCGATGAGTCCACCGCAACGCCTGCGGGATCGTCTTGGAGGCTGCCGCCCAGGTACGTGGAATAGATCAGCGCCGAGCCACCGCTGTTCAGCTTGCTCACGAACACATCTTGGCTACCGCCGGAAGTGGTCTGGAACGCGCCTGCAGTAGTCGGAAAGTCAGTCGAATAGGTGAAGCCGGTGATGTAAGCGTTGCCTGATGAGTCCACCGCGATGCCGTAGGCGCCATCGATGTTGCTGCCGCCCAGGTAAGTGGAATAGACCAGGCTTGGATCGATCGTCAGACGTTTACTATGATCATACGCGGCCAGTTTGAATCCGACCGTTTGCCCGCTCCTGATCTCAAAACCGCCGGTAACCCGCCGCCGTATGCCATCGATATCCTGGTAGATGACAGGTCTGTGTTCGACAATCTCACCCCCTGCAATGCTTACAACCAAGTTGCCGTCAGCATCGAGCCGCAGCCGCTTGTCGCCAGTGAGGCTGAGTTTAATCTGCCTAGGGTCGACGCCCGGCGCGACCTCGAAATCGTACTCGAGCTGCCGCTGGTTGCTGCCGTGATAAGCGAGGTCGATACCGGGATAGACGTTGCGGTATTTCACTAGCGCATAAGTCGGAACATTCGTCCGCCACTTTTTCGGATCATTGCCGATGAAGTAGTTGGCTCTCCCCGGCTGCCGGTCCAATCCCTCGATTTGAGGGCTGCGGTCGGCGCCCACCAGCTTGACACGCAGGACCTCGTTTGGGTCTTCCGCGGCTTGGATGCGGTCGGTTTCGTCTTGCCGGTATGGTCGGGCTTTCGAAGAGCCAGCACTGACCCGGTCGGAGTAAGTAGCAACAAATAGCCGGGGCCTCGCGAGAGGAACCTGATATTGGGCTCAACTTGCCCAATGTTTGATTCGAAACTCAGCGGCACATTGGCGAATTGTTCCACCACCGCGGGCCTCGTGGGGCGCGCGGCTTCCCCGGAGTACGACGTTTTTGTGCTGGCGTTTTTCCCGCCAGTGTACGGCGTGGCGTAAGGGTTGCCCTGGGTAGCGATGCTCCGAGCGGCCGAGTGCGTTCTTCCGTCTATGGCGTTGCCGCCGCCTTTTGCTAATGCACGGCTATGAGTGGTCCAGCCAAGAAAGATCATGACCGATACGCCTGCGATTATGGTCCACAGGAAGCGCGGCTGTGATGTTTGCATCCTTAGTTTCCCCTCCGGGCTCGGTTGCTGCGCATCGGGCGCGCGAGTCCCTATGCCCATTCAAGTGGGAAAACGGAGGGAACAATGTTCCCTAAGAGGGAATAATCGCGAGGAAGCGAACAGGTATGATCAGAATTGCCAGGAAACGGGGTGGTCGGGGTCGGGCTGATAGGCGCAGAAGTAGCCGGTGCTGATCGAGGCGGCAAAATAACGCCCCAATGCGGGATGGTCATCTCGAATTTTCCGTAAAGCCGAGCGAATGTTCTTGCCGACCACGCCGCGCGCGCGTTCTGCGCTGTCCGACGCGGTGCGCGCTCGTCCTGCGCGTCCGGATGATCCTGTGAGTTCGTCAGTGACCATCTCGATCTCATGGCGCACGCGTTCGGAGCGACCGAGGTCATTCATTCGCTCTGCTTCGTCCAGTTCTCCGTGAAGGTCGCGAAGTCTGGTGCGGTATTCCGAACGTGCTCGAGCATCGAGCGATGACCCCGCGCCGCCAACATCGCGCACGATCGACAAACCTTCGGACTCGGCGTGAATCGCCGTCCGCCCGTTCGATGTGCCTCCTTCGACCGATGCGATCAGGTCATGGACGTGGAAGCGCTGTCCCGGACGCGCGAGCAGGTAAGCGATGTAATGAAGACGCTTGGCATCCTTCAGCCGGAAGGTTGTATCAGCATAGGAGATCGTCCAGAACTCTCCCTCTTTTCGGAACGTCCCCATCACCTTCGAGTCCACCTTAGGAGACTGCGAGGCGCTTCCAATGTCCTTCTGGGTCGGCTGCCGACCGAGCGCGCGCATCTTGTCGGCCGTCAACCACTCGAGAAAACGGGGGCCGACTCCGCGCGCGCGCTGGTTTTCGATCGCGGCGTCAAACTTTTCGGCTGCCCTCGCGCGATCACCGGCGGCCGCGAGCGCACGTCCCCAATATTGCAGCGTATCGGCTTCCCACCAGGCCAGATGATACCTTCGATGGATCGCCAGCGCTGATTCGAACTGCCGGTAAGCGATGTCGTAGTTGCCGCGCGCGGCCGCAACCACTGCTTCCGCGAGTGCGACGTTGCCTGCCAAGCCGCGCCAATCCTCACCGGCTGCCATTATCTGACGACATCGAGCTACTCGCTCGGCCGCCTCGTCCAGCCGGTTCATCTCGACATAGAGCCGTGCCAGCCACGGAGCGGCGCGCATTTCCAGCAGCACCACCGATCCTCGATCCCGATTGTCAAGACCGTAGCGGAAAAGAGCTTCGGCGCGAACGTGCTCACCTATAAGCAGATTCGTCAAGCCGCCGTGCATGCACTCATTTAGTGCAGGCATTTGTTGATCCGTTCGCTGGTACTGTTCGACCTGCTTCTCCGAAAGGTCTGCAATTGCTTCCCATTCGCCGCCGATCCAAAATCGGACGCCGGGGTTTTCGGAACCGTACTTTTGTTTTATCCCGAGTAATTGCCCCTCGTCGAATCGGGCGAGGTCGATCCAGCCCGAAAGCGCAGCGAAGGCTAACGGGGAGGAATCTTTTCTCAACCTCTCCAGTTCGCGTTCGAACCATAGCTGCGTGCCGCGTGGATCTCCCAACCATCTGCTAAGAAAGCCGGCGCGAAGACCCACTACCGGGTAGCCTCCAACTTTGGCCTCCAAGGCGACCTCGAAGGCTCGTTCGAAGAGCGCAAAGCCCTTACTTAGTTGACCTTCCATGCACAACGAATAGGCATAGATCGCCGCCGCCCATGGCCAAAATATTTTCTCGCCCAGCCGCTCCGAGATTTCCATTGAGCGGCGGGCGGCGCTTGCAGCCTCGCGGAGGTTCAGTTTAGCTTCTTCGTTTCCCGCGATAACGCTGTATAGGTTGGCTAAGTGAACTGTCTCAGGCTCATTAGCTATTGCCGACTCAGCCCGCCTTAAATGATCGGTCGCAAGCGCCGCATTGGATAGCGGTTCACCTCTCATGTGGAAGATTGTTCCGACGTGGATGTGTACGTGTGCCGCCCGATCGAATCGCCCCAAACTCTCATAGAGCGCAATTGCGGACTCCCCGTACTTAAGCGACACCGCGCGATCAACTTCGAAAGCTATTCTATTAAGCGCATGCAGCAGATCGGCGCGCCGAAGAGGGTCCGAGCCAGTTTGCTCCATCAGATTGAGCGCGGCCCGCCAATGCATCACTGCATCGGTGAATGCGAAGACCGAGGCGGCTGCCCGACCAGCGCGAACCGAATAGTCGATCGCTTTGTCGGCAACGCCGGCCTCGCGGAACTGATGCGCCAGCTCGGCGAGGTGAGGATCAACGTTCTCTCGATAGATCTCCTCCAGCCGGTTAGCGATCTTGCCGTGAATCCGAACGCGGTTGTTGCTATCGAGTTCGTCATATACCGCCTCGCGGATTAACGCGTGACTGAATCGATAACGCCCATGATCGAGCGCCGTCACGATGCCTGCGCTTGATACCTCATCCAAAAGGCGTCGCGATTCGCCGGCGGAAATATCGGCGACACTCCGACAGACATTGAGTTCGAACTCATTTCCTATTGCCGCCGCCAGCGTCAGAAGCGAGTTCGCCTCCGGTGATAGGCTGCCGAGACGACCGCGAATCACCTCTCGCACACCGATCGGAATCTTGAGCGGACGACCTGAAGCCCCGGCTGAGTCGATCGCTCGCTCGGTGATCAGAATCCGTACAATTCCGTCCAGAAACAGCGGATTCCCGTTGGTCGCGGTGCAAAGTTTCGAGACCAATGCATCGTCCGGCGTACTACCCGCCCCGGCTTGGACAAATCGCTTCACCTCGGTCTCACTCAGGCCACTCATCGGAATCGCGCGTGCTTCGCGGCTGAGCCGACCGATGAGCTTGCTCAAGGTTGGCGAACGATTCACCTCCGCCTCGCGATAGGTTGCGATTAGCATGATGGGGGCAGTTTTCAGCTCGCGCGCTACAAACCGCAGCATCGCAAGCGACGCTTCGTCAGCGTCGTGTAAATCATCCAGGATGATAAGCATCGGATTCGAGCGGACTCCGATCTTGAGGAAATTGGTGACCGCATCGAAGAGGCGAAAGCGCGCCTCGCTTGGTTCGAGCTTTTCTGTAAGCGAGGGCCGAAAGTTCGATGCCACCTCATCGGCTAGGCGCGTCTTGCCGATTCCGGGTTCGCCACAAATCAGGAACAGATGCGTGTCGCTATCGGCACCGGACTCGCAAGCCGATACTAGTTCAGCAAGCTCGCGCTCGCGCCCGACGAAGGTATTGCCCGCCGAAGCGCTTTGGTCGGTGCCTGACTCGTCCATTCTGCGAACCGTTACGTTCCATTGCGCAACTTAGGCGCATCAGGGTTTGGAAGGACAGTAGAATATAGTCAAAACGAGGATTTGCGTCTATCGCGAGCCTGAGCGGGCCTGACTCAGGCCAGCGGCATCGCCGAGCCCACGGCGGCTTTGGCGATGGCGGCAGAGATCGCGGGCCAGGGTCGGGTCACGTTGGGCGCCGACAAGGGTTATGATCAGAAGGAGTTGGTGCGCGCATTGCGGGAGTATCGAGTCACACCGCACGTCGCGCAAAAGGTCAACAGCGCGATCGACCGACGCAGCACGCGCGACCCCGGCTACCTGCTCAGCCAGCGGCGACGCAAACGAGTGGAAGAGATTTTTGGCTGGCTCAAGACGGTCGCTGGCTTGCGCAAGACTCGTCATCGTGGAATCGCCCGGGTTGGTTGGACCTTCACCTTCGCGGCCGCGGCCTACAACCTGGGAGCCAAGTCTCTCCAACAAGAAATTGCCAGAGCGGCACGATGTCGGGCGCGCCATCAGCTCTGCGGACGAACAAAAACTCTTGCACGCAATCGCGGCCAGCCGCTCACCGGCACTGCTGCCCCTGTTCATACTTGCCATAGACACAGGCCTCCGGGCCTCTGAATTGAGGTCTCTCGCTGGCGCGAACTTTCTCTGGTATGGGAAAATGGAACGATCCGCCAAGGCGCGCTTATCGTCCCGAAGTCGAAGACCGATGCGGGAACCGGTCGACTGGTTCCTCTTACTTCCCGCTCTTGCGCTGTTCTGAGCCGTTGGTTGTCGCGATTTCCCGATGCGGAGCGGGGCAGCTATGTCTTTCCGCGCCATCGGGTCGGCCTTAGCGGCGACGCCCGCAAGCCCTATATCTGGGACATCGATCTGATCCAACCGATTGGTGAATGGAAAAAGGCTTGGCGGCTTGCGTTCGAGGAGGCCGGAGTCCGGTACCGCTGGCACGATTGTCGGCACCCCTTCATTTCGCGCCTTGCCGAGAATCCTCACGTCAGCGAGGAGACCATCAAGTCACTAGCCGGCCATGTCAGCAAGCGGATGGAGCGGTACAGTCATATAAGGACCCAGGCCAAGCGCGATGCGATCGCAGTCCTGGACGGACGAAATTCTGACCTTGCGTGGGCACACGATTGGGCGCAATCGAAGGCCTCGCAGAAGACGCGATCCTGACCGCCTCAATTGCCCTCCGAAAAACAGCAGCCATCCCTCGATTTTCGACAAGCATCCCCCGATTCGGGGCGTCGCACCCCTGATTTGCTGCGTTCCGCCCGAAAGCTTTCAAAAGGGAAGGGCACAAAATTGGGCACAGTCCACAGCCCAAGGCCGCCAGAATTGCAAAAAACCCTTGATTTTATTGGTGGGCGGTGCTGGTTTCGAACCAGCGACCCCCGGCTTGTAAGGCCGATGCTCTACCGCTGAGCTAACCGCCCGAGCCGCGTGCGGAGGATAGGGTAGTGGGCTATCGAGGTTTCGCCGGGTTGGCGCAACCCGGTACCCAACCGGCATTCAAAAGCGGTGCCGGTATTTCCCCGCCACTCAAGGGCCCCGACCCAGGTGATTAGGTCGGTGTCGAGGACGGCGGGCTCGCCCCGCCCGCGTCGTTGAGCGAATCCTTGAGCTGCTTGCCGGGCTTGAACTTCGCCGATCGGCTCGCCGAAATCTCTATCGATTCTCCGGTCTTGGGGTTGCGCCCGGTGCGCGCCTCCCTCATCGAGACCGCAAAGGTGCCGAAGCCCGATATATTTACCCGCTCGCCCTGCTTGAGCGCGCTGATGATGTCATCGAGCATGATGTTGACCGCTTTTTCGGCGTCACCCTTGTTCATCCCAAGTTTGTTCGACAAACCCTCGATCAGATCGGCCTTGGTCATGGTTCCGCTCCGGCGCCTCTCGCCTGCAAGTGTTGGTTGTTACCCCGGCGGGCCGTCGCTTTTACACGGCCCGCCGGGGGTGGTGGCGGAATCAGTCTAAGCTACCAGGAAAGATTGGGCGAGACCGTCGCGTCATCTTCGTCGTCGTCAACGAGCGGCATCTTCTCGTCCGCTTCGGCCGTGAAGGCCGGATCGGTTTCGTCCGTTTGCGGTTTGAAGAACGTGTCCGGATCGTCGAGGACCAGCGCCTTGCGCAACACGTCGTCCATGTGTCCAACCGGGATGATGGTCACGGATTTAAGGACCTGCTGCGGAATTTCCTCGATGTCCTTCTCGTTCTCCTTCGGTATCAGGATGGTCTTGATGCCGGCGCGATGTGCCGCCAGCACCTTTTCCTTGAGCCCGCCGATCGGCAGCACCCGTCCGCGCAACGTGACCTCGCCGGTCATCGCGAGGTCGCTGCGCACCGGTATGCGCCGCAAGGCCGAGACCAGCGCCGTCGCCAGCGTGATGCCCGCCGACGGTCCATCCTTGGGTATCGCGCCCTCGGGTATATGGATGTGAATATCGATCTTGTGAAAAGCCGACGACAGCCCGAGCGCCGTCGCCCGCGAGCGCACGTAACTCAACGCCGCCTGCGCGCTTTCCTGCATCACGTCGCCCAACTGTCCGGTGATCGTGAGCTTGCCGCGCCCGGGGACAATCGTGACCTCGACGCTCAGTATCTCGCCGCCCATCTCGGTCCACGCCAAGCCCGTGGCGACGCCCACCTGCGGTTGCGTCTCCGCCATCCCATAGCGGAACTTCGGTGGTCCGAGGAACTTCTGCAGGCTTGACGCCGAAATCCGCACGTGGGCGTTGCGGTCGGTCTTGACTACCTCGACCGCGACCTTGCGGCAGACCGACGCGACCTCCCGCTCGAGATTGCGCACGCCGGCTTCACGCGTGTAATGGCGCACGATGCCGAGGATCGCCTTGTCCGAGAACTCGATGTTCTCCTCGCGCAGACCGTTGGCTTCGCGCTGCTTGTGCATCAGGTACTTCTTCGCGATCTGGAGCTTCTCCGCCTCGGTATATCCAGGCAGGCGGATGATTTCCATTCGATCCTGCAGCGGCCGCGGGATGCGATCGAGCGTATTCGCCGTCGTAATGAACATCACCTTGGAAAGATCATAGTCGCAATCCAGGTAATGATCGTTAAAGGTATTGTTCTGCTCGGGGTCGAGCACTTCGAGCAACGCCGACGACGGATCGCCACGGAAGTCGGTCGACATCTTGTCGACTTCGTCAAGCAGCAGCACCGGGTTGCCCGACGCGGCCTTGCGCATACTCTGGATCACCTTGCCCGGCAGCGCGCCGATGTAGGTGCGGCGATGGCCGCGGATTTCCGCTTCGTCGCGCACGCCGCCCAGCGACACCCGCACGAACTTGCGTCCGGTTGCGCGCGCCACCGACTTGCCCAGCGAAGTCTTGCCCACCCCGGGAGGTCCTACCAGGCACAGAATCGGTCCCTTGAGCTGGCCGACCAGGGTCTGCACCGCGAGATACTCGAGGATGCGCTGCTTGACCTTCTCGAGCCCGTAATGATCTTCCTCGAGGATGCGCTCGGCTTCCTTGATATCGAGCTTGTCTTCGGTGTACTCGAACCACGGCAGCGCGAGGAACCAGTCGAGGTAATTGCGCACCACGGTCGCCTCGGCCGACATCGGCGACATCATCTTGAGCTTCTTGATCTCGCGCTCGCACTTTTCGCGGGCCTCGGCCGGCATCTTTTTCTGGCGGAGCTTGTCTTCCAATTCTTGAATTTCGTTTTTGAATTCGTCTTTTTCGCCAAGTTCCTTCTGGATCGCGCGCATCTGCTCGTTGAGGTAATACTCCTTCTGGGTCTTCTCCATTTGCTTCTTGACCCGGGAGCGGATGCGCTTTTCGACTTCCAGAATTTCTAGCTCGGACCGCATGTAGCCGAGAATGCGCTCCAGCCGTTCTGCCGGATTGGTACATTCCAGCAGCGACTGCTTATCCTCGAGCTTGATGCCCAGATGACCGACCAGTTTGTCGGCGAGGTAGGCGGGATCATCTACCGCCGCGATCGAGGTGACCATCTCGGGCGGAATCTTCTTGTTCAGGCGCACGTAGTTGTCGAAGGTCGCGTTGACCGAGCGCATCAGCGCCTCGACCTCGGTGGTGCGATCGCTGACTTCTTCGATCTCCTCAACTTCGACCTTGAAGAAATCGTCCTCGCCGACGTAGCGCAGCACACGCGCGCGCTTCTTGCCTTCGAGCAGGGCCTTGACCGTGCCGTCGGGCAGCCGCAGCAATTGCACGACCACGCCGAGCGTGCCCACCGCGTAGATGTCATCCGGTCCGGGCTCGGCGACGCGGGCGTCTTTCTGGGCCGCGAGCAGGATCGGCTTTTTCTGTGCTTCGGCTGCTTCGAGGGCCTTTATCGACTTCTGGCGGCCAACAAAGATTGGGTAAACTTCGTGCGGGAAAACGATCAGTTCCCGCAGCGGCAGCAACGGCACCTGTTCGTTGGAGGCGGTCTCGCGATTGTCTTTCTTATCGTTTCGGAAAAGCATTTCCGTCGGTTTCGATCTCCTCGCTAGGCGGTTTCAGCGGTTTTCTGATAAACCAGCAGAGGCTGCTCCTTCTGAGTCACAACCTCCTCCGAGATCATTACCTCCTTGATATTGGGTTGGGACGGAATCTCATACATCAGGTCCACCATGATGGCTTCCATTATAGCACGCAGCCCGCGCGCGCCTGACTTGCGCTTGAGTGCTTCGCGCGAGATTGCCCGCAGGGCGCCCGGAGTGAACTTCAGGTGGACGTTCTCCATGTCGAAGAGCTTTTGATACTGGCGTACCAGCGCGTTCTTCGGTTCCGTGAGGATGCGCACGAGCGCTTCTTCGTCGAGCTCGCCCAAGGTCGCTATGACGGGCAGGCGTCCGACGAATTCAGGAATGAGACCGAACTTGAGCAGGTCCTCGGGCTGAACTTCGTAGAGCAGTTCGGAGATCGTGCGCGGATCGCGATGCGTCAGGTCGGCGCGAAAGCCCATGGTCTTGCCCGAAATGCGCCGGCGGATGATGTCGTCTAGTCCGACAAAGGCGCCGCCGCAAATGAACAGGATGTTGGTGGTGTCGACCTGCAGGAATTCCTGCTGCGGATGTTTGCGGCCGCCCTTGGGCGGAACGCTCGCCATCGTGCCCTCGATGATCTTGAGCAGCGCCTGCTGCACGCCCTCGCCAGAGACATCGCGGGTAATCGACGGGTTGTCGCCCTTGCGCGCGATCTTGTCGATTTCGTCGATGTAAACGATGCCGCGCTGGCAGCGCTCGATGTCGTAGTCGGCATTCTGCAGCAGCGACAGGATGATGTTCTCGACATCCTCGCCGACGTAGCCGGCCTCCGTCAGCGAAGTCGCGTCGGCGATGGTAAACGGCACCTGCAGGAAGCGCGCGAGGGTCTGCGCGAGCAGGGTCTTGCCGACGCCGGTCGGACCGATCAGCAGGATGTTCGATTTCTGCAGCTCGACATCGCCCGTTACCATCTGCGAGTCGATGCGCTTGTAATGATTATGAACCGCGACCGAAAGAATCTTCTTGGCGCGCTCCTGGCCGATTACATACTGGTCGAGCACGCGTTTGATCTCGGCCGGCTTGGGCACCGCCGAGGTCTGGCTGAAGGCTTCTTCGTTGTCGGTTTCTTCCGCGATTATGTCGTTACAAAGGTCGATGCATTCGTCACAGATATAGACCGTGGGTCCCGCGATCAGTTTGCGGACTTCGTCCTGACTCTTGCCGCAAAACGAGCACACCAGGTTGCCCGAGCGGTCATCATGCTTGGCCATACTGCCTCCCACGGTTCACTTGGAGGACCTCCGGCTAACGATTACCTCATCGATTAGTCCGTATTCAACCGCCTGTTCCGGCGTGAGGAACATATCGCGATCGGTGTCCTTCTCAATCTTTTTGAGCTGCTGTCCGGTGTGACGCACGATGATGTTGTTGATCTCTTCGCGCATGCGCAGAATCTCGCGCGCCTGTATGTCGATATCGGTCGCCTGTCCCTGCGCGCCGCCGAGCGGCTGATGGATCATGATGCGCGAATGGGGCAGCGCGTAGCGCCGTCCCTTCTGCCCCGCCAGCAGCAGCAGCGCACCCATGCTCGCCGCCTGCCCTAAGCATAGCGTCGAGACCGGCGGCTTGATGAACTGCATGGTGTCGTAAATCGCAAGACCCGCGGTCACGGAACCGCCCGGCGAATTGATGTAAAAATTGATTTCCTTTTCGGGATCTTCGGACTCCAGAAAAAGTAGCTGCGCCGTCACCAGGTTGGCGACCTCGTCCGTGACCGGATGGCCAAGAAATACGATGCGGTCCTTGAGCAGGCGAGAGTATATGTCGTAGGCGCGTTCTCCGCGGCCCGTTTGCTCGACCACTACCGGCACAAGGCTGCTCATAAATCCCCAAGATCCCCGACGGAAGCCGCGCGGCGAAGTGTCACGTTTTCACCTCGCAACAAAATTCTAACCCGTTTGCAAAACACGGGCAACCTAAAAGCAGAAATCGCGCGGTCTCGCCGATGCTTGACAATACAAACACGCGTGCCCGCCGCGTCACATTAGCGGCCGTCAAAGAGCCCTTCCGGCCACTCCTGACGGATCGAGGGCAACTGCTCCAGGACTTTGTCGCCAGGTGTGCGATGGCGTCCGTCAGCTGCTCGCCGGAGTCTCGCCCGATGAAGTCTCGGCCGTGGCCGCAGCCGTATTCTCGCCTTGCGCACGTTCGAGCAGCCGGTCGAGTGTCTTTTCGCGGCGCATCACCTGTTTGAGCGCGGCGCGATTTTCCTCGCTGCGATAATGCTCCGCCATCTGATCGCGAGCGCGTCCCGCGTAAGTCACCATCTGTCCGATGCGCTCGGCGACCTCATCGTCGGTAACGTCGATATTCTCCTGGTCCGCGATCGCGTCCACGATCAGCGCGCTGCGCGAACGCTTCTCGGCGCGCGCCTTTATGTCGTCGGCGTTCTCACGCGCCCGGGCGTGCGCATCCTCATGCGACATGCCCGCCGCTTCGTAGTTTGATGCCAGCTCGTGCTCTACGTTGCGCGTCTCGCGCGCTACCAGCGACTCCGGCAGATCGACCGGGTTGCGCTCGATAATCAGATCGAGCAGGCCCTGCCGCGCACGGCCATTGGCCTCGTTGCGGGCGCGCCCTTCGAGTACCTCGCGGGCCTTTGCGTGCAACCCTGCCAAATCGTCGAAGCCCTCGTCCTTGGCGAACTCCGCGTCCAGTTCGGGAATCACGTGGTTGTAGAGTTCCTTGACGGTCGCGCGCCATTCGACGCTCTTGCCGGCGACTTCCTTCTCAACATAGTCCGCCGGGTAGCTGCGCGGCTTGCGCACCTCGGTCCCGGCTTCAGCGCCGATCAGAACCTCGTCGAGACCGTGCGCGAGCGTCTCCTTGGAGACTTTGAGCAGCCGATCGTCAACCTTGGTGCCCGCGATCGCCTTATCGTCCTCGAAGGCCTCGAACGCGGCGACGACGAAATCGTTTTCCGCGACCGTCGTGCGGCCCTCGACCTTTTTGAGCACCCCGCGGCGCTCGCGCATCCGCTTCAGCTCGGCGTCGACCTCCTCGTCGGTCACCTCGACCTGCGGCGTCTGCACCTTCAATTCCTGGTAGTCCTTGACCACCAGTTCGGGCTTCAGATCGAAGACCGCGCTGAACTTCAGCGCTTTCTTGAGGTCGGTTTCCTCGGTCACGATCTCCGGCGCAATCACCGGTGTGAGCGAATTCTCCTCGAGCGCCTTGTCGGTGTAATCCTTGACCAGCTTCTGGATCACGTCGCCGCGCACCTGGTCGCCGAAGAAGCGTTCCAGCAGCGGGCGTGGTGCGTGTCCGGGGCGGAAGCCCTTGAGCACGACCGATCGCTTCAGCTCGTTGTACGCGCGATCAAGCTCGCGTTTGATTTCGTCGGGCTCGACCTCGATGGTCAACTTGCGCCGCAGCGCGGAGGTATTCTCGATGTTTACGTTCATGGGCGTCTATCCAGATAAACATAAGCACGCTGGCGGGATCAACATTCGGTTCTTAATCATCCCGATTTGACGCTTGCACCATCGGCCATTTCGCAGCCTCGCGCATTCGCCGCACTAACCCCGCCCCGCATACTGGACATCATTCCAAGGAAAACCTAAACTGCGCCAGATATCCGACGCCCGTATGCCTGAGTAATTTAACGATTGGCCTGCGACCGCATACCGGATGTCGCCGATAGCATTCATTTTCCAGGAGACTGAAGCTCGATGAGCGAAGCAAAAATCGTTCTCCCAGCCCTGACCAGCGCGCAGCTTACGATTCTGTGGTGCGTGCTGGCCTCGGCGGTAGTATCGCTGGCCTTTGGCTGGTATCTGGTCCGGGTGGTCCTCAGCGCGGATCCGGGACCCAAGTCGATGACCGACGTTTCCGACGCGGTTTACGAAGGCTCGATGGCGTACCTGCGGCGGCAGGTTAAGACGATGTTATTCTTCGTCGTCATCATCGCGATCGCTCTCTTCATGATGTACCGGCAAGTCTTTCCTGATCACCCGAGCCTCTCGGTCGGCATCGCCCTCGCCTTCATCCTCGGCGTCAGCGCCTCCTACGGCGCGGGCTTTGTCGGCATGTGGCTCGCGGTCAAGGCCAACGTCCGCAGTGCCAACGCGGCGCTGACCAGCTTCAAGGATGCGATGGAACTCGCGTTCAAGGCCGGCGGCGTCTCCGGCATGTTCACCGTCGGCCTCGGCCTGATGGGCGCCACCGTCATCTTCCTGATCTACCAGCAGGATGCGATGAAGGTGCTGGTCGGCTTCGGCTTTGGCGGGTCGCTGGCCGCGCTATTCATGCGCGTCGGCGGCGGCATCTTCACCAAGGCCGCCGATGTCGGCGGCGACCTCGTCGGAAAGATTGAGGCCGGTATCCCCGAGGACGATCCACGCAATGCCGCGACGATTGCCGACAACGTCGGCGACAACGTCGGCGATTGCGCCGGCATGGCCGCCGACGTCTTCGAGTCCTATGAAGTCACTTTGGTCGCGGCCATTATCCTCGCCGCCTATGCACTCGAAGACCCCACCTTCGTCGCCGCGTATGGCGGCCTCGCCAGCGCCAGTGCCTTCGCGATGAAGCTCATCATTTTCGCCCTCATCCTGCGCGCGGTCGGGGTCTTCTCATCGATTCTTGGCATCATGGCGGTCAAGGTTCCGGTGGGCTCCGAGATGCGCGATCCGATGCGCCCGATCAACGCCGGCTACTACACTTCCTCCTTCACCTCGGTCATCGGCTTCTTCATCGTTAACTACTTCTATATGACGGACCCGCGCACGGGCGCACCCGACTGGCGTTTCGGCATCACGGCCACGCTCGGAATCGTGCTCTCTATCGCGACCCTGCTGCTGACCAATTACTTCACGCATCCTGATAAAGGCCCTGTCACCGAAACCGCCATGGCGGCGCGCACCGGCCCGGCTACTCTTATCCTCTCCGGCCTCGGCGAGGGTCTCGAGTCGTCGGTCTGGGCGCTGATGGTAATCGTCGTAGTGATCATCGGTGCGGTGGTTATCTTCCGCGAATCGACGGCGCTGCAATTCTACGGCATTGCGTTGACCGGCCTCGGCTTGCTGACTACTACCGGCTTCATCCTCGCGATGGATACCTACGGACCGATCACCGACAACGCTCACGGGATTTTTGAAATGGGCGGGGTCCATCAGGAAGAGGCGTCGCGCACGCTCTCCTGGATGGACGCGATCGGCAACACCACCAAGGCGCTGACCAAGGGCCTCGCGATCGCGACTGCGGTCATCGCGGCGGTCTCGCTGTTCCGCTCCTTTATCGACGAAGCGCACCTCGGCTCCATCGGCGTACAGATCAATACCCCGACGGTCTTCGTCGGCCTGCTCATTGGCGGCGCGGTGCCGTTCCTGTTCAGCTCCTTCGCCATCAAGGCGGTCGGCCGCGCGGCCTACCAGGTCGTGTTCGAAGTGCGCCGCCAGTTCCGCGAGCATCCCGGAATCATGGAAGGCAAAGAGCTTCCCGACTACGGCCGCTGCGTCGATATCGTCACCGCCACCGCGCAAAAGGAACTGATGAGCCCCGCGATCTTGGCGGTCTTCGCTCCGCTGCTGGTCGGCTTCGGTCTCGGCGCGGGCGCGCTCGGCGGCTTCCTCGGCGGCACCATCCTGACCGGGCAGTTGCTCGCGGTCTTCATGTCAAACTCGGGCGCCAACTGGGATAACGCCAAGAAAAAGGTCGAGGACGGCTTTCTCGGCGGCAAGGGCACCGACGTGCATAAGGCGACCATCGTCGGCGACACCGTCGGCGATCCTTTCAAGGATACCGCGGGTCCCGCACTCAACCCGATGATCAAAGTCATGAACCTCGTCGGTATTCTGGCGGCGCCCTTTACCACGGTCGTCGTCGGCAGTATCACCGGGACGAGTCTGGCGGTAACCATCTTCGCGGCAATTATGCTGGCGATCGCGGTCATTCTCTCGAAGCGTGGCTCGATTGCCGAGGACGAAGGGAAGTCCGCGGCCACCAAGGCCGCTGCCTGACGCGTTCGCACACGATTCAACGACCAGGGCCGGACGTCCACAGGGCGTCCGGCCTTTCTTATTTTTCGACAGGCTCGAGCGATTGCGCCCGGGCGGGTTTACCGCCGCCTATTTTTTCAAGCCGAGGTCGCCCGCAATATCGAAGTGAATCTTGCGCACCTTGAAGCGCCATTCGCCGTCCTGCTTGACGAGCAAATCTTCGTAGCGGCCCGCCAGCGACGCCATGATTCCACTGTCCGATTCGCGCAGCACGATGATGTAGCTATTCGCGCGCGCCTCGGAACCGTTCACACTGATCAGATGATTCATCGTGCAATGCTTGCGGGCCGGGCCTTCGCCCGGACGCGGCACCACTGACGCGATGAACTTGCGAATCGCCTCCCGCCCATGGTACTTGCCCTGCGGCCCCGGTTCGAAAGTGCCGTCCGTGGTGAAGAGCGCCGCGAATTTGTCGAACTCGCCGTCGTCCACATGAAAGCAGTAGGCCGACATCAGGTCGCGAATCGCGTCTTTTTCTTCGAGTATCGATGCCATCTCTATTGACCTCCGGGTGTTCTGCGTGTGATGAGTTTTGATCGCGCACGACCATAGCACGATCGCCTTTGAGAGAGGTCGTCCCAATTTCAGTCCGGCTGGGCATCCCCAATTTATTCGCATCTTCGATTATTTTTGATTGACCGATAGCCTCGCGCGATTCGCTCCGCCAAAATTATCCTCGCAAGGGACGAGGGCTGATGCTTCCGTTGACTATTTTCCCAAGAGTCGAATGTTCAGGTGCGGCTCCAAGGCTGCGCGCACGCAGGTTTCGCGAGCGCATGCGACCGGCGCGCGGCCCCGGAAAGGCGAGGCTCTTCACCGGCGATTCCAAGAGGTACCACAATGAATATCAGCGGCCTCGGAGTCTTCGCTTTTCTCGATTCGATGGAGGGCGGCAGGAGCGCGGAGTTCGCCCGCGCCGTCCAGCACCTCGGTTACAGCATGCTGTGGATTGTCGAAGGGTCCGGCCGCAACTCGCTTTCCTATGCCGCCTGGATGCTCGCCAAGACCGAAACTCTTATCGTCGGTACGGGCGTCGCCAGCATCTGGGCGCGAACAGCCAGTACGATGGCGGCTGGTGCGCGCACCGCCGCCGAACTCTCCGGCGGCCGCTTCATTCTCGGCATCGGCACCAACAATCACGTCTCGGCTGCGATGCGCGGACTGACCTACGATCGGCCAGTGACTGCTATGCGCGAATATCTGCGCGGCATGAAGTCGGCCGCCTACAACGCGCCGGCGGCCGCCGCCGAGGTCCCCGTCCTGCTGGCCGCGAATAACCCGCGGATGCTGACGCTGGCAGGTTCCGACGCTGATGGCACGCTGACCTACTTCGTTACGCCCGAGCACACCGCTCGCGCGCGCGAAATCGTCGGCTCGAAGCGCTGGATCTGCGCCGAGCAGGCTGTGATGCTCGAGCGTGACGCGGGCCAGGCGCGCTCTGCGGCCCGCACATATATGAAGCTTTACTTGAAGATTCCCGCCTATCTGAAAAACCTGCGCACGCTCGGCTTCGACGACACGGATTTCGCCGACGGCGGCAGTAATCGGTTGGTTGACGCGATCGTCGCGTGGGGCGACGAGGCCGCACTCCGTGATCGAATCGAGGCGCATTATGAAGCCGGTGCGACCCACGTGTGCGTGCTGCCGTTGAGTCCCGACGGCGGCCTGATTCCCGATCTGCGCGTGCTCGAGGCGCTGGCTCCGCGCTGAAACCCTCGCGAGCCTCCGGTCGAGGTTGATCGCGATGCCCGCACGTTTTTCACCGCTCTCCCCCTTTAGCGTTCCTGACCGTCATCCCGAGCGAGTCTGCGAGTCGAGGGATCTCCGCGCAGCGATGCTCGACCCCCCGCCCGCGAATAGCTGCACTGAGTCGCCGCGACGGTTATCCTTTAGCCCATGGCACTCCTTCCATTCAGGCGCCGCTCCGCCGCGAGTCTGCGCAAGACCACACCGACTGTTGCGCTGGCCGAAGATGATCGCCTCTTCACCGATTTCTACCATCACCTGCTGACCTCGTCGTGGCCGGCGCTGCTGCTGCAGATCGTGATCGCCTTCGTCGTCATCAATACGGTCTTCGCGTTCGGCTACTATCTGGACGGCGGCATCGAGAACGCGCGCAGTTTTTCGGACGTGTTCTTTTTCAGCGTCCAGACCATCGCGACCATCGGCTACGGCAAGATGTCTCCGACCACGATGGTTTCGCAGATCCTGATGAGCGTCGAGGCGCTCTGCGGGCTGATCAACTTTGCCTTGATCACCGGCCTGATTTTTGCCAAGTTCTCGCGCCCGACCGCGCGCGTTCGCTTCAGCCGCGTCGCCGTGATCTCGAAGCGCGACGGCGTGCCAAGCCTGATGTTCCGCATGGCCAATGTGCGCGCGAGCCAGATCGTCGAGGCGCAGATTCACGTCGCCTTTTCGCGCGACGAGCGGACCCGCGAGGGCGAGTACGTGCGCCGCTTCTACGATCTCGAACTGGCGCGCTATCGAAACGGCATCTTCGCCTATTCCTGGACCGCGGTTCATCCAATTCAGCCAGGCAGCCCGTTTTACGGAGCCACCTCCGAGGAAATGGTCAAGTCCGAGGCGAACATCACGGTGTCACTCACGGGAATCGATGAGGTCTTTTCGCAGACCGTCTATGCCCGTTACTCCTACGGAACAGCTGACATCATCTGGGGCGCGCGCCTCGCCGACATCATCGACGAAACCGCCGAGTTGGGGGCTCGCTTCAACTATGCGAAATTCGACGAGGTCGAGCCCGCGGAACTGCCGGTATGGAGCCAGGAGAGCGCGTAACGGATTGCTCAGCGGCTGATCGCGAGTAAATTAAGCGGACGGAAATTAAAACCTCGATGCCAAGAAGAAATCCCGGCCCCTTCGAGCCGATCATTTATATCGTTCAGACTCCGGCTTTTTTCCGTATCGTCGGAATCGGCGGCCTGTTCCTGTTCACGATCATTTTTCTGGGTAAGGCCGCGGCGCATAGTGCGGGAGCTTTCATGTTCGGCCTCGCGCTGCTCGCCGCACTCTGGATCGAATCCACGCTGACGGTGTGCCGTCGATGCCGCTATTTCGGCACCTGGCATTGCGCGGGACAGGGGATCATCGCCGCGCGACTCTTTACGCCGCTGACACCGGGGATTGGACAGCCGCGCGTGATGCTGCATTTCGGACTGGTCGCGCTCTACCTGATTTATGGCCTCTTCTGGATGTGGCATGGGATTGCGACAGGAATTCTTTTCACGCTGTGGACGGCGCTCTTTGTGATGAGCGCGATTCCGGCGGACGGATTTTCGTGGAAGTCGGTCCCGCGACCCTCGCAGGCCGCCTGACCTATCGCGACGAACTGAGACGCTGCACCTTCCTCAGAATGACACAATGGGCCTTGTGCAGAGGTTCCCTAACCGCCGATTTGGGTAAGCGCAGGACTTGGCCACATACCGAGCAACGCGAGCGTCAAGTGGTGAAACAAGCGTCAAGCGGTGAAACAAATGGAAATCGCATGGATTGGAACCGGCATCATGGGTGCACCGATGGCGCGACGGCTCCTGCAGGCCGGCCATCGCCTGCGGGTCTATAACCGCTCCGCCGAAAAGGCGCGCGCACTCGCAAGTGACGGCGCGATCGTCGCGGCCGACGCCGCCGAAGCCGCACGCGATGCTGACGCGGTCTTCATCATGGTATCGGATACGCCGGACGTGGGGAGCGTCGCCGCCAAAATCGAACCTGCACTGGCGCGCGGCCAACTCGTGATCGATATGAGCACGATCGCGCCCGACGCCGAGCGCAAGATCGCCGCGCGCCTGGCGGAACGGGGCGCGGACTATCTCGACGCACCTGTCTCGGGCGGCGAGGCCGGCGCGATCGAAGGCACGCTCGCAATCATGGTGGGCGGCGACGAAGCAGCGTTCAACCGCGCGCACCTGTTGTTCGAACTGCTGGGCAAGCGCGTCACGCACATGGGGCCGGTGGGCGCGGGCCAGACCACCAAGCTGGCCAATCAGATCGCCGTGGCGATTACGCTGGAGGCGGCGGCCGAAGCGCTGCTCTTCGCGCGTCAGGGTGGCCTCGATCCGGCGAAGGTGATCGAAGCGATCGGGGCGGGCGCCGCCGGTTCATGGCAGTTGAACAACCTTGGTCCGAAGATCGTCGCGGGCGATTATCGTCCCGGTTTCTTCGTGCAACTGATGCGCAAGGACCTGCGACTGGTCGCCGAGGCCGCGCATGAGCAGCGGCTCGCGTTGCCGGGGCTCGCCCTGATGACCTCGATGTTCAACGCTGCGAGCGCGCTCGGCCACGACCGCGACGGCACCCAGGCGGTAGCGGACGCACTCGACAGATTGGCCGTGCTGAAGTAGTACCAAGTTCAATCATCATTCAAAGTTTCAGGCATTGGAGGCCTTGCTATGTCCACCGAACATCGCGACCTGATCGCCGAGCGTCACGCCGGCGTGCTCTACCTGACCATGAATCGGCCCGACAAGCTCAACGCGCTGAGCGATCACATGATCGCTGGCCTGCTCGAAGAGCTTAATCGCGCCGCTCACGACCGCGAAGTCGGGGCCGTGGTGTTGACCGGCGCGGGCCGCGGCTTTTGTGCTGGCGGCGATATCGGCAGGATGCGCGAGCGCAACGAAGGCGCGGGCGCGGAGCACGCCGGACATAGCAGCAGCGCAGGGGAGCAGGGCATCCAGACGCGCATCAGTCAATTGCGCCTTTCTGAAGAGGTCAGTCTCCTGCTGCACGAGATGCCGAAGGTTACCATCGGCGCGATCAACGGACCGGCTGCCGGTGCGGGCTTAAGTATCGCGCTCGCCTGCGATCTGCGCATCGCGGCCGACACTGCGCGCTTCGGCACCGCGTTCGCGCGCGTCGGCTTTTCGGGCGATTTCGGCGGCACCTACCTGCTGACGCAACTGGTGGGAACGGCCAAGGCGCGCGAACTGTATTTCACCGCCGAAGTAATCGGCGCCGAAGAGGCGCTCAAGCTCGGCATGGTCAACCGCGTGGTGCCTGCCGCCGCGCTGACCGAAGAGGTGCGCGCCTTTGCCCAGCGCATCGCGGCCGGCCCAGTAGTAGCATATTCATACATGAAGGCGCATTTGAACCTCGCGCTCAAGTCCGATCTGCGCACCATCCTCGATCGCGAATCCTACGGGCAGACCCTCACCGGCCTAACCGAGGATCATAAGGAAGCGGTCAAGGCGTTCCTCGAAAAGCGCGAAGCCAAGTTCAAGGGCCGCTAGCGGCCCTACCCGAGCAACGCGAGCGTCAATCATTGAAACACGCGAGCATCAATCGATGACGGTTTTGACAGGGCGAAGCCCGCATCTTTAGCAAATGGGAAGTCTGAAACCTCTATGAGGTTTCAGAAAGAAATCAAAGGTTTTGCGTTCCTCAACAATGTTTTTCATCCCTCAGGAGGCCGCCTATGTTGCACACCGCAATCTGCGATCTGCTGGGAATCGAGTTTCCGATCATCTCGGCCGGGATGGGCGGCGTCGCACTTTCGAGCCTCGCGGCGGCGGTCTCGGAAGCCGGCGGCTTCGGCTTTATCGGGCTTGCCGGCTTCAGTGCGCAAGCGATTCATCATGAAGTCGCGACCGCGCGCGAACTGACGAAAAGGCCGATCGGCGTTAATCTCCTGATTCCTTTCCTGCGCCCTGGCATGGTCGAAGCGGTCGCCGACGAACCGCTCGCGGCCGTGACGTTTTTCTGGGGAGTGCCCGCTGAGCATGCCGCTTCGATCCGCCGTCTGCGCGCCGCGGGTATCAAAGTGATCTGGCAATGCGGTTCGGCCATCGAAGCGCGCGCTGCCGCCGACGCCGGGGTGGACGCGATCATGGCGCAGGGCGTCGAGGCCGGCGGCCACGTCCGCGGCACTACCACCACGGTCGCCCTGGTGCCCGCGGTGCGCGACGCGATTGGTGACCTCCCGATGGTCGCGGCCGGCGGCCTTGCCGACGGTCGCGGTCTCGCCGCGGTATTGGCGCTCGGCGCCGATGGCGCCGTCTTCGGTACCCGCTTCCTGGTCGCCCGCGAGTCGCTGGCGCATCAGGAATACAAGCGGGCGATTCTGCGCGCGCATGCCGAGGACACATTTCATACGACGCTGTTCGACATTGGATGGCCCGATGCGGCCCATCGGGTGATTCGCACACCCACGGTCGAAACCTGGGAGCGTGCGGGACGGCCGCCCACCGGAGAGCGGCCCGGCGAGGGCGATCCGATAGGCACGATGCGCCGCTCAGGGATCGAGGTCCCGCTGGTGCGCTACTCAGTATGGCCGCCGACGGAATATATCGAGGGCGATATCGGTGGGCTCCCGTTTTACGCGGGACAATCGAGCAGCCTGGTCAACGAAGCTCTGCCGGCGGGCGAGATCGTGCGCCAAATCGCCGAAGAAGCTCGTAGCGTGATCGCAGAGCGTCTGGCTCCGCTAGCGCGCTGAGTCAGTTGACGGCGCGCCGCGCGAAAAATCGCGCGATCGGATTGCGCTCGCGCCGTCGGCTATCGCTGCCGATTGCCATCTGAAATAATTTCGCCCGGTGACCAGAATCGTATCTCTCGAACAAGTTGCGACCGCGCTCTCCCGCGTCAATTATCCCGGCTACCAGACCGACATCGTGTCGCTCGGGATGGTCCAGGAGATCGCGCCCGCGGCGGACGGTGCATACGCGATCACGCTGCGCAGCGCGACCGACCGCGAGGAAATCCTGCGCGATCTTGCTGCCCGGATTCATCAGGTTTTGACGCATGAACTCGGCGTGCCCAAGGTCGAGTTCAAGGTCCGCAAGATTGAGCCCGAACTGGGCGAGAAGACCGGCAAGGTCCGCCTCGAAGGCACGCGTTTCATCGTGGGGGTGGCGAGCGGCAAGGGCGGCGTCGGCAAATCGACGGTGGCGGCCAACCTCGCCGCTGCTCTCGCGCGTATCGGCTACAAAGTCGGCCTGCTCGACGCCGACATTTACGGACCTTCGGTGCCGATGATGTTCGGTACCGCCGACGAACGTCCGCGCTCGGCCGGCGGCCAGACCTTTTATCCGATCGAACGATTTGGCGTGAAGCTGATTTCGATCGGGTTTTTCCTCAACGACAAGGCGCCGGTGATTTGGCGCGGTCCGATGGTGATGGGCGCGGTGCGCCAGTTTCTCAAGGATACGCTGTGGGGCACTCAGGATTTTCTGATCGTCGATTTGCCGCCCGGCACCGGCGACGCGCAATTGACGCTCGCGCAACAGGTCGCGATCGACGGCGCGGTGATCGTCACGACGCCGCAGGACGTGGCGCTGGCAGACGCGCTGCGCGCGGTCAGGATGTTCCGGCAAGTGCATTGCCCACTGCTGGGCGTAGTCGAGAACATGAGTTATTTTGTCTGCCCCGATTGCGGAGAGCGCGACGAAATCTTCGGTCATGGCGGCGGCGATAAGATGGCCGAGGGGGAGCATATGGAAGTGCTCGCGCGCCTGCCGATTTTCACCGAAGTGCGCGCTGCGGGCGATGCCGGCACGCCGATTGTGATCGCGCGTCCGGATCATCCCGCGAGCCAGGCCTTTATCGAATTGGCCCGCCGGGTCGCCGCAGCGATGCCGCAAAACTGAACGGTTAGTTTAGAAGTCCCCGATGTCGACGCTGATCACGGAAGAATGTATCAACTGCGGTGCGTGCGCCCCGCGATGCCCCAATAACGCGATTTACGTCGGTGGGCGGCCGTGGGAACTTCACGGCGAAAGCCACGATCCGATCGCCCCGGACATTTACTATATCGTGCCCGGCAAGTGCACCGAGTGCGTCGGTTTCTTCGACCATGAGGAATGCGCGGCGGCCTGCCCGGTGGACTGCTGCGTCCCCGATCCGAACATCCCCGAAGTCGAAGAGGCGTTGATCGAGCGCGCCCGCCTGCTCCATCCCGAAGTTACGTTCGAGGCTGAATTCCCGTCGCGCTTTCGCAAGTAACTTCGTGCGATCCGGGCGGCATTCGTTGGAGCAACACTGAGGCAACCTCGTCATTCTGAGTGAAACGAAGAAGCCCGGGTTTTTCTTATTCCCGCATCCGGGACCCGTTCGCTGTGCTCAGGGTGGCAGAAAGAGCAGGCGATCAAGGACCTGGCCGCCTAACCGGGCAACGCGAGCGTCAATCCCTGAAAAAATCAGAAGGGATAGTTGATGCCCGAGAACACCGCGGGCCCTTCACCGCCATAGCCGACGTCAACGTAGCCGACCACGAACGGTTCGGCGATTGCGCGAAAGCCGACGCCGCCAACCGGATGCACATCATTCGTCGGATTTCCAGACATCCTGTGCCACACGCGGCCGGCCTCAAAGAAGGGCGCGAGTTCGAGCGTTCCATGGGTACCCAAGAGGGTCGCTTCCAGCACGCGCGTGCGCATCTCGATATTGGCAACCGCGACATTGTTATCGATGAAACGGCCCGCACCATATCCGCGCAGAGTCTCCGTGGTATACAGGAAGCTCTCTTCGCCGCCCAGCCACGGCATCGACCAGAACGGGGTCTCGTTTCCCGCCGGGGTGTACTGCATATAAATGTGGCCCGCGAAGGTGATGCGATTACCAATCGAATAATAACGGCGCAACTCGCCGCCGAAGCGGTTATAGGAGACCGAACTCATGAAGCGACGGTCGGCAAGTCCGTAGTAACCAAGCGCCACGCCGCCTGTGCGCGGAATGTCAATTGAGTCGCGAGTATCGTAAGTCATGCGAATTTCGTTATAGATCTCGGTGCCGCCGTTGATACCCTTCACATTCGGAAACAGCGTAAAAATCTGCTGCTGGGTAGTGAACCCGCCGTCCTGGATGCGCACGTAGCGCGGGCGGATCACCGCAGCGAGTTGGAGGTCGGGTGTTATGTTCCATCCGAACAACCCGCGAAAATAGAGTTGTTCGGTGGTGTAGTTGGTCTCCTGACCCTGACGCGAGGCATTACCGATACCGAAAAAGCGCTCGGTCGGATCGCGTTCGAAAAACAGCCTTCCGGTAAAGGACCACCAATCGTGATGCGTCCGCCCGGTCTCGTAATTGAGATCAACCGTACGTGCGATGTTTTCCTGAGCGCCCGCAACCCCATACCACTGCGTATCTTCCGAAGGGTACGAGAGCAGACGTAGGTTGCCCCCCGGTCCGAGGGTGCTGTTGTTGTTGACGTCGGGCGCGAAGATGTAGCGGATATCGCCGCTCTTATCCTTGATCAGCGCCGCGGTCAGGATGCCATAGGTGACGCCGCCATTCGGATTCGTCGCAACCTCGGGGATTGGATACAGGGAAAACGGCCAATTGTGCGGGTTGAGCGTAGGCGGCCAAGTGTCCGGATCGAGCAGGCTGAACGCATTGGCTGCTCTCGCAGTTCCCGCGATTACCAATAGCAGCAGTATCGAAGCGAAGAACCTTCTCATCTAATTCGGACCATTGCCAGGTCCGAAACTCCGGCGGACCGGCGGCTCTATGAGCGTTTCGGACTCCAAGGTTTCCAGAGTTACAGGCTTTTAATCTATGATCAACTTGCGGCGATAGAAAACCCATCCGCTGATCGAGCGTTTAACTGCCTACCTTCTTTCCGGTTTTCGCTTATCTGGGAAATGTGCAAGGATTCGTCCCGAAGAATATTTTCAGGCCCGCCTCGGCCTGGCCGCTGGTGCCGCGACATCCCGTGGACATCGAAGGCCTGCCGCGCGGCCGGGCCGAGGCAAAATCCAAGGAGGATTCCCTGATGGCCAAAGTGGACGGCGGCGAACTGGTCGCGCGTATCATTCAGGAAAACAAGGCGCGCTACTGCTTCTCGATCAACGGTGGTCACCTGTTCCCGATTCTCGCGCAGTTGCGCAGCCACGAGATCAAGCTGGTGCATATGCGCCACGAGCAGGCGACCGCGTATGCGGCCGACGGCTTCGCGCGCATGACCGGCGAAGCGGGCGTCTGCATGGTGACGGCCGGCTGCGGTCTGACCAATGCGGTGACCGGACTCGCGCTGGCGGCGATGACCAACAGCGCCGTGGTCTGCATCTCGGGACAGCACCCCAACACCGAAGATCATCAGGGCTCCTTCCAGGAAGCCTATGGATCCGACGTGGTCAGAAGTTTCGCCAAATATACCAAGCGCGTCACTGACTTCAGCACGATCGAATTCGACATGCGCCTGGCCTTTCGCGAGGCGCTGACGCCGCCGCAGGGCGTCTCGCTCATCGAGATTCCGCAGAACATTCTTTACACCCAGGCGGAAGATTCGAAGCAGCGCGCGGGCGGCCAGCGCTTCACGCCGGACGATGTTCGTTCGGCCGGCGACCCGGCCAAGATCGATCGCGCGATCGAATTGCTGCATGCGGCCGAGCGCCCCTTGATCGCCGGCGGTGACGGTCTCTTCTGGTCCAATGCAGCGCCCGAGCTCAAGGAATTCGTCGAGCTTACTTCGATTCCGGTGTACGCCCGTCGCGCGGGCCAGGGCTCGGTCTCCGAAGAGCATCCGCTGGCGATTCGCGGCGCCTTCAAGAAGCCCTTCACCGGCCGCGCCGACGTGGTGCTTACGCTCGGCTTCCGCTTCTGGAGCGGTGAACATTTCGGCCGGATGCCGACCTGGAACGACAAAGCCAAATACATCCAGTGCGACCCCACGCCCTCGCGCATCGGATGGCAGGTGCCGGCGGAGATTCCGCTGGTCGGCGATCCTAAGCTGGTCCTGCGCCAGATGATCACCCGCATCAAGGAGCTCAAGCTCGATTTCTCGAAGAACCGCAGCTCCAGTTGGGTCAAGGAATTGGCCGAGGTGCGTTCCAACTTCGAGAAGGTCGTTGCCGAGAACGAAAAGAAAGTTCACGGCAACCTTCCCATACATCCGGCGCGCGTGACCAAGGATCTGGTCTCGGTGCTCGACAAGAATGCCACCGTGGTGATCGACAGCTTCACGCTCTCAGGCTGGATGAGCCAGAACTTCGTGTGCCGGTTCCCGGGTTCGGTCATCGACGCCGGACCGCTGGCGCCCGTCGGTCATGGCTTCGGCATGGGTATCGGCGTGCAGCTTGCGCGGCCGGGCAAGCAGGTCGTGCTGGTGATGGGTGACGGCGGCTTGGGCATCGGCGGCTGGGATATGGAGACTGCCGCGCGCTACAACCTGCCGATCGTCTGCCTGCTCTACAACAACAGCTCGTGGGGCCCGAGCTTCGAGTCGATGCCGTTGCTGAAGGATCGCACCGATCCCTTCAACATGCTGCAGAACATCCGCTACGACAAGGTGTTCAACGAGATGGGCTGTCACGGCGAGCAGGTCGAGAAGCCGGACGAGATCATTCCGGCGCTCGAACGGGCGTTCAAATCGGGCAAGCCGTCGATGATCAACGTGATCGGCGACAAGACCGTCGGCCATCCGACGCTGGGCGGCAATCTGCTCGGCTCGACCGGTTCGAACTAGAACGTTATATAACGTCACGCGCGTCGGACGGCGTGAACTGAAACATGTAGCGGGCGGGGAGGCGATAATCGTCTCTCCGCCCGCTCGTTATCGGATGTAAAGAAGCCCGCATGACCTTGCGCTCGGACGCCGGATTGCCGAAATTTTGATATGCCGACGCGCCGCGTTCATCGCCTGATGCTCCAATTCGCACGCGTCGTTGCGATGCTCGCGATCGTCGCATCGACGGCCGCCTGTCATCGCGATTCGTCTAGTCTGCCGCTCACCTGTCCGGCGGGCGCCACGCTGATGGGCGCGCCACCGCCGAAGGGCGAAGAGGTCTGGTGCCAGAAGATCGTCGGCGGCAAACCGGTGAAGGACGGCGTCTTTGTCGCGTATGGCGCCGGCACCGATCGAATGATCCAGGGCTACTATCGCGACGGCGTGCAGGACGGCGAATGGACCACGTGGTACGAGAATGGCCAGCGCTCCGCGGTCGATCATTACCGCAACGGTCAACAGGACGGGCTGCATACGAGCTGGTACGCCAACGGCGTGAAAGCGCTCGAGGGTAATTATCGCGACGGCAAGCGCGACGGCGTATGGACCCGATGGGATCCCACCGGCTTGACGAGCAAGCAGGAAATCTACCGCGACGATCGGAAAATCGAGACGAAGCCAAAGTCAGGATGATTGAGTAATCGCCCGCCGTAAAATCGTCTTAATCGGAATCGGCGGCACCGACCTGCGCGAGCTGGATTTCTTGCAGTGCAATCGCGGGCACAAAGTACGCCTCCGGTGCGCCCCAGACGACGGCCGTGTCGGACCGCTTGCCGACCGCGAGCGGCTGCGCGAATACCTGTTCGATATTCCCGTTGATCCGAAAACAGTTGGGCGCGAGCGGCGCCGCAATCTTGCCATTGCGAATCACGTAGGAATCGCCGCTTACGGTGCAGGTGAAATCGCCCGCGCGCTGTCCGTTGATCGGATACGTGTACCAGATGCGTCCGATGTAGATGCCGTTGCCGACCGCGGCGACTAGTTCGCGATCGCCGACGCCGCCGCGAGCGCGCATGATTATGTTGGTGCCGGTCGATCCGGGATGCGCATCGTAGCGGCGCGCCGGGCTCTCGCCGAGGCGATAGCCGCTGCGCACCGGGAACGCGAGCGGGGTAGGCGCGTCGGGACCGAGTTTCTCCGCGCGATCTTCATCGGTAAGCAGGCGATTCGAGTCGTAGAAATTTGAGAGCAGGCCAACCAGGCGCCCGCCGCGAATCATCTCCGTGCGCTCGGCCGGCAGTCCTTCGCAAGTGACGTGGCGGCGCACTGGTCCGCGATTCGCGAGAGGATCGTCGGCCAGGCTGAGTCGCGCATCCATCACGCGCGCCCCGAAGCGTCCATGGTAGGCGGAGGTCGCCGAATAAAATGCGCCGGTCGTGAGCGATCCGAGCACCATGTAGTTGATGATCTCGGCGATCGGTTGTGGTCCGAGCACCACTCGATAGGAGCCTGCGGGCGGCCGTTCGCCGTGGCGCAGCTTCAGCGCGCGCGCGACCGCGTCGCGTCCGAGGCGCGCGCCCGCGCGGCGCATCTCGTCGAGCGACGCACCCGTCGCAGTCGCCGTGCCCTTGGCGTCGAGCGATTCGATCAGGGTGGTCACCGACGAAACGAAATGGGCGCTCTCGTCGCCGCGAATATCAGCGAACGATGAGCTGCCGATCGCGATGCGATCGCGAATCAACGAGAGGTCGCCGCCTACCACCAGTCCCGGATGCGGCAGCTTGAGCGGCGCTCCCGACTCGAACACGGAAATCGCGCCGCCGATCATCTGCCATGCCGCGGCCGCGATCGCGCCGTCCTTCGCGCGCATCAGATCGCCGGCAAGTTCCTTCGAGAGCGTCAATCTGCGTGGTTCCGCCGGCAATCCCGGGAAATGCGGATCGATCACTGTCGCCGCGCGCGCCCGCCGTATCGCCGCACGAACGGCCTCGAGGCTCAAGTCGCCCGCCTCGCTCGCCGAACCCGTCTCATGCGGATCGCGGCGCATCACGAGGCGCAGCGCGAAGCCGTCGGCGTTGAGCGATTTGAACTCCTCGACCCCACGCGACGGAATGTCAGAGGTATAGTTGAGCCGCGCCACTCGATGCTCGCTGGTGGAGCAATAGACCTCGAAGGCTGCGAGGTCGCGCTCGCGTGCGAGCAGCGCCGCGGCCTCGCGCACGAACCTTTTCAATTCGAGGGCAGTGCGCATCGCAAGCTACCCGCCACCCAAGCGTGCGCGCGACCGCAGCGTCGGGCCGCCATTCGACATCCGCTTCACCTGCATCGGTTGGCCCTTGCCGCAGTTGGGGATCGCGATCAGCCGCAGATCGTTGCCGACCGCGTCGACCTTGCTGAAAAAACTCTTCGAGTCTGCGATCACGCTGCCCGCACGATAGAGCCGTCCGAGACGCCCATGCTCGATTTCGTAAACCTGGCGCGCCGAAATGCGAAAGTTCTCGCGCGACTCCGCGATCGATGGTATCAGATTTCCGCAGACGTAGTAGCCGTGTTCGACCTCGGCGATTATTTGCGCGGGGTCGCTCTGGCCGGGCATGAAGAACGTGTTCGACATGCGAATCAGCGGTACGTGCCAGGCCTCGCTCGCTCGCGCCGATCCGTTAGGCTCGACGCCGAGTACTGCCGCCGTCGCACGCGAATTGAGAAAGCCGCGGAACACTCCGCCTTCAATATGGATTACCCGCCGGCCGGGCGTTCCTTCGTGGTCGTAGCGATAATGGCCATAGCCGTTGAGCGTCGGATCCGAGCAGGCCCACAGCAGCGGCGAACCCACCGGGCGTCCGATTTCATTGTGTTGGAGCGACGGCAGAAACCAGCTCCGTCCCGCGTACGCCGCCTCCATCTTGAGCGCGCGATCGGCCTCGCACGGATGGCCGATAATCTCGTGTGCCACCAGCGCGTTAAAATGCGGATTGGTGACGACGACGACTTCGCCATCGGGCGGCTTCAGCGCCGGTGCGGCGGCAAGTTCGCGCGTCTCCCGGCCCAACTCGATCGCAAAGGTGGGCAAGTCGGGATTGGGCATCAGCTCGTCGCGCCAGCCTTCGGCCAGGCATTCGAAGCCACGCTGCTGGCCAATCGTGTCGTAGCTCTCCTGATGGCCGTCGGCGGTCTGCGCGACCACGTAGCAATCGCCCTGCGAAAAGGCGAATTCCTGGGAGATCAGCGCGCCGGCGGTATTGATGAAAAGCTCGTGGCGCAGTTCGCTCAACGCCGCGACCGCGTTGAACGCGACGTCTGCGCCGAGGCTCGCGATTGACGCCGAGGCGTCGCGGCACAGCCGCTTAAGTTCGTTCGGGTCGAGCGTGCGCGGGTCGCGGCGAAAGGTTGCGGCGATCTCGTCGCGCGCCGTCGAAGGCGCGATTGGACCCGCCAGCGTGAGTGCTCTGGCCGCCGGGCCGTGACGCTTGAGGAGGGTGGCTTTCTCGCGCGCACTGAAACGGGCCCGCTCGTATGCTTCGACGAGTGCAGCGTTGAGCGCGGCAATCAGCTTGGTACGGTTGAGCGCGAGGCGTCCGATCTCGGCGCCGGTCTGTCCATGCCCGACCGCACCGCTGCGATCCTCGTAATGGACCGTGACGCCGAAGGCCGCCGCCTCGCTCTCCGCACTGTCGCGCTGATCGCCGTCGTTGGCGGAGGCCGAGCGATGGAACATCGCCTCGAAGCGCATATCGGCATACGCAGCGCCGCGATTCGCATGGGCAAAGCGGCGCAGCGCGGTCTCGCCTTCGCGCTTGAGAAACTCGACCGCCGCGAAAATATCACTCGAAGCCATGTAGCCGCATGTTGCTATGAACCTACTGCACCGTTATCGGGATGCGTACGTCAAATTCGGATGCGATCGCAACCCCGTTCTTCATCGCCGGGAAAAACCGCCACTGCTTCAGGGTATCCAGCAGAATTTGATTCATTTCAGGATTCGAGGTCGGTTTCACTAACTCCACGTCGACCTGTCCATCATAGCCAACTTTGAAATGCGCGACTGCGACCGTATCGAGAGCATCCTCGCGCAGTTCGTCGGGTATCTTTGGAACCGGCGCGAATAGCGCCCGCGCACCTGCCGTATCGCTCCCGAGTCCCGCTCCGCTGCCAACACCCGTGCCGCCCGGCACTCCGGTGCCCTCGGGATGGGTCGCGGCGCTGCCCGATGATTCCGCCGGAGGCGCCTCGCTCTTGGCGGTACCCGCCGTCGATGGCATCACGGGTGGGGCGACGGGTTTCAACTTCGCGCGTGGGTGAATGACCGGGCGCGGATGTACTTCCGGCTTTGCCACGGCCGGCTGCGGCTTGGCCGCCGCGGCCGGAGCTGGCCCACCCTGCAATCCGCCCCGCTCGGGTGGTAATTCGATAATCCGCGCCTCCACCGGCTTGAGCTCCGGTGGTGGTGGCGCGGTTAGTTCGAGCATCCGCGAGAATCCGATCAGCAGCGCCAGCCAGATCAACACCGCCGTCGGCAGTGTCCACACCAGCCGTCGACCCGGCTCGTCGAGATAGGGCGACGTGAGTGTGCGCGCAGATTCGCTCATTCGCGCCTCACCGCGATCAGGAAATGTTCGACCCCGGCGCGCCGCGCCTGCAGCATCGCCTGAACGACGATTCCCTCGGGCGCCGCGCTGTCGGCGTTGACCACCACGCCCCGATCGGCGGTCGTCAGCATCGCCTTCAGCTTGAACGCCATGTCATCGAGCGTCACTGGCGTCTTGTCGAGAAAAAGATGGCTGTCCTTAGTGACCGTCAAGGTCACCGGTTCCTGATGTTGAAGGCTGGGAGCATTGCCTTGCGGCAGATCTACCCGCAGCGAATTGAGGCTTTGCATCGAGAGCGACGCGAGCATGAAGGTCACCAGCAGAAAGAACATCACGTCGATCATCGGGATGATTTCGATGCGGCCGCGGCGATAGCTGCGCGATCTTTTGAGCTTCATCGCCCGGACCTCCGCTCTTTCGGCGCTGCTGCCGTGATCGGAGTCGTTTCACCCTCGGCGTTCTCCTGATCCAGACGGATATGATCGACCAGCCGCGAGCCGAGTCGCTCCATCCGATCGAGCGCCTGCGATTGCATCCGCGCAAAGAAATTGAATCCGAAGAGCGCGAAGATCGCCACCAGCAATCCGAGCGCCGTTGCGATCAACGCTTGTGCAACGCCGGAGGTTACTTGCGTCGGCGCGACCAGTCCCGAACCGCCGATTACCTTGAACGCCTGCATCATGCCCGTGATAGTGCCGAGCAGCCCCATCAGGGGCGCCGCAGTGACTATTGTCTCGAGTACCCACAAACCGCGATTCAACGACCTGTCGATGCTGCCGGCTTCGTCGCCCGCGCGCGACTCGACCCACCACGCGGGCTGATTCCGATGCCTCGCGATGACGTTGAAGAAGCGACCGTAGACATTCACTGGAGCCAGCGCCGAGAGCTCGCGTTCGAGGTCGCTCCAGTCGAACCCATACGTTTCGACCAGGTCGAGTAGTGATTGCGGCAGGCGCAGGCATCGGTAGTACGCCGCTGCGCGATCGATGATGATGGCCATCGCGATGATGCCGAGAAGGAGCAGCGGGTAGACCATCGGCCCGCCAAATGCCAAGGCCTGCCAGGCTGTGCGAATTTCTTGCATGACTAAATCACCATTGTCCTTGTGTCACATAATATCCACGATCGGCCGAACCGATTGTTACTCAGTGTGCTCCGGTTCCGGCCCCGCTCAGGAACGGAATGTCCCATTTGAGGCCGCCGTAAACCGAGCGCCGCGGACCGTATTGTGGTGCGAATACGCCGATGCCAGAGCCGCTGCGAATTTGATAAATCCAGTCGCCCAAGTTGATGACGGCGAGCCGCGCTTCGAGCTGGCCGACTTTGGGCACCGTCATGCTTTTGGCGATGCCGGCGTTGAACTGAATATAGAAAGGCTGGTTGCCAGTGTTGGCGAAACCGGTACGCAGGCCGCTGCCGTAGAAACCGTCGAGCGTGAACAAGAAACCCTTCCAAGTGTAAGCGGTACCGCCAGAAGCGCTGAAAGTCTGGTCGTGATCCAGGAAGATGTAGTGATGCGAGATGTAAGCGATCTCATCGGCGGCGAACAAGAACTGGTCGGATTCGAGTTTAGTCCCCTGAGCGACAGAGTAAGCGAAGTTCGTGTAAGCGGTCAGATGCCCGAGATTCAACGAGGTGGTGAATTCGACGCCGTACTGGCGGCCCTTGGCGTAGTTGAACGGGGTGAAGATCAAGGTCGGCCCGAACTGGCCCTCATCAATTAGGTCGGTTGATTTCTTGTAATAGCTGTCGAGATCGACCTTCAGCCCATAAGGCAAATTCTGGGTAACGCCGACGTCGAAGTAATGGGCGCGCTCGGGCGCGATGTTGAAACCGCCGAACACCGCCGGCGCACCGGTGGTACCCGCGAACTTGCCGACGTCCGCACCGGACACCGCTTCGAGTGGTGGCGGCGTGAAATAACGGGCGTATGCCGCATGCAGCGCGGTCTGCTCGAACAGCTGATAAACGAGGCCGGCACGAGGACTGACCTGGTCCGCGCGGGTGAGACCGTCATAAAGGTCAAAGCGCGCTCCGTAATTGATCGTCAGCTTTTCAATCGGACGCCATTCGTCCTGCAGGTAGATGCCATAGAGCCATTGCGTGTAAGCACGGTTATCGACGATCGAGATCGGCTGATCGCAAGGGGGAGAGTGAGGACCCGTACACTGTCCCGCCGCGCTGCCGGGAAAGACCAACGCGTGATTATCGATCTCGGCGCGCTCACCGGTGAAATAAAAGCCGGCGCGGAAGGTGTGCTGCGCGAGCGCGCGGTAGGCGAAGTCGCCCTGAAGTCCGTTGGCGAAATCGCCACGGAAGACGCGGGAGGCTTCCCCGTTGTAAATCAGATCGCCATTCTGATCGGGATGAAAGGAAAGCGTCGAGTAGCGGCTGAAGCCCGCGATTTGATAGTCGAGGTCCCTGGCCAAGAGGCCCTGCAGCGCCAGTACGCCGTAATAGTTCTGCTCGAGTTGGGTCTCCGTTATATCTTGCGAAGGTTCGGGGCTCACGCCCGCCAACTTGAACACAGGAGTTTGACCCGGATTGCTGGGGATCTGGAAGTTGGACAAATTGAATCCGCCGATGAAACTCAACCGCGTGGTGGAGTTCAGGAAGTACGAGAGATAGGTGAAGCCGTTGCCGATAGTGGCGAAGTCGTGCTGCGCTTGAGGGCCCGGCGTGGGGGGCTCCAACCCGCGGCTATTCTGGAGGTAGAAGCCGGTGGTGTAATAGCTGAAATTGCCCTTCGAGCCGCCCACTTCGAAGCTCGGCTGCAAGGTATAGCGCTGACCACCGTACATATCGATGTTGCCGCCGTTGAGGCTGTCGCCGCTTTTGGTCTGAATCTGGACGACTCCGGCGGTGTGATAGCCGTACTGTGCGGGCAGCGCTCCTTCCAGCAGCGAGACGCTCTGCGCAAGCCGGGGGCTGAGGGTCTGTGAAAAGCCGGCGGCAATACCCTCGGGCAATTCGATGCCGTTGATGCGGTACTGGATCTCGGCGTGCTCACCGCGAATGTGCAGTTGCCCGAACGAGTCCTGCGCAACTCCCGGGGCCTGGAGCAAGACATCGCTCATCTGCGAGTTGGTTCCCTGCGGCAAGTCGTGGATCGCTTTTTCGCTGAAACGATAGACGCTGCTGCCGGTCTCGGGACTCAACGAGTTGCGCGCGGCCTCCAGGCGCTTGGCGACGACGGCGAGGCTCAACGCTTCCTCGGACGCCATCGCGAGCGTCACCGGCTTCGCGCCGCTGCTCGATACGGTGACGATCGCAGTGGCCGGTTTAAACGTCGCCTTGCGTCCAACCGTCGCGTAAGGCCCCGGTACCACTGCCGGAAACGAAAACTCTCCCCGGTTGTCGCTCTGGGCCTTCGCGACGACGTGACCGTCCGCGGCCTGAAGAGTCACTTCCACGCCCGGCAATGCTCTGCCGAGCGTGTCTCGCACGACGCCATTTATACGCTGTGCCAGAGCGCGTCGCGTCTGAGCACAGGCAGCCGTTGGTACAATCAATTGGCCGATTGCAACGGCCAGCCCGAAGAACAAAATTACACACCTTCGCATCGCAATCTCCTCGCATGCAGGACCGCATCGCGTCGCTCCGCGCATAATGCACGTGCGGCAGGACGCGCGAATGGCATTAGCCACGCGGCCTGGTTAAACGATTTTCCGAAATGTCAGGGGGAAATCGTCAGACCATCGCGGCGGGCGGCGCGCGCGTCTGGCACGAGGAGAACGAATCTGAAACGTGAAGGCTCGCGATCGGAGCATCCACCAGCCGAATCTCGGCATAAGAATGTTCGATCGACGGGGTTGCCGCCGGATTGAGCGGCGCGTGAAAGGCCAGAATGCACAGCGCGCACAGGCCGTCGTCGGCGACGACCCGGGTCTGCGCATTGATCTGCCGGGTGGGGTTGCCCTGATGGAAATGGGTGAGGGCCAGGAACTGGGCGGCGAGAATCAGGACCGCGCCGACGAGCGCAATTGGCTTTGCGCGCCGCCGAATCAACCCCCCAATCCCTCTGCGCCCTGAAATCATCGCCCTGGAATCACCAATGTTTAAATATCATCGCGGCAGCGCTCAGACGATACCCTCCTGCTTGAGCCGCTCCAACTCCGCGGCCGAGAGCCCGAGCATCTCGCCATAAATCTCACCGTTATGCTGCCCGAGCAGCGGCGCCGCCGTGACCTCCGCGGGCGAGTCCTCGAGCTTTATCGGACATCCCGGCATCGTGAACTTGCCGCGTACCGGATGGTCCACCGTCACCACCATCCCGCGCTCCTTCATGTGCGGATCGTTGAGCAGCTCGAGGCTGTCGAGGATCGCGCCGCACGGAACTCCCGCCTCGCCCATCAACCGCATCACTTCGCGCTTGTCGCGCTTGCTGGTCCAGTCCTCGATAATCTGCGTCAGCTCCTCGATATATTTGACGCGCTCGCGGCGCTCCTTGAAACGCGGATCTTCGACCACGTCGGGCCGCCCGAGCGTCTTGCACATCGCCTGGAACATCTCGGGCGTAGTGCACAGCATGTAAACGTAATCGTTGGCGCCGCCCGGCGCGCATTTGTAGATGTCGCCGATCGCTCCGCTCGCGAGCCGGTTGCCCACGCGCGGGCTCGGCTCGTTCGTGATGTACATGCTCATCGTCGGCACGCGCACGAAATTGAACACCGCCTCCTGCATCGCGACTTCGACCTTCTGGCCCTTGCCGGTCCGCTCGCGCTGGATGTACGCAGCGAGCACGCCGGTCGCCGCGTGGATTCCGGTGCCGGTGTCGCCGATCGTCGGGCCCGGCTTGAGCGGCGGCGATCCCGGGAAGCCAGTAATTGACATCGCGCCGCCGGCGGCCTGCGCGATCATGTCGAAGCTCTTGTATTTGCTATACGGGCCGTACGTTCCGAAACCCTTGATCGTCAGGTAAATCAGCCGCGGATTTATTTCACGCAACCGCTCGTAGCCGAGACTCCAGCTCTCCAGCGTGCCGAGCGAATAATTCTCGGCCAATATATCCACCTGCTTGATCATCTCGATGAAGATCTGCTGGCCGCGCTCGGATTTTAGGTTGAGCGTGATGCTCCGCTTGTTGGCGTTGAGCAGCATGAAGTAATGCGAATCGATGCCCGGCTTTTCCGTCAGCAGCCAGCGGCCCTGCTCGCCCATCTTCGGCGGCTCGACCTTGATCACGTTCGCGCCGAGCCATGCCAGCATCTCGGTGCACGACGTGCCGGCTTCGAATTGCGTCAAGTCCAGTACCTTTACACCAGCCAACGCTTTTTCCATCGAGATCCTCCAGCGGCGACCGACATTCGCGGCGCCCAGCGCTTGCACCCGCCCGCGCGGGCGATTCAGATGTCGGCGACTCGTTCTGGTTCTAGCGCCGATACTCCCGTCCGGCAAGGCTGCCGCCATCGTCTTAGCCGCCCAGGCTCACGCGAGGGTACTCTGCGGGAGTGTCGCCGGTTGACGCCGCTTAAGTGACGCCTCGCGCTCTGCTAGATTTCATCTGCACGGCAACGCTTTGCGCCGCGCCGCCCACGATGCCCGACGCCTTGAGCAAACTTTCGTCGATCCGCGAGGAACTGAATCATCTGTTTCTCGAACGCGCCGATCTCATCGATGGCGCACTCTGCGCGCTGCTCTCCGCCAGCCACATCCTCGTCATCGGTCCGCCCGGCACCGCCAAGTCGATGCTCGCCGACGAACTCTGCCGCCGTATCGAGGGCGCCAATTATTTCCAATGGCTATTGACCAAGTTCAGCACGCCCGAAGAAATCTTCGGTGCCGTGAGCCTCAAGGGCCTCGAACAGGACGACTACCGCCGCGTCACCGATCACAAGCTGCCCGAGGCCCACATCGCCTTCCTCGATGAAATCTTCAAGGCCAACTCCTCGATCCTCAACGCGCTCCTGACTGTCATCAACGAGCGGGTTTTTCACAACGGCCGCGAGCGCGTCACCGTCCCACTCATCACGATGTTCGGTGCGTCCAACGAGTTGCCCGACGAGGAAGAGCTGACGGCGCTCTTCGACCGCTTCATGCTGCGCTTCATGGTCGATTACATCAGCGAGGATTTCCGCTTCCTGAAAATGCTCGAGGGCGTTGACGCGGGCGCGCGCACGACTATCACGTTCGCAGAACTGGGCGAGATTCGCGCGAATGCGAGCGCCGTGAAACTCCCAGGGAGCATCCTGCGATCGATCGCGGAATTGCGCCGGGCTCTCGCTACGCAACAAATCATCGTCTCCGACCGCCGCTGGCGCAATTCGCTGGGAATCCTCCGCGCGCATGCCCTGATTTACGGCCGCACCACCGTTACCGAGGACGATCTCACCTTCCTCGAGCACGTGCTCTGGAAGGATCCCGAGGAACTGCCCAAGGTCCGCGACGCGATTCGCCGGTTGGTCAAGGGCTTCGAGGATGAGGCGCGCGAACTGCTCATCCAGGGACAGGAATTGCGCGAGTATGTCGATCGCGGATGGGAGAGCGACGAATTGCGCAAGCGCGCCACGATCGAGGCGCACACCAAGCTCGCCAACATCCTGGTCAAGTTCGAACACCTCGTGCGCGAGGCCGCCGACAACGGCCGCGACACCGATGGCCTCGAGGCGATGCGCGCCAAGGTCCACCAGATTCAGCAATCGATTCTCCGGACCGCGGCGTAGCACGATGAAGGTCCGCCTGCGCAATCGCCCACCGGGGCCGGATTGCGCGCCGCGAACAGGCGCGCAAATCCCGTCGATGATGGCGAGGCTCCGTGCCGGCTGAAGAATCCACCGCCGCCATCGTGCTCCGGGCGCGCGACTACTCCGAGTCCGATCGCATCGTGACTTTGCTCACCCTCGACTTCGGCAAGCTGAGCGGCATCGCCAAGGGCGCCAAGGCCTCGCGTCGCCGCTTCGAACGCAAACTCGAGCCGTTCTCGCACGTCAACCTGTTCTTCCGCCGGCGCCCGCAGGGACAACTCGTCTTCATCACGCGCGCCGAGCCCGGCGATTCGATACCGCCGCTGCTCGAAGACGACCTCGCCAAGATTGCTCTCGGCAGCTACATGCTCGAACTCGCCGACGCGCTTACTTCCGAGGAGGCCGAGGCCGCCGACGCCTACCATGTTTTGGCGCGCGCCCTTGAGACCCTCGGCGGTGGGGCGGTGACGCTCGCGATGCGTCAATCGTTCGAACTCAACCTGTTGCGCGCCGCCGGTTTCGGCCTCGAATTTGCCCGCTGCCGCATCTGTGGCCTGGCCGAGACCGCTAGCGGCGGCGCGGTTTACTTCGTGGTCGCGCGCGGCGGCATCGTCTGTGCGCGATGCCGCCCGCAGGCGCCCGAGGGTGCCGTCCGTCTGGCTGCCGCCAACGCCGCAGCCCTTGCCGCGCTCGCCGCCGCGCCCATCGAGCACGCCGCGATTCTCACGCACGCCGGCAGCGACGGCGCCCTCGCGATCGCACGGTTCCTCGCCTCGATCCTCGACCGTCGTCTACGCTCCGTAGAATTTCTTGACTCTTTGTTGTAGAAGGCCGTCCGCGCCGGTCGATCGATTACGATCTTCGGCGCCTGTCTCGGGGGCTAATTTGTTCAGTCAGTAATAAGTTTCGGCGAATGCACGCGGGCGGGCTCATGCTCGACCAGCACGATCCCGCAATTACCCGGCATGTGGGCGGTTTCCCAGACCCCCGTGAGATGGGCCCACATCGAGAGCATCACGCCGCCGTGGCTCACCACCACCAACTCTTGATCGGGATAACGCTCGCGAATCTCGTCGATCGCGATGCTCACGCGCTGGCGCACGTCTTCGTAACTCTCGCCGCCCTCGGGCCGCCATAGCCATCCGCGCTTGGGGTCGTAGCCCGAGTCCTGTCCGGCCAGATCGCGCAGCAGGTCGTAGGATTGGCCCTTCAGCACGCCGAGTTCGCGCTCGTGAAGGTCATGCACGACTTCGATCGACAATCCCAATTCGCCCGCGATAATATCGCTGGTCTGACGCGCGCGCCGATACGGGCTCGAAATTATCCGCTCGGGCGTAAACCGCTTCGCAATTCGCTGTGCCGCCTCGCGCGCCTGCTGACGCCCCAGTTCGGTCAGCGGAACCTCCGGCGACAGCGTAAAACGGCGATCGCGATTGCCCTCGCTCTCGCCATGCCTGACCATTATTAGTCTACCCAATTTGCCCATACGTCGAAGCGCTGTCTGCTGTCGGACTAAGAGGTTACCGATCATCCGCACTGTGCGGCGCGGCCAAAATCCTGCACGAAATTTCTATCGGACGTCCGCGTCAATCGGCCCCTCGCACTGCGCGCGAAATTCCCGCTCAGATGCAGGCCGCTCTCAGTCGCACACGCAGTTCGAACACATCTGGAGCTGTTGCGCGGTCGAGAAATTGAGCGCCCCCGGTAAGCTCTGCCCGATTTGAGTCGCACTGCCTGGAACATTCGCGCCGGGCAACACCGGCACCGAGGTGGACGCGGACGCTTGCGTATTCAGTGCCGATTGCGGCTCACGACGCTCGTTGTAGCTGAGGCACGCGCCCACCGCCGCTTGTCGCGCGTTGAAGTAGCCCGGCGCGGTTACCTCGCCCATCCAATGCGTACCGGTTGCGCGCCCGAAACAACTGCAATTGAACGCGCGGACCAACGGTGTCGGTGAGGCCGTCGGCAGCCCTGGTACCGGCACCAGGATCGGCGCGATCGCGGTCGTTACCGGCGCCGGCAACTGCGTCGGAGCGGCCGGCGGCGGCACCGGCGCAAGTAGCGGGTTCGTCGCGGTCTGCGCCCACAACGATCCGATCGAAACCGGCCATCCGAGCGCCAGTGTGAAGATCGCGCTGAGCAGCACGATCGCGATACCTTTCACACCGCGCAGCGTCTTTCCCTTGATTGGTCCTAATGGGTTCATTCGGTAGAGCATGCCAGAGCCTTTGGCTATAATCGCGCGGTTGGCGCGTTGCAAGCGCCCCCGGGCGCGCGCATCCGCCAGCTGGACTGGATGGCCGGTTTCTTCATCGCCTCTATTGCGCTACACAATGCGAGCGATGAAGTTCCACTTCCTGCCCGCGCTTCGGTAATGCAAGGAGGCCCCGACACGATGCGACGTTTTACATCCGCCATGCTTGCGCTTTCGGTTTTGCCGATCGTGTTTGCGCACGCGCGGCCGGCTGCGGCTCAGTACACCTCCTCTTCCGCTTACGGCACCACGGGAGTCCAGGCCCCTTCGTTGAGCGGCCAGGCGATTCCCGCCGCGATCCCGCCCGGTGAAATGGCGCTGCCGCAGGTCAACGTTCCAGCCGCCGCCGCCAATCAGTTCGAGCGCAATCCCGTGCTCTCCATTCCGAGCGAGTTCGTGCGCCAATGGTCGCCGGCTTACGAGTTCGCTCCGGAAAACCTCATCAGCGAAAAGTATCTCCGCTCGATGGACAACACCGCGCGCAAAATTACCCTGAAGGAAGCCGTCTATATCGCGATCAACAACAATCCCGCGCTCAAGGCCAGCGAACTCGATCCGATCGCCGCCACCGAGGCCGTGCGCGGCGCCAACGCGGCCTTCGACCCCGATCTCACCGCGCAGGGTGACGTCGAAAAGAGCGTCGCGCCGGTAACTTCCCCCTTTCAGACCACGGGAAGCATCGGCTTCGATCAAAAGTTTTACGATTGGAATTTTGCCGTCAACAAGGTTTCGGCGCTGACCAACGGCACCTTCAGCATCACCTTTGACAATAATCGGACCTATACCAATTCGACCTTCTCGGGTGTCAATCCGCTCTATCAGCCCACCCTCGAGGCCTCGCTGGTGCAGCCGCTCCTGCGTAACTTCGGATGGAATTTTGCGACGCTCAACGTCCGCCTCTCCGAGTCGGCCCAGCGCGGTTCGCAATGGAACTACGGTCTCGAGCTGAACCAGTTCGTTGAACGCATCGGCATGGATTACTGGGCGGTGGTGGGCGCCGCCGAGAATCTGGACGTGGCTGAGTCCGCACTCACGTTCAACGCGGACCTGGTCCGCATCAACCGTATCAGCGTCAACGTCGGCACGCTCGCGCCGATCGATTTGCAGGAGGCGCAGTCCGCGGCCGCCACCGCCGAAGCCAATGTTTACGCGGCCGAAGCGGCGCTCAAAAGTTCGCGCGCGCAATTGCGCCAGGACGTGATGCTCAATCCGGCCGGCACCTTCCTGCCCGAGAATATCGAGCCCGCCGATGTGCCTAATCCGAACGTGGAAATTACCGACAATGAGGAAACCGCGCTCGAGCGCATGGTCGAGTATAGCCCCCTGCTCGGCGGCCTGCGCGAATCGATCCGCACCGCACTGCTCCAGGTCAAATTCCAGGAGAACCAGGTTCTGCCGCAGCTCAATATCGGCACCCAGTTCGGCGTCACCGCCGTCACCGGCGCCACGCCCTGCATTGTGAACAGGATTAGCAGCAGCACCAGCGGCGGAAATTGTACCGTGCCCGCGGTTCCTCCGGTTCCCCTCAACGGTATCCGGCTGCCCTTTGGGGGAACCTACGGCGACGCGCTTAATAAAATGCTCAACGCGCAGTTCTATAATTACGCTGCGGTCCTCACCTTCGAGATGCCGCTGGATAACGCCGCGGCCAAAGCCGCGCTGGCGCAGGCCCGCGTCAGCTACGAGCAGTCCCGCCTGACCTATCGCGCGACGCTCTCGCAGGCCGTCACCGCGATCGAAACGGCGCTGGCCAATCTGCAAGCCGACGTCAAGCGCGTACAGGCGACCAAGGAGGCGGTCTTCTTCGCCGAGAAATCCCTGCGCGACGAGCAGGTCCGCTTCCGCGTCGGCATGGCAACCACGCATGACCTGCTCCAGTTCCAGAGCGAACTCGTCACCGCGCAGGGCAACGAGGTCTCGACCGATATCGACCTTGAAAACGCGCGCCTCGCGCTGTGGTACGCCGAGGGCACGCTGCTCAAGGCTTTCAATATCGACTTTCAGGTGCAGGATCCGCACGAGACTCCCTGGTACGCGCGCTTCTAGTGCGTGGCCGCCCGGCTGCTTGTGCTGCCGCTTCCGTCTTCACCGGAAACGGTAATTTGACCGCGAATTGATTCGTCGTCAGCTCTCACGATCGAGCCGGATGACGGCGGGCGTTCGCGAAAAGGCCCTCGCGATGGAGTATTTTTGGGTGGCGATTGGCGGCGCGCTCGGCAGCATGGCGCGCTACGCGATGAGCGGCTTTATCGCCGCGCTCACCGGCGGCACATTCCCCTACGGCACGCTGGTGGTCAACGTCACCGGCGCCATTCTGATTGGCTTTCTCGCGACTCTCACCAGCCCCGACAGCCGCTTCTTCATTCCCGCCTCAGGCCGCATCTTCATGATGACCGGCATCTGCGGCGGCTACACCACCTTCTCCACCTTCAGCCTCGAAACCGCCAATCTGATGCGCGACGGCGAATGGACGGCTGCCCTCGCCAACGTTGGATTTTCGGTCATACTATGTCTGATGGCGATATGGATCGGGCACGCCGGTGCGCTCGTCCTCAATCGCCTCAGAGGAGCGTGACCGCGATGCTCTTACCCCGCGAGGCGACCTTGCTCAGAATCTTTATCGGTGAGACTGCCCGTTTTGAAGGCCACCCGCTGTACGAAGCGATTGTCCTCAAAGCCCGCGAAGTCCATATGGCGGGAGCGACTGTGCTGCGCGGTCCGATGGGCTTCGGCAAGACCAGCCGGCTGCATACGGCGAAGATCCTGCGCCTTTCCGATGATCTCCCGATTGTGGTTGAAATCGTTGACAGCCAGCAGCAGATTGACCAGTTCCTCCCGATCCTCGAAACCATGATTGGCTCGGGCCTGATCACCGTCGAAAAAGTACAGGTCCTCCGCTATGGCGACGCCCCTGGCGCTTGACTAGCAATAGACCACGTCCACCGATTCGAGATACTCGGTGATCGCGTCCAGCGTGTGACGCGCCGTGTCGAGGTCCTTGTCCAGCGCCGCCCGCTCCAGCGTCGCGCCCATCTCCGTCACCGCGTCGAAACCGTAGCTGCCCCCTTCGCCCTTCATCTTGTGCCCGATCTGGCTGATGGTCTCGTAGTCCGCGCGATCGATCGCCGCCCGTATCGTCCCGGTGTCGGCGCGCTTGTGCTCCAGGAAGCCCGGTATCAGGTCGCGCAGGTACGCCTCTACTTGAATCTGTTGACGTTTCATTCTGCTGTCCCCATTCGCCCCCACCGGCGAACTCCCGTTAATTGCCGAACCCGCGGCCGCCCCCGCGGTGAGATTTAATATCGCTTCGAACAGCGTCGCTTTCCTGACCGGCTTGGCGACGTGCGCGTCGCATCCCGCCGCCAGGCTGCGATGCACCGACTCCTCCAGTGCCGACGCCGTGAGCGCGATTATCGGTATCCGCGCCGTTCCCCGCGCATGCTCCCACGCGCGGATCATGCGCACCGCGGTATAGCCGTCCATCACCGGCATCTGTATATCCATCAGCACCAGATCATAATGATTCGCCTTGACCTTCTCGACCGCGATCGCGCCGTCCTCCGCATGATCGACCGTATGCCGCGTCTTTTTCAGATAGGCCTCGATCAGCATGCGATTGTCGTAGGAATCGTCGGCCAGCAGAATACGCAGCGGCCGCGCATCGATTCGCGCGGCGATTGCGTCGCCATTCGCGCTGCCGCCCGGGTGCGCCGCGTCCCTGCCGTTGGCTGTGGCCGCTATCCGCTCCGGTCGCTTGTCTGTTACTTCCATAACCGTCCTCAGCAGGTCGGCCCGCTTGATCGGCTTTGCCAGATAACGGCATTCAGGTGCCGCGTTGAGCTCGGGTCCCCGCAGATGTTCCGACGCCTGCGCCGCCGTCATCAACACAATCGGGCTCGGCGCGTTGCCGTCCGAGCCCGCCGCCAGGCGCCGCACCCCCTCCCGCCCCGCGATTCCAGGCACCCCCAAATCCACCAATAACACATTGTAGGGAATCTTGCTCACCCTGGCGTAATCGGCTTTGGCCAGCGCCGCGGCGCTGTCCGCCGCCTCCTCAACCGTCGCGCCCGCTGCCGTCAGCAACTCGCCCAGCGTTGACCGGGTGGTCGCGTCGTCGTCAATCACCAGCACCCGCACTCCCGCCAAGGCGGCCGCGTCGGCCGCGAGCGCGTCCTTATCGCCCGCCGCATCCTCCTGTGCCGGTTGCGCCTCCAGCGGCACCGTCACGCTAAAGCTGCTGCCCACGCCCGCGGTGCTCTCGACCGCGATCTCGCCGCCCATCAGCGCGACCAGCCGCTTGACGATCGCCAGACCCAGGCCACTGCCGCCGTACTTGCGCGCGATCGACGAGTCGGCTTGCGTAAAGCTCGAAAAAATCGTCGCGATTTGATCTGCCGTGATTCCGATGCCGGTGTCGCGCACCGTAAGGCGAATCCATACCGGCGCCCCACCGTCACTAGCGCCCTCGGCTATGCCGCCGGTATCGCTTCCCGCCGCAGGCGCCGGATCTGCCCCCGGCGACGCGACTTTCTCGATCGTCAACGCGACATTGCCGCTCTGCGTGAATTTGATCGCGTTGCCAATCAGATTGAACAGAATCTGCCGTAGGCGCAGCGGATCGCCGAGCAGCGCCGTCGGCGTGCCGGGCACTATTCGCCCGGTCAGATCGAGTCCCTTTGCCTGCGCCCGCTGCGCCAGCGTATCGAGCAGTTTCTCCGTCAAGTCGCGCAGATCGAGCGGACTCTTCTCCAGTTGCATCCGGCCGCTTTCGACCTTGGCCAGATCGAGAATTTCATTGATCAGTTCGAGCAGCATGTTGCCGCTGTTGCGCATGGTGTCGACATAACGCCGCTGTTCGCCATCCAGTTCGCTTTCCCACAACAGGTCCGCCATCCCCAAAACCGTGTTCATCGGCGTGCGAATCTCGTGCGACATGCTCGACAGAAATTCTGACTTCGCCTGCGACGCCGCCAGCGCCGCCTCGCGCGCCGCCCGCAATTCTGTCTCCGCCTGCTTGCGCTCGGTAATGTCGTGCGCGATCGAAATCGCGCACATCTCGCCGCCGAGTTCAGTCACCACCGCCGATATGCTGTGCGGAATCAAGCGGCCGCTCCGATGCCGCAGCATCGCATCGATGTCCTGCACGCGTCCTTCGCTCTGCAAACGTTGCGCAAAATTCTTGAGTGCTGCCGCATCTGGCCAGATTCCGGTGTCACGGGTTCTGCGCCCGATGAGCTCTTCGGCAGTCAGGCCGCTCATCGCGCACATGCTCGCGTTGACGGCGGTAATTTCACCGTCAGACATTCTCGCGATCGAGATCGAGTCCGGGCTGACTTCGAAAATCCGACGCAACTTGCTCTCACTGTCGGCCAAGTTGCGCAGCGCCGCCTCGCGCTGCTCCATGGCGCGCGTGCGCTCTGAAATCTCCGCCTGCAGCCGCTCCTCTGCCCGCTCGAGCGTCTCGATCTGCCCGCGCATTACTTCGCGCGCCGCAATCAGATCGTTCTGGTTCTGCTTGATCGTGGTGATGTCCCGGCAAATTGAGATGATGCAGGCCTCGCCGTTCATCTCGGCGATCGTGGCCGAGACCAAGTAGGGTCGCGCCGCGCCGCTCTTGGTCCGCACCGCCACCTCCATATTGGTGACTGCCCCGTCAGCCTTTAACTTGTGCAGGAATCCGCGCAATTGTGCGCTGTCAGCCCAGAGTCCGAGGTCTCCCGCCGTTCGCCCCAGCAACTCCTCGCGGGAATAGCCAATCGCCTTAAAGCCCTCATTAAAATCCAGATAGCGTCCATCACTCAGGCGGCTGATCGTGATCGCGTCACTGCTCGTATCGAAAATCTTGCGCAGCTTAGCTTCGCTCTCCCTAAGTTGCCGATCCACTCGTGCGTTGCTCGCCGCTATCGCTTCGCGCTTGGCGCTTTCGGCGAGCAGTTGGCGATGACTGGCCCGGAGCGCCATGATTCGGCTCGCAATCTCCCGCCGATAACGTTCGCCCGAGAGCGCCCCGTAATGCGCGACGCCGGCCGCGCTCACAACCGCCAGCCAATTGTAGGCCAAATGGGGATCTGCCGTAGGCCGTAACAGCGTGAACACTGCCATTGAAACGACACCCGCGATTGCGAGCGCGGCCTGCCAGCGCCAATTCCATGGCACCACCGCCGCCAGGCCCAGCATCCCGATCGTCTCCACCATCGTCAGCGGCGTGTCATCCAGCGTGAGTATCGCTAGCGCGGCGGTGGTCGCAAACAGCAGCGTGCAGCTTCCCAGGAGAATCTGCGGCACTCGGCCCTGGTACGCGCGTATTTGCGACAGTCTCAGGAATATCGCTACGTTCAGAATATTGAACAGATGCAGAGGTAAAACCGCTGCGTGTCGCGCTCCGATCCATCTCCAGTCCGTCGCCAGATAAAGAGACTGAAACACCAGCACGACGACGGCGCCCGCCCGCACGGTGGGCAATAGCCAGTCAGCCTTGGTCCAATCGATCGCTCCGGTGGGTTCACCCGGGTATTCACCGGCCTCCGCAACACGCAATGCCGCCCCGACTTCGGTGCCGCCCTTAGGCTGATCGCGACTCTTCGCGTACGTCGCCTCTGCCAACGCGGCCGTCGCGGAGGCCTCTGTGAAGGTTGGCTGATTCATTTTCCAGGGCGACGCGCCCGCCTGATGGCCGGCTCGGTAAAGGTGAGAGGTCGCAATTCAATTGGTGCAAGAGCGATGCCCGGGCCGACGCCTCATTCCAGACTTCGGACAAGCTAAAGCATCATCTTTCTCAGGAGCGGCGGTTAAAATGGGACACTTCCGCCGTTTGGTCCGCAATAATGGAACGTCCCATCTGCGACCGCCGTGCAAATTGACGAGACCGTTCGCGTGCGGTGACGATGACGCCGCGGCGGCGTGATCCCCTGTCGGCCCGTCCCTTAGCGGCTCAGCAGCCTTCCAGCGCGCGACCGAAATCGGCCATCAGGTCTTCCGTCGCCTCCAGCCCCACCGATAGCCGAATCAGCCCCTCGCCGATTCCCGCGCGCTCGCGCTCCGTACGCGGCATCCCCGAATGCGACGTCTTGACCGGTCGCGTAACCAGACTCTCCACGCCGCCCAGGCTGGGCGCGCTGATCGGAATCGTGAGTCGGTTGATAAACGCCTCGGCCGCCTCCACGCCGCCCCGCAGCTCGAAGCTCATCATGCCGCCGAAGCCGTCGAATAATTCGCGTGCGCGCGCGTGGCCGGCATCATTCTCGAGCCCCGGATAATTCACCGCCGCCACCCGCGGATGCGCCGCCAGGTACCGCGCCAGCACCAGCGCGCTCGCATTCTGATGTCGCACGCGCACACCGAGCGTCTTCAGCCCGCGATGAAGCAGAAAGCAGGCGTGCGGATCGAGCGATCCGCCCAGATGGCTCAGCGTGCGATTGATCTTCTCGATCAGAGCCGCGCGCCCGATCACCGCCCCGGCGACGATATCCGAATGGCCGTTGAGGTATTTCGTGGCGCTGTGGATCGATAAATCGAAGCCGAGTTCCGCCGGCCGGAAATTCACCGGACTGGCAAAGGTGTTGTCGATAATCGAAATGAGTTCGTGCGCGCGCGCGAACTCCACCGCCGCGCGCAAGTCGGCCACCTGCATCAGCGGATTCGAGATAGTCTCGACGTAGATCGCGCGGGTCTGCGGCGTCAAGTTCTCGCGCCACGACGCCGCATTGCCTCCATCGATAAAATCCACCGCGAGGTTCATCCGCGGAAACTCGATGCGCATCAGGTCGTGCGTCCCGCCATACAGGCAGTCCTGCGCCATGACGCGATCGCCCGCCGCCAGGAAGGTCATTAGCGTGGTCGCCACCGCCGCCATCCCGCTCGCCGTCACCAGCGCCGCCTCCGCGCCCTCGATCGCCGCGAGCTTGCCGTGCAGCGCGACGTGATTCGGCGTGTTGTTGAGCCGGATGTAACGCAGCGCGTAATAGCTCTCCTCACCGCGATACTCGAAGGTTGACGATTGAAAAATCGGCATCGCCACGGCGCCCTCGATCCGCGGCTCCGGTTCCCCCGCATGCACCAGCTTCGTGTCGATTCCCGCCATCGGCTTTTCCATCTCTGACCCTCGCCTGGACTAGTTTCCTTGGTAACCTGCTCCTGCGAATATCTCTCAAATCGCTCGTATACCTCGTCTTCGCGGGACTTGGCTGTTCGCCCGAGCATCGCGGGCGTCAAGCACCGAAAAGGAGGAACTCAAAACCTATATTTCATCGAAACCTCGCGTGGTTTCAAACTTCCCACTATAGGTAGGCGCTCGCGATGCTTGGGGCCGTGGCACTTCCTTCACGGTGAGGGTGCATCGCTCCGTCACTGCATGTTCTAACAGGGCGAAGCCCGCATCTTCCAAATGGGAAGACTGAAACCTCGTGAGGTTTCAGTCTCCGAAGGAAACCAAAGTTTTGTGCTCCTCGACAATTTCCTATATTCCCGCAAAACTTGGCTGCCTATCCGAGCATCGCGAGCGTGAATCCTTTAAACTAGCGACGTGAAAGTCATCATCATCGGGGGTGGCATCATTGGTGCTTCCATCGCCTGGCGCCTTGCGTGCGATCGCGCCGACGTCGTCGTGCTTGAACGCGCCCGCCTCGGCCAGGAGGCCTCCTGGGCCGCTGCCGGCCTGATCGCACCGCAGGCCGAAGCCCAGGCGGCCGGCGTCTTCTTCGACCTCTGCCTCGCCGCGCGCCGCGTCTTCGACGCCACCGTCGATCGCCTGGTTGCGGATTCCGGACTCGATCCCGAGTACGACCCGCATGGCATCCTCTATATTGCGCTCGATTCCGCCGAACGTGCGGAACTCGAATCCCGCGCTCGTTGGCACCGCGAAGCCGGCGCTCTGGTCTATGAGATGTCCGGCGACGAAGCCCGCAAAATTGAACCCGCGATCTCCTCTGAAGCACTTTACGCGCTCCATCTGCCCGACAATCGCCGGGTCGAAAACCGCAAGCTGACGCAGGCCTACATTGCCGCCGCGCTCAACGCCGGCGCCCACTTCCGCGAGGGTGTCGCCGTCGATTCCATCGCCACCGCAGGAGGCCGTGCCACCGGCGTCCGCCTGTACGACGGCACTTCGCTCGCGGCCGACCTCGTCATCGTCGCCGCCGGTTCATGGTCCCACCATATTCGCGGCCTCGAGGCTGACCGCGTAACCCTCCATCCCGTGCGCGGGCAGATCCTCTGCTTCGAGACGCGCCCGCGGATTCTCACGCCCGCGGTCTTCTCGATGCGCGCCTATCTGGTCCCTCGCCGCGACGGCCGCATCCTCGCCGGCTCCACGATGGAGGCGGCTGGCTACAACAAAACCGTCACGCTGGCAGGGATCGAAAAAATCGTCCGCGGCGCGCTCGCGATGGTCCCCGCCCTTGGCGAACTGCCGTTTCGCGAGGCCTGGGCCGGCCTGCGCCCCGCGACCAAGGATTTGCTCCCCGTCATTGGCTATTCGCCATCAGTCGCCAATGTCATCTGGTCCACCGGCCACTATCGCAGCGGCATCCTGCTCTCCGCGCTGACCGGCGAAGTCGTCGCCGACCTCGTCGCTGGCCGCCCGCCGTCAATCGATCTTGCCCCGTTTTCTCCCGCCCGCTTCACGGCTCATGATCATTGAGCGACGCACGGGTCGCCGGCTTCGCCCTGTGAAAACCTCATTCTGGTTGATTAATGCACGGCAGCGCCGCGGGACTTCGTGACCGACCCGAGCATCGCGAGCATCAATCATGATGGGAAGTTTGAAACCTGGCTGAGGTTTCAGAAAGAAATGAAAAGCTTTGCGCTCCTCAACAACTCTCCTCTCCCCTTTGGGTGATATAGTTCCTGACACCCAACCATGACCGAGCAACCGCCCATGCCCACAACCAAAATTCTCGCCCTCGTCCGCGACCTCCTGCTGCGCTCGCGCATCGAGGCCGTCGCCGTCACCCTCGGCGCCGAGGTGACACCCGCCTCGACCCTCGATCTCGCGCGCACTCGTGCGACCGAGCTTGCGCCCGCGATTATTTTCGCCGACCTCTCCGACGCGAACTTCCCCGCCGACGCGACCGCCCACGCCCTGCGCGCCGCCGCCCCACACGCGCGCCTCGTCGGCTTCGCCTCGCATGTCGATTTGAAATCCCTCGCCTCGGCCCGCGCCGCCGGCTTCGATCTGACCCTCTCGCGCAGCGAATTCACCGCCCAACTCCCGTCATTGATTAAGTCGTGAACTCTCGGGATTGCCTTGATCTCGAACGCGGCGCTAGTCTCGAAAAAATCAAAAGCAAATCGATATGGATACCCAAACTTTCACGGTTCGAGCAGTATGGGATGCCGAAGCAAAGGTGTGGGTGGCTGAGAGCGACGATGTCCCCGGCCTTGTCATTTACAAATGTTTCGACATCCGCGTGCGCCGTCATCCTGAACGAAGTGAAGGATCTCGCGCGGTCCTCCGCGCGCCCATCATCGCGCGATCGAGCAACGCGAACGTGGCCCACCGACGGCATGGAATGCCGCTGAAACCTGAATGAGGTTTCAGAAAGAAGCTTAAAGTTTTGCGCTCCTCAACCACTGGATTACGCGCCGGGGCCGCCGCCTTGCCAATCTTTCATCCTGCCGTCGCCCAATGGTTCCGGCGCCGCTTCGCCGCCCCCTCGCGCGCCCAACAGCTCGGATGGCCGGTAATCGCCGCCGCCGCGCGCCCGCCCGGCCACGACGTCCTGCTTTGCGCGCCCACCGGCAGCGGCAAAACCCTGGCCGCCTTCATGTGGGCGATCAATCGCCTCATCGTCGAGGCCCAAGCCGGCGAACTCCGCGACCAAGTCTCAGTCCTTTATGTCTCGCCGCTCAAGGCGCTGGCCAACGACATCCGTCTCAATCTCGAAGAACCGCTCCATGGCGTGCGCGAGGTCGCTGCCGAAATGGGGATGACCCTCGCGCCCATCCGCGCCGGACTGCGCACCGGTGACACTCCCGCCAACGAGCGCACCGCGATGCTCCGGCGGCCGCCGCACATCCTCGTCACCACGCCCGAGTCGCTCTTCATCCTGCTCACTTCCGCGCGCTTCCGCGAAAAACTCCGCGCCGTCCGTTACATCATCGTTGACGAACTCCACGCCGTCGCCGGCGACAAGCGCGGCGCCCATCTGACCCTCACGCTGGAACGCCTCGAACGCACGGTGCGGGCGCACGGGGCGCCCCGCCCGGTGCGCATCGGCCTTTCTGCAACGTTGAACCCAATCGAAACGCTCGCCGCCTTTCTCGCCGGCGCCGACGTCGCTCCCGATGGCGCGCGCACGCCGCGCCCCGTCCGGATCGTCCGCGCCGACGATAAGCCCCGTGAACTCGACCTCGCCGTCATCGCGCCCGGCCCCGAACTCGGCGCGCTTGCCACCCATCCGCATTGGGACGCGATGTACGACACGGTCGCTACCCTCATCCGCGAACATCGCACGACCCTGGTCTTCACGCTCTCGCGCCGATGGGCCGAGCGCATCGCGCTCGCGCTCCAGAAGCGCCTCGGCGCCGACGCCGTGATGGCGCATCACGGCAGCCTCGCCCGGGCCGAGCGCCTCGCCGCCGAACAGCGCCTCAAGCGCGGCGAACTCAAGGCGATCGTTGCCACCGCCTCGCTCGAACTCGGTATCGACGTCGGCGCGGTCGATCTCGTTTGCCAGATCGACTCGCCGAAATCGATCTCCGCCGCCATCCAGCGCATCGGCCGCTCAGGCCACAGCCTGGGCGCGACGCCCAAGGGCCGCTTCTTCGCGCTCACCATCGACGACCTGATCGAATGTGCCGCGGCCGTTCGCGCCATCCGCTCGGGACATCTCGACGAAGTCGAGGTCCCGCTCAACCCGCTCGACGTCGCCGCACAGCAGATCGTCGCGATTGCCACCGATGAAGACGATATCGCCGAGGACGAACTCCTGCGGCTGCTGCGATCCTCGCACAGTTTCGGCACCCTCGAACCGGTCACAATGCGCCGCTTGATCGAGGAGATGGCGGCGCAGTTGCCCGATCGCATCCAGGGTGCCGCTCCTAAAATCTTTTACGACCGCGTCGCCCGCCGCGTCCGTCCGCGCCGCGGTGCGCGCCTGTCCGCGATCACCTCCGGCGGCACCATCCCGGAGGCCGGCAACTACGACGTCGTCATCGCGTCGGAGGGTCGCAAAATTGGCGACGTCGAGGAGGACTTCGCGCAGGAGTCGGCGCGTGGCGACGTCTTTTCGCTCGGCTCCATGCCGTGGAAGATCCTCGGCATCTCCAAAAACCGCCTGTTAGTCGAGCCCGCACCCGGCATGACCCCTTCGCTGCCGTTCTGGCAGACCGAAGCGGCCGGCCGTTCGCCCGCGATGTCCACCGAGGTCTCCACCCTGCGCCGCGAGGTCGCCGCCTTCTTCTCAGATCCGGCAACCTCTGAACACCCCTCCACGTCCAGAGCATCCGGCGACCCGTTGCTCTCTGAACACCTCTCCCTGTCCAGGGAGAGGTCGGCGAACGCCAACGAAGTTGGCGGCACGCCGGATGAGGGCATTTCCCCTTCTTCGGCTTCCATCCGCGAGCAGGCTGCCGCTCGCTGGATGGTCTCCGAATGCGCCCTCGACCAACCTGCCGCAGCGCAGGCCGTCGCCTGGATTCGCCGCGGCCTCGCCGCCCTCGGCGTCATCCCCGACGAAAAGCATATCGTCGTCGAGCGCTTCTTCGACGGCCTCGGTGGCACCCAGATCGTCATCCACTCGCCCTTCGGCATTCGCTTCAATCGTGGACTCGGCCTCGCCATCCGCAAGCGCCTCTGCCAGTCCTTCGACTTCGAGATTCAGGCTTCCGCCATCGACGACGCCGTCCTGCTCGCGCTCAACTCGCGCCACAGCTTCCCGCTCGAAGACATCCTGACCACCGTCAACTCGCGCACCGCGCGCCCGACGCTGGTGCAGGCGATGCTCGACGCGCCGATGTTCGAGGTCCGCTTCCGCCACGTCGCAACTCGCGCGCTGGCCATAATGCGCTCGATGCGCGGACGCAAGGTCCCGGCATGGATTCAGCGCTTGCGCACTCAGGAATTGATTACAGCGCTCTTTCCCCGCCGCAACGCTTGTTTCGAGAATCGTCCGCCCGCAATCGAAATCCCCAGCCATTACATCGTCGGTGAAACTGTTCGCGAATGCCTCGAGGAGTCGGCCGACGCCGACCGCATGGATGCCGTGCTGCGCGGTCTCGAGAACGGTGCAATAGCCGCCCGTTTCGTCGACGCCGTCCCGCCGTCGGTCTTTGCCCATCGCATTCTGCTTGCCTGGGACTACTCCTTCCTCGACGATGGCGAACGCGCCAACCGCCGCAGCCGCACGGTCACGATGAATCGTGCGATGGCCGAGGATGTCTTCCGCGAAGAAGATTTGTCCTCGATGATCTCCGCGCATGCGGTCGAACGCGTCGCCGCCGAGATTGGCGGCTATGCGCCTGGCTCGACTCCCCGCAACGAGGACGAGCTTTACGAACTCGTCCGCACGCACGGGTCGATTCGAGTGACGGCGCTCGAACGGCAGATCGGTGGTGAGACGCCGGCGTTGGCGCTTGCACTGGAAAGGGCAGGGCGCTTCATTCGCGTACAGGTGGCTCCGGCGTCACCCGAGGCCTTGATCGCGGCCGAGGACCTGCCGCTGTTCGCGGCCGCCTATCCCGAGGCGAACGTCGCGCCGCCGTTTCCGGCGCAGAGCAACGCGTCGTTGACTCCGGACGCCATGCCCACGGCCCAGCCTGATGCGGCTCGCATCACCCTTGACGAGGCGAAGCCCATCACCCAGGAGGATGCGCGCCTGGAGCTGGTGCGGCGTGCGCTGGCCACGACCGTTCCGACTACAGCCTTGAACATTGCCGCACGCCTTGCACTTGCTCCCGACGGAATCGCGCGCATCCTCGCAACGCTCGAGGCGGCAGGTGTCGTCTTCCGAGGCTATTTCACAACCGCCCGTCCGCTTGAGATGGCGAATCCGCATCGAGATGCTTTCCGTGTGGCGAACGGTGTCGCAATTTCGCCCGAAGCTTCCGAGCAATGGTGCGATCGCTATGTTCTGGAACGCATACATCGGCAGACGCTGAACCGGCTGCGGGCCGAAGTCGAACCTTGCGCCGATCACGATTTCGCCGCATTTCGCTTACGCTGGATGCAGGTTGGGAGCGGCCTTCCCGCAAACTCCGAAGCCGTCGGCGCGGTGCTCGAACAACTCTCCGGCCTCGCCTTCGATCCGGCCTTCTGGGAGCGTGCAATCCTCCCCGCGCGGATTCATGGCTACCGCCCCGAGCACCTCGATCTGCTGTGTCTGAGTGGCGACCTGCGCTGGATTGCAACGCCAGGCGGCGATGATAGTGCTAGCGGCGAAAGTGCAACGCTCGATCTGCCGACCGATGTTGCATTTCTGCCGCGCCGCAAACGATTCCAGACTAAGGCCAACGCCGCGCCTGCCGATCAACGCTCGGTCGCGGTCCTGCGATGCCTGGTCGCGCACGGAGCCCAATACCTCGACCAGGTCGCCGATCGCGCCGGTCTGTCGGAGCGCTATACGCTCGCCGCCTTGTGGCGGCTGGCGGCCAATGGGCTTGCCTCCAACGACAGCTTCGCGCCGCTGCGGCTGCTGTCGTCAGACCCCGACGCCGCGCGCGCGATCACTGATTCGCCGCGGGCTGCCAACGGTTCCGCAGCGTCATCATTCAAGCACGATGCCGCGTTGCGGGCTCGCTTGAAGTCGAGCCTGAGCGGCCGTTGGAGTGCGATTGAGAACTCGCTTGCGGGCGAAGCGGACGCACGCTCCAGCGGTACCGCCGGCGACGCGGCCGCTTTCGACGAGGTCCGCGAAGTCGCGACGCTGCTGCTCGCCCGCAACGGCATCCTCACGCGCGAGATGCTCGCCCTGGAATCGTTGCCGGTAACCTGGCAGACGCTTTCGTTCGCGCTCCGCCGCATGGAATATGCCGGCACCATTCGCCGCGGCTATTTCGTGCGTGCGCTCTCGGGAGAACAATATGCGCTGCCCGAGGCGCTCGAAATGTTGCGCGCCGCGCGCACGGCCGCTAACGAGCCGCCAGTCGCGATTAGCGCGACCGACCCGGCAAATCCTTACGGTGTGCTGCTGCCCGGATGTGGAGTCACGCGCGAGGCCGCCAACCTGATCGTCCTGTGCGCAGGGCGCTTCGTCCTCGGACTCGCGGCGCGCGCGCTGATCGGCGGTGCGGCGCTCGACGACGATTCCTTCGCCGCGGCACTGGCCGCGCTGATGACGCTGCGGCCGAAGTTGACCATCGAGTCAATCGATGGTGTACCCGCACTCGATTCGGAGCGCGTGCCGGCAATGGCCGCGATGCGCTTCCATTCCGACGGCCGCGCGCTGGTCTTCGACGGTCTGCCCGGCCCGGCGCCGGCCCGCGCGCAAAAAACTTTGATTTCTTCTGAAACCTCATGAGGTTTCAGACTTTCCAGTTGGAAGATGCGGGCTTCGCCCTGTAAAAACCCCGTCAAGGTTTGACGCCATATCGCCGGGTTCTCGCAAGACCTAGCCGCCCACCCGAGCATCGCGAGCGTGGCCCACCGTCGGCATGGAGTGCCGTGAAACCTCGTGAGGTTTCAATGAAATATAGGTTTCGAGAACTGCCCACGCTTCAGGCGTCAAGGGCGCGCGCGCTATGCTCGGCCATCATGGGTGCTCGCGGCGACCATCGTACAGATGACGCGAACGATACCTTCGACCGCGGTTTGGCGTTGTTCAATCGCGGTCAATACTTCGCCTGCCATGAGGTGTGGGAAGCAGTATGGCTGCGCAACACCGGCGCGGAGAAGCTCTTTTACCAGGGACTGATCCAGGCGGCCGTCGCAATCCTGCACGCGGAGCGAGGTAATCCGCGCGGGGCCGCCTCGACCTGGCGCAAGGCGCGCGCGAAGCTCGAGGCGCTACCGGCAATTCATCACGGGATCGCGCTGGGAGAATTTCGCGACGCGATGGCGCAATTCTTCGCGGGCGCGCTCGATCCAGACGCCGCCCGCGCGCTTCCGCCGCGGCCGAAAATCGAGCGCCGCCGATAATCGCAATCGCGTTAAGGCCAGCGCGAATAATGAATACCAATGCGGATCGTAATCGGTCTGCGCGATCCGTTTGTATGATCGCGGGGAAGCCGTCATAAGCTCGATTCGATTCAAAGCTCATTGTCAGGAGGCCCATCATGGCAGGTCGAGTTGAAGGCAAAGTCGCGCTGATAACCGGTGGAGGCTCGGGCATCGGGCGGGCCACCGCGCTTTTGTTCGGGCGCGAGGGCGCGAAGGTGATGGTCGCCGATTACGACCCTGAGGGCGGCGAGCGCACCGTCAAGATTATCAAGGAGGCGGGCGGCAACGCGATCTTTCATGCGGCCGACGTTTCGAACCCGCAGGATGTCGACGGGCTTATGCACAAGGTCGTCGAGACCTATGGCCGGCTCGATTGTGCGTTCAACAACGCCGGCGTCGAAGGCCAGACGGGGGACACGCCCGAATGCTCGCTCGAGAACTGGAATCGGGTGATCGCGATCAACCTGACCGGCGTATTCCTGTGCCTGAAGTATGAAATCCCGCTGATGCTGAGGCATGGCGGCGGCAGTATCGTAAACACCGCGTCGGGGGCGGGTCTGGTCGGGCTGGTGGGGGCGCCGGCCTACGTCGCGGCCAAGCACGGGGTTGCAGGACTGACGAAGGCCGCCGCGCTCGAATTCGCACAAAAAGGAATCCGGGTCAACGCGGTCTGTCCGGGATTCATCCGCACGCCGATGGTCGAGCGGGTGCTGGATAAGGGGACCTTCAGCGAAGAGCAGATTTTCGCCGCCGAGCCGATGCATCGGATGGGCAAACCCGAGGAGATCGCTGAGGCGGTGCTGTGGCTGTGCTCGGAAGCATCGTCATTCGTGACCGGGCTGCCGATGCCGGTCGATGGCGGCTACGTCGCACAGTAGCGTGGGCCGGCTTGCGACGCAGTGTCACTTAGCGCCCTTAGCTCGCTTCGGCTCGGTTTGAATCGTGACCTTGCGATCCATCCGTCCACTCGTCTGGACGAAAGCGCGCAGCACGGCATTGATACGGGTCTGGTAGCCTCTGCCGTGAGCCTTGAACCAGTCGAGGATATCGCCATCGAGGCGGATGTGAATGTCCTGTTTGGAGGGCGGCAGGCCAATCGTAATCGTGCTCTCCCAGCTCTCGGACAAGGGGCCTTCATTCTGGTCGGCAAGTCGTTCGACTTCCGCCTGGGACATCGCGTTGACGCGTTTCCAGTCGGACTTGCTTTCGCCGCGCGCAATCTTCCGCCGGATATTGTCAGCGGAAAAGCGCGCGATATTTCCGTTCTTCCGCATCTCTTGCCCTCCTGAATGAGATCAGCCGAATAGAGGTGGCGCGTCCGGTCCAAACGACGGCGAAGGATTTATTCGCCAGCAAGCCGACGGTGACGAAGCGTCGCTCGCTGTGCCGAGGGGACGGGCAGGTCTATACACTGCGGCCGTCGAACAGGGGCGTCGCGTCCATCAGATCGAGACCGTGGCGTCGTAAATTGATGGCGCGCTTGGTTTCATCCCATTCAAAGTCCACGAAAGTGTATCCACAATTGTGTACACATTACTTAGCGGCCGCAAGTGGATGCGGACGGCGGCTGCGGCGTCGGCCCCCGGTCTGGTCGAAGAAGAGCGGGACCCGTCCGCTGCGAGCAGGATGACAGAAGCTGCGCGGGAAGAGCGGGGTGGCTAGAAGGGGATGTCTTCGTCGTCCATCGGAGCGGCGGCATTGTCGGGCGGCCCGGCCTCCATCGGCTCGTCCATCCCGCCCCCGGCACCGGCGCCGGCGCGTCCACCGAGGAACTGCACGCGCTGCGCGATGATCTCGGTGCGATAGCGCTTGCCGCTACCGTCCTTGGCCTCGTACTGCTGATTCGAGATGCGGCCCTCGATATACGCCTGCCGGCCTTTCTTCAGGTACTGGCCGCAGAGCTCGGCCTGCTTGCCCCAAACGACGATGTTGTGCCATTCGGTGCGTTCCTGCCGAGCACCGGCGCGATCGTTAAAGGAATCGCTGGTCGCAAGTGTGAATTTGGCAACGGTCTGTCCCGACGGGAGGTACCGTACCTCGGGATCGCGGCCGAGGTTGCCGACCAGAATCACCTTGTTCACCGACATCGTGTGCTACCTCTTACGAAAAAGCTAAACCCCGCCGTGCGCCAACGCAAGTATGCGATCATCGCGTTTTGCACATCCCGTGGCAGGGGCTGGGGACAACTCGGGCGATTTCGGCGACGTGCTTTCGCATAAGCGGGCGGCTTTATATACTTTTAAAGCGTCGCCGTGGCGGTGGAAGGGTTGAGGAGGTTCGATGGCAGTTGCGAAATCCACTCCAGTAAAAATTGTGGCGCTGGGCGGGCTCGGTGAAATCGGGCTCAACCTGATGGTGGTGGAGTGCGCGCAAAGCGCGATCGTCATCGACGCCGGCGTGATGTTTGCCGAGGAGCGCGCGTTGGGCGTCGGCCTGCTGCTACCGGATCTTTCCTACCTCGAGGAGAGCCGCCTTAACCTTGAAGCCATCGTGCTGACCCATGCGCACGAGGACCATATCGGCGCGCTCGCCTACCTGCTGCGGCGCTTTCCCGCGCCGGTTTACGGAACTGAAGTAACCCTTGCATTTGCGCGGCGCGGCCTGGCCGAGGACGGTCTCGCGGGCGCCGACCTGCGCCTGCTGCATCCGGGCGCGGAAATCGAGTTCGGTCCGTTTCGGGTCGAGCCCGTCCGCGTCACCCATTCGACGCCAGATTCGGTGGCGCTGGCGATTCGGACGCCGGCGGGCATGATCGTTCATTCGGGCGATTTCAAGATCGATCCGGCGCCGGTTGACGGCCAGCAGTTCGATACCGAGCGCTTCGCCCAACTGGGCGAGGAGGGCGTCGCGCTGCTGCTTTCGGATTCGACCAACGTCGAGCGGCCGGGACGCAGCGGATCGGAAAGCTCGATGAAGCCGATTCTGAAAGAGCTGCTCGCGCACACCCGCGGTCGATTTTTTCTTTCGTCATTTTCTTCGCACCTCCATCGAATTCGCCAACTGGCCGAGGTTGCGCACGAGGCCGGACGCTTCGTCGTGCCGCTCGGTCGGCGGATGGCGGAGAGCGTGCGGCTGGGGATGGAGACCGGACAGCTCAATCTTCCGCCTGGCACCTTTATCGAGCGCGGCGAGGCTGACTTCCTCGAAGGGCGCAAACTCGTCTTCCTCGCCAGCGGCAGCCAGGGCGAACCACTCTCGGCGCTGGCGAAGCTGGCGGCCGATACCCATCCGCACGTTCACGTCGAGCGCAACGACGTGGTCGTCCTGTCATCGCGGTTCATCCCCGGCAACGAGCGCACCATCAATACGCTGGTCAACAATCTGTTCAAACGCGGCGCCGAAGTGCTTTACGACGCGGTTGCGCCGGTGCACGTCTCGGGGCACGCGAGCCGCGACGAGCTGATCGAATTGATCAACCTGGTACGGCCGGCGTATTTCGTGCCGATTCACGGCGAGTACCGCCATCTCAAGCGCCATCAGGCGCTGGCGATCGAGGCCGGTGTGCCGGAGGCGAAGTCCTTCCTGCTGGCGGACGGCGACTCGATCATATTGGAGGATGGCGAGATCCGGCGTGGCCGCGCGGTGACGGCCGGGCGCATCGTAGCTGACGGTGAGGGGCTGGGCGACCCGGCGCTGCTGCGCGAGCGCCGCGCGTTGGCGCATGACGGGACGGTGATCGCGATCGTCGCGATCTCGGCGCGCAACGGCAAGCTCGTCGCCGGTCCCGACCTGCTCTCGCGCGGGGTCGTCAGCGGCGACGGCAGCTCACCCCATATCGCAAGGGCGCGCTCTGAACTTGCGCTGCGGATGCGCAGCCTCAGCGCCGCCGTGCGCGACGACCCTGAACGGCTCAAGGATGAGATGGTGCGGACCTTGCGGCGCTACTTCGGTGACGCGATCAACAAGCGCCCGATCATCGTGCCCTATGTGATGGAGGTCTGAGCGCAATCGCGCGCCAACCCAAAGCTCCGCCGATCGAACTGGCCGCGAGCGCCGAGGTGGCGCCGCGCGAGGGCCGTGTCGCGTGCGAACTGGCGGCGCTGGTGCTCGTTGCGATCGCAGCTTGGATCCTGCTCAGCTTGCTCTCGCTCAGCCTCGACCGGCAGCCGAATCTGGGTGGTCCTGTCGGAGCGGCAGTCGCAAATCTGCTGGCGGATTGGTTCGGCTATCAGGCCTACGTGGTGGTCGTCATGGTGGCCGTCCTTGGGCTGCGGGCCTGGGTGGCAGCGGGCTGGGGGGCGGTCGCTCTCGAGGCGCTGGGCGGCGCGGTCCTGATCGTCGGCCTGAGCGCGGCCGGCGGTTTTTTGAGTGCCCCCGGAATTCCGCTGGGCGGCGCCGTCGGGGCCGCACTGGCCGCCAACCTTGGCGCTTACGTCAGCTTCGGCGGCGGCTACATCGTGGTTATCCTGACCCTGGTCGGCGGGCTCGCGTTGATGTTCCGGCGCGCGCCGACCGACCTGATTGCGGCGATCGCGGGCGCGGCTCCAAGCCGGCCTCCGAACAATGACGCCGCGGATTCCGCGTCCGGCCTTGCGGCTGCGTCCAATGGTGACGCGCAGGCCGCGCCGTCGCGTGAGCCGATAAGATTCGCTATACCAGTCAACGGTAATCGCTCCGACACATCGCTCGTGCGCAAGGCGGAAATTCCCAAACCGCTGGCGCGCGACCAGGCGCCCAAGGCCAGCGCCCGCGGCAAGGGCGGCTTCAAACTGCCGCCGATTTCACTGCTCGATACGCCCCCACTGGAACATTCGCAGGTCGATGAAGCCGCGCTCGAGCGCAGTGCGCGCGTGCTCGAACAGAAGCTTGCCGATTTTGGCGTCGATGGCCGCGTGGTCGAGGTCCAGCCGGGCCCGGTCGTCACGATGTACAAGCTGGAGCCCGGATCGGGCATCAAGGTGAGCCAGATCGTCAATCTCGCCGACGACCTCTCGATGGCGTTGCGGGCGGCAACCGTGCGCATCCAGGCGCCGGTGCCGGGCGAGGCCGTGGTCGGAATCGAAGTGCCCAACCGCAAGCGCGAGAAAATCTACCTGCGCGAAATTCTCGAGGCGGTGGAATTTGGCGCGGCGCAAAGTCATCTGACGATCGCGCTCGGCAAGGACGTCGCGGGACGGCCGATGGCGGCGGACCTCGCGACCATGCCCCATCTGCTGATCGCGGGCGCGACCGGCACCGGCAAGTCGGTCTCGATCCATACGATGATCTCGTCGATCCTGTTCAGCGCGACCGCCGACGATGTGCGCTTCATTTTAATCGACCCGAAGATGCTCGAGCTCTCGGTTTACGAGGGCATCCCGCATCTGTTGGTGCCGGTCGTGGTCGATCCGGAAAAGGCGGCGGCTGCCCTGCTGTGGGCCACCCAGGAAATGGAAGGGCGCTATCGCATGATGCGCGAGCTGGGGGTGCGCAATATCGACGGCTACAACCGCGCGATTGGAAGCGGCGGCGAGCTGGTCGAGCTCAAGCGCGGCGACGCGGCCGCCAATGCCGGCGAAGGCGAGGAATGGATCGATACGCCGGTGAAGCATCGCAAACTGCCGAAGATCGTCATCGTAATCGACGAGCTGGCTGACCTGCTGCTCTCCGAGGGCAAGACCGTCGAGCGCGATATCACGCGGCTGGCGCAGAAGGCGCGCGCCGCCGGTATCCATCTGATACTGGCGACGCAGCGGCCCTCGGTCGATGTGCTGACCGGTCTCATCAAGGCGAACCTGCCCGCGCGAATCTCGCTGCAGGTGACCTCGCGGGTCGACTCGCGCACGATCCTTGATTCGATCGGTGCGGAACGCCTGCTCGGCGCCGGCGACATGCTGTTCATGCCGCCGGGAACCGCCAAGTTGCGCCGCCTGCACGGCCCGTTCGTCTCGGAAGTCGAGATTCGCAAGGTCTGCGATTTTCTGCGCGCGCAGGGTGCACCCGACTACCAGATGGAGATCCTGGAGACCGCGGCCCCCGGCGAGGCCGACAGCGCCGACGGTGCCGGCGATCGCGATGAACTTTACGACGAGGCCGTGCAAATCGTCATGGATACCAACCAGGCCTCGATCTCGATGATTCAGCGGCGGCTCAGAATCGGTTACAACCGTGCCGCGCGGATGGTCGAGCAGATGGAGCGCGAGGGCCTGGTGCTGCCCGCCGACGGCGCTCGTCCACGCGAGGTCCGTTTGCGCGGCGCCAGTTGATATGTTGGTGACGACGCCGACGCCAATGAAATCTTCGGGCAGCTATTTCGTCTAATCACGCGTGAGCTCAATTGGGAAGATAACCCGCCCGGGCAGCCGTACCGCGCGCCTCGCGATGGTCGCCTCGATGCTGGCAGTCGTCACCGTATTCGCATCTTTTGGCCACGGCGATGCCGAAGTACTTGCGCAGGAAGCCGGCGCGGCACAGCCGGCTGAGCTCAAGTCGCTGCTCGCGCGCCTGCAGCGTCATTATCAGCAGACCGATTCTTTCAGCGCATCGTTCAAGCAGACCGTTGCGCGCGTCGGCGCACCCCCGCAGGATCGTTCGGGGAAGGTCTATTTTCTCAAGCCGGGCCGCGTGCGCTTTGAATTCGGCGATCCGCAACCCGAGACGATCGTGAGCGACGGCAAACTCCTCTACGATTACGACCCCGGGCTCAACCAGGTGATGGAGACGCCGTTGAAGAACGCGATCAAGACCCAGGCGGCCGCAGCGTTTCTGCTGGGCGTCGGCAACGTCGATCGCGATTTCAAAGCCTCGCGACCGGCTGCGCCTGCCAACGATGGCCTAATTCATCTTTTGTTGACGCCAAAGCATGGCGGCGACGATATCGAGTTGGGTCTGGACCGGCATACGCTCGACATCATGAGTCTGCGCCTGGCGGATGCGCTCGGTAATGTTACCAAAATAAGTTTCAGCGACATCAACACCAATGTCGCGATCGAGTCCTCGCGCTTCGAGTTTCAGACGCCCGCGGGCGCGGATGTTGTAACGTCTGCGGGCGCTCGATAGTCCCGCGAACTCGACGCAACAATTTGTTCCTTGTGTTACATTGCAGGGCAATTCCGCCGCGTTGCGATGACCTCCCGATTGCACCGGGCGCCCCACGCGAGTAGGAATATATGCCCTTAGGTGTCTGCTAATCTGTCATGGAAAAGGTCCATCTCCTCACTCTGGGTTGCCCCAAGAACCTCGCCGACAGCGAGTTGATGCTCGGGGCGCTGCTGCGTGCGGGCTTCGAGGTCACGCTCGACCCCGGTGAGGCCCAGGTGCTGGTGGTGAACACCTGCGCGTTTATCGAGGCCGCCAAGAAGGAATCAATCGGCGCGATTCTCGAGGCCTCCCAAGTGAAGCGGCGCGGAGCGGGACGCCGGCTGGTGGTCGCTGGATGCTTGGCCCAGCGCTACGGCGCGGAACTGCGCGAGGAGCTGCCGGAGGTCGACATTTTCGTCGGCACGGGTAACTTCCTCGATCTGCCGGAACTGTTGCGCCGCACGGAGGCGCCCGAAACGCGGCCCATCCCATACGCCGGCGCCGCCCATCTGCTGCCGACGATGGATGAGTCGCCGCGCGTGAAGACCGGCGACTTTTTCACCGCCTACTTGAAAATATCCGAAGGCTGCAATCACAAATGCGCCTTCTGCATCATCCCGAAGATTCGCGGCCTGCACGAAAGCCGCGGCCCGGCCGATATCGTTGCCGAGGCGCAATCGCTCGCGCAGGTCGGCGTGCGGGAACTCAACCTGATCGCGCAGGACCTGACCGCCTACGGACGCGACTTCAACCCGCAGTCGTCGCTGGCAGGGCTGCTGCCGATGCTCGCGGAAGTCGCGGGCATCCGCTGGATCAGGTTGCTCTATTGCTACCCCAACTTTGTTACCGACGCATTGCTCGAGACCATCGCGGAACTGCCGCAAGTGGTTAAATATATAGACATGCCCCTGCAACATGCCGACGACGCCGTGCTGCGCGCGATGCGGCGCGAGCGATCCGGGGCGGCGTTGAGCAAGCTGCTCGATCGCATCAGGCGGAAAATTCCCGGGGTGGCCCTGCGGACTTCGTTTATCGTCGGCTTTCCCGGCGAGGACGACGCTGCCTTTACCCGGCTGCTCGATTTCGTGCGGCGGGAACAATTCGATCGGGTCGGTGTGTTTACCTATTCGCGTGAAGAGAACACCGACGCCTTCGATCTGCCGGGCCAGGTGCCCGAGCGCGTCAAGCGTGAACGCCGGTCCGCTCTGATGGAGGCGCAGGCGGAAATCTCATTGAACAAGAATCGTGAGTTGGTTGGCCGCGATATAGAAGTTCTGGTTGAGGGTTCCACTTCCGGGCGCGCCACGCGGCTTCGCGGGCGAACTCCGGCGCAAGCGCCCGAGATCGACGGCATGGTCATCCTGAAAGGGGATGCGCAGCCGGGTGATTTCGTCAGCGCACGGGTCGAGCGGGCCCTCAGCTACGATCTCCACGCGGTGGTTACGGGTGCAATTATAAACTGAAAAGGGTGGCGGCGATGGCTAAAAAATCCACGGCGGCAAATCGTAAGAAGTTCCTGGCCGACCTCCATGAGCATCTGCTCGAAATGAAGACCAAGCTCATTACCGGGATCGACTCCGAACTCAAGGCCGAGCGCGAGAGCAACAAGGACGAGGGCATGGACACCTATGACCTCGCCTCGGAAGAGCGCGATCGCGAGATCAACTTCATCCTGTCCGATCGTGAGCGAGTGAAGATCAAGCAGATCGACGACGCCCTCGGGCGTATGTCAGAAGGCAGCTACGGTGTCTGCGAATCGTGCGGACTCGAGATCGCGCAGGAGCGGCTCGACGCGATGCCGTTTACCCGGCTTTGCCGCGATTGCCAGCAGGACCAGGAGCGCGAGGCCAAGTCGCAGCGTCGCTCCGACGACGAGCGCAACACCTATCGCAAGCTCGGTTCGACCGATGCCGACGAAGACAACATCTAGCTAATCGCCGTCGCGCCTCCGTGGCAGCGCAAGCCTCGCTCGCGTTGCCTGTCGTGTAACGCGCGGCGCTCGCGCTCGCTCGACGTGCCGCGGTTGTCTGCGATGCGCATGCGTGAACGCGCTGAACCTCCCTGATAATTCTGATGATCGCGGGCACCATCGATTGTCGTCAATCCCGCTTTACGCAGAGCCAGCAACAGGGCATCTTAACAAGTGCTATGCTGGCATCGGGTCGCGGAGCCATTCCGCTGCCGCGCTTTGACTTTGCGTGACGGAAGGCGATGAGAATTTTCAGGGAAGTCGGAACTGACGCAGATTCCACGGGCGCACAGCTCGCCGAGGAGATAGCGCAGCTTCGCGCCAATCTCGCCGGCGTGAAATCGATCATCGCAGTCGCCAGCGCGAAGGGCGGCACCGGCAAAAGCTCGATCGTCGTCAACCTTGCCGCGGCGCTCGCCCTCGAGGGCCGCAAAGTCGCGATCCTCGACGCCGACCTCAATTCTCCGACCATTGTTGCGATGCTCGGCATGAAGGTGCCGAGGCGATTCCACTCGATGGAAGGGATCGAGCCGGGTGCCGGCCCGCTCGGACTGCGAATTGCCGCGAGCAATCTGATTCCCGGCGGCGAACCGCCGCCTATGAGCTTCCTCGACGATGAACCGGCACCGTCGGCATCCAGTAATGGTCACGCCCCGCTCGAACTGAGCTACTCGGCGACGCTGCGCCGGCTGCTCGCACAAACCCGCTTCGGGACGCTCGACCTGTTGCTCATCGATCTTGCTTCGGGCATCGACCAACTTTTTCGGATTGCCCGGATCGCACCTCTCAGTGGCGCCATCGTGGTGACGCAACCGTCGGATATTTCGGTGCGCGCTACCCAGGCCGCGCTTGAGATAGCGTCGCTGTCCTCGACCAGGGTGATAGGCCTGATCGAGAACATGGTCGGCTTCAATTGCGACGGCTGTCATTCGGTGCGTCCGCTGATGCCGCATGGGGATCTTGCGGCCGTGGCCAACGCCGCCGGCATTCCGGTGCTCGGACGATTGCCGTTCGATCCGCGACTCGCCGAATGCTCGGATCGCGGTTTGATCTTCGTGCGCGAGTACGCCGATACTCCGCTTGCGCGCCAATTAACCGCATTGGCGCAGGCGCTCGACCTGACCGCCTCGAACCAGATTCAGTCGGAGCTGCGTCCGGCCTGAATTCCTTCGTCCCGTCCCACTCGCTAACGACTCAGTCAGAATCCGAATCGTCGTCATTGGCCGCCGCGTCCGCGATGCTTGCAATGCGCGAGTATTCGAACATGCCCGCGCCGGTCGCACCGCCGACGCGATAGCTGGCGAACCCGATCGAGGTGTGGATGCGCGAGTGGTCGGGCCCCGGCCGCGATAGTGTCATGAAGGCTTCGGCGATGCCGTGCAGCGGCGCGTCATCACCGCGAGGCGTGGTCATCGTCGCGGTAATTCGATCGGGGCGCGCACCCGGTGCCGCAGTTTCCAGTTCAATCGCGCCAAGTTCGCATTCGCGCCATTCGCTATCGCACAGCAGTCGCGCTGTGCGACGGGAATCGGCGTCGGCGAAGGTCCATGCCCGCGCTTCGAGCGCGGTAAACTCAGCGGCGTCCGGAAAGCACGCCCACAACATCCGGCGCGTTTCGAAGCGTAGCGGTTCGAGTCCCGTGAACGACGCACCGATGCGTGCGACCGCGTCGATTTCGCGGCGCACGCCGCCGACCACGATCGCGCCGCGCAGACGCCCGAATACCGCGGTGCCGCCGCTCGATAAGGCGTTGCCGTTTGCGTTGGTGGCCGCGCCGAGCGCCCGCTCGACTAGTCCGTCGAGCACGCCCTCGGGAAATTCGGCGCCCTGCGTGCCGGCTTCCAGATCGATCGTGGCCTCGACCGTCACCGCGCTATCGAGTTCGCATTGCGCCAGCGCGTTCTCGACGCTCAGATAGGCGGCGCCATCGTTGACGATCACCGCCGGCCCGCGAAAGGCGAGGGTACCGCCGCGTGCGCCCATCGTAAGTTCCAGCGGTCCGAGACCTAGATGTCCGCCGTCGCGCACGGCTTTCCCCTCACCGGTAAAGAGTGCCGCGCGGCAATCATCGAACAGCATCATGATGCGTGCGCCGGCCGCGCCGGAACCGAAATCGAAACTCGCCATGCCGCCAATTCGCGCGTGCGGATCATAGAACTCGATACCGACGCGTACCGGCGGTGCGGCCGTCGTCGTTGCCGGCTTGCGCGAAATCTTCCGGGGCGGCGCAACGCGTTCGATCGTTATCGTGCCGGCCGGGATAGTCTCGGACGCGCGTCGCCGATCGCCCTGCGCCGTCGGTAGAAAAATTTGCGTCAGCGCCTCCAGGCCACGCATGCGAATCGTGCCCGCCATCCGCACCGCGACCGACATCTCCAGTTGTAGCGCGTCGATTGCGCCGCGGGCGGCCAGCCCGGCAAGCTGCCGCAACGCTTCGATCTCGCTCGCGGCGTGCCGCTGCGTAAAGGCCTGCAGCAGGTTCTGGCTGGCGCCGCCCGGATAGCGCAATCCAAAGGTCGGGGTAATCCCGGCCGCACCCAGGCGCGCGGAAAGTGCGGCTACCGGACCGTTGATGAACCGGTCGCTGGCCGAGACGTGAGCGTCGGCCGGAGGCCGCAGGCGCCCGTTGGCCTCGCGCAGGCCCAGGCCGAAGTCGATGCGCGGCTCGATGACGTTCCATCCATGGATCAGCAGCACGGTCGCGTGCCCGTGGCGTTCGATCATTTGGTGCGCGCACTGCGCGATCAGGTCGAGCATCCACGGCGCGCGCCCGCCGAGCTGCGATAGCCGGTTGCAATCGATTTCATTGCGATCCATCCCGGCATTGATCAAGGCGGTGGCGCCGAGCCGTTGCGCGAGGTCGCGGGTGATGGCTGCGGTCTCCAGATCGTTAACCTTGGGATGCAGCGTCGAGCGCGAAGCGGCCCCGGCGCGGCCGCCATGCGGCGCGATGAGCAGAATCGGTCCAGCGCCCTCGATCACCTCGAGCCATTCCGCCGGCTCAATCATACCTGCTGCGGGAGCATACATCCGGGTCACAGCGTCCGGCGCGCGGCGACGCGAGTCGGATGCGCATGGAGAGCGAATGACATTACAAAATAGTAAACGACGAAGCCGAGCGACGTGTAAAGCAGAATGTCGTTGTGTCGCGGCAGCATCGGTAACATCGCGACGGTCGCGACCCCCCATATCGCCGCGAGCACCAGCGTCAGCGGACGCATCAGCTCCGTGCGGTTCGGATAAATATACTTGATGGGCACGAATACCATTAGCGCGAGAGTCACCATAATGGCCGCGTTGACCGTCGGAGAGAAGCCCAGGCAAAAGAGGTACAGCGCGACGAGGTTCCAGTACGACGGGAATCCGCGAAAGTAATTATCCTCGGTCTTGGCATCTGTACGGCTGAATCCGTAGGCGCTCGCGACCATGACGAAGCCGGCCATCGCTTCGCCGACAGTTCCATCGGGAATCAGTCGTGCGCGCAAAATCAGGAAGACCGGCGCCGCGACGTAGTTCAAATAGTCGACGATGTTGTCGAGCATGGCGCCGTCGAAGAAGGGGATGCGTTCGCGCACCCGTATCGCGCGCGCGAGCGAGCCGTCGCTGGCATCGATTGCAACCGCGATCGCCATCATCGTAAATGCGCCGCGCCAATTGCCAAGCGTGATGTAGTTTAACGATTGCAGTCCGGCCACGGCGCCCAAGGCGGTATAGAGATGCACCGCCCATGCGCATCCGGTGAGAAATCGCGTGCTCGCCATCAGCGACCCGCGCGGCGGTTTCAGCTTTCGGGCTTCAGGTCGCGCGGCCCGAAGTAGTCTTCGAGGACCGTCATGAAAGGGCCGCACCAACGCCGCTTCTTGACGTGCGCGAGAGCTTCGTCGAGTGACATGCCCCCGTGCGCACGCAGGTATGCGATCGCCAGCGTGGGGGCGCGATTGAGCCCGGCGTTGCAATGTAAATAAACGCGCTCCCGGCCTTCGACTAGCGCAGCGAGGTCGCTCAGCGCCGCCCGCAGGCGAACCGCCATGTCGTCGGCGCTGCCGTCCTGGATCGGCGTGCGCACCAGCTTGATCCCGTGGCGCGCGGAGACCTCGCGCAGCACCGCGATATCGAGCGCGTTGATGCGCAGGTCCTCGTCGTCCTGGAGATTATGGATCGCGGTGACGCGATGCTCGTTGCGCAGCCATCCGATGTCATGGTCGCGCGGGTACTCACCCACCAGCAGGTAGTCGGTGATCTCGCTTACCGTTGGCCGCACGTCGCCGCGCGTCGGCCGCGGTCCGTGATCGCGTCTCTGGCTCCACCATTCCATGGTCTGTCACTTATGCAAGAAAGCGGCGCGCTATCCAAGAACCCGGTCGCACGCGTCTGTAAACCGATGACCAATGTATCGCGCCGGCTTGCGCAGCAGAAGTTCGATGGCATGCGCGGCATCGTTCACTCCGCACTCAATGCGTACACGCGGCGGGACTGCCGGCCTGCTTCCATTCGTAAAGCCAGATCGATGTGAGTACCGACGATGCCTCAGCCACCTGGCGCGCGATCATCGGCAGTTCGCGCCGCATCAGGGCGCGATCGAAGTCGCCCCCGCGCTTCGCTCCGGTCTCGGCGCGCGCCGCGCGATCGGCGTCGAACGTGGTCGCGACCAACGCGTTGCTGTGCCTGAGCTCGCCGATCTCCGACTGCCACACTGAGCTGATTTGCTCAAGATGCACTTGCGGACGCGCCAGCTCTTCGATTTCGCGCACCGAACGATCGGCAGCTCCTTCGAGCCGCGCGTGCATCCCGCGATCCTCCGGATAGCCGTCGTAATACTTCGTCGTATGCAGTGGCTGGGTCGCATCGCCGACGTAATGGGCGAGGTAGCCGGAGCGCAAAATCGCCTCGGCGCAATCGCCGTCGCGCCAGTCATGCTGAATTCCCTGCGCTATCGATTCGATCGTCCATGGCAAAGTGCCCGATTGCACCAGCGTCTGCGCGCCGTATTCACTTACCATTGCGGCATAGTCCGGCTGCAGCGCGCCGAACGGATCAGCGCCGAAGTTCTCCAGATCGATGTAGTGGCGGATGGCCTCCTCCTTGCCATATCGAGGTCTCAGAACTTCATCGGGGGCGACGGCATCTTCCTGCAAGTCAGCGGCGTGAGCTTCAAATATGTGCTTGAGCGGAGATTCGGGCAGCGCCTCGATCGCAAGGCGCGCAATCAGCTTGTGCGTGCGCGAATCCCATGCGTGGGCCGGAGTTGGCGCCGCGCACAACAAAATCGCGGCGAATACGATCGCAAGAATCCGAACGCTGCGGGACATGACCAAGCTGGTGCCGCGCATCACTTGGTATGATCGCTCGCTCGAGATGCGCGACGGCGCTCCTGCCGCGGCTCTTCATGACTCTGATCTCGCAGCGCATCGGTTTGCGACGCTACCGGCGCCGCGTCATTCACCGCAATGCGCGCGGCCGACGGACGGCCTTGCGCCAGCCCGATGACCGCCTGCCGCATGCAATCCGCGAGCTTGCGATACGCCCCGGCACCCTCCGCGTCCTGCGCCACCATTCGCAGATCGGCGATCGGCATCACGCGCCCGATTCGCACTTCGACGGGGGCCCGCCGCGGCAGCAGGCGCCCCTTGCCAAGCACCTCGAAGGTGCCGCTGAGATGGATCGGCAGCACGTCGCAGCCCGCGTGCAGCGCAAGGTATCCGGCGCCGCTCTTGAACTCGTGAATCGCGCCGTCCGGCGAACGCGTGCCCTCCGGAAACATCAGCACGCTGCGCCCGGCGGCCAGCTCTGACAACGCCTGGTCGAGCGATTCGAGTTGCGCGCGCTCGCGATCGAACGGGATCAGCCGCGTGAAGTTGCGCGCGGCGAATCGCCTCAGCCCGGTGTTGAAAAAATAATCTTTCGCCGCCAGCACCACCAGTTCACGTCCGCTCGCGCCCAGCGCGTGGCTGACGAGACCGAAGTCGAGATGGCTCGCGTGATTCGCGACGACGATAAAATTGCGGTTAGCCGGGATGTTCCCGCGTCCGAGTACGCGCGGCTTCAGCCATGAGTCGAACGCGGCCTCCAGCGTCCTGCGCAGCGCGAACTCGCCGAGCCGCTGAATTGGCGCCGGCAATGCGAGCGTGAAGGGCGTCGCGAAACGCGCATACGAAGGCAGCTTCGGCCGCTCCTGCCCATTGCTCACGAGGCTCTGCAGGTCTTCGACGGTCGCCACGTTCGAGAGTTCCTCGGCGCTCAGATCGCGGCCCGCCTTCACCGTAATATGTTCGGCAAGTTCCGCCAGCGCCAGCGAGTCGAGCCCGAGATCCTCGATCAGCCGCGTTGCCGGGCTGATATTGGGCGAGCCGTTGGCAACCTGCGCGAGCGCCTCGGCCAGCCATGGTTCAACTTCCAGGCTGACGGTTGCACGCGCTTCATCATGGCTCGCAACCATGCGGCACAGAATCGCCGCGACCTCCGCGCGCTTGATCTTGCGCGTGCGCGTCCGCGGCAGTTCCGCGTCGGTGAAACGCAGGATGCGGATTCGGTTATGCGGATTGAGCCGTGCACTGACCTGATCGAAATGCGTCCGCAGCTTGTCCTCGACCGCGCGCCGGCTTTCGCCTCTGGCGTACGCGGGCACTGCCAGCGCCGCCACCTGCTCGCCCTGCGCGACCTTCAGCCCGACCACCGCGAGTTCGCGCAAGTACTGCGTATGGCCGTACGCCTCCTCGAGTTGGTCGATGTATATATTGTTGCCGCCTGAATCGACGATGACGTCCTTGGCGCGGCCCACGATGTAGAGCCGGCCCTCGCTGTCGAAGCGCCCGAGGTCGCCGGTATGCAGCCAGCCGTCCTTCAGCACCTCGTCGGTGGCGGCCTGGTTTTGATAGTACCCGCTCATCACGTTGGGACCACGCGCGATGATTTCGCCGACCCGGTCGACCTGATCGATCTGACTAATGTGAGCCTGGCCGTCCGCAGGTGCGATTTTGATTTCGACTTTGGCCAGCGGCTGCCCCACCGAACCGGGCCTCAGTTGCTCGTCGGGACGCGCGACGCTCAGCACGGGCGCCGACTCCGTAAGCCCGTAGCCCTCGAGCAGCTTGATGCCGATATCGTTGAAAAACTGCGCGACTCGCTGCGGCAGCGCCGCGCCTCCGCTCACCGCGAGCTTCAGACGTCCGCCCAGCGCGGCATGTGCCGGCCGAAACAGGGTGGTACCGAGGTTGACGCGATAATCGGCGTCGAGTCGGCGGTTCAGATCGCGCAACTGGTCGAAAGCGGCCTGAAAGAACGGCCCGCGCGCTTCAACCGTATCGATAATGCGTCGATGGACCGCCTCCCACAGCGCCGGCACGCCGACCAGCGCGGTCGGCCGCACGTCGGCCAGAGTGCGTGAGAGGCTCGCCGCGTCGATGCCCAGCGGATACACGATGCGCGCGCCGCTCGCGAGCGGCAGCAGCAGGCCGCAGGTGAACTCGAAGGTGTGATGCAGCGGCAGCAATGACAGCACCACGTCGTCAGCGTCGAGCGCGAAGACCCGCCCGAGCGAGGAGACCTGCGCCGTGAAGTTCCCATGCGTCAGCATCACGCCCTTGGGTGTGCCGGTGGTGCCGGAGGTAAATACGATCGAGGCCAGGGTCTTGCGCTCGATCGTCACCGGCGCCGCCGGCTTGGCGCGCAGCACAAACGGCCGCTCCAGTTCGCTAAGTTCCATTTCGACCATACCGCTCGTCGCGCCGTGCACCGACTTTCCCAGTCGTCGCGCGCAGGCCGCTGAAACCAGCGCGGCGCGGGGCGCGGCGATGCGGGAAATGGTCGCGAGTTCGTCCGCGGTAATCAGATGATCGAGCGGCACCGCCACCGCCCCTGCGCACAGGATCGCGAAATAGCCAATTACCCATTCCGGGGAGTTCTCCGCGATCAGCAGTACGCGATCGCCCGGCTTGATTCCGCGCGTTCCGAGCAGCAGCCCCGCCCGGCGGGCGCGATCGCGCAACTCCCGATAGCTAATCGAGGTTCGCTGCCCCGACGGCTTGCGCGCTTCCAGCGCCGCACCTGCCCCGTAACGCTCCGCCGCCCGATCGAGCATCTCGACCAAAGTCTTGTGCCGAAACGATCCGCTGGGCCGCGCCCGCGTATGCAGCTCCAGATGCGGGAAGATATGCCGCCTCAGCCCCGGCAAATGAATATTGATCCAATAGTCAGTCCAGTCGATCCGCTCGGGATGATACGGATGGCGATCGCGGTCGCCCGGCGCGAGCGATTCGTAAAGTGTGCGGATGTTCTTGCCGTGGAACGTATACACCAGCTCCTGGATATACGGCCGGTAAACTTCGACCAGCGATCGCGCCAGCTGGGCGCCTTCGCAAATCCGATCGACCTGCCGCTCGAATTTGCGCGCCGGCGATGAGCCATCGCCCAGCACCGTCCGCGCGAACGCCGCCGTCTGCTTGAGCATCGCGGGAATCCGGTTGCTCACCAGCTCGTAGGTATTGTGCGATACCACGACCGCTTCAAGATGCGGCGCGAGCTTGCCCATCGGACCGCCGTTCAAGCGATGCTCGCGGCGATTTCCAAGCGCCGTGAGCTCGACCAGCCGGCGCATCGGCAACGGATTTACGTCCGAGGTGCAGAGCTGGTAAATCGGCTGATGGCGTTTGATCAGCAGTGCCGCCAGTATCGGAACGATCGCGTGCGCCGCGAGGTCCACCGGGATCACGTCCAGCACCAGCTCGCCCTTGGCCGGATAAAAACGGTAGCCGCGTCCCGCCAGGTAGGTCAGCGGCGCGCTCGTATTCACCCCCTGATTCCATCCGGGTAGCGGATCGCAAAGCGCACTCTCGATTACCGACGGACGCACCACCGTGGCGGTGATCGCGTCGCGCGCGGCCAGCACCAGTTGCTCGCCTAAGCTTTTGGTGTAGCTGTAGGTATTGGGCCAGCCCCAGCTCAGCGCACGTTCCCGTCCGATCTTCTTTAGCCGATCTTCAAGCCATTGCTTGCGCCGCGCCTCGATCGTGCGATCGTAATGCTCGCCGCCATGATCGTCATGGTCCGCCGCACTGAACTCCGCCTGCCGTGCTTGATCGTGCGATTCCGCCTGGACCCGATCGACCGCCGCTCGCGCATCGCGAATCTCGCGCTGTAAATTGAAGTTGCGACGCCCGTTCGGGCACCAATCAGTCGCAATGTCGTCCTCGAAGCGTTGACCGTCCGCGACGCCCGCCACGTAGCAAGTCGAAACGTGGAGCAGGGCGGCGCCCCGCATGCGGCAGAATTCGACTACATTGGCGACACCGACCGTGTTGATCGTGAGCGCCTTTTCGAGCGAGGCTTCGAAGTTGACCAGACCCGCGCAATGAATCACGGCGTCGATCGCATCATGCAGCGTGCCCGCGTCTTCGCTAACCAAACCGGGCTCCGTTATATCGCCCGGCACAATCACGATCTTCTCCTCCACGTAGCGATCGAAGCGCGCGCCCAGATGTTCGCGCACGGGCGCCAGCGCCGGCGAGTCGAGAACCTCACGCCGAAAGCGCAAGTGACTCGAACGCCGATCGCCCCGAATCAACAGATAGATACGCTCGATTTCCGGATGATGCCGCAGCAGGATCGAGAGCAGCACCTTACCCAGGAACCCGGTACCACCCGTGATCAGGATGCGGCGCGAACGCAGTACCTCTGCGAGCGGCGGCATCGCCCCGGCGGCTTTGCGCACGCGTGTGCCATTCCTGCTAGCCATCGGCGCTATACTACTTGGGCCCTGGTGACGTCGGCCCTATTCGACTCCGGCCTCATTCAACATCTGCAATGACTAATGGGGGCAGATGGAGATAGGTAATCGTCGCGGAACGTCCATGATCCGCGGTCGCCATCGCAATCGCTTCTGCGAGCGTGTCCGCCGACTCCCAGCCCATTCGCGCCGCCACCTCCGGCTCCTCGCACCCGGCCGCGATCACGCGACCCAAATGCTGGCGCGCCGGCTCCCCCCAATACCACATGTAGAACGGATGCACCCCGTGATAGGCATGTCCATACCGATACAGGTGAGTATAGGTGGGATTGCGCGCGAACTCCGCTTCGAACTGCTTTGACAGTTGCGGCGCGTCATTAGTTTCCGCCAGGCATCGATGGAAAAACTCGATGTAGCTCGGATGATGCTCCGGGTGGAATTCGTCGCGCAGCGGATGGCAGATGATCATCGTTCCGCCCGGTTTCACCAGCGGCTTGTTGCGATACATGTTGAACAGGTAGCCGAGCCCGGTGCACTGCACCAGTACCGGATTCATGATCGAGTTGACGTTGTATGGACAGATGTATGGCACCCCGACGATCAGGATGTCAGATTGGCCTTTGACTGGCACCGCGTACTGCTGGAAGACGCGCACTAGCGCCTCCCGATGCACGGTTTCCGTCTCGCCCGCCCATACCCCAGTCATCCCGTAGGGTGCAGCGTATTGATGCAGCGCCTGCCTACGCAGGTCGTTCGACATATTTCCCAGTGTCCAGCGAAAGCCCTTTAGCCGCAGCCGATCCCAGTCGTTGAAGCGATCCTCGTTCTTCTGCAGAAAATCGAGCATCCCGCCGTACATCTGAGTATTGACCGCGGTCTCGATCGAAAAGACGTTGATCTGCTGATTGACTATTCGGCCCATCCGGTTAGCCGAGCTGTGCAGCGCCGATCGCGTCGGATCCATGTACGAATGGCTATCGCGCAGCGTCTCCGGATTATGGTGGTGGCGCAGGCTCTGATATGGCGCGAGGCCGACCGCGACCGACTTGTGCCCGCCGTCCATCGGCACCAGGTTGATATTCAGGTAGAGCACCAGGTCGGATTCCGCCGCGCGCCGCGATAGCCACACCTCTTCGTTGTGCGCAGTCTTGCCTAGCATCACGATCTCGGCCCGGTTCTCGCCGTCGAAGTTGTACAAACGGTCGGGCCAGAATTGCTTGAACGCGCGCTCGCCGACCATGCGCCGAATCTCGCTCTCGGTCATGCGCCGATGGAGCGCGGTCGCGATGATGATGTGCACATCGTCAACGCCGTAATCCGCCAACGTCTGCAGTACCTGATTGAGCAGGCGCTCGCGGATGTCGGGCCGACGCATCTGCGGCAGCGGCAGGCTCAGGTCGTCGATCGCGATCGTCACCCGCATGTTCGGGTTGAGTTGCGCGAACAGCGGATCGGCGTTGAGCGGATGTAGCAGCGCGTAGCGTATCGCCAGGTCGGGATCCGGCAGCGCATCGAGCGGCGGCGGCGGGTAGATTACGCGCGTCCCGGCCGGCAGCTTCTCGAACAGAAAATCCTCGCCATATGGAATCAGCCGCGGCTCCGATTTGCGATTCAGCGTGACCACCAGATCGCGCCGCGCGCCGACCTCGTGCTTCAGCTCCGCCGGTTTGAGCTCCTTGAGCTTAGCCTCGGGCCGCGCCATCGAATTTCCCCTCCAGCCAGTCCTCGACCGCTCCGGGGCCGATACCGCCGGCGCTGCGAATCCCGGCCGCCTTGTCGAAACGCACTACCGGCCATTGACGGCTGCGCGCAACTGCTAGCAACCGCCGATCCGGGTTGACCGCTACCGGATGGCCCAGCGCGGCTAGAAACGGCAGGTCGTAATGGGAGTCCGCGTAGCCCCACGACGCGCCCAGCGAGATCCGGTTCGCGCCCGCATACTCCGCGCACCACGCCGCCTTTGCCTCACCCGCCATCACCGGATTATGCAAGCGTCCGGTCGCCAGCCCGCGGCTATACACCAGCCGATTCGCGGCAAAGGTTTCGATTCCAAGCCGCCGCGCCAGTGGGGCCACGATAAACTCGGGCGAGCCTGTCACCAGTACCGGTTCGAGCCCGGCCTCGCGATTCGCCGCCACCATCTCAACTGCGCGTGGATACATGTTCGCCATCAGTATGCGATCGCAATACTCCTCGCCCAGCATCGTCAGTCGATCGCGCGAGATGCCCTTGAACATCTCGAACAACGTCACGTTGAGCAGATGGCGATCGCGTCTTTCGGCCAGGTAAAGCAGCGGCAGCCGCGCCGCCAATCCGATCACGTAGCTCACCCTTCCGCTCCATTCGCCGATGTTGGTGAAGGCGAAAAGCGTGCCGTGAATCAGGTTCAACCCCATCAGGGTGCCGTCGAGATCGTAGAACGCCGCGCCTCTGACGGCACCTCCATTGCGCTTCTTATTCTGATCGTAAACTGACATGTCAGTCTATTTTGAGCCCGATAAAGTTCTCTCGGTCGGGAGCCGCATCGTTGAACAGGCCGGCCGCCGCCAACAGTTCCGGACGCGCAACTCCGCGTAATCCAAAATCCAATATTTCCTCCACCAGAGTGCCGGCGTGCCGCCGCCGCTCGCGCGATAGTTGTCCGACCGCCTCTTTGACTCCGCCCAGGATGCAAGAGGAGACTGCGCGCGTATCGCACCGCCGCACCAGGTTCATTTCGATTCCGAGGTCGAGCGAGCGCTGAATCTGGTCGGCCACCCGCTCGTAAAAGTCGCGAATCCTGGCGTCCAATTCACGATCGAAACCGGTCGAATGGTTCAGCAGGATATCGGTCAACTCGCGCTCAGCCAGCACAAAGGTCAGCACCCGCGTCAGGTTGTCGCGCAATTGCTCGACCGGATTCGGCTCGCCCGGGCCGATCCGCAGCCGCTGGATTCGATTGCGCAGCTCGCGCAGCGTTTGCTCGAGCAATTCCTCGAAGATGTCGCGTTTGTTATGGAAGTAGAGGTAGAACGTACCGCGCGCAATCCGGGCGCGCGCGATGATGTCGGCGATATTCGTCCGATGATAGCCCTTGCGGGCGAATATTCGCTTGGCGTGGCGCAAGACCTGCGCACGCCGTTCTTGCCGTTCCATGAGACCTCTTCGCTGCCGGACACTAACGGCGTATGAATCGAGAGTCAAACCATGCGTCGGTCCCAATCAGAGGCTTCAGCGTAATTGCCGTCACGCACCCCAGATTCGTGCCGAATACCTGCGTGCCGCCGCGCGCTACCCGCGCGGTGCGTCGCTAGGACCTCGCCGCCGCCAGCCCGCCTATGGCGATGGTTGAATTGACGCCGGCGGTTTCCGGATCGCTGCCGGTGGTGACGCGCACGTAGTCGGATCGACGTTGACTCCCACCACTATCGATTGCGAGAAACCCGCGTCCGACACCGTGAAGTAGGTGCACCCTGTGAGCTTCCCGATGAACAGTCCGGGGGTTTGTAGGTCCGAGACGATTTCGCCGGGGAAGGTCACGGTTGGCGCGATCGGGTTCCAAACCGTGCTCACACTGTTGGTGACGTCGTGGAATTTCTCCGTCTTCGGGCTATTCGCAAAACCGAAGATTCCCTGCGCGTTGAATTGAACCGTATTCATCCCCACCGTCGTTCCTACGGTCGCGCTCGAAACGACTGGCGTGCAGATTGGCGTCGGCGTCGGAGTGGGTGTGTGGCCGTTGGTCGGCGTCGGTTTGGGCGTCCCCGTCGGCGGTGCGCCGAGGCAAACGTTTATCCCCAGGATGGTGCTCGGAGTGGCCACAATGGTCGAACTGCTCGAACCGCCACCGCAACTCATGATTAGCGCCGCTGCCAGAAATGACAGCACCGGCACCAGCACCAGGCATCTTCGTCGCCATATCATTGAGCACTGAACGATGACGACGCCTTGGCGCTCTGTCAAGACAAGCGCAAATCGGTCGCCGCAATGCGGCCTGTGGGAGAAAAAAGGAAGGCGGGACGTTGAGGGAGGGGGGAGTCTCCCCAACGCCCGCCTTTACGCCGCCCGTCTCGCGACGAGCGGCCCCCGACTACAAGGAGGAGGAGTAACCGGGGTGCGGCATCAGATTCCGCCGATACTTTATTGGACGCGGGCGGATCGCGATTTATTCATCGCGCTATATGCGCGCGGTCCTCCGCGCGTAATCCAATGGTTGATGAACTCAAAACCTATGATTGACGTCACGTGACCCTGTTCCCGCGCGACTTGGCCGAGCATCGCGAGCGTCAATCGGTGAAAAACGCGGGTGCGGCCTACCGACGGCCTGGAATGCCCTGAAACCTCACGAGGTTTCAGACTTCCCTTTTAACCAGATGCGGGCTGTGCCCTGCTAAAACCTCATAACGCATCATGTTTGACGCTCGCGATGCTCGGCCAAGTCGCGCGGGAACTGTCGGTCATCTTCGGCCGGTTTCTTTCATCATCCTGAGCGAAGGCTGCCGGAGTAAAAGGATCTCGCGCGGTCCTTCGCGCGCCCTCTGCCATGCTGCTCGACGCTTCTCGACGCTTAATGATCGTCGTCTGGAGCTCACGAAGAATTCCGCAAGACCTTTCACGATATCGCGCGACAGCTAGCCGATTTGAACTGGCTGCCACCCGCGCATCGAGCGCACCGATTCATCGCAAAGTTTTCCCAGGCCACCGCTCGCATCTTGCAAAAGGGAAGTCTCAAACCTCATCATGGGTGGACGCTCGCGATGCTCGGGACGTCAGCCAAGCCCTGCGCGAACCCGGTCCTGTGGCGGTCAACCCACTACGAGGTTTTCCCAGGGCGAAGCCCGCATCTTCCAAACGGGAAGTCTGAAACCTCGCGAGGTTTCAGTGAATCATAAGTTTTGCGCTCTTCAACACCACGCTAATGAAGCTTTCAGTAATCGACCAATCGCCGGTGCCCGCCGGATTTACGCCGGCCGACGCCCTGCATAATACCATCGAGCTTGCCCGCCTGGGCGACCGCCTCGGCTACCATCGCTACTGGATCGCCGAACATCACGCGATCCCCGCGCTCGCCAGCCCCGCGCCGGAAATATTGATCGATCGGGTCGCCGCCGAAACTTCCACAATCAGGGTCGGCTCGGGCGCCGTCCTGCTGCCGCATTACAGCCCGCTCAAAGTTGCGGAAACCTTTCGCGTCCTGCACGCGCTCTATCCCGATCGCATCGACCTCGGCATCGGCCGCGCCCCCGGCGGCACGCCGCTCGATTCCTACGCCCTGCGGCGCGACCGCGATCGTCAACCGCCCGGCGACGATTTTCCCAAGCTCCTGCTCGAACTGCTGGCCTTTCTCCACGACGGCTTCCCCCCGGATCATCCCTTCCACCGTATCGTGGTGTCGCCTGCGATGCCCGGGGCGCCCGACGTCTGGCTGCTGGGTTCGAGCCTTTGGAGTGCGTCGGCTGCGGCACAACTCGGCCTGCCGTACGCCTTCGCGCATTTTATCGATCAGCTGCCGACGCGTCCGGCGTTCGAGCACTATCGATCGCATTTCATCCCGTCCAACGGTTCGCAGCCGCGAACCATCCTCGCGCTCGGCGTGATCTGCGCCGAGACCGACGATGAGGCCGAACGGCTCGCCTCCAGCGCACGGCTCTTCCGCCGCCGTATCCGCCAAGGCGACGTGCGCCCGATTCCCACTCCGGAGGATGCCCTCGCCGAACTCGGGCCGCGCATGGCCGAGCCGGCGCACGACACCGGCGAATGGCCCCGCTACGTCATCGGCGGCCCCGAGCGCGTGCGCACGCTACTGATCGACATGGCGAGCCAGCTTGCCGTTGACGAGCTGATGGTGGTGACGATTGTGCACGACCATCACGCTCGGATGCGCTCCTACGAACTCCTGGCCTCCGCCTTCGAGCTCCCGCCTCGCTCCTGACGCGCGAACAGATCGTCGATAAATGGTGTGCGAACGATCGGCGCCAAATTAGTCACTCGCTACCCCTTCTATGCGACTCTCCGCAAAGGGGAGCTATTCTACTCTTTGACATCCACGTGCCGGCTCACCCCTTCAAGTGCCGAATTCGTCCTAATAATAGTGCATCGATATGTGCTGGATATAACCGTTTCACCGTTTTCAGGTGAACATTTCATGACATTCGAAGAGGAATCAAGGATATGCTCTGACGATTGAAAGAGCAGATCGCCGCGGAGCGAATGAGGCCAGTGCCTGTGGAACAAGAGATGACGCCCGCGCGGTCTCGAAAATATTCCAGCATGGTATCGATACTCATTTGAAACTGAAGGGAGGTAAATCGGATGGAAAACAGAAACGGCTATCTGATGCAAGGATCTCTGGCGGCAATGTTGGCGTTGGGGCTTCTATTGCTTGTCGGCAGCGGACCGGCTTTTGCCGCCGGGCTCAAGAACAGCAACTTCAAAGGAAGTTACCTGACCTCGTACCAGGGCTTCGACTCGTCGATTACGGGTACGACCGGCGAGCCCAACCCGCCCGCGATTCCGTATGCGGTGTCGGGCGAGATCGTTAGCGATGGCAAAGGGAATATCAATGGGTTCGAGAACCTGGACTACGGGTCTCCGGGCACCGGCGCTGCCGCCACTTGTACGTTCACCGGCACCTACAGCGTCGGCTCGAGCTCCAATTCCCCCCCGATCAGTGGCTCGGTGACGCTCAACGTGACTCCTAGCTGCGCGACCGTGACATGCACAGGAACCACCACGCCGAGCTGCACGCCGGGAGCCTTCAGCGCGAGTTCGCGTGCTCAGTGGTTCTGTGCGCTATCGGGCCCGTCCGGTAAGACGCTTGCTTGCACCGAGATGGGCGAAGCGGCCAGTGGCACCATCTTCCAGACGCCGATCAGTGCAGTGACTTGGGAGAAGGGACAGTAAATAGCTGAGGAGCAATGTTGCCAGTCGAGTGTCCATGAAGCGATTGTGCGCGAGCGCGGACGAGGTTTTCTCGGCCGCGCTCGCGCACTCTTCTATTGAATCCCCGTCATTCTCATCGATCATCGGTCGCGTATCAACTTCTCGGTCTATCCAATCTACGTTCCGGTGCCGCCGCCGCCGCTTGTAAGGCGGGTCTAACCCTTCGACAATTGCGCGGGCTGGTGGCGGTCGCGTATAGAATCTAGGCGCGCGCCCGTAGCTCAACTGGACAGAGCATCAGACTTCGGATCTGAGGGTTGGGGGTTCAAATCCCTCCGGGCGCGCCACCCCCCAGGTCTCCAATAACGCACCGTCGGAGAGCGTGCCCAATGAAGTATCAGGCAATTTTGTACGAGAAGCACGGCGCCGTCGCCAAAGTCATCACCAACCGCCCGCGCTACAAAAATGCGCAATCGCGCCTGATGATCGAGGAGATGGATCACGCGTTCGCCGCCGCCAACGCCGACGAAGACGTGCGCGTGATTATCCTCGGCGCGGTCGGCGAGACCTTCTCCTCCGGCCACGATATCGGCACCCCCGAGGAGCGCGAGGACATGCGCCGCCGGCCCTATCCGAAAGGCGTGCGCGGCGAGTATGCGCTCTCCCGCCATCTCTTCCTCGACACCACGCTCCGCTGGCGCGACCTCGACAAACCGACCATCGCGCAGGTCCAGGGCATGTGCATCTTCGGCGGTTGGATGTTCGCGGCCGCGATGGACCTGATCGTCGCGGCCGACGATGCCAAATTCCTGCCCGCACTGATGCAGTACTACTCGATTCCCTGGGACATCCCGATCCGCAAGGCCAAGGAAGCCATCTTCCGCAGCCGCTTTATCGACGCGGCCGAGGCAGAGCGTCTCGGCTTCGTAAATCTGGTCGTCCCGCGTGCCCGCCTCGAAGAGGAAACCATGGCGCTGGCCAACGAGATCGCGGAAAACGATCCGTTTACGCTCAGAATGGCCAAATGGGCCGCCAATTCAGCCCAGGATGCGATGGGTTTCACTAACTCGATTCGCAACGCCCACTCGCACTACATGGTCCACGGCCTGGACAGCTATACCAAGGATAAACTCGACGGTAAGGGCTTCCCGAAGGTGATGCCCGGCGTCGCCCGCGCCCTGAAAACTCCCGGCAAGTAGGGACCTGCGCTGATGATCGCCCGCGCAACCTTCGGCCGCCACATCTAATATACGTCCCGTAAAAAGCGACGCGCTTGCCGCTCGCGCCCACCAACCGCACCGCCTCGGCCTTGTACTCAGCCGAAAACCTGCGCCGCTTGCCCTGCCGCCTTTCTCCATGATCCACTCCTACTGCACTTTCGTGCTTCTCGGGGTGTCCACGCAACCGGGGCAAGTCCAATCGCGTGAAGCGTCGATTCTGCATTCTGATTGTTAGATTTTGACGCTCAACATAGCTGGTCGAAATGTGTTTCGGATCGGGCCGTCGTCAGAGTTACCCGAACGCGACGACGGCCCCCGCCAGATTTTAGTCCAGGGGGGCCGTCGTTTTGTGCCTCATTTGTGCCATAACTCGCGCCACGCGAGTGTTTTTTCGTGACTCCGAGTGACCTGCTCAGAGCAAAAACCCTTGAAAATCAGCACCTAATTACACTTTCGAGTCAACGGGTCGCAAGTCCCGAAGAATTCAAAGTCCATCAATAGTTGCCCCTCTTATATGCTCGCTCTGCTCGCCGCGCGCACGTCGCAGACTCCCTGGCTCGTTACGCTTCGCTCCTCTAGCGAGCTCGGTTCGCAAGCTCACCTGGTCAGCTCAGGTTGAAGGTGCGGGCGCCGTTGTCCCAGAAAATTTTGCGGCGCGCTTCGTCGCTAATCGGTTGCTTCAACATCGCCTCGATGCCCCACGGATAGGTGCCGTCGGGATGAGGGTAGTCGGTATCCCAGGTGAAGTTGTCGGCCCCGACCAGATCGACGGCCGCCTTCATGGTCGGTTCGTCACCGCGGAACGCGACGCAGATGTTGCGCTTGAAATACTCAGTCGGGCGCAGCTTCAAGTACTCATGTTCGGCGTTGCCGCTGAAATCCCAGTGCTGCTCCATGCGCTGTAGCCAGTAGGGCACCCAGCCGCCGTCAGCCTCGACGTGAATCACCTTGAGCTTGGGGAATTTCTCGAAGATGCCGTACCAGATGAGTCCCGCCATCGCCGCCATCGCTTCGAACGGATGCGAGAGGATGTGGCCGCTGACGTGAGTATCCATCCGATCGCCAAAGCCGGGCACCGCTGACGAGGCGGATTCGTGAGTCGAGATCGGCTTGCCGATCTGTTCGATCTCGTCCCACAGCGGCAAGCGTTCGTCGTCCCACAGGTTATGGCCACCGACCGGATTGGGCCGCATGTAGTAGCTGACGCAGCCCTTGTCGGCAGCGCGGCGCGCTTCCTTCATCGCCTCCTCAACGCTCTGCATCGGCAGCCCGGCGGCCCATTTCAGCCGCGCCGGATCCGCCGACGCGTAATCGCACGCCCAGTCGTTGTATGCGCGTGTGCAGGCGGCGAGCAATTTTACATCGCGGAACTCGCGCCCGAGCATCTGGCCGGCGACAGTCGGGTACATGATCTGGACGTCAACGCCCTGCTCGTCCATGTCGCGCAGGCGGCTTTGCGCGCTAAAGCCTTCCTGCTTCGCCGAGTCGAAGCGCTTCATGGCTTTGGCCACCGCGGTAAGGAAGGCCGGCGCCGCCATCGGATACTTCCCCTTCTCGCGAACGAACGATTCGCCCTCGACCAGGAAGGTGCGGCGATTCGAGTCGGGTGCGCGGCCGATCTTCGGCGCGCGGTCCTTGAATTCGTCCTCGATGTAGCGTTCCCAGAGCCATTCGGGCTCCATCAAGTGAGCATCGGTATCGACTATTTTATATCCGTTTCGCATAGTCAGTTCACCTCTATAGTTATAGTCAGTTCACCTGAAATTCGATGTAACTGCGAAAACTAATCCGCGAGCCTGGCCTGGTCAGGCTTAAGCTTGCGGCATGATCAATGCCTTAACGCCCTTGCGATTGCGCAACAACTCGAACGCCTCGACCCCGTGATTGAGGTCGAAGCGATGCGTGATCATTGGTTTCATGTCGATCGCGCCACCCGCGACCATCGCGACCGCACGGCGCCAGGTCTCGGGCATCCGCACGCGCGAGGGAATTATCTTCACGCCGTGAAAAAAGAGCGAGCGCATCTCGGCGCTCGGAATATCCCGCGCGGGCCATCCAAGTTCGATTACTTCGCCACCGCGCTTGACCAGATGGCGCACCGAATCGAGGAAGCCGGCCGCGTCAAAGACCGCGTCGGCGCCGTGCTCGGGAACCAGTGCGCGCACCTGATCGGTCCAGTCGCGGTCGGAAGCGCAAACGGTCTTGAAGCCCATCTCGCGTGCGAGGGCGAGCCTTTCAGCGTCGGCAGCCAAGCCGGTGATCACGATTGACGCAACGCCGAGGGCGCGCGCCGCGAGTGCGGTGCACAAGCCGATCGGCCCGGGCCCCTCGATAACCGCGCTGTCGCCGGCGGCGAGCGACGATTCCTCGATCGCGTGGAGGCCAGTCGCAAACGGCTCGAGCATCGCCGCCTGCTCCATGTCCATCGCTTTGGGCACGATCCACGAATTGCGCACCGGGGCGATCGAGTATTCGGCGAAAGCACCGCCGAGACGTCCCGGCGTATGGCAAAAGTTGAAGCGCCCGGAGAGGCACGCGGGGCAGCGCCCGCAGGGACCGAAAGGATCGAGCGCGACATGATCGCCGACCTTGAAGCCCGTCACGCCCTTGCCGAGTTCGACCACCTCGCCGGCCGGCTCATGGCCGATAACCGCGGGCATCGAGGGGACGGCGCGTTCGGCGCCAAGCTCCCATAGATAGATGTGGAGGTCGGAGCCGCAGATTCCGCACGCGGCGACCTTGACCAGCAATTCTTCGGGGCCGGGTTTGGGCACCGGGACGTCAACAATTTCGACCCCGAGCTCGGGCCGGGTTTTGGCGATCGCTTTCATCGTGGTCGGTGCCTCCAGCGCATATTAATACGATTGTGCGGCGGCCCGCGTCAAAAGGCACGGAGAACCTTCAGCTCGGCGCGCAGAGTCCCCTAATGATCCCAATGTCTCAGGGGGGAACCGTGGTAGCGCATGCGCGGCCGGATCAGGCGGTTATCGGCGGACTGTTCGAGGCTGTGTGCGATCCATCCGGCGGCACGCCCCATCGCGAAGATCGCGGCGGGCATTCCACGCGCAAAGCCAATCATGCGCACGCATACCGTCAGGTAGAAATCGAGATTGGGACGCAAGCGCTCGCGCTTCCAGACCGCCTCCTCGACCTTGAGCGCGGTCTCGAAAAGCTTGCGGCCCTTGCGTTTCGCGGTCACCTTCGCGACGTGCTTGAGCAGCGCTGCGCGCGGATCGCCGGCCGGGTAAATCGTGTGGCCGAAGCCGGGCGGCAGTGAATGTTTCGCGCTGAAGACGTCGAGTGCCTGATCGATGCGGGCGCCGGCGTCGAGGTCGGCGAACATGCTCTCGATACGATCGCAGGCGCCGCCGTGAATCGGACCCGAGAGCGAGCACAGCGCCGCCAGCACTGACGCGTACAGATCGGCGCCGGTGCTGGCGACCACGCGCGCGGCGAAGGTCGAGGCGTTGAGCTCGTGCTCGGCGCAGGCGACGAGCACGCGGTCGAGCGCCTCGCGATCGGCCGCGGCGAAGTCGCCGGCGAGCGAGCGTTCGCATAGGCGGGCGGCCATGCCGGGGAGCCCGCCGCCGGGCGTCAGCCACGCCGGGGTCTCCCCGGCATGGGGCGCGACCGACGCCAAGCCCAGCGGCAGGACCGTGATGATCATGCGCGCCTGGTCGATGCGCGAGCGCGCGGGCAGGCGATGCTCGGCGGCGGCAAGACTCGGCATCATCACGGCAAGTCGCAGCAGCGGTGGCGCGTCGGTGCCGACGGCCGCCAGCGCCGCAACGACCGGCGGCGGGATGCGCGCCGACGCGATACCGGCACGGAGATGGTCAACCTCCTCGGGACGCGGACGTTCACCGCTCCAGAGCAGCAGGCAGACCTCCTCGAAGGAGGCGCGCTCGACCAGTTCCTCGATCGGATAGCCGCGATAAGCGAGATGGCCGTCGATGATCGAGCTGACGGCGGACTCGGCGACGATGACGCCGGTAGGCGAGCCGTCGGTGGGCGGTTGCGCGACGGTCACCCACGACGCGGCGTCGGGCAGCGAGCGCGCGCGCACGCCGCGCTCGGGCGCGATAACGCCGCGCAGCGCCTCGATATCGGTTCGGCGATAGAGTGCTTGGCGCCCGACCTTGCGGCGATAGCTTTTGAGCCATCCACGGCTGACGTAAGCGTAGAGTGTGCCGAGCTTGACGCGGAGTTGCGCCGCCGCCTCGCTCGCCGTGAGCATCTGGGCTCCGGAGTCCCTCGGATGAGCCGCCACATCGGCCATCACGCCATCATGGGCGCCCTGCGTCAAGCACGCGGGACGACGCGGGATTGGAGAAAAATCGCAAGCTCGCTGGTTGGCCCCCTACGCCGGGTTTCGCTATGGTGCTCGGCTTGCAGGCTCGCCCAGTGGACGGAGGCACAACGCGATGGAATTCGGCACCCTGATTTTCACCAAGCCGCAGCGCGCTATCAGCGACACCCGGCTGATCGAGGAGCACGGATTCACGCATGCGTGGTTCGCCGACTCGCAGATGATCTGGGGCGACGTGTACGCGTGCATGGCGCTGGCCGCGGTCAACAGCAGCAAGATCAAGCTCGCGACTGGAATCTCGGTGGCCTCGAACCGGATTCCGCCGGTGACGGTGCATTCGATCGCGACGATCAATGAAATCGCGCCGGGGCGCGTGATGCTGGGCTTTGGCACCGGCCACACGGGACGCCGGGTGATGGGCCTGCCGCCGGTCAAGTTCGCCGATTTTCGCGAGCAGGTGCGCGTGATTCGCGACCTGCTGAAAGACGGCGAGGCGCTTTACAACACCGAGGGGCTGAGCCGCAAAATCCGCTACCTGCATCGTGATCGGCGCTTCATCAACCTCGATGACGCGATCCCGTTCTATGTTGCGGCCAACGGGCCGCGCACGCTCGGAGTGGCGGGCGAATTTGCCGACGGCATCATCACGACCGGCGTCGCCACGCCCGAGCGGCTGCAGGCAGTCTTTCGCCACGCCGAAGAGGGTGCGCGCAAAGCGGGGCGGGACTTGCCGCGTAGGCTGCCCTGCGTATCGTTGACACAGGTGATGGTGATCAAGCCGGGCGAGGCGATCGATTCGCCGCGCGTGATGCAGATGGTGGGCCCGTGGGTGATTACGTGCCTGCACGCGATCGCTGCCGGCTATGCGAAACCGCGCTCGCTGCCGCCCGACGCGCGCAAGGTTTACGACGCCTATGCCGACTACATCGCGCATCTGCCGGGGCCTCCGCAGGAGCGTTATCTCGAACTGCACAACGGGCATTGCACTTTCGTACCGGAACGCGAGCGGCGCTTCGTGACCGCGGAGACGATTCGTGCGACGACGCTGATCGGCACGCACGCCCAGGTGATCGAGCAACTCCGGGCGCTCGAGCGCGCGGGCCTCGACCAGATCATTCTTAATCCCCCGATGGACGGGTTCGAGGAATTCGTCAAGGATTTCGCGCGGGAGATTATAGAAAGGATGTAAATGTCGCCGAGGTGACAGAAAAGTCGCGGGCGCTGGTCCAAATTGCGCGTCAATGCACAGGGAGGGTCGCATCGAAGGCCGCACGAGCCTATCATGCGCATTGGCGGGGCCTGACGCGCACACCGGAAACTACGGTTGGGGGATCAGCGGAACCGAATTCGAGAGCGGTCCATTTTCCAGCACTAAATCCCGACTCGGCTTAAGACGCGAAGCATACGGCTCTGCACAGGAATCAGGCCAGCTAATTTACTTTCTTGTTACGGTACTATAAAAACTTAACGTTTGCCGATCCTCATTCTTCGGCAAAAACGAAGTTCGAGTCCGCGGCGGGGGGCCACTGACTCGCTAAGAGCCAGCGGCAAATTGAAGAGGGAAATGTCGAAGATTCGGGTCGCTATTGTCGGGGTGGGTAACTGCGCATCCTCCCTGCTCCAAGGTCTTGAATTCTATAGGCATGCGACCGACGGGGCGCGGCATACGCCAGTCGGCCTGATGCATTACGATCTCGGCGGTTACGTCCCCGGCGACATCGAAGTGGCCTGCGCCTTCGATATCGACTCGCGCAAAGTCGGTCGCCCGCTCGAAGAAGCCTGTTTTGCGCTGCCCAACAACACGGTTACGATCTGGCGCGACTTGCCGTCGTTCGGCGTAACGGTCGATATGGGCGAACTGCACGACGGAATCGCGCCGCATATGAGTTCGTATCCGGCGGATAGAACTTTTCTGCCCGCCACGGAAAAGCCGGTCGATATCGAAAAGCGCCTGCGCGACAGCGGCGCCGAAGTGATGCTCTGTTATCTGCCGGTCGGCAGCCAGAAGGCGGTCGAGCGTTACGCCCACGCCTGCCTCGCGACCGGAGTGAGCCTCCTCAATTGTATGCCGGTCTTCATTGTCTCGAACGAGAAATGGGCCTCTGAATTCAGCGCGCGCAAAATCCCGGTGGTTGGCGACGACGTCAAGTCACAGCTCGGCTCGACCATTCTGCATCGCACCATCATGAAGCTATTCGCCGACCGCGGGATCAAGCTCAAGCACACCTACCAGCTCAATACCGGCGGCAACACCGACTTCCTCAATATGCTCGACCGTTCGCGCCTCGGCTCCAAACGCACGTCCAAGACCGAGGCGGTACAGAGCAACCTGCCCGTGCGCATGGCCGACGTTGACGTCCACATCGGCCCGTCGGATTACGTCGCATGGCAGAACGACAACAAGGTCTGCTTCCTGCGGATCGAGGGCGAGGGCTTCGCGGGCATTCCAATTGAGCTCGAGCTGCGCATGTCGGTGCAGGATTCGCCCAATTCGGGCGGCGTCGTGATCGACGCCATCCGCTGCCTCAAGCTGGCGCGCGACCGCAAAATCGGCGGCCCGCTCTATTCGATCTCCGCCTATACCATGAAGCATCCGCCGCGCCAGATACCCGATGACATCGCGCGCGACCGCGTCGAGAAGTTCATCACGGGCGAACTCGAACGCTAACGGCATTCCCCGCCGTCATTGGGCCATGCTCGCGATGCTCGGTCGCGCAATAGACCTAACCCCCTAACCCCGCGCCCGCATCGTCATCCTGAACGCAGTGAAGGATCTCGCGCGGTTCCCCGCGCGCTCGCTCCGCCTCACTCCGCACCGTCAAACCGCGGCGTCAGGCGAGGTTGACGAACGCAAAACTTAATCTCTTACTGATCGAGTTGCGCCCTCCCTCATACATCGAGCGTTCGACGCAAAGTACAATTTGGTGTACATCTATGCACCAGTGGAATCGCCGTGGAATTTGAGTGGGACCCGCATTAGGCCGCCGGCAATCTGCGCAAGCACGGTGTCCGATTCGCCGAAGCGATGAATGTATTCGATGGCGACGCCACGCTCACGATGCGGACGACGATCCGCGGGAGGAGCGCTTCGTAGCGCTTGGCATGGGTTCGCTTGGACGGTTGCTCGTGGTCGTTTATACGGCTTCGGACGATCGCCTCAGAATCATTTCCGCGCGCAAAGCCACCCGCCAGGAACAATCGCAATACGCGAGCAGAACCAGATGAAAAGACAATACGATTTCAGCAAGGCCCGGCGCGGGCCCGTAGTGCCGGTGACTCCCGGCAAGACCAGAATCACGATTCGGCTCGACAATGACGTCATCGAGCATTTTCAGGCCATCGTGGACCGCGCAGGCGGCGGTAATTACCAAACTCTGATTAACGATGCCTTGCGTGAATTTATCCGGGGAGATCGCCTCGAAACTGTCGTCCGCCGCGCCGTCCGCCAGGAGGTCGGCGCAATAAAAGAAGCCCTGATTAAAACCGCATGAGTCCGGCACCGCTAAGCCGCAACCTCAGACCTGGGACTTCCTCAAACTGTGTCGAGGAACGCAAAACTCTTAGCTACCGCAAAGCCAGCTTCAGTCTGCGATGCGCGCTCAAGGTCACCAGTCCGCAAGGTGCGTTTATGGTCAGATACGATCACAATTTAGCCCCTCGCGCCAAAAAAACCATGATTTTGGGCTGTTCAACAGCTCTTCTTTCCCTCCAGGGGCAATGTCCTGAAGACTGTTGAAAATTGAGTGGCGGCTATCCTCGCCCGATCGGAAGATCGGGCTGGGTAAGAGGAGGAAGCCGCCATGAGGAAGAGTGACAAGAGCGACGGAGGAAGGA